>Ga0209578_10000027_pt1 | contig 434310 bp, 402 predicted proteins | sample tdAd472_FD_187127 | JGI IMG/M metagenome (GOLD analysis project Ga0209578, IMG submission 187127) | Marine sediment microbial communities from the Atlantic coast under amendment with organic carbon and nitrate - tdAd47.2 (SPAdes)... | ecosystem: Environmental > Aquatic > Marine > Coastal >... | reverse complement strand
CGATCTCGCGGCTGCGCGACCTGATGGGGCTGGAATCGCTCGATCCCTATTGCGCTGATCCGGCCAGCTGGTTCACCGCGCGAGACGACATCAAGAAGCTCATCGCCGGCGCGATTGCGACGAAGACGGTGGACGCGTGGATGCAGATCTTCGAACCCGCCGATATCTGGTGTTCGCCGGTGCTCGACTGGGACGATCTGATGGAAAGCGAGGGCTTCAACGTTCTCGACCTCCTCCAGACTGTCGAGCGCGAGGACAATGTTTCGATCATGACGACGCGTTCGCCGATCCGGGTCAATGGCGAACGGCCGGCCGTCGGCCGCGCTGCGCCGCGCGTCGGCGAGCATACGGCGGCGATCGTCGAGGAGTTCGGTCTTTGAGCGAGATCCGCCTGAAAGGCATGACGTGGAGCCATCCGCGCGGCTACGATCCGATGATCGCCTGCTCGCGCCTCTGGGCGGAGAAGACCGGGGTTCACATCGACTGGGACAAGCGCTCGCTGCAGGACTTCGAATCCTATCCGGTCGAGGATCTGGCGCGGTCTTACGACCTGATCGTTATCGACCATCCGCATGTCGGCGAGATCACGGCGCAGAACTGTCTCGTCGCGCTCGACCGGCACGGGACCGGCGAGGCGCGGGAGAGGCTTGCGGCGGGAAGCGTCGGAGGCTCCTACGAAAGCTATGAATGGGAGGGCCATCAATGGGCCTTTCCCATCGATGCCGCGGCGCAGGTGCAGGCCTGGCGTCCGGACTTGATCGGGGTGGCTCCCACTCGCTTCGACGCGGTGATGGACCTTGCCGCCAAAGGCAGGGTGATGATCCCGATGCGGCCGCCGCATTCGCTGATGACGTTCTATACGCTTGCGGCCAATCTCGGCACGCCCTGCGCGACCGAAGGCCCGGGCGACCTGATCGCGCCGGATGACGGGGGGCGGGTCTACGAGATAATCGCCGGCCTGATGCGGCACGTGCCGGACGCGTGTTACGCGATGGACCCGATCGCGGTCTTCGAGCGGGTCTGCGAGGCGGATAGCGGGATCGCCTGCATTCCGTTCATCTACGGCTATGTCAATTACGGCCTTGCGGGCTTCCGGCCGAACCGGCTCGCCTTCGCGTTGAGACGGCGGCAGCGAAATGCCTCCCGCTTCGCGAAGATGCTGGCCGGCAAGTCCGGCCAAACCAGACACGTTTTGCGGCTGCATTAAATTGACATGTATGTTTTTTCGTATACAAACAAGAGTTATCAAATAGAAAAACAATGCGGGCAAAAGCTCCGTTTGGAGAAGTGAACTAACCGATGGAGGAGCAGGTAATATGACTAGGATTCAACGCAATTCAGTGCAGCTCAAAGGCGTACTGGCTTTGGCCGGCATGCTTATGAGCAGCAGTGCCGCGATGTCAGCGGATACGCCGGAAGCGTTTTCGACGCTGTCGCCGGAGATTCAGGCGCTTTTCGGCGGGATCGAAGATACCGTTCAGCCATCCGCCTATGACGGTTTCGAGATGCCCGAAAAGCCATGGAAGTGGTGTCACTCGGAGTCCTATCAGGGCAATCCGTGGCGCGTGTCGGTTACCAATGAGCTCAAGCGGCTCGTCGATATGTACAAGGAAAAGGGTTGGGTGACCGACTTCGAAATGTCGGACTCCAACGGTGATGTCAGCGCGCAGATCTCTCAGATCCGCAGCTTTATCGACAAGGACTGCAGCATCATCACGTCGTTTGCCGGCTCGTCGACCGCGCTCAACGAGGCCATCAAGGCTGCTTATGATGCGGGTATTCCGTTCGTGACCGGAGCGGGCGCTGTGACCAGCCCCTACGCGATCAATGTGGACTCCAACTACGTCAAGTTCGGTTACGACCTGTCGAAAGCGATCATCGACAACCTGAATGGCGAGGGTAATGTACTGCGCGTCGAAGGGATTGCGGGAAGCCCGATCGTTGCCCAGCAACGCCAGGGGGCCGACCAGGCGTTTGATGAGGCCGAAGGCATCAATGTGGTGCGCGACGTCAACGGCAATTGGTCAGGCAACGTAACCAAGACGGTTGTTCTGCAAACCCTGGCGACCAACCCGCAGCCCATCGATGCCGTCTGGACATCGGGCAGCGAGGCACGGATCGTCGCTGAGGCTTTCAAGCAGGCCGGCCGGCCCGTACCGCTCATCACCGGCAGTATTTCCGGCGACTCGCTCGGTTACTGGAAAGAGAACCAAGAAGAGTTCAAGTTTGCCGGCGGCGCGCTCATGCCGACATGGACGGCCCACACACTGTTCCGCGTCGGTGTCCGCGTGCTGGAAGGCCAAGAACCCAAGCTGAACTTGGTGATGGTTCCTGTGCCGTCAGTTGAATCCGACAAGCTCGGCGATTGGTACAAGTCATGTATGACGCCGTCATCCTCGTCGATCTTCCCGGTCGCTCCGGAAGATCCGCTCCCGGCAAACCTCATGGACGAGTACTTCAAAAATCCGGAGCCGGTGGCGCTGTTCGACTACTCACAGACACCTGATCCCTGCGAAGGTCAGTAGTATCACGCAACCACTAAGCCCCGGTGTGCCTGCTAGGCGCTCCGGGGCTGTCATTGTCTGAAATTCCTGCGTTGTGCAGGCGAATAGAACGATCGTCGAAGAACGCCGATGCTTCAGGTCAACGAACTTTCCAAGCGCTATGGCGAGACGATTGCGCTTGACTGCGCGACGATCTCGCTGAATGCCGGCGAGATACATACCATCCTGGGAGAGAACGGCTCCGGAAAGAGTACGCTGGTCAAGCTGCTTTCAGGCATTATCGCGCCCGACACGGGCGACATCCTGCTCTCCGGTGCAGACATTGCCGGTGCCACACCATCGGCTTTTCAGGCGCAGGGCTTTGCGACCGTGTTCCAGGAGGTTCTGGTCGCGCCCGACCGCAACGTAGTGGATAACATTCTGCTTGGATGCGACGGGCTGCTAAAACGCCGGATACCGCGAAGCCAGCGCGCAGAGATCGCGGGTAGCGCGCTGTCGCAGTTCGCTGTCACGGATGTTGGGCTGGACGAATTGGCCGGTCATCTGCCTCTAGCCGCGCAGCAGTTGGTGGTGATCGCCCGTGCGCTTGTGCGCAAGCCGAAAATCCTCGTCCTGGACGAGGCGACCGCCGCGCTCGATTTCGCCGACCGCGAAGCTGTCTTCGAATTGATGCGCAAGCTTGCCGGTGATGGCTGTCTGGTCATTTTCATCACGCACCGCATGGATGAAGTGATGTCTCTGTCGGACCGGGTCACTGTCTTGAGAAGCGGCAAGGTGGTCACGACCTTGCCGCGTGAAAAGCTCAATCCGGACGAGCTCTTGTCCCTTATGGCGCCGGAAATGATCGGAGCCGCATCGTGAACGGTCCCACACCCAGACTGACGGTCAGCAATTTGAGCCTACGCCCGGGACGGCTATCGTTCGATGAGCGCATTCATGAAGGTGAGGTGATCGGCCTGGCTGGGCTCGATGGAAACGGCCAGGAAACCTTTCTGGAAGTTCTGTCGGGCCTGCACACTCCCGCTGGCGGCGCCGTCTATCATGGCGACGGGCAGGAGGCATCGCAGAAACTGCGCAGCCTCCGTCATGCGGTGTCACATGGCGTCGCCTATCTGCCACGAGACCGTCGCTCCAGCGGCATCTTCCCAACCATGTCGATCCTCGACAATTTCGCGATTTCAACGGTTTGGAACGATTGCCGCGCCGGGCTCATCAGTGCGCGCGAACGGCGGCAGCGCTATGAGCACTATCGCGAACGTCTTTCTATCGTTGCGCCGCATCCTTCCAACCTCATCACATCGCTGTCGGGTGGAAACCAGCAGAAGGTTCTGTTGGCACGGGCGCTGGCTCTGGAACCGCGCATTCTTCTGCTCAACGATCCGACGCGCGGCGTCGATATCGCCACGCGCAAGGTGCTCTATGACGTCTTCAAGGAACTCGCCGCCGACGGCATGGCGCTGGTCGTCCTGTCGACGGAAATCGAAGAGACGCTTCACCTGTGTGACAGAGTTCTGGTGTTCCGCGATTACACCGTAGCCAACCGGCTGGCCGGTAAGGATATGACCGCCGACCGCATAATAGCAACAATGTTCGGGCGTAACACATGAGCGTATCGACTGCGGAAAACGCAAAACCGGTCAAGCCGCGCAAACGGCTCGGCAGCGAGCTGCTGCTCTACGCAGGCTTCGCTCCGGCATTATTCGTGATCCTTCTCGTGATCAATGTCTTTCTCAATCCGGCGCGGTTCTCGCCCGCCGCATGGGGAACGTTGATCGGTCTGGCTGCTCCGCTGATCGGTGCGGCGATTGCATCGACACCGGCCTTTCTCGGTGGCCGGGGTGGAATCGACATCTCCGTCGGGCCGCTGATGGGCTTCGTCAATGCCGTTATCGTTCTGGTGTTCATTCAGGGGATGGGGGTTACGTCGCCCTTTATCATCGTGCCGGCTGCCCTGCTGATCGGCGCGGCGGGCGGTGTCGTGAACGGACTTCTTACCTCTGTGCTGCGCATCCAGCCAATTGTCGCGACACTCGGGACATATCTTGTCCTTATCGGTGTGACGCTGACGATCCTGCCATCGCCGACAGGCAGCGTGCCGCCTTGGTTGTCGCAGCTGTCCGGCACATGGTCCATTTTGCCGCTGGGCGGGGTTTTTCTCGCCTGGTGGGCGATCTGCCGCTTGCCCTATCACGGCCAGCTGATGGCCGTCGGCAGCGATGATCGCGCGGCCTATACGGCGGGCGTGCCCGTCACTCTAGTGCGCTTTTTCTCATTCGTCATCACCGGCCTTTTCGCAGGCGCTGCTGGGCTGATGCTGACCGCGCTGATCGGCTCGGCGGACCCTGCGGTCGGACCGACATATACGCTGCTTGCGATCTCTGCGGTGGCGCTTGGTGGCGTGAGCCTTGCCGGCGGACGCGGCGGCGTGATCGGCGCGGCAATCGGTGCGATCGATATTTTTCTGCTGCAGAGCGCGCTGACCTATCTCAACGTTTCGACCTTTATCCTGCAGATCAGCTACGGCGCCATCCTGGTGATCGCGATCATGTTGACGGCCGGCCAGGAGCGCCTGATCAACGGAGCCGCACGATGAACAAGCTGTCGACAGATCAGCGCCGCGCCCTTGGCGCCCTGCTTATTGCGGTCGCACTGCATGTTTGCGGCATGCTGATGATTGACGGATATGGCTCCGGATTCTCGCTGCGCGCGATGCTCGTGCTGGCGTCGCTGCTGGCTCTGGCGTCTGTCGGCCAGACGCTTGTGATCATCCTTGGCGGCATCGATATGTCGATCCCGTTCGTTATCGGCTTCGCCAATGTCATCGCCGCGCAGCTCTACGGAGATGGCATGAGCTTCTGGCTCGTATGCGCGATCGTACTGGCGTTGGCCTTGATCATTGGCGCGCTGAACGGCGCGATCTCCGGCGGTCTTGCCATCCACCCGCTCATCGTGACGCTCGGCATGGGTACGATTATCCAGGGTTCCGTTTTGCTGTGGACGGCGGGCTTTCCGTCCGGTTCGGCTCCGCAGGCGGTATCGGAATTCGTGTCCATTGGCGGCAGCGCCATGGGTCTTCCCGTTCCCTGGCTCGTGCCCAGCCTTGCCGTGGTCATCGTGGCGGTCACGCTGCTGCTGGCGCGCACGCCATACGGGCGGCGTATCTATGCCGTGGGCAGCAACCCGCGTGCTGCCGTTCTGGCGCTGATAAGCCCGCTCGGCATGTGGACGCTCACTTTTGCCGTCAGCGCATTTTTCGCGGCGGTAACCGGTATTCTTCTGTTAGGCTTTACCGGTAGCGCCTATGCGCAGGTGGGCGAGCCGTACCTCTTCCAGACCATCGCCGCCGTGGTGATCGGCGGCACGGCGCTGGTCGGCGGACGCGGCTCCTTCATGGGAACGGTTGCTGGCGCGCTCGTTCTGACCGAGCTCAACACATTGCTGATCGGATTCGGCTTGCAGCCCTCGCTCGTTCAGGCCGCGCTTGGCGTGGTTATCATCATGCTGGTCTCGCTTTATGGGCGCGACCCGCATGTAAGCACACGCATTTGAACCGAAGCGAGCGTCAGTCGCGTACCGGGACCCGGTAGACCTCTTGCGCGCAATCGTAAAAGACCGAGTGCTTCTCGCTGTCTGACAGGTCGTTGACGATTTTGCTGAAAACGGCCAGCCACTCAGCAAAAGAGATATGCAGCGACGACACAGGATAGTCGCTGGCAAACATGCAGCGGCCGGGGCCGAAACAATCGATGCAATGGCGCACGATTTCGGCAAGGCTCTCCACAGTCCATTGCGGATCGTAGGCGACCGGGTCGGATATCTTGAGGGTCACGTTATCGGCTTTTGCCAGCGCGCGCAGGCCATCGCGCCAGCGGGCGATCCCGTCTGCGTCGCGGTCCATCGGGCTGCCGCAGTGATTGACGATGAAGCGCATATGCGGATGGTCCAAAGCCAGACGGAGTGTGTCGGCCAATTGCCACGGCGAAATCAGCAGATCGAAGCTGAGGTCGCGGCGTTGCATTGCAGCAAGCCCTTTCAGCCAATCGGCGCTCTTCATCATTTCGGCATCTGCCGTACGGGTCTTGGCCGGATCGGGATGCCAGGACAGGATTTCCCTTATGCCGGTGACCCGTGAGTGGCTTGCGAGGCCTTCCAGGGTCGTCTCGATATCTGGGCTGGCGAGCGCCGCGAAAGCCACGTACCGCGCTGCGATGCCATCAGGCCGCTCAAGGCTGTCGAGCCATTCGGTCTCGCCTGTGCGATCGCCCGGATCCCAGTTTGCCTCGGCATGAACCGTGGCGACGATATTGGCGCACCGCGCCTGTTCCAGATAGTCGTCGACCAGAAAGTTTCGCCGCAAAGGCGCGAGCCCGTCGCCATGGCCGGATGGCGCCAGCCAGTGGTGGCGCTGCAGGCTCAGGTCCCAAAGGTGGTGGTGGGCATCGATGATTGGACCCTGATAGATCGCCATGCTGATTTCCTAGCCGGGAATGCCTTCCGTGCCCGCGCCGCAAACAAGCGCGCAGAGCTGCTCGCCCTCCTTCAAGGACACGTGCCCGCCGCGCATGGCCGCTATGGCAGCGGCGCCGCTCAGGTCGGCCGCCAGTCCAAGTTCGGACCACAGCCACTTGGCGCCTTCTTCCATTTCGGCATCTTCCAGAAGCACGATCTCGTCGATCAGGTCGCGGGACAGGGCGAAGACGCCATCATCGGTGCGGCCGCAGGCCATGGTGGCGACCTTCGTCGTTACTTGGGGAATGGAAACGACTTCTCCGGCGGTAATCGATGCGTGGAAGGTCGGACACCCGGTCGGCTCGATGCCGATGATGCGGATCGACGGCTTGAGCGCCTTCAGCGCGACGGACATGCCGGTGATCAGCCCGCCGCCGCCGATTGCGATGAGGATGGCGTCGAGATCCGGTCGTTCGTCCAGTATCTCCAGCGCCAACGTGCCTTGTCCTGCCATGACGGCAGAATCGGCAAAGGGATGAAAATACGCCGCGCCGGTGGTTTCGGCGAATGCGAGAGCATGATTGTTGGTTTCGTTCCATACGGAGCCAACCACCTCGACCGTCGCGCCTATGGCGCGCAGCCTCTGCAATTTATACGGGGCGACATTTTCTGGAACGAAGATCGTCGCCTTGACGTCTGCCAGGCTGGCCGCGCGGACCGTGGCCAGTGCATGATTACCGCCCGAGGCGGTCACGATCCCATTTGCGAGCGCGTCGCGCGGTGTGCACAGAAGTTTGTTGGTTGCGCCACGGGCCTTGAACGAGCCGCTTGCCTGCAAGCACTCCAGTTTGAGCCAGACCTGCGCTTCGGAAAGAGGTTCGCTCAGCGCAGTTGCTTCCATAAGCGGCGTCCGCCTGATCAGCGGGGCGATCCGTTGGCGAGCGTCGGTGATGTCTTTCAGTTCGAGCTTCATGACGGCTGACTCGGCGATGCCACGACCACGCAGCAATTGCCGGCGCGCACGCGGCCGGGATGGCGCAAACCGTAGAGGATGCCGTCCGTTTCGAAAACAATGTCCTTGGGCGCGCGTCTCGGATCGGACAGGAAGTGGACCCTGCCGGCCTTCTGGCCGGCGCGGACGTTGGTGCCAAGCGTGTGCAACGGTTCGAAGACACCTTCATCCTCCGACAAATGGTGCGCCTTCGAGCCGAGTTCATAGAAGGTGCGAGGAGCGTCATTGCCCTCGTTGGCCGCGCCGCTCTCCACGACGCCGAAGTGGCTCAGCAAATTATGCACGCCCGTCCGGCATATCTTGACCGCTTCGGGCGTTACCGTGCCGGCTCCGGCCATTTCGGTTCCAACGGTCACGAGACCGGCGCGCACAGCACTCGCCGTGGAGGTGCGCGGATCGCCACGGTTGGAGATGACGACTGTCATCGGCGCGTCGAATGCGGCAACCGCGGCCTGGATCTTGCCGGCAAGGGCAGGGTCGTCCGACGGTTCGATGATCGCACTCGGGATGATGGAAAGGGACGAGCCGCCCGAATGGAGATCGACAAAGGCATCGGCGAGCGGGAAGAGCGCATCGTGGACGAGAGAGGAAAGCTGCAATGTCGTCGAGCCGAGCGGATCGCCCGGAAAGGTTCGATTGAAGTTCAAGCCATCGATTGGCGAAACGCGCATGCCCGCCTTGACGGCCGGAAGATTGATCGCCGGAACGATGATGAGCCTGCCATTGACGCGGCCGGGATCGAGGTCGCGAATAATTTCGCCGAGGACGATCGGCCCCTCATATTCATCGCCGTGGTTGCCGCCTTCCAGAATGACTGTCGGACCGTCGCCGTTGCTAATGACCGCGATCGGCACGGGCAACACGCCCCAGGCATCATCATGTTCCGAATAGGGCAGGCGGATAAAGCCCGTCTGCTTCCCATGCTTGTCGAAGTCGATATCTGTTTGCCATGGCGTGTTCGACACGGTTATTCCAATTCATGACTTGCGGTCGAGACAGCGGCTTGCCCAACATCGATGGGTAAGCGCTGGCTTTTGTTTTTTCTATATATAAAAAAAATTGTTTACCCATGATATTGGCGCCTGTCAATCTTTGGTGCTAGAGCAATTCCAGCTCGGTTTCGAGCAATTTCACGGGATTCGCATGTCGAGCAGCGAGACAAAAAAAAGAGGCCGATTGCCGGGAAAAGAGCCGGCATCCACCGCCTATCGCGCGCCGGCGCTTGAGAAGGGGCTGGATATACTGGAGCTGCTTGCCGGTCAGACGGACGGCATCACGCTCAGCCAGATTGCGCAGAAGCTGAGCAGGTCCGTTCAGGAAGTTTACCGGGTGGTCCTCTCGCTGGAGCGGCGTGGCTACGTGACCCGGGGAGGCGACGATACGTTTCGCCTGTCGATGAAGCTCTTCGACCTTGCGTCGAACAATCTTCCGGTCAAGCGCCTGCTGCAATACGCCCATCCCATGCTCGAAAACCTGGCGATGTCCGTGGAGCAGATCGTCATCGTTTCCGTCGTGGACGGCTGGTCGACGCGCGTCGTTGTGGTCGCCGAGAACCCGGCTCCTATCGGTTTCCGGGTGCGGCTGGGGACTCATCGCCCTCTTTTGAAGTCTGCTTCCGGGCGCACGCTTCTGGCGTTTCAGCCGGACGCCTATCGTCAGCGGCTCACCGCAGAGTTGTCCGAGGCGAGCACGGAAAACAGGAAGGATTCGGACCGCTACATCGCCGCGATCGAAAAGATACGACAGCGTGGATATGAGATCGTCAGCAACGAAACGTTGCGCGGGATTACCGATGTCAGCTTTCCGGTCCTCGACGCCAATGACGTCGCCCATGCAGCATTGACCATGCCCTATCTCGTGTGGGTGGAGAACGCGGTGAATGTCGTCGATGCCGCCCAGCAGCTTTACGAATGTGCATCGGCACTTTCGAAGGAGATCGGGGGGCATCTGCCCCGCCCTGATTTTTCCGACATCAGATCAGTGGCCGGGAAGTGAATGCAAGAACCGGTTTGCCGGTTACGAACCGTTGAGCAATTATTGGAGGAATTATGCCCAAAGAGTGTTTTGGAAGTTCTCACGTTCCGCTTTCGCCTGCCGTGCGCGCGGGAGATTTTGTGTTTATCTCGGGTCAGGTGCCCGTACGGGGTGACGGCAGTATCGTGTCGGGCGGCATAGCGGAGCAGACCGAGCAGGTACTGGCGAACGTCAAATCCGCGCTTGAGCTTGCCGGATGCACGATGGACGATGTGGTCAAAACGACGGTCTGGCTCGAGGATGCCCGTGATTTCGGCACGTTCAACGAGGCCTATGGCAAGCACTTCCCACAAAATCCACCAGCCCGCACGACGGTTGAAAGCCGGCTGATGCTCGATATCAAGATCGAAGTGGAAGCCGTGGCCTATAAGCCGGCCTAACGGCACGCCCGAAGCGGAACAGTGCGGCCCGCCGATAACGAGCGGGCCGCAGCCGGTTTAATCGGCAAATTTGATGCACATCGGCGTTCCAATGCTGATGGAGCGTCCCGTATCGGTCAGTTCACCGCTTGCCGCGTCGCGCCGGAACATGGCGACGCAATCGCCGTTCTGGTTTGCGGAAAAGAGCGTGTTCCCAGACGGGGTCAGCGCGAGATTGCGTGGCGTTGCGCCGCCGCAGGGTGTGTGGCCGACAAGGGACAGAGCGCCGCTATCCTGATCGACGGCAAAGACAACGATGCTGTCATGCCCCCGGTTCGAAGCGTAGATAAACCGACCGTCCGGTGAGATCTGGATATCGGCGCAGTGATTGTCGGCCTTGGCATCGTCGGGAACCGCCGGCTGCGTGTCGATCAATTCCAGTTGGCCGCTTGCCGCGTCCAGTTTTAGCGATGAAACCGTCGAGTCGAGCTCGTTCGTCACGAAGGCGAACCGCCCTTGCGGGTCGAGCGCGAGGTGCCTCGGGCCGGAACCGGCGGGCATCGCCGTTTCCGCCATGCGCTCAAGACGGCCATCGTCTCCAATGCGATAAGTGATCAGCTGGTCCAGCCCGAGATCGCAGGCGATCGCGGTGCCGCCTTGCACGGTCTCGGTAAAGCTGTGGGCATGGCTGCGTTCCTGGCGCTCCTTGTTCGGTCCGGTTCCCTTGTGGGCGAGGCTCGCCAAAAGCTCCGTGAGCTCGCCATCCTCCCGGATGCCGTAAACAACCAGCGACTGGTTCGGGCCGCTTTCGCCCATGCCGTAATTGGAAACGAGTAGCTTCGTACCGTCACGCGTGATCATGTTGTGAGCGGTGATGCTGCCCAGTGTCGGGCGCATATTAATATGCTCGAGTGCCTTGCTGTCGCGGTCGAAGGCCAGCGCGGTGACGAGGCCTTCCGGCCAGACAAAAACCTCTGAATTGGCATAGACGCGGCTTCCGTCCTTGCTGACAGAAAGGAAGGTCGGATTGTCCACGGCATCGGTCTCGCACAGCAGTTCTGTGTCGAGCGTCTCTTCGTCAAATGCGAAGACCGATAGCCCGACGCCGCGCGCACCTTGAAAATATGGCGCCTCACGATTGAGACAGCCGACAAAGGTCAACAGTTTCGTTCCCATAGATTCCTCGCTCCCGAATGAAAATTTTGTATATAAATACTTAGCGCTTCTCATTTCAATCGGCGGGTGCCGAAGGCGCGCGACGCCTTGATGCGAATCTGTCGCGCAAATTCTCGGACTTACGGCGAAGGGCGCTCCTGCCATTGGCTTTGCTTTTACGCGATTTCATAGCGCAGTTATGAACAGTTGTCCGTCGTCAGAGGCTTTGGGACAATCGGCAGCTTGATCTACGGTCTGTTTGAATAGCCCCGAGTTTTCTATCCCTCTATGAATGGACGATAATTCCGCGATGGAGCGATAGTAATGTTCTTGTTATTGTCCGAGTTAGTTTGGAATACCAAGCGCTTAGGCGACGAATTATGGCCGAAAGGGATCGCTGACAGATCGACATGATCCTAATTGAGGAGAAGAGACCGGGAACGAGCCTAATCTAAGATCTGCAAAGGACGGCATGTTCTTGGGCGCGATCAAACCGGAATTCGATAAGACCGTATGTATCAGTTGCGGCGGCAGTTGGCGTCGCGCGCCAACGCGGCCAGGCGATAGAAGCCGTGCGCCATCTTCGAATAGGGCGTAAGCAGGAAGAATGTCAGTACCGTGCCGAGATGAAGCGCCAACAGTACCGGAACGGCCGATGTGCCGGTCGCGGCATAGAGCACGAGCCCGGTCAGCGAGACCGCGAACAGCAGCAGCACGAAGGCCATTTCACCGCCCCATATTTTCGGGGCGCCAAGGTCCGGGTCGGCCTTCGTCTTGAGCCAGGCGAGACCGGCCGTACCAAGGCAAAGCAGTATGCCGCCCGGCACGCCGAGCAGTTTGGGAAGGCTGATGAAGCCGTAAGGCGCTTCCAGCCCGAAGGCGTAGTGTAGCACGGTGCCGCTCGCGGTTGCTCCGAAGCACAGGAGGAATCCGTAGAGCGTTGCCTGGTGGAAATATCGGCGAGCCTGGGAAAATCGGTCCTCATCCTCGAAATTGCAGCCGTCACCATGTCCTCCGGAGAGATTCTTTATCCGGCCGGCGTCGAATAATGCGGATCGCAGATCGGCCAGGTTGAACGACTCGCCGCCGACATCCCGCCAATAGGCACGCATTGAAATGCCGATCGCAAAAAGCGGAAGGAGAAAAGCGGGCGTAAAGATCGCCACCATGAGGGTGTGGGAAAGAGACGCATAAAAGCCTTCTCCCGTTTCCGGCTTCATACCCTGCGCCAGTGCAAAGACCCCGGCGAAACCGGCGATTAGCGAGGCGGCGATCACCACGCCCGACCGGTCGAAGAGCCCCGCGAAGCCTGCTGGCCATGCGTATTTCTTCCAGCTCTCGTGTCGAACCTCGGCCAGAACCTTCGGCACGTTCAGCGCGAATTCGTGAGGCTCGGTATATTGGCAGGCGTAGTAGCAGCCCCGGCAGTTGTGGCAGAGATTTGCCAGTTGCGTGATGTCGCCATCCGAGAAGCTCCTTTCGCTTTGCAGGGCCGGGAAGACCGCGCAATATCCCTCGCAATAGCGGCAGGCATTGCAGATTTCGGCTTGCCGGCGAGCTTCGGCAATGGCGTCACTGATTTGCATGAGCGGCGGCCTCCCGACCCGCGATGCGTCCGAAGACGGTTCCGATCGTCATGCCGAATCCGGCGAGATAGCCCTTGCCGAGGATCGAGCCGGCCATGGTCTCTCCCGCTGCCCAGAGATTTGAGACCGGGCGGTTCCCGACGGAACACTGGGCATGGTCGTCGACCTTCAAGCCGAGATAGGTGAAGGTGACGCCGGTGCGCAGGCTGTAGCCGTAGAAGGGCGGCTTCGTAATCGGACGCGCCCAGTTTGTTTTGGCCGGCGTGATACCGGTGGTCGCTACGCCGTCCAGTTCTGTTGGGTGGAATTGCGCATCGTCGCCACAGGCGGCGTTGAACGCCTTGACCGTGCTGCGGAGCTTTTCGGATGGAAGGTCGAGCTTTGTGGCCAGTTCCTCGATCGTGTCCGCGACAATGGGTGGAAAGACGGAGGGCATGAAGAGGCTGATCGCCTTGGAGTCCGTGATGACGTAGCCCACCTGGTCGGGTTGCGCCGCCACGAGCCGGCCCCAGATCGCGTAGCGCTTGGGCCAGACGTCCTCGCCCTCGTCATAGAATCGTTCAGCGTTCTTGTTGACGACGATGGAGAAGGGCACGCAATCGAGACGGGTCACGATTCCGCCATCGAACTTCGGAGCACGTCCATCGATGGCGACCGCATGACACTGCGTCGGGTCACCGACTTGCTCCACGCCCTGTTCCAGCATGTCGGCGAGAACCACGCCGCGATTGTAGGGCGTGCCGCGGATCAGGAAATTGCGCGCCGCCGGTCCCCATGCGCGCGCCAGCCAGTCGAGATCCGCCTGGAAACCGCCGGCGGCGACAACCACTGCGCGCGGGGCTACGCGGTGGGTCTTGTCCTGCCAGGCATACTCGACCGAGGCGATCCGGTCGTCGTCGAGTTCGAGATGGGTGACTTCGGCCTCGTATCGTACAGCAACGCCGAGCGCCTCAGCAGTTCGGTAATAGGCGTTCACGAGGCTCTTGCCCCCGCCCAGGAAGAAGGCATTCGTTCGTCCGAGCGAGAGCGTCCCGGACAGCGACGGCTGAAACCGGACGCCGCGCTCCACCATCCAGGGCAGGCACTCCTCCGATGTCCTGATCGCCAGCCGGGCCAGATCCTGATTGGTCTCGCCGCCCGTCACTTTCAGGAGATCGGCGAGGTATTCCTCTTCGGTGTAGCTGTCGACGAGCGGACCGAGCGGGCCGTGATGCATGCAGCGGAAATTGCGCGTGTGGCGGGAGTTTCCGCCACGATAGGGCTTTGGCGCCGCCTCCAGAATCAGGACGCGGGCACCGGCTTCCGCAGCGGTCATGGCGGCGCAAAGGGCCGCATTGCCGCCGCCTACAACCACGATGTCTGGGCCGTCGCTCATGGTTTCCTTCCGTATTTTCCTCCTGCTAGCAGCGCGTATTTTATTTGACTAATGACAAATCCTACGAGATTGATGCGAAATGCGGATCAATTTCGACTTCGCCGATCTCGAAGTGTTTCTTTCGGTCAAGGAAACGGGCTCCTTCCACCGGGCGGCCAGTCGTTTGGGGCTATCGCAGCCTTCCGTCACGCGACGGATACGCAAGCTGGAGGAGGCCCTCGGCTCTCAGCTTTTCGAGCGCACGACCCGCGAAGTCCGGCCGACGCTTGCGGCCAAGCGATTGCAGGTTCGAGCCGAGGCGATTTTGAACGACGCGCAGGAAACGACGCGTGCGATGCGTGACGAAAGCGAGGCTTTCGCTCACCAGCGGGCGCTGACCGTGACACTCGCGACGATTCCCACAGTCGTTTCGGGGATCGTAGCGCCCGCGATTAACGCCTTTCGGAAGAAGACCCCGCGCACACGCGTACGGCTGCTCGATCTCGCAGCGAACGAAGTGGCGGAAGCGGTAGCCCAGGGCGAGGCGGATTTCGGGCTTTGTTCGGTGCCCTTGCTCGAACCGGCCACCGAGTTCGAGCCGCTTTTCACCGATCCGATCGTCCTCGCCGTTCGCGCGGAGGATCCGCTTGCCGCGCAGTCCCAACTCAACTGGTCCGATGTCGGGAATGCCGCGCTGATCCTGCCCGCCCGGGGCACCGGTAACAGACTTCTGATCGACGAGGCGCTTGCGCGTGCGAACGTGCCGATCCGCTGGACCCATGAAGTTCGCCGGACTTCGACGGCGCTCGACCTCGTTGCGGCAGGCGTCGGCATCGCTCCGTTACCCCGCTCGGCATTGTCCGCCTATATGGCCGGTGCGGTGGTCGCTCGCCCGGTATCGGCACCCAGTATCGCACGGCCGATCGGTTTGCTGACCAGATCCGGTCAGCGCGACGACCCGGCCACCGCCGGCTTGGTTGACGCCATACGCAGTACCACTGCTCAACGATTTGACTGAATAACGCCGTTCCGCCTCGAAATCAGGGCACGTTGCCAAGCGGGCCGTCTGGCGCTTCCAATTTCGCGATTTCGCCGCGCAGGAGGTCAATGGCCTCTGCAAGATGCGCATCGTCGAAGCGGTCGCCGATCGCAGTAACGCTGATCCCGCCAATTGGCCGGCCGGAATAGCCTCGGAGACAAAAACCGAGCGCCTTGATGTTGACGTCGCCAAGCACTTTGCCGAAATCGTATCCTGTTTCCTCGGCCTTCTCGCAGCGCGCGCGAACCTCGTTGATACTGGTTTTGTAGCTGACGAACCGGCTCTCGTTCTGGGTCAGGATCAATTCGCGTTCCATCTTACCGAACCCGGACATGAGCGCGATACTGCCCGCACCGATCCCGAGAGGGCGATGCATCCCTATATTCACGGTACAGGTCCGGATCGGGTAGCTGCCTTCGATGCGTTCGACACAGACGGAATCTAAGCCGTTGCGCATGGCCAGATAAACCGTGTCGCCCAATTCGCCGGCGATATGTTTCAATGTCGGGAGAACGGCTTCCTGGATGCTGAAGCCCATATAGGCCGCGATATAGAGTTCCTGCAGTAGCGGCCCCAGGTGGTAGCGACGGGTCTTCGGATGCCGGACGACGAATCCCACCGCGTTCAGCGCGCTAATCACGCGGTGCGCCGTCGGCTGCTCGAGCCCCGCGATCTCCGCGACATCCTTCAGGCGCAGGCCCTCATCGTTGTTCGTGGCCAGGATTCGAAGCAGAGCCGCCGTGCGGACGACGCTTTGGGCGCCCTTCGGGAGGTCGACATCCACATAGTCGGCCCACGTGGCGCCGTCCTGGGCGTTGAGTCGATCCGTCTCGATTTGCATGCCGCGCTCCCTAAATTCCTTTTTCGTCATATTTTGAATTTAGCAGGTCAATGATAGTTGATAGTCTAATAATATTTCAATATGTGGGTTGTTGGTAGTGGGAATTTAACCCGTGGTTGCGGCAGCATACTACGTGTGAATCGCCTGTCAAAGCTGCGCATATTGTCATTTCAGGCGGGGGAGTGGGTCTTGGTGCTGGACTATGAGCGTCTCAAGCAGTGGCGTTTTCCGGAGATTGAGGTCGCCTATGGCCCGACGGATGTCATGTTGTATGCGCTTGGTCTCAATCTCGGCTCGGACCCCCTCGACGAAGGCCAATTAAGGTTCGCCGCGGCACCCGACCCATCCGTCCTGCCGACCATGGCGGCGATAATGGGACGTCTCGGACCGTGGATGCGCGCGCCGGAAACCGGAATCGACTACAGCCGGATCGTGGTCGGGGAAGTCGCGTTGACTTTGCATCGCGCGCTACCGTCGCAAGGCCGGCTCACGGCGAAGCACCGTATCGTGGGTATTCACGACAAGGGAGAGGGGCGCGGAGCGCTCGTCGTCGTGGCGCGGGACCTGATCGATGATGATGGTGTTATTGCCACATTCGAGCAGGCCACGTTTTGCCGGGCAGACGGTGGATTTTCCGCCGAGAGCGGGCAGGACGACCCGCCCGCTTCGGCGGATATTCCGCCCCGGCCAGAGCGCTCGCCGGACAAAGTTGCCATTCATCCTACCCTGCCGCAGCAGGCGCTGCTCTATCGCCTCACCGGTGATCTCAATCCCCTTCATTCGGATCCCGAAACTGCCCGCAAGGCTGGCTTCGAAAAGCCCATCCTGCATGGCCTCGCAACGTTCGGCATCGCGGGTTGGGCGGTCATCGATGAATTCTGCGATGCGGAAACTGAAAGGCTCGGCGCCATTTCCTGCCGAATGTCCGCCCCCGTGTATCCGGGATCGGTTCTTGAGACCCGCATGTGGCGCGAAAAGGACCGAGTTTGGTTCGAGACAATCTCGGATGCGCGTCCTGTGCTGACCCGCGGCTTTGCAATTCTCAAATAATCCACAAAGTGGGTGTTGAAAAAGATTTGAGTCCGTAATAGAGCAATTCATATCCATAGTTTGGAGGAATTGCGTTGGATTTTCGATTTACCGAAGAGCAGTCGATGTTTGCGGATGCGGTCCGCAATTTCGCGAAGAGGAACTTGGCCGACGGGGCGTTGGCGCGAGCTCACGAAGAAACCTTTCCGCGCGGTCTGAAGTCCATGATGCACGAGCAGGGACTTCTCGGAATCACCATCGCTGAAGAGCATGGCGGCCTTGGCGGAACCCTTATGGATGCGGTGATCGCGATCGAGCAGATCGCCCTGGTTTGCCCGCGCAGCGCCGATGTCATCCAGGAAGGCAATTTCGGAGCGGTAAGGACCCTTGCGCAATATGCGACCCCGGATCAGCGCGAACGGTTTCTCATGCCCGTCTTGCGCGGAGAGGAAGTGATCGCGGTGGCGATGACGGAGCCCGATGCCGGTTCCGCGACCACCGATCTGACGACGACGGCCACACCCGACGGCGAGGGCTTCCGAATCAAGGGTGCCAAGGTGTTTCCCAACCCCAACGCCGATCAGTATCTCGTATATGTGCGTTTCGGCCCGGGCGTCCGCGGGATCGGGTCGGTCATGATCCGCAAGGGCACGGAAGGCTTTCGCGTCGGCGAGCCGGCCCACTTCATGTCCGGTGCGCAGTGGGCTCCGTTGTATTTTGATGACGTGTATGTTCCGCCGGACGATGTGCTGTTGCCGGCCGGCGGGTTCAAGAAACAGATATCCGGTTTCAATGCAGAGCGTATCGGCAATGCCGCCAGAGCCCTTGCCTATGGGCGTTACTGTTTCAACGAAGCTCGCACCTATGCGCTGGAACGCAAGCAGTTCGGACGCGCACTGTGTGAATTCCAGGGGCTTCAATGGAAGTTCTCCGACATGAAGACAGAGATGGAAGCCGCTCAGCTGTTGCTCTATCGCGCCGCGTCCAATGCCGATCGGGGGCTGCCTGCCGCCGATGAAACCACCATGGCCAAACTGATGTGCAACCAGGTTGGCTTCAAGCTGACCAACGAGGCGATACAGGTCATGGGCGGTCTGGGATATTCGCAGGAGGCGTTGATCGAATATTGCTTCCGCCGGTCGCGGGGTTGGATGATCGCCGGCGGGTCCCTCGAGATGATGCGCAACCGTCTCGCCGAAAACATCTTCGATCGGCGCTTCTCTCAGCGTCCGCCGAAGAACGAGGCGACGGCATGAACGCGTTTTCGGACTCGCTGACTTCCAAGGTCAAGATCGAGGACTTGGGTGGCGGCGTTGCGCGGATTGCACTCAATCGACCCGACAAGTTGAACGCGCTCGACGACGAGATGTACGAGGGTTTGCGGTACGTCTTCGAGAGGGTCAATCAGGACCGATCCGTTCGTGCCGTTCTGCTTACCGGAGAAGGCCGTGGCTTTTGCGGCGGTTCCGATGTCGGCAAGATGCTGCAACACGACCTCGTTGCCGGACGGACCAGACTGCAGCGGCGGCACGCCGTCATCCAGGCAGTCAGTGCGGTCGAAAAACCGGTTGTCGCGGCGGTCCGCGGCCCAGTCGCCGGAATCGGGTTTTCTCTCGCAATGGCCTGCGATCTTCTGATCGCTTCCGACACGAGCTACTTCAAACACACGTTTCGCAATGTCGGGCTGGTACCCGATGGCGGAGCCATTTATTTCCTTTGCCGTCAACTGGGCATGGGGCGCGCAAAGGAACTGGTTTTCACCGGCCGCGAATTGCCGGCGGACGAAGCCCTTGGGTGGGGGATCGTCCAAAAAGTGGTCGCCGATGGAGACCTTGAAAAAGCCTCGCTGGAACTGGTGTCGGAACTCGCCGCCGGACCGACACTCGCTTTGGCTCTGACCAAGAAACTGTTTCGCGCAGCGGCAAATGCCTCCCTCGATACGGCTCTGGAGATCGAGAACTTCGCCGCGGGTGTCGCGCGCGTTTCCAACGATCACGCCGAAGGCGTCAACGCATTCCGGCAAAAACGACCGCCTGAATTCAAGGGCGAGTGAGATTGAACCGAATCCGAATGGAATACTTCAATGCCGCATAGCAACAATGAACTCTCTCCCGAGACCGTGCCCGATCTCGCGTCGGCGATTCTTCGCCCGCGCGGGATCGCGCTGGTCGGGGCTTCGGCCGACTCCGGAAAAATCAACGCCCGCCCGCAGGCTTATCTGCGTGCAGCCGGTTATGAGGGGTTCGTAGCGCCGATTAATCCGCGTGCGGATGTGATCGGTGGGTTGCAGGCCTACGGTTCTGTCGCCGAGGTGGAGGGGCGTGTCGATCATGCCTTCATCATGGTTCCCGGAAAGATGGTGGTCGATGTGATCCGCGAATGCGGCGCTGCCGGCGTATCCGTCGCAACGATCTTTTCGGCGGGTTTTGCCGAGCTGGGGGAGAATGGCGCGGCAGCTCAAGCAGAGCTCGTAGCCGCCGCCCGTGATGCCGGCGTTCGATTGATCGGTCCGAACTGTATCGGTCTGATCAATGTCCAGAACAGAATGCCCCTGACAACCAATGCCGCGATTGCCAAGGAGCCTATGGTCCCCGGCGGCGTATCCGTCATTTCGCAGAGCGGCAGCATGCTCGGTAGCCTGATGACACGCGCCGCGCCGCGCGGCATGGGGTTTTCAAAGCTCGTTTCGATCGGAAATGAGGCTGATCTTGGCGTGGGCGAGATCGCCCGTCACATTGTCGAGGATGACGAAAGCGAAGTTCTGCTGCTGTTTCTGGAGACCATACGCGATCCGGAGGCTCTTGCGGTGGCGGCGCGGCGGGCCCATCAACTCGGCAAGCCGGTCATTGCGTACAAGCTTGGCAGATCCGCGATCGGCAGGCGCGTTGCGGCATCCCACACCGGCGCAATCGTAGGATCGGATGAAACCGCGAGCGCGTTTTTCCGAGACAACGGAATCCTTCGCGTCGAGACCCTCGATGGTTTCCTCGAATTGCCGGCCCTCGTGCGGGGAAAACTCCCGCCCAAAGGGCGTCGCGCCGGGATGATGACAGCCACCGGCGGCGCTGCCGCGATGATCGCGGATCGCCTGGGTGTCATGGGTGACACGGTACCGGTTCCGCCGGAAGGCCTGCGCGCTGGCCTCGCGGAAAAGGATATCCATATTTCGGAATCGCCGCTGATCGATCTGCCGATGGGCAGCAGCGACGGCGGTCGTTATGCGGAAGTTCTGGGCGCCCTCCTGTCTTCCGACTACTGTGACGTTGTCGTTTCGGTCATTGGTTCGTCGGCGCGCTCTCGTCCGGAGATCGTCAAGGAACGGATCTTGTCCGCAAAGATGTCGGACAAGCCGCTGGCGGTATTTCTTGCCCCGCAGGCCGACGAGGCGCTGAAGCTCCTGCAGCAGGAAGGGATTGCCGGCTTCCGGACACCGGAATCCTGCGCGGACGCGGTGCATGCCTATCTGAACTGGAACAATCCGACCGAGCGAATCCAGGCTCCGGCACCGTCCGAAGCGCGCGAACTCGCCTCCGGTAGCAAGGCGTGGAGCGAGGACGCGGCAATCCGGCTTTTTTCGGCACTGGGCGTTCCTGTTGTCGAAAGTGAGGTTGTTACCGAGGCAAATCTGCCGAAATGGAGTGGCAGCGACGACTCGTTGCGCGTCGTGAAGTGCCTCTCTCCCGATATTGCGCATAAGAGTGACGCCGGCCTTGTCCGTCTCCGGGTGGCACCGGAAGATGTCGCGGCGACAGGTGCCGAACTGATCGCGCTCGCCCGCAAGAACCGCCCGGATGCCCGGATCGAGGGGATTCTGGTGCAGCGGATGGAGCCGGGTCTGATGGAATTGATGCTTGGCTTCCGGCGCGACCCCGAAGTCGGGCCCGTAGTGGTTGTATCGACCGGTGGCGTCGCAGCCGAAATCCGACCGAGCATGTCTGTCCGGATAGCGCCGGTGACCGAGCAAACCGCCAGGGAAATGCTGAAGGAGATTCCCGAACTCCGCCTTGTCTCAGGTTTCCGCGGCATGCCGCAGAGCGACCTCGACGCGTTGGCGCGAGCAATCGAACGATTTTCGCATCTTGCCGCACTGCCCGAGATTTCCGAGGCCGAGGCCAATCCCGTTCTCCTGCGCGAAGGCGATGCGGGTCCGGTGGCGGTCGATGGGCTCGTCATCGCCCGGGAGTCGGTGTGATGACGGCCCCTGTCATTCGCGAACGGGAAACCAGCGCTGAAGTTCTCGCTTCATTTGTATCTCACTTGCGGTTCGATGAACTGGACGAGACAACAATTGCAGCCGCCAAGCGCGTGCTGATCGATTATTTCGCTTGCGCCATTTCCGGTGCGGCAATGCCGACGCCGCGCGTTCTCAGGACTTATCTGGCCGAAAACGGCGAGAGGCCCAGCGCGTCGGTGTTGGGCACGGATCTGAGGATGTCGGCATGTTCCGCGGCGATGGCGAATGGAGCAGCCGCGCATTCCCTCGATTTTGATGACGGGCATACACGCGGTTCCGCCCATCCGGCGGGTGCGATCGTGTCCGCCGCTCTGGCCCAGGCCGAGAAGATAGGCGCATCACCCTGTGAACTCGTTACGGCTATCGTCGCGGGATACGAGGTCATGCTGCGCGTCGCATCGGCAATGCATCCTCTGTCGGCAAGCGTCGGATGGCATAACACCGCGGTGGGCGGGGTTGTCGGCTCAACGGCTGCGGCGGCATCGCTGCTCAAGCTGGATGCGGGCAAGACGCGTAATGCGATCGGCCTAGCGACCAGTTTCGCCGGAGGAATTCGTGAGTATCTGGACGATGGAGCCGAGGTCAAACGGCTTCACCCTGGAAAAGCTGCTCGCGACGGTATCCTGTGCGCTGATCTTGCCAATCGCGGGATAACCGGAGCGGTCGATGCTTTCGAGGGCCGGCACGGCCTGTTCAACGCCATGCTCCACGGCAAGGGCGAACCGGCCGCGTTGACGGATGGGCTGGGCGAGAATCCGGCAATCGAAAAAGTCTATTTCAAACCCTATCCGTGCTGCCGTCACTTTCATACGGCGATCGAGGCCGTGCTCGGTTTGCGATCCGAACATGATCTGGAGCCCGAACAGATCGATACGGTGTCTGTCGGTCTTTATGCGGTCGGTGCGAGAGGGCATGACTCGCAGTGCGTTCGCAGTTTCCTCGAAGCGCAAATGAGTGCGCCTTATGCCACCGCGATCGCGCTCCGGTTCGGAACCGTGATTCCGGAGCATTTCGCCGAAGGCGTTCGCGAAGATCGGCAAATGGCCGAACTTGTTCGGCGGATAAATGTCTTCGTCGATGACGAATGCGAGGAGATATATCCGAAACGCCGCTCGGGTTCCGTCGTCATAAACATGAAAGACGGCCGCGTCCTGTCACGCAGGATCCTCGATCCGAAAGGAGAGGGCGACAATCCGATGACGGACAATGATCTCTTCCTGAAGCTTCAAGGGTGTCTGACCGGCACGGAATTCGCGGCCAACGCGCCGGCCATCGTCCAAGCCGTGAACAGGATAGAAAAACTCGCCGATCTCGCTGACCTTCTACAATTCGTCAGAAAGGAAACGTCCTCATGAGTTCCGAGGATATGAGGCCGGCATCGCCGCGCCAGTATTATCTCGCGGCGTGTGCCGATGAGCGCCTCGTCTATCAGCAAGGTGTCGAGGAGGGGGCGGTTTTCCCGCCGCGCCTACCCGAAACCGGATGGGCGGATCCGCTCGAATGGCGAGATTCCTCGGGAAACGGGACGGTCTATTCCGTGACCGTGATCCACCCGCGCAATGAAGATCCCTTTGCTCTTGCGCTCATCGATTTGGCGGAGGGGTTCCGAATGATGAGTAGGATCGATGTCTCCGACCCCTATGCCGTGCGTATCGGATTGCCGGTGGTGGTCCGTTTTCGCCAACTTGAGGAAGACGGGCCCAAACTCCCGGTTTTCGTGCCGGTGGAGCAGGCGGCATGAGGAAGGGAACTGGAATAGCAGTTGTCGGGGTCGCCGAATCCGATCTTGGAGTGTCTTCTCCGGAGACGACGCCTGTGGATCTCATGGCGCAGGCGACGATTCGCGCGCTGCGCGATGCCGGTCTCTCTCCCGGTGAAGTCGATGGGGTCTTCGCCACGACATCCCAATTGCGCATGGCACCGTTGGCCTTGTGCGAATATCTCGGCCTGAAACCGCGGTATTTCGACGGCACCAATATTGGCGGTTCGTCGTTCATGGCGCATGTCGGCCGGGCTGTGGCGGCACTGCAAGCCGGTCTGTGCGATGTCGCGTTGATCGCCTATGGCAGTACGCAACGCTCCGTCAGTCGGGCCGCGGCGTCGCCTCGTGAGCCCAACCCCTATGAAACGCCGTATCGACCGGTCCTGCCGCCGTCGGCTTATGCCATGGCGGCGGCGCGCCACATGCATGACTATGGCACGACCCGCGAACAGCTTGCGGAGGTCGCCGTCGCGGCCCGGAAGTGGGCGTTGATGAACCCCGATGCGTGGGAGAAGGCACCGCTCACTATCGAAGATGTTCTCGCCAGCCGGATGGTGAGTTCGCCTCTGACTGTACGCGATTGCTGCCTTGTGACGGATGGCGGCGGAGCCATGGTTCTCACCCGTGCAGACAGGGCGCGCGACCTCTCCAGTCTGCCCGTGCATGTGCTTGGTCACGGTGAGTGGCTCAGCCACCAGTCCATTTCGCGAATGCCCGACCTGACGCAAACCGGCGCCGTGCAATCCGGCGCTCTGGCCTATGAGATGGCCGGTCTCGACGCGAACGATGTGGATGTCGCCATCCTCTATGATGCGTTCACGATCTGCACCATGCTGTTTCTCGAGGATCTCGGATTCTGCTCCAAGGGCGAAGCCGGCTCGTTCGTCGAGTCGGGAGGCATCGCGCCGGGCGGGCGGCTGCCGGTCAACACGAATGGCGGCGGTCTCTCCTACTGCCATCCGGGCATGTACGGCATGCTCGGCATGATCGAAGCGGTGCGACAGCTTCGCGGAGAATGCGGCGAACGACAGGTGGCGGACCCGAATATCGCGCTGGCTCACGGCAATGGTGGCGTCCTTTCCAGCGAATGCACCGTGATCTTCGGTGCGGCCGAAGCAGCCTAGGGAGAATTAGACGTGTTGCTTGAAAACAAGGTAGCGATTGTAACGGGATCCGGACGCGGGATAGGCAAGGAAATCGCTCTTGCCATGGCGCGCGAAGGAGCGAAGGTCGTCGTCAACGACATAGGCGCGGCGCTGGACGGAACGCAGGCGGGCGAGGATCCCGCCCAGGAAGTCGTCGCACAGATCGAAGCGATGGGAGGTGCTGCCGTCGTCAACCGTGAATCGGTTGCCGATGCCGAAGGGGCGAGGCGGATCGTGGAAACGGCCATGGACGCGTTCGGTCGTCTCGATACGGTCGTCAACAATGCGGGCATCCTCCGCGATACAATCTTTCACAAGCTGCCTGTCGAGGACTGGGACGCTGTCATCGATGTTTGTCTGAACGGGTCTTTCTACGTCAGCCGCGCGGCTATCGATGTCTTTCGGAAGCAGGAATCCGGCAATTTCATCCACATCTCCTCCGCTTCCGGATTTGCCGGTAATTTCGGCCAAAGCGCATATGCCGCCGCGAAAGCCGGTGTTCAGCAACTTTCGAAATCCATCGCCATCGATGCCGCCAAATACCATGTGCGCTCCAACTGTATCGCGCCATCAGCATGGACCCGCATGACGGGATCGATACCGGAAACCGATGCGAACCGGGAGCGGATCGCTCAGCGCAAGAAGGTGACACCGGACAAAAACGCGCCAATGGCGGTGTTTCTCGCAAGCGATGCGGCTGCCGAAGTGACCGGCCAGATTTTTGCGACTCGGATGAACGAGATTTTTCTGATCAGCCAGCCCCGGCCGATACGCAGCGTCCATCGTTCCGAAGGATGGACGCCGCAAACCATCATCGAACATGGCTTCCCGGCGTTACGCCCGAGTTTGGTGCCCCTTGAGCGAAATCAGGATGTTTTTTCCTGGGAGTCTGTCTGACGCCACGCGTTACGGGCGGTTAACGGAGGCTCTTTCCGACCACATGTATTATTCCCTGCGGTTGCTTCTTACCATCATTGCCGGTGCGTTTGGCGGGACTCTGTTCTACTTCCTGTCGCTGCCTCTGCCCTGGATGCTGGGGTCTATGTGTACCGTCGCCGCGCTCGCCTTCGGAGGGGGGGCCGTGGTGTCTGTGAGACGAATACGACCGCCGCTGGCCGCGATCATCGGTGTCACTCTTGGGAGCTCGTTTTCTCCCGAGATCGCCGGCCGGGTATTCGACTGGTTTCCCCTGACGATTGCCGCGGTTGTATCGACCGTGCTGGTTGGCTCCTTCGGTACGCTCTACCTGCGCAAAGTTGCCGGATTTGATACGGTAACCTCCTTCTTTTCCGCCATGCCTGCCGGTGTCTACGAGATGACCTACCAAGGCGGCTTGATGGGGGGCGACGAGCGCAGGATTGCTCTCGTGCATGCCGTGCGGATCTTTTTGGTGGTTCTGATGGTTCCAGTCGCCTTTCGATGGTTTTTCGATCTCGGGGCTGCGCGCCCGGGCGGCAATGGGCAGGGTCACGGCGCGATCGGCGTCGAAGATGCAATTATTCTGGCCTGTTGCGCGATCTTCGGTTGGCTTGGTGCGAGAAAGATCCATCTCCCAAATCCCGCCATGCTGGGTCCAATGTTGGCTAGCGCCGTCGTGCATGGAGCCGGGTTGACGGAAACAGCGCCTCCCTACGCGCTTGTCGGCTTAGCCCAGATTTTCCTCGGAGCATCTGTCGGCGGGCAATTCATAGGAGCTTCGGTCGCCGACTTGCGCCGGACCTCTGCCCATGGCCTCGTTTTGGTTCCGATCAGCCTCTCAATATGCGTCGTCGTCGCGGGAATTACGGCAAAAACAATAGACCTCGATTTCCAGACCATACTGCTTTCGCTGGCGCCTGGAGGAACGGTTGAAATGTCGCTAATAGCCCTCGCTTTGCAAACCGAGGTAACAGCTGTGGTCTCTCACCAGGTCCTGAGAGTGCTCCTCATCCACAGTCTGGCCCCGATGGTGTTCAGGCTCATCGAGAGATCCTAAAAAATCCAAATAGTAGACAAAAAAATCTTGACGAAGTGAAGTTATCAAATAATGTACCAAATAATGGAGTCATGTAAGAGGTGCATGAATTTTCATCCAGGGAGTGGTTTGGCGGCGGCGGCGGCATCCGTCATCCTGTCCCCGGGCGTTTTTTCGCCCGTTAAGTTGCAGGATCAGGTCGATTCCGCTGGGGAAGTCTTTGAGCTTTGGGTGCCGTTCGATACGGGTGGCGGCACCGTTCGGTTCGTCAGATGGTGCGAAATCCAGCGAATGCCGAAGTCCAGCATGTGAATTTTTCGCCTGATTTAAGGCGCGATGCGGCAGTTCTGGCTTTCGTAAGCCATTAGGCCGCTCAAGCACGGCGCTCGAGCGCCAAAGTCTGAAATGCCGATTGGCAAGGAGATCCGAGATAATGTTCAAGACATATGACCTTTTCGTCAACAATGAGCGAGTTAGGTCGGCCAACCAGGAGTATTTCTCGGCGATTAATCCGTATACTTTGGAAGAGTGGGCTTCCATCCCCCAAGCTAGCGATGAGCAAGTATCGGATGCGATAGCGGCGGCACGCCATGCTTATGATTCTGTCTGGGCGAAAACCACAGGTTATGAGCGCAGCAAGTTGATGCTCCGCCTCGCGGAAATTCTGGAAGCCAATGCCGAGCGTATGGCGACTTTGGAATCCACGGATAATGGTAAGGCGATCCGCGAAACGCACGGTCAAATGTTTTCGGCGGCGCGCGCTTACCGGTTTTTTGCCGGGCTTGCGGACAAGCTAACCGGAGTTACCATTCCTCTCGATCTTCCTGACTCCTTCGATTTTACGCGTCGCGAACCCCTGGGGGTATGCGTTTTGATTACGGCGTGGAATTCGCCGATGAGCCTCCTGTCAAACAAGTTGGCGCCGGCGCTGGCTGCGGGGAATTGCGTGGTGATTAAGCCGTCAGAACACGCCTCGGTTACGACGCTTGAATTCGCTGATTTGGCGAAGGAGGCAGGTTTCCCCGACGGCGTGATCAATGTGGTTACCGGCGATCACCGGACCGGCCAGGCACTATTGAGGAGTGGACGTGTCGATCGTGTGAGTTTTACCGGCAGTCCCGCCGTGGGCGCCCGGATTGCCGCAGATGCAGGTGCGCGCTTGATCCCGGTCACGCTGGAACTGGGCGGCAAATCCCCCAACATCATTTTCGAAGACGCCGATTTCGACCGGGCTACCGCCGGGGCTCTGGTTGGCATTTTCTCAGCTACGGGCCAAACCTGTATCGCGGGATCGCGCCTACTGGTCCAGCGCGGTATCGTCGACAGAGTCGTCGAACGGATCGCCTATCGTGCGAAGCAAATCCGTCTCGGAAATCCGCTTGATCGTGACACGCAGATGGGAACCGTGGCCAATGAGCCTCAGTTCCAGCGGATTCTTGCAACGATCGAGAACGCCAAATCCGAGGGCGCAAAGCTTGCAACGGGTGGCAGGAAGGCCGCCGGAGAAAAGCTTGGCAAGGGCTATTTCGTTGAGCCGACTATCTTCACCGATGTGCAAAACCGGATGGAATTGGCGCAAGAGGAGGTCTTCGGACCCGTCTTAGCAGTTATGCCTTTCGATACCGAGGAGGAGGCGATCACCATCGCCAACGATACTCGCTATGGTCTTGCTTCGGGTGTCTGGACGACCAATCTGTCGCGCGCCATGCGTATGACGCGCGCGATCAATGCCGGCACAGTGTGGATCAATACCTATCGCGTTGCCCAGTCCATGGCGCCTTTCGGCGGGTTTAAGGACTCAGGCTACGGAAAAGAGCGCGGAATCCAGGCACTGGATGAATACCTGCGCACGAAAAACGTCATGATCGACTATGCCGACGCGGTGCGCGACCCGTTCGCCAAATAGAGGTGCCGAACAGCGCGAACTGGAGCGGAGCGCTTTGGTGCGGCTTCGATTTCCAGAAATCCAACTGGATTGTGAAAGAGCAACACATGCCCGCAGTCCATTCTATCGGGAAAAAGTGAGAAAATGGCCAGAACACCAGATTACTTCGAGGGTAAGACAATTGCGATTACGGGAGCGGGAAGCGGGATCGGCCGGTCTGCGGCGGTGATATTCGCCCGCGAAGGTGCACGCGTCATTTGTGCGGACATCAACGAGGACGGCGGCCGAAAGACTGTCGAGATGGTGAAGGAGGCCGGCGGCGATGCGTTCTTCGTCGGTACCGACGTGACGGAGCGCGAAGCGGTCAGAGCGATGGTGCGAAAGGGCATCGAGCGCTTTGGCAGGATCGACTTTCTGCTCAATTCGGCCGGATCGGCTCTGAAGCGTTGTGGTTTCCTGGAGATTGATGATGCGCTTTGGGACCTGACCTACGACCTCAATGTCAAGGGTACGTTCTACGGCATGCAGGAGATTCTGCCGCACATGCTGGAAAACGACGGCGGCGTGATCGTCAATATCGCGAGTATGTCGCACAAGCGGGGAGGGCCGGGAACATCCGTCCACTATGCTTCGGCCAAAGGATCCGTGTTGACCATGACACTGGGTGTCGCGCGTGAGTTCGCTGACCGCGGAATCCGCTGCCTTTCCATTTCACCGGCCAGCGTGAACACGGCATTTCAGGAGGCGTCGGGAACGTCGTCGGAAATGGCTGCGCGTCTTGTCGAACGGATTCCGATGAAGCGGAACGCAGAGCCTGACGAAATCGCCGAACTTGCGCTCTTCATGTGTTCCGACGCCTGTCAGTTCATGACCGCAGATACGGTCTATGTCAGTGGCGGAGGTGGCTTCCGTTAGATGGTTGTCTTGCAGTGCAGGATATCGCCATCGCGATACTGCGTCTCCTTACGGCAAGCGTTGAAGTGAGATCGCCAGGATTTTCGCTGCCGAGGAATCCTAATTCGCGGTTGATCGGTCCGTATCGGATGGTGATCTGGTCGAAATACAAAGAACCCACAATATGGGTCTAAGATAGAACTTTGAGAAAATGAAAAAAAATAATACCAACTATTGGAAAATATGACATCACTTGGTACGGTCCGCCTGCTTCGGCTTCGCGGATGGTCCGGAAGTCCTGGGGTTGGTCATATGCTTGCCGGTTAGAAGCGAGCGAGCATCAGATGGAAGAAAATTAGCGCAGAGGAGGAGAGTCATGAGTTCTTTGAAAAGAATTGGGGAGGTTAAGAAGAAAATGGTATTCAATATAACCAGGCGCGGTATTGCGGGCGTAGTTGCCGGAACCGCCCTCGCACTTACCATGGCCTTGGCGCCGAATGCGTACGCAACCGATTTCTCGGGCGAGCGGGTCCGCATCGTCGTACCCTTCAGCGCTGGCGGCGGAACAGACAGCCTGACGCGCGCCCTTGTGCCCTTCATGGAAAAACACCTCCCCGGCAATCCGAAAATCCTGGTTGTGAACAAGCCCGGTGCGGGCGGCATCATCGGTGCCAATTATTTCGAGCAGAACGCCGAAAAGGACGGCACTTGGGTCATGGCGATGTCGCTCTCGACGGTCATGAATTACCTCCTTAACGACCCCCGGGTGGAGTTCGATATGCAGGCATGGGAGCATATCATCGTTCTTCCGCGCGGAGACATAAACTACGCCCGCACCGAACTCGGGCTCGCGGGGCTGAATCCGAAAGATCTGGTCGCGAAGATGCGCTCTATTCCGGCGGATGATCTGGTCTTCGGAGGCATGACTCCGACCGATGCGGGCTTGAAGCAACGCTTGGCCCTGTCGTTGCTCGGCGTCGAGACCAAGAACGTTTGGGGCATGGGAGGCGCCGGCCCGATCTCGCAAGCATTCGAGCGCGGCGAGTTCGCGCTCAACTTCGAAAACTCGCTGGCTTACCTGAATCAACGCAAGCATTTCCGTGACTCGGGCATCTCCATGGAGCTTTGGACTCATGGCGCGCCGGATGCCGATGGGAATTGGAAGGATGCCGAGGGCAATTGGCACCGCGATCCCACCTGGCCGGATGTTCCGACTTTCTATGAGGTTTACGAAGACGGGGCCGGCGGATCGTTCGATAGCCCTGCAGGGCAGGCCACCCTCGCGCTGCTCAAGGTCGGTACGCTTACCAACAAATCCTTCCACCTACCGGCTGGTGCCGATGAGGGCGCAAAGGAGGCTTGGTGGCAGGCGATGCGCGATGTGATGGAAGATCCGGAATTCATCGAGCTCAGATCCAACGTCCTTGGCGAATATACGGCAACAATCGGCCCGGCCGCGAAAACGGCAATTGACGATGCGTTGACGCTGTCGCCGGAAGCGCGCGCCTACATTCGTGAATTCGCGAAGGAACGCTACGATCTGGATCTGAACCTCTAATCAGTACCGTTCACATTCGCAGCCAGATCGCCCGGCCCTCACAGGCCGGGCGTATCTTCGGGGCTGACCGACCACGGAACGAAGGCATTCACCGACATGGACATTCAAATTGTCATCGACGCCCTAACCCAACTGTTTGAGCCAACACATCTGGGCTTTCTGCTTCTGGGCACTGCGTTGGCGATGCTCGTCGGCATCCTACCCGGGCTGGGTGGCGTCGCAGGTTTATCGCTGCTGTTGCCGTTCGTGTACAATATGGAAGCGTCGCATGCGCTGGCGATGATGATCGGATTGCTGGCGCCGACGACGACCTCGGATGCCTTTCCATCGGTGTTGATGGGCATTCCCGGCACTTCGGCCTCGCAGGCTACTGTTGTCGACGGCTTTCCGCTTGCGAAGAAAGGCGAGGGTGCTCGCGCGCTGGGCGCGGCCTTCTCGGCCTCCTTGTTCGGCGGACTGTTCGGAGCGGTCATCCTGACGGGGGCCATCTTTTTGGCGCGGCCGATCATTCTCGCCATTGGCTTCGCCGAGCAAATGATGCTCATCGTTCTGGCGCTGAGCATGATTGGCGTGCTGACCGGCAACAACGTGCTGAAGGGGCTGGCGTCCTGTGTAATCGGCTTGATCATCGGCATGATCGGTTTCGAACCGCACGGCACTGTCCGCCTGACGGGCATTCCCGGCGTGTACGAGTCGACCTATCTCAGCGACGGAATCGCCATCGTGATCATCGGCCTCGCCATGTTCGCCGTGCCCGAAATTATCGATTTGCTGCGGCGACATGAGACGATCTCGAAAGGCGGTGTCTTGGGCAGCGGCTGGTTACGTGGCTTAAAGGATACGGTCCGGAACTGGTGGATCGTCGTCCGCTGCTCGATGATCGGCTGCGTGGTGGGGGCTCTGCCGGGCCTCGGAGGATCAGTGGTCGATTGGATTGCTTACGGCCATGTGGTCCAGACTTCAAAGGACAAGTCGGAATTCGGCAAAGGTGACATCCGCGGCGTGGTGGCGCCGGAGTCCGCCAGCAACGCGAAGGAAGGCGGGGCGATGATCCCGACCATCCTGTTCGGCATCCCGGGATCTGGCAGCTACGCCATCCTTCTCGGCGGTTTCGTCATGATCGGTATTCAGCCTGGAACGCAGATGATTTCCGAGCATCTCGACCTGACCTTCACGATGATCTGGTCGCTTGCGCTTGCTAATGTCTTTGGGGCCGGTGCCGCCCTGTTGCTGTCTTCGCAAATCGCGAAACTGACCACGATCCGGTACGGATACCTGGCGCCGTTCATGCTGGTCTTGATCTTCTTCGCCGCATTTCAGGCGACACTGCAGTGGAACGACATGATCGCACTGTTCGTGTTCGGCGTGCTAGGCGTGTTCATGAAGCGCTTCGATTGGTCTCGGCCGGCTCTTTTGATCGGCTTTTTCCTGTCCGACCGGATCGAGACCTCCCTGTACCAGTCGATCCAGGTTTACGGCTACAGCATATTTGAGCGGCCAATCGTGCTCATCCTGCTGGGGTTGACAGTGCTGTCGATCATTGCCGCACTGCGCTACGACCCGAACGCCGGAAAGGTCTATACGGAGGAAAGCGAGGCGTCGACCCGGCGCAAATGGCCACAAATCGGCTTTACGATCTTCATGTTGGTGATCGTCCTTGTCGCGTTCTTCGACGGCTTCCGTTACCAGACGCTGGGCCGCATCTTTCCCTTTTGGGTCGGCCTGCTGGGTTTTGCCTTCATTCTGCCGGTGCTTTTCCAGCAGATTGCTGCGAAGAAGCCTTGCTCCGTATTGTCCGATCAGGAGTTGCTCGGCGATACGAGCCATTCTGTGTTCTACTATCTCGGCTGGATTTTTCTGGGCATATTGGGCGGCACCTTTCTGGTTGGGTTCCCTCTGGCCGCTGCGGTGTTCATCTATCTGTTCACCTCGCATAAAGTTGGTATCAACCACGTTCGCAACGCGCTTCTTGGCCTTTCCGCGGCGTTTTTTTTCGGGGTGTTATCCTACTTCCTGACCCTCGAATACCCCCAAGGCGTTCTGCAGTGGTTTACGGCCAACTACCTGGGCTTCGAGATGCCATTTTATCTGGGGGGGCCGCAATAAGGCATAAAGTGGAGTCGGAATTCCCCCGATTTGATGGACACTATTTTCGATAGTGAAGGAGTCGTTTTTCATGCAGAGAACTAGGAACCCACATCCGCGATCATGCTTTTTTTGAGCAGCCGCAGTTCCAGCGCCTGCTCGGCGACGACCTCTTTCAGATCATGGGTCACGCGGCGCAGATGCTTGACCTCGTCTGTGGTGGCTGCACGCGCGGTGTCGCCGGCCAACCGCTTCTTGCCGGCTTCGAGGAGCTCTTTCGACCAATTGTAGTAGAGGCTCTCGGCTATGCCTTCGCGCCGGCAGAACGCGGCAATCGACTCCTCACCGCGCAAACCTTCCAGCACGATGCGGATCTTCTCTTCCGCCGAATATTGTTTGCGGGTGGCACGGCGGATGTCCTTGATGACCTTCTCCGCCGGCTCCTTCTGTGTCCCGGATTTCCGTTAAGCCGAAATTGTCTCATTGGCGCTGAACCCGGACATCATAGATATGTCGGGCCAGTTGGTCAGCGGCGACGCGCCGACAAAGGAAATGCCTTTGCAGAGTGCCTTCTACGAGACCCGGCATGGCGCCGGCGCCGTGGTGCACCTGCACTCCTGCCATTCGGTGGTGCTGTCGGTATTGCCGGAGACCGATCCGGACATTGTCATTCCGCCGATCACCGCCTACAGCGTGATGAAGCCCGGCCGCATCAAGCTGTTGCCGTATTTCATGCCGGGCGATCCGGCCATGGGTGACGCCGTTAGAGGTCTGCTTGGCAAGCGATCCGCGGTGCTTCTTGCCAATCACGGACCGGTCGTCTGCGGCAAGGATCTCGATGCGGCGGTTTATGCAATGGAAGAGTTGGAAGAAGCGGCAAAACTTACCCTTTTGTGCCGAGGACTTTCACCGACCTTGCTGACGCGAAGACAGCTTGGCCTGCTGCCGGATCTCGCTACATGGTTCGACGTCAGCTGGTAGGTTCTTCGGAGCAGAGACCGACCAAGAAAGAGGTACGGTAGTCCTCAATGACTGGCTTGAAGGCGCGTGCTGACAGATACTGTCGGAGCCGTATCCGAACGGGCGTGCGAGGCATCGTGGAGCACGGGGGCGGGACTGGCCTCCCGAACGGGTGACATGGGCGAGGCTGACCCGCAGCGTCGATCGGCTCGAAGCCGATGCGCTTGCCACGTTACCCGTGCTCAGCATGGGCTGGCGTGCCGCGTTCGCGCGTATGGCGCGGAAGGGACTTGGCTGCTGAAACGGCGGCGCAGTTGAAGGGAAGGTGCCGGATTGCAGAGTCGCTACCGCCGGAGGAGAAGGCAACTTTGTTTCAGTTTACACGGATGTGAGAAAACTCAATTGTTTCAATGTTCGAATGAGGTACGGTTTACCGCAAAAGTTTCTCTAAGTATACGGAATTATTTAATAATAGTGCTGACTCTTAATCAGCGGGTCCACGGTTCGAGCCCGTGCTCACCCACCAGGATTTCCTAACAAGCGCAATGGCTTCACCGAATTCCCTCGACAGAACACGATGGGAATGTGTGCCGGCGCACGCCACAATCTGCTGGTCAAGGATGGCGGATTGACGAGCGGACCTTTCCTGACTCGGAGAATGCCCGCACCTGGCAGCTCGTTTCCTCGCTTCCCGGCTGCCGGGGCAAGCGCGCTCTGCCTTCTCAAATCGCCAGTCTCGCCAGCATTGCAAGCGGGCCGTGGCTGGCTTGAAGACGTCAGCTGATCTCGAAGGGCGTCTCGGCGATGCCGCTGGACTCCGTGCGAATCCTGAACAATGAGCCGGATAGCGGCGCTTCGCTGAGCCGTTGCGACGAGAGGCGGATGCGTGCGGAGGTGACGAAAAGATCCTGCAGGTCGGGGCCTCCGAAGATGCAACTCGTGGGGCGCGGCACCGGCAGGGGAATCCGTCTGTCGATCTTTCCGTCCGGCTGATAGCGATTGATCGCCCAGCCATCGTAATGCGCGATCCACAGAAAGCCCTCGCGATCCACTGTCAGCCCGCCCAAGCGGCCCGCTTCCTGCGGGACCTCGATAAGGATATCCCTTCGGCCGATTTCGCCGGTTGCCAGGTCGAACTCGTAGCGGAACACCTGGTTTCGGCCGGAATCGATGAAGTACATCAGCTTGTCGTCAGGGGACCAGGCGATGCCGTTGCTGATTGCGAAGCCCGTATCGACCGCGACTGCGGACCCGTCTCCGGTGATACAGTACAGGCTTCCGTGGCCCGGCGTTCCATCGATGGCCATGCTGCCGACCCACAGGCGCCCCGCGCGATCAACCTTGGCGTCGTTCAGCCGGTTCGAACTCAGACGTGGTTCGGGATCGGAGAAGGGCGTCAGTTGGTGCGACTGGAGGTCGAGCATCTGAACGCCCTTCTGTGTCGCGACGATCATGCGGTCGGTCTTCGTGTGCGCGACGGCGCTCAGCATGCAGGGGAAGCGGACGACCTTGTTGTGCTGGAGATCGGGGCTGAAGATGTTGAGCGATGGTTCGAGAATGTTCACCCAATAGAGCGCGTTCTGTTCGGGAACCCAGAGCGGGCCTTCGCCCTGGATGGCCCGGGTCTCGTATGCGCAGGACACCTCGTCGGGAATGCTCTCCTTCGGGCGCGGTGGCGTTGAGACGGAGAAGGGCTGGGTGTACATGCCGGCATTGCCGGCAATGCGGCGCGCGGCGTCGATGAGATCCCTGCCGATGGCGTCCAGCTTGTCCCAGTCCAGCCGGAAGGAGGGACCTGTCACGGTCAGCGCCCCGACCGGCCGGTTGCTCGCGTCAAGGATCGGCGCGGATACCGAAGCGATACCCTGGACCCGCTCCTCCATCGACGTGGCGTAGCCTCTCGCAGTCACCAGGTCGATGTGGCGCCGCAGCTCCATCTCATCCGTGATCGTCGACGGCGTGAGTTGCTCGAGGTTGAGGCGGGAGAGAATTTCGGAGCTTTGAACCGGCTCCAGCTTGCTGAGCATGGCCTTGCCGGCGGAACTGGCATGCGCCGGGGCGCGGCTGCCGACCGCGCTGGCAACCCTGAGCTCGCTCGTCGCGTCGACCTGGTCGATATAAAGCACCTCATAGCCGTCCAGCACGGAGAGCCTTGTCGTTTCGCCCAGACGGTCGCGCAAGGCGATCAGTTCACTGGAGGCCGCGCTTCTCAGGTCGAAGCTCTCCCAGACCGTATGCGCCAGATCGAAGAGCTTTGTGCCCAGCCTGTAGGACTGGTCGGACGGGTCGTGGCGCAGATACCGGCGATCGACCAGCGCCTGAAGAAGGCGGTACAGCGTGCCCTTGGACAGATCGGTCGCCGCAAGCAGATCGGTGATGCGCGGCGGCGTCCTCGATTCGGCGACGGCATCCATGACGCGGAATGCCTTGTATAGAAGCGCAACACCGGGGACTTCCCGATCCTGCTTCGTGGTTTTGCTCGATTCCTTGCTCACGTCGAAATGCCTCGGCAGGTGGCTATAATCGTTTTCACAGTCTTCACGGAATCGGACTTGCCCCGATGTTTTCCGAGAGTGGCATAATATGGAAGCTTTGACCAAATGTCAGCCAGTCGTTTCATGATGTTGAAATTGCTTCCGTAGCTTCCAGAATCTGCGCATTCGCTGCATTTCTCCATCCCGCATCTCGCCTTCGTGTGGACCCCTAACGTGTGCAGAATGAATGAAGATTGAATTTTGTTTCTCAAACTATGGACATGTGGTCCATATTATGCGATTTCGAATTATGCGCTTCCGATGTTTGTGGCCGGAGCGGTTCGGCCGGCATGGGAATGTGCAATTGTTCGGATGTTCGACCGGATTTGCCGATCGCGCCCGAGCCTGGCTAACGAGCGAACGGGAGGTTTTCGCCAATGAAAAAGCTACTCGCAGCAACCTGCATAGCGGCACTCGCGCATATTGGAGGTGTTGTCGCCCCTGCGTCCGCAGCGGATGTCACCATCCGCGCGGCGCATGTGTTCAACACGTCTTTCTCGTCTCACCTCGGTGTGGTGGACTTCGCCGAGCGGGTCGCAGACAAGACAAACGGCGCGGTCGAAGTGAAAATCTTCCCGGATGGTCAGCTCGGTAACGAGCGTGAACTGCTGGAAGGCGCGACGCTCGGCTCGCACGACATTTCGCTGACCGGCGCCGCCGGCTGGGCGATCATCAATCCGAAGCTCGGCACGTTCGAGTTGCCTTTCCTCTATCGCGACATGGACCACCAGCAGAAAGTCTTCAACGGCGATCTGCGCGGCGCGGTCGATGAGATGTTCGACGAGAAGGGGCTCAAGTTTCTTGCCTATTTCGCCTACGGGTTGCGCAGCACGCTGACCGCCGATGCGCCGGTCGATACGCTGGAAAGCTTCAAGGGCCTGAAGATCCGCGTTCCGGAAGTGCCGATTTTCGTGAAGACCTTCGAGGCGCTCGGCGCCAACCCGACGCCAATCAACTTCGGTGAAATCTACACCGCGCTGCAGTCCGGCGTCGTGCAGGCGGTCGAGGGGTCTCCGGAATCGATGCTGGCGCAGAAGTTTACAGAGGTGACCAAGTACTTCTCCCTGACCCAGCACCAGTCTCCGCCGATCCTGGTGGCGATGAACAAAGCGGCGTTCGAACGTCTGAGCCCGGAGCATCAGACTGCTGTTCTCGAGGCGGCGCAGGAAGCGTCAGACGCCCTGTTCGACAAGGTTGTCAAGGCCAATGCCGATGCGGTCGAGGCCATGAAGGCCGACGGTGTCGAAGTTGTCGAGGTCTCGCAGGCCGAGCGCGAAAAGATCAAGCAGGCTGTCCAGCCCGTCTATGAAGAGCTCGGCGCCCAGTACGAAAGCGGCGAACTGCTCGGAAAGATCGCAGCGGTCGAATAAGCTCCTCCCGGAGCCGCCCGGCACGCATCAGATCGCTGCGTGCCGGGCAATCGGGAAACTCGTTCAAGGAATTCGGAAATGACCTGGTTTCATTCGTTCGCTTCTGCGGTGGTCGCCGCAGTGGAATGGATCGTTGCGATCCTGTTTGCGATCTTGATCACCCTGACGGGCATTCAGGTTTTCAATCGCTTCTTTCTCAATGACTCGGTCGCCTGGGCGGAGGAGGTCTCCAAGATCCTCCTGTTCTATATCGTGTTCCTTTCGGGGTCTCTTGCCGTTCAGCGCAAGGCTTTCTCGGCCTTCGATACCTACCGGTCCCTGCCTGCGAAGCTGCACGTCGCCGCGCTCGTTGGCATCAACGTGATCATCCTGGCCTTTCTTTCGGTTGCGCTGTTCTTCGGCGTGAAGATCGTCTCGCTGACGATGACACAGATCACGCCGGCGCTCGAACTGCCGCAGGCCATCGTCTACGGCGCTGTTCCGCTCGGAATGACGTTCATGATCGTCGTCACCATTGACCGCATTATCGCCGTCCTCGACGGACGCGAAGAGGCGTAACCGTCATGCTGTTTCCTCTCTTTGGACTGTTTTTCCTGCTCACGCTGATCGGCTTGCCGATCGTCTTTGCCATCGGCGTTGCCGGGGCGGGCACCTTCCTGTTCTTCTCCGGGCAGCCCGGTTTCGTGGTCGCCCAGAAGATGATCGGCGGGATCGACAGTTTCCCCTTTTTGGCCGTCCCATTCTTCGTTTTCGCAGGCATCTGCATGGAAGCGGGCGGCATTTCGCTGCGCATCGTGAATTTCGCCAACGCGCTTGTCGGCGCCATTCGCGGCGGCCTTGCGCAGGTTGCGATCGTTACCAGCATGATCTTTGCGGGCATTTCTGGGTCTGGCGTCGCGGATGCGTCCGCTGTCGGGTCGGTGCTTATCCCGTCGATGCGCCAGAAGGGGTTCAACCCCGCTTTCTCGGCCGCACTGATCGCCGCGGCGGGCTCGATCGGCATGATCATTCCGCCCAGCATGCTGATGATCGTCTATGGCAGCCTCACCGGCGTATCGATCGGTGCGCTGTTCGTGGGTGGCATCGTCCCGGGCGTCCTGATCGGCCTTGGACTGATGATCTACTCCTATTTCTACGCAAAGAAGGAGAACTATCCGGTTGAGCCGTCCGCGAGCTTCGGCGAGTTGTGGCGCAGCTTCCGGTCCGCGTTCTGGGCGCTGCTGACACCGGTGCTGATCGTCGGCGGTATCCTGGCCGGCGTCTTCACGGCGACCGAGGCGGGCGCTGTCGCGGCGATCTACGCCTTCGTCATCAGCGCCTTCGTCTATCGCGAATTGCCGCTTGCGGGGCTGAAGGAAATCTTCGTCAAGTCGGCGGTCGTCACGGCGTCGGTGCTGCTCGTGATCTCGTTTGCAGCGATCTTCTCCTACATCATGGCCATCGAGCAGGTTCCTGCAGCGATGCGCGGCTTCCTGTTCTCCATTTCCTCGAACAAGTTCGCCATCCTGGGCCTGATCGTCGGCATGCTGATCATTCTTGGCTGTGTGATCGAGACGATGGTGATCATCATTATCCTGGTGCCGGTGCTGGCGCCGATTGGAGCCGCCGTGGGGTTCGATCCGGTGCAGTTCGGCGTCCTGATGGTGATCGCGCTCAATCTGGGCGGCATCACGCCTCCGGTCGGCGTGCTGCTCTTCCTCACGAGTTCGCTCGCCGGGACGGGGCTCGCGCGGACGAGCCGGCATATCGCGCCGATGATTCCGATCTTCATCATCGTGATGGCGCTGATCGCCTTCGTGCCGCAGACCGTCACCTACCTGCCCAGCGTGTTCATTCGGTAGGGGCGGGAGATGTTTCACAGCGGCGCCAATGCCCTCAGATTCAATGGTGATTTCACCTACAAGGGCTTCCGGCTCTCCATTCTGGAGAACGAGCACTGGCGGGTTTCGGTGATGCCGGAACGCGGGGCGGAGATCGTCTCGGCCTTTTACAAGCCACGGGACTTCGAGGTGTTCGGGCACATGCCTGAGCGCATGGCCGACCGCCACGGTTTTCCGCCTTCGGCGACACCGGCCGGTTCCGCCTTCGTCAACGGCTTCGCCGGCGGCTGGCAATCGGTCTTTCCCAATGGCGGCAGTGCCTGCAGCCATGATGGCGCGGCCCACGAGATGATGGGCGAAGGATGGCGGCTCGATTGGCATGTTACGGAGTGTTCCAATAACGGCGACAGCCTGAGCGTGTCATTCGAGGCGGCAACGTCGCAGACGCCGTTCAGCCTGGTTCGAACGGTCCGGCTGCGAGAGGGAGACCCGGTCTTCGACGTGGTCGAAACGGTGACCAACACATCGCGCCAGTCGATGGACTTCATGTGGGGGCAGCACCTGACTTTTGATGCCGAGCGCTATGGAGACGGCGACTGGGCGCTGGATGTCGCGGCGACGCGTGCGGAAACGAATACGGGCTCCGTTCTCGATCCCGATGCCCGGCAACCGGGCATGCGCCGGAACCTGTTTCCTGCCGATGGTGACTTCGCCTGGCCGTCACTGGAAACGGCCGGCGGCGCACAGGTCGACGGATCGCGGATACCGCGCTCCGGGACGACCGAGAACTGCGACATGATCTACCTGCACGGCAATGACGGCTGGTTTGCCCTGATGAACCGTCGGCACGCTTGCGGGGTCTACATGCGATGGCCGGCCGCGCGGCTGCCGTATCTCTGGTACTGGCAGAATTTTCGCGGCTCGTACGGATATCCCTGGTTCGGGACGGGCAACATTTTCGCGCTCGAACCCTTCACCAGCTACCCGGCTTACGGTCTCGCCGAGGCCGTGAGGAGGGGCGTCCACTACACGCTCGATGCGGGGGAAACGGTCACGTTTCCGATGAATCTCGGCTGGATCGAGGGGCGTTCACGCATTTCCGACGCGGGGGATCTTCCCAAGCCTCGCGCACACACTTCCCTTATGGAGAATTGATCACATGAAAATCACAGAGGTTCGTCCGATCCTTCTTTCGCAGGTCTATACCGATGACGAGGTGTGGGGCTGGTCCGGCGGCGAGGTTCGGGTGTGGAACAGCACGCTGGTGCAGGTCTTCACCGACAAGGGCGTCTACGGTCTCGGCGAGATGGGCACGGGCCACTATCTGCCGGAAGCCGCCAAGGCGATCTGCGATTCGATTTCGCCGATGCTGATCGGCAAGGACCCGTTCGAGATCGAGGTCCTGCAGCGCAAGCTCTACAAGCTCGGCGCGAACTGGGGCCGGCGCGGCCTCGCGATGGGCGTTATCAGCGGTATCGAGAACGCGCTCTGGGACCTGAAGGGCAAGGCGCTCGGGGTACCGGTGCACAGCCTGCTCGGCGGCAAGCATCGCGATCGGATCCGCGCCTATGCCAGCGGCGGCATGACCCAACCGCTTGAATCGCTGAAGGAAGAAGTGGCGAGTTATCGCGAGCGCGGCTTTACGGCCGTGAAGGTTCGGGGCGGCATTTCCGCGAAGAGGGACGTCGAGATCGCTCGCGCGACACGCGAGGCCGCAGGGCCGGACATGGATGTAATGCTAGACGCGGGGCAGGGCTACGTGCCCGAACCGTGGACCGTCCTGGAAGCAATCGAGGTTACCAAGGCGCTCGCTGAAATCGACCTGTTTTTCCTCGAGGAGCCGGTGCGGACCGACGAGATCGACAGCTATGCGCAAGTGCGCGCGGCCAGCGCGGTCCCGGTGGCGGGCGGCGAGAACGGCTGCTCGATCTACGAGTTCAAGGCGCTGGTCGATGCGAACGCTGTCGATATCCTGCAGCCGGACGTGACCCATGCCGGCGGCATCAGCGAGGTGAAGCGCATTGCCGAATACGCGGCGCTCTACGGCAAGCCGATCGCGCCGCATGTTTTCCGCACGGGCGCTTCGCTGACCGCGCACCTGCATCTGCTCGCCGCCATCCCGAACGCGCTGATCTGCGAATACCAGCAGATCGCCAATGGTCTGCGGGAAGATCTTCTGGTCGAGCCGATCGAGATGGTGGACGGCAATCTGATCGTGCCGGACAGCCCCGGTCTCGGCATTCACATCACCGACGAGATCATCGAAAAATACGCCTACAAGCCTGGTCATATCCAGCGATTCAAGGTCGAGTCGGACTGATCGTGCGATGACCTGCGAAATCACTCCCCTGTCCTTCGCCGAGATCGAGGCGAGCGAGGCTGTGCTGTTCGAGGGCGGAGCGCCCTCGACGCTGCGACCCATCGGCTGTTTCTGCTGGTTGCTCAGGGCGCCGGACTTCACCGCGCTGGTGGATACCGGGATCAGGGATTTCGGGGTCATCAACGCGACAGTGAAGACCAATGGACGCTCATGGCAGGCCGCGGGCCGGCTGCCAATTCAGGCGCAACTGGGGTCGGCCAGCCTTTCGCCCGACGACATAGACGCGGTCATCCTGACGCATCTTCACTACGACCATGCATCGAACGTGGATCTTTTCGGGCGAGCGCGCTTCTTCGTCGGCGAGCGGGAATGGGACTGGGTGCGAAGCGAAGGCGCACGGGCCGCTCTGCCGCAGCTTGCAAGCGCGCTGGCGTTCCTCGAGGCACTGCCCGGCGATCGCCTTTCGCTGCTGCCGGACAGCGCCGAACCGCTGCCGGGCGTTCGCACCCGCCATGTCGGCGGTCATACGCCGGGAAGCATCATGATCGAATGCGAAACGGATGCCGGGCGTGTGATCATGCCCGGCGACGCGATCTTCCTGCTGGACAATCTCAGGCGGAAAACCGCGATCGGGCTGACGTCGTCGCCCGAGGAGTCACGGGCCGTGATCGACCTGCTTTCGGATTTCGACGGCATCGTGTTGCCAAGCCACGATCTCGATGCCGCGCGGCAAATCAATGGAACGGGAGCGCAATCATGCTGATCGATCTTTCGGGCAAGACCGCGCTCGTGACCGGCGGTTCATCGGGCATCGGGCGGGCAATTGCGAAATCCATGCTGGATGCCGGCGCGCGGGTCTTCATCACCTATCTGAGTCAAGCGAACGATGCGGCCGGCTTCGTGGAAGATGCGCGGGCGCGGGGCCGCTCCGCGGAGGCTTTCGCGCTCGATGCCGGGAATACAGAGGCGATCCGCGATCTCTTTGCCGAACTCGATCAGCAGAAGGGCGGCGTCGACATCCTCGTCAACAATGCCGGTATCGTTTCCTATGTCGACTTCCTGAAGCTGGACGAGTCCGAATGGGACCGCATGCTCAACGTCAACCTGAAGGCGGCTATGTTGTGCGCGCAGTTGACGGCGCAATCGCTCGTACGTCGCGGCAAAGGCGGCCGGATCATCAACATTTCCTCGATTTCCGGCCGGCGCGCCGAGCCGCGCCGGACGCATTACTGCGTGTCGAAGGCGGGAATGGACATGCTTACGCGCGGTCTCGCCCTTGAACTGGCAAGCTACGGGATCACCGCGAATTCCGTCGCGCCGGGCACGATCCGCACAAACATGACCGAGACGGCGCTCTCCGATCCGGATCGCCACGACACGATCGTTTCGCGCACACCTATGGGCCGTATCGGCATGCCTGACGATCTGGCGGGTATCGCGACTTTCCTGGCTTCGGACCACGCCGCCTTCATCACCGGTCAGGTGATCCATGTCGACGGCGGCCAACTGCTTTAAACCATACAAGGAGAATGAAATGGACGAACCTTTCCAGGGCGTTTGCCCGGTGCTCAACACGCCGTTCAAGGACAATGGCGATGTGGACCACGAAGGTCTGGTCAACATCGTCGACTACGCCATCGACAAGGGATGCCGGAGCCTGTCGATCTTTGCGATGAACAGCGAGCCGACGAAGCTGACGCCAAGCGAGAAGATCGAAACGCTCGACACCTTCATGAACGCCGCCAAGGGACGCGCGCACACTGCTATCGGTGTTATCGAGGATTCGGTCAAAGGCGCACAGGAAATGGCGAGGCTGGCGGAGGAGAAGGGTGCCGATGCGCTGATTCTGTTTCCGCCCGGCCGAGTGCCGCCGCAGGGAGAGCGTTTCGCAAAGTTCCTGGAAGCGATCGCCGGTGAAGTCTCTATCCCGGTCATGTATCAGGACGCGCCGCGGACGACGGGTGTTTCGGTCTCCACCGAATTCCTGATCGATCTGACGCGCCGCATTCCGAATCTGAAATATTCGAAGGTCGAATGCCCGGTGCCTGTGCGTCGCATCGACGAATTGCAGGAAGCGACCGGCGGCGCGCTGCGCTGCATGTCGGGCAATGGCGGGATCTACACGGTCGATGCTTTTCGGCGCGGCGCATGGGCGGTGATGCCGGGCGTGGCGGTCGTGGACCGGTTCGTCGAATTGTACCGTAGTTTTGCGGCAGGCAATCTCGACGGTGCGCGTGACATCTTCGAAAACATGATGCCGCTGCTGTGGTTCGAGGACCAGTCGCTCGAGTTCTTCATTGCTTGCGAGAAGCAAATCCTTTTCGATCGCGGCGTGATCGGCAGCACGCATGTTCGCGAGAATGGCCTCAGGCTGAATGCGTTCGATCTGGACGAGCTGCGGGCGCTTGTCGGACGGCTGCAAGGCGCTTCCGCATCAGCCGCCGCTGCATAAGGAACAACAAGATGAACAGGATTGATCTTTCCGGCCAGGTCGCAATCGTCACCGGAGGCGCGCAGGGGATCGGTTTCGCTGTCTCGAAACGCATCGTCGACAGCGGGGCCAGGGTTGTGCTGCTCGATATGGACGAGAAGCTGGCCGGTGAAGCGGCCGCCGAACTCGGCGACGCCGCGACCGCGAAATGCGGGGACATCACCGACCTCGCCGCGCTGGAGCGCATCCATGCCGAAGTGGAGGCGGAAACCGGCCCGGTTTCACTGCTGGTGAATTCTGCCGGGATCGCGGGCAGCAACGCGACGTTGCAGGACTATGATCCGGTCGAATGGCGCAAGATCGTGGACATCAACCTGATCGGCACGTTTCACATCAACCGGGTGGTCGTCCCGGGCATGATCGCGCGCGGTTATGGGCGCATCGTCAACATTGCGTCGATCGCCGGCAAGGAGGGCAATCCAAATGCTTCGGCCTATTCGGCCTCGAAGGCGGGCGTGATCGGGCTGACCAAGTCACTGGGCAAGGAACTGGCGGGGCTGGATATTGCCGTCAACTGCATCACGCCAGCGGCGGCGCGCACGCGCATTTTCGACCAGATGTCACAACAGCATATCGACTACATGCTGTCGAAAATCCCGCGCGCTCGCTTCCTCGAACTCGACGAGGCCGCGTCAATGGTGGCCTGGCTGCTGTCGCGGGAGAACTCCTACACCACCGGCGCGGTCTTCGATCTGTCCGGCGGCCGGGCGACTTACTGAATTCCATTAGGATAGAAACCCATGAAACTGCTGCGCATTGGCGCCAAGGGCGCCGAGAAACCCGCCATTGTTCATTCCGACGGGACGATCCGCGATCTCTCCTCCGTCGTCGGCGATATCTCCGGCGATGCCCTGACCGATGAGGGGCTGGCGACAATCGCCGCGGCCGATCCCGCCGCACTTCCCGTGCTCGATGCGGACAGCCGCATCGGTCCCTGTGTCGGCCATGTCGGCAAGTTCATCTGTATCGGCCTGAACTATGCCGATCATGCCGCCGAAAGCGGCATGGCCGTACCCGATGAGCCGATCATCTTCTTCAAGGCGACCAGCGCGATCACCGGACCGAACGATCCGGTGATCATCCCCAAGGGCAGCGAGAAGACCGACTGGGAAGTCGAACTCGGCATCGTGATCGGCAAGACGGCCCGCTACATCGGCGAGGATGCGGCGATGGATCATGTGGCCGGCTACTGCCTCGTCAACGATGTCTCCGAACGCGCCTTCCAGATCGAGCGGGCGGGCCAGTGGGTCAAGGGCAAGAGCGCCGACAGTCTCGGCCCGATCGGCCCCTGGCTGGTGACGCGAGACGACATCGCCGATCCGCAGAACCTCGCCATGTGGCTGGAGGTCGACGGACATCGCTACCAGGACGGCTCGACGCGCACGATGGTGTTCGGTGTGGCGCATCTGGTCAGCTACCTGTCGCAGTTCATGAGCCTGCAGCCGGGCGACATCATCTCGACGGGTACCCCGCCGGGCGTCGGCATGGGGCAGACACCGCCGGTCTATCTGAAAGCAGGCCAGACCATCCGGCTCGGCATCGAGGGCCTCGGCGAACAGACGCAGAAGACCGTCGCGTGGGACGCGAAAATCTAGGGCTGTCACATGAGGCTGGATCAGGCGCTGACGATTGCCGACCTGAAGGACATGGCCCGGGCACGCGTGCCGCGCATGTTTTTCGATTACGCGGACAGCGGATCGTGGACGGAGGGTACTTACCGGGCGAATGGTGACGATCTTGGGTCGATCCTGTTCGAGCAACGGGTGGCCGTCGACCTGTCGAACCGCACGACGCGGAGCGAGATGGCGGGAAGGGACGTTTCCATGCCCGTCGCGCTCGCTCCGACAGGGCTAACGGGCATGCAGCACGCTGACGGCGAGATTCTCGGCGCGCGCGCCGCCGCCCGCTTCGGTGTTCCTTTCACGCTTTCGACCATGAGCATCTGTTCGATCGAGGCGGTTGCGGCGGCCACGGATGCACCGTTCTGGTTCCAGCTCTATGTCATGAGGGATCTCGATTTTGTCGACAATCTGATCGCGCGTGCCGAAGCAGCCGGTTGCGACGCGCTGGTGGTTACTCTCGATCTCCAGATCCTCGGCCAGCGGCACAAGGACATCCGTAACGGGCTCGGCGCGCCGCCGAAACTCGGATTGAGCAGCTTGCTGCAGATGGCGAGCAAACCACGCTGGTGCGTGGACATGCTTCGGACACGCAACCGGTCATTCGGCAACATTGTCGGTCATGCGAAGAATGTGAGCGATTTGTCGTCGCTTTCGTCATGGACCGCGGAACAGTTCGACCCGGAACTGAATTGGGGAAAGATCGCCCGCATCCGGAACAAATGGCCGCGCAAGTTGATACTCAAGGGCATCATGAACGCCGATGACGCACGAATGGCGGCAGAAAGCGGCGCCGATGCGATCGTCGTCTCCAACCATGGCGGTCGCCAGCTTGACGGCGCGCCATCATCAATCTCGGTTCTGCGGTCCATCGTTGACGCAGTCGGAGACCGTGTCGAGGTGCATTTCGACGGCGGTATCTCTTCCGGACAAGACGTGCTGCGGGCGCTCGCACTCGGCGCCAAGGGCACATATATCGGCCGTTCCTGGCTTTACGGGCTCGGCGCTGGCGGCGAGGCTGGCGTCAGACGTGTGCTTGAGATCATCCGCAATGAACTGGATCTGACCATGGCATTCTGTGGTGAGCGCGACGTCCGCAATGTGGGGCGCCACATCCTTCATTCTGTCGCGGAACAGGCTGCTTGAGGCGAAGCGGGAGGCGCGCGCGAATTCCAATATGGACCCTGCGCCCTTCGAATTTGCTCCGGCCGGCGGGCCTTGCGGGCGGATGGTCCGCGCTTGACCGGTCGAAAACTCCCATCATAATTCGGGCATCAAGACGACAGAGTATGCCGTCATCGACATCTCGACGGACGGGACACTGATCGTGAATTGCCATCCGCGCCTTTCGAAGCCGAATGCCTCTCACACCGCGACCCGTCGTGGCGGCGGGATCTGGCATGACGGGTGAGCGTCTGGTCATCCGGGGGCAGGTACAGGGCGTGGGTTTCCGGCCGACCGTGTGGCGGCTGGCGCGTGAACTGGGCCTTGCCGGCGATGTGCGCAATACGGGCGATGGTGTTGAAATACGCCTGTGGGGCGAAGGCCGCGCCGTGTTCGTCGAGCGTCTGAGGGCGGAGCTGCCGGCCCTTGCCGAAATCGAGGCGCTCGAACGGACGCCGATCTCCGGGCCCGCGCCGGCGGGGTTCGATATCCTGTTGTCGGCCAGCGGTCGGATGCGGTCGAGCGTCACGCCCGACGCCGCGACCTGCCCGGAATGCCTCGAGGAAATTCGCGATCCGGGCGCGCATCGCTTTCGTTACCCCTTCACCAACTGCACCAATTGCGGCCCGCGCTTTTCCATCGTCCGGGGCGCGCCCTACGATCGCGCGCGCACGACCATGCGCGATTTCGCGATGTGCGAGACATGCGTGGCCGAATATGGCGATCCGTCCGACCGACGGTTTCATGCCCAGCCGATCGCGTGCGCGGTCTGTGGCCCGGAAGTCTGGGTCGAACGGCTCGGCGACCACGCGGTGCCTGGTGAAAGGCTCGCAACGGCGGACGCCCTGAGCGCCGCTTGCGATGCGATCCTGGAAGGCCGGATCGTGGCGGTGAAAGGGCTCGGCGGGTTTCATCTCGCTTGCGACGCCACGCGGGCCGATGTGGTCGCGCGGCTGCGTGAGAGAAAGAGGCGGAAAAGCAGGGCATTCGCGCTGATGGCGCGCGATCTCGATGTTATCCGGCGTCATGCGCATGTCGGCGCGGAGGAGGAAGCGCTTCTGATGTCGCCGGCCGCGCCGGTCGTGCTGCTTCGGGCGCGCGGCGAAACATTGCCCGACGCGGTGGCGCCGGGGCTGGACCGGCTCGGTTTCATGCTGCCCCATACGCCGATGCATCATCTGATGCTGCAGGGGATGGATCGCCCCGTCGTAATGACTTCGGGCAACATTTCCGGTGAGCCGCAATGCACTGCCAATGACGACGCGCGAAAACGGCTTGCGGGCGTGGCCGACCTCGCGCTCATGCATAACCGCGATATCGCCAACCGGATCGACGACAGCGTCGCAGTCGTCGTCGCGGGAAAGCCTCGCATTCTGCGCCGCGCAAGGGGGTATGCGCCGAAGCCGATCGCACTGCCGGACGGTTTCGACGATACGGTCGAGGTGCTGGCGCTCGGCTCGGAACTGAAAAACACGTTCTGCCTTGTCAAGGACGGGCAGGCGGTGGTGAGTCAGCACATGGGCGACCTCGAGAATGCGGCGGTCCATGCCGATGTGGAGCACAATCTGGCGCTCTACCGGGACCTCTACGAGCACGCGCCGACGGTCTTCGCGGTCGATAGCCATCCCGACTATCTCTCGACCAAGCGCGGCCATGCGATGGCCGGCGATGGCCAGGTGATCGAGGTTCAGCACCATCACGCCCATATCGCCGCCTGCATGGCGGAAAACGGTTTGCCACTCGATGCGGGGCCGGTGCTCGGGATCGCGATGGACGGTCTCGGGCTGGGCGATGACGTCACGATCTGGGGCGGCGAGTTTCTCGCCTGCACCTATCGCGGCCATGAACGCCTCGCGTCGCTGAAGCCCGTGGCCCTGCCGGGCGCCGCCGCAGCCGTCCGCGAACCCTGGCGCAATCTTTACGCACAGATCATGGCGGGCATGGGCTGGGACGCGTTCGCCGGCCAGTTTGCCGGCCTCGATGTCTTCGCAATGCTGGACGCCAAGCCGCGCGATACGCTGGACGCGATGATACGGACCGGCACCAACAGTCCCTTGTCGTCATCCTGCGGGCGGCTGTTCGATGCCGCGGCGGCCTTGGTCGGATTGTGTCCGGAGCGACAGGACTACGAGGGACAGGCAGCGATGCTGTTCGAGGCCGCGCTCGACCCGGCGGCGATGGATGAAGAGGCCGGATACGCCTATCCGTTTGCGATCACGCCGCGTGGCGAGAACGGCCTTCCGCAGATCGATCCGGGCGCCGTATGGCGCGCCATGCTGGGCGATCTCGCCTTGGGCACGCCGGTCGGCATCATCTCGGCGCGATTTCACTACGGCCTGTCCAGGGCGCTTGTCGCCATGGCGGCGCAACTCGCGACCGAGACGGAAATCGGCACCGTCGCGCTTTCCGGCGGGTGTTTTCAGAATGCGATCCTGTTAACACTGGTTGAGGACGGCCTGATGGATACGGGTCTTCACGTGATCAGCCATTCGAGAGTGCCGGCCAATGATGGCGGGCTGTCGCTTGGTCAGGCCGCCGTCGCAGTCGCCATGTTGTCCGAACAGGAGAAGGCTCATGTGCCTCGGAATTCCCGGACTGATCGTTGAGATTTCGGATGCCGACCGCAAGCTGGCGGTTGTCGACGTGTCGGGTGTCCGGCGCGAGGTCAATGTCGCGCCGATCATCGAGGATGACGCGATGGAGGATCTCGTCGGCGTGTGGACGCTGGTCCATGTCGGCTTCGCGATGAGCCGCATCGACGAGGAGGAGGCGGCGAAGACGCTGGAGGTGCTGCGCATGTTCGGCGAGGCGCAGGAAGAGATCGACGCGATGATGGCGTCGGAAGCGATGCTTGCCGGCGACACGCCGGAGGCCGCCGAATGAAATATGCGGACGAATTCCGCGATCCGGTGGCGGCGAGGGGGCTTCTCGCGAAGATCGCGGCGGTCACCGACGCGATCGGCGCGACGGCGGACAAGCCGCTCCACATCATGGAGATATGCGGCGGTCATACCCACGCGATTTTTCGCTACGGGCTCGACAAGCTGACCCCGCCGGGAATCGAGTTCATTCACGGGCCGGGATGTCCGGTCTGTGTGCTGCCGATGAGCCGGGTCGACGAATGCGTCCAGATCGCGGAGCAACCGGGCGTCATCCTGTGCACCTTCGGCGACGCGATGCGCGTGCCGGGTACACGGAAATCGCTGATGCAGGCCAAGGCCGATGGCTGCGATATCCGCATGGTCTATTCGCCGCTCGACGCGCTGGAACTGGCGCGGCGAAACCCTGCCCGCGAGGTTGTATTCTTCGGTCTCGGATTCGAGACGACCACGCCGTCGACGGCGTTCTCGATCCAGCAGGCGGCGAGCGAGGGGTTGGAGAACTTCACGGTGTTCTGCAACCACATCACCGTGCCGCCGCCGATCAAGGCGCTGCTCGACGATCCGGAGATGAGGCTCGACGGGTTCGTCGGTCCGGGGCACGTCTCCATGGTGATCGGGGTACGCCCGTATGATTTCATCGCGCGGGACTACGGCAAGCCGATCGTCGTCGCCGGGTTCGAGCCGCTCGACCTGCTGCAATCCGTTCTCATGGTTCTCGAGCAGATTCGCGACGGGCGTGCCGAGGTGGAGAATCAATATGCGCGTGTCGTGCCGGACGAGGGCAATCCCGCCAGCATTGCCGCCTGCGACGATGTCTACGAGAAGCGCGATCGCTTCGAGTGGCGCGGGTTGGGCGAGATCGACGCGTCGGGGCTCAAGATCCGCGAAAAATATGCCGCTTTCGACGCGGAGCGGAAATTCGGCATTGGCTACGGCGCATCAAACCGGTCGGTCGAGGAGCCGGAAGGGTGCCGTTGCGGTGACGTGATGACCGGCCGCATCAAGCCGTTGCAGTGCCCGCAATTCGGCGCCGGGTGCACGCCTGAAACGCCGCTGGGCGCGCTGATGGTTTCGTCCGAGGGCGCATGCGCGGCCTATTACCAGTATGGCGGCGCCCGGCTCGAGGCGGCGCAATGACGCTGCAATCCGGCCCGGCGACCGCCCGCGCCGGTCGCACCCTCAAGGCGGACACGATCACGCTGGCCCATGGCGGGGGCGGCAAGGCCATGCGCGACCTGATCGAGGATATTTTCACCTCCGTCTTCGAACCGGCGGAGATGGAAGATCAGGCCCGGCTGACCGACGCGGCCCTGCGCGAGGATGGCGCGACGCTGGCCTTTACCACCGACAGTTTCGTCGTCGATCCGATCGAGTTTCCGGGGGGCGATATCGGCACGATCGCCGTGTGCGGGACGGTCAACGATCTCGCCGTCGGCGGGGCGAAACCGCTCTGGCTGTCCGCGGCCTTCATCATCGAGGAGGGTGTCGAGGTTTCGCTGCTGCGCCGGGTCGTGGCGTCGATGCGGGCGGCGGCGGACGAGGCGGGGGTACGCATCGTCACCGGAGACACGAAGGTGGTCGGCAGGGGATCGGCGGACAAGCTCTTCGTCACCACGTCGGGTGTCGGGGTCATTCCGGCGGGCCGCGATCTCGCGGCGCGCAATGTGCGTCCGGGCGATGTCGCCATCGTCAACGGCGTGCTCGGCGATCACGGGGCGGCGATCCTGGCGGCGCGCGGCGACATGGCGCTGTCGGCCAAAATCGAGTCCGATTGCCGGCCGCTCAACGCTCTGATGGAAGCCGTCATCGCGGCCGCGCCCGACGTGCGCTGCGCCCGTGACGCGACGCGCGGCGGGCTGGCCTCGGCGCTCAACGAGATCGCGGATGCCGCCGGTATCGGTATCGAGATCGACGAGGCCGGCATTCCTCTGCGCGCCGAGGTGAAGGGTGTCTGCGAGATTCTGGGTCTCGACCCGCTCTACCTCGCCAATGAAGGCACGCTGGTGCTTTTCGCGCCCCCCGGGAAGGCCGAGGCGGTGCTCGCCGCGATGCGCTCGACGCCGGCGGGCCGCGATGCGACGATCATCGGCAGGGCCGTCGACAGCCATCCGCGCATCGTGGTGATGCAGACGTTGTTCGGCGGTGGGCGCATCGTCGATATGCTGGTCGGCGAGCAGCTTCCGCGCATCTGCTGACCCATTTCTATTCCTGCCGACCGGCAGGCTCTCCAACGCTTTCGCTGACTTTCACGGGCCCGACGGGAACTCCGTACGCTTGCAATTCGATTCTGCTTTCGCTATGACACCGATGTCATGACATCGGTGTCATAAGGCCGATGGATGAACGGGAGGAGCGTTTGGCGACCATCTACGATGTTGCCAGGAAGGCCGGCGTATCGCCGAAGACCGTGTCGCGCGTCATGAATGGAGACGCGCCGGTCAATGTGCGTACGCGCGACGCCGTCAAAGCCGCGATGGGCGAGCTCGGCTATGTGCCGTCCCGCGCGGCGCGCGCCATGCGCTCCAACAAGACCGGCCTTGTCGGCCTGATCACCGGCGCCATCAGCACCAGCCCGTCATCACCCGAATCCTCCGGCCTTCCGGACCTGATTATCGTGCAGGGGATCCAGCGGGTCCTCGCCGAAGCCGGCCTGACGCTGCTTATCTCGGATACCGGCGGCGATCCGGCGAAGATCGGCGAATTGACGCGCACCTTCGCGCAGCATCGCGTCGAGGGGTTGATCTACGTTGCCGATTACCACCGCGAGGTCGTCCTGCCGGACAGCGCGCGGGGTGAAACCATGATCCTCGTCAACTGCTTCGACAAGACGGGGACACCCTGCGTCCTCCCGGACGACCGGCTCGGTCAGCGCGCGCTGGTCGCGCGGCTGATCGAGGCCGGCCACCGCCGTATCGGGTTCCTGACGCTGCCGGAGGACCTGGTCGCTTGCGGTTTGCGCAATGCAGGCTATCGCGACGCGCTGGAGGAAGCCGGGATTGCCTATGATCCGGCGCTGGTGGTCGCGGCCGGCCTGCATCACAGCGGACCGCGCGAAAACGTCCTGATCGGCGAGGCCATCGACCGGATGATGCAGCTGGAGGAGCCGCCGACGGTCCTGTGCTGCGGCAACGACCGCATGGCGCTGCAGGTCTACGGCATCCTGCGCAGCCGGGGCATCGCGGTCCCCGACGATATCTCAGTCGCCGGCTTCGACGACTACAAGCTTATTTCCGAAACGCTTTATCCGCCGCTCACGACGGCGGTGCTTCCCTATCAGGCAATGGGCGAGACGGCGGCGCGAATGCTGCTGCAGCGCCTGCGCACGGAGGGGCCGGTCGAACCGGATTCCCCGCCACTGATCAGCGGTCCGGTTGTCTGGCGCCAATCGGTCACCGTGAGAGACGAACGCGCCTCTGCGGGATGATTTCCCGTTTCTGTCACCGAGGAGGAGTACCCATGAGAAAGACATCCATTTTCGCCACCGCATTGCTCGCATCCGTGTCGCTGTCGCACGCGGCGCTCGCTCAGACCGAATTGAGCATGTGGTATCACGGCGCCGGCAACGAGGTGGAATCGAAGCTGATCAACCAGATCGTCGATGACTTCAATGCCAGCCAGGAGGACTGGGAAGTCGTTCTGGAGAGCTTCCCGCAGGGATCCTACAACGACTCCATCGTCGCGGCGGCGCTGGCCGGCAATCTTCCCGACATCATCGATGTCGATGGCCCGATCATGCCGAACTGGGCCTGGTCCGGCTATATGCAGCCGCTTCCCATCGATGAGAGCGCAATCGCCGACTTCCTGCCGGGCACCAAGGGCTACTGGGACGGCAAGCTCTATTCCATCGGCCTTTGGGATGCCGCCGTGGCGCTCTATGCCCGCGAGTCGACCCTCGAAGAGCTTGGCCTGCGTCGTCCGACGCTGGACGAGCCTTGGACCGGCGATGAGTTCATCGCCGCGCTCAAGGCGGCCAAGGACAGCGGAAACTACAAGTTCGCCCTCGATCTCGGCATGAACGACCAGGGCGAATGGTATCCGTATGCCTTCGCGCCGTTCCTGTGGTCCTATGGCGGCGGCATCGTCGACCGCGAGACCTATCAGACCGCCGAGGGCGTGCTGAACGGCGATGCCGGACTGGCATTCGGCGAATGGTGGCAGTCGCTGTTCACCGAGGGCTATGCGCCCGGCACCAGCGAGGACCCGGCCGACCAGCAGCGCGGCTTCATCGAGGGCGACTTCGCCTTCCAGTGGAACGGCAACTGGCGCGCAGTGGCCACGCTCGACGAGGTCGATGACGTCGTCTTCCTGCCGGCGCCCGATTTCGGCGAGGGCAACAAGATCGGTGGCGGTTCCTGGCAGTTCGGCATCTCGGCGACCTCCGAACATGCGGACGGCGCGGCACAGTTCATCGAGTTTGCGCTGCAGGACGAGTATCTCGCCGCGTTTTCCGATGCGATTGGCCTGATCCCGTCCACGCCGAGCGCCGCCAAGATGACCAAGAACTACGCGGAGGGCGGACCGCTTGAAGCGTTCTTCGCGCTTTCCGAGGAACAGGCCGTCCTGCGTCCGGTGACGCCGGGCTACGTGGTTCAGTCCAAGGTCTTCACCAAGACGCTCGCGGACATCGCCAATGGCGCTGACGTGGCCGACACGCTGGATGCCGCCGTCGACGAGATCGACGCCGACATCGAGAAGAACAGCGGCTACGGCCACTAAGCCGGTGCGATGGCGGGCCGCGTTTCCCGCGCGGCCCGCCTGACTTTCAAGGGCGGAGGACGGTCATGGCATCGAAACTGACGACATCGAACCGCACGGGCTGGCTGTTCGCGCTGCCGGCGGTCGGTCTGATCGCGCTTTTCATCATCGTGCCGTTCTTCCTCGCCTTCGGATTTTCCCTGACGAACCAGCGGCTGATCTCGCCCAATCCGACCGAATATGTCGGCTTCGAAAACTATGAGAGCCTGCTTGGGCTTGCCGTGATCACGCTCGAACCGGAGCGCGACGACGGCGGCAATATCGTGCGCGACGAGGAAGGGCAGCCGGAATATCCGCGCGTGCGCACCATCACGCGCAGCGACGACTATCCGCAATATCGCGGCATGCGCGAATGGTTTCGATGGCAATCGGGCGACAATGCGCGGGTGGTGATTGCCGGCGACGTGATCTTCATGAAGGCGCTGGTCAACACGCTGACCTTCGTGTTCGTCGTGGCGCCCGTGCAGGGCGGGCTGGCGCTTTGCCTGGCACTGCTGATCAATCAGAAACTGCGTGGAATCAATGTCTTCCGAACGGTTTTTTTCATGCCGGTCGTGGTGTCGATCGTGGTCGTGTCGCTGCTCTGGCGTTTCATCTATGACGGCAATGACGGGCTGTTGAACAATATCCTGCAGGGGCTGACCTTCGGATTGTTCGAGCCGGTGGACTGGCTCGGCAATACCGACACGGCGCTGGGGTCTATCATCGCCATGTCGATCTGGCAGGCGGTCGGGTTCCACATGGTGATCTGGCTGTCCGGGCTTCAGACCATCTCGCCGACGCTCTACGAGGCGGCCGAGATCGAGGGCGCGTCGAAGTGGCAGGCATTCCGCTATGTGACGTGGCCGGGGCTGCGCAACACGGCGGTTCTCGTGCTGATCGTCATTACCATGCAGTCCTTCGCGGTCTTTGCGCAGGTCGATGTGATGACCAATGGCGGTCCGCTTGATTCCACCCAGACGCTGGTCTTCCAGGCCGTCGAACGCGGCTATGGCAAGCAGGACATTTCAGGCGGATCGACGATCTCGGTGATCCTGTTCCTGGTCGTTCTCGCCATCTCGCTGCTGCAGCGCTATCTGACGCGGGAGAAGGCGTAATGGCGATCGTTACACAGGACAATCACGGCCTGCGGCTGGCCGTGCGCTATCTGGTCCTGATCCTGGTCGCGCTCGTCTTCATGTTCCCGCTGGTGTTCATGCTGGTTTCATCGCTCAAGCCGACGGCGCAACTTCTCAGTGACACCTCGTCACTACGCGCCTTCCTGCCGGTCGGCGACATCAGTCTCGAAAACTATGCGGCGGCCTTCCGGCGCGCGCCGATCGGCCTGTTCGTCTTCAATTCGATTTTCATCACTTTGGTGACCGTCTGCGCATCGCTGTTCTTGTGTTCGCTGGCGGCGTTCTCGTTCACCTACCTCAACTGGAAGGGGAGCGGCATCGTCCTTTCGGTTATTCTGGCGACGCTGATCATTCCGTTCGAGACGATCGCCATTCCGCTTCTTTTGTGGGTGTCGCGACTGCCATGGGTCGGCATGGAGGGGATCGAGTTCGGCTGGCTGAATACCTATCATGTGCAGATCGTGCCGTGGATCGCGGATGCGCTGACGGTTTTCCTCTTCGTGCAGTTTTTCAAGGACTTGCCGCGCGAACTGATCGAAGCGGCGCGTGCCGAGGGGGCGTCGTGGTGGCAAATCTATCGCCGTGTGGTGATGCCGCTGTCCGGCCCGGTTCTGGCGACCGCGGCGATCCTGAAATCGCTGAAGATGTATAACGAGCAATATCTGTGGCCGTTGATCGTCGTCCAGGACGAGGCGCATCGGCCGATCATGGTCGGGCTCGGCTATTTCTTCCAGCTCAACGTCGCCTGGGGCGAGGTGATGGCCTATCTCTCGGTGATCACCATACCGGTGCTGGCATTCTATCTCGTCCTTCAACGCGCCTTTATCGCCTCGATCGCATCGACCGGCGTCAAGGGCTGACGCTTACCCGAAAGGAAACACGTTCAATCATGGTTTTGGCGCTCGACGACAAGTGGATCTGGGACAGCTGGTATGTTCGCGATGGCGACAGCTGGCACGCCTTCTTCCTGCAGGCGGACAAGGCGCTCGAAGACCCGGATTTGCGGCACTGGAATGTCAGCCAGGGCCATGCGACCAGCACGGACCTGTCGAACTGGTCGCATCTGGGCACCTGTTTCGCCCCGGCGGACCGGCCGGCCTGGGACGATTACACGACATGGACGGGCTCGGTCGTGCGCGACGATGACGGGCTTTGGCACCTGTTCTACACCGGCACCTGTCATGCCGAGGACGGCCTGATCCAGCGCATCGGTCATGCCACGTCGCAGGATTTGCATGGCTGGAAACGGGTTGGCGACGGCCTGTGCCTCGATCTGGCTGGACCGGCGGCGGAGGCCTATGAGGTCGATCACGCGCTGGGGTTCTGGCACGACCGTGCGATGCGCGACCCGTGGGTGATGCGCGATCCGGCGGGAGACGGGTGGCTGATGTATTTTACCGCACGCGCTCCGGGCATCGCGGAGCCGAATGGCGGTGGCGCGATCGGTTTCGCCACTTCGCCCGATCTCTATCAATGGACATTGCAGGAGCCGGTCTTCATCGGCGGTTTCGGCCAGTTGGAGGTGCCGGAGGTCTTCGAAAAGAATGGCCGGCGGTACTGCCTGTTCTGCACGGCGGCGGAGCATTTTTCCAAGGACCAGGCGGAGGCCACGCCGGGCGGTCCGGTCACGGGAACGCATTACCTGATGGCCGATGATCCGCGCGGGCCCTGGCGGATCGCGCCGGGGCCGTTTCTCGACGGCGCGCGGCCATGCCGGCGCTACGCCGCGCGTATCGTCCATACGGATACGGGCATGATGATCATGGGTTTTGCCGACCGCCCGGAGGGCAAGGGCTTCGTCGGCCATATCATGGATCCGGAGCCGGTCATCATCGACGAAGACGGATTGTTGAAAGTGGTCTCACCGGCAGGTCCGGCGGCCTGAGGAGGAAGTCATGGCGGACGTATCGCTGAAACAGGTGCGCAAGAGCTACGGCAATGTCGAAGTCATCAAGGGCGTCGACATCGAGATCGAGGACGGTGAATTCGTCGTCTTCGTCGGGCCGTCGGGCTGCGGGAAATCGACCTTGCTGCGCATGATCGCCGGGCTGGAGGATATCACGTCGGGAACGCTGGAGATCGGCGGCCGGGTGGTCAACGACGTGCAGCCGAAAGATCGCGGGATCGCGATGGTCTTCCAGACATACGCGATCTTTCCGCACATGTCTGTGCGCGAGAACGTCGCCTTCGGCCTGACCATCGCCGGCGCCTCGAAGGAAGAGAAGGATCGCAAGGCGCTGGAGGCGGCGCGCATTCTCCAGATGGAGCATCTGCTCGACCGAAGGCCGTCGCAATTGTCCGGCGGGCAACGCCAGCGCGTCGCCATCGGCCGAGCGATCGTGCGCGATCCCGAGGTCTTCCTGTTCGACGAACCGCTGTCCAATCTCGACGCCGCGTTGCGGATGGACATGCGCATGGAGATCGGCAAGCTGCACAAGCATTTGAGTGCCACGATGGTCTATGTCACGCATGACCAGGTCGAGGCGATGACGCTGGCGGACAAGATCGTTGTGCTGCGCGACGGGATCGTGCAGCAGATCGGCGCGCCGATGGATCTCTATCACAATCCGGCGAACCTCTTCGTTGCCGGTTTCATCGGCTCTCCCGCGATGAATTTCATGGATGTCGAGGTGCTGGACCAATCCGCCGATGGTGTGACCGTGAAGGCGCCGGCGCTCGATCCGGTCAAGCTGCAGGGGGTGGGCGAGGCCTTCGCGGCCAATTCGAAGGCCAAGCTGGGGATTCGTCCGCAATACCTTTCCGTGGCGCCCGACACCCATGCGGGCGCACTGCACGGCAAGGTCGCGCTGGTGGAACGGCTGGGCACCGAAACCGTCGTCAATGTCGAACTGACGCGGGGCGGGCGCATTGTCGCGGCTTTGGCTGAAGACCGGCCGCTTGAACTGGGCACCGATATCGCGCTGGGTTTCGATCCGGGACAGGCGCATTTGTTTAATGAAACAAATACTTAAGCCAAGCGGATCCGGCCGAGGGGGCACCGCATGAAGGCAATATTAACGCCCGTGTGGTACGTGTTTGCGAGAGGGGTTCACCATGCGCAACCCAGCTTTACTGAATGCGCATAGTTTTTCCCGGATTTATGCTTGAAAAGGCGATTTGAATGGCATAGGTGCCGTGGAGAACGATGACCTCCCATTCCCGAGCCGGTAGGAGATTGAAATGCTGACACGCGACGATCTTATCCGCGAATATCGCAACCGCAGTGGGAGTCTGCCTGCGTTGGCCATCGTGTATCTCGCCATCGTTGGAACGATGGCCGGCACGGCAATGGCCATCATGTGATTTGCCGGCCGCCGAAGCGGCCGGATCAATCCCACTTTACCGAACGAATTCCGGCACCGCGGACGTCAAACGTCTGCGGCGTCTCCGATGTTGTCGACACCGCGCTCTTCGAGCAGGGTGGTCAGCCAGTTCGGGTCCATCTCCGGCACCGACGAGAGAAGCAGGTCGGTGTAAGGATGATGCGGCGGCGTGAACATCTCTTCCTTCGGCCCCTGTTCGACCACCTTGCCGTTCTGCATCACGACGACTTCGTCGGCGATTGAACGCACGGTCGCGAGATCGTGGGTGATGAACATATAGGCGAGGCCGAGTTCCTTCTGGAGCCTGTCGAGAAGCTTCAGGATGCCTTCCGCCACCAGCTGGTCGAGTGCGCTGGTCACCTCGTCGCAGATGATGAAATCCGGTTCGGCCGCAAGCGCCCGGGCTATGCCGATACGCTGTTTCTGGCCGCCCGAAAGTTCCGGCGGATAGCGGTTGTAGAACTTCGCGGGCTCGAGTTCGATCAGGTCGAGCAGTTCATCGACCCTCTGCTTGAGCGCCTGTCCCCTGAGACCTGAATAGAACTGCGCGGGCCGCCCGATGATCTCGTTGATCCGCACCTTGGGATTCAAGGCGGTATCGGCCATCTGGTAGATCATCTGCGCCTGGCGGAGCTGGTCGCGCTTGCGGTCCTGGTAGCGCGGCGGCAGCGGTTCGCCCTTGAACAGGACTTCGCCGCTCGACGGCGGAAGCAGGCCGGTAATCACGCGCGCGGTGGTCGATTTGCCCGAGCCGGATTCGCCGACGACGGCCACGGTCATGCCCGGATAGACGTCGAACGAGACATCGTCGAGAACCTTGACGCCGCCCGTATAGGCCGCATCGACATTCTTGACCGAAATGACCGGCAATGTGCCGTCGGTAGGGCGCGACTTCTGCGGCCGCTGGAAGCTGCGCACCGCCCACAGGCTCTTGGTGTAGTCTTCCTGCGGGTTGTCGAGCATCTGCTCCGTCGGAGCCTCCTCGACTTCCTCGCCGCGGAGCAGCACCTTGATCGTGTCGGCCATCTGCGCGACGACCGCCAGGTCGTGCGTGATGTAGATCGCCGCCGTGTTGAACTGGTCGACGATGTCGCGGATTGCGGCCAGAACCTCGATCTGCGTCGTCACGTCGAGCGCGGTCGTCGGCTCGTCGAAAATGATCAGGTCGGGCCGGCAGGCCATCGCCATGGCGGTCATCGCCCGCTGAAGCTGGCCGCCCGACACCTGGTGCGGGTAGCGGAAGCCGATTTCCTGCGGGTTGGGCAGACGCAGGCGCTCATAGAGCTCCATCGCGTCTTCCTGCGCTTCCATCCGTTTCTGGATCCGGTAGTGGACCGGCGCTTCGGTGTGCTGGTCGATGATCTTGTGCGCGGGGTTGAACGACGCGGCGGCCGACTGGGCCACATAAGCGATCCGGGAGCCGCGAAGGGCGCGCCTTTCCGACTCGGTCGCCGTTGTCAGTTCCATGCCGTCGAACTCGATGGAGCCGTCGGAGATCCGCGTGCCGTCACGGGCATAGCCCATGGCGGCAGCGCCGATCGTCGACTTGCCGGCACCGGATTCGCCGATCAGCCCCATCACTTCGCCGCGGTGCAGCGTCAGATCCACGCCCTTGATGATGGGTACCCAGGTCTCGTCCGAGTAGCCCTCGATTTTCAGGTCCCGGATCTCGAGAAGGACATCCTTGTCGGAAAATTTGGTCATCTTATTGCTCCTTCAGGCCAGAGGACCGGAACAGCATCCAGTCGACCACGAAGTTCACGGCGACCGTCAGCAAGGCGATCGCTGCCGCGGGGATCAGGGGTGTGATGTCGCCGAACGAGATCAGCGTCGCATTCTCGCGCACCATCGACCCCCAGTCGGCGGTCGGCGGCTGGATGCCGAGGCCGAGGAAGCTCAGACCGGCGATCAGCAGGAACACGAAGCAGAATTCTAGACCGAACTCGGCCACCAGAGGCGCCGTGGAATTCGGCAGGATTTCCCGTCGGATCAGGTACCAGTCTCCTTCACCGCGCAGCTTTGCCGCCTCGATGTAATCCATCACGACGATGTTGCCGGCGACGGCGCGGGTGAGGCGGAACACGCGGGGCGAGTAGATAACCGCCACGACGATCACGATCACACCGAGATTGGTGCCGAAGATCGACAGCATGAGCAGCGCGAAGATGAGCGAGGGAATCGACATGATGACGTCGGCGAGGCGGCCCATCAGCTGATCGAACCAGCCGCCCTTGACCGCTGCCATCAGCCCGGCGAACGCACCCATGAAGAAGGCGAGGAGCGTTGCGACGAGCGCGAGCCCGACGGAGTTTCGCGCGCCGTAGATGATGCGGCTGAAGATATCGCGTCCAAGCTGGTCAGCGCCGAGAAGCATGTTCTCGTCCGCCGGTGCGAATGCCGAGGAGATGACCTCGGATTCGCCATGTGGTGCTATCCACGGAGCGAAGATGGCGGCGATCGCATAGGTGAAGATCACGAACATGCCGAACGAGGCGGTCAGCGGAGCCGTGCGAAGCTCCTTGGCCAGCGCCGGTTTCGAGATCAGGATCAGGAACTCCTTGAAGGCGTAGGACGTGCCCGCCGCCAGAGCCAGTGCACCGGCGAAGGTGGTGACCGCGCGAAGTGCCGGAACGCCGCCGATGATGCCGATAATGAACGACACGAGCGTCAGCGAGAACAGAAGCATGAAGGCACCATGCTTCTTGTAGTAGGCTGCGAGGCAGGAGGCCGCGATCAGCGCAGCGTAGTATCCAATAACAAAAATGCTCATTTCGCCGCCCTCACTTCGGATGCCGCAGGCGCGGGTTCGTCAGGATCGCCCCGACATCCGCCATAAGGTTCAAAAGGATGAACGTCGCCGCGAAAATCAGGCAGCAGGCCTGCACGATCGGGAAGTCGCGCTTGGCGACCGCGTCGACCAGAAGCTGGCCGATCCCTGGATAGACGAACACGACTTCCACGAGCACGACACCCGTGATGAGATAGGCCAGGTTCAGCGCCACGACGTTGATGATAGGCGCCCAGGCGTTCGGCAGCGCATGCCTGACGATAACCTTCCAGGGCGGCGTGCCCTTGAGCCGGGCCATCTCGATATAGGGTGAGGCCAGAAGGTTGATGATCGCGGCACGGGTCATGCGCATCATGTGCGCGGTCACCACGAGCACGAGCGTGAGCGCCGGCAGGAACGTTCGGTGCAGAAGCTCGAAAAAGCCCATATCGCTCTTCAGACTGGCGAGAGCCGGGAACATGCCCGTCTTCACCGAGAGGTAGAGGATCAGGATGTAGCCGAGGAAGAATTCCGGCGACGAGATCGACGTCAGGGTCAGCACGTTCGCGACGCGGTCGAAAAGCGTGTTGCGAAGCAGGGCGACGACAACGCCAAGGACGATCGAAATCGGGACGGCGATTGCCGCCGCGTAGGCGGCGAGGAACAACGTGTTGATGAAACGTTCGCTGATGGCGGAACTGACCCGGTCTCCGGAAACCAGGGAGACGCCGAAATCACCCTGAACCGCGCCGGCAAGCCAATCGAGGTAACGCACGGGGGCAGGGCGATCGAGGCCAAGCTGCTGGCGCATGGCGTTTACGGTTTCTTCCGTCGCGCCTTGTCCCAGAACCGCTTGCGCGATGTCTCCGGGCAAGAGTTCGACCGCGAAGAAGATCAGGATTGAAACGACCAAAAGCGTTAACAATCCCAGCCCCAGCCGCTTAAAGACCAGGCTAGTCAAATCCCCCATCTGTCCCTCCAGACATAATTTCCGGCTGAGTTTCGCCGGTTATACTCTATTCGATCGCATGACGGACGGATAGCCGCCGCAATGCGTCTGCTCGTGACCCTGCTGAAACTGTTTTCCCGGATGGGCCACAAGCTGGTCGGCCCGGCGCGTTGTCGCGCCGGGCCGTAGCTTGTCAGTCGTTGAACCACCAGCGGCTCGCCGCGCGCGCGCCGTCGCTTTCCCAGCTTGCCGCCAGGTTTTCCGGTGTTCCGACATTGGCGCGAGCGCCGTAGACGAAGTTGTTGAAGAACGGAATGACCGTGCCGCCGTCGTCGCGGGCCAGCATCGCCATTTCGCGGTACATTTCGGCACGAAGCGTGTCGTCGAGTTCCGACTTCGCCTGAAGCAGAAGCTCGTTGAAACGCTCGTTCTGCCAATGGGACTCGTTCCACGCGGCGTCGTCCTTGTAGGCCAGCGTGTACATCACGTCCGGCGTCGGGCGTGCGCCCCAGGAGACAAGGCAGAACGGCTTCTTGAGCCAGACATCGGAGTAGTATCCGTCGTTTGGCTCGCGCACCACATTGATGGTGATGCCCGCGGCCTTCGCCTGCTCGGCGTAAAGCACCGCCATGTCGACGGCGCCGGCGCTGACGCTGTCGGCTGTCGAAATGCTTACGGTGAGGCCTTCGGCGCCCGCCTTTTTGAGCAGCGACTTGGCCTGGTCCGGATCGTATTCACGCTGCGGAATGTCGTCGGGCCAGTAGGGCTGTGCCGGAGAATGGTGGAAGTCGTTGCCCTTCGTAGCGGCGCCGAACAGGATTTTCTCGATAATGTCGTCGCGATCGATCGAAAGTTTCAGCGCGTTGCGGACATCGACGTTGTCGAAGGGCGCGGTGTCGCAGAACATCGGCATGGTGATCGCACCCGCGGACGGGACGTTGAGCACGTTGATGTTCGGATCACGCTGCAGCAGCGCCATCGTCTTCAGGTCGACCTGCGACACGGAATCGACGTCGCCGGTGACGAGCGCGGTCTGGCGGGCGTTCGGATCGTTGAGCGTGATCATCTCGACCTTGTCGAAATACGCGCCTTCGCGATGCCAGCCGTCATGCCGGCTCAGGCTGAACTGTACGCCGAACTCGCCATTGTCGATCTTGTAGGGACCGGAGCCATCGCCCGATTTCCAGTCGATCGTGCCGTCGTCATTGGCCGGACAGATCGCCAGGTGATAGTCGGTCATCAGCCACGGGAAGTCCGCATTGCCGCGGCTCAGCGCGACCTTGACGACATAGTCGCCGTCCTTGGTGATGTCGGTCACGTCGGTCAAAAGCGCTTTGGCCGCCGAAGTGGTATCGTCGCCGCGATGGTGGTTGAGCGAGGCGATGACATCGTCCGCCGTGACCTTCTTGCCGCTGTGGAAGCTGGCGTTCTCGGTCAGTTTGAAGGTCCACTCCGAAGCGTCTTCGGACGCTTCCCAGCTGTCGGCCAGATCCGGTCCGAGCGAGCCGTCGCCATTGATCATCGTCAGATAGGAACGATGGGTATGGGCGAGGAAGATCATGACGCGGGTCAGATAGGTGCCCGGGTCGTGGGTGTCGGAGGTGTTGCCGTCATGGATGCCCCAACGAAAAGTGCCGCCGCTCTTGGGTTGAGCTGCGGCACTGGTGGTCCAGAGGCCTGTCGCAGTCGACGCCGTAAGACCGGCGGCAACCGAATAATGCATGAAATCCCGGCGCGAAATTCGACCCTTGCGGGCTTCCTCGGCGATCCGGTCGATAAGATTCTGGTTCTTTTTCGACATGTGTTCTCCCTAAATCACATCGTATCTTTGGTCATAAACGTGTGGTTTCCCAATCAAGAGCGTCACCCGCTCACCGAATTGACGAAAGCCTGTTTACGACATGCATTTAGCAAAACACGAAGTCGGCGACTGATCCACCCCCAAAAGGCGGCGTTTTTCAATGGCATTTGCGACAAGGTATAAAAGTTGTTTTGAAGTGCTGTATGTAATTCTCCAGTGGTGAAACATGTAACTGTCTCGTAGTTCCAGAATTTGCTTCGCTTCAAGATACGCCGGAAAATTCCGGCTTTTCACGGTGTGCGGCGCCGATCTTCGTCGGAGGAGGCGACGCGAAAGTACGTGATTCCTGTGGCAAACGGTTCAGATGACAACGCAAATCTCGAATATGGTTCCGATCGATGGTGGAAATCGCGCGCGCGTCCCACCCGGATGGGTTGTGCCGGACTGGCTGGATGAAACCATTCCAATCGCGACAAGAATATTCTACCCTCCTGTCGCAGCGAGACAAAAGTCAGGCGGCACGCACATTTCGTGGCGGGCCGCCCGCATCTGTTGATCGCCGAAATCAGGGAGAAATCATGAACACGTCAAGCAATCCAACTCTCAAGCATGGGCCGACGCGCCGTACGGTGCTCGCCGGCGGCGTGGCACTCACCGGCCTTGCGGCCACGGGCCTCGGCATGCAGCCTGCGCGCGCCCAGAAACGCGGCGGCACGATCCGCGTCGCGAAGGGCCACGGGCAGAGCAACGACACGCTCGATCCGGGCACGTTTATCAACGGCTTCACGGTCGCGCTTTCCTACGGCATGCACGGCTTCCTGACGGGCGTCGGCACCGACGGCTCGGTCGAACCGTCTCTCGCCGAAAGCTGGGAAGCGAGCCCGGACGCGAAGTCGTGGAGCTTCAAGATCCGCAAGGGCGTCGTGTTTCATTCCGGCAAGCCGCTGACGCTCGAAGACGTCGTCGTTTCGATCAATCACCACCGCGGAGAGGATACGACGTCAGCGGCCGCGCCGATCGTTGCGGGCATCACCGGCATCCGCACTGAGGGCGATGACACGGTCATCTTCGATCTCGAAAGCGGCAATGCCGACTTCCCCTTCGTCTTCACCGACTACCATCTCGCGATTCTTCCCGCGAAGGACGGCAAGGTGGACTGGCAGGCCAAGGATGGCTGCGGCCCCTACAAGCTGGTCGAGTTCAATCCGGGCGTCGTCGCGCGCTTCGAGCGCCATACCGAAGACTGGACCGACGAGCGCGGCTTCTTTGAAGCCGTCGAGATGCTCTCCATCGTCGACCTGAATGCGCGCACCACGGCGCTTGTTTCCGGTGACGTCCATTCCATCGACAAGCTCGATCTCAAGACGGTCGGTTTGCTTGGGCGCAAGCCGGGCATCGAGATCAATTCGGTGGCGGGACCGCAATATTACACCTTCGCCGCGCACACCAACACGGCGCCGTTCGATGACGTGAATGTGCGGATGGCGCTGAAGCATTCGATCAATCGCGAGGAAATCGTCGACAAGATCCTGTTCGGCCACGGCACCGTCGGCAACGACAACCCGATCGGACCGAGCTATCGCTTCCACAACCCGGATCTCCCGCAGATCGAGTTCGATCCGGACAAGGCGAAGTTCTACCTCAAGGAAGCCGGGCTCGACAGTCTCAGCGTGCGGCTTTCCGCGGCCGATGCCGCTTTCCCGGGCGCCGTGGATACGGCGGTCCTGTACCAGAACTCGGCCAAGTCGGCAGGCATCACCATCGATGTGAACCGCGTACCGAATGACGGCTATTGGGCGGATATCTGGCTCAAGGATCCGTTCTGCGCGGTTTATTGGGGCGGTCGGCCGACCGAGGACCAGATCTTCTCCACGGCCTATGCCGATGGTGCGGCCTGGAACGAGACCAAGTGGTCTAACGATCGCTTCAACGAGCTTCTCGTGTCGGCGCGCGCCGAACTCGACGAGGACAAGCGCCGCGCGATGTATTACGAGATGCAGGAACTCGTCACGATGGATGGCGGTTCGATCCTGCCGATGTTCGCGAACTTCGTCTTCGCGAATTCGGACAAGATCGTGCATGGCGACATGGCGTCGAACTACGATGTCGATGGCGAGCGCTGGATGGAGCGCTGGTCCTTCGCCTAATGGCTTGCGCGCGGGGTCTTTGCGATCCCGCGCGCCTCTCTATCTGGCCACCACCGGTCCTCGGCGGCCGCCGGGGCGCCTCCTGATATTTCAATCGAGCCGGTAGGTTCTGACGGCGTTGTCGTGAAACAGCCGGGCCTTTTCGTCCGCCGAGAAGCCCTCGGCGATGCGCTTGAAGGCGTTCCAGATCGTCACATAGGAACAGGATTCCTTGTCGACGGGGAAATTGCTCTCGAACATGCAGCGTTCGGTGCCGAAGGTTTCGAGGCACCACAGGATATAGGGCCGCATCGTTTCGGCGAGTTCGCCGGACGAGGGCGGAGCGGGGCGGGTGTGCCAGTCGAATCCGCAGATCGGCATGCCGAGGCCGCCGAGTTTCACCACCACGTTCGGGCATTCGGCCAGCCTGCCGATATAGTGTTTCCAGTAGCTGAAGACGGCTTCGCGCAAAGTCGCGAAAGCGCCGACGCCAAGCGGTCCGCCGATATGGTTGAGGATGATGGTGGTGTCGGGGAAGCTCCGCGCCAGATCGAGAAGGTCTGGCAGCTGATGGTGATAGAGCCACGCCTCGTAGCTCAGGCCGTATCCGGCGAGACAGGCGAAACCGCGGCGAAAGTCCGCGTCCAGCAGCAGTCCGGGCGGGACCGGATTGCGATGCCACAGCTCGCCATTGGTGTCCCAGGCGGCGATCTGGCGGATGCCGCGAAAGCGCGTGGGGCTTGCCTCCAGATGCGCCTCGAGCAGCGCACGCACTGCTTCGCCCTGCCTGAATTCGGCGTATCCGACGATTCCGGCCACGATGGCGGAGCCGTCGGTTGCGCGCCGCCGTTCGCTTTCTTTCGCAATTGCCTCGACAAACTCGGTCTCGCCGACCGGACGCAGGTTTTCCGGCCCGCTATCCCGGTAATGCGACCCGCACTCGATGAAGACCGTCTTGGCGATATTGTGCCCGGACGCGGTGTCGCGCAGCAATTCGTCGAGCAGGTAGCGGGGATAGGCGTGGTTGTCGTCCGTGCGGTTCCACAGATGATGATGTGGATCGCAGATCGGCAGATCGGGGTCGATCGCCTCTTCCCGTGTCAGGGCAAGCCAGTCTTCGCCTTTCCCAGTCATGCTTTCTCCGCCCCGGGCATCAGACATACCCCATCAGGCCGGGCAACCACAGGACGACTTCCGGCACGAAGACGGTGAGCAGGAGGACGAGGATGAGGAAGCCGACCCAGGGGAGGATGTCCTTCGACATGCGCTCGATGGAGACGTTGGCGATGCCGCCGGTGATGTAGAGGGTCGGGCCGACCGGCGGGGTCAGGAGCCCGATCACAAGGTTGAGCACCACGACGAAGCCGAAATGGATGGGATGGAGACCATAGCTCATGGCGACCGGTTCGAAGATCGGCACGAGCATGATCATTGCCGGGATCGGCTCCAGGATCATTCCGATCGCGAGGAAGAACGCGGTCGCGCAAATCAGGAAAACCCATTTGTTCGATGTGAATTCGAGGAACCAGTTCGCCACCGCATCCGGGATGCCAAGAACGGTCAGTTCGAAGGCGACGACGGTGGAGGTGCTCAGGATGAGGAAGACCACGCTCATCAGCACGGCCGTGTTGATGAAGGCAGGCACGAGGTCCGATATCTTGAGTTTGCGGGTCAGCAGGAAACCGGCGAGGAAAACATAGAGGACGGCGATCGCCGCGGCCTCCGTCGCGGTGAAGATGCCGCCGACGATGCCGCCGATCACGATGATCGGCATCAGCAGGATCGGAAGGCTGCGCAGGAAACTGCGGCGAAGTTCGGCGAAGCTGGTCTTCACCTCTGTCACCGGATGCTTGCGTCGGTGGCTGTAGATGCCGCTCATGACGAGCAGCCCTATCCCGATGATCAGGCCGGGAACGACGCCGGCAACGAACAGCCCGATGACGGAGACATTGCCGAGCAGGGCATAGAAGATCATCGGAATGCTCGGCGGAATGATCGGGCCGACGGTGGAGGACGCGCCGGTGAGGCAGGCCGCGAAGCTTGGATCCTTGTATTCGCGCGAGATCATCGGGATCATGATGCCTCCCGTCGCGCTCGCATCCGCCACGGCCGAGCCGCTGGTCCCGGAAAAGACCATGCTTCCCAGGACATTCACGTAGCCCAGCGATCCGCGGAAGCGGCCGACCAGGAGATTGATGAATTTCAGCATCTCTTCCATGATCCCGGCCGGCCGCATCAGTTCGCCGGCGAGGATGAAGAGCGGGATCGCCAGCAACAGCGACGATTGCTGCGCGATGAAGAGTTTCTGCGCGAACACCATCGGCGGGAAGCCCTGGATGAAGATCATCACGAGGCTGGCCAGGCCGAGGCATACGGCAATCGGAATACCGGCCATCAAGGTGATTGCGAATAGCCCGAGCATCAAAGCCATGGCGGGTCTCCGAGAGGGTTAAAGCGCCGGCGTTTCGCCGGGATGGTGTTGGATTTCATCGTCATCGCCCGGACCGGACCTGATCTGCAGCAGGATGATGCGGGCGACCTGCAGCATCATCAGGACACCGCTGACCGGGATCGCCATGTAGGGGATGCCCTTGCTGATGCGCAGGGCGGGGGTCTGCTGCGCCCAGTTCGAGATCGCGAGGTCCGCGCCGAAATAGGTCATGATCCCCAGAAAGACGATGACGACGATATTGTTCAGGATCGTGATCCGGTGGCGGTTGTTTTTGCCGAAGGCGCTGATCACGACGGTAAAGGCGACATGCGCCTTTTCGCGAAACGCGACGGCCGCGCCGAGGAATGACGCCCAGATCAGGGAATAGACGCTGAACTCTTCCGACCAGATGATCGAGAAGTTGATGACGTAGCGAAAGAAGACATTTGCAATGACGGTGACCGTGATCGCCGCCATGAGGACGACGATCAGACGCCGCGTCCATACATCGAAGACGTCGGCGAGGCCGACGATTGCCGTTGTCAGACTGCCCATAAATCCGTTCCGTTTTTCCGGCCGTCTGGTGGGATGTTGCCCCGACAGCGGCCGCATTTCATCGTCGCCGACTCAAAGGCCGGGCGTGAAGCCCGACCTTGAAGTCGCCGTGTACGAGTTGTTATCCCTTGAAAATCTCGTCGATGGAACGGTCCTGCATCTCGAGGATCTGTTTGACGAGCGCCGGGTCGGCCTCGCCTTCCTTCACATTGTTGTCCCAAACCGGCTTGGTCGCCTTGACGAAGAGATCCATTTCCTCGGCGGTCGGCGTGTAGCGCTCAATGCCTTTCTCGCCCATGATCTTCCAGGCCTTTTCGACCGCCTGGGTCGCCTGTTCGCGCTGCCAGGCGACGGTCTGGCGGCTGGCTTCGTCGATGACGTTCTGGAAGTCGGCCGGAAGGCCGTCATAGGCACCCTTGTTCATGACGAGGTTGTTGTAGGTGTACATGTACTTGGTCTCGGTCGCATATTTGAGAACCTCGTACTGGCCGGACGCCTGGATGAGATCGTCGGCATTGCCCGTGCCGTCGACGACGCCCTGCGCCAGCGACGGGATCACCTCGGCCCAGGACACCGGCGTCGGGTTGGCGCCTTGCGACTCGATGATCGCGATCTCGATGGGGCTGTAGGAGGTGCGGACCTTCTGACCCTTCATGTCGGCCGGCGTGTGAACCGGGCGGACATTGTTGAAGTAGTTGCGGAACCCGTAGTCGTGGACCTGCAGCAGCTTCAGACCGACCTTCTCGACCTCGCCGGAAATGTACTGGCCCGGCGCGCCGTCGATCGCGCGGTAGGTGTCTTCTTTCGTGAGGAAGATGTAGGGCAGTTCCGTCGCGCGGAAGGCGCTGGTGAAGTTGGAGAAGTTGGTCGCGGCGCAGGTCGCGAACTCCCACAGACCGTTGACGCAGCCCTCCGTTCCCGGGACATCGACGCCGCCGAGCGACCCGCCGGCAAAGGGCTGGATTTCCATTTCGCCGTTGGTCATTTCCTTGACCAGATCCGGGAAATACGAAAACGCCGCGTCGGTCGAGTGCCAGCCACGCTTGGTGGAGATGCTCAGGCGCATCTTGATCTTCGGTGCCGACCACGCCCGCCGGGACGACGTGAGAACGCCGCCGCTGATGAGTGCTGCCGTGCAGAGCGTCGATGAGCCCTGCGTCAGGAAACGCCTGCGGCTTATGGACGACGCCGTTGCGGTTCCGGTCTTCTTGCTATGCTTCATGGTTCAGTCTCCTCCCTGTCATGATGCGGTACGGTTTGCGGCCCGTATTCGGCGGCGCAACCGTTTGATGATGTCGAGATACTTCGGTCTCCGGGTCGGCTGGTCCCATCGCGAAACGATGCGTCGGACGCATCGGCAATGGTGCCGAGATCGGGTGACCTCATGCATGGCGCTGCCCGTCGTGACAGTCACGAAGCGCCGTGCAGCAGAGCTCCTCTTTTCCTCAATGGTCGGCTGAAGGAACCTCCGGAAATGCAACCATTATGTCTTATATAAGATATAAATCTACAAGAATTGTCAACTCCCCGGCGCCCGGTGTGAACCGACACATGCAAGCCGGTTTCGGCAGGAAAAAATCCTTCGCCTTCATGCCCTCCGGCGGTGACGAAAAGCGGTGGTTTTCCGGTTCACGCGCGGTGTAGGCTGCATTGGCCGGTTTGCGATCTGGAGGAGGTTTGATGGTTGGCCAGGCAATTTCCGTCGACGACTATGACTTTGTTGTCGTGGGTGCGGGTTCGGCGGGGTGCGTGCTGGCCAACCGGCTGAGCGCCGATCCGGCCAACAAGGTGCTGCTGCTGGAAGCAGGCGGTTCCGACAACCGTTTCTGGGTCCATGTGCCGGTGGGCTATCTCTATTGCATGGGCAATCCCGCCACCGACTGGTGTTACAAGACGCAGCCGGAAGACGGGTTGAACGGACGTTCGCTGAATTATCCGCGCGGAAAGCTGCTCGGCGGCTGTTCGTCGATCAACGGCATGATCTACATGCGTGGTCAGGCGCGCGATTACGACCAGTGGCGGCAAATGGGCAATACGGGCTGGGGCTGGGACGACGTGCTGCCCTGGTTCCGCAAGTCCGAACGTCACTACGGCCCGGCCGATGATTTTCATGGTGTCGACGGCGAAATGCGCGTCGAGAAGCAGCGCCTGAACTGGCCGATTCTGGAAGCCGTTTGCGATGCGGCCGAGGAGATCGGAATCGCGCGAACCGAGGATTTCAACAGGGGTGACAATGAAGGGGCCGGCTATTTCCCGGTGACCCAAAAGGGCGGCGTGCGCTGGAACGCGCGCAAGGCGTTTCTCGAACCGGCGCGCAAACGGCCCAATCTGCGCGTCGAGACGAATGCGCATGTCGAGCAGCTGGTCCTCGATGGCAGGCGGGTGAGCGGTCTCGTCTTCTCGCAGAATGGCGAAACGAAGCGGATCGCGGTTCGGCGCGAAGTCGTCATGGCCGCCGGCGCGATCGGAACGCCGCAGATATTGCAGCTTTCGGGACTCGGCCCCGCCGGCGTGCTGAAGCAGCACGGAATCGAGGTTGTTCACGAATTGCCGGGCGTCGGCGAAAACCTGCAGGATCATCTGCAGATCCGCACCATCTTCCGGATTTCGGGCGCCCGGACACTCAACGAGATGTCGCAGAGCCGGTTCGGGCAGGCGCGGATCGGGCTCGAATACCTGCTCAGGCGTTCCGGGCCGATGGCGATGGCGCCGAGCCAGCTCGGCATCTTCACGAAATCCGATCCGTCCTTCGAAACGGCGAACATAGAATATCACGTCCAGCCGCTGTCGCTCGACGCGTTCGGAGAGCCCTTGCACGCCTTCCCGGCGATCACCGTCTCGGTGTGCAATCTGCGGCCGGAGAGCCGCGGGACATGCCATGTCACGAGCGCGGATTTCCGCGAAGCGCCGGCGATCAAGCCCAATTACCTGTCGACGCAGATGGATCGCCGTGTGGCGGCCGATTCCATTCGCCACGCCCGCCAACTGATGGCGACCCGACGCATGGCCGCTTATTCGCCGTCTGAGATCAAACCGGGGGCCGCGATATCAAGTGACGAGGATCTGGCGAGAGCGGCGGGCGACATCGCCACGACGATCTTCCACCCGGTCGGAACCGCAAGGATGGGATCCGATCCAATGGCCGTTGTCGATGACCGGCTAAGGGTTCACGGGATCGCGGGACTGCGCGTTGCGGACGCATCGATCATGCCGACCATCGTCTCCGGCAACACGCATGCGCCCGTCACGATGATCTCCGAGAAGGCCGCGGACATGATCCTCGGCTGAGGGGATCGGGCGGAAAGCCATGCTTCGCCCAAGCGATTCCCGCTCCGTCTACAAGGCTGGCTTGTGCCTGCGCTGCTAGAGACGCAATTTCGGGTGCCGGTTGACGTCCTTGTAGAGGAGGTAGCGGAACGGCCCCGTGCCGCCGGCATAGCAGGCCTGCGGGCAAAAGGCGCGCAGCCACATGAAGTCTCCGGCCTCCACCTCGACCCAGTCGCGGTTGAGCTTGTAGACGGCCTTTCCCTCCAGCACATAGAGGCCGTGCTCCATGACATGGGTTTCCTCGAAGGGGATCACACCGCCGGGGCGAATGGTGACGATATTGACGTGCATGTCGTGGCGCAGATCTTCCGGATCGACGAAGCGCGTGGTGCCCCATGCACCTTTCGCCCCCGGCATCGGCTCGACCTCGATATCCTTGTCGTTGGCGACGAACGGTTCCGGCGCGTCCAGCCCCTCGACCGCTTCATAGGACTTCCTGATCCAGTGAAAGTTGACGGGTTCGCTGCCCCGATTGACCACGCTCCAGCTGCATCCGGCGGGCAGGTAGGCATAGCCGCCGCCGGTCAACGCGTGCTCCTGTCCCTCGATCGTGAGAGACAGTTCCCCATCGAGAACGAACAGCACCGCCTCGGCACCGGGATCGGGTTCCGGTGTCTTGCTTCCGCCACCTGGCTGCGTCTGGACCAGATATTGCGCGAAGGTCTCGGCGAAGCCGCTGAGCGGGCGCGCGAGAATCCAGACCTCGGTCTTGTCCCAGAACGGCAGTTTGCTTGTCACGATGCTGCTCATGACGCCGCGCGGGATGACGGCATAGGCATCCGAAAAGACCGCGCGTCCGGTCATCAATGCGGATTGCGGCGGCAAGCCGCCATCCGGTGCGCGATATAGTCTCTCTTCGGCCATCTGATGTGTTTCCAGTTTGTTTTGTTTTTGTCAGGGGCGTTGCCGGCGCATCGTCGTCGCGGCCGGTCCGGCTTTCCGCTCAGTGTGGCGGGGACGGGGCCGTGGACTATGCGGGCGCGGTAACCCGTTCTCCGCTATAGGTTTCAGGCGTTCGGCACAAGCCGGGCAAGCACCTCGCGACGTGCGTCGTCGACGGGCGCGGGCCTGCGGGTCGCGGCATCGACATAGACATGGACGAAGAAACCTTCCGCCGAGGCCGTGTCTTCGTCATTGCGAAAAAGGCCTATTTCGTAGCGCACGGAACTCGTGCCGAGCCGCGCGACGCGGATGCCCGCCGTCACGATGTCGGGGAACGCCATCTCCGCGAAATAGCGGCAGCCGGTTTCGACGACCAGGCCGATCGTCTCGCCGCCATGCGGATCGAGCACGCCGTTTTCGATCAGCCAGCCATTCACCGCCGTGTCGAACAGCGAGTAGTGAACCACATTGTTCATGTGGCCATACATGTCGTTGTCCATCCAGCGGGTGTGGATGGCGCGAAATTCCCGGTAGTCGCTGCGCGTGGATGGGGTCGGGCGGTCGCTCATCACCATGCCGCCTTGTAGATCGTGAGCGCGTCCGCCTCGGACAGTTCGCGCGGATTGTTGACCAACAGGCGCTGCTGCAGCATCGCATCGGCGGCCATCCTGGGCAGCGCATCCTCCGGTATCGAAACCTCGCGCAGACGCGTCTGCATGCCGAGCCGTTTCGACAGGCCGGCAAGTTCCTCGATGAAATCGGCGCACAGCGCCTGGTCGCCGGTCTCCCGGTCCAGATGCGGAAAGGCGTCATGGGCGATCTCGGCATAGAGCGACGCGGCGGCGGGCCCGTTGAAGCGCAGCACATGCGGCAGCACAAGCGCGTTGGACAGGCCGTGCGGAACGTGGAACGTGCCGCCGATCGGATAGGCCAGCGCATGGACGGCGGCGACCGGCGAATTCGCGAAGGCCTGACCGGCCAGCATCGCGCCGAGAAGCATCGCGCCGCGCGCTTCGACATTGCCGCCGTTCGCTACCGCCGTTTCGATGTTCGCGCCGAGCAGGCGCAGCGCCTCTCGGGCCAGAAGCTTCGACAGCGGATTGTTGTTGGCGCTCTTCGAGGCATAGGCCTCGATGGCGTGGACCATGGCATCAACACCCGTTGCCGCGGTGATCGCCGGTGGCAGACCGAGGGTCAGGTCGGCGTCGAGCACGGCGATGTCGGGCAGGATGACGGGCGAGGAGACGCCCCGCTTTTCCTCCGCGCCGACGGTAATGATGGAGACCGGCGTAACCTCCGATCCGGTGCCGGCAGTGGTCGGCACGAGCACCAGAGGCAGGCGAGGGCCCTTCGCATTGCCGACGCCCCATGCGCCGTCGATATCTTCGCCCGAGCCGAGCAGAAGGGCGGAAAGCTTGGCGATGTCGAGCGACGACCCGCCGCCGAAACCGACAACGCCCGTGGCGCCATTCTCGCGCCCCGCCTCGACGGCGTCCATGAGGGTCGAAAGGCTCGGATCGGCCTCCACCCGGTCGAAGATCGTCACCGCGATGCCGGCTTTCTCGAGCGAGGCGATGGCCGGGTCGCACAGGCCGAGCCCACGCAAGCCGGGATCGGTGACGAACAGGCATGTCCCGCCGACAAGGCTCCCGGCGATTTGAGCCAGTTCCGCCGCCGCGCCGGGCCGGAAGACGAGCGATTTCGTCGTGTTGAAAATGAAAGGTTCCATGGGCTTCCCGCCGTGCTTGACCCGCCATCGACCGCAGCGGTTTCAGGGCCATGTTTTACGAAGGGGAACGGGTGAGCGGCAAGAAAAAGCTTCCGGGCTTTCTCCGGGCGGGAAATCCGCTAGTTTCCCCGCAACATTCAATTTGGAGGAGATCGGCATGAAAGCCAGGACGATCGTCATCGAGGAAACCGGCGGACCGGAGAAGCTGAAACTCGTCGAGCGGGAACTGGGCGAGCCGGGGCCCGGCGAAATCCTGATCAGGCACGCGGCCTGCGGGGTCAACTTCATCGACGTCTATCATCGCACCGGGCTTTACACGATGGAGTTACCGGCGGCGATCGGCATGGAAGGTGCGGGCACGGTCGAGGCCGTGGGCGCGGGTGTGGAGCATCTCAAGCCCGGCGACCGCGCCGCCTACGCCGCGCAGCCGCCCGGCGCCTATTGCGATGCGCGCATCATGCCCGCATCGCATGTTTGTCCGCTTCCCGATGGTGTCACCTTCGAGGATGCCGCCGCGCTGATGTTGAAGGGGATGACGGTGGAGTACATGTTCCACCGCACGACACCGCTTTCCGCCGGCGACACGGTTCTGTTCCACGCAGCTGCCGGCGGGGTCGGCACGATTGCCTGCCAGTGGGCGAAATCGGAAGGGATCACGCTGATCGGCACTGCGGGCTCGGAGGAGAAATGCCGAATGGCGCTCGAAAACGGTGCGAGCCACTGCATCAACTACCGCACCGAGGATTTCAAGGAACAGGTGCGCGAACTGACCGGCGGGCGTGGTGTCGATGTCGTCATGGACGGCGTCGGCAAGGATACGTTTGCCGATTCGCTCGACTGCCTGCGGCCGCTCGGCATGATGATCTCGTTCGGCAACGCGTCCGGACCGGTGCCGCCGGTCAGCCTGCTCGATCTCGCCGCGAAGGGATCGCTGAAGCTCACCCGGTCGACGCTTTTCACCCATATCGCCGACGCCGATACATGCCAGGCGATGGCGCGCCATATCTTCGACAAGGTAGTCGCCGGCGACATCCATGTCCGGGTCGATCAGCGGTTCCCGCTCGAGCAGGCAGGCGACGCGCACCGCGCGCTCGAAGCCAGGAAGACGACGGGATCGACGATCCTCGAACCCTGAGCCGGCGCTAGCGCGCCAGCAGCGCCTCGATCTCTGCGCGCATGGGCATGGAATTGGCCGCGCCGGGCCGTGTGACGGACAGGCCCGCCGCCGCCGATCCGAACCGCACGGCGTCGACCGGATCATCGCCGCGCGCCAGGGCCGTTGCGAAGGCGCCGTTGAAGGCGTCTCCGGCACCCGTCGTCTCGTGGACAGGTCCCGCGTCGAAGGCCGGAACATGCACCGAGCGTTCGCCGTCGTGATAGAGCGCGCCGCGTGCGCCGAGCGTGATGATGGCTGCACCCGCGCCGGCCGCGATCAGGCCGTCGGCGGCGCGGCGGGCGTCGTCGAGCGACGTTACGGCGATCCCGGTCAGGCCTTCCGCCTCGGTCTCGTTCGGTGTGACATAGTCGCAATAGCCCAGCATACCGTCCGGCAGGCTGGCGGCCGGGGCCGGATTGAGGATCGTCGTGGTGCTTCCCTCGCGCGCCACGCGCAGGGCGTGGAAGGCCGCGTCCATGGGCTGTTCGAGCTGGGTCATGAACACGCGCGCCGAGGAAATCTCCTGTGACCAGGCATCGATATCGGCCGGCGAGATCGTTTGCGCGACGCCGGGGCAGATGATGATCGCATTGTCGCCGGTGGATTCCTCGACGAAGATATAGGCCGCCCCGGTATAGGCGTCGTCGTGCTGCGTAATGACCGGCGTGACGCCGGCATCCGCCCAGGTCTTCAGCGCCATTTCGGCGAAGGTGTCGCGGCCGAGCCGGGTCAGGAAGCGCGCATCGCCCCCGGCGCGCGCGGTAGCCACGGCCTGGTTCGACCCCTTGCCGCCGGGGCCGAGCGCGAAACTGTTGCCGAGCAGCGTTTCGCCCATGTTCGGCTGACGGTCGGCGCGAAAACAGGCATCGGCGACGAACACGCCGAGAATAACAATCGAAGCGGTCAACTCATTCCTCGCTCAAGCGTCGCATCCGCGACCGGGTGTGTGGAGCATCGCTTCCCGGACTAACGAGGTCAATCGGCGCAGACAAGCCGCATGATCGTTTCCATGTTGAACCGCAGGCGCTCGTCGAGGGCATCCGGGCTCATCAGGTCGCGTTCGTAGATGATCGTGCCGGTGAAGCGGTTGGTGAGATAGTAGTAGCCGATCGCCGCGATGGTGATGTTGAGCTGGACGGCGTCGATGCCGGAGCGGAACACGCCCTCCTTTTCGCCGCGTTCGAGCAGCCGGGCGACCATGTCGACGAAACGCTGGCTCAACTGGTGGACCAGTTCGGATTTCTTGAGGTGCTTGGCCTTGTGGAGGTTCTCGCTGTTGACCAGCGTGATGAATTCCGGGTTCTTCAGATAGTAGTCCCAGGTGAATTTGACGAGCGTTTCGAGCGCCGCCTTCGGGTCCATATGATCGAGGTCGAGCTTCTGCTCGGCGGTGCGGATGTCGCTGTAGGCGTCTTCGAGGACCCGCTGGAACAACTCCTCCTTGGAGTTGAAATAGTGATAGATCATGCGCTTGTTGGCTTTGGCGCGTTCGGCGATCACATCGACGCGCGCACCGCCGAGGCCGCTCTTGGCGAACTCCTTCTTGGCGGCGGAGAGAATCCGCTTCTGTGTCGCGTCGGCATCGCGCGCTTTCGGCTTTGCTTTCGGGGCGCTGGTCATTGGGTCTCCTCGGGCCGTATGGGCAAAATACCCCGGTTTTTCTCGATTTGGGAAGTTTCGCGGCTTTGTCCCCGTCTGTTTTTCCCGATTTCCGGCCCCACCTCCCGGAGGCCTTCGGCTCTCGATATCATTACTAACCAGATGGTTACATAGCAATTTGTCGCGAGCGTCGCGAGCGTTGTCGCGCACGGTTCGGGACAGGATACAGAATCTTCTGGACATAAGTAACTAGATAGTGCATTAACGGACAGCCCCGGATGATGCGGAAATTGTTTTTCCGGGAGCGGAGATCAAGCCGGACCAAGGCGTCCCGGCGGTCAACTCAAGGGAGTGAGGCATGTCATTCATCAAGAAATTCATCGAGCGCGAAACGCTCAATCGGCGTAATTTCCTGCTGGCTTCCGCCTATGGAATGGGCGGCGTGGCGGCACTTGGTGCGTTCGGTCCGGGCGTGGCGCGGGCGGCCTACAGCGATCCGACGATCGCGTGGAGCTACCGCAACCGCACGAACCCGTACTGGAACGAGATCGTTTCGGGCGGCGAGGCCTTCGTGGAAAGCCTCGGCAAGTCGAAGGACGCGCTTACGCACCTGATCAATGAAGGGTCGTCGGAGAAGTCTCTGGCCGACGTCAAGGCGCTTCTCGCCAAGACAAACGGCGAACTGGCGCTTGCCATCGACACGAACGACGCGCCGAACTGCCGTCCGATCGTCGAGGCGGTCGCAGGAGCCGGCGGCTATGTCTCCACGATCTGGAACAAGACCGACGACCTGCATCCCTGGGATTTCGGCGACAACTACGTCAGCCACATGACCTGGTCGGACGAGGGGCCTGCCGAGCAGACCGCGCGCATCCTGCTGGACGCGATCGGCGGCAAGGGCGGTATCGTCCATCTCGGCGGCATCGCGTCGAACAATCCGGCCATCGAGCGCCTGAACGGGCTGAAGAACGCGCTGAAGGATTATCCGGATGTCGAGCTTCTGGACGCGCAGCCGGCCGACTGGGATACGCAGAAAGCCAACCAGATCATGTCGTCCTTCCTCACGCGCTACGGCGACGAGATCAAGGGCGTGCATTGCGCCAACGACACGATCGGCTACGGCGTTCTCGAAGCGCTGCGCGCCGAGGGCATGTCGATTCCGATCGTCACCTATGACGGCAACCCGCAGGCGGTCGAACTGGTCGCCAAGGGCGAGATCCTCGCAACCGTCTTCACCAACCCGCATTGGGGTGGCGGCATCACGGCCTCGCTCGCCTATCACGCGGCGACCGGCGCCTTCAAACCGTCGGAAGAGCCCCATGAGCATCGCGAGTTCTACGGCCCGACCATCCTGATCACGCCGGACGACGCGGTGGAATTCAAGAAGAACTATATCGAGAGCGTGCCGACCTACGACTGGACCGACTTCTGGGGTCCGGCGGGCGGCCAGATCATGTACAAATGATCTCCCGGGCGGCCGCCGCGACAGGCGGCCGCTTCGCCCGGGATCCGCAAGCCGGCATCCCGGGCCGATTGTTTCTTGCTACGCCCTGGAGGAAAGCGTGCGCAGCTACCTGACCCGGGACGCCCTCGTCAAATGGGCTCCCGTCATCGTCCTGATCGTCCTGGTCCTTTTCTTCGCCCTGATGGAGCCCCGCTTCTTTTCGGTGCGCAACTTCGCGCGCATCGGCATCAGCTCGGCGCCGGCCCTGATGATCGCGCTTGGCGTGACCTTCATCATCATCATGGGATCGATCGACCTCTCCATGGAGGGAACGGTCTCGGTCTGCGCGGTGGCGTTCGCATTCGCCTTCATCGCCATGGGCGGGACCCTGGCGAGTTACGCCTGGCTGGCGCTGCCGCTGGCGCTCGTCGTCGGCGCCGCGGTCGGGCTGATCAACGGGCTGGTGCATGTGAAGCTGCGAATACCTTCCTTCATGGCGAGCCTCGCCATGGGGTTCGTTGGCACTGGCTTCGCGCTGTTGCTGACCGGCGGCGACCGCATCCGCGTCGAGGACGAGCTGTTCCGCTCTCTCCTGACGGTCCGGTTCCTGAATTTCCCGATCATGGTCTATGTCGCGCTCGGCTTCCTGCTGATCGCCTGGTTCATCCAGAGCCGCACGACGCTGGGGCGCAATTTCTACGCCGTCGGCGGCGGTGAGGAACTCGCCCACTCATCCGGCCTCAACGTCAATCGCGTCCGGCTGATGGGTTTCACGCTCGCCGGCATGTTCTATGCAGTCGGCGCGCTTCTGGCCGTTGGACGGATCGGTATCGCCGAGACCGCGACGGGCAATAATTTCATGTTCGTTTCCATCACCTCGGTGGTCGTTGGCGGCACGGCGCTGTGGGGCGGCATCGGCGGAGTGTGGAACACGCTGGTCGGCGTACTGATCGTCAACGTGATCAATAACGGCATGGTCGTCATCGGCTTGCCCGGATACGTGCAGGACGGCGTGCTCGGCATCCTCGTCATCATTGCGGTGGTGCTGTCCACCGACCGCAAGTCCGTGACCTTCGTGAAGTAGGGGCCGGACAATGTACGAACTGCGAAAGGTCGAAAAGAAGTTTCCGGGCGTTCACGCGCTCAAGACCGTGGATTTCAAGATCGGCAGGGGCGAGATCGTCGGTCTGGTCGGCGAGAACGGCGCCGGCAAGTCGACGCTGATGAAGGTCATCTTCGGCGCCTATCAGCCCGATGACGGCGCAATCACGATCGACGGCAAGACGGTGCGGTTCCAGAACCCTCGCCAGGCCATGGAACACGGCATCGGCATGGTGTTCCAGGAACAGTCTCTGATCACCAACCTGACGGTGATGGAGAACATCTTCCTCGGTTACGAACAGCAATTCGTGAAGATGGGCGTCATCAACTGGAAGGCGATGGCCAGCGCGGCGCGCATGCAGTTGCAGAAGGTCAAGCTCGACATCGATCCGGCGACCGTGACATCGAAACTGTCCTTCGCGCAGCGTCAGCTGGTCGAACTCGCCAAGGTGCTGACGCTCGAGGAGCGCATTGACGGCGACCTGGTCATCCTGCTCGACGAACCGACATCGGTGCTGTCGAAGGAGGAGGTGGAACTTCTCTTCAAGCTGGTGCGGGAACTCCGCTCTCGCGCGTCCTTCATCTTCGTTTCGCACCGCCTCGACGAGGTGATCGATCTGAGCGACCGGATCTATGTGATGAAGGATGGCGCGGTGGTCGATGTGGTGGAAACGGATCACGCGGATGTCGATGCGATCCAGCACAAGATGGTCGGCCGCGAGGTCAACAAGGAATATTACCGCGAGCAGCGCCAGAAGCCCTACCAGGCCGACAAGACGCTGGTGAAGGTGGACGGGCTCGGGGTGCCGCCGCGCTATTCCGGCCTTTCCTTCGAACTGCATCCGGGCGAGGTGCTTTGCCTCGTTGGTACGGAAGGATCGGGTCGCGAAGCGATCCTGCGCACGATCTTCGGCCTCGAAACGCCGACGGCGGGAACGCTGGCGATCAAGGGCGAGCAGATCAAGCGCTTCAGCGCGCAGGCGGGTGTCGCGCATGGCGTCGGCTACGTACCGCGCGAACGCAAGATCGAGGGCATTGTCGGCGGTCTGAACGTCTACGAGAATATGACGCTCTCGCAGATGGGCAATTATTCGCGCTCCGGCGTGTTGCGGATCGGCGAGGAAAAGAAGCTGGCGCGCGACTGGATCTCCAAGCTGGCGATCAAGACGCCGTCCGAGCACAAGGATTGCGGCGGTCTGTCGGGCGGAAACCAGCAGAAGGTCGTGCTGGCGAAATGGCGCTCCGGCGGATCCGACATCATGTTGCTCGACCATCCGACGCGCGGTCTCGACATCGGCGCCAAGGAGGATGTCTACGAGATGATCCGCGACATGTCCGAGGCTGGCGTCGGGATCGTGCTCGTCGCCGACACGCTCGAGGAAGCGATCGGCCTGTCGCACACAATCATCGTCCTGAAGGACGGCGAGGTCCAGAAACGCTTCGATTGCACTCCCGGGTCGAAGCCGTCGCTCTACGACCTCGTTCACTACATGATCTGAGGGATGTCATGAGCTTCGAACGCATCAAAACTCATCTGCCCTGGATCACGCTTGTGCTGCTGGTCGCCATCGTGGGGATGGCGGATGCGAACTTCCTGCGGCCGCACAATTTGATCAACATGGCCGCCGACATCGTGCCGTTGTTCATCATGGCGCTCGGCATGACCTTCGCGATCTATATCGGCGGCATCGATCTTTCGGCGCAGTCGGTGGCCAACATGACGACGGTCATCGCGACCGTGGCGCTGCCGGTGTTCGGTGTCGGGGCGGCGCTGATATGCGTTGTCGCCGGGCTGGGGCTGGGCGCGCTTTCGGGCTTCGTGACGACCCGTCTGCTGGTTCCCTCCTTCGTCTCGACGCTGGCCGTGGGCGGCATCGCCTATTCGGCGGGCCAGTATCTTTCCGGCCAGCGCGCGCTCTACATGAATGCGGAAATGCGCGACGCATCCTTCGGCTGGATGGTCGGCAACTCCTTCGGCATTCCCCACGAGATTTTCGTCGGCGGCGTGCTCGTGCTCGCGGCGGTCTTCCTGCAGAACCGGACGACCTTCGGTCGCGCGCTCAAGGCGGTCGGCGCCGGTGAGCCGGCGGCGGTGGCGTCCGGTATCAATGTCGCGCGGGTCAAGATCATGGCGTTCGCGCTGTCGGGCATGCTCGCCGCGATCGCCGGGCTGCTGTTCTCGGTGAAACTGTCCGGCGGGTCGCCGACGATCGCCAATGGCTTCCTCCTCCCGGCCATCGTGGCAGTGCTTGTCGGCGGAACGCCGCTCACCGGCGGCGTCGGCGGTGTGGTCAACACGCTGATCGGCACGCTGATCGTCGCGGTCATCCGCTCCAGCATGCTGTATTTCGAGATCGACGCCACGCAGCAGCAGATGGTGTTCGGCCTCGTGTTGATCGCCGCGATCGCGCTGACCATCGACCGCAGCAAGATGCGGATCGTCAAATAGGGAGGCTGCGATGGAAACGATGAAGGCTGCTGTCCTCGCAGAGCCCGGACGGTTCGACGTGAAGGATGTTCCCCTGCCGCAAGTCGGCCCGGGCGATGCGCTGATCAAGGTCGAGCGCTGCGGGATCTGCGGAACCGACATCCATATCTTCAACGGTCACTATGCCGCCGACAAGCTGCCGCTGGTGCCCGGCCACGAGTTTGCCGGTACGATCGCCGCGGTCGGCAGCGACGTCGGCCATCTCTCGGTCGGCGCGAAGGTGATCGCGGATATCAATATCGGTTGCGGTCATTGCTATTACTGCCGGCGCAACGAGTTCCTCAACTGCGCCGAGATGCAGCAGGTCGGCATCACCCGGGACGGGGCTTTCGCGGAGTATGTGTCGGTGCCCGCGCAGCTGGTCATCCCGGCGCCGGAAAGCGCCGGATTCGAATTGCTCGCTCTCGTCGAGCCGGTGGCCTGCGTCGTGCGCGCGGCGCGTAAGGCGGGCGTTTCTTTCGGGCAATCGGTCGTCATTCTCGGCGCGGGGCCGATCGGCAATCTGCATATCCAGATGATGCGGCTCGTCGGCGCGGCCCCGATCATCGTCGTCGAATTGTCGGAGGAGCGCGCCGCGATGGCGCGGGCGGCGGGTGCGGACGTGGTGATCACGGATCCGGCAGCTGCCGGGGCGACGGTGCGCGAGTGGACCGGCGGGCGCGGCGCGGATGTCGTCATCGAAAGTGTCGGCCTGCCGGCGCTCTACAAGCAGGCCTTTGAACTGATCCGGCCGGGCGGGCATGTCGCGGCTTTTGGCCTGACTGGGCCCGACGATACTGTCGCGGTCAATATCCTCGACACGATCCTTCGCGAGAACTCGATCAAGGGCTCCGTCGCGGGCATGGGCGAGGACATGCACGATGCGCTGACGTTGCTCTCGCACGGTCGTTTCAAGGTCGATGCCTTCACCAACGCGGCCTATCCGTTGGCGTCGATCCAGGATGCTTTCGACAGCCTTGCGGCGCGCCCGGGAGACCTGAAGACCCAAATTGTCATTTAGGCGCGATAACGGGCGGGCCCGTTTCGCTTCATCGTGTGGTGCGCAACGGGATTGCGGCAGGTCGGGAATTCTGCCATAAAGTAAATAAACAGTTACTTAAAGTGGAGGGGGCAGTGGGGAAAATTCTGATCATATACGATACCGATAGCGACCGTCGTTTCACCGAAACGATGGTGCCATTCATTCGTGAAGGCGCGGAATCGGTGGGCGGAATGGAGTTGCGCGTTCGCTTCGTCGATGACGCGAAGGTCGAGGACGTGTTCTGGGCCGACGGTATCGCGATCGGCTGCCCGACCCATCTCGGCGGCGTCTCCTGGCGCATGAAGAAATGGTGGGACGACCGGACGCCGGATATCTGGTTCAAGACGGACGGCAAGTTCGCCGTGCCCTTCACATCGGCGGGCAGTCTCGGCGGTGGCGGCGAGCTGGCCTGCCAGGCGCTTTCCACCATGATGCTGAACATGGGGTATTTCGTGTTCGGGATCACGGATTACGTGGCGAAGAAGGAGAGCCTGCATTACGGCGCCGTCGTCGCCGGTGAGCCGCGTGAAGACCACGCCATCGAATCATGCCGCAGAGCGGGAAGGCGGCTGGCGGAATGGGTCGGCTACTACATGGACGGCCGCAAGGAGTGCCATCCGCTCAATGCACAGTACAACCGGTTCTGGGAACTGGCGTCGTAGGAGGCGATCATGACACATGCCAGACTTCTGGTCGAACTCGACGTCAAGCCGGATGAAGCGGATTCCTTCGCGGCAATGTTCGAGCGTGAGTTCATCTCACGCTCGCGCGCCGAAGAAGGGTGCCTTCGTTACGAACTCTGGCGCGAAACCGAAAACAATAGCCGCATGACGATCATCGAAATCTGGAACTCGCAATCGGATCTCGATCGCCATCTGGCGCAGCCGTGGTTTGCGGAATGGGCGCCGAAAATGGAAGCCGCACAGGCCACGCCGTTGAAGGTGCGGGTCATGAGCGCGGTCGGGGAATAAGGCGCCCGGCGGCGATCCGGACTGGCGCCCGCAGCATGCGAACCATACAGTTAATTAGATGCCGGTCAGGTATGCAGGAGTAGACACATGGACAAGAACGCACCCGCCCTTTCGCTTCCCGCCGAGCCGCGGGAATTCGGTTTCCTTGTCGGCGGCCAGTGGATCGCCGCGGGCGACCGCGAGGTCTTCGAACGGTCAAGCCCCGCCCATGACGTGCCGGTGAGCAAGGTCGTCAAATGCACCCCGGCCGATCTCGACATGGCGGTCGCGGCGGCGCGCGAGGCGTTCGAGGACGGGCGGTGGTCGCGCATCCCGGCGGTCGAGCGGGCCAATGTACTGTTGCGCGTGGCGCAGATCATCCGCCGGCGCGCCGACGAGATCGCCTATTGGGAAACGCTGGAGAACGGCAAGCCGATCGCCCAGGCGCGTTCGGAAGTCGATGGCACGGCGGGCATGTTCGAATATGCGGCGGGGGCCGCGCGGGCGCTGCATGGCGATGCGTTCAACAATCTCGGCGACGGCATGTTCGGCCTCGTCACGCGTGAGCCGATCGGCGTTGTCGGGCTGATCACGCCCTGGAACTTCCCGTTCCTGATCCTGTGCGAGCGGGTGCCCTATATCCTTGCGGCCGGCTGCACCATCGTCGCCAAGCCCTCCGAGGTGACGTCGGCGACGACGCTGCTGCTCGGCGAAGTGCTGCAGGAAGCCGGCGTTCCCGACGGCGTCTTCAATGTCGTCACCGGTTCGGGCTCGACCATTGGCCAGGCGATGACCGAGCATCTCGATATCGACATGGTGTCGTTCACCGGTTCGACGGCGGTCGGACGAAGCTGCGTGCAGGCGGCGGCCGGCAACTTCAAGAAGCTCGGCCTCGAACTGGGCGGCAAGAACCCGCAGATCGTATTCGCCGACGCCAATCTGGAGGATGCGGCCGACGGCGTCGCCTTCGGGATCGGTTTCAACACCGGCCAGTGCTGCGTGTCCGGCAGCCGGCTGATCGTCGAGCGGTCGGTGGCGCGCGAGTTCGAACAACTCGTCGCCTCGAAATTCGAGAAGATCAAGGTCGGCGATCCGCTCGATCCGGCAACGCAGGTCGGTGCGATCACCACGCCGGCGCAAAACAAGACCATCATGGATTACATCACCAAGGGGCGCGAGCAGGGGGCCCGGGTGGTCTGCGGCGGCGAACAGCTCGATTTCGGGCGGGGCCAGTATATCGCGCCGACCGTCTTCGGCGATGTGACTGGCGACATGGCGATCGCGCGCGACGAGATCTTCGGACCTGTCCTTTCGGTCATGCCGTTCGACACCGAGGAAGAGGCCATCGCCATCGCCAACGACACGGTCTACGGCCTGGCCGCGAGTGTCTGGACGAAGAATATCGACAAGGCGCTCAACGTCACCCGCCGGGTGCGCGCCGGGCGTTTCTGGGTCAACACGACGCTGTCCGGCGGGCCGGAGCTGCCCATTGGCGGGTTCAAGCAGTCGGGCTGGGGGCGTGAGGCCGGCGTCTACGGCGTCGAGGAGTATACGCAGATCAAGTCGGTCCATATCGAGATCGGCAAGCGCGATCCCTGGGTGTCGTGATGGCGGCAGGCGGATATGATTACGTAATCGTCGGCGGCGGCTCGGCGGGCTGCGTGCTCGCCGCCCGCCTGAGCGAGAACGAGGCCGTTCGCGTCCTGATGCTGGAGGCCGGCGGCAAGGATTCCAATCCCTTTATCCACATGCCCGTCGGCTTCGCGAAGATGACGTCCGGGCCGCTGACGTGGGGCCTGACCACGGCGCCGCAGAAACACGCCAACAACCGCGAAATCCCGTATGCGCAGGCGAAGGTGATTGGCGGGGGAAGCTCGATCAACGCCGAGATCTTCACGCGAGGCAATCCGGCGGATTACGACCGCTGGGCGAACGAGGAAGGCTGCAAGGGCTGGTCGTTCGAAGAGGTGCAGCCCTATTTCCTGCGCTCGGAAGGCAACACGATCCTGTCGGGCGACTGGCACGGCACGGACGGGCCGCTCGGGGTGTCCAACCTGCCCGATCCGCAGAAGACGGCGCGCGCTTTCGTGCAGGCCTGCCAGGAATACGGCATGCCCTACAATGCGGACTTCAACGGCAAGGTCCAGGAAGGCGCGGGCATCTACCAGACGACGATCCGCAATGCGCGGCGTTGCTCCGCGGCCGTTGGCTATTTGCGTCCGGTCCTTCATCGCAAGAACCTGACCGTCGAGACCGGTTGTCTCGTCACGCGGATTCTTTTCGAGGGCAATCGCGCCATCGGGGTCGAGTATGCCCAGAACGGCCAGATCCGCACGGCGCGCGCCGATAGCGAGATCCTGGTGACGTCCGGCGCCATCGGAACGCCGAAGATCATGATGCTGTCAGGCATCGGGCCGGCCGACGACCTGCGCGCGCTGGGGATCGATGTCGTCCACGACCTGCCCGGCGTGGGCGAGAACCTGACCGACCATTTCGGCATCGACATCGTCGCGGAACTGAACGGACCGCACAGCCTCGACAAATACAACAAGCTTCACTGGATGGCCTGGGCGGGGCTGCAATATGCGCTGTTCCGCACGGGGCCGGTGACATCGAACGTCGTCGAGGGCGGGGCGTTCTGGTATGCCGACAGCGATGCGCCCATGCCGGATCTGCAGTTCCATTTCCTGGCGGGGGCAGGAGCGGAAGAGGGTGTCGAAAGCGTCGCTTCCGGCTCGGGCATTACGCTCAATTCCTACACGCTCAGGCCGAAGAGCCGGGGCACGGTCAAGCTGCGCTCCTCCGATCCGGCGGCCAATCCGATCGTCGATCCGAATTTCCTCGCCGAGCCCGACGATTTGAAGACGTCGGCAGAAGGAGTCCGCATCAGCCGCGAGATCTTCCGGCAACAGTCGCTGCAGAAGTATATCAAGCGCATGCACCTGCCGGATGACGATGTGCAGAGCCAGGCGGATTTCGAGGCCTATGCCCGCCAATACGGGCGCACGTCCTATCATCCGACCTGCACCTGCAAGATGGGTGTGGACGAGATGGCCGTCGTCGATCCGGAATTGCGGGTGAGGGGGCTGGAAGGCATCCGCATCTGCGATTCCTCCGTCATGCCCAGCCTGATCGGTTCGAACACCAATGCGCCGACCATCATGATCGGCGAGAAGGCATCGGATCTGGTGCGCGGCAACCGGTAAGCCGCGATCTCACGAAAACGCCGGCCCGAAGGCCGGCGTCGCGATATGCCTCAATCCCAGTCCGGCGCCCATGGCACGAGGTCCTTGCCGACGATCCGGTAGTTCGTTGCGTTCAGCGCGTCGATGCGGTCCATGTCGATGCTGGACAGGGTGAAGTCCATGATGTCGAAATTGGCGCGGATGTTTTCCGGCTTGGTCGACATCGTGTTGACGGAAACGCCCTTCTGCAGGATCCAGCGCAGCACGACCTGTCCGGCCGTCTTGCCGTAGCCGCGGCCGATCTCCTCGAACTGCGGGTACTTGAAGACCTCGCCACGAGCGACGGAAGAATAGGATGCGAGCGGGATGCCCGTCTCGCTTGCCGCACGCAGCAGGATGCTCTGGTCAAGCAATGGGTGGAACTCGACCTGGTTGGTGACCAGCGGTGCATCGACGATGGATTTCGCATCGCGCATCATCTGCGCGGTGTAGTTCGAGATACCGATATTGCGCGTCAGGCCGCGTTCGAGCGCCTGCTGGAGCAAGCGGAGCGACGGGGCGATATCGCCGCCGACCGGGGGCCAGTGGACGAGCAGCGCATCGACATAGTCCATGCGCAGGGATTTCAGGCTCTGTTCGACCGAATTCATGAAGTCCGCTTCGCCGAAATTATCCGGGTGAACCTTGGTCGTAACGCAGAGTTCGTCGCGCGCGATTCCGGTCGCGGCGAGGGCTTCGCCGGTTTCGGCCTCATTGCCGTACATTTGCGCGGTGTCGAATGCGCGGTAACCGGTTTCGGCCGCCGCGGCGATCGCGTTCATCAGCACCTCGCCTTCCAGCGGATAGGTTCCGAAGGAGCGTTGATGGGTTTTCTGGAAATAGATATTCATGGATGTCCTCCCTTCATGTCGGCGACCTTTCGGCATCCAACCGTAAATAACCATTCAGTTACTTATAGCGATATTGATTCCGCCTTGGCAAGCGATTCGGCGTTGTCCATTGTGCCGCGCCAAGCCATGGCGGGAGGAGATGGCAGCATTGTGAATTCCAGATTGCGCTGTTGACCACGAAGCGCGACGGTGGCACATATATAACTAATTAGTTACTTAACGAGCCGGAGTTGAATCGGTGACGGGATCAAAAATCAGGACGGCCTCGGAGGCCGCTGCGGTAATCGCCGACGGCGCGATTGTCGCGGTCAATTCGTCGAGTGGGCTGTGCTGTCCCGATCTGGTGCTCGAAGCCATCGGCGCGCGTTATGCCGAGGAAAGTCATCCGCGTGGGCTGACCATGATCCATCCCATCGCTGCGGGCGACATGTTCGGCACGAAAGGGATCGACCACCTCGCCCAGGACGGGCTGATCGACACGATCATCGGCGGGTCCTATCCGTCCGGCCCGTCCTCCAGCGAGCCGCCGAAAATCTGGCAGATGATCCTCGAGGAGAGCGTCGCGGCCTACAACGTGCCGAGCGGCATCGTTTTCGACATCATGCGCGAGGCGGCCGGTATGCGGCCGGGCGTCATCACCAAGGTCGGGCTCGGTACCTTTGTCGATCCGGATCAGGACGGTTGCGCCATGAACGAGCGTGCGCGCGAGAAGGCGATCGTGCGCCGGATGGACTTCGAGGGCGAGGAATGGCTCTATTTCCCGTCGATCAAGCCGGACGTTGCGATCATCCGCGCCTCGACCGCCGACGAGCGGGGCAATCTGACATTCGAACACGAAGGCGCCTATCTCGGCGCGATGGAACTGGCGCTCGCGGCGCATAATTGCGGCGGCAAGGTGATCGCCCAGGTCAAGCGCATCGCGCAGTCCGGATCGCTACGCCCGCACGACGTCCGGGTGCCCGGAATTCTCGTCGACTATATCGTGGAGGCGCAGGACCAACTCCAGACCACGGCGACGTCCTACGACCCGGCGATCTCCGGCGAGTTGTTCCGGCCACTCGACACGTTCCGCACGCCGGAATTCGACGCCGCCAAGGTCATGGCGCGCCGTGTCGCGCTGGAGCTGCAGCCCGGCTGGGCGGTCAATATCGGCTTCGGTATCTCCGCAAACGTGCCGCGTATCTTCCTCGAGGAAGGCCATCATGGCGATGTCACCTGGGTGATCGAGCAGGGCGCGGTCGGCGGTATTCCGCTGCTGGACTTCAAGTTCGGTTGCTCTTCCAATGCCGAGGCCTTCGTCGCCTCGCCGCAGCAGTTCACCTACTTCCAGGCAGGCGGCTTCGATGCGTCGCTGCTGTCATTCCTCCAGATCGACGCCGACGGGTCGGTGAACGTCTCCAAGCTCGCCTTCAGGCCGCATGTCACGGCGGGCGCCGGCGGATTCGTGGACATCACGACACGCGCCGCTAAAATCGTCTTCTCCGGCTACTTCAATGCCGGCGCGAAGCTCGCCGTCGAGGACGGCAAGTTGAAGATCGAGAAGGAAGGCAAGGTGGTCAAGCTGGTGGAGTCGGGCGAACTGGAGCAGGTCTCGTTCTCCGGCAAGCGCGCGCGTGAACGCGGGCAGGACGTCACCTATGTGACCGAGCGATGCGTCATGAAGCTTCTGCCGGAGGGCGTTACGGTCACGGAGATCGCGCCGGGCATGGATATCCAGACGGATATCCTCGACAAGGCGGGTTTCGCGCTGAAGGTCTCGCCAGATCTCAAGACGATGCCGGAATTCCTGTTCAATCCCGAGAAGATGGGCGCCAGGTTTCGCTGATGGAAACGATGTCCGACCAGGGTGATCCGCGTATTCGGCTGGATTTCGACGCGCCGGTGGCCGTGCTGACGGTTTCGCGCGCGGACAAGCTGAACGCGCTCGACGCCGCCATGGTCGAGGCGCTGGCCGATGCCTGCCGCCGGATCGAGCGCCGCGACGATATCCGCGCCGTGATCCTGACAGGTGCCGAGGGCAAGGCTTTTTCGGCGGGTGGCGACATCGAAGCCTGGAGTGGCGAACCGCCCGAGGACTTCGGCCGTTTCTGGGTTCGGGAAGGACATGAGGCCTTCGACCGCCTTGCACGACTGCGCCAGCCGGTGATCGCGGTGCTGAACGGGCACGCGCTCGGCGGCGGGCTGGAGCTTGCGGCTTGCGCCGACCTCCGGATCGCCGAGGCGCATGTGAAGATCGGTCAGCCGGAGACGGGGCTTGGCATCATTCCCGGTTGGTCCGGCACGCAGCGCGCTGTACGCCGCTTCGGCAGTCAGCTTGTGCGGCGCATGGCGCTGTTCGGCGAGATCTTCGCGGCGGAAGAGGCGCTGCGACTGGGGCTGGTCGATCAGGTCGCCGAAAAAGGCGAGGGGCTTTCCGTGGCGCGCGCCATCGCCTCCACCGTGGCCAAGCGCGGGCCGCTCGCGACCGAGACGACGAAGATGCTCGTCAACATGGCCGAAGGCGAGGAAGTCGGGCGTGTCGGTGAAGCCCTTGCCGGCATGCTGGCGGCGAATTCGGCGGAATTGCGCGAGGGTATTTCCGCCTTTCGCGAAAAGCGTCCGGCCGATTTCGGGAAGAAGCCGAAGGACTGACCTTCAGTCCCGATAACGGTGCTCGCCGTGTTCTAGCCGTTGCAGTTCCGAGACAGGCGCGCCTTCGATGCGACGAAGGAGCAGCGTGCCGAGCTGCCGCCCGGCGGCGGTCAGATCCTCATAGATCGTGTCGATTTGCGGACGGATCTGCCCAAACAGCGGGGTCGTCTGCTTCGCGACCATTCCGATATCCTCGTTAACGCGCAATCCGCAGTCCGAAATCGCGGCGATCACGGCCATGGCCGAGGATTCGCCGGCGCAGACGAAGCCATCGACGCCCTGTTCGCGAATGCAGGTCATGGCGGTGTCGCGCACCGCGTCGGGTGCGCTGTCGATCGAGACGTTTTCGGGCAGCACGTGGCTGACGCCGCTCTCGCGCACTGCGGTCATGAAGCCGTGCATCAGGTGCTGCGAGAAGGTGAAGGGTTGCCGCGCATTCAGCAGCGCCAGCTTCTTGCAGCCCTGTCGGGCGAGCCGGGCGGCGGCATCGAGAGCGAATTCGAAATTGTCGAAGTCCACGAAAGGGTGCGGCGTCGCCAGTTCCGTCCGGCCGTGGCAGATGAAGGGGTAATCCGCCTCGAGCAGCATTCTGACCCGGATGTCGAGCGGGGTTGTCCTGCAGAAGATGACCCCGTCGGCGAGCCTGTTGCGAATGATGTTGTCCACAGTTCCGAGCGGATCCGATTTCTCGAATTGCGGGGTGACCACCAGATGGAACGAGGTGTTTTCCAGCGATTCCATGATCCCCGCGATCATCATCGTGCCGAAGCTGAGCATCTCGTCATGCGGTTCGAGCAGGAAGCTGATGACATTGGTGCGGCCGGTGCGCAGGCGCTGGGCGGCCCTGTCCGGCACGTAACCGATCGCCTTTGCGGCGCGCTGGACCCGATCGCGCGTGCCCTTCGCGATTTCCGGCGCGCCCTTGAGCGCCCGCGACACGGTCGTCACCGCAAGCCCCGTTTCGAGGGCGAGGGTTTTCAGGGTCGGCTTCGGTTCGCGTTTCACGGGTGGGACATCCGGTTTTCGGTTTCACATACCATATTTGTAACGTTTCAGATTTGCAACGAGTGGTTCAATTGCTCAGATTGTTTCGCGGTGCATCAATAATAAATTATTTAAAAACAGCGGTTTGATATAATGTTGTGCAACGCACCATCTGGTTACAAAATTCTTGCCAATGAAAACGTTGCAATCTATAGTGCCAGCGCGCAATGCGCCATATGACAAGGGAGAATGAGATGAAGTTTTCACGCAAGCTGGCTGCGGCGACCTGCCTGGCGGCCATGACGATTTCGGCGACCGCCGCGCGCGCGGGCGATGTTGAAGTCTTGCATTGGTGGACGTCGGGCGGGGAGGCCGCGGCGTTGAACGTTCTGAAGAAAGACCTCGAGGGCCAGGGTATCGGCTGGCAGGACATGCCGGTTGCCGGCGGCGGCGGCACGCAGGCGATGACCGTGCTGCGCGCACGCGTCACGGCGGGCAACGCACCGACGGCGGTGCAGATGCTCGGTTTCGACATCACCGACTGGGCCAAACAGGGCGCTCTCGCCAATCTGAACGACGTGGCGGCCGAGGAAGGCTGGGACGGTGTCGTGCCGGAGGCGCTGCAGAAATTCTCCAAATATGAGGGCCAGTGGGTCGCGGCGCCGGTCAATGTCCATTCGACCAACTGGGTCTGGGCCAACAAGGGCATTCTCGACGATCTCGGCATCGCACAGCCGACGACCTGGGACGAACTCGTCGCGGCCATGCAGGAGGTCAAGGATTCCGGCAAGGTCGCGGTCGCCCATGGCGGACAGGCCTGGCAGGACGCGACCATCTTCGACGCCGTCGTCATGGCGACCGGTGGTCCGGACTTCTACAAGAGTGCCTTCATCGATCTCGACACAGAGGCGCTCGGTTCCGACACGATGAAGGAAGCCTTCGACCGGATGAGCGTCATCCGCTCCTTCGTCGACGACAACTTCTCCGGCCGTGACTGGAACCTCGCATCGGCGATGGTGATTAATGACGAGGCCGCTTTCCAGTTCATGGGCGACTGGGCGAAGGGCGAATTCCTCAATGCCGGCAAGACGCCGGGCGAGGATTTCCTGTGCTTCCGTTTCCCGGGTACACAGGAGCAGGTGACCTTCAACTCCGACCAGTTCGCGCTGTTCAAGCAGGGCGACGAACCATCGGCTGAACAAGCCGCTCTGGCCAAGGCGATCATGTCGCCGTCCTTCCAGTCGGCCTTCAACGTGGTCAAGGGCTCGGTGCCGGCGCGCGTCGATGTGCCGGATACGGACTTCGACGCTTGCGGCAAGCAGGGCATGAAAGACCTCGCGGCCGCCTCGTCCTCGGGCAACCTTTTCGGCTCGATGGCGCATGGTCACGCCAATCCTGCATCGGTCAAGAATGCGATGTATGATGTGATCACGGCTCACTTCAATGGCGAGTACGATTCCGAGACGGCTGTCTCCGAACTCGTCTCCGCCGTCGAACTGGCGCAGTAACCGCAATACGGAGAAGGGCGTTTCCGCGCCCTTCTCCGCCGGGAGGATTTACATGTCGTCGAATGTTACGAGCCGGCGGGCCGACGACTGGCTGCGCGACGCCCTGCCGAAGATCGTGCTGAGCCCCAGCCTCGCCATCGTGCTTGTCTTCGTCTACGGCTTCATCCTTTTCACCTTCTACCTGTCGTTCACCGACAGCAGGATTTTGCCGAGTTACGGGCTCGTCGGCTGGGAGAATTACTGGAAGCTCTTTTCGCTGCGTGCCTGGGGCATCGCGATCGACAATCTGCTGATCTTCGGATCGCTCTACATCATCATCTGCTGCGCGCTCGGCCTGGCGCTGGCGATCCTGCTTGACCAGAAGATTCGCGCCGAAGGCTTCATTCGCACTGTCTATCTCTACCCGATGGCGTTGTCCTTCATCGTCACCGGCACGGCGTGGAAATGGTTCCTCGATCCGGGCATCGGCCTGCAGGCCGTGGTCCAGTCATGGGGCTGGGAGAGCTTCACTTTCGAGTGGATCAAGGATCGCGAGATGGCGATCTACACCATCGTCATCGCCGCCGTCTGGCAGACATCCGGCTTTGTCATGGCGATGTTCCTCGCCGGCCTGCGCGGCATCGACAATGAGGTTTTGAAGGCAGCGCAGATCGACGGCGCGTCCAACTGGGCGCTCTACCGGCGCATCGTGATCCCGCAGTTGCGGCCGGCCTTCATGTCCGCCTTCGTCGTGCTCGCGCATATGGCGATCAAATCCTACGACCTCGTCATCGCGCTGACCGGCGGCGGGCCTGGCACGGCGACTGAGCTGCCCGCGACGTTCATGTATTCCTACACGTTCACGCGCAACCAGATGGGCATCGGCGCGGCCTCGGCGACGATCATGCTGATGTCGATCGCGGCGATCATGGTGCCCTATATCTGGTCCGAACTCAGGGAGAAGAAGTGATGGCGTCGAACGCTTCCTCCCAAGTCGTGCGGACGGGTGCGGGATCGCGCTTCGTGATCTACACGCTGCTTGCGATCTTCTGCCTCTACTACCTGCTGCCGCTCTACGTGATGGTGGTCAATTCGCTGAAGCCGCTGTCCGAGATCCAGGCAGGCGGCATGATGTCCCTGCCGAGCGAGTGGACGATCGCGCCATGGGCGAGCGCATGGTCGACGGCGCAGATCGGCGTGGCCGCGACCGGCCTGAAGCCCTATTTCCTCAATTCGATCCTGATGGTCGTTCCCGCCGTCGCCATCTCGACGGTGCTTGGCGCGCTGAACGGCTACGTCCTGACCAAGTGGCGCTTCAGGGGAGACACGATCGTCTTCGGCCTGCTGCTGTTCGGCTGCTTCATTCCGTTCCAGATGGTGCTGATCCCGATGGCGCGCATGCTTGGCCTGATGGGGCTGGCCGGCACGGTGCCCGGCCTCGTTTTCGTGCACCTCGTCTACGGCATCGGCTTCTCGACGCTCTATTTCCGCAACTACTACCAGCAGTTTCCGACCGAACTGGTACGCGCCGCGATGATCGACGGGGCGGGTTTCTTCACGATCTTCCAGCGCATCATGCTGCCGTCCTCCGGGCCGATCGCGGTCGTCTGCATCATCTGGCAGTTCACCAATATCTGGAACGACTTCCTGTTCGGCGCGTCGTTCTCGGATTTTGACAGCCAGCCGATGACGGTGGCGCTCAACAACCTCGTCCAGTCCTCGACCGGGGTGAAGGAATACAATGTCCATTTCGCCGGCGCGATCATGGCGGCGCTGCCGACGCTGCTCGTCTATGTCGTCGCGGGCCGCTACTTCGTGCGCGGCCTGATGGCCGGCTCGGTAAAAGGGTAAGACCATGGGATTTCTCGAGATCAGAAACGCAACGAAGTCCTACGGCGCGGTCAAGGTCCTGCATGAGACCGACATCGCGGTGGAGGAGGGGGAGTTCCTCGTTCTCGTCGGGCCGTCGGGCTGCGGCAAGTCCACGCTTCTCAACATGATCGCGGGCCTCGAAGAGGTGACCAGTGGCGACATCGCCATCAAGGGGCGCTCGATGAACGGCGTGCGCCCCGCCGACCGCAACATCGCCATGGTGTTCCAGTCCTACGCGCTCTACCCGAACATGAATGTCGGGCAGAACATGGCCTTCGGGCTGGAGATGCACGGCATCCCGAAATCCGAGCGCGACAAGGCGGTTTCTCAGGTCGCCGACCTGCTGCAGATCAGCCATCTGCTCGACCGCAAGCCCGGACAATTGTCCGGCGGCCAGCGCCAGCGCGTCGCCATGGGCCGGGCGCTGGTGCGCGATCCGGACGTTTTCCTGTTCGACGAACCGCTGTCCAATCTCGACGCCAAGCTGCGCGTCGACATGCGCACCGAGATCAAGAAGCTGCACCAGAAGCTCGGCACCACGATCGTCTATGTGACGCATGACCAGATCGAGGCGCTGACGCTGTCGACGCGCATCGCTGTGATGTTCGGCGGCCATGTGCAGCAACTCGGCACGCCGAAGGAAATCTACGACAATCCGGCCAATATCTTCGTTGCCGGCTTCATGGGCTCGCCGTCCATGAACCTGTTTCCGGCGAAGGTTGCCACGGAGAATGGCGAGGCAGTGGCCAAGGTCGCGCTTGCCGACGGCACCTCGGCCACGCTGCCATTCGCGCGGGAGCGCTCCATGGCCGGGCATGAGGGTCGCGACATCATTCTGGGCATCCGTCCCGAGGCGATTACCGACGAGGACGGCGCGGATCGCAACAGCAAGGCGATCCACCGCATCGAGGCGCGGGTGGAAGTCACCGAACCGGCGGGCTCCGACACCTTCGTCGTCAGCCATCTTGGCGGCAAGGAGGTGACCGGACGCTTCCGGGCCGACGTGGATGTGCGCGCCGGCGAGACCTTCCCCTTTGCCATCAACATGGAGAAGGCGGTCGCCTTCGATCCCGAGACCGAACAACGTATCGGCTGAACCGAAAAGGAATTCCAGACGTGATCAGACACTTCGTGATGCTGCGCTTTCGCGCCGATGTATCGGACGACACCAAGCTGGCGCTCTTCGACGCTCTCGACGGCCTTCGGGGCCATATTGCGGGCGTGCTCGACTTTCGGGCGGTGGCGAATGTCAGCGTCGAGACGGACCTGATCCGCGGCAACCACGATGCGTTCTGGTTCGACTTCACGGACACGGCGGCGCGCGATGCCTATCTCATCGACCCGGAGCACCAGGCCGTTGGGGGGCGTCTCGTCGAGCACACTGTGGATGGGATCGAGGGCGTGACCGTCTTCGATATGGAATTGCCCGACTAATCCAGGCTGACCAGCAACTGGTTCTCACCGGCCTGCACGATCAGGCCGTCCTGGTTGCGGACCTCGAAATCGAGAAACAGGATACCGCGTCCGGAACCGGATGTGGTGCGTTTCCCTGCGAGCCTGATGGTCGCCGAGATCGTGTCGCCGATATGGACCGGCCCGGTAAAGCGCCATGTCCATCCCAACGAAGCGATGGCCCGGAAGGTGACCGTGGACTGGTTTTTGAGTCCATCGACGAGCGACTGGACGAGAAGCCCGTGCGCGACGCGGCCCGAAAACCCGTGCATTCGTGCGGCATCGTCGGTCATGTGTATTTCGAAGCGGTCGCCGGTCAGCTCGGCGAATGTGTCGATGTGTGCTGCGGTGACAGCAAGCGAGGGCGTCTCGTACCAGTCGCCTTCGCGGAGCGTCCCGAATGCATGGACGCCGTCGGCAAGACGGCGCCCATGCGGGGAGGAACCGGTGTAGGTCATGCGGGTGTCGGCGCGTCCTCGCGCAGAAGCCCCTTGGCCTTGAGGTCGGCCCAGAACTCTGACGGGATCGGATGGCTGAACCAGTCGAGGTTTTTCCTGAGCTGTTCCTCGTTGCGGGTGCCGGCACAGAAGGCGGGCACGGCGGGATGGGCGACGACGAATTGCAGCGCGGCGGCGGGTAGCGGCACGTTGTGCTCGGCGCAGACGGCCTCGATCTTCTTGACCTTGTCCATGATGTCGGCGGGCGCTGGCGCGTAGTTGTATTTCGCGCCTTCCACCGCTCCCGTTGCGAGGATACCGGAATTGAAGCCGCCGCCGACGACGACTGCCGCGTTGCGTTCCTCGCAAAGAGGCAGGAAGGAATCGAGGGATTCCTGTTCCAGCAGCGTATAACGGCCGGCGAGCAGGAAGCAGTCGAAATCACGCTGCTTCAGGGCTTCGTGGCAGACTTCCCATTCGTTGACGCCGACGCCGATCGCCTTGACGACGCCTTCGTCGCGGAGCTTCTCCAGCGCCTTCCAGGCACCGTCCATCGCCTGCTTGAAGACTTCAGGCTGATCGTCGCCACGGGTAAAGCGGTCGATGTCGTGGATGAAGCACATATCCATCCGCTCAAGGCCCAGGCGCTGTAGCGAATCCTCGAAGGCGCGCATCGTGCCGTCATAGGAATAATCGAAGATCATTTCGAAGGCGCCGGCGTTGACCCAGGGCGCGAAATCGATCTCGGAGCGCTTCTTCGGCTTGAGGATGCGGCCGACCTTCGAGGCGAGAACGTAGTCATCGCGGTTCTTCCAGCGCAGGGAATGGCCGAGGCGGTGTTCGGACAGGCCGTGGCCGTACATTGGGGCCGTATCGTAGAAGCGGACGCCGGCATCCCATGCCTGCTGGATCATCCCGTCGGCGGTCTTGTCGTCGATTTCACGAAAGATGTTGCCGATCGGCGCGGTGCCGAAGGCGAATGTCGTCACCTCAAGGTCGACCCTTCCGAATTTGCGCTTGTCCGACGGTTTCATGTAACTCCTCCAATAAGTAACTATTTGGTTATTTATAGACGCATCGAACGGGCCGCGCAAGCCGCCCTGCGCGATTGCGCACGAGACTGCGCCGCCGCCGCTGCACGCTTGACCGGCGTGCCCGTCGCATGTATGGGAGTAACCAGTTAGTTACATACGGATCAGCGCATGTTCATCTCGGAAACCCAGCAGCAGGTACGCGACATGGCCCGGCAATTCGCCGAGGACGTGATCAGGCCAATGGCGGAAGAACTCGACCGTGAAGAGCGGTTTCCCGCCGATCTTTACGAGCAAATGGGCGAACTCGGCCTGTTCGGTATCGGCGTTCCGGAGGAGCATGGAGGGCCGGGATTCGACACCGTGACCTATGCGCTGGTGATGGAGGAATTGTCGCGCGGATATGCATCCGTGGCCGATCAGTGCGGCCTGGTCGAACTGATCTCGACGCTGCTCGTGCGCCACGGAACGGTGGCGCAGCGCGAGCGCTGGCTTGGCCCGGCCATGCGTGCGCAGACAACGGTCGCCTATTGCATCACCGAGCCGGAGGCGGGCACCGACGTATCGGGAATTCGGACATCCGCGGTGCGCGACGGCGAGGGCTGGGTGCTCAATGGTGGCAAGATCTGGATTCACAACGCGCCGGTTGCCGATGTCGGTTTCGTGCTGGCGCGCACCGACCGCGAGGCGGGTCACCGTGGCTTTTCCATCTTCATCGTCGATCTCAACGCGGACGGCGTGTCGCGCGGACCGAAGGAACACAAGATGGGTCAGCGGGCGAGCCAGGTCGGCGCGCTGACATTCGACAATGTGCGGCTCGGGCCGGATGCGCTTCTCGGAGAGGAGGGGCGCGGTTTTCACATGATGATGAGCGTGCTCGACAAGGGACGCGTGGGTATCGCGTCGCTCGCCGTGGGCATCGGACAGGCCGGGCTGGAGGCGGCCGTGGACTACGCCCGCCAGCGCAAGCAGTTCGGCAAGGCGATCTCGGAATTTCAGGGCGTGCAGTGGCTGCTCGCCGACATGGCCAAGGATATCGAGGCGGCGCGGTTGCTGGTTCTCAGCGCGGCGGCGAAGATCGATGCGGGACAGGACGCCACCAAGGCGTGCTCGATCGCCAAGTGTTTCGCCGGCGACATGGCCGTCGCGCGGACCGCCGATGCGGTGCAGGTTTTCGGCGGCAGCGGCTATATTCGCGGTTTCGAGGTCGAAAGACTGTACCGCGACGCCAAGATCACGCAAATCTACGAGGGCACGAACCAGATTCAGCGCATGATCATCGCGCGCGAACTGTTGAAGCACGGAGCCCAGGCATGACGAGCAGCCGACAAGCCGCATTTGTGACCGGATCGAGCCGGGGTATCGGCCTCGCTGCCGCGCGCGCGCTTGCCGAACGGGGCTTTGCCGTAGCGGTCAACGGACCTTTCGACGATGACGAACTCGCGCGCGCCGCAGACAGCATCGCGGCGATTGGGGTGCCGGTCGCCAAGGTGGCGGGCGACGTCTCCGACCTTTCCGCACACGATGCGATGCTCGACAGCGCGGAAGCGGTCGTCGGGCCGTTGTCGACGCTGGTGAACAATGCCGGCGTTTCTGTCTTGAGCCGGGGCGACCCGCTCGACGTGACCGAGGAAAGCTACGACCGCTGCATGGCGATCAACGCCAAGGCTCAGTTCTTCCTGAGCCAGGCCTTTGCGCGCCGTGTGGTCGCGCGCGACCGGTCCGACGGCCGTTTCTACAGCCTGATCAACGTCACCTCGTCCAATGCCAGCGCGGTTGCCGAACCGCGCGCGGAATATTGCGTTTCCAAGGCGGCGGCCGCGATGATCGCCAAGACATTCGCGGTTCGGCTCGGGCGCGAGAATATCGCGGTCTACGACATTCAGCCCGGCCTGATCGAAACCGACATGACGGGACCGGTGATCGAGGATTACAAGCGTCGGGTCGCCGAAGAAGGGATCACGCTTCTGCCGCGTGTCGGCAAACCGGAGGACATGGGCGCGATCATGGCGACGCTTGCCAGCGGCGGACTGCCCTATACGACCGGCCATGTCATTTCGGCCGATGGCGGCATGCTCGTGTCGCGTTTCTGAGGAGGACGTCATGAAAATCATGCTGCCGGACGAAACCGGCGCCACCGTCGAATATGCGATGAGCGGCAAGTCCGTTCCAGCCGCGACACTCGGGCCCGACGCCACGCGCACTGTCTTTTCGGCCGCGCATGTCGTCGCGGATCCGTTCACGGCCAACGATCCGTCGGGGCCCGCGACCGTGGACTGGGAGGCGACGATGGCCTTCCGCCGTCATCTCGACTCGCTCGGTCTCGGTATTGCGGAAGCCATGGACACCGCCCAGCGCGGCATGGGGCTGGACTGGCCCGGCGCGCTGGACCTGATCCGCCGCACCAAGGCCGAACTGCCCGACGCGCTCGTCTTCAACGGCTGCGGCACCGATCAACTGGCGGCATCCGATGCACGCGATCTCGACGATGTGCGGCGCGCCTATTTCGAGCAGATCGAGGCGATCCAGGCCGTCGGCGGCCGCCTGATCCTGATGGCCAGCCGGGCGCTGGCGAAAGTCGCGACATCGCCGGAGGACTACATTTCCGTCTATCGCGACGCGCTGGCGCGGTGCGATGAGCCGGTCATCCTGCATTGGCTCGGCGACATGTTCGACCCCGCGCTGAAAGGCTATTGGGGCACCGACCGTTTCGAGAGCGCGCTCGAGACCTGCCTTTCCATCATTTCCGAGAATATCGACAAGGTGGACGGCATCAAGATTTCCCTGCTCGACAAGGACAAGGAAATCCTGATGCGCCGGCGACTGCCGGCCGGCGTCAAGATGTATACGGGCGACGATTTCAATTATCCGGAGTTGATCGAAGGCGACGCGGAGGGCTTCTCGCATGCGCTGCTCGGGATTTTCGACCCGCTCGCGCCGGCTGCCGCCCACGCGATTTCCAGATTGTCCGCTGGCGACGCCGCCGCGTTCCGTGAAACGCTCGATCCGACGGTCCCGCTCGCCCGCCTGATCTTCCGCGCGCCCACGCAATACTACAAGACAGGCGTGGTTTTCCTCGCCTGGCTCAATGGCTTCCAGGACCATTTCGTGATGCTGAACGGAGCGCAGGCGATGCGGCCATTGCCCTATTTCGTCGAGGTATTCCGGCTGGCCGACCAGTGCGGACTGCTGGCCGACGCCGAACTGGCGGCGGACCGCATGCGCAAGCTGCTCGGCGTCTACGGCGCCTGACCCGGTCCGATGCGGGATTTCTCCAACGATCATTCCATGCTGGCGCTGAACACCGCGACGCTCGGCCATAATGTGGACGGGCAGGGCGCCGGCTGGCCGGTCGAGAAGGTGATCGACGCCTGCGCGGAACGCGGCTTCGGCGGTATCGTATTCTGGCGCCGCGAGATCGGCGACCGGGCAGTGGAGATCGGCGAGCGCGTGCGCGCCTCCGGCATGCGGGTCGTCGGGCTTTGCCGGACACCCTTTCTGACAGGCCCCTTGGCGTTGCCGACACGGGCGGCGATCATGGACGATTTCCGCGCGTCCATAGACATGGCGGCGGGGCTGGGCGCTCCGGTGCTGACGATCGTCACCGGCGGCGTGGAGCCGGGCTCGCGCGGAATGGCGGAAAGCCTGAAGCTGGTCGCCGACCGTGTCGTCGAGGCCGCGCCCTATGCGGCCGAACGCAATGTTCGGCTGGCGCTGGAGCCGCTTCATCCGGTCTATGGCGGCGACAGGTCCTGTCTCGTCACGTTGCGCGATGCCGTCGATCTGTGCGACGCGATCGCGCATCCTGCCGTCGGCGTCGCCATCGATGTCTACCATGTGTGGTGGGACACCTCGCTGCCGGACGAATTGCTGCGCGCGGGCAAGAGCCGGATCTTCGGCTATCATCTCTGCGACTGGCTGGCGGAAACGCGTGACGTGCTGCTCGACCGGGGCATGATGGGCGACGGCGTCGCCGACCTGAAGGCGCTGCGCGGTGCGGTCGAGGCGGCCGGTTATGACGGGCTTTGCGAGGTCGAGATCTTCTCCGCGAACAATTGGTGGCTGCGCGATCCCGGCGAGGTGCTGGATATGTGCGTGGAGCGTTTCCGCACCGTGTGCTGATACGGAGCGGGCGGCGTAACGGTTTCCTCTCCGGGCGCGTCCGTGTATTGGGTCGGGCCGATTGAGCGAACCGATCCAGGAAGACCATCCATGACCACCGTTGTACTGATTCCCGGACTGCTGTCCGACGATATCGTCTGGCAGCCGGTTGCGGACGCCCTGTCCGCCGATTTCGCGATCCACAAAGCCGATCTGCGGCAGGGAACGTCGATCGACGGCATGGCGCGGGACCTGCTTGGCGCGACAGACGGCCCGCTTATCGCCGTCGGCCACTCCATGGGAGGACGCATCGCCATGGAAATGGCGCATCAGGCGCCGGAGCGGATCGCCGGTCTCGTCCTTGCCAATACAGGACATCATCCCCGGCGTGAGGGCGAGGACGCCAAGCGTCAGGCGATGATCGATCTGGGCCATGAGAGCATGGAGAAACTCGCCGACACTTGGCTTCCGCCGATGGTCGATCCTGCCCGCGTATCGGACGAAACGGTGATGGGGGCATTGCGGGCGATGGTCCTGCGGGCGGATGCGGACATGCATGAACGCCAGATGCGCGCCCTGCTGGGCCGGCCCGATGCCAGCGCCTATCTGGGCGAAATCCGCTGCCCGGTTCTGCTGATCGCCGCGTCGCAGGATGGCTGGAGTCCGATTGCGCAGCACGAGGAAATCGCCGCGGCCGTGCACGACAGCGAAATCGCCATCATCGAGGATGCGGGGCATTTTGCGCCTGTGGAGCGGCCGGATGAGGTCGTCGCGGCCATCTCGACGTGGATCGCGCGGTTCCGCTGACCGTTGGGAAACCCGTGGTTGCCATCGGCACCGAAATACGTGCTTAATAACGACAATGTATACATGGGCCGCAAGATCATGAAGCAGGCAGCCAGCAAGACGCATGCGACGCGTACGGTCATCGAGTTGCGCAAGAAGATCCTCGGCGGCGAGCTGCCGGGTGGGACGCGCCTGTACGAAGTGCCCTTGGCCGAGGAGCTGGAAATCTCGCGGACTCCGCTGCGCGATGCGATGTCGCGGCTCGCCGAGGAAGGCCTGCTCGAGCGCGCCCGCAGTGGCGGTTTCGTGGTTCGGCAGTTCTCCTTCGCCGACGTTATCGACGCCATCGAGATACGCGGCGTGCTTGAGGGCACCGCGGCGCGGCTGGCGGCGGAGCGTGGCGTCAAGCCCGAGGCGATGGCCTCAATCCAGGCGGTCGTGAAGGAGCTGGACGGCGTTTTCGGCGCCAATCCGGGCGAGGTCGAGTTCGAAGCCTATTCCGAGCTGAACGCCCGTTTCCATGCGGAGCTGGCGGCGCTTTCGGGCAGCAAGATCGTCGAGAAGGAAGTCGAGCGCGCGGCGCGCCTGCCGTTTGCTTCGCCCTCCGCCTTCCTGCCTGACAAGACCGACATCGCCGCCTTCCGCCGTTCGCTCAACATCGCGCAGGAACAGCATCGCGCCATCGTCCAGGCGATCGCGGCACGCGAAGGTGCGCGCGCCGAAGCGCTCGCGCGCGAGCATGCGCGGATTGCGCGTCGCAATATCGAATATGTCCTCCTGGAAGACCGCAGCCTGATCGAGCGTGTGCCGGGGCTTGCCCTCGTCGTCGCCTGAGAGGCAGGCTAGGGCGCGGTCCGTGCCCGCTTGCCGGCAAGCAGCAGGCCGTAGAGCGCGACCCCGATCACGATCATCGCCAGAACCTGGTAGGTTTCAACGGATCCACCGAGCACCAGCACTGTTATCAACATCGTGACGGCCGGCGTCGGCACCGTGACGGAACTCGCCACCGAAACGTCGATGTGGCGCATGGCGTGGAACCAAAGGACCAGTTCGAGGTAATAGGCGACGCCAAGCAGCAGCGCGGCGCGCTGGAACGCGAAATCGGTCATGGATGCGACCAGTGTGCCCGGCGCGCCCACAAGCGCGTAGACGGCCAGCATGAACATGCCGGAGATGACCAGCCGCGATACGGTCACCTGGTTCGGCGTGATGTCCGTCTCGGCGAGTATCTGCCGCAACAGGATATGCGCGATGCTCCAGAGCAGCGGAATGCAGAGCGCATAGGCCGACCACCAGGAAATGTCGGCGATGCGGAACGTACCTTCGGTCGTCAGGTAGAAGAGGGCGGCGAGCAGCAGCGCCGTGAAGCCCAATTCGGTGCGTGTCTTTCGTTTTCCGAGGAAAACCGCCTCGATGAGGATGGCGAAGAGCGGGTAGGATTGCAGGGCGATGACCATGCTGACCGGCCCGGCCTGTCTCGCCGCGACCACATACATGTAGGTCGACAAGCCGAAGATCGCGCCGGTCAGAAGGGCGACGGCCGTTGTCCGTCCGCTCAATCGTCCGGTCGGAACGGCCTTTCCGCTGCGGGTCTCGGCGATGAACAGAGGCAAGCCGGCGAGCAACTGCCAGAAGGTCAGCCAGATCGAAAACGTCAGTCCGTCGGCGCCAGCCGGGCGGGAATCCGCCAGGATCGGCATCACCGCGAGGATCGCAAGGCATATGAAGGCGAAGGCGATGCCCTTGCTTGGCGATCGGGACATGGGGTTTTCGCAGTCCGCTGATTGGTGTCGATGGTCGTCCCGCTTCTAGGCGCGAGGCCATATCGCCGCAATGCAATCATTGTCACGATGACATTTCGCGTTCGGTTTCCGGCCCCTGAAGGAGAGACGAATCGGCGCAGGCACGCGGAATTTGCTTGCAACGTCGCGTCGTATCCGGCACAGAATGTATACACGACAGCTTCACAGACGGGAGGAATGCAAATGTCGAATTCGTCACTGGCCGCAGCAATGAAGGAATCCGGCAATCCGGTTCAGATGCTGCGCGACTCCAAAATCGGTATGTATGTATACCCGGTTGTTGCGCCGGAGTTTTCAAACTGGCGCGACGAACAGCGCGCATGGCGCGATTCCGCGGTTCTCTTCGACCAGTCGCACCACATGGACGAGTTGATCGTCGAAGGACCGCAGGCGACCGAGTTTCTTGCCTATCACGGCATCAACTCGTTCTCGAACTTCAACCTGAACCGCGCCAAGCACTATGTGCCCGTGACGCCGGCAGGGCATGTGATCGGCGATCACATCATTTTCCGCGAGCGTGAAGACAAATACATCCTTGTCGGCCGCGCGCCGACGTCGAACTGGCTGATGTTCGCTGCCTCCTGGGGTAAGTGGAACGTCCGGCTGCGGTACGATCCGCGTTCGCCGTCGCGCCCCGAGGGTGAGCGCGTGCTGCGCGAGCATTACCGCTTCCAGATCCAGGGCCCGGACGCGCCGAAGATCTTCGAGAAGATGAATGGTGGACCGATCCCGGAGATCAAGTTCTTCCATGTCGACTGGATCAATATCGGCTCCAAGCGCGTTCAGGCGCTGCGCCACGGCATGTCCGGCGCGCCGGGTCTCGAAGTCTGGGGTCCTTACAAGGACAAGGACTACATCCACTCGACGATTCTGCAGGCGGCCAAGGATGCCGGCGTGAATCTCGTTCAGTGCGGCAGCCGCGCCTATTCGACCAACACGCTGGAGTCCGGCTGGATTCCGTCTCCGCTGCCGGGCATCTATACCGGCGACGGCATGGTGGCCGATTATCGCGAATGGCTGGGTGCTGACATGTACGAGGCGGCGGGCGCTATCGGTGGTTCGTTCGTTTCGGACAACATCGAAGACTACTACGTCAACCCGTTCGAGCTGGGCTACGACTTCTACATCGGCTGGAAGAAAGACGACTTCGTTGGCAAGGACGCCCTGGTGAAGATGAAAGGCTCCGCCTCCAACCGCAAGAAGGTCACCTTCGAGTGGAACAAGGAGGACGTGCTGAAGGTCATCGCGTCGGCCTTCGAGCAGGGTACGCCCTACAAGTGGATCGACTTCCCGCAGCCCAACTACGCCTCCTCCTCGGCCGACATGGTCATGCAGGGCGACAAGATGGTCGGCATGTCGATGTTCAACGGTTACTCGTTCAACGAGCGCTGCCTGTTGTCGCTGGGCGTCGTGGATCAGTCCGTCGAAGTCGGCGATGTCCTGACCATGAAATGGGGCGAACCGGAAACGACCGGCAAGACCTCGACCGAAGAACACCAGCAGACCGAGATCCGTGTTCGCGTGTCGCCGACGCCTTATGCCGCCGAAGCCCGCGAAAACTATGCGGACAGCTGGCGCACCAAGCAGTCCTGACGGCTTCGGGACAGAAATTTGCCCGGCTCAGGCCGGGGCGAGAAAGGCGGCGCTTCGGCGCCGCCTTTTTTCGTCGGTCGCAGTCGATTGCCAAACCCATGTATACAAAAATTCTCGCATAGTGAGAAAAACTGCGCTATATAGCGCTTTATGAGAGCTTCTGCACGGCGCGAAGCTCAGGGTGTACACATTCGCTGATATTGTGTGGAGGAGACACGGCCATGCTCAACATCCTGAATCGTGGAAAGTCAGAGAAGGCGGCGTCGGCTTATCCGCTTGGGGATTTTCTCGACGGTTTTTCCATTGAGGTGATGCCGCGCACGGCCGCCAAGGTTTCCGATTTCAAGGCGCTGCTGCCGGCCGGCACGCGGGTCTACATCGCGCATATCGAGGGCACGCCGATCGAGGATATGGTCGATACGGCGAAGAGGCTCGCAGGCGACGGCTTCGCGGTCATGCCGCATTTTCCCGCGCGCATCATCAAGGATCGGGCGATACTCAAGGACTGGATCGCGCGCTATCGCGGCGAGGCCGGCGTCGAGCAGGCGCTGCTGCTCGCCGGCGGCGTGGAAAAGCCTTATGGCGCGTTCGACAGTTCCATCGGGCTGATCGAGACCGGTCTGTTCGACACGCATGGTTTCAAGCGTCTGCATGTCGCGGGACATCCGGAAGGCAACCGGGACATCGATGCCGACGGCTCGACCCGTGAGGTCGATGCGGCGTTGCGCTGGAAACAGGCATGGTCGGAAAAGACCGATGCCGAGATGGCGATCGTCACGCAGTTCGCCTTTGACGCCCGTCCGGTCATTGCCTGGGCTGAGCGGCTTCGCGACGAGGGCATAACCCTGCCGATCCATGTCGGGATCGCCGGACCCGCAAAGCTGCAGACCCTGTTGAAATATGCGGTCGCCTGCGGTGTCGGGCCGTCGCTCAAGGTGTTGCAGAAGCGGGCGATGGATGTCTCGAAGCTGTTGCTTCCCTACGAGCCGATAGAGGTTGTGTACGATCTTGCCGCCTATGCCGCCGACCATCCCGATAGCTTGATCGCCAAGGCGCATTTCTTTCCACTCGGCGGCATCAACGCCAATGCGACATGGATCGCCGGCAACGCCAGCTGATCGGGCAGGCGGTGCGACGACGGCATTCCGCGGGCTTTAGGTCTGACAACCGTCGTTGCGGCGGGCTTTTCGATTTGCGATAGGTCGGCGTGAACCGAAAGGCGGTCCCGCGCCATGATCGACAAGCTTGAATTCTTCCTGGCGCTCGCGCGCGAGCAGCATTTCGGCAAGGCGGCCCAAGCCTGCAATGTCAGTCAGCCGACGCTGTCGGCTTCCATCAAGCAACTGGAGGACCAGCTTGGCGTCAAGCTTGTGCAGCGCGGATCGCGCTACCAGGGGCTGACGCCGGAAGGCGAGCGTGTGCGTGACTGGGCCAGGCGGATCGTCGGCGACGCGCGCGCCATGCGCATGGAAATCCGCGCCGCACGGCACGGGCTGCTCGGGCGGGTGCGCATCGCGGCGATCCCGACGGCCTTGCCGATGGTGCGCGAGCTGACGGCGGCTTTCCACGCGCTGCATCCCGGCGTTACCTTCATGGTGTTGTCGCGTACCTCGGCCGAAATCCTCGACCTGATCGACAATCTCGAAGTCGATGTCGGCATCACCTATCTCGCCAACGAGCCGCTGGGTCGCGTTTCAATCGTCCCTCTTTACGAAGAACGCTACATGTTCGTGACTGCCGTTCCCGAACTCTTCGCGAACCGGCCGACGGTGACGTGGAGCGAGGTCAGCCAAACGCCGCTCTGCCTGCTGACGCCCGACATGCAGAACCGCCGCATCATCAATCATTATTTCGAGGAAGTCGGCGTCGAGGCGAAGCCCGTGCTCGAGTCCGATTCCATGATCGCGCTTGTCTCGCATGTGCTCGGTGGCGTGTGGTCCTCGATCCTGCCGGCCAAGGTGGCGGCGATCTTCAACGAGGCGGGAACGATCCGGGCCATACCACTGTCCGAACCCGATGCGATCCAGATGATCGGCGCCGTCGCCGACGAGCGCGAGCCGCGCACGCCGGTCATCGAAGCGCTGCTGAAATGCGCCTCGACGGTCGCCGGTCGGCTGAAGGATTTTTGATAGGCATTTCCTATCAAGCGACGGAAATCCATTATTGATCCCGAATGTGAAATTCTGGCATTCTGGGCTCCAGCGGCCACTATCGGAGGAACGACATGGTATCGAACCTGTCGCCCGACTTCAGCGGCGATCGCGTTGCGGCGATCGTCGACGAACTTGTTGATCTCGAAGGACCTTTGCTTCCGATCCTGCATGCGGTGCAGGAGGAGTTCGGGTGCGTCCCGCAGGACGCATTGCCGGTCATCGCGAAGAAGCTCAATCTTAGCCGTGCCGAGGTGCATGGCGTGATGAGCTTCTATCACGATTTCCGGGAGCAGCCTGCCGGCCGCCACACAGTGAAAATCTGCCGGGCGGAAGCCTGCCAGTCGATGGGCGGTGACCGCATCGCGGAACACGCGAAGGGCCGCTTCAAGGTTGATTTCGGACAGACCGCGCCGGACGGCTCGGTGACCCTTGAAGCCGTCTACTGTCTCGGTCTCTGCGCCTGCGCGCCGGCGGCGATGGTTGACGGCAAGGTTGTCGGCCGGGTCGACGAAGCGCGTATCGACGCTATCTCCTCCGAGGTGAGATCATGACGGTCACGGTTTACATACCCGGCGATTCCGGTGCACTGGCGCTCGGCGCGGACGATGTCGCGCAGGCACTTGCGGATGAAGCCACGAAACGTGGCGCGGAGATCGCCATCGTGCGCAACGGGTCGCGCGGGCTTTACTGGCTGGAGCCGATGGTCGAGGTCGCGACCGACGCCGGACGCATCGCCTACGGGCCGGTCGCGGCGGGTGACGTCGCATCGCTGTTCGACGCGCATTTCCTTTCCGGCGGCGATCATGCCCTTTCGCTCGGCGATCCGGGCGAGATTCCGTTCCTGAAAAACCAGACGCGCCTGACCTTCGCGCGGTGCGGCATCGTCGATCCGCTTTCGCTGGAAGACTATGAAGCGCATGGCGGGCTGACGGGCCTGCGCAAGGCCGTCGCCATGACCGCCTCCGACATCGTGCAGACGGTCACCGACTCCGGCCTGCGCGGACGTGGCGGGGCAGGGTTCCCGACCGGCATCAAGTGGAAGACCGTGCTCGATGCAGCCGGTCCTCAGAAATACATCGTCTGCAATGCCGACGAGGGCGACAGCGGGACCTTCGCCGACCGGATGATCATGGAGGGCGATCCTTTCGTCCTGATCGAGGGCATGGCGATTGCCGGCCTCGCGACCGCGGCGACCAAGGGCTACATCTATCTGCGCTCGGAATATCCGGATGCGATCCGTGTCATGAATTCCGCGATTGGGATCGCCCGCGAAAAGGGCGTGCTCGGTGTGTCGGTACTCGGTTCGGGCAAGGCGTTCGATATCGAGGTGCGAGTCGGCGCGGGCGCTTATGTCTGCGGCGAGGAGACATCGCTTCTCAATTCGCTGGAAGGCAAGCGCGGCGTTGTGCGCGCCAAGCCGCCGCTGCCCGCCCATGAAGGGTTCATGGCGCGACCGACGGTCGTCAACAATGTCATTTCGCTCGCTTCTGTGCCGGTCATTCTCGACAAGGGCGCGGAATATTATCGCGATTTCGGCATGGGCCGGTCGCGCGGCACGATCCCGATCCAGATCGCCGGCAATGTGAAGCATGGCGGGCTCTATGAGACAGCCTTCGGCCTGACGCTCGGCGAAATCGTCGATGAGATCGGCGGCGGCACGGCGACGGGCCGGCCGGTCAAGGCGGTGCAGGTGGGCGGACCGCTCGGCGCCTATTTCCCGCGAGACTTGTTCGATACGCCTTTCGATTACGAGGCATTCGCCGGAAAGGACGGGTTGATCGGCCATGCCGGCATCACCGTCTTTGACGAGACCGCCGACATGATGAAACAGGCGCGTTTCGCCTTCGAGTTCTGCGCGATCGAGAGCTGCGGCAAGTGCACGCCATGCCGCATTGGCGCGGTGCGCGGGGCGGAGACCGTCGAAAAGATCATGCAGGGCATCGAGCCGGAGAAGAACATCGCGCTGGTCGAAGACCTCTGCAACACGATGAAGTTCGGGTCGCTCTGTGCGCTCGGCGGCTTCACGCCCTATCCGGTGATGAGCGCGCTGACGCATTTCCCGGACGATTTCCGCAAGAACCCTTTCCTGCAAGCAGCGGAGTGAGACCATGCGCCTGATCCAAGAGACCGATTTCGGCACACCCGCTTCCCAAACCGAAAAAACCGTCACGCTGACCGTCGACGGGTTCGATGTGACGGTGCCCGAAGGCACCTCCGTCATGCGCGCCTCGATGGAGGCGGGTATCCAGATCCCGAAACTCTGCGCCACCGACATGGTCGATGCGTTCGGCTCGTGCCGCATGTGCCTCGTCGAGATCGAGGGACGGCGCGGCACGCCGTCGTCCTGCACGACGCCGGTTGCCGACGGCATGGTCGTCCATACCCAGACCGAGCAGTTGAAGGGCCTGCGGCGCGGCGTGATGGAGCTCTATATCTCCGACCACCCGCTCGACTGCCTGACCTGCGCCGCCAATGGCGACTGTGAATTGCAGGATATGGCCGGCGCGGTCGGCCTGCGCGACGTGCGCTACGGCTATGAGGGCGACAATCACGTTCAGACCCGCAATGGCGACCAGCCCAACATGCGCTGGATGCCGAAGGACGAGTCGAACCCGTATTTCACCTACGATCCGTCGAAATGCATCGTCTGCTCGCGTTGCGTGCGCGCCTGCGAGGAAGTGCAGGGCACCTTTGCGCTGACTATCGAGGGCAGGGGCTTCGACAGCCGTGTGTCGCCGGGCATGCATGAGGATTTCTTGTCGTCGGAATGCGTCTCCTGCGGCGCTTGCGTGCAGGCCTGCCCGACCGCGACGCTGACCGAGAAGTCCGTCATCGAGATCGGCCAGCCGGAGCATTCGGTCGTCACGACCTGCGCCTATTGCGGCGTCGGCTGCTCCTTCAAGGCGGAAATGCGCGGCGAGGAACTGGTGCGCATGGTGCCCTACAAGGACGGAAAGGCGAACCGTGGCCACAGCTGCGTCAAGGGCCGTTTCGCCTGGGGCTACGCCAATCACAAGGACCGTATCCTCAACCCGATGATCCGCGAGACCATCGACGAGCCGTGGCGCGAGGTGTCCTGGGACGAAGCATTGAGCTTTACGGCCAACAAGCTGAAAAAGCTGCAGAAAGATCACGGCAAGAATTCCATCGGCGTGATCACCTCGTCGCGTTGCACGAATGAGGAGACCTTTCTTGTCCAGAAGCTGACGCGCGCGGTCTTCGGTAACAACAACACCGACACCTGCGCCCGCGTCTGCCATTCGCCGACCGGCTACGGCCTCGGCCAGGCCTTCGGAACCTCGGCCGGCACGCAGGACTTCGACTCGGTCGAGCATACGGATGTCGTCATCGTCGTCGGCGCGAACCCGACGGACGGCCATCCGGTCTTCGGCAGCCGTCTCAAGAAGCGCCTGCGCGAGGGCGCGAAGCTGATCGTCATCGACCCGCGCCGCATCGACCTCGTGCGCACGCCGCATGTCGCGGCATCGCATCACCTGCCGCTGAAGCCCGGCACGAATGTTGCCGTGATGACCGCTCTGTCGCATGTGATCGTCACCGAAGGGCTGATGGACGAGGCGTTCATCCGCGAGCGCTGCGACTGGGACGAGTTCCAGGATTACGCCGAATTCGTCTCCGACGAGAAGCACTCGCCGGAAGCGACCGAAGCCTATACCGGCGTACCGGCCGGGGAACTGCGCGCCGCAGCGCGGCTGTTTGCGACCGGCGGCAATGGCGCGATCTATTACGGCCTTGGCGTGACCGAGCATAGCCAGGGCTCGACCACGGTGATGGCGATCGCCAACCTCGCCATGCTCACCGGCAATATCGGCCGGCCGGGCGTCGGCGTGAACCCGTTGCGCGGCCAGAACAACGTGCAGGGCTCCTGTGACATGGGCTCCTTCCCGCATGAACTGCCGGGCTATCGCCATGTGAAGCTGCCGGAAGTTCGCGAAATCTTCGAGAGCCTGTGGGGCGTGGAGATCGACCCGGAGCCGGGCCTGCGCATTCCGAACATGCTCGACGCGGCCGTCGATGGCACGTTCAAGGGCATCTACATCCAGGGCGAGGACATTCTCCAGTCCGATCCGGACACGCATCATGTCGCCGCCGGCCTCGCCGCGATGGAATGTGTGATCGTTCACGACCTCTTCCTCAACGAGACCGCCAACTACGCGCATGTCTTCCTGCCGGGATCGACCTTCCTGGAGAAGGACGGCACGTTCACCAATGCGGAGCGGCGCATCAACCGCGTGCGCAAGGTGATGAGCCCGAAGAACGGTTATGCCGACTGGGAGGTCACGCAGCTTCTCGCAAACGCGATGGGCGCGAACTGGACCTACACTCATCCGAGCCAGGTGATGGAAGAGATCGCGGCGACGACGCCGAGCTTCGCCAATGTCACCTACGACTTGCTGGAGGAAAAGGGCTCGGTGCAGTGGCCCTGCAACGACGCCAACCCCGAAGGCTCGCCGGTCATGCATGTCGTCGGCTTCGTGCGCGGCAAGGGCAAGTTCATCGTCACTGAATATGTGGCGACGGACGAACGCACCGGCCCGCGTTTCCCGCTGCTTCTGACCACGGGCCGCATCCTGTCGCAATACAATGTCGGCGCGCAGACGCGGCGCACGCCGAACAGCGTGTGGCATGACGAGGACCGGCTCGAAATCCACCCGCATGACGCCGAACAGCGCGGCATCCGCGACGGCGACTATGTGCGGCTCGCCAGCCGGGCCGGGGAGACCTCGCTTCGCGCGCTGATCACCGACCGTGTCGCGCCGGGTGTGGTCTACACGACGTTTCACCATCCGGGCACGCAGGCCAATGTCATCACGACCGACTATTCGGACTGGGCGACCAATTGCCCGGAATACAAGGTGACGGCTGTGCAGGTGACGCCTTCCAACGGGCCGACGGAGTGGCAGGTCGAATACGAGGAGCAGGCAAAGCAGGCGCGGCGCATCGTCCATGCGGAGCCGGCCGAGTAGGCGATGCCGATGCGTTCCCTGCGATCCTTCGAACGGCAATTCCGGCGCGCTGGGCGCGCCGGATCCGGCCCGCGCATGCTGGCGGAGGAAACGCCGGTGGCGCTCAGCTACAATGGCGTGACGCAAGCCGTGATGATGGCGACACCGTCGGACCTCGAGGATTTCGCCGTCGGCTTTTCCCTCAACGAGGAGATCGTCGCGACGCCCGCCGATATCGAGACGATCGAGGCTGTCGAATCCGATGACGGCATAGACCTTCAGATCCGCGTGACCGAGGAAATCGGCGAACGCCTGGCGAAACGCCGACGCGCAATGGCGGGTCCCGTCGGCTGCGGGCTGTGCGGGGTCGAGAGCATCGAGGAAGCGGTCAAGCCGCGCGGCGTCGTCACGAGCGACTTCACGCTTGCCGCAGCCGATATCGCCGGCGCGATGGCGGCATTGACGAAGGTCCAGGCCATGAACGCCGAGACCGGCGCGGTCCATGCGGCCGGTTTCTGGAGCCCGCAGACCGGTCTTGCGGTCGCACGCGAGGATGTCGGGCGGCACAATGCGCTGGACAAGCTGGCCGGCGCTCTGGCGCGCAATGGTATCGATGGCGGTCAGGGCGCGGTGCTTCTGACCAGCCGCGTCTCGGTGGAGATGATCCAGAAAACCGTCGCGATCGGGTCACCCGTCGTGCTCGCGATATCTGCGCCGACCGCGCTTGCTGTGCGCACGGCCGAGCAATCGAATGTCACACTCGTCGCCATTGTGCGCGGCGAGGACCACGAGATCTTCACGCATCCGTCGCGTATCACCAACGGAGAAATCGCCGATGTCGCCTGACAAGCTCGTCCGCATGGCCAACCAGATCGCCACCTTCTTCCGGTCGAAGCCGCATGACGAAGGCGTCGCGGGCGTCGCCGACCATATCAACAACTTTTGGGAACCGCGCATGCGCGCGCAATTGTTCGACCTTTATGCCCAGGGCGGCGAGGGGCTCGACGCGCTGGTGATCGAGGCCCGGGACAAGATCCGGCCGGTCACGCATAGCGCATGACCAAGCCTGATGCGTCGGATTGACGCATATCAATACGTGCTTTCCATCCCCGCGATAGCATCCGTAGTGAGTCACCCGGCGGAGGCAATTGTTTCCGTCGAGGCTTGAAGTATTTCCGATAACGGTGTGAACTGTGCCCAGTACCGCACCATCGATCCAGCCATTTTCAGCGAGTAAGCCGATCATGTCAGCGAGCAAAGTGGCCAGTTTCATCTTGGATGGACCGGCACGGCTCATTGACCTGACATGTGCCGAATGCTTGCGAGCCGAGCAGCGGAGATAGCATGTCCACAGCCGCTCAATCAGGCGACCCGGCCGGCCCGACCGTTTCCGTCCCGTCGATACCGGAAGAACAGATCGTCGCGATCTGCGAAACCTACGCCAATGACCGGCATCGCATGCTCGATATCCTGCGCGAGGTGCAGGACCGGTTTCGCTGGATTTCGCCGAAGGTGATGGAGACCGTCGCCCGCCAGACCGGTCTCTCGAGGATCGAGGTCGAGGGTGTGGCGAGCTTCTATTCGTTCCTGTCGCAAACGCCGAAAGGCCGCGTGACGATCAGGCTGTGCGACGACATCGTCGACCGCTTTGCCGGCCTTGCCGAAGTGGCGGGTATTTTCGAGCAGGAACTGGGCATCGGGATGGGCGAGACCTCCGGCGACGGTGCGTTCTCGCTCGAATACACGCCCTGTATCGGCCTGTGCGACCAGGCACCGGCCGCGATGGTCAACGATGTCGTGGTGACGAGCCTGACTCCCGAACGCGCCCGGCAATGGGCGCAGGCGCTCAAGGCCGGCACGCCGCCGGAGGAGATCGTCTCGGAGCGTTTTTCCGAATTGACGCCACATGCGCGGGCGACCGAGCAGGTGGAGAACAATATTCGCCATGCGGGCGCGGTTCTGCTCGGTCCCGTGCCCGACAGCGCCGGACTGAAAAAGGCGCTCGACATGGCGCCGGCCCAGATCATCGATACGATCGAGGCAAGCGGCTTGCGCGGCTGCGGCGGGGCCGGCTTCACGACGGGGCGTAAATGGCGTTTCGCGGCGAGCGAACCGGCAGAAAAGCGCTACGTCCTGTGCAATGCGGACGAGGGTGAGCCCGGAACCTTCAAGGATCGTGTCCTGCTGACCGAGCGGCCGCATCTGCTGGTCGAGGGCATGACCATTGCCGCGCGGGCCGTCGGCGCGCGCGAGGGGATCATCTATCTCCGCGGCGAATATGTCTATCTGCGCGAACTGATCGAAGAGGTCCTCGCGGATCGCCGTGTGCGCGGTCTGCTGGGCGCGAATATCCTCGGCATCGACGGGTTCGATTTCGACTTGCGCGTCCAGATGGGTGCGGGGGCGTATATCTGCGGCGAGGAAGGCGCGCTGATCAGTTCGTGCGAGGGGCTGCCAGGCGAACCGAAGACGCGGCCGCCTTTCCCGGTCAATCGCGGCTATCTCGGCTTTCCGACCGTCGTCAACAATGTCGAGACCTTCTGCCATGCGGCCCGCATCCTCGATCGCGGCGCGCAATGGTTCTTCGACATGGGCGAGGAGGGCAGCCACGGCACCAAGCTGTTCAGCGTGTCCGGCGATTGCCTCAATCCCGGCGTCTACGAACTGCCCTACGGGCTCGAGGTTCGCGAATTGCTGGAGATGGTCGGCGGCGAAGACGCGGCGGCGGTGCAGGTCGGCGGACCGTCCGGAACGATGATCGCCCGCGACAGCTTCCATCGCCGGCTGACCTTCGACGACCTTGCGACCGGCGGGGCGGTGATCGTCTTTTCCGGTGAGCGCAACGTGCTGGAGATCGTCGAATACTACATGTCCTTTTTCGTGCATGAGAGCTGCGGCTACTGCACGCCGTGCCGGGTCGGGAACGTGTTCCTGCAAAAGGCGATCGGCAAGTTCCGCAAGGGCCTCGCCAATCCGGAGGACATCGACTACCTCAAGGACCTGTCGGGCACCATCATCGAGACCAGCCGCTGCGGTCTCGGCATGACGTCGCCCAACCCGATCCTGACCACGCTCGAAAACTTTCCCCTCGTCTATTCCGCGATGGTCAAACCGTCGAAGGACCGGATCCGGGCGACATTCGATATCCAGTCGGCCATCGAAGGCGCGCGCAAACTGGCGAAGCGCCGCTCCTACATCTACGACAGGGATTTTTCGAAGTGAGCGATCAGGACATCACATTCACGATCGACGGCGTCGAAATCACGGCGAAGCCCGGCCAGACGATCATGGAGGCTGCCGACGAGGCGGGCATCTACATTCCGCGCCTGTGCGACCACGAGGGATTGCGCCATCAGGGCGGCTGCCGGGTCTGTACGGTCAAGGCGAACGGGCGCAGCGTCGCCGCCTGCACGCAGCCCGCCGCGGCCGGAATCGCGGTCGAAAACGAAAACACGCATGTCAACAAAATGCGGCGCGATCTGGTGGAGATGCTGTTTCACGAAGGCAATCATCTCTGCCCGATCTGCGAAGCCAGCGGCAATTGCGAGTTGCAGGCCATGGCCTACCGGCTGGAGATGGTCGACCCGACGCGGTTTCCCTATCTGGAACCCTGCCGCGCCGTCGATGCGTCGCACCCAGATATCGCGCTCGACACCAATCGCTGCATCAGCTGCGGACGGTGCATCCGGGCTTCGAAGGACGTCGATGGCAAGGGCGTGTTCGGCTATGTCGGGCGCGGCATTCACCGCCGCGTCGCGGTCAATGGCGAAGATCTCGCCCATACGGATGCGGATGCCGCCGATCACGCGATGTCGGACGAGGTCTGCCCGGTCGGCTGCATCATCCGCAAGCGCGTTGGCTTCGTGACACCGATCGGCGAACGCGAATTCGACAAGGGCCTGATCGGCTACGAGATCGAGGGGAAGCGCCGTGGCTGAACCCAGAAAAGCCCGTATCGCGACGACTTCGCTCGCCGGATGCTTCGGCTGCCACATGGCGATCCTCGATATCGACGAGCGTCTCATCGAACTGATGAAACTTGTCGAGATCGACCGGTCGCCGCTGACCGATATCAAACGGTTCACCCAGCGCTGCGACATCGGCATTATCGAGGGCGGCTGCTGCAACGAGGAAAACGTGCATGTCCTGCGCGATTTCCGGCGCAATTGCGATGTGCTGATCGCCATCGGCCAATGCGCGATCATGGGTGGCCTGCCGGTGATGCGCAACGCCATCATGCATTCCGATGCGCCTTTGCGGGAGTGCCTCGAGGAGGCGTATATAACCGGCCGCTACATCCGCAACACGACGCACGACATCCCGAACGACCCGGCGCTGCCGCTGCTGCTCGACGAGGTTTATCCGTGCTCGGAAGTGGTCGAGATCGATTACCAGATTCCCGGTTGCGCGCCGACCGGCGATGTCATCTACGAGACGCTGACGAGCCTGCTCGCGGGCAAATTCCACGGTTTCGACCGCATGCATATCAAATTTGACTGATTGGAGCGGCGCGACATGGCCGAACCCAGACTGATCGAGATTTCGCCGGTGACCCGCGTCGAGGGGCACGGCAAGGTGACGATCCATCTCGACCGCGACAACAATGTCGACGAGGCGCGCCTGCATATCGTCGAGTTTCGCGGTTTCGAACGCTTCATTCGCGGCCGCCTGCTCTGGGAGGTGCCGGTCATCGTGCAGCGCCTTTGCGGCATCTGCCCGGTCAGCCACCATCTCGCAGCCGCCAAGGCGATGGATGTCATCTGCGGCGTCGATGAATTGCCGCCGACGGCGGAAAAGATGCGCCGGCTGATGCATTACGGCCAGGTGATGCAGAGCCATGTGCTGCATTTCTTCCACCTGTCCGCGCCCGATCTGCTGTTTGGCTTCGGCGCACCGGCCGAAAAGCGGAACATCTTCGAAGTCATCAAGGAGAACCCGGAGCTTGGCCGCCGCGCGGTCCTGATGCGGAAATTCGGTCAGGAGATCATCGAGGCGACGGCCGGCAAGAAGATCCACGGCACCGGGGCCATCCCCGGGGGAATCAACCGGAACCTGCCGATCGAAACCCGCGACGCCTTCCTGAAGACGATCGCCGACATGGAGGAATGGGCGCTCGACGCGCTGGCGCTCGCCCGCGGCTACAGCCTCGACCATGCGGACATCGTGGACAATTTCGCGTCGTTCCCCTCGAACTTCATGTCCATCGTGCGCGAGGGCGATGGAGCGCTGGATCTCTATCACGGCAATCTGCGCGCCCTCGATCCTCAGGGCGACGTCATCTTCGACCAGCTGGAATACAGCCGCTATCACGAGAAGATCGTCGAGGATGTGCGGTCGTGGTCCTACATGAAGTTCCCCTTCATTCGCGATCTCGGCGCGGAGACGGGCTGGTATCGTGTCGGGCCGCTGGCGCGCATGAACACGGCAAGCTTCATCGACACGCCACTCGCCAATGAGGCGCACAAGGAATTGAAGGCGGTAACGGGCGGCGCACCGAACAATGCCGCGCTGAACAATCACTGGGCGCGGATGATCGAGGTGCTGCACTGCGTCGAGAAGATCAGGGAACTCCTGCACGACCCGGACCTTCAGGGAACCGACCTGCAGGCGAAGGGAGACCGTCGCGAAGAAGGTGTCGGTGTCATAGAGGCCCCGCGTGGCAACCTCATTCACCACTACCAGGTGGATGAGAACGACCAGGTAACCTATTGCAATCTCATCGTTTCTACGACGCACAACAACGACGCGATGAACAAGGCGGTCAAGGACGTGGCTGTCAAACACTTGTCGGGGCACGAACAGATCACCGAGGGCATGCTGAACCATGTCGAGGTGGCGATCCGCGCCTATGACCCGTGCCTTTCCTGCGCAACCCATGCGCTTGGGCAGATGCCCTTGCAGATCGAACTGTTCGACGCCGACGGCGCGCTGGTCGACAGCCGCGCACAGGCCGCGTGAGGAGATGGCGGTGCTGCTGATCGGCTATGGCAACAGCGGACGGGGCGATGACGGGCTGGGCCCGGCTTTCGCCGACCGCATCGAAAGCGCCGGTCTTCCCGGCCTTTCGGTAGATATCGATTACCAACTGACCGTCGATCATGCGCTGGCGGTGTCCGAGGCTGACAAGGTCGTTTTCGTCGATGCGTCGCTGGAGGCCGAAGGCGCGTATGATTTCGGAGAAGTCCGGGCAGGGGCGGGAACACTGACGAGCCACAGCCTCACGCCGGCCACCGTGCTCGCTTTGGCGAAGACGCTTTATGACAGCGAACCCGAAGCCTATCTGCTGGGCATTGCGGGCCGGGAGTTCGGCGAGGTGAAGGAAGGGCTGAGCGAGACGGCGCGGAGCAATCTCGATCTCGCCGAAGCCTTCTTCCTGCAATGGTATGGCGAGACGGATTCCGTCACGAGCGGATGGGAACAGCCTGTCCGAACCGTGACTGGCGCGGCGTGACGGAACAGTGCGATGCATGAGATGTCGCTTTGCGAGAGCATTCTCGGCATATTGAAGGAACAGGCGCTCGCGCAGAATTTCGAGACGGTGAAGCGGGTCAGCGTCGAAATCGGATCGCTGTCCTGCGTGGAGCCGGAAGCGCTGCGTTTCGGCTTCGATGTCGTGATGCGCGGGAGCCTCGCCGAAGACGCGACGCTGGAGATCATCGAGACCGAGGCTCTGGCGGAGTGTCTCGACTGCGGCGCAACCAGTGCGATCGCCGAGCGCTACGATCCGTGCCCGATGTGCGGATCGCATCGCCGCAAGGTGACGCGCGGCGAGGAATTCCGGATCAGGGAACTGGAGGTGAATTGATGTGTACCACCTGCGGATGCGGCGGCGACGGCGCCCGGATCGAGGGCGCGGCGCATGGCCACCACCACGATCATGATCACGGCCACAGTCATGCGGAAGACAGTCGCACGATCGCGCTGGAACTCGACATTCTTGCCAAGAACAATGCCTATGCCGCTGAAAACCGTTCGTTTTTCGCCGAGCGTGGTATTCTGGCGCTGAATCTCGTTTCCAGCCCCGGATCCGGCAAGACGGCGCTGCTGGTCAAGACCATCGGGATGCTGGGCGGGCGACTGAAAAGCTACGTCGTCGAGGGTGACCAGCAGACGTCGAACGATGCCGACCGCATCCGCGCAACGGGCGCGCCGGCCGTGCAGATCAATACGGGCAGGGGCTGCCATCTCGATGCGCATATGGTCGGTCACGCGGTGGAGCGCCTCGCGCCCTCCGAGGGCTCGGTCGTGTTTATCGAGAATGTCGGCAATCTCGTTTGCCCGGCGGCGTTCGATCTCGGCGAGGCGCACAAGGTCGCGATCCTGTCCGTGACCGAGGGCGAGGACAAGCCACTCAAATATCCAGATATGTTCGCGGCTTCCGACCTTGTCCTGCTCAACAAGTCCGATCTGCTACCGCATCTCGATTTCGACGTTGCCGAAACAATTGCGAATGCCCGCAAGGTCAATCCGTCGGTCAAGGTCCTGCAGGTTTCCGCGCGCAGCGGCGAGGGCATGGAGGCGTGGATCGCCTGGCTGACGGCGGCGCGCGGGATGGCGCTTGCCGGTCATCCGCTCGGCACCGCCGCGGAGTAGCGGGATCGACATCCCGACGGTCGGCAAGACTTTGTTCCGGTACCGCAAGGGAACAGCGTTTTCCGCTTGGTGATCGTGGCGCGCTCGACTAATCACGAGCGACCATGAGTTCTTCTTCTTCCTCTTCACCGATGACGGCCGCCATGTGGATGGGCGGCGCGATCCTCTCATTCGCGTCGATGGCCATCTCGGGCCGCGAGATCCAGGCCGAACTCGACACGTTCGAACTGATGGCCTACCGCTCGGTGATCGGTTTCGTCCTGATCTGTGTTGTCATCTCTTTTTCGAAGCGCGGGTTCTCGCAGGTGAAGACGCAGAAGGCGGGGCTGCATATCCTGCGCAACGTCTTTCATTTTACCGGGCAGAATCTCTGGTTCTACGGCGTCGCGGTCATTCCGCTGGCCCAACTCGTCGCCCTCGAATTCACAAACCCGATCTGGGTCGCTCTCCTGGCGCCGCTGCTGCTTGGCGAGAGGATGACGCGGGCGAGGGCGGTCGGTGCCCTGCTGGGTTTCATCGGCGTGCTGATCGTGGCGCGCCCGGGTGTCGCTCCGCTGGAGGCTGGCCATTTCGCCGGGCTTGGAGCCGCGGTCGGATTTGCGCTGAACACGCTTTTCACGAAGAAGCTGATGCGCACCGACACGACCCTGTGCGTCATCTTCTGGATGACGGCGAGCCAGACGGTGATGGGCTTCGCGCTCGCCGCGCCGGGCGGGATGACCATGTTCTCGGCCGCGCTCGTGCCATGGATCGTCGTTGTCGGCGTAGCCGGCCTGACGGCTCATTACTGCCTGACATCGGCGCTGTCGCATGCGCCGGCCTCGGTGGTCGCGCCGATGGAGTTCCTGCGCCTGCCCTTCATCGCCGTGCTCGGCATGCTGATCTATGGCGAGGCGCTCGAATTGACGGTCTTCCTGGGTGGTGCGGTGATCCTTGCCGGCAACCTGCTCAACATCAATGCCGAACGCAGGGCTGCTCGCGCGGCCGCGACCTCAGTCTAGCTCGCCGGATTCGCGCATCTTCTCCCAGCCTTCCTCGATCTGGTCGGGGACGAGCGGGTGGGAAAGCAGGTATTCGGCCGTCGATCCCTCGTGCCGCTGGCGGGCGAGCGCGATCGTCGCGTCCCATTCCTGCGGCTCGGCATCGCCGCGACCGATCCAGTAGAGCGTCACCAGCGCATCCTGCTGGTCGTCATTGAGGCTTTCGATTTCCTGGACGAGTTCGGTGCGGGTGAGGTCGCCGGACAGTTCCTGAAGGGCGGCGGGCACCTCGTCGTCGGACGGGTTGCCGCCCGGGTCGGAAACATCGGTCTCCTCGCGGGCCATGAGCACGCGCATCCGCAGGATCAAGGCTTCGAGTTCAACGCTGTCGATTGCAATTTCGGCCATGAATTCCTCCACTTGCCGCGTGTCTTGAAGCGAAACTAGCTTCCGGCCGTTTCGTTCCCCTTGATTTCAGTCAAGCGCCGCGATCGTTCACGCCGCGACCGCACCCGCCCGTGCCGGCAGGGGATCGATGCGGAAATGAAGATCCTTGTCGATGGCGTAGACGACGCCATTGGCGAATGACTGCCAATTCTCGCCGCTGATCGGCTCAGAGGCAATTTCGACCGCACGATAATCGGCGCCGGTATCGTGTTGCACATGCGTGCGGCCGCAGACGCCGCAGACGGCGACATCGGTCTTCACCAGATGCCAGAGCGTTCGATTGTAGCGCGAACCGACCAGCCGGTCGCCGTCCGTCAGGACGATGTTGAGGCCGACCTCTTCGGTGGGATCGACGGAATGGGACCAGTCGATGATCTGCCGCAGGGCGCGCCCGACGACCTCGTGCAGCGGCTGGTCGGGATGGCGCATGATCCTCGTCAGCAGGTAGTAGAAGACATGCTCGCTGTCGGTGATGCCCTTGATGTCGTTTCGCAGCAGCGGATCGATGTGGTCGATCATCAGGTCGCGCACGCGGTCGAAATTGGGCACCGTTCCGTTATGGGCGAAGACCCAGCGCCCGTTTTGGAAGGGATGGGTGTTTTCCAGCGCCGTGCCGCCGACGGTCGCCTGCCGGACGTGGGCCACGACGGTGTGTGCATAGACGCGTGCCGCCGTCTTGCGGAAGTGTTCGCCGTGATAGGCCGCCCAGGTCTGCTTCTCGATCATTGGAACGGTTTCGCGATAGTCGGCGACGCCCCAGCCATGGCCGTGCACCAAGCCTTCCGCGTCCCCCTGGCTTTGCTGCATGAGGGCGTTTTGCGCGAGCACGAGGCTGCACTCGACCTTTGTCGGTTCGCTCGCGCGCATCGCATACAGGCGGCACACCGATTCGATCTCCATTCCGTTGACTGTTTTCGATAGCCCTTCTGATTTCGTATGCGCCTTGCGCAATGTCAATCTCGGCGCGGTTTAGCCACGTTCAGAGCCGTAGCGAAACGTGAGGGAACGGAAGTCCATCCTTCGCATTGGGTCGATGTCACCAACCGAAATGGAGACTGACAATGCCCAAGATTACCGAATCCAGAGTTCTCATCCTCGCGACCGACGGTTTTGAGAAGTCGGAGCTTTTCGTGCCCTTGCAGAAGCTGAAACTCGCGGGCGCGATCGTCGATGTCGCGGCGCCCGAGAAGCGCGCCATCAAGAGCTGGGATAATGGCGACTGGGGCGAAACGGTCGATGCCGATCTGGCCGCGGCCGACGCCGACCTGTCCGAATACGATGCGCTCGTCCTTCCGGGCGGCCAGATTAACCCGGACATACTGCGCGTCGACACCGACGCCATGGCGATCGTCAAGACTTTCCTGAAGAGCGGCAAGGTCGTCGCCGCGATCTGTCACGGCCCGTGGCTTCTCGCCGAGGCGGGGGCGGTCGAGGGGCGCGACATGACCTCGTACCATTCCATCAAGACCGACCTCGTCAATGCCGGCGCGAACTGGCGGGACGCGGAGGTGGTCGCCGACGGCGGCATCGTGACGTCACGCTCGCCCAAGGACCTCGATGCCTTTGTCGCGAAGATCATCGAGGAAATCGAGGAAGGCCGCCACGAGGAGCGTCGGCTCGCGGCCTGACGAAACCGGAAAAATGCAGCGCAGCATTCATGCTGCGCTGCACTTAAGACTTGCCTTTAAGCCCCTGATCGGCATGGTAATGGCGTTACAGGGGACACTGCCTTGCTCGATTTCGCCATTGCCTGGGACTGGCTGACATTCGCCGCACGCTGGCTTCACGTCGTGACCGCGATTGCCTGGATCGGTTCGTCATTTTATTTCATCGCCCTCGATCTGGGCCTGACGCAAAGGCCGGGCCTTCCGGACGGCGTGTATGGCGAGGAATGGCAGGTCCATGGCGGCGGTTTCTACCATATCCAGAAGTACCTCGTGGCGCCCGCCGCGATGCCGGAGCACCTGACCTGGTTCAAGTGGGAATCCTATGCCACGTGGATGTCCGGCGCGTTGCTGATGGCGATGCTCTATTACGCCGGCGCGGAACTCTACCTGATCGACCGTAACGTACTGGACGTCCCGGCCTGGGGCGCGATCGTGATCTCGCTCGCATCGCTGACGGTTGGCTGGATCGTTTACGACTTTCTCTGCAAGTCGCCGCTGGGCAAGAGCGATACCGGCCTGATGCTGCTGCTCTACGTTCTGCTGGTCTTCATGGCGTGGGGTTACACGCACCTGTTCACGGGCCGCGCGACATTCGTGCATCTGGGCGCCTTTACGGCGACGATCATGAGCGCCAATGTGTTCTTCATCATCATTCCGAACCAGACCAAGGTGGTCGCGGCGCTGAAGGCGGGCGAAACGCCCGATCCACTGCTCGGAAAACAGGCCAAGCAGCGCTCCCTGCACAACAATTACCTGACGCTGCCCGTCATCTTCCTGATGCTGTCGAACCACTACCCGCTCGCCTTCGCGACACCCTACAACTGGGTGATCGCGTCGCTGGTGTTCATCATGGGCGTGCTGATCCGGCATTATTTCAACACCAAGCACGCCCGCAAGGGCACGCCGAACTGGACCTGGCTTCTGACGGCGGTCATCTTCGTGTTCATCATCTGGCTGTCGACAAACCCGATGCCCCAAGTCGACGAGGAAGCTGAATTGGCGACGCCGGGGGCGGAACGGATGATGGCGTCGGCGGGGTTCGACGAGGCGCGCGATGTCGTGCTGTCGCGCTGTTCGATGTGCCATGCGGCCGAACCGGTGTGGGAAGGCATTCACTGGGCACCCAAGCGGGTCATGCTCGATACCGACGCCCGGATCGCAAACCATGCCCGTGAAATCTATCTGCAGGCTGGCGTGAGCCACGCCATGCCGCCGGGCAACGTGACGGATATTCCGCCGGAGGAGCGCGCGGCGCTCGTGCGGTGGTATCGCGGGCGCGGCGATTCGTGAGCGCGACGGCCCTCTATCGCGGCCGGCTTCTCTGGTTCGAGCGGGAACCGGCCGGTGGCGACGACACGACAGCGTTTCATTACATCGAGGATGGCGCGATCGCCGTCGCGGATGGAACGATCGCCTGGTCGGGCGAGTGGAGCGACCTGCCGGCGGACTATCGCAGCGACGATTATGAGGATCATCGCCCGCATCTGATCCTGCCGGGTTTCGTCGATTGCCATATCCATTTTCCGCAGGGCCAGGTCGTCGCTTCCTATGCGGGCAGCCTGCTTGAATGGCTGAACACCTACACATTCGTCGAGGAGCAGAAATACGCCGATCCGGCGCATGCCGGGCGCATGGCGGACCGGTTCCTCTCGATGCTGCTCGCCCACGGCACAACGACCGCGATCGCCTATGGCTCGGTGCACAAGGGCTCGGTGGACGCGCTTCTCGGTGCGGCCGTCTCGCGTGGCATGCGCATGATCGCCGGCAAGGTGATGATGGACCGCAACGCGCCGGAGCCGCTCACCGACACACCGCAATCGGGTTATGACGACACCAATGCGCTGATCGCCCAATGGCACGGCAAGGACCGTGTCGAGGTCGCCGTGACGCCGCGTTTCGCGCTGACCTCGACCGAGGCACAGATGGAGATGGCGGGCGCGCTGGTGCGCGAGCATCCCGACTGCCTGGTGCAGACGCATTTGTCGGAGAACCACCGCGAGATCGAGACGGTCGCAGAACTGTTCCCGTGGTCGAAGGATTACACGGACATCTACGATCATTACGGGCTGCTCGGCCCGAAGACGCTGTTCGGCCACTGTATCCATCAGGGGCCGCGCGAGATGGAGCGGATGGCGGAAAGCGGGTCCGTTGCCGTGTTCTGCCCGACGTCGAATCTCTTTCTCGGTTCGGGTCTGTTCGACCTCGACAAGATGCGCGGGACCACGCCTGCGACGCGCCATGCCGTGGCGACCGATATCGGCGGCGGCACCAACTGGTCGATGCTGCGCACGCTCGACGAGGGCTACAAGGTGCTCAATCTGCAGGGGCAGCGCTATCACCCGCTGCGCTCTTTCTACCAGGCGACGCTCGGCAATGCCGCGGCGCTCGGCATGGATGACCGGATCGGCAGGCTTGCGCCCGGTTACGAGGCCGATTTCGTTGTGCTCGACAGTGCATCCAACCCGGCAATGGCGCTGAGGGCGGAGACGATCGAGACGCTTTCGGAGGAATTGTTCCTGCTGCAGACCCTCGGCGACGATCGCGCGGTGGCTGCGAGCATTGTGTCAGGCGTCACAGCGCACCGGCGCGGGAACGCCTAAATCTGGGTCAAGTACAGGGCCGGCCGAACAAGAAGAACAAAGGGACCGGACGAGAAGGGAAGGCGCTCCCGGGTCAATCGACCCGGTAGCCGGCCTCCTCCGCGGAGCGGCACAGAAGGTGCCATAACGACCGCGCGAAAGAGCGGAAGACATAGACGTCGAACGCATCCGCACCGACACCCTGGATTTGCGCGAAGATGTCGTGATGCGCGGTTGCCAGCCCATTGCCCCTCGGCATCGCCGCATCGGAAAGATCCACCGCAAACAGCTTCGCCAGAACCCACCGGCTTTTCGGTCCATCGACCCGTATGACCGTGCGGCCGTGGCTGAGATCGGTCACGGTGCCGTCGTCACCCACGGCGTCAGCCAGGTTGGCGACCAGTTCGGGGCTTTCGCCGGAGACGAGCCAGCGCATGGGCGCGATGTTGAAGGCCCCGGCCGCGGTTTTCACCGAGCCGCTTCCCGGCGCGACCTTGAGGGCGGCGCTGGCCGTGGCCTTGATCGCCGCGCGACATTTGCTCTCGCGCCCCTTCCAGGCCGTGACTTCCGCGATCGACAGACCGAAACGCTCACCAAGGCGCACGGAAGGGCTTTGTCCGACGGCGACGCCGAATTGGCCGGTCTCGATGTGGCCGGCCAGAGGCGAAACGGCGCGGGCCCGCATAACGGGATCGGCGATGAAAGCCGGACGCTGCTTAGCCATGCATTCGTCCTCCCTTGGGGTCGTAGAAGACGTGGTTCACGAACTCGACCGGGATATGCGTCTTAGACCGGGCCGGGTCGGTTGCGAAGCCGCGTGTGCCGATACGGGCGACGCCGTTTTCGACCAGCGCCAGTCCGATATATTTGCCGTAGAGCGGCGAGTAGCACATTGCGGTGATGTGGCCGAGGCTTCGCCCGGGCTTTTCGGCCGGGCCGTCGACGATATGGCTGCCGCCGCGCAGTTTCTCGCCGGAAAGCGAGATCACGCCGACCAGTGTCCAGCGCCGTGGATCGGTCAGGCCCTCGCGATCCATCATCGCGGACCCGATGAAGGGCTTCTTCTTCGACAGCATCCAGTCGAGATGCAGATCGCGCGCCGTCGTTCGGCCGTCGATCTCGGCGCCGGTCACGTGGCCTTTCTCGATGCGAAGCGTGCCAAGCGCTTCGAGGCCGTAAGGCTGGATGTCGTGCGACGCACCGGCGTTCATCAAGGCGTCCCAGACATGCGGTCCGTGATGCGCGCCGCAATAGACCTCGTAGGCCCGCTCGCCTGAGAAGGAGAGGCGGCAGATCATGACCGGAGCGCCGGCGATCTTGCCGTGGACGATGCCCATGAAGGGCAGCGTGTCATTGTCGACCTTGGTGAGCTTGACGCAGGCGGCCAGGACGTCGCGGCTTTTCGGGCCCGAGACGGCCGCGCCGGCCCATTGGTCGGTGACCGAGGTCAGACTGACCCGCAAATCCGGCCAGACGCATTCGAGATAGAACTCCATATGCTGCATGACGCGCCCGGCATTGGCGGTGGTGGTCGTCATCAGGAAGCGGTCTTCGGACAGCCGCCATGTCGTTCCGTCGTCGAGCGCGAAGCCATCCTCGCGCAGCATCAACCCGTAGCGGGCCTTGTTGACCGGCAAACTCGCGAAATTGTTGGTGTAGACGCGGTTGAGGAATTCGCCCGCGTCAGGACCTTGAATGTCGATCTTGCCGAGTGTCGAGACATCGACGATGCCGACATTGCGCCGCACATTGCGCGCTTCGCGAACATAGGCCTCCTCGACCGTCTCGCCGGGCCGGTTATAGCTTTCGGGCCGGAACCACAGCCCGGCGGCATACATGTTCGCGCCCGCCGCGACATGCTGATCATGCATCGGCGTCAGGCGTTCGGGGCGCAGGTCTCCGTAGCGTTCGGCGGCGAGCGCGCCGAGCGATGCGCCGGTGAAGGGCGGGCGGAACCGCGTCGTGCCGACTTCCGGTATCGGCTTGCCGAGCGCGGCGGCCATGATGGCCATGCCGGGCACATTGGCCGTCTTGCCCTGGTCGGTCGCCATACCGAGCGTCGTGTAGCGTTTCAGGTGTTCGACCGACTGGAAGCCCTCGCGATGCGCCAGGCGGACATCGTCGGCGGTGACATCGTGCTGGAAATCGACGAAGGCCTTGCCGCCCGTCGCGGCGATCTCGAAAACCGGCTCCGGCGGTTCGATGCCTTCGCCGGCGGCGGAACCGACCGCTTCCCACGCGCCATCACTTTCCGGCGGCAGGAAGGCGTGCAGCTTGTCGCTCCATACCGGTTTCGCGCCGGCCTGCGACGCGAGGTGGAGCACCGGCGACCAGCCTCCGGATACCAGCAGCGTGTCGCAGGCGATGCGCCGCTTCGATCCCGACAGGTTTCCGGTTTCCGCTTCGAACCCGCGTATCGTGACGCCGGTCATGCTTTTTCCACCGGACGTGCCGGTGACTGCGTGGGCGGGGATGGTTTCCGCGCCGGCTTCCGCCGCGAGCGATTGGGCCCATTCGCCGACGGTCGGTCGTACATCGACAATGGCGACGATTTCGGCACCGCGTTCGCGAAGCCGCGCGGCGGCCTGGTAGGCGCTGTCATTGTTGGCGAAGACCACCATCCGCCTGCCGGGCAAAGCGCCATATTCGCAGGCGAAACGCTGCGCCGAATCGGCGAGCATCACGCCGGGGCGGTCATTGCCCGGAAAGACGAAGCCGCGTTCGAGCGCGCCTGTCGCGATGACGACATGGCCGGCGCGGATGACCCAGTGGCGATGGCGCGGTTCCCCGGCGCGCGGGCGACCGACATGGTCCGTCACACGCTCCAGCGCGGCCAGCGTGTTGCCGTCGTAATAGCCCCAGACCGTCGTCCGGTTCAGCAACTGGACATTTGGTTCGGATTTCAGGCCGGACAGCACCGTATCGGCGAACATCTCGGCATCCTTGCCGGACCAGTTCGCGGTGCCGCCGAAGCTTGCCGCGGTTTCGCACAGGATAACGCGCTTGCCCTCCGCCGCGGCCTTGCGGGCGGCTTCCAGGCCGGAGGGGCCGGAGCCGACGACGAGCACGTCGCAAAAAGCGTTCATGCGTTCGTAGCGGGATGGGTCGGGGGTCGTTCCCGCAGCGCCGAGACCGGCGGCACGGCGAATGAATGTCTCGCAGAACATCCAGAAGCGGGTGCCCTTCAGCGGTCCGATCACGGGGCCCATGAAGGTCTTGTAGTAGAAGCCCGCGCTGAAGACCTTTCCCGCCAAGCCGTTGACGGCCATCAGATCGTAGGCAAGCGACGGAAAGCGGTTCTGGCTTTCGGCGACGAGCCCGTCGTGGATTTCCAGTTCGGTCGCGCGGATATTCGGCTCGCGCGCGCCGTCGGTCGTCACGGTGACGAGCGCGTTCGGCTCCTCGTATCCGGCTGCCAGCAGGCCGCGCGGGCGGTGATATTTGAACGAGCGGCCGAACAGCCTGACGCCGCTGGCAAGCAGCGCGGAGGCGAGCGTGTCGCCCTCGAAGCCGGAATAGCGTTTGCCATCGAAGGTGAAGGCGACCGGTTTGTCACGGTCGATGCGGCCGCCAGTGGAAATGCGGTGCGACGTCACGATCGCTTCCTCCGCGAGGACCCGGTCGCAGGCGCGAATTCGACGGCGGAAACGGCGTGCGTCAGCGTGTTGCGCGTGACGACGAGGAACTTGCGGCAGCCTCCGGCGTGCTGCCAGTATTCGCGGTGCTCGCCGGCGGGGTTGGCCCGGTCATAGACATAGGCGTTCCAGGCCTCCTGGTCGGTGGACGCCGGCTCGGGCCGGCTCAGGGTCGCATCGCCGTGATAGGTGAATTCGGCGAGGTCGCGGGGGCCGCAATGCGGGCAAGTGATGATCATGCCTCAATGCTTCCAGGGCGTCGCGCCCTGGCCCTTCTCGTCGATGACATAGCCGCGGTGGAACCGGTCGAGCGAATAGGCGGCGTTGAGCGGATGCGGCTCGTTTTTCGCGATCGTGTGGGCGAAACACCAACCGGACGCCGGCGTCGCCTTGAAGCCGCCATAGCACCAGCCGCAATTGAGATACATGCCGGGCAGGGGGCCGGTCGTGATGATCGGCGAGCCGTCCATGGACATGTCCATGATGCCGCCCCACGACCGCAAAAGCCGAACCTTCGCGGCGGCGGGAAACAGCGCGACGGCCTCCGACATGACATCCTCGACGATCGGCAGGTTTCCGCGCTGGGCGTAGGTATTGTAGCCGTCGATGTCGCCGCCGAAAACGAGTCCGCCCTTGTCCGACTGCGAGAGGTAGAGATGACCGCCGCCGAAGGTAACCACCGTATCGACCATCGGCTTCAGCGCCTCGGTCACGAAAGCCTGCAGGACGTGGCTCTCTATCGGCAGCGTGTCGATGCCGGCGAGCTTCATGACGGCGCCGGTCGAGCCGGCCACGCAGACGGCGACCTTTTTCGCTCTGATCTCGCCGCGCGACGTCATGACGCCGGTCATCCGGTCGCCGTCGCGCAGGAAGCCGGTGACCTCGCAATTCTCCAGAATGTCGACGCCGCGCCGGTCCGCGCCGCGCGCATAGCCCCAGGCGACCGCGTCATGGCGGGCCGTGCCCGCGCGCGGCTGTTCCAGCCCGCCAAGCACGGGAAAGCGGGCATTTGCCGATAGATCGAGCCCGGGAATGCGCCGCGCCAGTTCGTCCGGCATGACCATCCGGGAGTCGGCGCCCATAAGCCGCATCGCATTGCCGCGCCGCGCCGCGTCGTCCATCTGCGCGGGCGTGTGGCACAGATTGATAATGCCGCGCTGGGAAAACATCACATTGTAGTTCAGCTCGTGGCTGAGATTTTCCCAGAGCTTCATCGAATGTTCGTAGAAGGGCGTGTTGCCTTCGAGGAGGTAGTTCGAGCGCACGATCGTCGTGTTGCGGCCGATATTGCCCGATCCGAGCCAGCCCTTCTCGCAGACGGCGACATTGGTGAGGCCGTGATTGGCTGCAAGGTAGTAGGCAGTGGACAATCCGTGGCCGCCGCCGCCGATGATGACGACGTCGTATTGCGGTTTCGGTTCCGGTTTGCGCCAGGCGGGATTCCAGCCGGTGTTTCCGGTCACCGCGTTCCGGAGAACCTGCCAGGCAGAATACTCCGCCATTACCTTCGCGACCTTCTGTTTTTCATGTTCGATCCGCCATCGGGGCCGATTGCTGTGGCATGATTGGCGCCTCGACCGATCCGCCCGTGCTGATGGCTTCGGTCGGTGCCGATGATCCCGTTTTCACTGTGTCCTTGCGATGTTGGACGCGACATTTCAATCATTTTCTCGGTGGTCGATCCTAACCTGCGACGCTTCGATGTGCATGGCAATTTTTCGCCACACATTAACGATATCGCGACGAGCCGGCCGCGCCATTAAGGTTACGATGCGGAAATCTGTTCTTCGGCAGTTTCAATTCATGTTATCAGCCGCCCGATGAATACGGCCCTTAGATTTCTGATCGTCACCTTTGCGCTGCTGGCTGCATGGCCCGCCGTTTCGCAGACGCATGAAGGTGCGGCCAGTGACGTGTCGGCCTATGAGCGCGAACTGACGCAGATTTCCGAAGAATTCCGGAATGTGCTGGAAGACGACGGCAAGCTCGTCGACCTCTCCACGCGACTGCAAACCCTTGCGGAGTCGGTGCTCGCGACCGGTGTTGAACTCTCGCCGCGTCTGTCTGAAATCCGGATCAGGCTGGAGCAACTCGGCCCCGAAATCGAGCAGGGGGCTGAACCGCAGGTGCTGCAGGAACAGCGTGCCGCGCTGCTGGAAGAGCGTGCGCTGATCAATACGCTGATCGGGCAACTGGAAGACCTGTCGGTTCGGGCGAATACGCTCAGCAACGACATCAGCGAGGCGCGCCGCGAACTGTTCACCAGCACGTTGTCGCGCCGTTCAGACATTTCCGCCGCCTTCGGCCAGGAATTGATCGACGACATCCGCAACCGGTACGCGGTCTTCGCGAACAAGATCGGCTCATGGGTCAATTTCGCATGGCGCTACAAGTCCGGATCGATGGTCGCGGCGACCGCGCTTTCGGTCATGGCGGCGCTGCTTTTCCTTGTGTTTGCGCGGCGGTATCTCGGGCGGTTGCTGCGGCGCGATCCGGAGGCCGTGGAGCCCGGCTATTTTTCCCGCCTGATCGTCGGCTTCCTGGGAACGCTCATGCCGGCCGCCGGTGTCTGGCTGTTCCTTGTGCTCGTCTATGCACTCTACAACCATTTCTCGGTGCTGCGTGACGATATCGGCCAGATCCTGGTCGCTGTTTTCCTCGGCGTGGGCGTCATTTACCTGATCTGGCAGCTCTCGGAGGCGGTCCTTGCGCCGAGGCTGTCGCAATGGCGTCTCGTTGCCGTCACGGACCGCGCGGCGGTGCTCCTGAAGCTGCTTGTGCTTGTCATGGCGGTGACGATCATCGCCGACGATGTGATCACGCAGATCCTGAAAATCGTTGGCGAATCCCTGCCGATTACCATCGCCAAGAGCCTGATAAGCAGTTTCGTCGTCGGGCTTGTCATGCTGGCGATCGCGTCCGTTCGCCCCTTCGCGGGCGAGGACGGCGCGCCGGACCGACCATGGCCCGGCTGGCTGCGCTTCCTGTTGTGGGTGACCGGAACTGCACTGATCATCGCGGTTTCGGCCGGCTATATCGGCTTTGCGGATTTTGTTTCCAAGCAGATCGTCATCACCGGCGCGGTCGCCGCCACGATCTATCTGGGCCATCTCGCCGCGCATGCGCTGTCGCGCGAGAAGGCGCTGGTCCATTCGCGTCTGGGCAAGCGTCTGCACGTCCAACTGGAGATGTCCGAAACCGCGATCGACCAGTTGGGCCTCGTCCTCGGTGTCCTGTTGACCCTGACCCTGCTCGTCATCGGCATCCCGGTGCTGCTGCTTCTCTGGGGCTTCAAGTGGGGCGATATCCGCAGCTGGATGCTCGGCACGGTCACGGAGTTCTCGGTCGGCTCGATCTCGATTTCGATCACGGGGATCCTTGCCGGTATCGTGGTCTTCATCGTCGGTTTCTGGCTGACCAAGCTGTTCCAGCGCTGGCTCGACCGGGACGTTCTGGAACGCAGCCGCGTCGATGCGGGCGTGCGCAACTCGGTGCGTACGGGCATCGGCTATGTCGGCGTGACATTGGCGGCGCTGGTCGGGGTCGCGGCCGCCGGGATCGACCTGTCGCAACTGGCGCTCGTTGCCGGCGCGCTGTCGCTCGGCATCGGCTTCGGGCTTCAGAACATCGTCTCCAATTTCGTGTCCGGACTGATCCTGCTCGCGGAGCGTCCGTTCAAGGTGGGGGACTGGATCGAGGCGGGCGGCATCTCCGGCACGGTGAAGGCGATCAACGTCCGCGCCACGGAAATCGAGACGTTCCAGCGCAAGTCGGTGATCCTGCCCAATTCCGATCTCATCAACGCCTCGGTCGGCAACTGGACGCACCACAACACGCTGGGCCGTGTCGAAGTGGCGGTCGGCGTTTCCTACAATTCCGATCCGAACCAGGTGCGCGAGATCCTGATGTCGATCGCCGAGGACCATCCGCGCGTCTTGTCCAACCCGGAGCCGTATGTGGTGTTCGTCAATTTCGGCGAGTCGTCTCTCGATTTCGATTTGCGGGTCTATTTGGCCGACATCAACTTCATGCTGACGGTCGGTACGGAAATCCGTTTCGCGATCCACGAGCGGTTCAAGGCGGCCGGTATCGAGATTCCGTTCCCGCAGCGCGATGTCAATTTGCGTGTGATGGGCAAGGAGGACGTCGTTGCCGAAACCGGAGACGCGTTCGGCCCGATCGAGACCAGCCCGACCGGGCACCGCGACGAATAGGCGTTCAGTTTCGGTTCAGGCCGGAATTCGTATAAGATCGGCAAGTCGCGGCGAAAGCCGCAAGCAAGAAAGGAGGCGATGCCATGCGGCGTCGTTCTGAAAACAAGACAAGACTGCCGGTCGTTTTCGCTGCCATTCTGGCGGCATGCAGCGCCGCCGGCGCGGCTTCGCTGACCAACAAGGATGATGCGAGCCAGACGATCGTCGTCACCGAGGGCGGCGTCAAGACGGAGTTTGCCATCGCGGCCGGTGAAACGGTCAAATTGTGCGATGATGGCTGCTTCCTGACGCTGCCCAGCGGAGACCGGGCCGCCCTCGGCGGCGAGGAAGCGGTCGACATCGTCAACGGCGAGGCGGTCGTCGAATAGGACCGATTTCCGTTCGAATTTGACGAAATCCATTTACCGGCGGTCAACCAGGCCGCCGGCTTTTCGTGGTTTTCCGGTCTGTTAACCAAGCCATTTCACCGATTCCTCCCATCCTGCGGCGTATTTTCGTCGCGGGGCGAAACGAATGCGTTCGCTCCCGGACCATGTGCGGAGGCGGTGACCATGTCGATACGATCGACACGTTGCCCGGTCGCGGGATCGTCGCGATCGTGAAGGACTTCGTCGAAAGCCAGTTCACTTGGAACCACGCCAGTCAAAGGGCGCGGAGGACGGAAGCATGAACACATTGATCGCAAGGACGGATCGTCTCCTGCTCGCTTCGGGCGGACGCGCCGCGCGGATATGGTCGTCGCAATCGGCCTTGTTCGGCGCGATCCTGATCGCCACGTTCACGCTGGTCGTCGCGGCTGTCGGCATCGTCTATCCGAAGACGAACTGGGACATCTTCGCCTATCTGGCGAGCGCCTACGAGACGCCCGGCATGAGCGCGCAGGTTTTGCATGACCACGCCTACGACACGGTTCGCGACGCGATCGCACCGGGTGAATTCACGGTGCTGACCGAGGATCGCGACTACCGGGTTCGCCAATATGCCGACCCGGATGCCTTCGTGACCATGCTCGGCTTCTACAAGGTCAAATGGCTCTATATCGAGACGATCCGCACAATGTCGGGCTTCGTGGATTCGTTGACCGCCATCCGGCTCATATCGGTTCTCTCCGCGCTTGCCGTCGGTGCGATATCGATCGTCTGGCTGTGGTCGCGTCAGGCGTTACAACTCGCGCCGCTGGCGCTCGCCGCGCTGATGCTGTCGGGATTCGGTGAGTTGGCGCGCCTGGGCACGCCGGACCTCTATTCCGCCGTCTTCTTCGCTGGCGGAATGCTCGCTTTCCTGCATCGCCGCGAAGCGCTGACGGGCTTCCTCCTGTTCCTCGCTTTTCTCGTTCGTCCGGACCATCTCGCCTATATTGGCGTACTGATGGTGGTGGCGGTCTATATGCGCTCCATTTCCTGGGGCGTGGTGGCGGCGTTTGCGGGCGCGGCGGCTGTCTATGTTCCGATCACCCATGCCGCCGGGCATCCCGGCTGGTGGGTGCAGATGTGGTTCACTCATGTCGAATATGTCGGCACGCTCGAGAATTTTCATCCGCCGTTTTCCGTCGCGGTCTACCTGCAGTCGGTGATCCGGGCGCTGGTGCGTTCCCTCGTCGAGAACGAGTGGCTGGGCGTGTTGATCGTCGGCACAGCGATCTGGTGGCAGATGATCCAGCACAATGTCGAAACCACGCGCCGCGAATCCGTCATCCTCGTCGCCACCTTGCTGGCCGTGGCCGCAAAATTCGCCGTGTTTCCGCTGTTCGACACCCGCTTCCACTTCGCCTATCTGCTGGTCTTCTGCCTCACTCTCGTCGGCGCTCTCGGCCAGTTGCGCTTCCGCATCCCCAATGGGCCTTTCAGCGACTTCTCGCTTCGCTGAGGCAGGCCTGGAAACAGGCAACTGACAGGGCGCGAGGCGGCGTCGGAACCGTTATCCGGCACGGAGTTTCCGATGCTGGTCGCGGCGTCATCGCCGCATGTCGCAAACAGGCTGCAATCGCGCTGCGTGGCGGTCTTATAGTCTGCCCGAAATCTCATTCCGGAGTCGCGGGCAATGGCAAGTTTTCCTGAAAAGGCGAAGGTCGTAATCATCGGCCTGGGCGGTATCGTTGGCGCCTCGGTCGCCCATCACCTGATCGAGCGCGGCTGGGACGATGTCGTCGGCATCGACAAGTCGTCGATCCCGACCGACATCGGTTCGACCAGCCACGCCTCCGACTTCTGCTACGCGACGAGCCACGACTTCCTGTCTTGCTGGACGACGCTCTATTCCATCGACTTCTTCATGAAGCGCGGGCGCTATTCCAAGGTCGGCGGCTTCGAGATCGCGCGTGTCGGCGACGACGGCCGCATGGACGAGATCAAGCGCAAGGTCGGGTCCGCAAAGGCGTTCGGCACGGGTGCGCGGCTGGTCGATGCAGCGGAGATCAAGGCGAAATTCCCGCTGGTCGAGGAAAGCATGGTGCAGGGCGGCATGTGGGACCCGGATGCCGGCCTCGTCTCACCGCGCTCGCAGACGGTCGCGGGCGAACTGGTCGATGAGGCGGTGGCCAGTGGCAAGCTGCGGTCCTTTGCCAACACGCCGGCGCAGAGCCTCGTGATCGAGGGTGGCCGCATCAAGGGCGTGAAGACGCATCGCGGCACGATCATGGCCGACCATGTCGTCGTCTGCGCAGGCCTGTGGGGCCGTCTGATCGCGGAAATGGCGGGCGAGGACCTTCCGGTCATGCCGGTCGATCATCCGCTCACCTTCTTCGGGCCGTATGACGAGTTCGCCGGCACCGGCAAGGATATCGGTTTCCCGTTGCTGCGCGACCAGGGCAACTCCGCCTATATGCGCGACACCGGCGATCCGAAGACGCCGGAAGGCGGGCAGATCGAGTGGGGTTACTACGAGGAGAAAGATCCGCGGCTCTGCCATCCGCGCGACATCCTGGAAAAGGAGCAGGCGCGCCTGTCGCCCTCGCAGCGCGATCTCGAGATGGAGCAGATCATCGAGCCGCTGGAACGCGCGATGGAACTGACGCCGATCCTCGGCGAACTCGGTTACCGGGAGAGCCATTCCTTCAACGGCCTGTTGCAGGTGACCACCGATGGCGGGCCGTCGATCGGCGAAAGCCAGAAGGTGAGCGGCCTGTGGTATGCGGTCGCCATCTGGGTCAAGGACGGCCCTGGCATGGCCAAGCTTCTGGCCGACTGGATGACCGACGGGCGCACGGAGATCGACCATCACGCGATCGACTATTCGCGCTTCTACCCGCACCAGATGGAAGAGCAGTACATCCACGACCGCTGCTATGAGAGCGCCTTCAAGATCTACAATCCGGCGGTGCATCCGCGCGAGCCCTACTCAAAGGGCCGCAACATCCGCACCTCGCCCTTCTATGAGCGCGAGAAGGAACTGGGCGGGTATTTCATGGAGATCGGCGGCTGGGAGCGCGCGCATGGCTATGCGGCGAACGAGCATCTGCTGGAGAAATATGGCGACCGGGTGCCGGTGCGCGAGAATGAATGGGACAACCGCCATTTTTGGCGCGTCTCCAATGCCGAGCATCTCGCCATGAGCGAGGATTGCGGCATGGTGAACCTGTCGCATTTCGCGATCTACGATGTTTCCGGACCGGATCATGTCGCGCTGATGGAATGGATCTGCGCGGCGCGGATCGGCGGCGACCACATGGTCGGCAAGGGCATCTATACCCATTTCCTCGACGATGAGGGCATGGTGCGCGCCGACCTGACCGTCCTTCGCATGGAGGACCGCTGCCGGGTGATCGATGGCGCGGATGCAGGACCGCGTGATTTTCACTACATGCGCCGCGTGGCCGGGGAAAAAGGCTTCGACGTCACCATCACGGACGTCACCGAGAAGAATGTGACGATCGGCGTGTGGGGACCCAATGCGCGCGAGACGCTGAAGAAGGTCGTCGAAGACCCGGAGTCCATTTCACCGGAGAATTTCCCCTTTGCGGCGATCAAGCCACTGCGGATCGCGGGCAAGGACGTCACGGGTTTCCGGATTTCCTATGTCGGCGAGCAGGGCTGGGAACTGCACATGGCCTATGAGGACGGCCTTGCGGTCTGGGATGCGCTTCAGGCTGCAGGGATCATGGCGTTCGGTGTCGAGACCTACGCCAACTCGCGCCGGCTGGAGAAAAGTCTGCGCCTGCAGAACGCCGATCTCCTGACCGAGTACAATCTCTACGAGGCTGATCTGGCGCGTCCGAAGGTCAAGGAAGCGGATTTCCGGGGCAAGGCCAAGCATCTCGAATACCGCGCGCGCGACCACCAGCCGGCAATGCTTTGCACGCTGGTCATGACGGACAATGTCGATTCAAAGGGTGTTGCCCGTTATCCGGTCGGCATCATGCCGGTGATGGATCCCGCAACCGGCGAGACGCTGGTCGACGAACTCGGCCGCCGCTCCTTCACGACCTCGGTCGTCTACGGCCCGAGCATCGGCAAGAACATCGCGCTCGCCTATCTGCCGCATGCGTGGTGCGAGGAAGGGCGCAAGCTCAGTGTGGAGTATTTCGGCGAGACCTATCCCGTCGAAGTGGCCGCTGTGGGCTACAAGCCGCTCTACGACCCGGAAAACCTGAAACCGCGCAGCTGACGATGTCGCGCCGGCGGATCAACCGCCGGCGAAGGCCATCTTGACGAGGCGGATATAGGTCTGCGTGCCGAGGCAATAGACCGTGTCGGTGCCATGTCGCGCACGCAGCCGGTCCGCGAGGGCTTTGAGACCTTGCGCGTCCTCGTAGTGAATCTCGTCTTCCACGCGCCCCGCCGCCTTGGCGTTGTCGTAGTGGAGGTAGCCGCGCGTGCCAGAGAGGGCGACTTCGTAATAGGCGGTGCCTTTCTCACCGGCGAAGAAGTCCCTGATGGCGTCAGTGTCCTTGTCGTCGGGAAGGGATGCGAGAATTACCGGGGTCGTCTCGCCGATCAGCCGGGACGCGAATGTCTTGTCGATGGACGACGCGCTGACACAGGCGTCGAAATAACAGCGTGTCGTGCCATCACGCAGGATGCCGAACGCCGCCGATTTGTCGTCCAGCGTGATATCCCGCGACGTTTGGCGGCCGAGGAACGCATCGGCGGCGGTGCGCGCCAGTGCCTTGTCCATTTCCAGCCAAGCGGGGAGGTGCCCGCCTTCCGCCGGCGCGGGAACCGAGACGACCTTCTCCGGCTCCACGATATTCAGCCGGTCGTTCCACCGCAGGGAGCTTTCGTCGCAGATCAGGATGTCGGCGTTCGCTCCGGCGAACAGCTTGCTGCGTGCGACATCGGCCAGGGTGGGGCCGAGACTCGCCGGATGCTCCAGCAGGATCGAGGTGACGACCGATACCGCCGATGGAATGTTGCCGGTCTCGTCGAACTCGGCGCCACGGCCGCATTCCAGAACGAGATAGTCCGCGCCGCGTTCGCGGAAATAGTGCAGCGCCATCAACAGAAAGATGCCGTAGGGCGACAGGTAGCTTGTGCCGTCGAGGCTTTCTTCGGCGGCTTCCAGTGCCGGCTCGATCGCCGCATGTGCCGCCATGAAGTCCGAAACACTTGCGGGCACGCCGTTGATCCGTATCCGGTCGTTGTGATCGATCTCTTCGGGCGACACGAACAGGCCGATATCCGCGCCGGTCGCTTCGCGCAGGATGTGGGCGATCATGCGCGACGTGGTTCCCTTGCCCTTGCTGCCGGTAATCCGGATGACCTTCGCTGGATCGGGAAGCAGCGACAGTTTCCCGGCAATGTCGAGAATGATCCGCGGATCGCGAATGTCGCGGTCGTGCCGTCCTTCGACCAGCGCCTTGCGCTTCATGAAGGAGGCGTAGATGCCATCCATCACGCGATTGAATGCGGGGTCGTCGCGGCGGGACATGATGCGTGTCCTGAAGGTTTTCGATGCGCGGACGGGCGTCAGCGCGGTTTTTCCTAAATTGGTTTCAACGGGTGGACCAGAGCAAATCCCGGTCCTTTGTGGCGTCGCTGACGAATATGTGAACCAGCGAGGCGAAATGGCGCGTTTCGCTTTCACGCGTTTGACGTATCATCCTCGCATGGCTTTCCGTGTCGCAGTCCCGGCGATGGTCGCCGTTTTTATCGCGCTTTTCGGCGCACCGGTCCGTGCCCAGGAGCGCGTCGATGTCGCGCTGGTGCTGGCCGTCGATGTGTCGCGCTCGATGTCCTACGAGGAACTGCGCATTCAGCGCGAGGGATACGCCGCAGCGATTTCCAGTCCACAGGTGGTTCGCGCCATCGGGCAGGGCGCTTACCGGCGCATCGCGATCACGCTTTTCGAATGGGCGGCGAACGTCCATGCCAACGAAATCATCGGCTGGACGATCATCGAGAGCCAGGCCGATGCGGATGCGGTCGCGGCCGAACTCCTCGCCACGCGCAGTTTCGGCGAACGGCGGACGTCGATTTCCGGCGCGATCCATCATGCGACGGGGCTTCTGGAAACGGCGCCGCTGCTTGCCGACCGGCGGGTGATCGACATTTCCGGCGACGGTCCGAACAATCAGGGTGTTCCGGTGACCGAGGCGCGGGACGAGGCGGTCGCGAAGGGTATCACGATCAACGGATTGCCGATGATGACGCGGGACGGCTTCGCCCAGCAGTTCCATATCGATGATCTGGACCGCTACTATACGAAATGCGTCATCGGCGGGCCGGGGGCCTTCATGGTGCCCGTCAATGACTGGGACCAGTTCGCGGAGGCCGTGCGTCGCAAGCTGGTCATGGAGATCGGACAGGTGGAAGAAGCCGCGCCGCGCGTCGTGCCGGCGCAGTTTATTCTCGAGGAACCCTATGACTGCCTGATCGGTGAGAAGATCTGGCAGCAGCGCGGCTGGCAGTTCGACGATTTCGATCGGTAATCCGGATCAGGCGACCATAAGCTGCTTGCGGTCGGCGCGTTCCTGCTGCGGCGACTTGGCGTAGACCTCGCGGTAGCATTTGGAGAAGTGCGAGGCGGACACGAAGCCGCAGGCAATCGCCACCTCGACGACCGGCATGGACGACTGGATCAGCAGATGACGGGCGCGGTCGAGCCGGATTTCGAGATAGTAGCGCGCCGGAGAGCGGCCCATTTCCTGGCGGAACAGGCGCTCGATCTGCCGGCGCGACAGGCCGACATGGTCCGCGATCTCGACCAATGACAGCGGCTCCGACAGATTGGCTTCCATCAGTTCGATGATCGTCAGGACCTTGGCGTTCTGCACGCCGAGACGCGCACGCAGCGGCAGGCGCTGGCGGTCGGTCGGATTGCGCACGCGGTCGGTCAGGACCAGCTCGCAGATGCGGTTCACGGTCGCGTCGTCGAAATCGTCGCTGATGATCTTCAGCATCATGTCGAGTGCTGCCGTTCCCCCGGCGCAGGTATAGATGCTGCCGTCGATCTCGAAGAGATCGGAGAAAACGCTGACCTGCGGGAAGGCTTCCTGGAAACCGGGCAGGTTTTCCCAATGGATGGCGCAGCGCTTGTTGTTGAGCAGGCCGGCCGCGCCGAGCGTGTGGGCCGCTGTGCAGAGCGAGCCGATCTTGACGCCGCGATTGTGTTCCTCGCGAAGCCATGCCGAGAGCGATTTGGAGTGGTTGCGCTCGATATTGAGACCGCCGCAAACGAAGACGATAGACGGCCTGTGCTGGCCGAGCATCAGCTTGCGCTCATCCTCGATGGAGGTGTCGACGGCAACCTGCACGCCGTTCGACGCGGTGACGGGCTCGCCGGTCTTGCTGGCCAGACGCCAAGCATAGGCTTCGTAGCCGAGGACGCGATTGGCGCCGCGCAGAGGCTCGACCGCGGCGGAAAAGGCGATCATCGTGAATTCGGGCTGGAGGTAGAAGACGATTGTCTTCGGCAGCGTCGGTGCGTTCGTCATCGGGCCAACCTCGCTCCTGTTGCCTGCCACAACATGAAATGTCGTTTTCATGACAAAGAACCAGCCATATCGGGTGCGGTCAACAAAAACCGGCAGCGGTGCCGTTCGTTGGGCCGCGCAAAAAAACCGGGAGGGTTCGAAAGCAGTCGCCGACGCCGGTCACGCCGGGGTCCTGCCGTTTGCCGGCAGATCGCCGGAATCGTGGTCCGAAAAGGGGATCATTGTTCACTCCATGCAAGTTCGCGTTCACACGGAGCAGCCATTTCGCGTCCGGATCGTTCCTACGGCGGTTTGGACACACCGTTTGGCGGGAACGGGCCAGCTATTATCAGAGCGTCTTCCGGTCGTTTGGGACCAACCGGGATAACGCACCCTCATGGACGGCTCGATCATTCCCCTATGATGGTCATGCCGGTTCGACGCGCAGAAAGTTGCGACACGAAATCGCTTTTCTGCGACATTCGGCTGTGTCGCAGAAAGGATAGATCGAAATCAGGCCGATTCAGTTCCGGGCGCGGCGGCCGCCTTCGCGTCTTCGACGGCGTCCGGGGCCGCCTCCGTCGTCATTGGCGGCGAGCGTCTTGCGTTCCGGCAGTGCGACGGCTTTCGCCAGTTCGGGGAACGGATCGACCTTGTTGGGCAGCGCCATCGCGGCGACGAAATGGTCCTGGAATTTCGGCTCCAGCGCCGTCTCGATCTTCTCGATTTTGCGCACGGTCCGTTCGATTTCGCGGCGGAAATCGCGATTGACCAGCGCCATGCGCGCGCCGGTGCCGGCTGCATTGCCGACCGCGGACACATTCGAAAGGTCGCAATCGGGAATCAGGCCCAGCACCATGGCGTATTTCGGATCGATGAAGGAGCCGAACGCGCCGGCGAAACGGATGGCATCGACATGGTCGACACCCTGCTTGTCCATCAGGAGTTTGATGCCCGCATAAAGCGCCGCCTTTGCAAGCTGGATGGCGCGGACGTCGTTTTGCGTGACCGAGATCAGTGGATCGCCGTCATTCAGCACGTAGGAGAAGGTGCGTCCGTTTTCGATGATGCGCGGCGATTTCGCGGCGAGGGCACCGTCGATCACACCGTCCTCCGAAATCACGCCGGCCAGATACATCTCGGCGACGACCTCGATGATGCCGGACCCGCATATGCCGGTGACGCGCGTCTGCGCCACGGCCTCGTCGAAGCCATCCTCGTTCGACCAGAGATCGCTTCCGATCACCTTGAAGCGCGGTTCGAGCGTGTCCGGGTCGATGCGCACGCGCTCGATGGCGCCGGGCGCAGCGCGCTGGCCCGAGGAAATCTCGGCGCCCTCGAAGGCCGGCCCGGTCGGCGAGGAGGCGGCGACGACGCGGGACGAATTGCCGAGCACGATTTCGGCATTGGTGCCGACATCGACCAGGAGCATCATGTCGTCCTGCCGGTGCGGGCCTTCGGCGAGGGTCGCGGCGGCGGCGTCCGCGCCGACATGGCCGGCGATGCACGGGATGACGTAGACGCGGCAGCCGGGATTGGCGTCGAGCGCCAGTTGCCCGGCCCATGTGTGGACCGCGCCGGAGACAGCGAGCGCGAAGGGCGCGCCGCCAAGCTCGGTCGGGTCGATGCCGAGGAAAAGGTGATGCATGATCGGATTGCCGACGAAGACGGCGTCGAGGATGTCGGTGCGATTCGCGCCCGATTCGTCGCAGACCTTGCCGATCAGTCCGTCCACCGCCTCGCGCACGGCCTTCGTCATCGCTTCGCGCCCGTCCGGATTCATCATCACGTAGGAGACGCGGCTCATAAGATCTTCGCCGAAACGGATCTGCGGATTGGACGTGCCGGCCGAGGCGATCACCTGACCCGACAGCAGCGAGACCAGATGCATGGCGATGGTCGTCGAGCCGATGTCGCAGGCGATGCCCCATGCCTCGTTGTGCAGGCCGGGCCACAGGGCGATCAGGTTGGCCTGGGCCGTTTCCTCATCCTTGTGGATCGCGGCGGTGACGCCCCATTTTCCTTTGCGAAGAATGGCTTGGACCTGCGGGTAAAGATACTGGTCGACCAGAATATCGGAGAAACCCCAGTCGCGCTCCAACGCCGCAAGGAGGCGGTCGAGATCGCCGAGCGGGGCGTGCATGTCCGGTTCCTCGACCTCGACATAACAGAGCTGGGCGGCAGGTTTGCGCTCGAAGACACGCGTGTCGGCCGCCTTGCGGACGATTTGCGCGTTGATCTGCACATCCTGCGGGATGTCGATGACGAGATCACCGGTGATCGTCGCGGAGCAGGAGAGGCGGCGGCCGGACTTCAGGTCGCGTTTTTCGGCGTAGCGCTTTTCCTTCGCGCCGAAGGGGGAAAGATGGTCGTTTGCCGAGGTGATGCCATGCTTGGCGAACTGGCCCTCCTGCACCTCGATCTGGCAGCGCCCGCATATGCCGCGTCCGCCGCACACGCTCTCGACATAGACGCCGAGCTGCCGGGCAGCTTCCAGAACGGTCGTGCCCTCGGGAAAGCGTCCGCGCCTTCCCGAGGGCATGAAGAGAATGAGGGGGTCGGCCATGGGCTCCCGTCAGGCGCCGGCGCCGGTTCGCGCAGCGCGTCCGCCGCGACGTCCGCCGGCCGCACGGGCAGGCGCCGGAGCCGCCGCACCGCTCGCGGAGGGCTGATGGTCGCGATAGGTCATGATCCAGTTTCCGCAATCCGGGTCGGTGCCGTTCAGCACGTTGGCTGCATGGACCATCTCCATTTCCTGCGGACGGCAGGGGTTCATGATCGCCGACGTCATGCCGGACGCGATCACCATCGGGATGAAGGCGGCGTTGATGCCGTGGCGATGCGGCAGGCCGAAGGAGATGTTGGACAGGCCGCAGGTGGTGTTGACGCCGAGTTCGTTGCGCAGGCGGTAGAGCAGCTTGAAGACCTGCTGGCCGGCAGTGCCCATGGCGCCGATCGGCATGACGAGCGGATCGACCACGATGTCCTCGGCCTTGATGCCGTAGTCGGCGGCGCGCTCGACGATCTTCTTGGCGACGGCGAAGCGCACGTCCGGGTCAGTCGAGATGCCGGTCTCGTCATTGGAGATGGCGACGACCGGGACATCGTATTTCTTGATCAGCGGCAGGATGGCCTCGAGCTTTTCCTCCTCACCGGTCACCGAATTGACCAGCGGGCGGCCCTTGGCGACCTTCAGCGCGGCTTCGATGGCGGAAGTGACCGAGGAGTCGATCGAGAGCGGAACGTCGACCAGTTCCTGCACCATTTCCAGCGTCTTGACGAGCAGGGCCGGTTCGGTGGCGTTCGGATCGACCGCGGTGACGCCCGCATTCACGTCGAGCATCGTCGCGCCGGCGGCGACCTGAGCCAGCGCGTCGGCCTTCACCGTTTCGAAATTGCCCTCGACCATTTCGGCCGCGAGTTTCTTGCGGCCGGTCGGGTTGATGCGTTCGCCGATGACGCAAAAGGGCTGGTCGAAACCGATGACGATTTCCCGGGTGGCCGAGGCGACGATGGTGCGAGCCATTTTATGGATGTTCCTACGATTTGGAGTTCATAGAAGGATATAAAGATGTCTTTATATCCCATGTGCCGCGTTCTTCAAGCCACTGCGAGGCTTTTTTGATGCCGCCGAAGGGGAAGACGTGAATCTGCTTGATGGCCGTGCCGGGCGTGGCGAGCGCATGCTTCTCGATCGGCCCGACGACGCCTTCCGGCGAATGGCTGGTCGCCAGCATGGCGAGCGAGCGGGTGTTGCGCTTGAAGAATTCGAGCGAATTGCCGACGCCGCACATGGCCGCATATTTGACCAGCGTGGTGATCTTGGCCGGGCCGGCGACGCCGAGATGGACCGGCAGATCGATGCCGTGGTCGCGAAGGCTCTCGGCCCAGTCGACGAATTTCTGGCCGTCGAAACCGAACTGCGTGACGATGCGGATGCGCGCGTCGGTGCGTTCGCCGAAGGACTTTTTGAGCCGGAGCGCTTCGATCGCGACTTCCGGCGAGAAATCCGGGCTGCCCTCGGGGTGCCCTGCGACGCCCATCTCGGTCACGCCGTATTTGTCGAAAAACCCGGTTTCCAGCACTTCCATGGTGGACGAGAAGTCTCCGGCCTGTTTCTCCAACCCGCCGCCGATGACCAGCACGTCATGGACGCCGGCTTCCTCGGCCATCGCCTTGATGCGGTCTTCGAGGGCGGCCTTCGTGGTCAGGCGACGCGAGGCGAAATGCGGCACTGGCGTGTAGCCGAGGTCGTGAACCCGTTTCGCGGCGGAAACGAGCGTCGCGTTGGTGTCGGTACCGACATCGGTGATGTAGACGCGCACGCCGGCGGGAAACAGACCTGGCAGGTCGGGCGATTCGGCCGCCTGTTTCGGCGAGACCTCGATGGACGCGGCGATTCTCTTCGGCGCGGCGCCCTTTTCCATGGAAACTGCATTCATTGCGCGGGTTCCTTCTCAAATCCCTCGTTGCGCACCAGCATCAACAACCGGTCCTTGTCGTAAACGGTCTCGATCTCGTTCATCGCCTTGTCGGCTTCGGCCTCGAGGTCGTCGCCGACGGCAATCGGGTCGCCCTTGCGCCATTCCGCCAGATAGGCGTCGCTGTCGCGCGCACCGACGCGCATCGCGCACATGTCGATGGCTTCCGTGAAGCGCAGCGGCAATTCGCGTTTCGCGGTCTCGCGCCGTCGGCGAATGATCACCTGAGCAGGAATGTCGCGCCAGTAGACGATGATTTTGTCAGCCACGATGGCCCTCCGTGTCGGGAACAAGCAATGCCGCAAGCCGGCATGGACGGCTTGTTACGCGACGACGCGCGGCAATTCAAAAGCGACAGCGAAGGCCGGCGGTGTCTAGAGCAACCAGGAGTGGGCGAAGGCGTGCGCGACGAGCACCACGCCGATCATGATGCAGATCGCCACAACGCCGGTGATGGTGCCGACGGCCAGCCAGAAGCCGTCGCGCTCCGACAGGGCAATTCCGCAGATGAACACGGCGAGCGCCGGCAGCCAGTTTCCGAAGGGAATCGGTATGACGACCGCGATGGCGTAGACGAGGGCGATCAGGCCGACCACCTTCTCGGCACTCTTGGCGTTCGGAAACGGCCAGTAGCGCGGTCGCACCCAGTTTTCCATGCGGCGCAGGAACGGGATCAGCCAGGTGGACATGCGATGAAACGCCTTGTGGCTGAGCGAGCGATTCAGGAAGAAGCGCGGCAGCCAGACGGTCGGATAGCCGATCACCATCTGGAATGCGACGAGCACGATCGGCACGCCGAGCAGCACGGTCGATCCGGGTGGGAACGGCAGCAGGTTGATGGCGGCGGTAAAGACCAGGAAAGTCGCGAAGGACCGGTCGGCCAGCGCGTCGCGGATGCGGCGGACAGAAACCTCGCCATGTTCCTCTTCGGCCAGTTCGCTCAGGACCTGGGAGAGCGGGCGCGGACGGCAATAGGAATGCGGAGCTTCAACCGGTTCGAATTGTTCCGGAGTCTGCTGCAACATCTTTTCAACCGCCTTCGAGGACGCTCATGGCGCGGGTATACGTCAGGTTCATGACGATAACCGGCAATTGCGACGATTTGGTTTACGATTGTGGCGCTTTTACCAGCCGGCCGGCCTGCTGCAAAGCCGGGGCCAGATCGCCGTATCCGGTCAGTTGGCGCTCGAAGGGCAGGCCGAGGAATTCTGCGGCTGCGCGGGCCTTTTCGGTCAGGGCGGGATCGTCAGTCTGCGCGATGTAGAGCACTCTTTGATAATTGCCGAAATACATCTCGCGCAATTCCGGATGCCGGTCGAGGCCAAGCGGCTTCACCAGAAACGCCTCGAAATGGCGGGCCAGGAAATCGGTGACGAAGAAGGTCGTGAGGTAGTTCCCGTCCGCCGCCTCGAAGGTGTCGTTGCCGATATAGAAGGAGAAACAGTGCGGCCCGGCGATGCGGCTGACGCCATGTTCCGCGCAGACCTTGTCCAGCATGCCGCCGGTGCCGCAATCGGCGTAGCCGATGAAGATGTGCTCGTAGCCCTCGGACCGCGCCTTGCGTATGGCCTTGTCGGTCTCCGGCGCGATATTTTCCGGATGATTGTGGTATTCGGCCGGCAGGCAGGTGAGCGAGATGTGGTCGAGGCCGTTGATCCGGCACACTTCCAGAATCTCGCGCGCGATCATGCCGCAAGCTATCACCCTGACCTTTTGTCCGTCTGCGTCCATGAGGCGTTCAGTTTTCTTCAATACCGGCATGACATAGTGTGGATAAGCGCGGTTTTCTATCGCGCAGAACACCAGCAAGCCGCACACGGGTTTCAAATTCCTTGGGGACGGGAATGAAAGCGCCGGAACTCTCAGTCATACTGCCTGCCTTCAACGAGGCGAAGAACATACCTCTGATCGTCGACAAGATCGCGGCGGTCATGGGGGACACTCCGTTTGAGGTCATCGTCGTCGATGACGACAGCCCGGACGGCACGGCTGACGTGACGCGTTCGATCGGTCGCGAGAAACCCTTTGTGCGATGCGTGAAGCGGATCAACCGGCGTGGCCTGTCGGGTGCCTGTATCGAGGGCATGATGGCGGCGAACGCGCCGGTCGTCGTCGTCATGGACGCCGACATGCAGCACGACGAGACGCGTCTGCCAGTCATGCTCGCCGAAATCCGCGACGGCGCCGATCTGGTGATCGGCAGCCGGTATGTCGATGGCGGCGCGGCATCCTCGGGCTTCGTCAAGAAGTCCCGCGCCAAGGGCAGCGAACTGGCCACCGCGCTCGCCAACCGGATTACCGGCGCCTACACGACCGACCCGATGAGCGGCTTCTTCATGATGACGCGCGATGTCGCCGACAGGGCCGCGCGGGTCGTGTCGCGCGACGGCTTCAAGATCTTGTTCGACATCGTCAGCCGCTTCGGACACGATCTGAAGATACGCGAGGTGCCGTTCCAGTTTCGCGAGCGTGTTGAAGGCGAGAGCAAGCTGGGCTTCCTGGTGACGGTGCAGTTTCTCGGTCTGTTGATCTCGCGCTACACAGGCGGGTTCATACCGGTAAAATTCCTGCTCTACGGGCTTGTCGGTTTTACCGGCCTGTTCGTGCACATGGCGACACTGCTGCTGTTGAATGCCAGTTTTGGCGTCGGTTTCGCGACCGCTCAGATCGTCGCCACCTTCGCGGCGATGACCTCGAACTTCGCCTTCAACAACGAGGTCACCTACGCGCATCGCAAGCTCACCGGATGGCGTTTCGTGACCGGTCTTCTGACTTTCTACATCATCTGCGGTATCGGCGCGCTCGCCAATGTGTCGATCTCGGTCCGCCTGTTCGAATGGGACTGGTCGGCGGCGCTGGCGGGCTTCGCGGGCGCACTGATGAGCGCGGTGTTCAACTATGCGGTGACAAAGCTTGTTACCTGGCGCGACACCTAGAAGGCATCGTCCCGCTCACTGTTTTTCGACGGGAATGACGAGAAGCTCGAATTGCGGACGGCTTCCGGCCATCTGGCTTATGACTGTCGGATCTCCGGTCGGACGATAGCCGGCATTCTCCAGCAATCTTACATAGTCGCGGAGCATGCTTTCGTCGTCGCCGGCACGGGCTGGCAGAACGGCAATGGCCGTCTCGTGCGCACCCGTTTCAAGATACTGGAAATGCCGCGGATCGGAGAGAGGGATCACGTCGATGGTTGGGCCGAGGGCATGGCCTGCCTTGGCGCCGAACGTCCAGCTCTTGACGATAACCGCCGAAGGCGCGCCAAGCGCCGGCCATGCCTCGGCGAGCGCCGTCCAGTCCTGCAGTTCCCGGCCGATTTCCCAATCTTGCGCCAAACCGGGAATGACCCTTCCGGCAAGCGAGTAACGGCTCTGGAGCGCGACTATCAGCGCGACCGCCGGAACCAGCGCGCAGGCGGCGCGGAATGTGAACAGGATCAATCCGCGGAACCGGTCGACATTGTTCGCCGTCCAGCGCCCGGCGAGAGGAAAACCGAATATGAAGCCGCTCATCGCCCAGTGTGCCAGTGAATCGCGCGACAGAAGCGCAATGGCCAGAAAAAGGGCGGGCGGCACGATAGCAAACCAGGCGAAGAGCCGATCCGCGGTCCGTTCAGGCCGAATGAGGCCGCCTAACGATGCGGTCAGGATCACCAGCCAGGTGCCAGGCAGGAGATAGATAATCTGGCCGCCCAAAACCGACAGGAAATTCACCGGATGGAGAATACCTGAATCGGCAGAAGCGCGCCCCGCCTGGAATGTGATGGAGATCCAGTCATGAGACGCGTTCCAGACGAGCGTCGGAACGAGTCCCAGCATTGCGATCGCCAGTGTTGCCCAGAGGGTCGGCGATGCGAGCAAACGGCGGTGCGCGGGGCTCGCGATCAGGAAGATGAGGGCCGAAAGACCGAACAGGGCCGCCTGGTATTTGGAAGCCAGAGCCAGCGCGAAAAACAGCCCGGCGGAAAGCCACCGGCTCGTCCGCAATTTCGCGTTCGGCGCCAGAAGATCCGGCAGGACAAGGCGTAACGTCGCCAGCAGGGCGAGGTTCAACGGCCCGTCGGGCACGACGAAATGGCCGGCGGAGATGAAGAAGAACGGCGCGACACTGTACCAGGCGAGCGCCCAGAAGGCGGCGGAGCGGCCATAGGCGAGACGGGTGATATCCCAAATCAGCCAGCCGCTGACCGCGCCGGCGAAGATGAAGGGCAGGCGGATGACGGCTACGCTTTCCGTGCCCGTCAACCATGCCATCAGGCGGGCGAGCGTGAAGGCGACGGGCGGGTGGTCGAAATAGGAAAGCGACCAGTCACGCGATACGGTGATGGCATAGGCTTCGTCGTTGGTTGCCGGAAAAACCCAGGAGATCAGGAGCCGCAGCGCGAGGAATCCGGCGATCAGGAGGAGGGCGTTCCGGACGCCCGTTTCGCCGCTGGAATCGATATCGGATTGGGCTGGCATCGGTGCCTTCAACAGCGTTTCGCTATCGGCCGCAAGCAAAAAGCCCGGACTGGAAATCCGGGCTTTCGAAATCGAAGAGAAAATTCGCGATCAGGCGGTTACGTGGCTGTTGTGCTTGCGCTTCATGAACTCTTTCGCGGTCTCGACGGCGACCGCCGCGTCGCGGCAATAGGCGTCGGCGCCGACGGCTTTGCCGAACTCCTCGTTCAGCGGCGCGCCGCCGACCAGGACGATCAGGTCTTCGCGAATGCCCTTTTCCTTCAGCGTGTCGATGACGACCTTCATGTAGGGCATGGTGGTCGTCAGAAGAGCGGACATGCCGACGATGTCGGGCTCTTCGCGCTCGATTGCCTCGAGATAGTTCTCGACCGGATTGTTGATGCCGAGATCGACGACATCGAAGCCAGCGCCTTCCATCATCATGCCGACGAGGTTCTTGCCGATGTCGTGAATGTCGCCCTTGACGGTTCCGATCACCATCTTGCCGAGCTTCGGGGCGCCGGTTTCGACGAGCAGCGGACGCAGGATGTTCATGCCCGCCTTCATCGCGTTGGCCGACAGCAGCACTTCCGGCACGAACAGGATACCGTCACGGAAGTCTTCGCCGACGATACGCATGCCCTCGACGAGCGCTTCGGTAAGCACCTCATAGGGCGCCCAGCCACGATCCAGCAGGATCTGCGTCGCCTCGACGATTTCCTCCCTCAGACCGTCATACAGATCGTCATGCATCTGCTGGACGAGTTCGTCGTCGGACAATTCGGAGAGGATGATTTCATCGTCGGACATGTGCGGTAATTTCCCGATAGCGTGAGACGCGGCAGTGCCTGCCGAGGTTTAACAGGATTTTGAATCGGAAATCATAAAAAAAGCGCTTCAAATGCGACGGCCTCAAATGCTTTTGCGACCGTGTCAATTTCGTGTTCCCGCGATGCGCAAGATGTCTCATTGTCGCGGCAGCGTCAAAGCCTGCCGCGAATTGAAGGGCCTGAATCACCACTCGCCATCATTGTCGATCCTCACAAGCCGGGGCCGGCGGTTCCGGCACGCAGTGTTTTCAGGGTGAGACCATGTCAGATTCGGCAACGGAAACGGACCAGTCGGGCGCGGAAGGCGCACGCGGACGGGGCGGGCGGCGCGCATCGGGCGGAGCGGCCGCAAGACGGGCGGCGCGCAGCGGCGGCCAGCGTTCGCCGGCGATGCCGAACATTACGCGGCGGGTGCCGGTTTACGAGGTGCTCGACGAGGAAGCGATCTCGACCATCGAGGCGAATGCCGACATGGTCCTCGAGGAAATCGGAATCGAGTTCCGCGATGACGAGGAAGCGCTGAAGCTCTGGAAGGACGCGGGCGCGGACATCAAGGGTCAGCGCATCCATTTTCCGAAGGGCCTGTGCCGGGACCTGCTCAAGACCGCGCCCTCCGTCTTCACCCAGCATGCCCGCAACCCGGAGCGGAACGTTCAGATCGGCGGAGACGCGACCGTCTTCGCGCCGGTCTACGGGCCGCCCTTCGTGCGCGATCTCGACGGCGAGCGCCGCTACGCGACGATCGAGGATTTCCGCAATTTCGTGAAGCTGGCCTATATGGCGCCGTCCATGCACCATTCGGGCGGTACGGTGTGCGAACCGGTCGACATTCCGGTCAACAAGCGCCATCTCGACATGGTCTACAGCCACATCCGCTATTCGGACAAACCCTTCATGGGGTCGGTGACCGCGCCGGAACGCGCAGAAGACACCGTGGCGATGTGCAAGATCCTGTTCGGCGACGATTTCGTAGAGAACAACACGGTCGTCACGAACCTCATCAACGCCAACTCGCCGATGGTGTTCGACGACACGATGCTGGGCGCGGCCAAGGTCTATGCGCGCCACAACCAGGCCTGCATCATCTCGCCCTTCATCCTCGCCGGCGCCATGAGCCCGGTGACCATCGCCGGCACGCTGACGCAGGTCCTTGCCGAAGTGCTCGCAGGCGCCGCATTCACGCAGCTCGTACGGCCGGGCGCGCCGGTCCTGTTCGGCACGTTCGCCGCCTCGATCTCGATGCAGTCGGGTGCGCCGACTTTCGGCACGCCGGAACCGTCTCTCGTCTCTTATGGCGCGGCCCAGCTGGCACGGCGTCTTGGACTGCCTTTCAGAACGGGCGGTTCGCTGTGCGGCTCGAAGATCCCGGACGCGCAGGCGGCGCATGAAAGTGCGACGACCTTGAACATGACGCTGCTCGCCGGCACGAATTTCGCCCTGCACTCCGCCGGTTGGCTGGAAGGCGGCCTCGTCGCCTCCTATGAGAAGTTCATGATCGACGTCGACCAGCTCGGCATGCAGCAGCGCTTTGCGGAAGGCATCGACATGAGCGCCAACGGTCAGGCGCTGGATGCGATTCGCGAAGTCGGACCCGGAAGCCACTATCTCGGCTGCGATCACACGCGGGCCAATTTCGAGAACGCCTTCTACCGCTCGCTGATCGCCGACAACAATTCCTTCGAGCAATGGGATATCGAGGGGCGCAAATCGGCCGACCAGCGCGCCAACGCGCTGGCGCGACAGTGGCTGGACAGCTATCAGGCCCCCGATCTCGATCCGGCCATCGACGAGGCGCTGCAGGACTTCATCCGTCAGCGCAAGGAATCGATGCCCGACGCGTTCAGTTGAAAGAAGCCCGTGGACGGCCGGGCTAAAGTGGCCGACATCATCCACGACGAAGTCTGGCGCGTCGGCCGGCGCGACGCGGAATGACCGAAGACGTTCGGCTCGACAGACTCGACGCCGCGCTCGCGGCGCATGGGCTGATGCGTCGCGGCGGGTTCGCATTCACCGAGGCGGACACCGCGCCGCCCGCGTTACGGGGCATGCCGGCGCGCAGCGTCATTCTCGTCGGTCATGGAGGCGGCAGCATCTGGCCGCATTTCCGAGCATGGCTCGCGGCGCTGGACGTACCGCCGGATGATCCGCTCGATACGTGGTCGCGCGCGGTGATCGAACCGGTCGCCGCCCGTTTCGGCGCGCGCGCGGTATTTCCTTTCGACAAACCCTGGCTACCCTTTCAGCAATGGGCGGTTCGGGCGGAAGATCTGAAACCGTCGCCGCTCGGCATTCTGATGCATCCGGAGTTCGGCCTCTGGCACGCCTATCGCGGCGCGCTGCTGTTCGATGTCGATATTCCGGCTCATCCGCCTGTCAATCCGATTCATGTCTGCGCCCTATGTGACGGAAAACCCTGCATGAATGCCTGTCCGGCAGGTGCCGTCACCGAGGCCGTGTTCGATGTTGGCGCCTGCGGCGGATATCTTTCTTCCGGCGGCGCCTGTCGCGATGCCGGTTGCCTTGCGCGGGCTGCCTGTCCGGTCGGACACCCATATGGCGCCGCGCAAACCGCCTTTCACATGACGGCGCGCCTGCGCGGTCTCGACGGCCAATAAAAAAGTTTTGCGCCGACCCAAGGATCGCCGATAACGCACCGTCTTAAGGGCGATGATGACGATGCAAGCGGATGTCGTTTCACATACGGGCGCGATTGCCGGCGACGGAGATCAGGCGCTTGCCGCACGCGCGAGCAATGGCGACCGCGAGGCTTTCGCCTGCCTGCTCGAACGCCACTATGCCACGATCCATCGGATTGCCTGGCGGTGGTGCGGCGACGCGGCGGATGCGGATGACATAGCGCAGGACGTTTCCATCAAGCTTGCGCGCGCGATTTCCGGATGGCGCGCCGAGGCATCGTTTCCGTCCTGGCTTTACCGAATCGTGCTCAACACGGTGCGGGATCGCCAGCGGGCCAGCGCTTCGGAGCGCCGGCGCGTCGAGGCCTACGCCGTGCAGGCCATGGTCGACGCGCAGGGGGGCGAGGGAGCCGATGGCGATCCGGCCACACGTCTCTGGTCGGCTGTCGGCTCCCTTCCCGAACGCCAGCGCGACGCCGTGCTTCTGGTGCATGGCGAAGGGCTGAGCCACGACGAGGCCGCGGGCGTGATGGGCGTCTCGGAAGGGACCGTGTCGTTTCACATTCACGAGGCGAAAAAGAAACTGAGGGCGATCATGCAAAAGCCCGAGGATGAAGTGTCATGACAGACGAATTCGATCTCGACATTCTCAAGAAGGTTCCGGCACCTCAGCCGGATGCGGGCAAGCGCGATGCCGCCATGCGCGAGGCGCTGTCGGCCTTCGACGCCGAAAAAAAATCTGCGGGCACCCAAGGATCGGCCGCCGGCTCCCGTCTCATGACCATACTGCAACGGTCATGGAGCACGACAATGACAGCAATGACGAAGGGCCGGCTTATGTCCGGCACGGCAATCGCCGGGATTCTGGCGGTTCCGCTTGCCGGTTATCTCGCCTTCGCGGTGATGAACGAGGGATACCGCCCCGGTTTCGCCGACACGGCCCCGGTCGATATCGCGCAAGGGGTCCCGCCGAGCCTGGACGACACGATGGTGCTGGGGCGTAATCAGGCGTCGGGTGCCTATCGCGAGGCCGAGGAAAGCGACGCGGCAATCGTGCTTGGAGAGGCTCTGCCGGCTCCGATGCCGACGGCGCCGTCCTTTGCCAAACGCACGCTTGTCGGCGACGGCTCCGCCAAGATCGCGCCGGGCATGGAACGTCTGCGCCGCGACCGGTTCGAGACATACGAGACCAGCAGCGTCCGCGCCGTTCTCGAAGATCCCGTCTCGACCTTCTCGATCGATGTCGATACCGCGTCATACTCGGTGATCCGCCGGGCCATCATGGAAGGCCGGCTGCCCGATCCGGACAGCGTTCGCGTCGAAGAGCTGATCAACTACTTCAACTATGCCTATCCGCTTCCCGAGAACCGCAGCGCGCCGTTCGGGGTCAATGTCTCGGTCTCGCCGACTCCGTGGAACCCGGATACGAAGCTGATGCATATCGGCATCCAAGGCTTCGACATCGAGCCCGAAAATCGCCCTGCGGCGAACCTCGTTTTCCTGATCGACGTTTCGGGATCGATGGACGAAGCGGACAAGCTGCCGCTTCTCAAGAGCGGGTTCCGCCTGTTGCTCGACAAGCTGGACGAGCGCGACACGATCTCCATCGTCACCTATGCGGGCAATGCCGGCACGGTTCTCGAACCGACCAGCGCGTCGGAGCGCGATAAGATCCTGCATGCCATCGATACGCTGGAGCCGGGCGGAACGACCGCCGGGGCAGCGGGTATCGAGGAAGCCTACAGGCTTGCCCGTGAGGCGCGTATCGAGGGTGGCGTCAACCGCGTCATGCTGGCGACCGACGGCGATTTCAATGTCGGCGCGACGTCCGACGAGGAATTGAAACGGATGATCGAAGACCGCCGCGACGATGGCATCTTCCTGTCGGTCTTCGGTTTCGGCAAGGGCAATTACAACGACCAGCTCATGCAGGTCCTCGCCCAGAACGGCAACGGCACGGCGGCCTATATCGACACGCTGGCCGAGGCGCAGAAGACGCTGGTGGAAGAGGCGGGCTCGACGCTTTTCCCGATCGCCAAGGACGTGAAGATCCAGGTCGAGTTCAATCCGCAGACCGTCGCCGAGTACCGGCTGATCGGCTACGAGACGAGGGCGCTGAAGCGCGAGGACTTCAACAATGACCGCGTCGATGCCGGCGATATCGGCTCGGGTCATTCGGTCACCGCGATCTATGAGATCACGCCGGTCGGAAGCCCGGCGGTGCAAAACGATCCGTTACGCTACGGATCGGCCGAAAAGCCCGCCGCCGATACGGCCGCGTCGTCCGGCGAATATGCGTTCCTGAAACTGCGCTACAAGCTGCCGGACGAAACGCAGAGCCATCTGATGACGACACCGATCGGGCATGAATTTGACCGGGAGCGGCTCGCGTCGCTCTCGACGGATGCGCGCTTCTCGATCGCCGTGGCGGCGTTCGGCCAGAAGCTCCGGGATACGGACGCGGTGGCGGACTATTCATGGGACGAGATCAGGGACCTCGCGGCCGGCGCGCGCGGCGAGGATCCCTTCGGTTACCGCAGCGAGTTTCTGCGGTTGGTCGGATTGGCGGAGAGCCTTGACCGCTGATCCATACTCACGCCCGGCGTTCGCCTCCTGCGCCGGGCGTTTTTTCTTTTCGTTGACCTCGCTTGCCGGTTGCCGTATTTGGCCGCGCAGGGCACGAGGCGCCCGCCGCTCACCGGTTATCCGATGGTGAAGCCTCCCGGCGCAGGCCGGTCTTCGAGCAGACCCGTTTCAACGCGGTCCTGCGGCAATGTGAGCACCCGCATTCCATGACCGCATGAGCAGAACGGAACTGCAATCATGCCAGAGACATCTCTTTCCGGGACCGAGCGTCCCCGGACCATCGACGAAGCCAAGCAGCGCGCGAAGGCGCTTCGCAAGGCGATGAACGCGAACGGCGTCAAGATCAGCTATGGACAGGCGCTGGAACGCGTGGCCGCCGAAATCGGCTATCGCGACTGGAACACCGCCGTCGCCCGATTGTCGAATGAACCGCCATTCTCCATCCAGGTGGGCGACATTGTGAGCGGCACCTATCTCAAACAGCCCTTCACCGCCGAAGTCCTCGCCGTGGAACTGATCGGCGGCGGCAGCCACTACCGCGTAACGCTTCACCTCGAAGAGGCGGTGGATGTCGTGACCTTCGACAGTTTCTCGGCCTTCCGCCAACGTGTTCAGGGAACGGTCGACGATACCGGCGTTTCGCCTTCGCGAACCAGTGACGGCGAGCCGCATCTGGTGATCCGGCCGCTCGTCTCCGCCTTTGCCTGACTGCCGGTCAGGCGGTGACGAGCCGAGCTCCGACCATGAAGAAAAAGGCGCCGAAAGCGGCTTCGATCCAGCGCGTGGCGCGGCGGTAAAGCGCCTGCGCCCCGCGCGAGGAGAACAGGACAGCATAGAGGCCGTAGATCGTGAAGGATGACAGGCCGGCGGCGATGCAGAACTCGATGATCGTGAGAGGCGAGGCCTTCGAGGAGACGACGAAGACCGAGATCGATGCCCAGAACAGCGCCGATTTCGGGTTCATCAGGCAAACGCCGAGGCCGCGCGCATAGGAGGCGAGGGGCGAGAGACGGCGCGTATCCGGCCGGATTGCGCCCGGCGTGTTGCGCCATGCCGCGCGCAGCGAGCGAAAGCCGAGATAGACCAGATAGGACCCGCCTGCGAGTTTCAACGCCATGAAGGCCGGCGGATAGACGGTGAAGACCGCCGCAACGCCGAATGCGGAGGCGAGCGACCAGATGAATGTTCCGGTCGCGACACCGGCCACCACCAGCAGTCCCGCCTTGCGGCCATGGCCGAGCGCGGTCGATGCCGTCGCGACAAGGTTTGGACCGGGCGCGGCGATGGCGACGACCAGCATGAGCCAGGCGGTCAGCAGGATCGAAAAGGTCTCGTTTTCCATGGCTTGTTCCTCGATTCGGCTCTACGCCGGATTTTCTGGGCTGGCGAGAGAAAATCGGTGCTCCTCGCGCTGGAAATCGGGCCGCGGCATTGACTTGCCCCGTCCGGCCATGCGCCATTCGGCTGATGAACCTGACGCTTGCCGATATTTTTGCCGCGCAAAACACCATTGCCGGGATCGCCGCCGACACGCCGCTTGTGCCTTCGCCTTTCATGTCGGCACAATGCGGACAGGAATTCCTTCTCAAGCTGGAAATCGCCCAGCCGATCGGCGCGTTCAAACTGCGTGGCGCAGTGAACGCGATCGCGAATCTCGCCGAGGAGGTGGCCGGCGTGACCTGCTGTTCGACAGGCAATCACGGGCGCGGCGTCGCCTTTGCGGCGGCGCAGCGCGGCATGCGCGCCGTGGTGTGCATGTCGTCCATGGTCCCGAAGGCCAAGGTGGACGGTATTCGTGCGCTCGGCGCGGAGGTTCACATCGCCGGCACCAGCCAGGACGATGCGCAATCGGAAAGTTTGCGCCTGTGCGAGACGGACGGCCTTGCCGAAATATCGCCCTTCGACGATCCGTTCGTGATCGCCGGGCAGGGGACCATTGGGCTCGAACTGCTCGCCGCGCGGCCCGATCTGGAGGCGATCCTCGTGCCTCTTTCGGGCGGCGGGCTCGCCGGCGGGATCGCGCTCGCCGCCAAGACGATCCGGCCGGACATCCGCGTGATCGGGATTTCCATGGATCGGGGCGCGGCGATGCACGAGTCGATTCGGGCCGGTCATCCGGTCGAGGTGACGGAGGTCGAGAGCCTGGCGGACTCGCTTGGTGGCGGAATCGGGATGGACAACCGGCTCTCGTTTTCGCTTTGCCGCGATTATCTCGACGAGACGGTGCTGGTGAGCGAGGAGGAGATTTATTCGGCCATGCAAACCCTTTACTATGAAGACAGGATCGTCGCCGAGGGCGGATCGGTGGTGGGCCTTGCGGCGATGCTGGCGGGCAAGCTTCCATCATTTTCCGGGCCGGTGGCGACTGTCGTGACCGGACGCAATCTCGACATGTCGGTCTTCACGCGGATCGTGAATGGCGAGGACGTCACGCTGGGCGACACGGTGGTGCGGGGCAAGCCTTATGGCGCATGAGGTGCTGATCGCCACGGAGGCGGATCTCAGACAGGCGGTGAAACTGGATCTCGCAGTCGTCGAGACGGTCGAGCGCGCATTCGCGGCGCTGGCGACCGGTGAAGTCGTTATGCCGCCGATCCTCTCGATGGAGCTTGAGGCCGCCAATGGCGAGGTCGACGTCAAGACCGCCTATATACCGGGCTTCGACGGGTTCGCGATCAAGGTCAGCCCCGGCTTTTTCGACAATCCGAAGCTCGGGCTGCCCAGCCTGAACGGGCTTATGATGCTGTTCTCCGCGAAGACGGGTCTGGTCGATGCGCTGTTTCTCGACAATGGCTACCTGACCGATGTGCGTACGGCGGCTGCGGGCGCGGTGGCGGCGAAACACATGGCGCCGGAGACGGTGGAGACGGCAGGCGTGATCGGCACCGGCGTGCAGGCGCGCCTGCAAATCGCCGCGGCCCATCTTGTTCGGCCCTTTTCCCGTGTTCTGGTCTGGGGGCGAGACGGGGAGAAGGCGAAAGCCTGCGCGGAAGACATCGCGCGGATGCTGTCCGTGACGGCGGAAGCGGTGGACGATCCAGCGCGGCTGGTCGCAGAAAGCCAGCTTATCGTCACGACGACGCCGGCGCGCGAGCCGGTCTTGAAGGCGCAGTGGCTGCATCCCGGTCTGCATGTGACCGCAATGGGCTCCGACCAGGCCGGCAAGAACGAGATCGACCCGGCGGCGCTTGGCGCAGCCGATCTCTATGTCTGCGATCGGGTTAGCCAGTGCGAAAAGCTCGGCGAGTTGCGCTCGGCTGTCGAGGCCGGAATGTGGTCGCGCGGGACGCCGCCGGAACTGGGGGATGTCGTCGCCGGAAAAGAGGCGGGTCGTCCGTCGGCCGATGCGGTGACCATCTGCGACCTGACCGGCACGGGTGCGCAGGACACCGCGATCGCGACACATGCCTTGAAAGCGATCCGCGCCGCCGGGGCGGGGACGCCGTTTTCGACCTGAGCGTCAGATCCAGCCGGCGAGCGACACCGCGGCAATCGTAGCGCACAAAAAGGCAAGGCCGCCGGCGCCGATCGCCGCGAGCCTCGTCTTGCGGCAACGCGCTTCCAGCGCCATTCCCTGCACCTGCAATTCGCCGATCAGGTCTTCCTGCCGCGCGATGGTCGCGTCCTTGTCGCCGAATTGCTGCTGGTAGCGGCGAATCTTTTTTTGCAGGTCGCCGAGTTCACCGTTCAGTATGGTAAAGCTCTTGTGACGGCTGCGGAAATCCCTCTCCATCTTCTTGAGCATGTCGACATGCTTGCGGAAGATCACGCCGGTGATCTGGGCGTTTGTGTAGTCGTAGCCGATCAGTTGAACGGCGGCAGCGATTGCCTCTTCCGGGTCGATCGCGAAGCGATTGGATTCGCGTGACAGGCGCTTGGGCGCGAGCTTCAGCAGCAGGTTCTTTTCGACCTCGTGCCGGTCGGGGACATGGACGGCGAATTCCACCTTGCAGGGGATCGGCTCCGTTGAATCGAAATGCTCGTAGCGATACTTGCCGACTTCGCGACTGGTCGAGCCGACCTTCACGCTGCCGGGCGCTTCCGGGCAACTCAGTATGTAGACGTAACCTGTGGTCAGTTCGATTCGTGCATGCGAATCCGCTGCCATTCTCCTCGCGCGCGGTCTTTTCGGCCCGCTCCCCCCGTTTGCCCGATATCCTGCTAGCAAATTCCTGCCGCCGTTCAAAACTGTATTCGCGGATCGAGCGATGAAAGATATTTCCGTGTGTCGCGTTTCGGCACAGTGGAGATTACCGGTTTACTGTCGGTGGACATCGATGCAGGAGAACAAAATTCTCCTTTCGTTGCCTCACGTGTCGGTTGTCCCGGAAAAAATAAGGGGTTCGACCGAGGAGGATGGATGGGGATGTTCCCGATAGGTGATGGCGATCTCGGTCCGTTAACTCAGGGTGATGTCGTTTAACCCGTTGTCGCGGTCGGATTTCTTGCGTCCGCGTTCTGAGAATATGCTGTGATGCCGCTTTGACCCGCCGGAGAAGCGCATGCCGAAAGATCCGCCGCCCGAGCCAGAGATGACGAGCGACATGCTCGTCACCGAGGCTGTTGCCGAGGCGGTGCCCGACGAAGCGCCGGCCCGACTGCGCAAGCGGGGCGGACGCGCCGGGAACACACGGCGCGGCGGAGCGGCGATCCGGCAGTTGCCCTGGACCGATGTGATCAACACGGACCGGCCGACCGAGCCGCTTCCGCCCGAGGGCGTCGCCGCGATCCATGACGGGGCGATGCGGGTACTCGAAGAGATCGGTATCGAGTTTCTCCATCCCGAAGCCATCGAACGGCTTCGAGAGGCCGGCTGCAAGGTTGATGGCGAGAATGTGCGCATGGACCGCGACTTCGTCATGGAAATGCTCGGCAAGGCTCCGCGGGAATTCACGCTGACACCGCGCAACCCGGACAGGGCGATCACCATCGGCGGCAGGCACATGGTGTTCGGCAACATTTCCTCGCCGCCCAACTGCTCCGATATCGATCGCGGCCGCCGCAGCGGCAACCGGCACGACTACCGCGAACTGCTCAAACTGCTGCAGTATTTCAATTGCATCCATTTCGCAGGCGGTTACCCGGTCGAACCGATCGACATCCACCCATCCATCCGCCATCTCGACTGCCTTTTCGACAAGCTGACGCTGACCGACAAGGTGGCGCATGCCTACGCGCTGGGCACCGAACGTATGGAAGACGTCATCGAGATGGTGCGTATCGCGGGCGGGCTCTCGCATGAGGCGTTCGACGCCGCGCCGCATATGTATACCAACATCAACTCGACCTCGCCGCTGAAGCATGACTGGCCGATGCTCGACGGCGCCATGCGGCTTGCGCGACGCGGCCAGCCGACCATCGTTACGCCGTTTACGCTGGCCGGCGCGATGGCGCCGGTGACCATGGTCGGCGCGGTGACACAGTCCATTGCGGAGGCATTGGCTGCGATCGCGCTGCTGCAGTGGATCAAGCCCGGCGTCGGGGTCGGCATCGGGACGTTTACCTCCAATGTCGACATGAAAACCGGCGCGCCTGCCTTCGGCACGCCGGACTACGTTCGGGCGACGCAGATCACCGGCCAGATGGCGCGGTTCTACCAACTGCCGCTGCGGTCATCCAACACCTGCGCGGCCAACACGCCGGACAATCAGGCGACATGGGAATCCATGATGTCGATGTGGGCGGCCGTCACGTCGGGCACGAACATGGTCTATCACGCTGCCGGCTGGCTGGAGGGCGGTCTGTGCGCTTCCTACGAGAAGTTCGTCATGGATTGCGAGGTCCTGCAGCAGTTCATCTCCTATTTCGAGCCGCTGACCACCGGGCCGGATGATATCGCGGTCGATGCGATCCGCGAGGTCGGGCCCGGTGGACATTTCTTCGGAATCCAGCACACGCAGGACCGCTACGAGACGGCATTCTATTCGCCCTTCCTGTCGGACTGGTCGAACTTCGAGAACTGGGAAGAGCGCGGCGCGGTGACGACCGTTGAACGGGCCAACAAGGTCTGCAAGCAGATCCTCGCCGAATACGAGGAACCGCCGATGGATGAGGGCATTCGCGAGGAACTCGAAGCCTTCGTGGAAAAGCGCAAGCGCGAAGGCGGGGCGCCGACGGATTTTTGACCATGACAATGTTCGACTGGCATGCGGAGCGCAGCGATCTGGACGGGATCGCATTGCTAGACACGGAAACCACAGACGCGGAGATCGATCTCGTTGCCGTGCGCACCTACCGGCAGGGCCGCGTGCGCGCCAAGATGGCAGAGTTTGGTATCGCGGCGCTTGTGCTGACGGATGCCGTCAACATCCGATATGCCACCGGCACCCGGAACATGCAGGTCTTCACTTCGCGCAACCAGCCATCGCGTTACCTGGTGCTGACGCAGGACCGCTCGATCCTGCACGAATTCACCGGCGCGGAGCATCTGGGCGAGGGATTCGAAACGGTCGATGAGGTGCGCCCGTCGATGACGGCGAGTTTCGTTGCCGCCGGGGAGCATATCGCCGAGCGCGAAAAGGCATGGGCGCGCGCGATGGGCGCACTGCTCAGGGAACTGGTCGGCGCGGGCGAGAAAATCGGCATCGAGCGGATCAATGCCGGTGTCGCCATCGCGCTTGGCGGAGAGGGCTTCGAGATTGTCGATGCGCAGCAGCCAGTGGAACTGGCGCGCGCCATCAAGTCGGCGGAAGAGATGAAATGCGTGAACGCCTCGCTGCGCGCGACGGAGGTCGGCGTGGCGCGGCTGCGCGAGGCGATCCGGCCGGGTCTGACGGAAAACGAGTTGTGGTCGGTGCTGCACCAAGCGGTAATCGCCCAGGGCGGCGACTACGTGGAAACGCGGCTGCTGAACTCCGGCGGGCGAACGAATCCCTGGTTTCAGGAGACGGGTTCGAAGGTGATCGGCGAAAACGAGCTGATCGCGCTCGATACCGACGTGGTCGGCTGCCACGGCTATTATTCCGACTTCTCGCGCACGTTCCACGCCGGACCCGGCAAGCCGAGCGAGACGCAGCGCGAGCTCTACAAGACGGCCCACGAGCAGGTGCACCACAATATGGGCATCATCCGGCCCGGCATGACATTCCGGGACTACGCCGAGGCCGCCTGGGACATCCCGAAAAAATATCACGCCCACCGCTATTACCTCTCCGCGCATGGCTGCGGGATGACCGGGGAATACCCGTATCTCTACCATCGCGGCGACTTCGCCGACGCGGGCTATGACGGCGTGATCGAGCCGGGCATGACGCTCTGCGTCGAGAGTTTCATCGGCGAGGAGGGCAAGGGCGAGGGCGTCAAGCTCGAACAGCAAATCCTCGTCACCGACACCGGCATCGAATTGCTGTCACGCTTTCCCTTCGAGGAAAGCCTGTTGGCGTAGTGGATTGGAACAGCAGGGGATTGCAATGAAAACCAATACGCGTGTGGTCGTCATCGGGGGCGGTGTCGTCGGGTGTTCGGTGCTGTATCACCTCGCCAAGGCGGGATGGACCGACATCATGCTGATCGAGCGGTCGGAATTGACGTCCGGTTCATCGTGGCACGCGGCCGGCGGTTTTCACACGCTGAACGGCGATCCGAACGTCGCCAAGCTCCAGGCCTATACGGTCGGGCTCTACAAGGAACTCGAAGAGATTTCCGGCCAGCCCTGCGGGCTGCACCTGACGGGCGGCGTGATGCTGGCGGAAAGCCCGGAGCGCATGGATTTCCTGCGTACCCTGCATGCCAAGGGCCGGCATCTCGGCATGCAGACCGAACTGATCACGCCGTCCGAGGCGAAGGCGATGTTCCCGCTGATGGACGAGAGCAATTTCGTCGGCGCGCTGTGGGACCCGGTGGAAGGCCATCTCGACCCGTCCGGCACTACGCACGCCTATGCCCGCGCCGCCCGCGTTCTTGGCGCGGAGATCGTGCTGCGCAATCCGGTGAAGGAACTCACCCAAGATCCCGACGGCACCTGGAATGTGGTGACCGAGCAGGGCACGGTCAGATGCGAGCATGTCGTCAATGCCGGCGGGCTTTGGGCGCGCGAGGTGGGCCGCATGGTCGGGCTCGAACTTCCGCTGCTCGCCATGGAGCACATGTATCTCCTGACCGAGGACATGCCCGAGGTTATCGAGTTCAACGAGACCTACGGGCGCGAACTGATCCACGCGATGGACTTTCGTGGCGAGATCTACACCCGGCAGGAGCGGCAGGGCATGCTGCTCGGTACCTACGAACAGGCCTGCGTGCCGTGGTCGCCGAAGGTCACCCCATGGGATTTCGGCCATGAATTGCTGCAGCCCGATATCGAGCGTATCGCGCCGTCGCTGGAGATCGGCTTCAAGCATTTCCCGCCCTATGAGCGGGCCGGCATCAAGCAGATCATCAATGGCCCCTTCACCTTCGCGCCCGACGGCAATCCGCTGGTCGGCCCGGTTCGCGGGCTGACGAATTTCTGGTCGGCCTGCGCCGTGATGGCCGGTTTCTCGCAGGGCGGCGGCGTCGGGCTGACGCTTGCGAACTGGATGACGACGGGCGATCCGGGCGCGGATGTCTGGGGCATGGACGTCGCACGCTTCGGCGAATGGGCGACGCTGCGCTATACCAATGCCAAGGTGCGCGAGAACTATTCGCGACGTTTCCGTATTCGCTATCCCAACGAGGAACTGCCGGCAGCCCGCCCGCACCAGACCACGCCGCTCTACGACACGATGATCGAGAACAATGCCGTGATGGGCGACAGTTGGGCGCTGGAAACGCCTTTGTGGTTCGCGCCGTCGAAGGAAGAGGCGCATGACGTCATCTCCTTCCACAGGTCCAATGATTTCAAGCATGTGGGCGAAGAGGTGAAGGCGGTGCGCGAGACGGTCGGTGTCTCCGAGATCGCCAATTTCGCCAAATACGAAGTGAGCGGACCGGGGGCGGAGGATTTCCTCAACCGGCTGATGACCAATGTCATGCCGAAGATCGGTCGGCTCGTGCTCACGCCGATGCTGAACGAATTCGGCAAGCTAATCGGTGATTTCACCATCGCCAAGGCCGGCGAGGACCGGTTCATGATCTGGGGATCGTCGGCGGCGCAGATCTATCACATGCGTTGGTTCGAGCGGCATCTGCCAGAGGACCGCTCCGTCGCGATCCATCGCTTCGACCAGACGCTGGTCGGGCTGACCATTGCCGGGCCGAAATCGCGCGCGGTGCTGGAGAAGCTGACCGACGAGGACGTGTCGAACGACGCCTTCCGCTTCATGGACTACCGCGAGATGGCGGTCGGCGGTGCACCCTGCATGGTCAACCGCATCTCCTATACCGGCGATCTCGGCTACGAAATCTGGATGTCGCCGACCTATGAGCGGCGGGTCTATGCGGCGATCAAGCAGGCCGGCGAGGAATTCGGCATCCGCGATTTCGGCATGCGGGCTTTGCTGTCGATGCGGCTCGAAAAGAACTTCCCGACCTGGGGCCACGAACTTCGTCCGATCTACGGGCCCTATGAGGGCGCCATGGACCGGTTCGTGAAACTGTCGAAGAACGATTTCATCGGCCGGGAACAGGCTGCCGCGGAAAAGGCCGACGGGCCGAAGCGTCGCCGCGTCTCCTTCATCATCGAGGCGGGCACGGCCGATGTGATGCATGACGAGCCGGTCTGGGCGAAGGTGGGCGATACGGATTACGGGACCATCGACCCGCCGCATGCCGCCGGGCCGAAGCGCTTCGACGCCGACAACAACGAGTTCGAGCATCCGGGTATGAAGCAAATCGTCGATGGCGACTGGCGCGTGGTCGGCTGGGTGACGTCCGGCGGTTACGCCCATGGCGTCGGCCTGTCGATGGCGCAGGGCTATGTGCCGGCGGCGCTGGCCGATATGGCGGATGCGGGGCTGTTCGAAATCGAGATCCTGGGCGTGCGCTGTCCGGCGCGGATCGCCGTCGAGCCGCCGTTCGATCCGGCTGGCGAGCGCATGCGGGGATAGCGATGTACCGTCTCTACTGGGCGGAGGGGACGGCCAGTTTCGCCCCGCAGGCGGTGCTGGAGGAAGCCGGGCTGGCCTATGAACTTGTGCGGATCGACACCACCAAGGGCGAGCATGGCAAGCCCGATTATCTGGCGATCAATCCGGCGGGCAGGGTGCCGGCCTTGATGCTACCGGATGGCGCCATCCTCACGGAATCCGCGGCCATCTCGCTCTATCTCGCGGAACGTCATGGTCTGGAAGAGATCGCGCCCGCTGTGATGGATCCGGATCGCGGCACATTCTTGCGCTGGCTGTTCTATCTGGCCGTGACGCTGCAGGAGGCCTACAAGCCGTTCTATTATCCCGAGCGCTGGTCTGACGATCCCGGCGACAGGCCGCGTATCAGGGCGCGCGCGACCGAACGGATCATCGAGTGCTGGCAGCCGGTCGAGGCGCACCTTGCCGCCAACGGCCCCTATCATCTCGGCGATCGGTTCAGCCTGGCCGACATCTTCGTCCTTATGAACTCCACCTGGCATGTGACGCCGGAGCAGTTGGTCGAGCGGTTTCCGGCGGTTGGTCGGTGCATCGCTTTGGCGTCCAAAAGGCCGGTGATCGCGCGTTGCCTGACCCAGCAGAAACGGGTCAGCGTCGGGCGTCTTTGAATTCCGGAAAGCCATCGGCATTGATCGCGACGCGCGCGAAAAGATGATCAGCGTTTCGGAGCGGTTTCGCCATACTGGTCGTAGAGCGCCGAAAGCCACTTCCGTGCCATGATCTGGCTGCCCCAGACATTGGGATGGATACCGTCGGGCAACGCCGTTTCCGGTGCATCCCGCGTCCAGTCGAGGATCGCGGCATGCATGTCGACGAGAACGACGCGTTCGGTCCAAATTCCGCCGCCGTCGGGTGCCGATCTCAGGGCGTCGATGCCCGTTTCCAGCGCCTCGTTATATGCGACCACATTGGCGTCGAATGCCCGCGCCTCGCCGGTCATCGGGATCAGTTGCGCGAGGAGGACGGTCGCGTCCGTTGTCTTCAGAATTTCGTGAACAAGCTCGATTGTGCGTTCGGCGACGCGCTGTCCGCGGATTTCCGGCGGTTCGGCATCGGGACGGAGGATCGGATCCCACAGATCGTTGGTTCCGCCATGCAGCAGCACGAAATCCGGTTCGGGTCCGGCAGCGAGGCAATAGCGGAAATTCTCGATGATGGAGGTCCGCGGGCCGTTCCAGCCGTCGAGCGTCGCGCCGCTCCAGCCACAGTGGTCGCGCTGATCGGCGGGCATGGCCGGCGGTTCCGGCGACGGGCTGACGGCGTGAAGGTCGTTTCCGAATGCGCCGGTGAAGCGAAAAAGCGCGGCAAAGACGGGATCGTTCGCCATTTGCCGGCGATAGCCGCCCCAGGCCGCGCGCCGGGTTCTCTGCATGTCGGTGATCGAATCCCCGAGCGGCAGGACCGTTTTTCGCGGCCCGGATTTTCCGCTTTCTACAAGGTAGCGCAGCGCTTCGGGGACCGGGGGCAGGTCGGGCGTATCGGCGGCATGAGATGGCAGGGCGCAGAAGGACAGCACCGCCAGGATGGCGGCGGTCATTCCGGTCGTGATGGAGCATGCGGGCATCGAAACCTGCCGTTTGACGCGGGGCGGTCATGAAACGGCGTGCACCATGCACTGGTGTGCCTTTATCCTTCGTTGATGGCGTGGCGCCGGGGCGGTCGGTCTATGACGGGCTGATCGGCCACCGTTTTGCGAGGTCGTCGAGACCCGCGCGGATCAACTCCTCAAGAACCGATTCATCGATGTCGGCCAGCTTGTTGATATACAGGCATGATTTGCCGAGCTTGTGCTTGCCGAGGCGGGCGAGTATGTCGCCGAAATCTGCGTAACCGGGCATGATGTAAACGACGAGGCTGGTCTTGCGCGGGCTGAAGCCGGTGGCGAGGAAATCGCCCTCCCTCCCGCTTTCATAGACATAGTGATATTCGCCATATCCGATCATCGACGGTCCCCAAAGGCGGGGCTGCCAGCCGGTGACGCACCGGAACAGACGATCGAGCGCCAACGCATCGTCGCGTTTGCGGGCCGGTTCTACCGCGGCGAGAAAATCCGCGGCGCTTGCGTCAGTCGGTCTGGTCTTGTTTTCCGTCATTGTGGGCACGGGCCCTCCCGGCGATGCTCAGCCGAAGCTGTTTCTCCACCTCGATAATGGCAAACAATAGCACGCCGATCCCGACAACGAGGACCCCGTCGAAGAACGGCACTGCCTCCGTTGCGAAGATGCGCTGCAACGGGCCGAGATAGGTCATCGCGAACTGGGCGGCAGTGACGGTGACGACTGTACCCCAGACGAAGCGCGTGCCTTTCACGGCGTGCCACGTGAGCGAGGTTCCGTAGATGTTGCGGATGAAGAACAGATAGGCGATTTCCATCACCACCAGCGTGTTGAGCGCCATGGTGCGGGCCAGTTCGATCGAGTGGCCCCGGTCGATCGCGTAGGCGTAGATGCCGAAGACACCCGCGAAGAACAGTCCCGAGACGAGCACGATCTGCCATGCCATCTGGCCGGTCAACAGCGGTTCGTCGCGCGGGCGCGGTGGCCGGCGCATGGTGTTTTCCTCCGTCGGCTCGAAGGCGAGCGCCATGCCGAGGGTGATCGCCGTGATGAGGTTGACCCAGAGAATCTGGACAGGTGTGATCGGCAGCGTCATGCCGAAAAGCAGGGCGACGACGATGGTGATGGCTTCGCCTGCATTGGTCGGCAGGGTCCAGCTGATCACCTTCTTGATGTTGTCGTAGACAGTCCGGCCCTCGCGCACGGCGGCCACGATGGAGGCGAAATTGTCGTCGGCGAGCACCAGCTCGGCCGCTTCCTTGGCGGCTTCGCTGCCCTTGCGGCCCATGGCGATGCCCGCATCGGCGCGTTTCAGCGCCGGCGCGTCGTTGACGCCATCTCCCGTCATCGCGACCGTGATGCCCTTGGACTGAAGCGCCATGACGAGCCGCAATTTGTGCTCGGGCGTGGTGCGCGCGAAGATATCCACGGAGGAAACCGCAGAGGCGAGGTCCGCATCGTCCATTTCGTCCAGTTGTCGTCCGGTCAGAACATCGTCGGGGTTTTCGAGGCCGATCAGCCTTCCGATCGCCGCGGCCGTTCCTGCATGGTCGCCGGTGATCATCTTGACCCGGATTCCGGCCCGGCGGCATTCGGCCACGGCCTCGATCGATTCCGTGCGTGGCGGGTCGATCAGGCCGACCAGACCGACAAGGACGAGGCCTCCTTCGACATCGGCGAAGCCGACGGCGGTCTGTTCCCGCTCGACCTCCCGCGTCGCGATCGCGAGGACCCGCTGGCCCTGTGCGGCCATGTTGTCGGCGGTTTCGGTCCAGTAAGCCTCGTCGAGCGCTTCTCCGTTCCCCGATGCGCCGCGCTGTTCGGCGCACATGGCAAGCACCTGTTCCGGCGCGCCCTTGACGAATATGTCGGCATGGCCGGGATGATCGTGGTGCAGAGTCGCCATGAATTTGTGGCGAGAATCGAAGGGTATCTGGTCGGTGCGGGTGCGTGCCGACAGCTCCCTGCGGACATCGACCCCCACCTTGCCGGCGAGCGCCAGCAGGGCACCCTCCATCGGATCGCCCTCGACGGTCCAGAAACCCTCGCGGCTGTGCAGGGACGCGTCGTTGCAGGACGCGGCGGCGCGGGCCAGTTCGGCGAGGTGCAGGTGGTCGCGTCCGTTGACGCGGTTGTCGGCGAGCCAGACTGATCCTTCAGGGTCGTAGCCGCTGCCGTCGAAGGAGAAGAAGTGGCCGGTCACCGCGACGGAGGCGACCATCATCTCGTTGCGGGTCAGCGTGCCGGTCTTGTCCGTGCAAATGACGGATACGGAGCCGAGCGTCTCGATCGCCGGAAGCCGGCGCACGATGGCATTGCGCCGGGCCATCGCCTGGACGCCGACAGCGAGCGTGATCGTCAGCACGGCAGGCAGACCTTCCGGGATGGCTGCGACCGACAGGCCGACCACGGCCATGAACATCTCGGTAAATTCGTAATGCTCGACGAAGTAGCCGAAAGCGAGCAGGACGGCAGCGATCAGCAGGATCAGGAGCGTCAGCCATTTGGCGAAGACATTCATCTGGCGCACCAGCGGTGTCGTCAGAACCTCCACGGTGGCGAGCAGGCTGCTGATACGGCCGATCTCCGTCGCGGCACCGGTTGAGACCACGAGGCCGCGACCCTGACCGGCGGTCACCATCGTGCCGCTATAGGCCATCGAGGAGCGGTCGCCGAGCGCGGCGTCCTGCGCGACAGGAGCGGTGGACTTGTCCGACGGAACGGATTCGCCGGTGAGAATCGCCTCCTGGATCTGCAAGCCGCTGGCGCGTATCAGCCGCAGGTCGGCAGGCACCTTGTCGCCGGCTTCCAGCAGCACGATGTCGCCCGGCACGAGCTCTTCGGCCGGGATGCTCTTGCGCTCGCCGTCGCGCAGAACGGCGGCGTGCGGCGCGAGCATGCCGCGTATGGACTCCATCGCCTTCTCGGCCCGGCCTTCCTGGATGAAGCCGATCACCGCATTGGCGATCACGACCGCGAGGATCACCGCCATGTCCACGAAGTGCTGCATCGCCATGGTGATGACGGCAGAGCCGATCAGCACGTAGATCAGGATGTTGTGGAAGTGAGCGAGGAAACGCAGCACCACGTTCTGTCTCGGCGGTTGAGGCAGGCGATTGGGGCCGTGCGTTTCCAGGCGAGCGGCGGCCTCCGAAGAGGCAAGACCGCCGGCGGTCGCCGCAAGCGCTTCGAGGCATTCGTCGATTTCAGCTGCGTGGCAGTCGGGCGTCATCTGTGAAGCTCCAGGTTGCGGGTCTCCGATACGGTCTACATGTGGGGTGTTATGACTCAATTGCCGGGGGCGCCATCAAGCGCCCCGTGACAAGTTGCCGGGAATCAGGCTTCTCCGCCGAAGTCCTTTTCGGGCTTTGCATTGCCGTTGCCGGTGCGGCGCATCTCCGGGTGCAGCGTCGAGCCGAGGATGTGGTCGGCGGTGCCGATCACCTGAGACGAATGGCCGACGATCAGCGGATCGGGGCCATGCACGATGTGCCGGTCCTTTTCCGGGTAGGGCAGCGACGACAGGAAATGCTGCATGCAGTTCAGGCGGGCGCGCTTCTTGTCGTCCGACTTGACGATGGTCCAGGGCGCGTCAGCTGTGTCGGTGTAGAAGAACATCGCCTCCTTGGCCTCGGTGTAGTCGTCCCACTTGGATAGCGAGACGCGGTCGATGGGCGACAGCTTCCACTGTTTGAGCGGCTCCTTCTCGCGCGCCTTGAAGCGGCGGGCCTGCTCTTCCTGGGTCACCGAGAACCAGTATTTGAACAGGCGGATGCCGGAGCGCACCAGCATGCGCTCGATCTCGGGGGCTTCGCGCATGAATTCCAGGTAATCGGTTGGCGAGCAGAAGCCCATCACGCGCTCGACGCCGGCGCGATTGTACCAGGACCGGTCGAACATGACGATTTCGCCGGCGGCTGGCAGGTGTTCGATATAGCGCTGAAAATACCATTGGCTGGACTCGCGCTGGGAGGGCTTTTCCAATGCCACGACGCGGGCGCCGCGCGGATTGAGGTGCTCCATGAAGCGCTTGATGGTGCCGCCCTTGCCTGCGCCGTCGCGGCCCTCGAAGATGATGACGGCCTTCTGTCCGGTGTTCTTGACCCAGTCCTGGACCTTGAGAAGTTCGACCTGTAGTTCCGCCTTGTGCTCCTCATAGGCAGTGCGGCGCATCCTGGTCTTGTAGGGATATTCACCTGTTTCGAAGGCGCGGCGGATGGCTTCGGGATCGTGGCGCATTTCGGCCAGTTCGTGCAATTTTTGGCCGACGGCGACGTTCTTCGCCTTGCCGATGCCGTTGTCGGGCGCTTGCGCGCTCTCGTCGTGTTTCGGGTCTGCGGCGGTTTGCGTGCCTGCGGTCGTTTCGTCGTGCATGGATCCCCCTTCGGCGTCAAAAGCAAATTATCGCGCATTTCCGCCGCGATGACCTTGAGGCAGGTCAAGGGCGGCAAGCCTTCGTCACACGGGTGTCACGCGACTCTGGTCTTGGGATTTCATGCAGACGCACGAGCCCGAAGACATGGTCCAGGAAAAGCGATTCCGCACTCTCTTTCTGTCCGATATCCATCTCGGCACGCGTGGATGCCGGGCTGACATGCTGCTCGATTTCCTGCGCGAATACGATGCCGAGCGGATCTACCTGGTCGGTGACATCTTCGACGGCTGGCGGCTGAAGCGCGGCTGGTACTGGCCGCAGGCGCATAATGACGTGGTGCAGAAGCTTCTGCGCAAGGCGCGCAAGGGCGCCGAGATCATCTATGTGCCGGGCAATCACGACGAGATCATGCGGCATTATCTCGGCACGCATTTCGGCGGCATCGAGGTCAGGGACCGCGATATTCACGAGACCGCCGACGGCAAGAAGCTGCTCGTCATCCATGGCGACCAGTTCGATATGGTCGTCGTCAACGCCAGATGGCTCGCCCATGTTGGCGATGCGGCCTATACGGTCGCGCTGGCGGTGAACTTCTGGTTCAACTGGCTGCGCAGACACTGGGGCGGGCAGTACTGGTCGCTTTCCAAATGGGCCAAGCTGCGCGTCAAGCAGGCGGTCAATTTCATCGGAGCCTATGAGTCGATCCTCGTCGCAGAGGCGGCGAAATCCGGCGTCGACGGCGTGGTTTGCGGCCACATCCACCATGCCGCGCTGACCGAGATGAATGGCATCCGCTACGTCAATACCGGCGACTGGGTCGAAAGCTGCACGGCGATCACCGAGGATTTCGACGGCACGCTGCGGCTGGTCGACTGGTCCGCGACCGTGCGCGAGCGCAGCCGGCCGAAACTGCAAACCGCATTGCCGGCACCGGCGGAAAAGGCCAAGCCGCAAAAAACCGCGGCCTAAGTGTCCCAACAGGAAAGCAAGACACGATGAGCGACGCGCTGACCGTCAAAGAACAACTCGGCGCTGCCGTTCACCAGAACGCGGCCCTGTCGAAGACGGGACTTCTGGAACGCATTTTTTCCAATGCCTTCAACGGCCTCGTCTACCCACAGATCTGGGAGGATCCGGAGGTGGATATGGCGGCGCTGGACATCCAGCCTGACCATCATCTCGTCTGCATCGCGTCGGGTGGCTGCAATTTGATGAGCTACCTGACCGCCGGGCCGGCGTCGATCACGGCGGTCGACCTGTCGCCGGCGCATGTCGCCCTCAATCGCATGAAGCTGGCCGCTGCGCGGGCGCTACCGGATCATGGCCAGTTCTACTCGCTGTTCGGCCATGCCGACCGGAAGGGCAATGCGGAATTGTTCGACCGGCTTGTGGCGCCGCTCTGCGACACGGCGACAGTCGACTACTGGAATGCGCGGCGCGGTCTTGCCGGCCGTCGCATCGACATGTTCGAGCGCGGCTTTTACCAGTATGGCATGCTCGGGCGGTTCATCGGCATGGCGCATGTGCTGGCGCGGCTCTCGGGTGTCGATCTGCGCACCTACCTGCAATGCCGGTCGATGGAAGAGCAGACGGCCTGGTTCGAGGCCAATCTGGCGCCGGTGTTCGACACGCGGGTCGTCAAGTGGCTCGCCGGGAACAAGGCGACGCTGATCGGCCTCGGCATTCCGCCGCAGCAATATGATGCGCTTGCCGGGGCTGCCGGCGGGGACATGCTGGCCGTGTTGAAGGAACGGACGCGGTCGCTGTTCTGCGACTTCCCGCTATCCGAAAACTATTTCGCCTGGCAGGCGGTCAACCGCGCCTATGGCGAGAACGGGCCGGTGCCGCCCTATCTGAAAGCCGGGAATTTCGTAGCGCTGAAGCAGCACGCCGAGCGCGCGACGATCGAGAACCGCTCGCTGACCGATCTCCTCGCTGAAATGCCGGCGGGCTCGAAACACGGCTACTCGCTGCTCGACGCGGTCGACTGGATGACGGATCGGCAGTTGAACGATCTATGGTCGCAGATCACCCGCACGGCGGCGCCGGGCGCACGCGTGATTTTCCGTACCGCCGGTCTTCCGACCATCCTGCCGGGCCGTGTCGACGATCGGGTTCTCGGTCGATGGACCTACCATGCGGAGCAATCCGCCACATGGACGCGCGCGGACCGCTCCGCCATTTACGGTGGTTTCCATCTCTATACGCTCGACGGCTAGGCGGATGGCGCAGTCGATGCGGAACGTGCAAGTGGAAACTCCGTCGCAGACGCATGGCGGACTGATGGATGCGATCTATCGCCGACAACGCCATGTCTACGACCTGACACGCAAATACTATCTGCTCGGCCGCGACCGGCTTCTCGACGATCTCGACGCGGGCGAGGGAATGACGGTTCTGGAATCGGCCTGCGGCACGGGCCGCAATCTGATCGTCGCCGCGAAGCGATATCCGAATGCGCGATTCTACGGCTTTGATATTTCAGCTGAAATGCTCAAGCAGGCGCGCCGCAATATCGAGAAGGCCGGCCTCGTCGAGCGCATTGTTCTGGCGCAGGGTGATGCGACCGATTTCGATCCGAAGGCGATGTTCGGCGTTGCCTCCTTCGACCGCGTGTTCATCTCCTATGCGCTGTCGATGATACCGCCATGGCGGGCGGCGGTTTCGGAGGCCCTGGCGCATCTGGCGCCCGGCGGAAGCCTTCACGTGGTCGACTTCGGCGGACAAGACCGGTTGCCCCATTGGTTCCGTGTGGCGCTCGTCGCCTGGCTGTCTAAGTTCCATGTCGAACCGCGCGGCGACCTGGAGCAGGTGTTGCGCGAAGCAGCAGTCGCGTGCGGCGGTACGCTCGACTTCGAATCCCTTCATCGCGACTATGCCCGCTACGGCGTGATCCGGCTGCCGGCCTGAGCTTGCCGCTGGACCGGACCGCCAGCTTGCCCTATCAGGACATCGGCGAGCCGTAAGCGAGGAAGAAACATGCCGTCCATCACCCTGACAGCGTCCGATGAATTCGAACTGGGCGCCTATCGTGCCGATCCCGCGAGCGTGCCGCTTGGCGGGATAGTCGTCATCCAGGAGATTTTCGGCGTCAATTCGCATATCCGGTCGGTTTGCGACCGCCTCGCCGAGGCGGGCTATGCGGCAATCGCCCCGGCGCTCTTCGACCGTGTCGAGCGTGATTTCGAATCCGGCTATTCGCCCGAGGAAGTCGAGCGCGCGCGCGGCTTCCTGAAATCTCCCGACTGGGATGCATTCCTTCTCGATATCGAGGCGGCGCGGGTCGCGCTTGCCGGGGCGGGCGAGACGGGCATTGTCGGTTTCTGTCTCGGCGGATCGCTGGCCTATCTTGCTGCTGCCCGGCTGGACGGTTTTTCGGCGGCTGTCGGTTTCTACGGCGGGCGGATCGCGGATTTCGCCGACGAAGCGCCGCGCTGCCCGGTGCAATTGCATTACGGCTCCGAGGACCAGGGCATCCCGATGAGCAATGTGGACACGGTCCGCGAAAAACGCCCGGACTGCGAAATCTTCGTCTATGAAGGCGCGGGCCACGGCTTCAATTGCGACGAGCGAGCAAGCTACCATCCGGAAGCCGCAAAGCTGGCCTGGGGCCGTACGATGGATTTCCTCGAAGAGAATATCCAGCCGCATTCGCAGTAATGGTTCCGTAACGTCATGTAGAATGTGTGACTTTTTTGCCAAAGGCGCTGTAAAACTCACCGGTGCCCCGGTTCGTTGCCCTCCGAGTTCTTGCGGGGGCAGTGAGGCGTGAGTACGAATCCGACTCAGATCGTATCATTCAGAGGGGATTTATCATGGCATCGCGTCGCCATCATTTCGGCAACACGGTATTCAGCGCAACACTCGCCGCTTTGGTTGGCGTTACAGTCGCAATCGCGTTTGCACCGGGCGAGGCTTCGGCCGATCCGGCGGTCTCCAAGGTGAACTGGAAGCTGGATGTTTCCGGCGGTGGCGCCGAGCCCGGCTATAATCTTGGCGGGATTCCCTTCAGCAGCGGCGACATCGAGACGGTGTTCAAGGTGCGCGGCGCGGTATCGATTCCGATCGCCTATTCCTACGGCCTGCAGCTCGATGGCGCGGTCGGCAGTTATGACGGCAGCGTGTTCGGCCACGGCGCGGCTCACCTGTTCTGGCGCGACCCGGATGTCGCGTTGTTCGGCGGCTATGCAAGTTGGACGCACTGGAACGGTGTCGATGCCTATCGTGTCGGTATCGAGGGCGAATATTACGCCGGCAACGTGACCCTGTCGGGCCTGATCGGCTCCGAGTTCGGCGACGTCGACAACGAACTCTTCTCCTATGCGGAATTGTCTTTCTACGCGATGGACGACCTGAAGCTGTCGATCGGTCACCACTACGCGCCGGAAGTCGGGCACATGCTGACGACGGGTGCCGAGTACCAGTTCCATTCGACGCCGTCGGCGGGCTACGCGGTCTATGCCGAGGCTGATTTCGGCGAGAACGGCTACCAGTCGATCTTCGGCGGCTTCAAGATGTATTTCGGCGACTCCAAGAGCCTCATCCGCCGTCACCGCGAGGACGATCCGGACTTCCGCGACGATCTGGGCAGCGTGATTTCCTGCCTGGATGATGACGATCGGAGGTCGGTTCTTGACGAACAGCCAATACCTACCTCTAGCGAAGTGAAGTCCTACAGCTATCCCTGCAGCGACGACTTCGATTATCGGGAATCACAGTAGTCCTGCTGGTCAGAGGCATTCGGATCTGAACTGTTTCTATTTTAGCGGCCGGACTTGTCCGGCCGCTTTTCGTTTGCGCGAACCTTTACTTCGACGGTTTCGCAGAGGCATTCGCAGTAATGGTTCCGTTGCGTCATGCAGTATGTGTGACTTTTTTGCCGAAGGCGCGGCAAAACTTGCCGGGTGCCACGGTTCGTTGCTATCCGGTTTCTTGCGGGTGACGTTACGTAGGGGTAGGATTCCGAGACGGTTCGTATCATCAGAGGGGATTTGTCATGGCATCGCGTCGCCATCTTTTAGGCAACACGGCATTGACCGCAACACTCGCCGCGTTGGTTGGCGTTACAGGCGCAATCGCAATTGCACCGGGCGCGGCTTCGGCCGATCCGGCGGTCTCCAAGGTGAACTGGAAACTGGATGTTTCCGGCGGTGGCGCCGAGCCCGGCTATAATCTTGGCGGGATCCCCTTCAGCAGCGGCGATATCGAGACGGTGTTCAAGGTGCGTGGCGCGGTGTCGATCCCGATCGCCTATTCCTACGGACTGCAGCTCGATGGCGCGGTCGGCAGTTATGACGGCAGCGTGTTCGGCCATGGTGCGGCTCACCTGTTCTGGCGCGACCCGGATGTCGCGTTGTTCGGCGGCTATGCAAGCTGGACGCACTGGAACGGCGTCGATGCCTATCGTGTCGGTATCGAGGGCGAATATTACGCCGGCAACGTTACGCTGTCGGGCCTGATCGGCTCCGAATTCGGCGACGTCGACAACGAACTCTTCTCCTATGCGGAATTGTCTTTCTACGCGATGGAAGACCTGAAGCTGAAGATCGGTCACCACTACGCGCCGGAAGTCGGGCACATGCTGACGACGGGTGCCGAGTATCAGTTCCGTTCGACGCCGTCGGCGGGCTACGCGGTCTATGCCGAGGCTGATTTCGGCGAGAACGGCTACCAGTCGATCTTCGGCGGCTTCAAGATGTATTTCGGCGACTCCAAGAGCCTCATCCGCCGTCACCGCGAGGATGATCCGGACTTCCGCGACGATCTGGGCAGCGTGATTTCCTGCCTGGATGATGAAGGCGACGAGAAGTTTAGTCCGATTGATGGAGCTTTCTACGGCTATCCCTGTAGCGGCGACTTGATGGAGAAAGGGAAGGAAGGACAAATAGAATAGCCAAGCGTCAGAGGCATTCGCTTCTGAATTGCTCGTGTTTTCGGCGGCCGGACTTGTCCGGCCGTTTTTCTTTTGAGCGGATTTTTACTTCGACTGTCTCGCCGAGAGATTCGGAGACGAGCGGAGCAAGACTCGCGTCTTCCGTCGGCGTTTGACAAGCGTCCTCGGTCGCGACATGCACCTCGATCGCCCCAATACCGGTTTGCACCATTTGCCATCGGCCCGGTCCGAACCGAGTGTCGAGTTCGCTCTCCGGCAGCTTCGGAAACAGCTTGTCACCGTTCGACCGGGTGAAGCGGTTGCGCGCGCGGCCGTCGATGGCACTGACCGCCGGAAGCGACCGGCCGCAGGCGCAGGGTTTGTCGCTCAGCGTGATATAATCGCCGGTCGCGTAACGGATCAGCGGCATGTGGAAATTGAAAAAACCCGTGGCCACGATCTGGCCGGTCTCTCCGGCGCGCGCGGGCCGTCCGTCGTCGGCAATGACCTCGATGAATGCGCTCTCGGCGGCAAGGTGATAGACCGGCGCCTCGTTGCAGGCGAAAAGCACGATGCCGATCTCGCGCGAACTGAGGAAATCCACCGGCTCGACACCGAAAACCCGCGCACAATCCGCTCTCACGCCCGGCGTGCAGCGCTCCGCGCTCGTCATGAGGCCGGTCAGCGGCAGCGTCTCGCCGATCCGTTCCAGTTCCAGTGCGATCTCGCGCGCATTGGTCGCCCAGGTGAAAAGGTTACGCGGCTGGCGCCTGACCAGCCACTCGACCTGGTCGGCGAGCGGCGTGTTGATGTCGAGCATCGCATAGTCACCGGAGCCGAGCCCGTAGGACCAGTCGGGCAGCGACCTGCCTTCCGGATAGGCGGCGACGCCGAGATAGTCGATCCGCATGTCGCAGAGACGGCCGTCTGTATCCAGGCCGTGATCCTGGAACAGGCGCATCGCGTGGGCGGCATCGGCGACCTGCGTCGCCTGGCTCTTCTCGAAGAAGAACGGCGTGCCGCTGGAGCCGGTCGTTCTGTCGGGTCTGGCTGTCCCTGCATCGGCCGGCGTTTCCCTGGCCTTGAGCGCCCCGGAATTCGCCTGTGCCGTGGCGCGATCGAGAATCGGCACGTCGAGCCAACGCGAAAGATCCAGATGGTCCTCGGCGTCGAAGGCAGCATCGAAACGGTTTGCGTAGAAGGGCACGTTGCGGCGCGCGTGGCGCACCAGTTCTTCCACGCGACGAGCCTGGAACCCGACCAGTTGCCGCAACGGGCGTCTTTCAAGGTCGCGCAGCCGTTGCAGGAACCGCGCGGCCTGCCGGCTGATCATGCTTGGTTGCGGCTTCGGGTCTGGCGGCGTGGGATCGGACATGTGCGGTCGGCAGTTGAGACTAACAGGGAATCGTAGCCAACTTGGCGCGCCGAAGCCAGCGCTATGCGGCCAATTGGCCGGGCGTCAAAACCCGCCTTGTTTCCGCCGTCGCGCTGTTTCAATCCTCATTTCATGGTGGATGGCAGCAGCGGTGATGGCGCGCTTCCGGCGAAGGCGAATGACGGCTTGGCGCCTGGGGCGGCCGAGTTGTCGATGCGTATCGACCGGCCTGCGCGGGCAGGGGCTCCGCGGCGCGCGATTGTGCTTTCCATTGCTTTGCATGTGGCGCTGCTCGCGGTGGCGGTTTTTCTGATCCAGCCGCATGCGATCCGCAAGACGCCGGAACGCCGCGTCAATGTCGAGATGATCGATGCACGCGATTTCGAGGCCGCTCTCGCGCCGCCGGTCCCGGTCTTGCCGGAGCCCGCCATGGCCGTTCCCTCCGGTCCGCCCGACCTACCCACGCCGGACTGGCTGCAGCCGGACAGCGCTGCGCCGCCCCCGGTTCCAGAGCGGGCTCTGCCAGCGGGACTCGCCCTCAGGGAAGACGGCATGTATGTCGCGAAACGCTTCCTGTCCGCGAAGGCGCTGAATGATCCGCGCAGCGCGGAAGCGAAAGCCGCGCTGCCGATGATGCAGTCCGACGAGCGCTTGCTGCAATTGTGCAATATCGAGGCGCTGGAGCAGGTGGCCGCGCTGGACGACGCTTTCAGGCCGGACCTGATCGTCTCCTATGCTATGGACGATGTGCGCGTCGGCGCGGCGGCGGCCAAGGCTCCCGGCGCGGCGGTGCGCAATGGCGGCCACTGGTTCAACCTCGCCTTCGAATGCACCGTCACGCCCGATCTCGAAGAGGTTGCGGCCTTCGCCTTCCAGCTTGGCGAGGAGATTCCCGAGGAGGAATGGGAGAGCCACAATCTCGTGTCCGGCGACGACCTCGACAAGCACTGACAACATCGCGGTCCCGATCGGGCGGCAATTCGGCATTGCATACATATAACGGGTTCTTTATATCGTTATGTGTTTCAGCAAAGGTGGCTTTCATGTCCAATCCGCTTTCCGATCTCATCGCCGAAAAGGGCGCGCTTCTCGCCGATGGTGCGATGGGGACCAATCTCTTCGACATGGGGCTCGCGGCGGGCGAGGCGCCGGAACTCTGGAACACGGACCAGCCGGAAAAGATCCGCGACCTGCATCAGGGCTTTGTCGATGCCGGCTCGGATATCATCCTGACCAACTCCTTTGGCGGCACGCGCTACCGGCTTAAGCTGCATGACGCGCAGGACCGGGTCTACGAACTGAACAGGAAAGCGGCGGAGCTTGCGCGTGGCGTGGCCGACAAGGCCGGACGCAAGGTGATCGTCGCCGGGTCCGTCGGGCCGACCGGCGAATTGCTGGTGCCGCTCGGTTCGCTCACATTCGAGGATGCGGTGGAAGCGTTCCGCGAGCAGATCGTCGGCCTGAAGGATGGCGGCGCGGATGTCGCGTGGATCGAAACCATGTCCTCGCCCGACGAAATCCGTGCGGCGGCGGAAGGCGCGATCGCGGCCGGCATGCCCTACACCTTCACCGGCTCCTTCGACACCGCCGGCAAGACCATGATGGGCCTTTCGCCGAAGGACATTTTCGGGGTCACGGAGACCGAACCGGAACAGCCGGTCGCGCTCGGCGCGAATTGCGGCGTCGGCGCGCCGGATATCCTGTCCTCGCTGCTCGACATGAGCGAGGCCAATCCGGAGGCCACGCTGATCGTGAAGGGCAATTGCGGCATCCCGCAGTTTCAGGGCGAGAAGATCGTCTATTCCGGCACGCCGGAATTGATGGCGGATTACGTGCATCTGGCCATCGACGCGGGCGCAAAGATCATCGGTGGCTGCTGCGGCACCTCATGCGACCATCTCAAGGCGATGCGCGTGGCGCTGGACCATCATCAACAAGGCGCGCGGCCGACGCTCGACGAGGTCGTGGCGAAGATCGGGCCGCTGAAGAACAAGTCGGCGAGCGAAGGCGCGGATGCGCCGCGCAGGGAGCGTCGGGGCGGTCGCCGGCGCGGCTGACGGCTCAAACCAGATCGTTTTCGACAATGTAGGCCGCGCCCGCGCGAACCGCTTCGTCGGCTGGAATGAACTCCATCCCGAGGACTTCTTTTGCCCGCGCATTGTCGACGAGCCGCTTGCGGCCGAGCAACGGCACGGCGGCTTTTATCTCATTGTCGAACAGGCCGAGCAGGCGAACGAGCCAGTTCGGCGCGCGCCGGGTGACGATCTTGCGGTCGGGGAATTGTGCCGCGACGACTTCCGCGATTTCCGGCATCCAGAGAAAGCCGGCCGAGCCGATAAAACGATGGCCGATGCTGTCCTCCTTGCCGATCGCGCGGACATGCATGGCCGCGATGTCACGGACATCGACACAAAGGAGTCCGATGTTGGGGAGCGCCGGGTCCTTCGATCCGACGAGACGCTGTAGCAGGCCTAGTGAAGAGCCGAAATGCCGGTCCAGGGGCGGGCCAAGGACCATGCCGGGATTGATGGCCGTCAGTTGCATTTCCGGCGCCTCGTCGCGTACGAAGTCCCAGGCGGCCCGTTCGGCAAGCGTTTTCGACTTCGAATAGGCCGAGATGGAGGGACTCTCGACATCCGACCAGTCGCTTTCGTCGAACAGCTTGCCGTCAGGCACGCCGTCCTGTTCCAAAACGGATACGATCGAGGATGTGAGGAGCACGCGGTTCACGCCGGCGGCCTTCGCGGCGCGCAGGGCGCGCAGCGTTCCGTCGACGGCGGGGCGGATGAGGTCGTTTTCGTCGCGGGGCTGACTGATGGGAAAGGGGGATGCGGTGTGCACGAGCGTATCGACGCCTTGCAGCGCCTCGTCCCATCCCTTGTCGGAAAGGAGATCGAGTTCGACGAAGGTCAGTCGCTCGTCCAGTCCGACCGGGTCGGTCAGATGCGGACGGACCGCGTCCATGACTTCGCCGGCGCGGTTCATCGAGCGCAGCGAGCCGCGTACCGTGTATCCCGCCTCGAGCAATTGCAGCGCGATATGCTTGGCGATGAAGCCTGAAGCTCCGGTCAGAAGGACTGTCGTCTTGTCCGGCATGTTGCTCTCCTCCTGCTTGACGTTGTCAAGATAGATAGGGTCGGTCCCTTCAATGTCCAGAGGAATGATTGCCCTTCATTGTTCTGGCGGGGACGTGGACGGCTTTGCGCGCACAAACGAAAGCGCCCTCCCGGCAGGCCGGGAGGGCGTTGTTTCGCGTTGTCGGCGCGGTCAGGCGCGGCCGGCGAGCATCGGTTCGGTCATCGCCGCGCTGTAGGCGATGGCCTGGCCGAGGAAGGCGTCGTAGCTTTCCACCACGGTTGCCACGTCGGCGTTCTGGCCCTTGAGCTCTTCCTTGACTTCCTCCCATGCGCCGCGCATCGCGGTAACCACTTCTTCGGGGAAATTCAGGAATTCGACGCCACCATCCTTCAACTGCTGCATCGCCTGGGCGTTGAAGTAGTCGAACTGGGCATGCATCTCGAGCGCCGCTGCGTAGGACGCCGCTTCACAGATCGCTTGGAGATCGGCCGGCAGTTCGGCCCAGGCATCGGAGTTGAAGACGACCGCGACGCCGGCGCCCGGCTCGGCATAGGCCGGCACGTAGCAGAGGTTCGTGATCTTCTGCAGGCCGAAAGCCTGGTCGAGCATCGGGCCGACCCATTCAGCGGCGTCGATCGTGCCGGACTGCAGGGCCTGGAAGATCTCCGTCGGCGGCATCAGAACGGCGTTTACGCCGAGCTTGCGCAGCATCTCGCCGCCAAGGCCTGCGATGCGCATGTTCAGCCCCTTGAGATCGTCGAGGCTTTCGATGCGGTTCTTGAACCAGCCGCCGGACTGGGTGTTGGAGTTGCCGCAATAAAACGGCGTGAGGTTGCGCTGGGCGTAGATGTCGTTCCAGATTGCCTGGCCGCCGCCCCATTTGATCCAGGCGAACTGCTCGTTCGAGGTCATGCCGAAGGGCACGCCGGTATACCAATGCAGCGCGGGGTTCTTGCCGGCGGCGTAGTAGGTCGGGCCATGGCCGACTGGCACGTTGCCCTGCTGCACGGCATCTTCGACGCCGAAGGGCGGTACGAGTTCGCCGGCGCCGTAGACGGTCAGTTCCAGGCGGCCGTCGGACATCTGGCCGACGAGTTCCGCGAAGCGCGTGACGTTGGTTCCGACGCCCGGCGCCGCCTTGGGAAAGGCCGAAGCCATGTTCCACTGGACCTTGCCCTGCGCGATGGCGGGGGCCGCGAGCGTGGATGCCGCGGCGATGCCTGCGCCGCTGGTCAGGAATGTTCTGCGTTTCATGATGCCTCCCTGAGGTTGGTTGGATTTTCTAGCCAAAGATCACATGCGGCAGCCATGTGGCAAGCTCCGGAAATGCCGCAAGGATGGCGAGCGCGATCAATTGCAGGATCACGAATGGGATGACGCCACGGTAGATATCGACCGTGGTGATGCTGCGCGGCGCGGCGGAGCGGAAGTAAAACAGCGCGAAGCCGAAGGGCGGCGTCAGGAAGGATGTCTGCAGGTTCATCGCCATCAGAACGCCGAACCAGACGGGCGAGATATCGGTTCCGAGCACGGCCGGTCCCAAGAGCGGCACCACGACATAGATGATCTCGACGGCCTCGAGGATGAAACCAAGGAAGAAGACCAGCAGCATGATGATTGCGAGCGCCGCGAAATGGCCGCCGGGCAGGTGGCCAATCAGTTCCGTCACGAGGTGATCGCCGCCGAAGCCGCGGAAGACCAGCGACAGAAGCGAAGCCGCGATGACGATGCCGAATACCATGCCGGAGATCTTGATGGTTTCCATCAGCGCCGAGCGGAGCGTGTCCTTGCGCCACAGCCGGACTGCGGCGGCCAGCGTGCCGATGGCGATCAGTCCGCCTGCGGCGACGGCGAACAGCCCCGCGAAGCCGTTACCGGTATTGCGGCCGAGCCCCGCGACCTGAAGCGCGACGAGCGCGAAGGCGGCTAGGCCCGTCGCCACAATCAGAATCCGTTCCGCGCGGTGCGGCGCGGCCTTGAAGGCGGCCAGCAGCATGGCGCCGATTGCGCCGAGGCCGGCGGCTTCGGTGGCGGTTGCGATGCCGCCGAGGATCGATCCGAGGACGGCGAGGATCAGCAGCATCGGCGGCAGGAAGGTGGTGGCGATCTCGGCGCGGGAAACGCGTTCGGCTTGCGGGCGCGGCGGCGCATCGGCGCGCGGGCGCAGCGCAAAGAAGAGATAGAGCGCGTAAAGCCCGACCAGGACGAGGCCCGGGATCAAGGCGCCCGCGAACAGGTCGCCGACGGAGACCGGCTGCGGCGCGAAATTGCCCGCTTTCTGCTGGGCTTCCAGATAGGTGTTGCCGATCTGGTCGCCGAGCAGGACGAGAAGGATCGAGGGCGGGATGATCTGGCCAAGCGTGCCTGATGCGCAGATCAGGCCGCTTGCCTGACGCTTCGAGATCCCCGCGTCGAGCATCGGCTTTAGGCCGACCAGCACCAGCATGACGACGGTCGCCCCGATGATCCCCGTCGCCGCAGCGATCATGGCCGAGAAGAACAGGACGGACAGGCCCATGCCGCGCGTGCTGCCACCCATCATGCGCGCGAGGACGCCCAGCATGTCCTCGGCGAGGCGGGCGCGTTCGAGCAGGACGCCCATCATGACGAAGAGCGGCACCGCCATCAGCAGGTTGTTCGACATGATGCCCCAGACGCGTGCCGGCAAGAAGGACAGGAAGCCGAGATCGAACGCGCCGAAAAGGTGGCCGATAACGGCGGTCACCAGGGGAACGCCCGCGATGGCCAGCATCGCCGGAATGCCGCTGAGGATCCCGGCGAACAGGCCGAGGACCATCAGGGCGAGAAAGATTTCGTGCGCAGTCAACCGAGCAGTTCCCTGGCGGGGCGGGGGCGCAATACGGCGGCGATGCCCTGGAGAATGGTCAGCGTCGCGGCGACCGGCAAAGCCGTCTTGACGAGGAACAGCCCGCCGAGGCCGCCGGTTTCGATCGATCCTTCACGGATCTGCCAGCTATAAGCGAGCTCTGGCCAGTAGGCCCAGACGATCAACCCGAATGCGGGGATCAGGAAAAGCACGAGCGCGACGCGATCCGCCCAGGCGACATAGCGGTCGCCGAGCGCCTCTGAGACGATCTCGACGCGGACATGACCATCGCGGGCGAGGCAGACCGGCACGGAGAACACCAGCAGCACGGCGAAGGCGTAGCCCGCCAGTTCCTGAAGTTCGATGAAGCCGGTGCCAAAGCCGTAGCGCAGCACCACGATCGCCAGTACGGCGGAAACCAGCACGATCGCTGCCAGCCCGCAGACGACGCTGGCGACGGTATCGAGTATGGAACACAAGGCGAGGAAACGCTGCCGCATCGAGAGCCCGTTGGAAAAGACCGGCGAACTCCAACCATTCCCCGGCGCGCCAGTCAATGCGCGAGGGCGCCGCACTCAGGAGGTCGCGAGCGCCTTTTCCCTGTATTGCGACGGGCTCATGCCGATGCGTTCGCGGAAAGCGCGGTTGAACGGCGCGAGCGAGGAATACCCCAGATCGAAAGCCAGGCTGGTGATCTGCTCGCGCGCGGTTTCGGGCTCGGAAAGCCGGCGGCGCGCCTCCTCGATGCGGTGATCGTTGATGAAGGCGGCAAAGTTGCGGTAGCCGAGGCCCTTGTTGATCAGGCGGCGCAGGCGGTGTTCCGGCATGTTCATGCGGTTCGCCAGTTCGCCGATGGTCAGGCCGGAATTGAGATAGATGCCCTCGTTCATGAGCTTCTCCAGCCGTGCCAGATCGAACCGGTCGGCTGCCGAATTCGTACCATTCGGCTGAGGGGCCGACGCGACCGGTTGGGGGAAAAGCGATTTGCGAATGCCGGCGATACCGAAGGCGAAGGCCGCGCTCACACAGAGCAGCATCGCAGCAATGGCGGGCGACGCGAAACCGCCGCGCAGGTTAAAAAGTTCGTAGACCTCGATCACCCCGATGGCGAGGCAGACCAGCGGCACGAGAAAGACGACGATACCTGTGAACTGACGCCGTGCCGCCACGAGGTCGTCGCGCAGATTGCAGCGGGTCATGCGTAGTATATGCAGCATGAGCGCGAGCACGATGGCCACATGCGCAAGCTTCGATGCCTGTTCCGTCGCCGGAAAGGGGAAGCAGACAAGGAAGAGGGCCGCGATCGCGACCGGTGGCGCGGCCATCCATGTCCTGAAGGCGAATTCGTCATCGAACAGCGCCATGATGAACAGCCAGAAAAAAGCCGGCGACAGCATCGCGAGGAGCTTGAGCGGTACGAAGGCGGGGCCGAGCATGCCCTGAAGCGGCTCGACCGACAACATGGCGTAGACGCCCGCGCCGAGTGCGAAGAGCGCACCGAAGACGGTGACCTCTCGCAGCGGCCGCGTGGCGAGGAGGAAGCCGGCCATCAGCAAGGTGATGCCGGTTGCCCCGCCGCGAAGGGCGTAGTCCGCTATCAGCGCTATGGGGATGGCTTGCTGTTCCATGGGCCCATAGATAGGCGATCCGCCGGCGCGCGAAAAGCTGCCGGCGGCGCGGATATGGAAATCAGAATCCGAAAGCCGGGTTGATCGGCGCGGACGGGAAGTGCGGCTGGTTCTCCCCTTGGGTCACACGGCAGACAATGCCGGCCTTCGGGTCGGTCGGATCGCAGTTGCGGCTGGCGACGGGAACCGAGCCGGTCGTGCGGGTGTCGATCATGACTTGCTCCGGTTTCTTCGCCTCTGCCGCGAAGGCCGGCGCAATGGCGGCGGTTGCCGTTGCGAGGCCGAGAAATGCCGCTGCGGCGAGATGTATTGTGCGGGTTCCGGTGTTCATCGAACTGTCCTTTCTTTCCTTGCGCCGGGAGGACGCGGTGTCGTTGCTCACACGTGGGGGATTGGCAGCCGGCTGGCCGCGCGGATTTCGGAATCGTCAGGCGATTTCCGGAATCGATCGGAGGTTTTCGGAATCGAACAGCGGCCGCCGCTACCGCGCGGTCTCGACCATCGCATTGTTGAAGCCAATGGTGGAGGATCGGCGATCAAGCCGAGAAATCGGGAAGCGTCCGGCGGCCGGCATCGGGGCTTATGTCCGGCGTTTCCTGCCGCTCCTCCAATCGCGGTGCTTGCAAGGCGGCAAGGGCCTGCTAATTTCCACGCATGAACCCGAAACCGTCACCGCGCACGCTTCATGCCGAATTGCTGCTGCTTTGCGCCCGGATAGGCTATTCGCCCCATTCTGTCTCCTGACCGCGACCCAGGCGCCGGCAGGCGTGTCATCCGTCCAATCAGGAGAAATTCATGACCTATCAGAACTATTCGGTCGATCAGCTGCGGGCGATCGACAATGCGCATCACCTTCATCCCTTCACCGACCACAAGGACCTGCGCGAAGCAGGGACACGTGTGATCACACGTGCCCACGGTCCGTTCGTCTACGATTCGGAAGGCAACGAGATCCTCGACGGCATGGCCGGGCTTTGGTGCGTCAATGCCGGTTATGGCCGCGAGGAACTGGTGGAGGCCGCCGCCGAGCAGATGCGGGAACTGCCTTATTACAATTCCTTCTTCCGCTGCACGACGCCGACGCCTTCGCTTCTCGCGCAGAAACTCGCCGAGATCGCGCCTGACCATATCAACCAGGTCTTCTATGGCTCGTCCGGTTCCGAATCCAACGACACCGCCTTGCGTCTCGTGCGCCATTACTGGGCGCTGGAGGGCAAGCCGGAAAAGAACATCGTGATCTCGCGCAACTGGGCCTATCACGGGTCGACCATCGCCGGGACTTCGCTCGGCGGCATGACGGCGATGCACGAACAGCTCCATGGCGCGGTGCCGAATATCCGCCACGTCATGTGCCCCTATGCGTACGAACTGGCAGAGCCGGGCGAGAGCGAGCACGATTTTGGCGTGCGCGCGGCGAAGGCGGTGGAGGATGCGATCATCGAGGCCGGGCCCGAGAATGTCGCCGCTTTCATCGGCGAGCCGATCCAGGGCGCCGGCGGCGTCAAGATCCCGCCGGCGAGCTATTGGCCGGAGATCCAGCGCATCTGCGAAAAATACGACGTGCTGCTGATGCTGGACGAGGTGATCACCGGCTATGGACGCACGGGCGAGTGGTTCGCGGCGCAGTCGATGGGCATCAAGCCCGATACGATGACGACCGCGAAAGGACTCACTTCGGGCTACCAGCCGCTTTCTGCGCTTCTGGTCGGTGATCGGATCGCCTCGACATTGGTGGAAAAGGGCGGTGAGTTCAATCACGGCTACACCTATTCCGGGCATCCGGTGGCCTGCGCCGTGGCGTTGAAGAATATCGAGATCATCGCGCGCGAGGGTCTGATCGACCGCGTTCGCGACGAGACCGGCCCCTATCTGCGCGAGGCGCTCACCGCAGCCCTGGGCGACCATCCGATGGTCGGCGAGATACGCACATTCGGCCTGCTGGCAGCGATCGAGGTGGTGAAGGATCGCGACACGCGCGAGCGCTTCCAGCCGGAAGGTTCCGCGCCCGTCGTGATCCGCGACCATGCCATCGCGAACGGGCTGATGATGCGCGCCGTGATGGACACCATGATCATGTCCCCGCCGCTGATCTGGACGAAGGCCACGATCGACATGGCGGCAGAGCGGGTCCGTGCCGGGTTCGATCTCGCGGCGAAGGAACTGCGCTAAGAGCCTGAAAAGGCGTCAGTCGAACAGGGCGGACAAGCGTTTCTGTTCGGCTGCGTCGAAGGCGAGCTGCGCCCGGTTGTGGGCGTTGCGGTTGCGCTTGAGAACGCGCTGGGCGGCCTTGTCCAGCGCGTCGCAACTCGATTTCGGCGACAGGGCTTCGAGTTCCTCGCCGATTTTTTGGGCGTATTCCTCCGCGATGGCGACGTGCTGTTCCTCGTGCTCGCGGGCATAGGCCGAAAGATGTCTCCAGGCGATGCGCAGTTCGGGGTCCGAGCTTCGCATGTGGTCGCGCCAGCGCGGCAGTGTCAGGTTGGCTTCGATGCGGAATTTCGCCTGCCGGTAGGCGCAGCCCTTGTCGGTCTCGTCATAGGAAACCGCGACCGGTACGAACTTGATCGCAGCGGACGCCAGAGCGTGTCCCTTGAGTGGACCTTTGGATGCAATCTCGCGATCGAGATCCGCTCCGGTGGCGCCGGCGATGCTGTAATAGGTTGTCGTGACGCGCGTCTGCGTCGACGTACAGGCGGCCACTGCCAGAACGGCGACGGTTGCCAACCCGATTTTCCTGATGAAACCCTGGTGCATGCGACTTTGGTTCCCGGACCTCTCCCTTGCCCATCAATACCCAATATATTCGCGCGAACCAGCCTTATTCGCACTTAAGATGAACGGCGCGTGTTGGCGAAAACTCCGCGGTGGCGCGGCCCTTGCAGGCGCGGGGCCGCCCCATGGTTCGAAATGTGCGTATGTTAACTGAGAAAAATGCCGGATTTAGATTTGCTTAAGGTCTCAATAACCTCGTGGTAACCCTGTTGCCCGTAATGTCCGGGTCGAGGCGAGCGACAAGACGCCTCGATCTCCGGAGAAGGTACTGCGTACCGGAGCCTCGTTCTTCCGCCGCGTTCTTTGGCGGACTCCAGATACCGGATTTCCGGTGACCGCATGTGACGTCCGCGTTGCCTGCGGTTTTGGTGATGGTATCCCGTTCACGAAAGATTTTGCGCGACCGCCTCGGCAAGGCTGCCGGGATGGACTATAGGCTCGCCCCACGAGCGGCCGGCACGCGGCTTTTTTCTATGGATGCGGAAACTCCGGCATGAATTCTCCAGACACGAAGGACCCCGGCGGCACCGCCGCGCTCGCGATTTCCGCGCGCGGCCTCGTCAAGACATTCGGAAAGCTGCAGGCGGTTGCCGGAATCGATCTCGACGTTCCGCGCGGCATGATTTTCGCGGTACTCGGGCCGAACGGGGCGGGGAAGACGACGCTGATCCGCATGCTGGCGACCCTGATCGCGCCGGACGAAGGCAGGGCGACGGTGATGGGTCACGATCTGCGTGACGAAGCGGACGCTGTGCGGTCTTCAATTGCCTTGACCGGCCAGTTCGCGTCACTCGACGAGGATCTGACAGGCCGGGAAAACCTGCTTCTTCTGGCGCGGCTGTGGGGATTCCGGGGCCGCCAGGCAACCGGTCGGGCGAGGGACCTGCTCGAGGCATTCAACCTGTCGGACGCGGCGAACAAGCAGGTGAAGGACTATTCCGGCGGCATGCGGAGACGGCTGGATATCGCGGCCTCCCTGATCGTGACGCCCGGCGTGCTTTTTCTAGACGAACCCACGACCGGGCTCGACCCCGTGGCGCGCCAGGGTGTTTGGCGAATGATCCGGGACCTTGCGCGTTCGGGCGTCACCATCCTTTTGACGACGCAGTATCTGGAGGAAGCTGACCAGCTGGCGGCGCGTATCGCGGTGATCGACCGCGGCCGGAAGATCGCCGAGGGGACCAGCCGCGAGCTCAAGGCGACGATCGGCTCGGGCTTCCTTCATGTGGCGCTTGGCGACGCATCGGATATCGACCGCGCGGCGGATTTGCTGGAGGCGAAGCTCGGACATCCGCCGAAACGAAATGTCGAGGGCGGCGCGCTGTCAATTATGGCCGATACGCCGAAGGCCGCGAACGAAGCCGTCGCGGCACTGATGGCGGACGGTATCGCCGTAACCGATTTCTCGATGGGCACTCCCAGTCTCGACGAGGTGTTCTTCGCGCTGACCGGTGATCCGGCGGAGTCGGAAAAGGAGCAGGCATCATGAACGACATCACGCCCGCGACGCTGAAACATGTCGAGCGGCCGGCGCGTCCCGGTGGCATGTCGAACGCGCTTGTCTTCGGCTGGCGCGCGATCCTGAAGTTCAAGCATGTTCCGGAACAGCTTTTCGACCTGATCATGACGCCGATCATGTTCACGCTTCTCTTCACCTTCGTGTTCGGCGGAGCGCTGGCGGGATCGACGGACAATTATCTTCAGTTCTTCCTGCCCGGCATTCTCGTGCAGACGGTGGTTTTCAACTCGGTCTATTCGGGCATGGGGTTGAGCACGGATCTGGGAAAAGGGCTCTTCGAGCGATTTCGGTCGCTGCCGATCTGGCCGCTCGCGCCGTTTGCGGGCCTGATGGTCGGCGACGTGCTGCGCCATTTTATCGCCGGTTCCATCATTCTCGCGATCGGACTGATGTTGGGTTATCGGGCCGAAGCGGGCGTGTTCGGTGTGATCGGCGCCTTTCTGCTGCTTTTCGCCGTGGGCTTCGGCTTTGGCTGGGTCTTCATCCTGATGGGATTGCTGATCCGCACGCCGATGACGGTGATGACGATCGGCTTCACGCTGATCTTTCCGCTGGTCTTCGCCTCCAACATCATGGTCGAGCCGGAGACGATGCCGGACTGGCTGCGGGCCTTCGTCGATCATAATCCAATTTCCTTCATAACGACGGCATTGCGCGGCCTGATGGGCGGCGGCGTGACCTTCCAACAGATACTGCTGGCGCTGATCGCACCGGTCCTGCTGACAGTTGTTCTCGCGCCGGCCAGTCTCGTCGCCTATCGGCGCAAGTAGGAAGGGCCGGGCCGCAAACGCGCCTTTCCAGCGCGACCGCGTTCCGGTAGCGAGTGGCGCATGACCAGGGCCATCATGTTTCAGGGGACGGGTTCCGATGTCGGCAAGACCGTGCTGGTCGCCGGCCTGTGCCGGCTGTTGACCAATCGCGGTCTTTCCGTGCGTCCGTTCAAACCGCAGAACATGTCCAACAATGCCGCCGTCGCGGAAGATGGCGGGGAGATCGGCCGGGCGCAGTGGCTGCAGGCGCTGGCCTGCCGGGTGCCGCCATCCGTCGACATGAACCCGGTGCTGCTCAAGCCGCAAAGCGAGACCGGCAGTCAGGTCGTGGTGCATGGCAGGGTGCGGGGCGCGGCGCGGGGCCGGGACTACCAGAAACTCAAACCGGAGCTTCTCGGTGCGGTGCTCGAGAGCTACGAGCGCATCCGTGCCGGCGCGGATGTCGTGATCGCCGAGGGGGCGGGCTCGCCCGCCGAGGTCAATCTGCGCGCGGGCGATATTGCCAATATGGGGTTCGCGACGGCGGCCGACGTTCCGGTGATCCTGGTCGGCGATATCGACCGGGGCGGGGTGATCGCGTCGCTGGTCGGCACGCACGCGATCCTGCCCGAGACCGATCGCGCCATGATCGCCGGGTTCCTGATCAACAAGTTTCGCGGTGATGTCAGCCTGTTCGATGACGGGTTGACGGCAATCACGCGCCATACGGGCTGGCGGTCATTCGGTGTCCTTCCGTGGTTGAAACAGGCGGGACGACTTCCGGCCGAGGATTCGGTGGCGCTTGAGCGGATGGCCGCGATTTCCGGAGGCGGGGCGAAGATCGCAGTGCCGATACTCGACCGTGTTGCCAATTTCGATGACCTCGACCCCCTGGTTGGAGAACCGGGTGTCGATGTCGTCATGGTGCGGGCCGGAGAACACATACCGGCAGATGCGGCCGCGATCGTCATTCCCGGTTCGAAATCGACAATCGCGGATCTCATCCGCTTCCGGGAGAACGGATGGGACCGGGAGATCGCTGCCCATGTCGCGCGTGGCGGTCAGGTAGTCGGCGTGTGCGGCGGATACCAGATGCTCGGCAGGCAGGTCCGCGATCCGCTCGGTATCGAGGGCGACATCAGGGAAACGGAAGGGCTTGGCCTTCTCGATGTCGTAACGGAGATGGCGCCCGAAAAACGGGTCGAGACCGTGTCGGCGCGCTCACCGGTTTTCGGTGTCGACCTCACGGGTTACGAGATCCATCTCGGCGTGACCGCGGGACCGGATTGCGCGCGCCCGGCCGCGCTGATCGACGGCAAGCCGGATGGTGCGGTCTCGGCGGATGGCCGCATTTTCGGCACCTATCTGCATGGTCTGTTCGATAGCGGCGCTTTCCGGGCGGCCTGGCTCGATAGCCTCGGCATCGTCTCTGACGGTGGCGATCATCGCAGCCGCGTCGAAGCCGCGCTCGACGAAATCGCGGGGGAGATGGAGCGCCATCTCGACGTGGAGGCGATCCTGGAGGCGGCGCGGTAGCTCTGGCCTCAGGCGGCGTCGGAATCGTCGAGGCCGGATTTTTCCTCGGGTGTGTGCCAGATCCCCGGCAAGCCGTTGAACTCGCACTGGTTGCGGCCACCGCGCTTGGCCCGGTAGAGCGCGAAATCGGCGCCCTGGAAGATCGCCCCGAAATCGGCCTCCTGCGGATACAGCGCTCCGCCGATGGAAGCGGTCACGCGAATGACCTTGCCCTCGAAATAGGACTTGTTTTCTTCCAGCGCCGCGCGGATCCGCTCTGCCGCTTCCACGGCACCGGTCGGGCCCGCGCCGAGCAAATAGACCGCGAATTCCTCACCACCGATGCGTGCAACGTGGTCACGCTCGAACACGTTTCCGACGATGCATACAGCTACCATGCGCAGGACATGATCACCCGCTGCGTGACCATGTGTGTCGTTGATCGTCTTGAAGTGGTCGATGTCGATCAGGATCAGGGCATCGTCATCGGCGCCCGCCTCGCGGGGCTCCGCGGACCGGTCGCGTACGATCTTTTCCAGCGCCGTGCGATTGAGCAGTCCCGTCAGTCCGTCGCGCCGTGCGATTTCCTTGAGCTGGCTGTTCATCGTGCTCAGCCGCATCGTCATGGAAAAGAAGATCGCAATGAAAGGCATTGCGACAATCAGCGTCACGAGGAAGCCGTAGACCAGCAGGCGATGGCCGAATCTCGCATATATTTCAGGGAAATAGTGGCCATACATCACCTGGGTAACGATAGCGGCGAGGAAGGCTACGATGAGGGACCAAAGCAACGTTTTGCGCAGCGAGGCGCGGAGATCGCGGGGGATGAATATGCGGTCCAGCATCGATGCCTTGCAAAATGAAAATGAATTTGAATATGGGCCTGTTTAGACGGGATGGGCCGCCATGCGTAGTCTCGTCCTGCTTTTCCCGACAAATCGTAACAAGGTTGGTTAACGTTAGGTCAATACTCTGAGACTTTCGGCGACCGGCCTTGTCGCAATCGCGATTGACTTGCGATGTCCGCGCGGCCTAACTGGCCGTGTCATGGTTCCCGCTCCGGTCGAGCGGCGCGGGACGAAGAGGGAATGTGACGGACGGACCCAAGCAGGGCGTCCACATCACAGCCGACCCCGCGACTGTAGAATGGCGCGGCGCCCGCTGCTCCGGTCATTCCGGAGCGCCACTGGAGACATCCGGGAAGGCAGGGGGCCGAATCAGACGCCATGAGCCAGGAGACCTGCCATGACGACGTGCCGATGGGGCGGGGAGCTCCCGAACGGACCGGGTCTCAAGCCGGATGCGGCGTCATGGGGGAGGCCTGAGGTCTGAACGGGATACCCGCGTGAGCGAACGGGAGCCGTTCCATGCCGACAGATACTGCCTTTGGAGCGCTTGCAGGCGTGACGCTGGTCCTCGGCGGCGCGCGCTCGGGCAAGTCGGCCTTTGCGGAGCGGCTGGTCGAGGCGAGTGGCCTCGCTCCCGTCTATCTGGCGACGGGGCAGGTCCATGACGAGGAGATGCGAGAGCGTATCGACCACCACAGGGCGCGGCGCGGGCCGGATTGGATCACGGTCGAGGAACCGGACGATCTCGAGGGCGCGCTTGCGCGCGAGGCGCAGCCGGGCCGGGCTTTGCTGGTCGATTGCCTGACCCTTTGGGTCACAAATCTGATGATGGCCGGAGCCGATATCGGGGCGCGAAGCGCGCGGCTGTGCGCCGTGCTCGACGGCATCGAAAGCCCGGTCGTGCTGGTCGCCAACGAGGTCGGGCTCGGAATCGTGCCGGAAAACGCGATGGCGCGCGCGTTCCGCGACCATGCGGGCCGGCTGCACCAGGACATCGCCGCCTCGGCGGACACAGTTTATTTCATCGCGGCAGGCCTGCCGCTGAAAATGAAGGGATAACACCATGCAATCGAAGATTCCCGCCACGGTGATCACCGGCTTTCTCGGCGCCGGCAAGACCACTATGATCCGCAATCTGCTGGAGAATGCCGGCGGGCGAAAGATCGCGCTGATCATCAATGAATTCGGCGACCTTGGCGTCGATGGCGAGGTGCTGAAGGGGTGCGGCATCGAGACTTGCGGCGAGGACGATATCGTCGAACTCAACAATGGCTGCATCTGCTGCACTGTCGCCGATGATTTCATTCCGACCATGACGAAGCTGCTCGAGCGCGAGAACCGGCCGGACCACATCGTCATCGAGACGTCGGGCCTGGCATTGCCGCAGCCGCTTGTGGCGGCCTTCAACTGGCCGGAGATCAAGACGGCGGTGACGGTTGACGGTGTGGTGACGGTGGTCGATGCCGCGGCGGTGTCGGAAGGACGCTTCGCCGACGATCACGACCGGCTGGAGGCGCAGCGCGCCGCCGACGAGGCGCTCGATCACGAAAGCCCGCTGGAGGAACTGTTCGAGGACCAGATCCGCGCCGCCGACATGGTCGTGCTCAACAAGGCCGACCTGATCGACGACGTTCGGCTGGAAGCGGTAAAGGCGAGTGTCGCCGGACAGACCGACCGCGCGCTGAAGATCATCCATGCCACGCATGGCCGTCTGCCCGCCGACGTGCTGCTCGGAATGGACTCAGCTACGGAAGACCAGATCGCCCTGCGCAAGTCGCATCACGAGATGGAGCATGAGAACGGCGAGGATCACGACCACGATCACGACGAATTCGAGAGCTTCGTGGCCGAGACCGGGTCCATCTCTGACCCTGCCGCCTTCGTTGCGGGCCTGAAAGAAATCATCGCGCATCACGACGTGCTGCGCCTGAAGGGGTTCTGCGACGTGCCGGGCAAGCCGATGCGGCTTGTGGTGCAGGCTGTTGGCCAGCGCATCGAGACCTATTTCGACCGGCCTTGGCGGGACGGCGAGCCGCGGTCAACGAAACTGGTGGTCATCGGCCTGCACGACATCGACCAGGCGGCAATCGGCGAGGCCATCGCCGATGCGGTCGGCTAAGGCGATGGCGGTCGCGGCGTCAGAATACCGCCTGGGCGATGAACATGATTACGGCGGCGACCAGCCAGTAGCCGACGTCGATGGCAATGACTGTGCCGGATTTCCTGGTGAACATGCCGCCCGACGCCTGCAAGGCGCAGAAGGCGACAACGGCGAGGATGAAGGTCATCAAGTGGCCTCCGGCCGCCGTGACGCCGACGAACCAGGACAGAAGCAGCAGGCCGATTGCCTGCGTGACCATCGCGCCGACCGGCATGGACTGCGCTGTGCCGAGCTCGACGCTGTGACCGGCGGCCCATGTCTTGCCGAACAGCATCGGCGAGAACCACAGCCAGCCGGCGAGAAACGCCACGATCGCACCGGCGATAACGCCGAGCCAGCTCACACCCATCGTAATTTCACCCACGATCGTTCCCCTCCGTCAATGAGTGAATTCAACTTATCGGTTGAGTATCGACAGGCTCCCCGCCGAAGGCAACACACAAGCGCGTTACCGGTGGGCGAGGCGGTGTACTGATGCATCTGCTGCTGGCACAGAAGGGGTCGATTTCGGACGGCGACGGCGAGGCGATCGATCTCGGCCAGAAGCCGGGTGACATCTGCGTCCTGTCGGCCGCGGACACGGAACTGGCGAGCCTCGCGAAGGCGCATTCGCCGGCGGGGCCGAGTCTGCGCCTCGTCAACCTGCTGCAGCTCAAGCACCCGATGTCGGTCGATAGCTGGGTCGAACGGACCGGACGGCATGCGAAGCTGATCGTCATCCGCATCCTCGGTGGCGCCGGCTACTGGCCATACGGGCTGGAGGCGATCCACTCGGCGGCGGTGGCGCAGGGCGTGAAACTCGCGGTGCTTCCCGGCGATGACAAGCCCGATCCGGGCCTGACGCGCTTTTGCACGCTGGACGCCGAATACTGTGAAACGCTGTGGCGTTTCCTGATCGAGGGCGGTGCGGAGAATGCGCGCGGCTTTCTCGATGCCTGCGGCGATATACTCGCCGGGCGTGCCATCGAGGCCGAAGCGGCGCCATTGCTCAAGGCTGGTGTGTTCGGCGAGAAGACTGGTGGCGAGGCGGGCACCGTCGCCATCGTTTTCTATCGTGCGCTCGTGCAGTCGGGGCAGACCGCGCCGGTCGAGGTGCTGGCGAGGGCGCTTGGTGAGAAAGGCCTGGCAGTGCTGCCGGTCTATGTCTCCAGCCTGAAGGACCTGGTTTCGGCCGCGACGGTCGAGGCGCTGTTCGATACGCACCGGCCGGATGTCGTGCTGAACGCGACCGGCTTCGCGGTGTCCGCGCCGGGGGCGGACCGGACCCCGACGGTGCTTGAGCGCGACGGTTCGCCGGTTATCCAGGTGGTCCTGTCGAGCTCGCCGCGCGCGGTCTGGGAAGCGTCTCCGCAGGGGCTCAATGCACGCGACCTTGCGATGAACGTCGCGCTGCCGGAGGTCGACGGGCGGGTGCTGTCGCGCGCCGTTTCGTTCAAGAGCGCGAGCGCCTGGGACGAGCGCACCGAGTGCAACATCGTCACGCATGAGCCGGTCGCCGACCGGGTGGAATTCGTCGCGGAACTGGCGGCGCGCTGGGTGCGTCTCAGGCGCAAACCGGCAGCGGAAAAACGCGTCGCCCTCGTGCTCGCCAACTATCCGAACCGCGACGGGCGTCTGGCCAACGGTGTCGGGCTCGATACGCCTGCGGGGACCATCGAGACTCTTCGCGCCATGGCAGAAGCGGGCTTGCCTGTGAGCGATATCCCGGCGGACGGCGACGCGCTGATCGATCATCTGAAGAAGGGGCCGACCAACGCGATCTCCGATGCGCGCGAAATCCGCGAGACGATTTCGCTGAATCAATACAAGACGTTCCTCGCGACGCTTCCGAAAGCGATTCAGGCGCAGGTGGCCGAACGATGGGGCGCGCCGGAACATGATCCGTTTTTCCGTGATGGTGTCTTCGCGCTGCCGCTGGCGCGGTTCGGCGACACGCTGGTCGGCATCCAGCCTGCGCGTGGCTACAACATCGATCCGAAGGAAACCTACCATTCGCCGGACCTCGTTCCGCCGCATGGCTATCTCGCCTTCTATGGTTACCTGCGCGACGTCTACGGTGCCGACGCGGTGGTCCATATGGGCAAGCACGGCAATCTCGAATGGCTGCCCGGAAAGGCGCTGGCGCTGTCGGAGACATGCTGGCCGGAGGCGGTGTTTGGCCCGCTGCCGCATGTCTATCCTTTCATCGTCAACGATCCGGGTGAGGGCACGCAGGCCAAGCGGCGGACATCAGCAGTCATTATCGACCACCTGACCCCGCCGCTGACGCGCGCCGAAAGCTATGGCCCGTTGAAAGATCTCGAAGCGCTGGTCGACGAATATTACGAGGCGGCCGGTGGCGATCCGCGACGGCTGAAAGTGCTGAAGGTCCGCATTCTCGATCTGGTGCGCGATATCGGCCTCGATCACGACGCGGGGATCGCAGAAAGCGACGAGGCCGACACTGCGCTCGAAAAGCTCGACGCCTATCTGTGCGACCTGAAGGAGATGCAGATCCGCGACGGGCTGCACATTTTCGGTCGCGCGCCTGAAGGACGGCTGCTGACCGATCTCGTCACCGCGCTGGCGCGTGTGCCGCGCGGGCTCGGCGAAGGGGAAGACCAGAGCCTCCAGCGGGCGATCGCTGTGGATCTCGCCCTTGATTTCGATCCGCTCGATTGCTCGATGGGCTCGCCCTGGACGGGGCCGACGCCGGAAATCCTGGGAGCCGTCTCGGACGACCCCTGGCGAACCGCGGGCGACACGGTGGAGCGGATCGAATTGCTGGCCGCGAAACTGGTCGGATGCGAGGCCGAATGCCCCGACGGTTGGGTCTGCACGCGAACGGTTCTGGACGGGATCGATACGCGGCTGCGACCTTCGGTCGAAACTTGCGGCAAGGCGGAGATCGAGGGGTTGATGCAGGCGCTTGCCGGGCGGTTCGTCGAGCCGGGGCCGTCAGGCGCGCCGACGCGCGGGCGGCCGGACGTGTTGCCGACCGGGCGCAATTTCTACTCCGTCGACAGCCGGGCGGTGCCCACCGAGACCGCATGGGAACTGGGGCGCAAATCCGCCGAGCTGCTGGTGACGCGCTACACGCAGGATCACGGCGAATGGCCGGTTTCCTTCGGGCTGACGGCATGGGGCACCTCCAACATGCGCACCGGCGGCGATGATATCGCGCAGGCCATGGCGCTGATCGGCGCGAAACCGGTCTGGGACGGGATTTCCAGGCGGGTGACGGGTTTCGAGGTGATCCCCGTCGCGAAGCTCGGACGGCCTCGTGTCGATGTGACGTTGCGCATCTCCGGATTCTTCCGCGATGCCTTCCCCGACCAGATCGCCCTGTTCGACAAGGCTGTTCGGGCAATCGGCGCACTGGATGAAGATGAAGGCGACAATCCGGTCGCGGCAAGAATGCGCGCGGAAGCCCTTCGGTTGGCGGAAGACGGCGAGGATGCGGAAACGGCGGCGCGGCGCGCGGGCTATCGCGTCTTCGGCTCGAAGCCGGGGTCCTATGGCGCGGGCTTGCAGGCGCTGATCGACGAGAAGGGCTGGGGCGACCGGGCCGATCTCGCGGAGGCCTATCTGGTCTGGGGCGGCTATGCCTATGGCGCGCAGGCCGAAGGCAGCGCCGAGCGGGGTTTGTTCGAAGAGCGGCTGAAAGGCATGCAGGCGGTGGTTCAAAACCAGGACAATCGCGAGCACGACTTGCTCGATTCCGACGATTACTACCAGTTCGAGGGCGGCATGACCGCGGCGGTCGAGACGCTGAAGGGCGAGAAGCCGGCAATCTACCATAACGACCATTCACGGCCGGAAAAGCCGGTGGTGCGCACGCTGGAGGAGGAGATCGGCCGTGTTGTGCGGGCACGCGTGGTCAATCCGAAATGGATCGCCGGTGTCATGCGGCACGGCTACAAGGGGGCCTTCGAGATGGCGGCCACGGTGGATTACATGTTCGCTTTCGCCGCGACGACCGGCGCGGTGCGCGACCATCATTTCGAGGCGGTCTATCAGGCATTCCTGATGGACGATGACGTGCGCGCGTTCATCGCGGAGAAGAACCCGGATGCGTTGCGCGAAATCGCCGACAAAATGCGCGAGGCGATCGAGCGGGGGCTGTGGACGCCGAAGAGCAATTCGGCGATGTTCGCGCTGAATGAAATCGCCGAGGACAATGCGCGGGCATGACCGAAATCAGGACCACGGAAAACGCGGCCGAGTTGCAACTCAGGCTCGATCGCCTGCTTGACGACGGGGCGGAGGCGGCTGGCCATCCGTTCAATCCGCAGGCCGTCGGTTTCGAGGCGAGGGACAGTGACGGGACATTTCTCGGCGGAATCTATGGATGGGGCCAGCTTGGATGGTTCTTCGTCAAGCTGCTGGCGCTTGCGCCGGAAGCGCGCAAACGCGGTGTTGGCGGCAAGCTCCTTGCAAAGGCCGAAGAGCACGCGCGCTCGGAGGGCCTGTCAGGCGTTTATCTCGACACCTATGTTTTTCAGGCGCCGGCTTTCTACGCGAAGATGGGCTACGAAGAGATCGGCCGCCTTCCGGCGGTTGGCGATCATCCGCAACGCGTGTGGTTCGCGAAGATGCTCGGGGAGGTCCGGTCGTGAGCGTCATGATCGAGCCGGTCACCGGTGATACCGGAGCCTTTGTCAGCGAGGTCCTTGAAACGCTGGACGAAGCAGCACGGGCGCTCGGCAAGCCCTTCGAGGAGGATGGCGTTAATCTGCGTGCGAGCGACGGCGATGGCGGCTTCCTTGGCGGCCTCAACGCAGAGACGTTGCAGGGCTGGCTCTATGTGAAGTTCCTCGCCGTGTCGCAGCAGGCGCGTTCGCTCGGCGTGGGGCGGAAGCTGATAGAGGAAGCCGAGGCGGAAGCCCGGAGACGCGGCCTCGCAGGGGTCTATGTCGACACGTTCGATTTCCAGGCGCCGGGCTTCTATGTGAAATGCGGATATGCGGAAATCGGTCGCCTGCCGACGGTTGGCGGCCGGCCGCAGCGCATCTGGTTCTCGAAGAATTTCGACGCGACGGAGACTGATCAATGAACGATGACAGCGAACGCCACGCAGCCAAGATGGCGAAGAAGAAGGCGGCGCGTGACAAGATCATGGCCACCAAGACCGAGGAAAAGGGCCTCGTCATCGTCCATACCGGCAAGGGCAAGGGCAAGTCGACGGCGGCTTTCGGGATGATCTTCCGCCATATTGCCCATGGCCGAAAATGCGCTGTGGTGCAGTTCATCAAGGGCGGCATGGAGACCGGCGAACGCAACCTGATCGAAACGCATTTTTCCGATATCTGCTCCTTCCACACGATGGGCGAGGGCTTCACCTGGGAAACCCAGAACAAGGAGCGCGACATCGAGATGGCGAAAGCCGCCTGGGAGAAGGCCAAGGAACTGATCCGCGACGCGAGCAACACGATGGTGCTGCTCGACGAGATCAACATTGCGCTTCGCTACGACTACATCGACACGGCCGAAGTGGTCGAATTCCTTAAAACCGAGAAACCCGAGATGACACATGTCGTCCTCACCGGCCGCAACGCCTCTGAAGAGCTGATCGAGGCAGCCGATCTCGTGACAGAGATGGAACTGGTCAAGCACCCGTTCCGCTCCGGCATCAAGGCGCAGATCGGGATCGAGTACTGACATGGCGAATGACGCACTGGTGCTGGGAGCTGGCATGGCGGGGGTCGCGACGGCGATCCACCTCCTGAAAAGAGGCGTTTCGGTCACGCTGGTCGACCGGCGGGAGCCGGGCGAAGAGACGAGCTATGGCAATGCGGGCATCATCCAGCGCGAGGGCATTCACCCTTATCTCTTCCCGCGCGATCTTCGCTCGATCATCGAGGTCGCGCTCAAACTGCGCACCGATGCGGATTATCACTTCTCGTCGCTGCCGGCGGTCGCGCCGTTCCTGTGGCGATATTTCATGTCGTCGAACAAGGACAGCGCCCGACGCACGCTTGCCGCCAATATCCCGATCTTCGCGCATTGCCTGGAGGCGCACCAGGCGCTGATGGACGAGGCGGGCTCGTCGGCGCTGGTCGCCAAGCGCGGCTGGATACGCCTGTTTCGCGAAACCGGCGGGATTGCCGGGGCGGAGGCGGAAGCCCGCGAGTTGCGCGAACTCGGCATCGATGCCGCCATGATCACCATGCAGGAACTGGGCGATCTTGAGCCGCATCTGGAAAAGGCGAAACTCGAGGGCGCGCTGCATTACCGCGATCCGTGGACGTGCAGCGATCCCGGCGCGCTGGTCAAATCCTATGCGGGTCTGTTCGAGAAACTCGGCGGCGCCTTCATTCAGGCCGAGATTACGGGCATCGCGCGGCGCGACGGCAAGTGGGCGGTGGCGACGACCGGACCGGAACTGTCCGCCGAACAGGTGGCGGTGACGCTCGGGCCGTGGTCGAAGCGGATGATGGACGAGGCGGGCCTGAAACTGCCGATGGGCGTCAAGCGTGGCTACCACCAGCACTTCGCGGCCGAGGGTAACGCCTATCTGTCGCGACCGGTTCTCGATACCGATGTCGGTTATGTCATGGCGCCGATGGCGCGTGGTATCCGGCTGACCTCGGGCGCCGAGTTCGCGCGTCAGGACGCGCCCAAGACGCCGGTGCAATTGCGCCGGGTGTTGCCGCAGGCGCGTGAGTTGTTCCCGCTCGGCGAGAGCGTCGACGAGGAGCCTTGGCTCGGCTCGCGCCCGGTCTTTCCGGACATGCTGCCGGTCGTCGGACCTGCTCCGGGCATGGCGGGCCTGTGGCTGCATTTCGGACATGCCCATCACGGTTTCACGCTCGGTCCGGCGACCGGCGAACTGACCGCGCAGATGATGACCGGCGAGACGCCGTTCTGCGATCCCGCGCCCTACAGTCCCCAGCGTTTCACGCGGGCGCGATAGGCGGCGTAGGGCTCGCCATAAGTGCGGGCGAGCCAGCGTTCCTCGCAAGGGACGGCGAAGATGTAGAGGGCCGCGAGCGATCCCGCCGCGATTGCCGCCGGCCATGACGCGGCGAGCAGCGTCCAGCCGAGGCAAAGCGCCAGATTGGAGAGATAGGTGGGATTGCGGACAAGTGCGAAGGGGCCGTCGGTGACAAGGCCCCGATCCGCGCCCATCGACTGGTCGAGGCCCAGCTTCACGATCGCATAGGAGCTTGCCGAGCTTGCGGTAAAAGCGAGCGGGAATCCGATGCCCCAGCGGACCCAGCCGGGCCAGTCCCAGCCGTTCCAGCCGAGGCGGCCCGCAAGATAGGCGGAGCCGATCGCCGCAGCCGTGACGCTCCAGGTCACGATCCGCGCTTTCCAGCCGAATTTCGCCGGTGGCCAGATCGGATTTTCCGGGTGCCGATCGGACTTCCAGATGATGGCTGCGACCGCCAGGCAGCAGGCTGCGGAAAAGAGCGCGAAAGCCATGTCCATGTCGTCGAATTCCTCCCGGCCTGAGTTCGTTCGAAGATAGGGGCGGTCATCGATGCGCCAAGGGTTCGATCCCCAAGATTTTGGGGGTCTTGCCGAGACAATTGACGGGCTTGCCTTAACCATCCGGTCATCCTGCTCGCTTACCTTATGAAGCTCTGCCCCAACGCGCAGGGATGGAGCGGACATGAACTTTGTAGCCCGGATGAAGAACGCCGGCCTGGAAACGGCCACCGAATGCACGTTGCTCTATGCCGACATGCCCCGGCTGGACGCGGCGGATTTCGTGGCGCGCCTCGAACAGGCAATCGGGCCCAATGCCGCAGTCTCCGATATCCGGGATCATGCCGCCGGTTCCACGCGGTTTCTCTCCTTCATGGCCGGTGGTTGCGCGGTCGCCATAGAGGCGAGCAAGGATACCAGGCCCGCTTCGGTCTATTTCGAGGCACTGGACTGGCCGATGCTCCATCGTACCTTTCCCGAGGCCGAGGAGGCGGTGCGCAATCATACGGCGCATATCCAGATCGCGGTCGAAGCCGAATATGATGCGGTCGCCAATGCACTTGGCATGCGCGCCGTCAATACGAGCTTCACGCGCAGCACGCTGGCAGGGCGTGCCGCGGCGGCGATTTGCCGGACGGCCCTACCGCTCGCGATCCACTGGAAACATAGCGAGATGCTATTCAAGCCCGGACCGTTCCTCAGGGAACTGGAGACCGAGCCGGTCGAGATCTTTGTCAAGGTGACGCCGTTTTCGAGCAACCGGATGATCGACGGCGTGCGCACCGTCGGCGGATCGACACGCGGCGCGGCCGACCTGCTCGGCTGCGAAGTCGTGCTGGAGGAAGCACCGGTACCGGTCGATTGGGTGATGCGGACGCTGCACTGCTTCGTGGCGCGTTGCCATTCCGAGGGACGTTACCTGCCGCATCTGGCGACCTATGCGCCGGGCAAGGGCGATATCATGATCGTGCGCCATCTCGATTCGACGCCCGAGATCGATACGCCGCATGTGTCGCTTGAGGTCAGGCGGGCCGACGAGTTCGGCTTCGATGCAACCGAAGCCGACGATCTTGCGCTGGCCAAGGTCAAGAAACCGGATTGGGACGGCCGGGATCGGCGTCAGCGCCCCCAAAGCGCCAAGCCGTTCGGCCGTCGCGGTCTCGCCTAGAACGCTGTCAGTGCCCGGCGGGTCCGCCGCCTGACTGCGGTTTCTTCATCGCCAGCGCGCCGAGTGCGAGACCGGCGAACAGCATGGTCAGTATCCACGACACGTCGGCGAAGGCCATCACCCAAGCCTGCTGTTGAACCATCCCCGTTAGCTGGTTGAGCGCGGCGTCCGCTCCAGACAGGCCGCTCGCATCGAAATTCGCCGCCAGATTGTCGAGCGTTTCCATCGCTGTGTGGTTTGCCGATGTCACGGTTTCGGCGATGCGGGCGTAGTGTAGGTCGGAGCGGTCGGAGAGCAGTGTCGTGATGGCGGCGAGGCCGACCGCGCCGCCAAGATTTCGGGTCAGGTTGAACAGACCGGATGCGCTTTTCAGCCGGTCGACGGGCAGGGTGCCCAGCGCGAGATTCGTGATGGTCACCATGCAGAACATCAGCGACGCCCCGCGAATGATCTGCGGCAAGAACAGGTCCCAGAAATCCCATTCGGCGTCGATCGGCGTCAGCATCCATGTACTCACCCCGAACCCCAGGAAACCGAGCAGCAGCATGATGCGCGGATCGACCCTGGCCGACAGGGCGCCCGACATCGGCGCGCACAGGAACATGGCGACGCCTGTGACAAAAACCGTCTCGCCGATCATGAGCGAATCGTAGCCGCGAATACGGCCGAGATAGAGCGGGTAGAGATAGGTCAGGCCGTAAAGGCCGATCCCCATGACGAATGAAAAGACCGAACCGAAGGCGAAATTGATGTTTCGAAAAGCGCCGAGATCGACAACCGGGAAGCTCGCAGTAAAGGCGCGATAGAAGAACAGGATCGCACCGATCGTCATGACGATCGAGAAGATCAGAATCGTCTCGTCGGCCAGCCAGTCGTTGGCGGGACCTTCCTCCAGGACGAATTCGAGTGCGCCGAGGAACACGGCCATGCCGATGAAGCCGAGCCAGTCGAAGGACTTGGCGAGGTTGAATTCCGGCTCGTCGAAATCGATCAGCAACCAGGCAAGCGCGGCGACAATGACGCCGGGGCCGAGATTGATCAGGAACAGCCAGTGCCAGGAAAAGTAGCTTGAAAGATACCCGCCGACGGTGGGGCCGATCGTGGGTGCGAGCGTTGCCACGAGGCCGATCACGGGCGCGATGATCGCCTGTTTCGAACGGGGAAAGATCGTGTAGGCCGCCGCGAAGACCGACGGGATCATGCCGCCGCCGATAAAGCCCTGGATCGCGCGGTAGACGATCATCTGATCGATGTTCGTCGCCGTCGCGGCCAGAACGCTGGCGGCGGTAAAGCCGGCGGCCGAGACGGTGAACAGGATGCGGGTCGACAGGATGCGCGCCAGCGTGCCGGACAGCGGGATCATGATCACCTCGGCGATCAGATAGCTGGTCTGCACCCAGGAGATTTCGTCGGCGCCCGCATTGAGCCCGGCCTGGATTTCGGCGAGCGAGGCCGAGACGATCTGGATATCGAGGATCGCCATGAACATGCCGAAAACCATCGCGAGGAACGCGATCAGCCGGCGCGGATCGATGTGCTCCTCGGCGGGGGCGCCAGGAGCATCGCTGTAGGTCGCGTCGGCCATGACCTGTTCTACTCTGCGGAGACCGTTTCGACGGCGTGGCCGCCCGTGCGCGTATCGATATCGACGACCACGCTGAGGCCGGCGCGCAGCCGGCCTTGCTCGACGGCTTCGGCGGGCAGGGCGATCCGCACTGGCACGCGCTGCACGACTTTCGTGAAGTTGCCGGTGGCGTTGTTGGGCGGCAGCAGCGAGAAGATCGAGCCGGTCGCCGGTGAGATCGAGACGACCGTGCCCTCGATGGGCTCGTCCTCATAGGCATCGACATGGATGGCGACTTTCTCGCCGGGTTCGATGCGCGCGAGCTGGGTTTCCTTGAAATTGGCGTCGACATAGAGCCCGCTCGACGGAACCAGCGCCGCAAGTCGTCGGCCGGTGGTGACGAGGTCGCCTTCCTGCACGTCGAGATTGCCGATCATGCCGTCATAGGGCGCGCGCAGCACGGTGAAGGAGAGATCGCGGTCCGCCTTGTCGGCGGCGAGTTGCATGGAGGTCAGTGCGCTCTCGGCCTCTGCCCTTTGGGCACGAAGCACCGCGATATTGGCATTGGCGGACTGGATGCCGGCCGAAGCGCCGGAAAGGTTCGCCTTTGCCTGTTCCCAGGCCGCTTCGGCGGCGTCGAGCGCTGCGCCGGTCGCATGGCCTTTGGCGTTGAGCGCCTTCGCCCGGTCGAGCGCGGCGTGGGCGTTTGTCTCGGCGGCGGCGACCGCTTCCTGTTGCGCTTCCGCCTGGGCGAGGGCGGCTTGCGCGCCCGCGATCTGGGCATCGATGCGGTCGAGCGTGAGTTTCTGTGTTGCGATCTGGGCTTTCGCCTGGTCTGCCGCGATGCGGTAATCGCCGTCGTCGAGCGTGACCAGCGGATCGCCCGCCTTTACATACTGGTTGGCGGTGACATTGACCGTATCGACGTAACCGGGCACCTTCGGCGCGATGGTGGCGATGTCGCCGCCGACATAGGCATTGTCGGTCGATTCGATGAAGCGCCCGACGGTCCACCATTCCTGGCCGTACCAGCCGCCTGCCGCGAGCGCCAGGAGCGCGACCCCGGCGAACACCACGCGTCGCCGCCCGCCGCGTTTGGGCGTTTGCGGAGCGGTATCGCCTTTCGCGGCTTCGGTCTCTCGCGCGGTGTCATGCGGGAAGGTCTTCACCTCGGCCGTCCGCGACGTCTCGGTGCCGGAATTCGCGGTCGTTTCTTCGCTGTTGGCTGATCCTGAAACGGACATGGCTGCCTACTCGGTGATTAAATTGAACCGAACCGTTCGGTTCGAATTGACATAAATGCATGCGCGCGCCATATCAAGTGGAAATCGAACCGGGTGGTTCAATTCTTGTCGAGGACCGAATGCCGACATCGTTGAAAAGCGCTGAAAGCCTGAAGAAAGCCATGCATGCCGCCGGCAGTGCGCCGAGCCGCCGGGTGGCCGGGCAGGATCCGGCGAAGCGCCAGCAGATTCTCGACGGCGCGCGGAGCGTCTTCCTGCGAGTTGGTTTCGACGGGGCGAGCATGAACGATATCACCCGCGAGGCCGGTGTCTCGAAGGGTACGATCTATGTATATTTCGAGAACAAGGAAGATCTCTTCGGCGCGCTCATCGAACGCGAGCGCCGGACGAAGCTCGCCATGCTTACGGAGACGCTCAACGAGCGAGGTACCGTTCGCGAAACGTTGATGCGCTACGGGATGGCGCTCGCGACCCTGTTGACGTCGAAGCAGCTGACGCGCGTGCAAAGGATGGTGATCGGCATTACCGAGCGCATGCCCGAACTTGGCAAGCTTTTCTTCGATACCGGTCCCGATTCGGGGAAGGGGCATCTGGTCGCCTATTTCGACAGGCAGACCGAGGCCGGAACTCTCGACATTCCTGACGGTGAACTGGCCGCGCAGCAGTTTTTCGCCCTGTGTTCGGGCGGTTTGACCCGCAAGTGCATCTTCGGCGCGCTGGACGCGCCGCCCGACGAGGAGCTGATCGCCCGCGCGGTGGATAGCGGCGTCGACATGTTTCTTGCCTATTACGGAACGGACGCCCTGAATGAGGCCTGACCTAGAGGCCCAGCCAGAGCCTCAGCGGGTGAGTGGGATCGCTGACCAGTTTGACCGCCAGCGCGAGGCAGGTGATCACGAGCAGCGGCTTGATGATGCGCGCGCCGCCTTTCATCGCCACGCGCGATCCGGCCTGCGCGCCCGCGAATTGCGCGGCGCCCATGACCAGGCCGACTTTCCAGAAAACCGCGCCGGCGAAGGCGAACAGCGCGAGACCGCCGACATTGGAAGCGAGATTCAGAAGCTTGGTGTGGGCGGTGGATTTCAGCAGTCCGTAGCCGGCGAGCGCCACGAAGGCCAGCATGAAGAATGAACCCGTGCCGGGGCCGAACAGCCCGTCATAGAAACCGATCAACGGAACGACGGTGAAACCGAAGAGGGCCGGGCTCATCCGCCGGGCCCGATCGATGTCGTCGAGGCCCGGACGCAGCAGGAAATAGAAGGCGATCGCGACCAGCAGGACGGGCAGAACCGCGCCGAATATCCGGCCGGGCAGTACGGTGGCGGTCAGCGCGCCGAGGATGCTCCCGGCAAAGGCGAGCAGGGCCGGCAGTGCCTGCGTTTTCAGGTCGACATGGCCGTGGCGGGCATAGCTCCAGGTCGCTGATGCGGCGCCGAACATGCCCTGCAGTTTGTTCGTGCCGAGCGCGTAGACGGGCGGTGCGCCAGCCAGCAGGAGCGCGGGAATTGTGATAAGCCCACCACCGCCGGCAATGGAATCGACAAACCCCGCCACGAAGGCGGCGAGGACGAGGAGCGCGACGATTTCGGACGGGAATTCGAACATGGTGATTTTCCTTCGGCGCTAGACCACAGCGCCGCGATTTGCGCAAGCGGCGACTCAGGGTAGTCTCGCCTTGCGCAAGGAGGCGCGGATCGATGGCATTTGCCTGGCTTGAAGCTTTGAAATCGCGGCTGGAAAAGGAAAAGGTGGTTCGGCTCGTCGCCAACGACCCGGCCCTGACCGCGGAATTGTTGCTGCTGTTCAAGGTCATCCTCGCCGACGGTGAAGTCAGGCAGGGCGAACTCGACATCTTCAAGCGGATCTGCCGGGACAGTTTCGGCCTCGACCCGGACGCCATGGACGGCGTCTATGAATACATGCAGGATTTCGCCTACGAGACGTCTCCCGCCCAGGCTGCCGCGGTCTTTGCCGAGCTGCCGATGGAGCGGCGGCAGCGTCTTCTTGACCGCATGATCGCGATCGCGGAGGCCGATAGCGAGATCGACCGGCGCGAGGAACGCTTCCTGGCGCGCATCGCCGACCTGCTGGGTTTCGACATCACCGAAATACGCCGGGGCTGATCGGCGTCGCAATTTCCATTTCGAAGGTCGCGCATCGAATTGACCCTGCCGGGCCGGACGCCTAGGGTGCGCCTCGTTATCGGCAGTGCCTCGACGCGTTCGGGGCCGAGAGGTGTCCGTTGCAGCCGACCCAAATCGGGGGTGTCGTAGCAGAACTGCCGCTAGGTCCTGGCATTCGCCGGCGTCATGCCGGAAGCCGCGCATTTGGCGATAACGGAAAACCGGACCTTGAGGACGAGAATCATGAAATCTGCAACGGGCCTTGCCGTTTTATTGGCGTCACTCGCCGCGACGCCCGCTTCCGCGCATCTGGGCCATGTCGGCGAGGTCGCGGGCCACAGCCACTGGATCGGGCTGGCCGCCGCCGGAGCTGCCGCCGCGATCGCGGTTGCCGTATCGACGCTTGGCAAGAAGAAAGACGCCGAGCGCAAGGAAGACGAGACGCAAGCCGAGGACGCGGCGGGCGACGAAACACCGGCAGAGGCCTGACACATGCTCAAAGGTATTTCTGGCGCACCGCGCTACGGCATCATGGTCTGCGGCCACGGCAGCCGCAATCAGAACGCGGTCGGGGAGTTCTCCAAGCTGGCGCTTCGGTTGCGCGAGCGCTTTCCGCAATGGCCGGTGGATTACGGCTATCTGGAATTCGCCAATCCCGTTCTGCACAAGGGGCTGGATGCGCTGAAGGAGAAGGGCGTCGACCATATCCTCGCGGTGCCGGGCATGCTGTTCGCCGCCGGCCACGCCAAGAACGATCTGCCATCCGTGCTCAACAGCTACCAGGCGAAAAATCCTGACGTCAGAATCGATTACGGCCGCGAGCTCGGTATCGACCTGAAGATGATCCGCGCGGCGGGCAAGCGTGTCAGGGAGGCGCTCGATGCCTGCGAGAGCGACGTGCCGATGGAGGAGACCATGCTGGTCGTCGTCGGACGTGGCGCATCCGACCCGGACGCCAATTCCAACGTCGCGAAAGTCATGCGGATGCTCTGGGAAGGCCTCGGCTTCGGCTGGGCGGAGACTGCCTATTCGGGCGTCACGTTCCCGCTCGTCAAGCCGGCGCTCCAGCATGCCGCGAAGCTCGGCTATCGGCGTATCGTCGTGTTTCCCTATTTCCTGTTCACCGGCGTTCTGGTGAAGCGAATCTATTCGCAAACCGACGAGGTGGCGGCCGAACATCCGGAGATCGATTTCGTCAAGGCGCCCTACCTCAACGACCACGATCTGGTGATCGAAACCTTCGTCGATCGCGTGCGCGAGATCCTCGATGGCGCCAACAACATGAACTGCCAGATGTGCAAATATCGCGAGCAGGTGCTTGGCTTCGAGGCCGAGGTCGGTCAGGCGCAGGAAAGCCATCACCACCATGTCGAGGGTGTCGGTGGCGCGCCGGAGAATTGTCCCTGCGCGGGTGATTGCAATGGCGATTGCCGCGACGAGGATTTCTGCAAGGAACACGGCATCGAGTGGACGCCGGTGCACAGCCACGATCACGACCATGATCATGGGCACGCGCATCACCACCATCATCATCCCTATCCGCATGCCGCTCACCCGCTCGGGCCGAAAAGCATGGAAAAAAGCAGGGGCTGAAGCCTTCCGATGCTGGACTATCTGCGCGACCCGGCGGCGATCTATCGCGAGAGCTTCGCCACCATCGAGCGCGAGGCGGAGCTTGCGCGTTTTGGCGCGGATGAGCGCGCTGTCGCCATCCGCATGATCCACGCCTGCGGCATGACCGATCTTGCCGACGATATCGTGATTTCGCCGGGCGCGGCGGAGGCCGGAAGGCGTGCGCTTTCCGAGGGCGCGGCGATCATATGCGATGTCGAGATGGTGCGGCGCGGCATCATCCGCAGCCGGCTCGCGAAGGACAATGCGGTGCTGTGCGAGGTTGGCAGTGAGTCTGCTCGCGCAACGGCCATAGAAATCGGCTCGACCGTTTCCGCCGGCGGGATCGAGGTGCTCGAAGGCCGCATTGCCGGCAGCGTCGTGGTGATCGGCAACGCACCGACCGCCCTTTTCCACCTGCTCGAGATGCTGGAGCGGGGCGCGGCGGCGCCGGCTCTGATCATCGGCTGCCCGGTCGGGTTCGTCGGCGCGGTCGAGAGCAAGGAAGCGCTGATCGCGCATCGACCCGAGGTACCATTCATCACCGTGCGCGGTCGGCGTGGCGGATCGGCCATTGCAGCCGCTGCCTTGAACGCGCTTGCCGGAGGCAACCAGACATGACCGTGCCCTGGCTGCATATCATTGGCATCGGCGAGGACGGCATGGCCGGCTTGTCGGCGGAAGGACGGCGGCTGGTCGAACAGGCCGAGGTGATCGTCGGCGGAGACCGGCATCATTCGCTGGCGCCGAACGTTGCCGCGGAGCGGATCGCATGGCCGTCGCCCTTCGACGCGATGATCGACGAGATTAGGCGGCACAAGGGGAGGCGGGTGGTCGTGCTGGTGACGGGTGATCCTCTGTGGTTTTCCGTCGGCGCGAGAATGCTCAAGGGCATCCCGCGCGAGGAGATCGTCTTTCATCCGCAATTGTCGGCGTTCCAGTTCGCCTCCTGCCGCATGGGCTGGTCGCTCGCCGACGTCGAAACGCTGACCGTGCATGGCCGCGCGGCCGAACAAATCGTGCCGTGGTTTGCCCCCGGTGTGCGGATGCTGCTTCTGACCAAGGACCGGACATCGCCGGAGACCGTCGCGAAGCTCCTGACAGCGCGCGGCTACGGGCCGTCGAAGCTGACCGTGCTGGCCGCGCTTGGCGGGCCGAACGAGGCCCGTTTCGAGGGCGTCGCCGAAGGCTGGACCATCGAGGTGCCTGATTTCCACGTATTGGCCGTCGAATGCGTCGCGGGCCCGGACGCTCAAGTCCTGCCGCGTACCGGCCTGCCGGACGATGCATTCGTCCATGACGGCAAGATTACCAAGCGCACCCAGCGCGCGCTGGCGCTGTCCAAGCTGGTGCCGGTGCGCGACGGCGTTCTGTGGGATGTCGGCTGCGGTTGCGGTTCGGTTGCCATTGAATGGATGCGCGCCGGCCGCGAGGCGCGCGCCATCGGCATCGAGCCGCAGGAAAAACGCCGCGCCATGGCCGAGGAAAACGCGCTTCGGCTCGGCGCGCCGAAGTTGAAACTTGTCGAAGGGACCGCTCCGGACGCGCTTGCCGGCCTGCCGGCGCCCGATGCGGTGTTCATCGGTGGCGGCATTTCCCGCGAAACGATCGCGGCGTGCATTGATGCGCTGAAACCGCATGGCAGGCTCGTCGCCCATGCGGTGACGCTGGAAAGCGAGGCGGTCCTGTTGTCGGCCTTTGAGGAACTCGGCGGCGAATTGCAGCGCGTCGCGGTGGAAACGGCCGAGCCGGTCGGCCCTTTCAAGGGGTGGAAGCCCTCGATGGCCGTCGTCCAGTGGGCATGGGTCAAGCAATCATGACGGGCACACTTTACGGACTGGGCGTCGGGCCGGGCGATCCGGAGTTGCTGACGCTGAAGGCGCACCGCATCCTGAAGGAAGCGCCGGTCGTCGCCTATCCAGCGCCTGACAGCGGCGAGAGCTTCGCGCGCGCCATCGTCGCCGAAACGCTCTCCCCCTTCCAGCACGAGATTCCGATCGTTGTGCCGATGCGTACGCAGCGTTTCCCCGCCGCTGAAATCTATGACGAAGCGGCAAGCGAAATCGCGTCGCATCTCGATAAGGGCCACGACGTGGCGGTTTTGTGCGAAGGTGATCCCTTCTTCTACGGCTCTTTCATGTACCTCTTCGAACGGCTCGGCGGTGACTATCCGACCGAGATCGTTCCCGGCGTTTCCTCCGTCATGGCCTCGGCCGCGGCGCTGCGGCGGCCGATCGCCGCGCGCAACGATGTCCTGACGGTCATCCCGGGACCATTGCCTGACGCCGAAATGGAAGCCCGCATCGGCGCTGCCGACGCAGTCGCGATCATGAAGGTCGGTCGTCACTTCGCGCGCATCCGTTCGGTGATCGGAAGGATGGGCCTGCTGGCCGACGCCGGGTATTGCGAACGCGTAAGCCTGCCGGAGGAAAAAATCCTGCCGCTTGAATCCGTTACGGCCGACACCGCACCCTATTTCTCGATGATCCTGATCTACAAGGGCGCGGAGGACTGGATCCGCGCGCTTCCTGCCGGAAAGCCCCTCGATGTCCGCTGAATCCCTGTCGCCCGCCATCGTCATTCTGAGCGATGCGGCGATGCCTGTCGCCGAGACCATCCGCAACACGACCGGCGGGGTGATCCATGCCGCACGTCGGCGTGTGCCGCCGGCGGATGGCGTCGTACTGTTCGACGATACGAAAGCGCATATGCAGGCGCTGTTCCTCGATCGCGTGCCGATCGTCGCGGTGATGGCATCCGGCGCGGTCATCCGCATTCTTGCGCCGCTCCTGGCGGCAAAGCGTGAGGAGCCGCCGGTGATCGCTGTCGCCGAGGACGGGCATGCGTCTGTTCCGCTGCTTGGCGGCCATAATGGCGCGAACCGCATGGCTGAGGAGATCGCCTTCGCGCTTGGCGGCATGGCGGCGGTGACGACAGCCGGCGACTTGCGTTTCGGTGTGGCGCTGGATGCCCCGCCCGAGGGGTATGCGCTTGCCAATCCGGAGGCCGCGAAAGATGTGATGGCGGATCTGCTCGCCGGCGCGGATGCGGTGCTGGACGGCGAAGCGCAATGGCTATCCGGCAGCGGCCTGCCGCTGGCGGGCAATGGCGAGGTGACGCTCAGCGTGACCGACCGGCTCCGCGCGCCGGGCAACCGCGAACTGGTCTACCATCCGGGCCGTCTGGCATTGGGACTTGGCTGCGAACGCGGCTGCGATCCGGAGGAAGCCTTGGCGCTCGCGCGCGAAACGCTGGCCGATGCCGGGTTTGCCGAACTGGCAGTGGGCGTTGTCTGCTCGCTCGACCTGAAGGCGGACGAGGCGGCCGTTCATCACGTCGCAAGCCAATTGGGCGTTCCGGCCCGGTTCTTCGACGCCGTGACGCTGGAGGCGGAGACTTCGCGCCTGGCCAATCCGTCGGATGTCGTTTTCGCCGAGGTCGGATGCCACGGCGTGGCCGAAGGCGCGGCGCTGGCGGCTGTCGGGCCACAGGGCGAACTGATCGTCGAAAAGAAGAAATCCGCCCGGGCCACATGTGCGTTCGCTCGCGCGCCGCAACCTCTGCTCGCCGATGATCTGCCGGGCCGGGCACGGGGCACGCTCTATGTCGTGGGCTTCGGGCCGGGTTCGGAGGGGTGGCGCTCACCGGAAGTCAGCCGCATGGTCGGCGCGGCGACCGATCTCGTCGGCTACTCGCTCTATCTCGACCTTCTGGGGCCACTCACGACGGGGCGGAAACGACACGATTTCGATCTCGGCAAGGAGGAGGACCGCGTTCGCCACGCCATGGAACTGGCCGGCGAGGGCAAGGATGTCGCGCTGGTCTGCTCGGGTGATGCCGGCATCTACGCCATGGCGACGCTGGTCTTCGAGCTGATCGACAAGAAAGGCGTGAGCGATGCCGCGCGTCGCATCGCGATACAGGTATCGCCGGGAATTTCCGCGCTCCAGGCTGCGGCTGCGCGGGCCGGTGCGCCGCTCGGGCACGATTTCTGCACGATCTCGCTGTCGGACCTGCTAACGCCTTGGGAGGACATCCAGCGCCGTGTGCGCGCGGCGGGCGAGGGCGATTTCGTCGTCGCCTTCTACAATCCGGTCTCGCGCAAGCGCCGCACGCAGCTTGCCTGGGCACGCGACGAATTGCTGAAGCACCGCCCGTCTGAAACACCGGTCATCCTCGCCACCAATCTGGGGCGAGAAGGCGAGCAGGTACGCATCGTGCCGCTCGGAGAGCTGAACGTCGATGATGTCGACATGCTGACCGTTGTCGTCGTCGGCTCCTCCGACAGCCGGACGGTGGCAACCGGAGACGGAAAAAGCTGGGTTTACACACCACGCGGCTACTCCGGGAAGACCGGCACGAAAATGGGGACAGTGGAATGACCGTCTATTTCATCGGCGCCGGGCCAGGCGCGCCGGACCTGATCACGGTGCGCGGGCTTCGCCTGATCGAGCGCTGTCCTGTCTGCCTTTACGCCGGTTCGCTGGTTCCCGAGGAGATCGTGCAGGCCGCGCCGGCGGATGCGAAGGTGATGGACACCGCGCCGATGCATCTCGACCAGATCGTCGAGGAAATGCGGGTCGCCCACGAGGCCGGACAGGACGTGGCGCGGGTGCATTCGGGTGACCCGTCGATTTACGGCGCCGTCGCCGAACAGATGCGCCGCCTCGATGCGCTGGGAATCGACTATGAAGTCGTGCCCGGCGTTCCGGCCTTCGCGGGCGCGGCGGCGAAGCTGAAGACCGAACTGACCCTGCCGGAAATCGCGCAGACGATCATCGTCACCCGCACCGGCATGAAGGCTTCTTCCATGCCCGAGGGCGAGCAACTGGAGGTGCTTGGCCAATCGGGCGCGACCCTCGCCATCCACCTGTCGATCCGCAATCTCGACTATGTCCGCAGATCGCTGGAGCCCTATTACGGGGCGGATTGTCCCGTCGTGATCGCTTATCGCGCGACATGGCCGGACGAACTCTATATCCGCACCACGCTCGCCGAAATGCGCGAGCATGTGCGCGAGGCCAAGATCACCCGCACCGCGCTAATCTTCGTCGGTAAGGTGTTCGGCGAGGCCGAATTCCGGGATTCCGATCTCTACAATTCGGATTTCTCCCACGTGCTTCGTAACCGCGGGAAGAAAAAGGCGGGTTGAGTGCGATTGACGGGTGTCATTGGAGGTCTGGCGCATTGTCGACATCTTGAGCGCCTAGATCGTGGCCGGGCGCGGCATCGGACGATGTGCGGTTCGGCATGCGCCATCGCGCCGATTTTGAGAAGCTCACCATCGAAGGTGGCCCAGACTGGATCGGAAGCGGCCTCAAGGCGTTTCAAATCCTCATGAAAGGAGTATCATCATGACCATCAAGGAAACCGTCGCGGAACTGCGCGAGAAAATGGAAGAGCTGCAGCACCGGGTCGCCGCCAAGGCGGCTGAGTTCCGCACCGACGAGCGCGTGCCGGCAGAACACCGCGCGCGGATCGATTCCATGCAGGCGCAGGCCGGCGCAGTGAAGGAACGGCTGCCGGGCGAGGAAGGCTCGGCGTGGGACGCCATCAAGGAGGAGGTCAAGCGCGACATGGATGCGCTCGCTCGCGATTTCGAGCACACCGTCTCCTATATCGACAATCACTACCGCGAGCAGGACAAGTAGGGCCGAGCGGTTTTCAGGCGGCGAAGATCAGGCTGGAACCGGCGATCACGAGGAGTGCGCCGAGCCAGGCCATCGCCGCCGGACGTTCGCCGGTCCTGATCCAGATCAGCGGCAGGATCCATGCGGGCGTGGTCGCCGACAGCGTCGCGACGATGCCGACCTTGCCGCCGGATAGTGCGAACAGCACCAGCGTCATACCGATTCCCATGGCGGCGATGCCGGAAACGCCGATCAGCACTGCGGTGCGCATCGTCAGTTTTGCCTTGGCCTGAACCTGCCTGATGCCGGTCGCCATCAACAGCGAAAGGCAGACCACGGCGACCATCACGCGCAGCGCGGAAGCCGATGCCGGATCGACCCCGGTCTCCATGACCGGCCGTGCGATCAGCGAACCCACCGACTGGCACAGCGCCGCCGCGATCCCGAGGGTAACGCCGACGGCGAGCGATCCCTTGACGGATTCCCAGGTGTCGAGTTGCGAGCGGCGCTTGCCGAAGACGATGGCGAGGATCACGCCCGCGAAGACGATGGCGATGCCGACGATCTTCTGGGCAACGATCGTTTCACCGAGAAACAGCCAGCCGAGGACGGCCGAAAAGGGCGCGTTGGTCGAGAACAGGATGTTCGAGCGGCGCGGCCCCATCCGGTTCATGGTCAGGAACAGGCAGGTATCGCCAAGAAAGATGCCGATGAAGCCGGACAGCGCCAGCGGCAGGAGATGTTCAGGCTGAAGCGTGCGCCAGCCGCCGGTGGCCGCCACGAACATCGCCAGCATCACCAGCACAATCGCCATGCGTATCCGGTTGAAGGCGATCGCACCAAGCTGGGAGGACGGCCCGGCGGCGATGACCGCCGAGAACGCCCATGTCATTGCCGCGGCGAGGGCCGCCAGTTCAAATGCGCTCATTCAGTCGCGCCTCACGGTCAGGCAGGTGCGCCGGTTTGCGGCGCGGCGCGCAGCGTGACGACCGCCAGCGTTGCCGCGACGACCGCGCAAAGCGCGATGGAAGCCACCATGGGCAGCGATGTGCCGTCGAAGAACGGAGCGGTCGCGACGATCATCACGCCGCCGGACACCATCTGCAGCGTTCCACCAAGCGAGGAGGCGAGGCCTGCCTTGTCGCCGTGGTCGTCCAGCGCCATGACCATGACGGGAGCCATGACGAGGCCGAAAAAGGCATATCCGATGAAGAGCATGCCCATCAGAACGGCGAGCGAATCCTGTCCGGCCAGCGTCAGCGCGAGCAGTATCAGCGCGGTAATCGCAAAGCCGCTGGTGGCGATCAGGATCATGCGGGCCATGCCGAACCGGTCGCCGAGCGTTGGTGCGACCTGCGATGCGCCGAAGAAGCCGATGGCATTGACCGCGAAGGCGAGGCTGAATTGCACGGAACTCAACCCGTACTGGCCGGTATAGACAAAGGAGGCGGTCGACAGGAAGACGAAGAAACTCGCCATGCCAAACCCGCCGATCAATGTCAGGCCGATGAATTTCGGATCTGTCAGCAAAGTGCGCATGCCGGCCAGCAGCAGGCGCGGGCGCACCGGCACGCGCTTTTCGACGGGCAGGGTCTCGGGCAGCTGTGTCGCGGTCAGGATCATCGACAGGATCGCGGCGCCGGCGAGCACCTCGAAGATCAGCCGCCAGCCCGACAGCGCGATTAGGCCGGAGCCGGCGAGCGGCGCGAGCATCGGCGAAACCGAGATCACCAGCATGATCAGCGCCATCATGCGCGTTGCCTGACTGCCGGTATAGAGGTCGCGGACAATGGCGCGGGGCACGACCATGACCGTCGCGGCGCCCATCGCCTGGACGAAACGGCCGGCGGCGAGCCATCCGATCGACGGAGCCCAGGCACAGGCAAGCGAGCCGACGATGAAGATCCCCAGACCGATGAAGATCGGCGCCTTGCGGCCAATCCAGTCCGCCAGCGGGCCATAGACGAGCTGGGCCACGCCGAAGGCGAGGAAATAGGCCGTCAGTGTCGTCTGGGTCGCCGCGATGGTGGTTTCCAGATCGTCCGCAATGACCGGCAGGGCGGGTAGGTACATATCGATGGCGAACGGGCCGACCCAGGCAAGCAGGCCGAGGACGATAGCCGAACGCAAAAATCCGGGCTGCATGAGAGCCTCCGAAAAAAAGAAAATCGAGTGTGTGGGTAATGGCCGCGCCGGCGGCTAAGCGCCGCAGCGCTACCTACATCGAATTTTTCGCAGAGACCAGAGCCGGTCACGGAAAACTGCGTTCTCCTGTCATGCCCTGACGGCCGTGGTCGTCAGGACTTTCTGTTTCGCGCGGTGCCGAAAGGCAGGTCCGCGAGCTCATCCGGGCTCATGCCTCGGATTGCCGGATGCGAAAGCGGATCGCATCCGCAGGCGGTTCTGTCGGCCGCTCGCGGTGCGCGTCGCCAGTTGGTAAGTATGTAGATAAGCTTCATCATGTTTGGCGTTATGCGCCCGAAAATTGGACGAAGAAATCGACATCTTCTCGATTATGTTTTAGAAAAACTGAAATGAGAAACTTGAACAGGGTGCATCTGACGAGCCTGCGTGCGGTGGAAGCCGTTGGCCGGTTGGGCAATCTCGCGGCGGCCGCGGATGAGCTTGGCGTGACGCCGGGCGCTGTCAGCCAGCAGGTCCAGCGTGCCGAGGAGGCGCTTGGCCGGTCGCTGTTTTCACGCGAGGCGAAGGGGTTGCGCCTGACGCCGCTCGGTGCGGAGGTCTGCGAAAGACTGACCGCCGGCATGCGCGAATTGTCGCGCGGGGTGGCGCTGGCGGAGCGCCGCGCGCATGGCGTCCTGACAATCTCGATCGCTCCGATCTTCGCCTCGAAATGGCTTGTCTGGAAGCTCGACGGTTTCCGCAAGGTCGATCCGGGTATCCGTGTGCGCATCGACGCCGATGTCGGTCTGGTCGATCCGAATACGGCCGATGTCGATGCCTGCATTCGCGTCGGCAGGGGAAATTATCCGGGCGTGAAGGCCGAGTGGATGCTGGACCAAGAGGTCTTTCCGGTCTGCAATCCACGACTCGCGCAAAGCCTGAAAAAGCCGTCGGACCTGGCAAATGTGCCGATCATTCGCGATCGATACGCGATGTTCGAATGGGATGTCTGGCTGAAGCCGAACGGGCTGGACGCGTCGATCCTCGGCGAGGGGCCGGTTTATTCCGATGGTGCGCTTGGCCTCGATGCGGCGATCGCCGGGCAGGGCGTCTTTCTGGCCTGGGAGCCGCTGGCGAGCTATGCGCTCGCCTCGGGCCAGGCGGTGGCGCCGTTTCCCGACCGCTATCCGACCGGCGAATCCTACTGGTTCGTCACCGGCGAGACGGCGCGCGGAAACCCTCATGTGACGCGGTTTAAAGACTGGTTGACTGCGGAACTGCAATCCTCGGTCGGCGGGATCAGCGGACGCCCGCAGCCTTCGCCGGAAGATACACGACGCCCGCCAGAAGATCGCTGAGATTGCCGAGCGCCGTGTCGATGGAGGTTTCGCTGTTCAGCGAATCGCGCCCGAGAAGTCCGCTCTGCGCAAGGTCGATCAGGACGGGAGAGGATGCGAATGTGCTGTGGTTCAGCGAACGGCGGCCGGCACCCTGTTCCGAAAGGTCGATTACCGCGATCCCGTTCTTGCGGAGCGCGTCGATATCGACGCCTTCGCCGACCCGCGGATGGCCACCGCGAACGCGGTTTGAAAGGTTGAGAGCGCGGTCCTTGCTGGAGACCATCACGGCGAAGGAAGAAGGCATCGGGTCGATTTGCGAGACTTGCTGCCAGAAGACATCGACGTCGATATCCGGCGCGGCAAGCAGAACGGCGTCGATGCGACGGAGCAGCGCCTTGTCGCCGGAGATCGAGATCTCGTGCAGGGCCTCCATCGTCAGGAGCGCCCCCATCGAATGCCCCAGGATGATGATCCGGTCGGCCTTGCTGCCGGCGAGGAGCCGCAGCGTCTTGACGAGGCTGCCGCGCGCGAACTGGGCGCTGTCGCGGTCGTAGAGATAGAGCGGCGTCTTGCCGGCGGACGGCCAGGAGAAATTCACGGCCGCGGCGTCGATCTTGTAGTCGTGCAGGAATTGCGCCTGCCGGTAGACGCCTTCGGCGAAGTCGGTGTTGAAACCGTGAACGAAGACGAATGCAGTCCTTTCACCGGGCGAGAATTCGAGCAGACGCTCATCGAGCCGCGAAACGAATCCGGGCGCCGTGAGATCCCGGTCGACCGCGACGGCGGCGAACTGGCGGGAGAAATCCGGCTTGCGCGAGGGCATCGGCAGCGTTCCGGCCTCGCGCTCCGGCGGAACGGAGACCGTGATCTCGGCGAAACCGAGGACGTCGGAGCGGCCTCCGGAATACACCACGAGCGGATCGTCGCTCGGCGCGCGTGCGGTGGCGACGAAGATATCCTCGGTCACCAGCGGGGCTGTCGCGCCTGTGACCAGCGGGAGCAATTCCGGCCCGGAAGCGCATCCGCCGAGAAAAAGCGCCATGACCATGAAGGCGAATTTACGCTTCATCCCGTGTCGTCCGATTGTCGATGCGCCAGCGCTAGCGGATCGCCGGAAGATCGGCAAGCGGGTGCGCGGGGTTGAGCCGCCAGCCGCCGATCACGTTTCCTGACGGTTGACCATGATCACCGGCAGGCCGAGGGCGCGTGCGGCCTCGATCTTCGCGTATGCGCCGCTGCCGCCGGAATTGCGGCAAACGATATGGGTTACGCGGTGTTTTGTCAGAAGGGCTGCTTCCTCCCCGGTGGTCGCGCCGGGCAGGCCGATGACCAGGTCATGATCGGGCAGGGCAAGCGGCGTTTCCGGCGGATCGACCATGCGGACGACGAAATGCACATCCGCGCGATCGGTAAAAGGAGCGATGTATTGACGTCCGAGCGCCAGCAGAACGCGTGACCCCGCTGGAATCGCGTCGCGCGCTTCCTCCAGCGATGCGACCTCGATCCAATTGTCGCCGGGCTCCCGCCTCCATGGCGGGCGCATGCGCGTTTCGAGCCGCACACCGGCCTGTTGCGCTGCGCGTTTCGCGTTTTGCGAAATGGCCGTCGCGAAGGGGTGCGTGGCGTCGATCAGCCGCGTTACTTGTTGCGCGCGCAGATAATCCGCCAGCCCTTCCGCGCCGCCGAAGCCGCCGATGCGGACCTCGCCCGCGACCGGCTTTGGCTCGCGCGTGCGTCCCGCAAGCGAGGTCACCACGCGCCAGTCCGGATGATCCCGGATCAGCTCCGCCGCCAGTGCAGCAGCCTCCTTCGTTCCGCCGAGGATCAGGATCGTCTCCGTCATGCGAAATCCGTCCTCGCGAGGATGTCGCCCTTGCGGTCGGTGACGATGACCTCCACCGCGACAGGCGCGCCGCGAAGCGTTTCGAGCGCGGTCGCGCGTGCCCGTTTCGCGATAGGGGTGGCGAGGTCGATGCCGTTTTCCGTTGTCAGTTCAAGGACTTCTTGCGCCGTATTGGCAGATTGAATCCGCCCGCCTTGCGCCGGGTCCAGTCCCGCGTTCAGCGCTTCGGCCAGAAGGAAGTCCATGTCGACCTGGCTGCGGCCCGAATGCAGGTCCAGCGCGCCTTGCGCCAGTTTTGTCAGCTTGGCGAAGCCGCCGGCAATCGTGAGCTTCTGCACCGGGTGGGCGCGCAGATATTTCAGTAGCCCGCCCGCGAAGTCACCCATATCGACCAATGCGGTCTCCGGCAGACCGTAGATCGCCTGCGCTGCTGCCTCTGATGTCGAACCGGTCGCGCCGAGCACGTGGTCGAGGCCTTCCGCGCGGGCGACATCGATGCCGCGATGAATGGAGTGGATCCAGGCCGAGCACGAAAAGGGATGCACGATGCCGGTCGTGCCGAGGATCGAGATGCCGCCGAGAATGCCGAGGCGCGGGTTCCAGGTTTGGTCGGCGAGGGCGTCGCCGCCCGGCACCGAGATTGTAATCTCGATATCCGGGGCGATCCCGTGTTCCGCGCAAAGCGCCTCCACCTCGGCCGTCATCAATTGTCGCGGAACCGGATTGATCGCCGGTTCGCCCGGCTGGATGGGGAGGCCGGCCTTTGTCACCATGCCGACGCCGTCGCCAGCGCGAAAAGAGATGCCGGTTCCAGGCGCAGCGCGCGAGATGCGGGCGATTATGGTCGCGCCATGCGTGACATCCGGATCATCTCCGGCATCCTTGACGATGCCGACCTCTGCGAAATTCTCGCCGAGCGTCTCGTGCGCCAGCGGGAAGGCGGGTGTCTCGCCCTTTGGCAGGGTTATGGAGACAGGGTCGGGAAACTGGCCGGTCAGAAGCGCGGTGAGCGCGGCCTTGGTGGCGGCGGTGGCGCAGGCGCCCGTCGTCCAGCCGCGCCGGAGCGATCCGCCCGGCTTGCGGGGTGTCGCACCGATTTCGGCTTTGCCCGTGACCATGGCGGTCTTATAGGTGACGGAATGACGGCGCGAAAGCGGGAAGGAACGAGAGCGTGAGCATGGAGGTCATGGACGGATTGCCCCGGTTCGAGGCTGGCCATGTCTGGCTCGTGGGCGCGGGACCGGGCGATCCCGGCCTTTTGACGCTTCATGCGGTGAACGCGCTGAAACAGGCCGACGTGATCGTGCATGACGCGCTGGTCAATGCCGAGTGCCTCGCGCTGGCCGGGCCGGGCGCGGTGCTCGAATATGCGGGAAAACGGGGCGGTAAGCCGTCGCCGAAACAGCGGGATATCTCGCTGCGCCTTGTCGAACTGGCCAGGGCGGGCAAGCGCGTCCTGCGCTTGAAGGGCGGCGATCCCTTCGTGTTCGGACGTGGCGGCGAGGAGGCGCTGACGCTGGTCGAGCATGGTGTCCCGTTCCGTATCGTCCCCGGCGTGACGGCGGGAATCGGCGGGCTCGCCTATGCCGGTATCCCGGTTACGCATCGCGAGACCAACCACAATGTGACCTTCCTGACCGGACATGACGCGACCGGCGTCATGCCCGACGCGATCGACTGGGCAGGCGTGGCGCGGGGTTCTCCGGTTATCGTCATGTATATGGCCATGAAACATATCGGCACGATCTCCACGCGCCTGATCGCCGAGGGGCGCTCGCCGGAAGAGCCGATGGCCTTTGTCTGCAATGCGACGACGGCGCAGCAGCAGGTGCTCGAAACGACGCTCGCGCGCGCAGAAGCGGACGTGGCGGGCGCGGGTCTTTCGCCGCCGGCCATCGTTGTCGTCGGCGAGGTCGTGCGCATGCGCGCGGCGCTCGACTGGCTCGGCGCCTTGAACGACGGCCGTGTGCTCCAGAGCGATCCTCTCGGGAATCGGTCCAGGGACCGGTCGGCATGAGAGGATTTCTCGTCGCCGCGCCGCATTCCGGCTCGGGCAAGACGACGGTGACGCTCGGGCTGTTGCGCGCACTGCGTGACCGCGACCTGCGTGCCGTTTCGGCCAAGGCCGGGCCGGACTATATCGATCCGGCCTTCCATGCCGCGGCGACCGGCCAGGACTGCGTCAATCTCGATCCCTGGGCGATGCGGCCGGCGCTGCTGCGGTCTTTGTCCTGGCGTTTTCTCAGCGCCGGCGACATCGCCGTCGTGGAAGCGATGATGGGGCTCTTCGATGGAGCGGCGGACGGGACGGGAAGCGCGGCGGACCTCGCTGCGGCGTTGCGACTTCCCGTTATTCTCGTCATCGACGCGTCGCGCATGGCGCACTCCGTTGCGGCTCTGGCGAAAGGCTATCGCGATCATCGCCCCGACGTGCCGTTTGCGGGTGTCATCCTCAACCGTGTCGGCAGTCCGCGCCACGAGACGATGCTCCGGGGGACACTGGAGGAGGCGGACATCCGTGTCTTCGGCGCTGTCCCGGGAGACAGTGCGCTGAGTCTGCCGTCGCGCCATCTCGGGCTGGTACAGGCCGGAGAGCATGAGGCGCTGGGAGATTTCATCGCCCGGGCCGCGTCGATGGTTGGAGACAATTGCGACATGGACGCGCTCATGGCGCTCGCCACGGAGCCCAACGAAACGCGCGACGCGGCCGAACTGCCGCCGCTCGGCCAGAGGATCGCGGTCGCGCGCGACGAGGCGTTCGCCTTTGCCTATCCGCATCTCCTGACCGGCTGGCAGCGGCAGGGCGCGCAGCTTTCTTTCTTCTCGCCGCTCGCCGATGAGGGGCCTGAGCCGGAGGCCGACGCGGTCTTCCTGCCGGGGGGCTATCCGGAACTGCATGCCGGCCGCATCGCGGCGGCGGCGACATGTCTCGACGGGCTGCGCATGGCGGCCAGTCACGGCAAGCCGGTCTATGGGGAATGCGGTGGCTACATGGTGCTCGGCGACGGGCTGATCGACGCCGACGGCGAAAGACATGCCATGGCGGGACTGTTGCCGGTCGTAACCAGCTATGCACAGCGCAAGCGCCATCTCGGCTACCGCCGGCTGCAGCCGCTTGCCGGCTCTCCATGGGCCCTGCCGCTCACCGCGCACGAGTTTCATTATTCGTCGCTCGTATCGGAAGGCGAGTGCGAGCGTCTGTTTGCCGTCCGCGACGCGCGCGGCGATGACCTTGGCGAGGCCGGGCTTCGGCGTGGCTCCGTCTGCGGGTCCTATATGCACGTAATCGACAGGGCGGACTGATGGACACGATCCGGCATGGCGGCGCGCTGGGCCGCGCCATCGCGACATATGGCGGCGAGCGGGGTGACTGGCTCGATCTGTCGACCGGAATCAATCCCGTCGCCTATCCAATACCCCAGTTGGACGCCGCAATCTGGCAGCGCCTTCCCGACGAGAGCCTGATGGAAGACTGCCTGCAGGCGGCGCGGGACTATTACGACATTCCGCAAGAGGCCGGAGTCCTCGCCGCGCCCGGTACGCAGGCGATCATCCAGTGGCTTCCCCTTCTGTTCAATTATCTCGACCGTGTATCGATCGTCTCGCCGACCTATGGCGAATATGCGGGTGTGTTCCGCATGACTGGCGTCTCGGTCGCGACGCCCGGTGGCTTGCCCGACGAGCCCGATGCGACGGACCTGCTCGTCGTCGGCCAGCCGAACAACCCGGACGGGCGGACGTGGCCGGCGGATGCGATCCTGCCCTTCGCCTCCGGCCGTCGCGTCGCTGTTGTCGATGAGGCGTTCGCCGACGTCGCGCCGGAGCATTCCCTTGTTTCCCGGACCGGCGGGCGGGGTCTCATGGTGCTGCGCTCCTTCGGCAAGTTCTTCGGGCTTGCCGGCGTACGGCTAGGCTTCGCGATTGGAGACCCCGATGTGATCGCCGCGCTACAAACAATGATCGGGCCCTGGGCCGTGCCGGGTCCGGCGCTCGCAATCGGTGCGCGCGCGTTTCGCGATCGGAATTGGATCGCCGACACACGGTCGCGGCTTGAAACCGACAGCGCGCGCCTTGCCGCGATGCTGGAACGGCACGGTTTCACCCTCATCGGGCGTACCGGCCTGTTCGTCACTGCGCGTCACGCGGCGGCGGGACAGGTCGCGCATGCCCTGGGACGTCGCCATATCCTTGTTCGGGAATTCGATCACGATGCCGAGTGGATGCGCTTCGGATTGCCGGGGATGGACCATGAATTCGCCCGGCTCGATTCCGCTCTTGCCGAAACGGCTGCGGCCATGCAGAACCCCCGGTAATGTTGGAAGCCAGCAGCCTTGCCATATTGCTCATTGCACTCATTCTGGACCGCCTGATCGGCGATCCCGACTGGCTGTGGTCCCGTGTGCCCCATCCGGTCGTGTGGTTCGGCAAGCTGATCGATCTTTTCGAGCGCAATTTCAACAATGAGGAGAGTTCAGGTTCGGCCCGTGCGCGCGCCGGTTTCCTCATCACATTCCTTCTGGTGGCATTCGCCGTCGTTGTCGGGCGCTGGCTGGACCTGTTGCTTGGCTGGACCGGGATTGCCGGTCTCGTCATCGAGACGCTGGTGGTGATGGTCCTGCTGGCGCAGAAATCGCTCGTCGTGCATGTGCGTGCCGTGCAGACGGCATTGCGCGAAGAGGGGCTTGAAGGCGGCCGGAACGCCGTGTCGCAGATCGTCGGACGCGATCCGGAAACGCTCGACGATTCCGGTGTCGCGCGGGCGAGCATAGAGAGTTTGGCGGAAAACGCCTCTGACGGTGTGATCGCGCCGGCCTTCTGGTACGCGCTGTTCGGGTTGCCGGGCCTGTTCGCCTACAAGCTCATCAATACGGCGGATTCGATGATCGGGCACCGCAATGAACGCTATCTCGCCTTCGGGCGCGCTGCCGCGAAACTGGACGATGCCGTCAACTGGATCCCGGCGCGGCTCTCCGGCATCCTCATCGCCATCGCCGATGGAAGCCGGCGCGGGCTGAAACGGGCGCGCCGGACCTTCGCGGTGACTTTCCGCGATGCGCGGCTGCACCGTTCTCCCAATGCCGGCTGGCCGGAAAGCGCCATGGCTGCGGCAACGGGCGTGGCGCTTGGTGGGCCGCGCAGTTATGGCGGCGAAATCACCGACGATCCCTATCTCAACGTCGCGGGCCGACACTTCGTGTCCGAAAAGGATATCGGAGTGGCAATCGCGGTCTTCTGGCGCAGCATGACGATTCTGGCGGTTCTGGTGGCGATACTCGCCATTCTCATGTGATTTTCGCAGAGCGCCGTTCAATGGCCCGCTTCAGGTCGGGCGCGGCGGCGATCAGGCGTTGCGTGACTTCCGAGGCTGGATGGTCGAGCACATCAACCGTCCTTCCTGTCTCCACGATCTTTCCGTGATCCATCACTAGCACGTCATGCGTGATGGCGCGCGCGACCGTCAGGTCATGGGTGATGAACAGGAAGGCGAGGCCGAGATCGTCGTTCAGCTTGGCGAAGAGGTCGAGGATCTGGGCGCGGATCGACACGTCGAGCGCGGAGACCGGCTCGTCGGCGACGACCAGTTTCGGCCGGGTGATGATGGCGCGCGCGATGGCGAGGCGCTGGCGCTGGCCACCGGAGAATTCGTGCGGGTACTTGTCCATGTCGGAGGCCTGCATGCCGACCTCGACCAGCGCTTCCGTCACCCGGTCCCGCTTCTCTGACCGTCCCATCCGCTCATCCATCAGGTGCAGCGGTTCTGCGACTGACGAAAGGACCTTCTGGCGCGGGTCGAAGGAGCCGTAAGGGTCCTGAAAAACGACCTGCATCTCGCGACGTGCCGGTCGCAGGGCGTGCTCGTCCAAAGACGAGGTCTCCATTCCGTCGAAACGAATTGCGCCCGATGTCGGGCGGTCGAGCGCGAGAATCATGCGCGCAAGCGTTGACTTGCCGCAGCCCGACTGCCCGACCAGCGCCACCGAATGGCCGGAGCGGATCGAAAAGGAGACCCCGTCGACCGCGCGCACCGGTTCGCCGCGCGAGAAGAACCCGGTGCGATGGCCCGGAAAATGGCGCGCCACATTGTCCAGTTCGAGCAGGCGGTTGTCGCCATCGGGCGGTGTCTGTGCGTTCGCCCAGGCCGGTACGTGAACGGAGGCTTCGGCAAGGCGCTTCGTGTAGGGGTGCTTCTGCTCGCGCAGCACCGTGGCGGTTTCCCCGGCCTCCTGCACCGCGCCGTGGCGCAGGATCGTGATGCGGTCGGCCATGTCGGCGACGACGCCGAGGTCGTGGCTGATCAGGACTAACCCCATGCCGTTTTCCTCGACGAGGCTACGCAGCAGGTCGAGGATCTGTTTCTGCAGGACGACGTCGAGCGCCGTCGTGGGTTCGTCGGCGATCAGCAGCTTCGGATGCAGCGCGCAGGCAATGGCGATGACAACGCGCTGGCGCTGGCCGCCGGACAGTTCGTGTGGATAGCGCGAAAGCGGAAACCGGTTTTGTGGCAGGCCGACACGCTCGAGCATGTCGCGGGCGCGAGCCTCGGCCTCCGCGCGGCTTACGCGGCGATGGAACCGGATGCCTTCAGCGACCTGCTCTCCAATGGTCTTGACCGGATTGAGCGCGGTCATCGGTTCCTGGAAGACCATACCGATATCGTCGCCGCGCAATTCGCACATGCGTTCCTCGGAGGCGGTCAGCAAATCCTCGCCGTTGAAGCTGATGCGTCCGGCGGGTCGCGCCGCGTGCGGCAGGAGGCGCATCACCGCCTGAGCGGTCATCGACTTGCCCGACCCCGATTCTCCGACCAGTCCGACCACCTCGCCGGCCTTCACCGTCAGGTCGATGTCCCTGAGGATCGGTGTGTCGCCGATGGCCAGCGACAGATTGGCTATGTCGAGGACGGGTGCGCTCATCGCTGGCGCCGCAATCTGGGATCGAGCACGTCCCGCAGTCCGTCGCCAAGCAAGTTCAGCCCGAGCACGGTGATGATGATCGCAAAGCCCGGCACGATCGCCATGTGGGGTGCGATGGTCATCATGGTCTGCGCCTCGAACAGCATGCGTCCCCAACTGGGCGCGGGCGGCTGCGTGCCGAGGCCGACATAGGAAAGGCCGGCTTCGGCCAGGATGCCAAGCGAGAACTGGATCGTGCCCTGTACAAGCAGGAGATTGGCGATGTTCGGCACGATGTGCTGCACTGTGATCAGCCCGGCGCGCTTGCCCGACGCACGGGCGGCGAGGATGAATTCGCGCGGCCACAGCGCCAATGCGCCGCCGCGCGCGACGCGGGCGAAGACGGGGATGTTGAAGATGCCGATGGCGATGATCGCATTGACCGCACCGGGTCCGAAGATCGCGGTGATCATCACCGCCGACAACAGCGCGGGAAAGGCGAAGACGATGTCGGAGGCACGCATCAGCACCTCGTCCACCACCCCGCGTTTCGCCGCGGCGTAGGTTCCGAGCGGGACGCCGACGGCAATGCCGATACCGACCGCGATCAGCGCGACGGCGATGGAATTGCGCGAGCCGACCATGATCATCGACAGGATGTCACGGCCGAAATGGTCGGTGCCCAGAAGGTGTGTTGAGGAGAGGCCCTGCAACCGGTCTGCGATTACCAGTTTCGTCACGTCGTAGGGCGTCCAGACGACGGAGACCAGCGCGACGGCGACGACGAACAGGGTTATGACCGCGCCGGCCAGGAAGGAACGGTTGGTGAGCGCCTTGCGGAGGAACCGCCGCCAGTCCTCGTGCTCGGTGGCGACCAGTTCGCCTTCGATACCGCCATTCGCCATGTCAGCGCCGCCTCAGGCGCGGATCCGCCCAGGCATAGGCGAGATCGACAAGGAAATTGACGATCACGACGGTGGCGACCAGCAGGACGACGACGCTTTCCACGACGATCAGGTCGCGCTGGGTGATCGCCTGGAACACGAGACGGCCAAGTCCGGGCAGGTAGAACACGTTTTCGATGATGATCGTGCCGGCCAGCAGGAAGGAGAATTGCAGGCCGAGGATCGTCAGGACCGGGATCAGCGCATTGCGTAGCGCATGTCGCCACAACACCGCGTCGGCCGGCAGGCCCTTGGCGCGGGCGGTGCGGATATAGTCTTCGCTCATCACGTCGAGGAGAGCGGAACGTGTGACGCGCGCGAGGATGGCGGCCTGGGGCAGGGCCAGCGCGATGGCCGGCAGGAGCAGGGCGGAGAGCGCGGTCCAAAGTCCCGCGTCCCAGCCGGGAAAGCCGCCGGCCGGAACCCAGCGCAGCGCGACCGCGAAGACATAGACGAGCAGCAGCGCGAACCAGAAATTGGGAATGGCGATGCCGAGCTGGGTTGCCGCCATGACGCCGGTGTCTGCCGCGGTCCCGCGACGGGCTGCGGAGAAGATGCCGACGGGCAACGCGATGGCAGTCGACAGGAACAGCGCCATGAGGGCGAGCGGCAGCGATACGACGAGGCGGTCGCGGACGAGATCGATGACGGGCACGGAATAGGTGTAGGACCGGCCGAAATCACCGGTCAGCAAACCACCGATCCAGGCGAAGTAGCGAGGTATGAGCGGCTGGTCGAGGCCCATTTGCTGGCGCAGCGCGGCGATCGCGTCCTCGGTCGCGTTCATGCCGAGCATCAGTCGGGCCGGGTCGCCGGGCACGATCTCCAGAACTGCGAAGACGATGACGCTCGCCGCGAGAAGCGTGATCAGAACGATGAGGATGCGGCGCAGCGCGTAGGACAGCATGAGCGGAGATTAGCGGTCGCCGGGACAAAGAAAAAGGCGGGCACCGACTGCCCGCCCGTGTTTCTGAATGGCGCCGGTCCTATTCGGTCCAGTGGACGGCGGACAGGTCGTTGGCCTGCAGGGGCGCATTGTGCCAAAGACCCTCCAGCTTGGCGTCCCAGATGCCGATCTTTGGAAGCTCGAACAGGAAGCCGTTGACCGCGTCATTGGCGATGATCTCCTGCGCCTTCCGCAGGAGCGCATAGCGCGCATCCTCGTCCGAGGTGGCGTCGAGCTCGGCCATCACGGCGTTGAACTCGTCGGAGTGGTAGTCGAAATAATAGTCGTCGCGGGCATAGATGCCTATGTCGTTCGGCTCGGTGTGCGAGACGATGGACAGGTCGTAGTCCTTGCCTTTGAAGACCTGGTCGAGCCACTGGGCCCATTCGACCGGGATGATCTCCAGATCGATGCCGACGTCGCGCAACTGGGCGGCGATGATCTCGCCGCCGCGCCGTGCATAGGCCGGCGGCGGCAATTTCAGCGTCGCCTCGAAGCCGTCCGGATAGCCGGCCGCGGCGAGCAGCTCCTTCGATTTTTCCGGATTGTAGCGGTAGGTTTCGACGAGTTCGACATAGGCCGGGTTATGCGGCGCGAAATGCGTGCCGATCGGCGTGCCGAAACCGAACATTGCGCCGTCGATGATCGCCTGTCGGTCGAGCGCATGCGCGATGGCTTGACGGACTTCGAGCTTGTCGAAGGGTTCCTTGCCGTTGTTCGTCGAAAGGACCGTCTCTCCCTCGGTGGAGCCGATGACGACAGCGAAGCGCGGATCGCCCTCGAACTGCACGACCGCCTCCGGTGCGGGGAAGGACGGGAAGGCCTGGATGTCGCCGGCAAGCAGCGCCGCCGTAGCGGCTGCTGGGTCGGAGATGAAGCGGTAAGTGACCTTGTCGAGTGCCACCGCATCACCCCAGTAGTCCGGGTTTTTGACCAGTGTCGCGGACGATCCCTGTGCCCAGGTCTCGAATTTGAACGGGCCGGTGCCGACCGGTTTTTCCTTGTTGGTCTCGGCCGATTCCGGCGCGACGATCACCGCGTCGCCCCAGCCCAGATTGTAGAGGAACGATCCCTGCGGCTGGCTCAGCGTCACCTTGACCGTCAGATCGTCGACGGCCTCGACCGTGTCGATCGCCGAAAACAGCGCCTTCTGCGCATTGGTGGAGTCGTCCGCGCGGGCGCGGTCGAGCGTGAAGACCACGTCGCCGGCGTCGAGCGCGGTGCCATCATGGAAGGTGACGCTGTCCTGGAGCGTGAATGTGTAGGTCAGACCGTCATCGGAGACGGTCCAGCTTTCGGCGAGCGAGGGCAGAACCGCGCCGTCGGGGCCGATGCGCGTCAGGCCCTGGAAAATGTTCTGGTAGACGATGTCGTCGATCGCGCCGGCCGCGCCCGCCGTCGGGTCGAGATGCGGCGGTTCCAGCTGGATCGCCAGCGTCAGGTCCGTGCGTGCGGCAAAGGCCGATGTCGTGAGTGCGAGCGCAAGCGCCGCACCGGCGAGAAGGGTAGTGGTCTTGGCTGTCATGTACGAACCTCCCGAGTATCGCTTCCGGATTTATACAGGACACGGGCGGCTTGTCAGCAATCGAATGTGCCGTCGCGGTCGCCTTGCCGGAACGCGGTACTGTCTGTCGGTCCGACGGAAAGCCGAAATGGTTAGGTTCCGGGCAACACCGGCACGTTGTCGATCAGGCGGACATCATCCATTTTTGCGGCGGCAAGAAGTCGCGCGGGGCGGTCCAGCGTCGTGATCGGGGCGAGGTCGTCCGCGCCGCGCAATTCCAGATATTCGACGGATGCGAAGCCGGATGTTTCCAGCAATCCTATTGCGGCCTCGATTGAATCCTGCGGGTTCGCTCCCCGGGAGATCGCCTCGGCCGTCTGCACCAGCGCGCGCGGCAGCGCGACGGCCTTTTCGCGTCCCTCGGGCGACAGAAGGCGATTTCGCGAGGACATGGCGAGACCATCCGCCTCGCGGATCGTCGGACAGCCGATCACGTCAATCGGAATGTCCAGGTCGGATGCCATGCGGCGCACGACCTGAAGCTGCTGATAGTCCTTTTCGCCGAAATAGGCGCAATCCGCGCCCGTTTGCAGGAACAGTTTGCAGACGACGGTCGCGACGCCGTCGAAATGACCGGGTCGAAAGCTGCCGCACAGGGAATCGGTGATCCCGGAGACCGAGATCGTCGTTGCGAAACCCGCGGGATAGATCTCTTTGACGTCCGGCGCGTAAAGGATATCCGGCCCGATTTCTTGCAGCAGCGTGCGGTCGTCTTCCTCGGTGCGTGGATATTTCTGGAGGTCGTTCTGGTCGTTGAACTGTTTCGGATTGACGAACAGCGTGACGATGACCTTGTCGCACTCGGCGGCCGCGCGGCGAACCAGGCTCAGATGTCCCTCATGCAGCGCGCCCATGGTCGGTACGGCTCCGATCCGGTGGCCGTCCTTGCGCCATGCAGTGGCTTGCGCGCGCAGATCCGCGCGGCTGCGGACGATCTCCGGCTTCACGTGTCGTGGTCTCCAGCGGGCGATGTCTTGTCGGGAAACACGTGCTCGGGCGCCGGAAAGCTACGGTCACGCACCTCTCGGGCATATGCCGCAAGCGCCGTGTCCGCCGCTTCACCCAAGGTCCCGTAACGCTTGACGAATTTCGGCTTGAATGCCGTGAACATTCCGAGCAGGTCGTCGATTACGAGGACCTGGCCGTCGCAACCGGCCGACGCGCCGATTCCGATCGTCGGAATGTCGATTGCCCCGGTGATCTCGTCGGCGAGGCTTGCCGGTATCTTCTCCAATACGATGGAAAACGCGCCGGCTCGCGTGACAGCGATAGCGTCCTCGAGAACGCGCCGGGAATCCTCGCCCTGTCCCTGGGTCCGGTATCCTCCGAAGACGTTGACGGATTGCGGCGTGAGGCCGACATGCGCCATGACGGGAATTCCCCGGCGGACCAGAAACGCGATCGTCTCCGCCATGTGAACCCCGCCCTCCAGCTTCACCGCGTCCGCGCCGGTTTCGCGAATGATGGTCGATGCGTTGCGGAAAGCCTGCTCGGGGGTCTCCTCGTAACTGCCGAACGGCATGTCGATGACCAGGAGCGCCTGCTTCACGCCCCGGCGCGCGGCCTTGCCGTGCATGATCATCATTTCCAGCGTCACTTCCGTCGTGGACTGGAGCCCATGAAGGACCATGCCGACGCTGTCACCCACAAGCACAAGATCGCAGTGCCGGTCCGCGATTTCCGCCATCGGCGTCGTGTATGCCGTCGTGCAGACGATGGGCTCGCCGCCCTTTCGCGCGCGGAGGCCGGGGACGGTTATGGATGAGGCTTCGCGAGTTGCCGACAAAGCATTGCTTTCGTTGGACTGGAGTCGGCTTTGTCTATTCGGTCGCTGACTTTTGCGCAAGAAGCGGCAGGCCAAGCATCTGATATGTTACGGATTTTTCCTTGTATCAGACTATTCTGAAGCCAATCCGAGAAGCTCCTCGAGCGCCAGCGCCATGACCTGCGCCGATTGCACCATGTCGGCGATGCCGACCCATTCGTCCGGCCGGTGCGCGAGGTCGAGAATGCCCGGCCCGTAGGCGACGCAATCGTAAAGATGGCCGAGCCGAGCGATGTGCTTCTGATCGTAGGTGCCGGGCGAAATCACGTAGTCCGGCTCGCGGTCGAAGATCGTCTGGATGCCGTGCGCGACGGCTGTCGCCACAGGCGCGTCCTTCTCCGTCATGAGCGGCATCACCTCCATGATGTCGCTGATCGTGTAGTCGAAATTCGGCCGTGTCGCCTTCAGGTCGTCCAAAATGGCGAGAACCTCTCCCTTGACCTCGGAGATCGCCTCCTCGAGCAGAAACCTGCGGTCGATGGTCAGGCGGCAGGAATCCGGAACGTTGGGGGAGGGCAGGCCGGTGTAGTCGTCGGTCTGGCCGCCGTGAATGGCGTTGATGTTCATCGTCGAGCGGCGCGCGCCTTCCGGAACGACGGGCATGCGGGTCTGCTTGGCGTCGAGGGCGGGAAACAGCTTTTCCTCGAAGGCGGCGAGCAGGGCGCCCATGTGCCGGACGGCGCAGTCGCCGAGGAACGGCATGGAGCCATGGGCGATCTCGCCCTTTGTTTCGATCTCCGCCCACCAAACGCCGCGATGGCCGAGGCAGACGCGATCCTTGTTGAGCGGTTCCGGAATGATGACGTGGTCGACGCGGGGTTTCGAGAAATAGCCCTTTCGCGCGAGGTGGGCGACGCCACCGAAGCCGCCGGATTCCTCGTCGACCGTGCCGGATATCTCAATGGCGCCGGCATAATCGGGATATTGCTCGATGAATGCCTCGACGGCGATGACCGAGGCGGCGAGCCCGCCCTTCATGTCGCATGCGCCCCGCCCATAGACACGGCCATCGCGCACGACGCCCTCGAACGGATCCACCGTCCAGCCGTCGCCCGCCTCGACCACGTCGATATGCGAATTGAAATGGACGCAGGGTCCGGGGCGTTTGCCCGCGCGGCGCGCGACGATATTGGTGCGCGGATAGCGGTCCGTATCGCCCGGCTCGCCTTCGCCGCGCACATATTCGATCTCGAAACCCGATTTCGCCAGCCGTGCGCCGAGATATTCCGCGCAGGGCGTATAGGCTTCGCCGGGCGGATTGACTGTCGGAAACCGGATCAGGTCCCGGGTCAGCGAGACGAGTTCGTCTTCCCTCTTCGCGATCGATTTCAGTAGCGGTTTCATGCGGCCATTCATCATCAGTTTGGGCGGCGGGGCAAGGTGCGACCCGATTCGCTCGGAACGGATGTCGAGAGCACCGAAATGCGACGCCTGCCGGGCCGTTCCGGCGCCCGTCGCGCCCTATCTCCCGGGAACGTGGCGTCGATGCACCGTTTTTCGGTTTGGATTTATATTTTCCGATTGAAAAATCTTGCTCGAGCGACATAATCGATTCCGAGGTTGCCGCTGTGGGGCATCAGGGCTGCTGCGTGTCGCTTGCATTCAAGTATAATGGGGATCACATCATGAAAAGACTTGTAACGGGCCTGCTGGCGTCTGTTCTGGCTACTCCGGCCCTGGCGGCCGACCCGACGGATCGAATCTATTACCAGCAACCGGGTGCCTCCGATACTTCCGGCAGCGTCGGGGCATCCGTCGGGGCATTGATCGCCACCGATGGCGACGAGTCCGAGACAGCGACCGTCTACAATTTCAGCGGAACGCTCAATTCCCGGTTCGGCCCGCGCTGGAACGGTCAGTTCGATGCGCGCTATAACGGCGCTTCCATGGAAGGCGATACGCTTGCGGCTTATGGCGGCGGGGTCCATGTCTACTGGCGTGACCCGGCGGCCTATGCCGTCGGCGGCTTCGCTGCGATCGACTGGCTCGATTTCGACGACCTGGATGGAGACGCCTATTCCTACCGGGTCGGTCCCGAATTCCAGATCTATCGCGGCAACATGACCTATTACGGACAGGCCTATTACGGTCAGTACATAGTCGATGGCGAAAGCGCGGATACTTGGGGCATTCGCGGCGAGGCGCGCTACTTCCACACCGAGAATCTCAGATTCGAAGGTGAACTCGCCTTTACCCGGATCTCCGATGGCGGCGATGGGGCGCGTATCTTCACCGTGGGGCTCGAGGCCGAGAAGCGCTTCGACAATTCGCCCGTTTCGGTGTGGGGGCGCTATCAGCTCGACAATGTCGACGTCGAGGACGAAAACGTCACCGGGCACTCGTTCCTGATCGGTCTGCGCGCGGCGTTCGGCACCGGATCCTTGTTCGACGAGGATCGCAACGGCGCGACCATGGAAACGCCCAAGACCAGCCAGGTCTTCTGACGCCGGGTGGAAATTCGAAAAGAAAGCCGCGGTATCGTTCGCGGCTTTCTTGCTTTTCGCCCCGGATCGCCGAGTTCTTCGGCATGTTGCACAGGGTAACCTTTTATTACACTCCCACTGTTATTTTGACCGAGGGGTAAAGGAAGGCTAGTGTTCGCTGCAGGGGCGGCAGTCTTCGGAGTGTAGGAGTAAGTCGAGTGAAACGTTTTCTCGCGAGCGTGGTCCTTGCGGCCGCAGTCGTCGTATCGGGGGCAACTGCCAGTCTGGCGAACCGCCTCGTCGCGCATGTCGATATTTCCAGGCAAACCATGACCGTTAAGAAAGACGGGCGGACGCTTTACAACTGGCGGGTCAGCACCGCGCGCAAAGGCTATCGCACGCCGACGGGCAAGTGGAGCCCGACGCGCATGCACAAGATGTGGCACTCGCGCAAATACAACATGTCGCCGATGCCTTATTCGATCTTTTTCTATGGCGGATATGCCATCCACGGCACGAATGCGGTGAAAGCGCTCGGCCGGCCAGCATCGCATGGCTGCATTCGTCTGGATACCGGCAATGCCCGCAAGCTCTACCAACTGACCAAGCAGGTTGGCCCACGCAACATGCGCGTCGTCATCACGCACTAAGCAGATCGACGAATGTCACAGACGAGGCCGGCTGTTCAGCCGGCCTTTTTCTTGCCCGTCGATCTCGATCGTGGTGCTTCCCGGACAGTCCAGCGGCGGTGTGCCCACAGCCACTGGTCCGGATATTCGCGCACCCAGCGTTCGACGATATCGTTAAGCAACTGGGCTGAGGCGTTGATATCGATCTCCCCCTGCTCATTGCGTGGCAGTTCGATCGCTTCCTCGAGCTCGACACGAAAACGACCTCCGGGGAGGCGGATGCACCGGGCCGGATAAACGGGCACGTCGTATTGGCGCGCCAGTTTCGGAAGCAGCGGATTGGTCTTCACGGGGCGGCCGAAAAACGTGCCCGGGACGCCGCGATCGAATTTCTGATCGACCAGCACGCCCACGCTGCCGCCCTTGTCGAGCGCGCGCGCCAACCCCCAGGCAGCACCGGCCTTCGAGGGGACGAGATGTCCCATGGCCGTTCGACGCGCCGCGAGGAGGCGTTTGGCGATGTAGGGATTGTTGGGCGGGCGGAACAACGCCGTGACATCCAGGCCGTAGGTCGCCGCACAGACCGTCAGCAATTCGAAGTTTCCGGTATGGGCCGAGAAGAAGATGCAGGATTCGTTGCGCTCGTGAAGGCGCCTGAAGATCTCCTCTCCCTTGACCTCGATCAGGCCTTCCCCCGGCCTTTCCGGATCGTAGTCGATCAGGGATTCCAGATAGGCATATTCCGCGCCGAGCCGGAAAAGACTGCGCCACGATTTGCGCGCAATATCCCGAATCTCGGCTTCGCTCTTTTCCGGAAAGGCCAGGCGCAGGTTTTCCAGTACCAATCCGTGGCGGCCGCTGATCGGGCCGAGGAGTTGGCCTAGTTCTGCACCGACCATGATGGCCTGGCGCGCCGGCAGAAGCCGTGCGATGGCGAGCAGGGCGAATACCAGTTGCGCGACCAGCCAGTACCGGACGCGGGCAAGAACCTTCAGCGCGCCTAGAACGGATTTCCTCATCGGCACTCCGCTATCCGACCTTGAGGACGATCTTTCCGAAGACGTCTCGGGTTTCCATTCGCGCCAGCGCATCCGCTATGCCGTCGAAATCGACCTCGGTGTCGACAACGGGATGGACGATGCCGCGCGCCATCTTCTGCATGGCGTTCGCCATGTTCTCCATGCGGCAGCCGAAGGACCCGATGATGCGGAACTGCTGCTGAAAGAGCATCATCAGGTTCATCTGCGTCGAAACGCCGGAGGTTGAGCCGCAGGTGACCAGTCGGCCGCCGCGCTTCAGCGACAGCATGGAGCCGGCCCAGGTATCCGCGCCGACATGTTCGAAGACGACATCGACGCCCTTCTTCTTCGTCAGCTTGCGGACGACGCCCTCGAACCGGTCTTCGCGATAGTTGATCACGTGGTCGGCGCCGAGCGCTTTCGCCGGCTCGATCTTGGCGTCCGATCCGACGGTCGTAATGACAGTGCAACCCATCTTCTTGGCAAGCTGGATCGCCGCCGTGCCGATTCCCGAACCGCCGGCATGCACCAGGACGGTTTCGCCGGGCTGAAGCGCCGCATTGTCGAACAGCATATGCTCGACTGTGCCGAACGTGATCGGCGCGAGCGCGGCACCGGTCTCATCGACGCCTGGCGGGGCGGGGACGAGGTTGCGCGCCGGCAGGTTGATCATCTCCTGGGCGAACCCGTCGAGATGGAAGCCGTGCACGCCCGCGACGTTCTCGCACAAATTGTCGCGCCCTTCCGTGCAGGGGCCGCAGAGGCCGCAGGTATGGGCGCCGAAGATCGAGACGAGCTGGCCCGGTTTCAGGCCGGCCACGCCATGGCCGATCGTGTCGACATAGCCCGATGCTTCCGCGCCGATGACGAGCGGCATCTTGCGCTTGGCGAAGGCCATGCCACGCCAGCCCCAAACGTCGATGTGATTGAGCGCGACCTTGGATATCCGCACGGTGACCTCGCCGATACCGGGTGGCGGCGGCGGCGGCAAATCCGCTTCGACGAGCTTGCGATCTTCCACGAGCTGTAATGCCCGCATGGCAGTTCCTTCCCGAGCCTTTTGATGGCGGTGGCTTAAGCGGGTTCAGCCGCTATGACAAGGCAGGTGTTCTGGCCGCCGAAACCGAAGGAATTCGACAGGACACGCCCGACCTTCGCCTCCCGCTTCGCGTTCGGCACCACGTCGAGTTCGATCGCCGGATCGGGATTAAGGTGGTTGATGGTCGGCGGAAGCGTACCCGTGCGGATGGTCATCAGCGAGAACACCGCCTCGATCGCGCCGGCGGCCGTCAGGGTGTGTCCGATCATCGACTTGTTGGAAGAGATCGGGATCGACGCCATTGCATCGCCGAAGACCGTCGACAGCGACAGACTTTCCATCTTGTCGTTTTCCGGCGTCGAGGTGCCATGGGCGTTGATGTAGTCGATATCGTCGGTCGCGACCCCGGCATCGTCGAGTGCGGCGCGCACGGCGGCGATGGCCGGCGACCCGTCCGGCTTGGAACGGGTGCGATGGAAGTCGTCGGCCCATTCGCCGCACCCCTCCAGGATACCGAGAATCGTGGCGCCGCGCGCTTTTGCGCTTTCCAGCGATTCCATCACGAAAGCGCCCGCGCCCTCGGCCATGACGAAGCCGTCGCGATCCTTCGAGAACGGTTTGGAGGCCTTTTCCGGCACGTCGTTCTGGGTCGATAGGGCGGAGAGGAGCGAGAAGCGGATGAGCGCCTCCGCGGTCACCGAGCCGTCGGTTCCGACGGATACGACCCGGTCGGCCTCACCGCGGCGAATCGCCTCCGCGCCGAGCTGTATGGCCGTCGCGCCGGAGGCGCAGGCGGTCGACAGGGTGATCGGAAGGCCGCGTGAGCCGATGCGGCGTTGCAGCCGACCCGCGACCGTGCCGAATTGACCGGAGCGGAAGAATTCCTCGTGCACGCCGGTCCGGGCGGCCAGAAGCATGCGGTCGTAACCGGCTTGGCCGCCACCGGCCTTGGCGCCTTCGCTGTCGAGCGCAAGGCGCTGCCGCCATTCCAGTTCGACGGGTGGTGCGGCCAGAAACAGCGGGCCGCCGAAATCGTCGGCGGAAAGTCCCGATTCCCCGATCGCCTCGAGTACGGCTGCCTCGGCGAGGGCATAAGTCAGCGCCGTCGATCCTGCCTCGGGCGGGGTCATGAAATCGACCGTCCCGGCGATCTTGGTGCGAAGATGTTCGGTCGGGAACCGGCTGATGGCGTGAATGCCGGATTGGCCGTCTATCAGTTTCGCCCAGTTTTCGTCCTTGCCCGCCCCGAGCGACGAGACGACGCCCGCGCCGGTTATCGCGACGATTGGCCGTCCGGCATGATCGAGTGTTCTGGTCATGCGCCGGCTCCGTCGGCTTTGGTCACAATCGCCATGCCTTCGGCCGCATCGAAACCCACCGTGACCACGCCGATCGATTTCGGCGCGTCGCTTGTCTTCGCTTCAAAACTGTCATCGAGAACGGGAATTGCCTCGCCCTTCGACAGGGACAGGGCGGCAAGCGCGACGGCAAGCGGAAATTGCGCCTCGCACAGATGGCCCGTCGCCGTCGAGACGCCGCGTACCGGGGTGTCCGGAAGGCTTTCCGAAAGAAAGGCTTTCTCGTTGGCGGTGCGCGCGTGGCTGCCGGAGGCGGCGGAAACGATCATGTCGGCGTCGGCGATCGCGGTCTCTCCGGCGAGCCGGTCCAGCCGCTTGCGGGTTTCCGCCGAATCCGTCGGCCCGAGGTCCGCCGCGACATCTCCTATCGCGGCATAGATCCGCGCGCCGCGTGCTTCCGCATGGGCGCGGCTTTCCAGCGTCAGGAAGGCGCCGCCGGACCCCGTCACGACACCGCCGCCTTCGCTCCGCGCGCGCTGCCATACCGGACGCCATGGATCACGCATCAGATAGTGGCCGAGCTCGTAGCTGAGCAGCATGTCGGGATGTTCGGTGTTGTAGGCGCCGCCGACAAGCAGGTGCGTACTCTGACCGGAGCGTATGCGCGCCGCGGCGGACTGGATGGCAGAGATGCCCGAACCTTCCTCGCCCATGAAGGTGCGCGAGGACCCCGTGACCTTGTGGACGATGGAGATGTTGCCCGCGAGCAGGTTGGAAAGCTGGGCCAGGAACAGCGTTGGACGCAGTTCACTGGTCAGCACCTGATTGATGATGGTGCCAGTGTCCGTCTCTCCGGCCGCGATCCGGCCAAGGATGATCGTATCGACATCCACATCGCGTTCGCCACCGCCTGCGGCGACCACGAGGTCCATCGTGGCGCAAAGAGCTTCATTGCCCTTTATACCGGCGTCCTCCAGCGCGAGGCCGGCCGTGTATGTGCCGATGCGCTGCCAGGCTTCCATCTGGCGCTGATCGCCACGCTTGGCGATCTGCTGAGACCAGTCGACCTCGGGGACCGGATGGACGGTATAGGGCGCGAAACGCTCGCTATCGATCGTCGGGGCGTCGAACGCGCATAGCGCCTCCCAATTGGCGTCCGCCCCCTCGCCAAGCGAGGTAAGCAGGCCAATGCCTGTGATGACGACGTCGTCTGGGCTGGACATCGGTTGCTTCTCGCGGGAAACGGGGCGTCAGGCGGCCTTGGCGGCCACGAGTTCGTCGATCTTGGCGCAAAGGTTCTTCAGGACGAAATACTCTTCGGTCGCAACCTTGCCGTCATTGACATCCTGGGTCCACTGCTCGAGCGGAATCTTGATTCCGAATTCCTTGTCGATGGCGAAGACGATATCGAGGAAATCCAGGCTGTCGATGCCGAGATCGTCGATCGTGTGGCTTTCCGGGGTGATCGACTCGCGTTCGATTTCGCTCGTGTCTGCGATGATGTCGGCGACTTTGTCGAATGTGGTTGACACTGTAGGGTCCTTCGCTTGCAGGCGCCCGGCCGGGGAGGAAGTGGCGCCGTGTCATTCGTTCTCGGCGCTCTCTAGCGTGTTTGAACGCCAAGGAAAAGGCCGTAGTCGCCGACACTTGCAACCCTGAGGCGAAAATGAATGTGGTTTCGCGTCGCGACCCGTCGTAGACAAGGCGAAGATGAGTCGGAGGACGGGTTTTGGTGGAAGTCTGGGGAAGTCTGGCGAGTGGCGAACCGGTGCATCGGGTTGCGCTTGCGGGGGGTGGCCTGACCGCGCAGGTCGTCACGCGGGGCGCGGCGATCCAGAGCCTTTTTCTCGACGGTCATGATGCGCCTCTCGTGCTCGGATTTGACCGAATCGAAGACTACGAGACCCATTCGCCCTATTTCGGCGCGACCGCTGGGCGCTTCGCCAACCGGATCGCCGGAGCGCGGTTCACGCTCGACGGCGCGGAATACCGCCTCGACGCGAACGACCACGGTCATTGCCTGCATGGCGGGTCGAGCGGTTTTTCCGAACGGCTGTGGACAATCGAGGACCACGGGCAAAGCCATGTGGTCCTGCGTCTCGACAGCACGGATGGCGACATGGGCTTTCCGGGTGCGGTGACGGCGCGCTGCCGCTACGAACTGGCCGGGGAAGGCGAGTTGCGCGTTACGCTTACCGCCGAGACCGATGCGCCGACGGTTTGTGCGATGGCTCATCACAGCTATTTCAACCTGGAGGACGGGGGCGCCGGCCCCGTCGCCGGCCACGAGATCGCGATCGGGGCAGACCGCTATCTGCCTGTGGATGAAACCCTCATTCCACTCGGTGCGCCGATTCCGGTCGAGGGGACACGGTTTGATTTTCGCGACATGAAGCGCGTCGATGCTTATGGAGCCGCCGCCGACTACGATCACAATTTCTGTCTGAATGGCGCGGAGGGCAGGGTGCGGCAGGTGGCCGAGTTGCACGCGCCGCGCTCCGGCGTTTCCATGACCGTCACGACGGCGGAGCCGGGCCTGCAATGGTTCACCGCTCCGTCCATGCAAATGACCGTCCCCGGTCTCGGCGGGCGCATTTACGGCAATCACGCCGGCATGTGTCTCGAAACGCAGAAATGGCCGGACGCACCGAACCGGCCGGATTATCCGAGCGCCGTTCTGCGGCCGGGTGAAATCCGCGAGCAAGCGAGCGTCTACAGGTTCTCGAAACGCTAGAAGCGTAACTCGGCGAGCGAATCCATTGGCATCAGCGCGCCGTAATGGCGGATCACCTTCGCGGCGACCGTGTGTCCGAAAAGCGCGGCCTCGCTTGCGTCGCGCCCGGCGAGACGCGCGGCGAGATAGGCACCGTTGAAGCTGTCGCCAGCGCCCGTGGTGTCGAGCGGTTCGACGGATCGCGGCGGCGCGACCGGCTCGGTCCTGAGATCGACCGCGACGAGAGCGGCGTCTCCGCCCGACTTGACGACGATCTCGCCCGGACCCTGATGGCGTATTCTATCGACCGTTTCGCCGGGTGATGCATCGCCGAACAAGGCCTGTTCGTCGTCGAAGGTCGGCAGAACGATGGATGAGACCGCATAGCCGGCATTGATCGCCGTTCTGGCCGCGCCGATATCGGCCCACAGTCGCGGCCGGTAGTTGGGATCGAAGGCTACCACCGAATCGCGCGACCGGGCGGACTCGATGATCGAAAGGAGATCGTCGCGGGCGCGTTCGGCGAGGATCGCGAGCGTTATCCCGGAAAAATAGATCAGGCCCGCGCCATGGAGGCTCTCCGTAAGCGCGTCTCGATCGTCGGCGAGACAGCGGGCGGCGGCACTTTCGCGCCAGTAGGTGAAGGAACGTTCGCCATGCGCATCCAGCGTGATGGCGTAGAGGCCCGGAACGCGTCCGGGGATGACCGGGCTGTTGGCGATGCCGATGCCGTAATGACGCAGAAAGGCGATCTGTTCGCGCGAGAATGGGTCGTCGCCGAAGGCGGACACATAGTCGGTCTCCGCCGATTGCGGCGAGAGTGCGCGCAGATACCACAGCGTGTTGAGCGTGTCGCCGGCGAAGCCCTGCCGCCATGTCGTGCCTTCGCGGCCGGACAGTTCGATCATGCTTTCGCCAATTGAGACGATACGGGTCATGTTCCTGCTCGCTGGTCGAGACGTTTCGTCGGCGCGATACAGCATGGCCGACCCGGCTTGGCAAGAATGCCCGGCGCGCGATGACGGATTTGTGTCGAAGTGCTTTCTCGCGTGGCCATTTCGCTCGTGTTTTCAGTCTGGTTCGCCGATGGTTTTCCACTGTCGTATGAATGTCATCTGCGGCGGTAGAATAGGCGCAACCGAAGTGGGGCAGGCGGTCGGTCATCATGCATGTAAAGGCTGTGATCTTCGATTGGGCCGGGACGCTGGTCGATTTCGGCTCGCTGGCGCCAGTGCTCGCCTTGCAGCGGGTCTTCGAGGAGGCCGGTATCGCAATACCGGTCGAGGACGTTCGCGCCGATATGGGGCTCGGCAAGCTCGACCATATCCGCGCAATCGGTGCGAAGCCGCGTGTCGCGCGCGCCTGGGCCGATGTCCGCGGCGGTGCGGAATTCCAGGAAAGCGACGCTGAAGGGCTGCACGAGCGGTTCCGAACGCTGAACCGTCATATCGCCAGCGAACGCGGCAAGCTGATCAGTGGCGTTCCAAAGGTCTGCCGGACGTTGCGCGAACGTGGCATCGCGATCGGCAGCACTACCGGTTATTCGCGCGACATCATGGAGCCGGTCATCTCGGTCGCGCGGGCGCAGGGCTTCGAGGCGGACGTGGTCGTTTGCGCGGACGATGTTTCGGAGTCGCGCCCTTCGCCGCTTGCGATGTATCAAGCCATGGTTTCGCTCGGCGTCTATCCCGCATCCGCGGTCATCAAGGTCGACGACACGATACCCGGGCTGATGGAAGGCAAGGCAGCGGGTGCCTGGACCGTCGGGATCAGCGAGACGGGCAACGAGATGGGAATGGCGGAGGAGGCGTTCGCAGCGCTCCCGGCCCGCGAAAGGCTCGATCTCGCCAATGCCGCCGCCAAGCGGCTGACCGATGCCGGTGCGGACTATGTGATCGGCTCGGTGGCCGATCTTGTCGGAATCGTGGATGACATCAATGAACGGCTCGCCGACGGAGAGCGGCCCGAATTGCTCGAATACGAAACGGAAGCGGTCTGACAGGCGATTTCGGCCCGAATATTACGCCGGATAAATAAGCCCGCGAAATTTCGCATGGTTGTCACAAGGTTGGCGTAGCAGGATCGAACCGGTTCAGGAGCCTGATTCGCAGCCATGCGCTACGCCATCTACTTTACGCCACCAAGGGACCACCCGCTGACGCGCGCCGCGTCGAGCTGGCTCGGGCGCGATGCGTTTTCCGGGCTGACCCTGCCGCATGCCGAGCGTACGGGCCTCGCGCTGGGTGAACTGGCCTATTTCACCGCTGTTCCGCGCCGCTACGGGTTCCATGGCACGCTAAAAGCGCCGTTCCGGCTCGCCGACGGATACAGCGAGGCCGACCTGTCCGCGGCCGTGCGGACATTCGCCGAGGATGTCGAACCGGTGACGATCGACCGTGTCGCGGTCGCGCGGCTCGGCGGTTTCTTCGCGATCGTGCCCGAGGAACCGAACCGGGCGCTCGACGAGTTTGCCGGCAGGGTGGTCGCGGTTTTCGACAAGCTTCGCGCGCCGCTGACCGAGAAGGAATTCCAGCGGCGGGATTCCGAACGTCTATCGACCTCTCAACTGCGCAACCTGCAGAACTGGGGCTACCCTTACGTCTTCGACGACTTCCGCTTCCATATGACGCTGACGGGCCATGTGGAGCCGGACGACAGGCCGCGCCTCCATGCGGCGTTGGACAAGCACTTCAGCCACGTACTGTCCGAGCCGCTGGAGATCGATCATCTGGCCATCTTCGTCGAACGCGAAACCGGCGCGCCGTTCGAGGTACACTCGATGTATCCCATCGAGCCTGTCGGCAAGCGCCGTTTCGCCTAGCCTTCTTGTATCAAAGCCTTGCGCGTTCGCGCAGCAGGCCACCGAAGCGGTCGGCCTCTTGTGCGCCCGCTTCGAGCGCGAACACATAGGCCTGCGTCCAGAAGAAACAGGCCGCATCGGCGTCGCCAGCCGCACTCAGCAGGTCCGCCGCTTCTCCGTAGAGTTGTGCGAGACGCGGTCCGTCCTGCGCCGCGTGCGCCGCGAGGAGGGCTGTGTCGAGATCACCGATCGCGGGATGCGGCATCGCGTTACCGGGCCAGTTGGGTGGCGACCCAGTGGTGGAACATGTGGGTCGGGCTGTCCATGACGGGCGAAAAGCGCCCGCCGTCGAAATCGACCGCGTGCCGTCCCTGCTGCATGCCTTCGACGACGAAGACATCTTCTTCGAAGACCTCTTTCCACTGCGTCGTATTGCGGTTGCGCAAGGCCTGGTAGCCGGGCCCGACCGATGCCTCGTCGTGATAGTAGATCTCGACATGCTCGATTGTCCGGTCGACCGAGATCGGTTCCAGCAGGATCGCGAAGGAATGGTCGCGATGCACGCCGAACAGCACGTTCGGGTAGAGCGCGATGTACTCGGCGGCTGTGTCCCATTTCGGGCCCAGTTTCGGCGCGTCGCCGAAAACCTGGCCGTTCTCGCCCGCCATCTGCCGATAAACCATCGTGCCCTGGCCGGAAAACGCGCCCGGTTCCTCGATGTGATAGTGATCCTCGAGCCGGGAATAGCTGTTCAGGCCGGGATGCACCCATGGCAGGTGGTAGCTCTCGCAGTAGTTCTCGACGGCGAGTTTCCAGTTGGTGGCGACATCGAGCGCGAAGCCGGAATCAGCGCCGGAATGATGAAGCGGCATTTCGAATTCTTTCCAGCGGTCGATCGCCTTCGAATGCGCTTCTTCGAAGGGCGGCGCATCGCCGGAAATGTTGACGAAGACCACGTCGCGCCAGACATGCGAACGCACTTCGATCAGGCCCAGTTCGTCGCGGCGGATGGCCTCATGGGCGTTATGGCCCGGACCGCCGACATGCGGGGTCGCTTTCAACGCGCCGTCGAGGTCGTAGCACCAGGAATGGTATGCGCATCGGATCGCGCCGCGAATGCGCCCCGGTTCGCGCACCAGGATCATGCCGCGATGGCGGCAGATATTCTGGAATACCCTTACATTGCCGTCACGTCCGCGGATGATGACGAGCGGCTGACCGAGGAAGGTCAGCGGTTTGGCATCGCCGTTCTCGGGAACGTCCTTGGCGAAGCCTATGCCGGCCCAATTGTCGAAAAAGACACGTTCCCTGTCGGCTTCGAACCATGCCGGATCGATATAGTGCCGGTTCGACAGCCCGTTCGCCGTCGCCACGGGTTGGAGAACACGGGACAGATCCGCATCCGTCAGCCGCTGGTCCATGCCATACCTCCACATGTTTCCTGCTTGTGGAATGGATTTTGCGGTAGCGAATCCGGTTTGGACATGCGGATTTGAGAAATCTCCATGTCCAAACGCGACGCCGGGTCGCGATTGACCTCAAAACCTGTTTGACATACTCCACTTTATCCAGACCCAACCAAATCGGGCTATCGACACCGGCCGTGTTCCAATTTCCCCTGAAAACGCTCGCCTGGATCGGCGCGGGACTGTGCATCGTCCCGATCGCCGCGGTCGGCGTGACCGCGCTCGGCGGCACGCTCGAGACGTGGTCGGGGCTTTGGCAAACGGTGATGCCCCGCTATATCTGGAACACGATCCAGCTCTCGCTGCTGGTCGCGATCGGCACAGCGGCGACGGGAACCGGGGCGGCCTGGCTGGTCACGATGTGCCGCTTTCCGGGCAGCCGGATACTCGAGATCGTGCTGGCTTTGCCGCTCGCTTTTCCTGGCTACGTGCTGGCCTATGCCTATACCGATCTGCTCGATCATCCGGGTCCCGTACAGACGGCGCTCAGGGCGTTAACGGGTTGGGGACCGCGCGATTACTGGTTCCCGGAAATCCGCTCGCTGCAGGGCGCGGCGCTGATGTTGATCTTCGTGCTTTATCCCTATGTCTACCTGCTGGCGCGGGCGGCGTTTTTGCGGCAGTCGCCGACGGCCTATTTCGCCGCGCGCACGATGGGGCACGGCCCGTGGAGCGCCTTTTTGCGGGTGAGCCTGCCCGTGGCGCGACCGGCCATTGCCGGTGGCACGATCCTGGCGCTGATGGAGACCATTGCGGATTTCGGTACGGTCGCTCATTTCGGCGTTCAGACATTCGCGACAGGCATCTACCAGGCCTGGTTTTCCATGGGGGACCGCGCGGCGGCCTCGCAGCTTGCCTTCTGTCTAATGCTGGCGGCGCTCTTTCTGGTCGTTCTGGAATCCAGCCAGCGCGGCGGGGCCAAGCACCATCAGGCCGGCAATCGCAACGAGGCGATGACGCTGCATTATCTTTCAGGATGGCGGGCGATGGCGGCGATCCTGGCTTGCCTGATCCCGGTCATGGCGGGGTTCGTTATCCCGCTGATCGTATTGTTCGAAATGGCGGTCTCCTCCGGGCAGAACCCGTTCGAGGCGCGCTATCTCGATTTCACGATCAATTCCCTGACCCTTGCCGGCGTCGCCGCGATCCTGACGGTGATCGGCGCGGTGATCGTCGGTTATCGCGTCCGGCTGGCGCCGGGCAGGGCGGCCTCGATCACCAAGACCTTGTCGGGTATCGGCTATGCGCTGCCCGGATCGGTGATCGCTGTCGGGCTGCTGGTACCTTTCGCGCGGCTTGACAACACAATCGACGCCTTCATGCGCGAGCATTTCGACATCTCGACCGGGCTTCTCTTCACAGGCTCCATCGCGCTTCTGGTGATGACTTATATCGTGCGTTTCATGGCGGCGGCTCTTTCGGCTTTCGATACGGGCATTAGCCAGATCAGGCCGAATGTCGACGCCGTGGCGCGTACGCTCGGCTCCGGCACGCTCGGCATGCTGCTGCGCATTCACCTGCCGCTCATGCGCGCGAGTCTTCTGACAGCCGTGCTGATCGTCTTCGTCGATACGATGAAGGAACTGCCGGCGACGCTGATCCTGCGCCCGTTCAATTTCGACACGTTGGCGGTGCAGGCGCACCGGCTCGCCTCCGACGAGCGCCTGGCGCAGGCGGCAGTGCCGTCTCTGGTCATCGTCGCCTTCGGTCTCCTGCCGGTGATCCTGCTGTGCCGGACCATCGCCCAGACACAGCAGACCCGCATGCTGACGCGGCGGCGCATGCCGTTTTCCGGCCCGCGTAGCGGTTCGGGAGACCAGCCCCCGGCAACCGCCGCGCAATGAAAAACCGCCTGAAACCAATGGTCTCAGGCGGTTCGCGAAGAGTTTGATTCAGGCGGTTTCGGCGTCTTACTTGAAGCCGACGGTGTTGAAGATGTTCTGCGCCTCGGTCTGGAATTCACCGAGCGCATGCAGGTTCAGGTCGTCGCGTTTGAACGTGCCGAGCTGGGTGACCGAAGCCGACAGCCCGACACCCTCGACGACCGGATACTCATCATTGCCGGACGCGAAATACTCCTGCGCGGAATCGGAGGAGAGATATTCGAGGAAGCGGATTGCGTTGTCGCGGTTCGGCGCGTTCGTCAGCACGCCGGCCGCCGATACGTTCACATGCGTGCCATTGCCGTCCTGGTCGGGGAAGACCCAGCCGATGCCGTCGGTTCCCTCGCTCAGCCCGTCGACCTCGATGCGCAGTGCACGCGCGAAATAATAGGTGTTGGCGACGGCGATGTCGCATTCGCCGGAAACAAGGCCCCTGAGCTGGTCGGTGTCGCCACCCTGCGGCTGGCGGGCGAGGTTGTTCTTGAGGCCCTCGACCCAAGCTTCCGCCTCCTCCGGACCGTTTTCAGCGATGCGTGAGGCGAGCAGCGAGAGATTGTAGATGTTGGTCGCGGAGCGAATGCAGATCTGGCCCTTGTATTTCGGATCGGCGAGGTCGGCATAGGTCTGCGGCGGCTCGCTGACGCGGTCCTTGGCATAGAAGATGATGCGCGCGCGCGTGGAGAAGCCGAACCAGAGATTGTCCGGATGCTGCAACTCGGCGGGGATGCGTTCTTCCAGGATATCGCTTTCGACCGGTGAGAGCAGGTCGGCGTCGGCGGCGCGCCAGATGCGGCCGGCATCGACCGTGATGAGCACGTCCGCCGGGCTGTTGGCGCCTTCCGCCTTGAGCCGTTCGATCAGTTCGTCCGCATTGCCCTCGATCCGATTGACCTGGATGCCCGTCTCTTTCTCGAAGTCGGAATAGAGCTTCTCATCAGTGTCGTAGTGACGCGACGAGTAGAGGTTGACCTCGCCCTCCGCCAGCGCGGCCGATGCGACCGGAAGCGCGACGGAGGTTGAAAGAACGGCGGTGAGGATGCGCATGCGCAACGTCATGAGGGGCTCCCGTTTTTATATGACACTCGTTGTCATGTTTATCTGTTGGAACGCGCGGAGACTGTCAAGAAAAAAACTTAACTGGAAAGGTGAGGTTTATCTGGAATCGTTCCAGACTAGGGTCTATATGATGTTACGTAACGGAGACGATCCATGCGCCTGACGAAACAGACCAACTACGCCTTCCGCATTCTCATGTATTGTGCGGTGAAGGACGGAGAACTGAGCCGCGTTGCCGAGATCGCGAAGGCATATGGCGTGTCGGAGCCGTTTTTGTTCAAGATTCTGCAGCCTCTGGCTGAAGGCGGGGTGATCGAGACCGTTCGCGGGCGTAATGGCGGCATTCGACTGGCGCGCAAAGCCAGCGACATCACGCTTCTCGACGTTGTTCGCCTGACGGAGGACAGTTTTTCCATGGCCGAGTGTTTCGAGCGTGAGGACAGCGATTGCCCGCTGGTCGAGACCTGCAAGCTTTCGGCGGCGCTGCGCGAGGCGCTGAACGCATTCTTCGGCGTGCTTGCCAGCCATTCGATCGACGATCTGGCACGGCCGAACGACGGTATCGGTTTCCTGCTCGGTCTCGAGCGCCGCAAGGAAGCGCTGGCGCCTGCCTGAGCCGGCCTCGGGCCGACGCGCATCACCGAGCGTTACCGATCTTCTCCAAAGGATTGATAATGTTTCACCATGTTTTGGGTGACATGGCGAAGCCGCTCGCCCTATTGTTCGCGGGTCCGGTGAACATGCCGGGCATCGAACCAGCCGGGTGAACAAAATCGAGGGGAGGATTGCCACCATGAGCCGCACAAACGGAAGCAAAACACCGCGCCACGCCGAAAAGACCTCGACGGGATTGGCGACGGCGTTTGCCGCATCGCTGCTGCTCGCGATTGCCTTGCCCGGCACGGCTGCCGCGCAATTGACGAGTGAGGTGACCGCAGGCGGAACTGCCAGCGGCCAGGCGGTCGAATCCGATACCGTGACCGAAACGACCGATCTCGAAGCGCCGCGACCGGCGCTCTCGGCGTCGCAGAGCATCGATCTCGATGTCTCCAAGGGGCGCGACAGCGAAAACGCGGACGAAGGCGATATCGTATCGGTGACCGTGTCGGTCTCCAACGAAGGCAATTTCCCGGTGCAGACTGTCATCGTCGATGGCGCGACGCTGACGATCGCGGGCAACGCGATCCAGCTCGAACCGGCCAGTTTCTCTCCGTCGAGCGCGGATATCGCGACCGGCGAATCGGCGACCTTCACGACGACCTATGCCCTGACCAGCGCGGATGTTTACGGCGCGGCGGCGGGCGACGGCATTTCCGTTCGAAGCGGCGCGATGGGCAAGTCTGCTGAGCAGAGCGTTTCCGCCCGCGCCGAGCCCGGCAACATTGTCGTCGCGGCCAACCCGAAGCTGGCGATCAGCTCGTCGAGCGACATGGAAAAGGCCGAGGGCAACGAAGGCGAGGGCGCGGAAACGGGTGACAGGATCACCTACAAATACCGGGTGGAAAATGTCGGAAACGTCGCGGTCGCGGATGTCGGCGTGACGGTCAAGCTCAGTGGCAAGACGTTGACTTCCGCCGGTTCGCCGGCCGAAGGCATCGATCCTTTCGCCGTCGAGGTTGCGAGTGAGGATGCGCTGGCGGTCAATTCCGATTTGCCCGAGACACAAGGCGTCTATGACAATCTGGGGCCGGGCGGCGCAGTCGTCTTCACCCACGTCCATACCGTGACGCAGGCGGAATTCGAGGCTCAATAGACTGCAATGCATGACCGGCAGGCGCGGCTGTGAACCGGCGACTTTCAATCAAAAAGAACAGGAAGCGCCCGAAACGACCGTTTCGGATCGGGTTCGCGCTCTGCCTGTGCATGTCCCTTGTTGCCGGGCCTGCGGCCGCCGACATCATCAACAGTGCGGTGGCGTCCGGCGTTCATGACGGCGCGTCGGTCCAGTCGGGCGGGGCGCAGGTTTCCACCAGCGTGGAGCCGGGCGTCGCATCCATGCATGTCGAAGTCGAGGCGGCGATTGGCGGGGACAGCGCGCCGGGTTTGCCGGAGGGCGACAGGATCGGCTTCATCATCGCGGTCAGCAACGACGGCAATGTCGGGCTCACCGGAGTCAGGCTGACGCTGGAACTGAAACAGGCGGCGGAAACCTTCGCGCCCTCCGATCCGCCCGGCTACAGCGGCGGCGATGTCGAAAATCCCGGTATTCTGGATCGCGGCGAGACCTGGCGCTTCGCGGCCGGTCAGCTTCTTCAGCGCTCGAATGTCGAGGCCGGCAGCGAGATCACGGCGACCGTGACGGCAGTCGGAAAAGTGGACGGACGAACCATAACGGACATCACTGCGCTGGATGTCGAGATTCCGCCGCTACAGGGCGTCGAGCGGCGTCTCATCTCGCTGGCGCACACGCCGAGCACGACAGAAGCGAGCGTCGGCGACCAGGTTGATTACACGATCACGGTCAGCAATCGCAGCACGAGGCCGCTATCGGTGCGGCTGCGCGCCTTGCTGGCGGAAGACGCGGCGCTGGTGCCGGGTAGCGTGTTTATCGACCGACGGGTGATCGACATCGTTCAGGACGAGCAGAGGATCGATTTCGGCACGCTCGAGGTTCCGGCGCGGGGCAGCGTGTCACTGCGCTATCTCGGTGAAATCCGCGAGGCGTCGCTGCGCGGCTATCAGGTGAATACGGCGCAGATCGCCGACCCGGAAACGCTGATCCCGCTCCTGCCGCCTTCCACGGCCGCGGTGAAGACCGGCGAGATCCAGCAAAGCTCCTGTGCAGGCATTTCGCTCCTCGTCTACGAGGACAAGAACCGGAACGGTGTCGCCGACCCGACAGAGGCGCGGATATCCGGCGTGCGGATCGCCCTCGATGGCGGACGTATCCTCACCACCGGGCTGAAGGGCGGCTTCACTTCGCCCTGTATTCCCGTGTCGCGGCTCGCAAATCTCGAGGAGCGGTTCGAACTCGACGAGGCGACGCTGGAGGAGGGCTATCACGCAGTCACGCCCAATCCGGTATCGCTTCGCCTCCAGCCGGGTTCGAGCAATACCGTTTCTTTCGGTGTCGCGTCGGCGCGGGTGGTGCGCGTCGATCTGAACGCGGCGGCTTTCCTTCGAAACGAGGCGGTGCCCGATGCCGAACTCGAGGAGGGAATCACCCGCCTGATCTCGCTTCTGGCGCGTGAGCCCTCCGTCGTTCGGCTGACCTATTTCGCGCATCGCGAGGCGATCGATCTCCCGGAGGAACGCCTGGCCGCGGTGCAACAGGCGATCCGCGATCACTGGGCGGCTTCGGGCGGCGGATACGAACTGGAGATCGAGGCCCGCGTCGTTCAGTCCGCAAGCTGAACGCGTGGAGTGTTGACGCTCACCCAATCCATCGATAATTCAAGAATTATTGATATATTGGACGGGCCGCCATGGACGCTTCGCGCAAACTCGCTGCCGAATTCATCGGCACCGCCTTTCTTCTCGCGACGGTCGTCGGATCGGGAATCATGGCCGAGCGGCTGGCTGGCGGAAACGTCGCCATCGCGCTTCTCGGCAACACGATCCCGACCGGCGCGATCCTCGTTGTCCTGATCACGATGCTCGGGCCGATTTCCGGCGCGCATTTCAATCCGGCGGTGACCTTCGCCTTCTGGCTGCGCCGCGAGATAGAGGCGCGCGAGAGCTTGCTCTATATCGCCATGCAGGTGGCGGGCGGGCTCATCGGCGTGTGGGCGGCGCATCTGATGTTCGGCGAAATCGTCTTCCAGGCGTCAACCAAGATGCGCACGGGCGGGGCGCAGTGGTTTGCGGAATTCATCGCTACCTTCGGCCTTGTCTTCACGATATTCGCGACACTGAAAGCCAGTCCGAAATCGGTCCCGATGGCGGTCGGGCTCTATATCACGGCGGCCTACTGGTTCACCGCCTCGACATCCTTCGCCAATCCCGCGGTCACCGTCGCGCGCGCCTTTTCAGACACATTCGCCGGCATCCGCCCGGCCGACATGCCTCTCTTCATCGTCATGCAGTTCATCGGTGCGGCGGCGGCGTTCGCGATTTGCCGCTGGCTGCTGTCCAGCGACGGGAAAGCGCCCGAAGCGGGTTGAAGTCATGCCGGCTATCTGATTGGAATTCCCGCACCATTCACGGACGGGAGGAATCGGAACATGGGCGGCTATATTCTGGCCATCGATCAGGGCACGACATCGTCGCGCGCGATCATCTTCGACGGCGATCAGAAGATCGCGGGCGTTGGCCAGAGGGAGTTCCCGCAGCACTTTCCGAAGTCCGGCTGGGTCGAACACGAGCTGGAGGACATCTGGCAAAGCGTGGTCGAAACCTGCCGCGCGGCGATCGCCGATGCGGGCATCGCGGCGTCCGACATCGCTGCCATCGGCATCACCAATCAGCGCGAGACAGTGGCGCTGTGGGACAGGGCGACCGGCGAACCCGTTCACCGTGCCATCGTCTGGCAGGACCGGCGCACCGCCGACTTCTGCGACGATCTGAAGGCGAAGGGCCACGAGGCCGAGTTCACGGCGAAAACCGGTTTGCTGCTCGATCCGTATTTCTCCGGCACCAAGATCGCCTGGCTGCTGGACAATGTCGATGGGCTCAGGGCGCGTGCCGAGGCCGGCGAAATCGCGTTCGGCACCATTGATACCTTCCTGATCTGGCGGCTGACCGGCGGTGCGCGCCATGTCACGGACGCGACGAACGCGGCGCGCACGCTGATCTTCAATATCGATGAGGAGAGCTGGGACGAAGAACTGCTGGAAATCCTCCGCATTCCCAGCGCGATCCTGCCCGAGGTGCTCGATTGCGCCGCCGATTTCGGAACCGCGACGGCGGACATTCTCGGTGCGGAGATCCCCGTTTATGGCGTGGCGGGCGACCAGCAGGCGGCGACCATCGGCCAGGCCTGTTTCGATCCCGGAATGTTCAAGTCGACCTACGGGACCGGCTGCTTCGCCCTGCTCAACACCGGCACCGATCGCGTCGCTTCGAAGAACCGCATGCTGACCACCATCGCCTATCGTCTGAACGGTGAGACCACCTATGCGCTGGAGGGCTCGATCTTCATGGCGGGTGCCTCGGTGCAATGGTTGCGCGACGGGCTGGGTATCATCGAAAGCGCAGCCGAAAGCGGCGCGATGGCGGAGAAGGCCGACCCCGAGCAGGATGTCTATCTGGTGCCGGCCTTCGTCGGGCTGGGTGCGCCGCACTGGGACGCCAATGCGCGCGGCGCGCTGTTCGGCCTCACGCGCGGCACCGGCCCGAACGAGATCGCCAAGGCGACGCTGGAGGCGGTTTGCTACCAGACGCGCGATCTGCTCGAGGCGATGCATGACGACTGGGATGCGCCGGATCATGCCTCGACGACGTTGCGCGTCGATGGCGGCATGGTCGTCTCCGACTGGACGATGCAGTGCCTAGCCGACATTCTCGACGCGCCGGTCGACCGTCCGAAGGTGCTTGAGACAACTGCGCTGGGTGCTGCGTGGCTCGCCGGCTCCCATGCCGGTGTATGGCCGGATCGCGCCGAATTCGCCGAGAGCTGGGCGCTGGAACGCCAGTTCGCGCCGAAGATGGCCGAAGACGAACGGTCACGAAAATATGCCGGCTGGAAGGACGCGGTGGGACGGACCTTGTCGTCCCGGTGACGTTCAGCGCTTCGGCCTTGCCATCCGGTCCAGGATCCGCAACGCCGCATTGACCGTCTCGAGTTCGCCGCTATCGAGCCGTGCCAGCAATTCTTCCTCGCGCGCTTTCAATAACGCGGTCAGCGCTTCATAGCCTTTTCGGCCGGTCCGCGTCAGCGTCAGATGCTCGATCCTGCGGTCGGCGTCATCCCGGTCGCGCTCCAGCCAGCGGCGGCTTTCAAGCGCCGTCACGGCGCGCGAGACCTTCGTTTTGTGCAGCCCTGTTCGGCGCACGATCTCGCGTGCCGTCAGCGTTTCCGCCTCTCCCAGATGCGCGAGGACCTGCCATTCCGGGCGGGTCATGCCGTGCTGGTCGCGATAGACCGGCTGGAAATGCCGGCTGACCGCATCCGACAGGCGATCGAGTCGGTAGGCGAGGAAGCTGTCGAGATCGAATGTCACAGACCACCCTGCGCGGTGACGAAGTCAACGATTTCGCTCACACCGCTGGCGTGTTTCAGATCGGTGAACAGGAAAGGCTTGTCGGCGCGGCCAGCCTCGGCGTCGCGGCGCATCCGTTCCAGGTCGGCGCCGACATAGGGCGCAAGATCGGCCTTGTTGATGATCAGCAGATCGGAACGCGTGATCGCGGGACCGCCCTTTCGCGGAATGTCGTCGCCCTGGCACACGGAGATCACGTAGAGTGACAGGTCGGCCAAATCCGGCGAGAAGGTTGCGGCGAGATTGTCGCCGCCGGATTCGATGAAGACGATATCGAGGTCTGGCACGCGCTCGCGCAGCCTTTCGATGGCGCGCAGATTGATCGAGGCGTCCTCGCGGATGGCCGTGTGCGGGCAGCCGCCGGTCTCCACGCCTTCGATCCGTTCGGCCGGCAGCGCCTGCATGCGGGTCAGGGCCTCGGCGTCTTCCGCCGTGTAGATGTCGTTGGTGACGACGCCCACGGAATAGGTGTCGCGCATGGCCTTGCAGAGTTCGGCGGTCAGCGTCGTCTTGCCGGAACCGACGGGGCCGCCGATGCCGACGCGCAACGGGCCGTTGGGGGAGGTGGTCATGACAGGAACAGCCTCGATGAAAGTGTTTCGTGTTTCATGGCCGCAATGTCTGCCAAAACCGTGCTGCTGCCAAGATCGTCCAGCGTTGACGATGCGGCACGCTTTGCCACACGCGCGATGACCGGCTCCAGTCCCGCCAGCAGCTTCGCCGCGCCGCGCTGGCCGGTGACGGACAAGCGTATCGCGACCTGCAACTGGTTGGCGACGAAGGCGTGCAGGAAGGCCTGCATCGCGTCGCCCAACGCGATCCCGTCCCGGCCGCAGGCGACGCCGACTGCGACGCAAAGCGGCGTTCCGCGCGGCGGCAAGGCATCTTCTTCAAACCAGTTGGCGGCGGCTTCAAGGAAGCCTGTTCCCTGGTCGATCGTCTCGCGGTGGCGTTCCGCCGATCCGGTCATTGCACGGGCGAGGGCGGCGATCTCGGCGATTGTCGCCTCGTCGCCTGCGGCGCGCCACGCCGCCGCGAAGAAAACCGCATCGTTCCATTGCGGCCCGGCGTCGAGCAACGCCGTCAGCCATTCCTGCAGGGACTGCGCGTCGGTGACATTGCCGGCGGCGACGGCCTGTTCGAGCGCGGCGGAGTAGGCATAGGCGCCGGTCGGGAAAACCGGGGAGAGCCACGACATCAGGCGCAGTAGATGGGCTGGCGCGCCGGTCACTGCTCGACTCGCTTGGCGAGGTCGGCCAGATCGCCGATCATCGCATAGTGCAGTTCGCGGGCCAGTTTCAGCGACGGGCCGATGACGAAAAATGCAGAACCGACGACGAAGCACCAGATCGCCGGGTCTTGCCATGCCGCGTAGAAGAACAACCAGGAGCCGATGAGAAACAACAGGCCAGCCAAAAACTCGATGATCGTGAATGCGAGTTCATAGGCCGCATAGAGCCTTTCGTGGCGCTTCGAATTGTGGCGTGTTTCGGGGGCGAAGATCTTCATGAGCGGTCTCCCGTTCCTCGGTTTTCCTCGGTCAGGTCAGTGCTCCACGGAACCCGAGAAGATATGGATCACGACCACGCCGGCAATGATCAGGCAAAGCCCGATGATGGCGGGAAAATCAAGCTTCTGGCCGAGCGCCAGCCAGGCCGCCAGTGTGATCAGGACAATGCCCGCGCCGGACCAGATCGCGTAGACGATGCCTGCGGGAATGACGCGGATTGGAAAGGACAGGAGCCAGAAAGACAGGGCGTAGAAGACGATGGTGATCACGCTCGGCCAGAGCCGCGTGAAACTCTCGGTGCGCACAAGCGCGGTTGTCGCGACGACTTCAGCGGCGATCGCCGCGCCGAGCAACAGGTAATTGAAGAGCGGAATCGGGGGCATGCGCGAGCTTTCGATCATCCGCGAGGTGGCGGTCAGTGGTCGTGATGGTGATGATGGCCGTCGCCATGGTCGTGGGCGGCGTGAGCTCCTCCATAGGCGCCACCTTCGGGATCGAACGGCGCGCTGGTTTCGGCGACCGATGCGCCGAGCCCTTCCAGCATTTCGCGGATCACGTGATCGCGGCGGATCAGGATGCGGTCGGGGAGGATCTGAGCGGCGAGGTGGCGATTGCCGATCTGCCAGGCGAGCGCCAGCAGGTGCCGGGCGTCGCTTGCGCGCACTTCGTAGAGCGCTTCAGGTTCGGCGTGGACCTCGATCACCCGGCCGTCATCGAGCATCAGCCCATCGCCATGGCGCAGCAGGCGCGCCTCGGCAAGGTCGAGGAGGAATTCGATCCCGTTGTCGGAGACCATCTTCATGCGCCGGCGATGACGCGCGGTCTCGTCCAGCGTGATGGTGTCGGCGGGATCGTGGAAATGTCTGGTGACGGAGGAGGCGGTCGGCATGGCGCTGAGACTACACCGGATTTCCGGTCACATGCCAGCGCCGGACTGGCAACGAGCGGGAATTTTCCCGCCCTGCGTCATGGCGTCGATCAGAGGCGCTTCATCGCTGCGCGCATCGCCGCATCGCGGGTGGTGCCGCGCGCGCGGAATACGGCTTCGGGCGTGTCGTAAAGGCCATTCATTTCGCGGGCTACAGCCACGGAATTGACGAGGCCTGAAACGGCGTTGCCGAACGACGAGAAGAAATTGCGGGATTTTGCGGTCATGATAGCCCTCCGGAATATTGCCTGTGTCGAACATAGGCGCATTGTTGCGCTGCAACAATTGCGTCCGCGGCGTGGCTGCCATGCATATTTGGATGGGTGGCTTCAGCTCTGCCGCAAACGCGCAGTATGCTCGCGCCGAAACGACAAGGGCACGAGCAGGATCAGCAATACGGTCGTCGCCACAGACGACGCGGCCGAAGTGCCGTCACGCCATAGAGTGCAAGCGTGACGGCAACCATTGGCCGGAGGGGATGGCGCGCATCACGCGCGTTTTAGCCCAGCACCAGCTTTTCGATTTCGTGGACGGGATGGCCGGTCAGGTCCTTGGATACATCGGCGATGATCTTGGCCTGAACCTCCTTGTGCATCTCCTTGCGCAATTCGCCGAGGACCGCCGGCGCGGCGACAAGGACGATCTCGGAGAAGCTGCCCTTGTGGGCGTGCTTGTAGAGACGATCGGCGATTTCATGCGCGAAGCGGTCCTTTTCGATCCGGTGCCAGTCGGTCTCCTGAACGGCGCTGCGATGCGAACCGCCGCCGTCATTCAATCGGCCCGGCTTGTCGGTGCCCTGTTCGCGGGTGGCGGGATTTTCGTGTTCGAATTCGCGGAAGACGGTGAGATTGGGAAATTTCTCGTCGCCGTCATTGCGCAGGAACAGCGCCTTTTCGCCATCGGCGATCACCAGCCAGCCATTGTTGTTGAGCTTGATATCCGACATGAGGACCTCCTTGGTTCGTTTACGCTGCTTATCTAGTGACAGAATGTGGCGGCGCCGGAATTGACGTGACTCAAATCCGGAAGGAGCGCCCTTCGATAGCGCCATCCCGGGAGAAGCGTTCCACGCACTCTCCGTCGGGTGCGAGAAGGAAGCCTGATTTTCCCAGAGCCTCGGCGATCGCGTCCCGTTCGACCGGGTCATAGATCTCGAAATGGAGATTGCCGTATTTGCAGGGTGTTGCGACGGCGCGTGAGCCTTGCGCGGTCATCAGCATCGCCGGCGCGGACCCGTCCGCACGCGCGATGCGGAAGAAATGTGGCAGCAGCCGGCTCAGATCTTCGGGGCCGCAGACGATGCCTCCATCGAATGTGCGGGTGAAGCCGAGCTCGATGAGCGCGTTGGCGGTCGCGACGGCCGGTGGATGGTCCAGTTCGCGCGCCAGCAGCGGCCGTCTGGCTTCGGTGATCAGGAGGATATCGCTCCAGCCGGCTTTTTGCGCAAAGGCGTAGAATAGCTCTCCGATCCGGTCGGTGAAGTCTTCGAAGGACGAAGCGTCTGTTTCGGCGACGAGGCGGCCCGCGTAGTCGAGGCGCGGAGGTTCGCCCTGAAAATCGTCGCAAAGCGCCATGAAGGAGGCGATGGTTTCTCCGTTCATCGCGTCGGCCTGTTCTGCTGTCAGGACCACCGGCTCATCAGCGTCGTCACCAAGCCATACGCTGTCTCCGGCGGCAACCAGATGCGGTTCCGGGTCGTACATGGCCGCTTGCCACGAGCGCATATATGCGGCGAGCACGTCGTGACGGGCGAGCAGATCCTTCCGGGTCACGAAGCGGATAGTCATGACGGGACCGTGCACGGAGTGGTCACTCCGTTCTCACCCAACGCCATTTCCATGGTCGAAATGCCGTTCGTTGGCCTGTTAGTCGGGCCGGACTCGCAGTCGGTTGCGATCAAGAGAGAGTTTTCCTCCGCGCGGTTGCGTATATCCGGCGCAGAACAAGAAACTCCACAACATTTTTTCGATAGAAGTTCCTGCAGTCTTGCCCGATGGAAATGGACGGCCCGGTGATTGCGAAAGATCATTTAGCGTCGCTCCGGGAAAGATTATCCGCGATCGGACTCCTTAGTGCAATTGCCAGACTGCGCGGTGTTTCGACATGGCGAAACCTTACGATAGCCACATGGAGAGACCGGCCGGTGGCGTTACCGGCCCGTCCTGCGGGCTGTCCGGGTAAGGAATGCCGGTCTGATGCATTTCAGGGTGCAACAGACTCGAATGCCCCTTCGGATGGTTCAATCCAAAAACTGAATTGCACTAGAACAGGAAGTAACGCTGCGCCATCGGCAGTTCCGTTGCCGGTTCGCAGGTCAGCAATTCGCCATTGGCGCGCACTTCGTATGTCTCGGGATCAACCTCGATCTCGGGGGTCAGGTCGTTGAGCACCATCGATGCCTTGGAAATGCCGCCGCGGGTGTTTTCCACCGCCACCAGCTCCTTGTCGATGCCCAGCATGTCGCCGAGACCGGCATCCAGCGCCGCGTTGGAGGTGAACACGACGGAGGAATTGGTCAGCGCCTTGCCGTAGGCGCCGAACATGTAGCGGTAATGCACCGGCTGCGGCGTCGGGATCGAGGCGTTCGGATCGCCCATGGGTGCGGCGGCAATGGAGCCGCCGATCAGCACCATGTCGGGCTTCGCGCCGAAGAAGGCGGGGTTCCAGAGTACCAGGTCGGCGCGCTTACCGACCTCGATGGAACCGATCTCGGCCGACATGCCATGCGCGATGGCCGGGTTGATGGTGTATTTTGCGATGTAGCGGCGCACGCGGAAATTGTCGTTCTGGCCGCTTTCCTCTGGCAGGCGGCCGCGCTGGCGCTTCATCTTGTCGGCGGTCTGCCAGGTGCGAATGATGACCTCGCCGACGCGGCCCATGGCCTGGCTGTCCGAGGCGATGATCGAAAACGCGCCCATGTCGTGCAGGATGTCTTCAGCCGCGATGGTTTCCTTGCGGATTCGACTTTCCGCAAAGGCGACGTCTTCGGGGATCTGAGCGTCGAGGTGGTGGCAGACCATCAGCATGTCGAGATGCTCGTCCACCGTGTTGACCGTGTAGGGACGCGTCGGGTTGGTCGATGACGGGATGATGTTGGACAGTCCGCAGACCTTGATGATGTCCGGCGCATGGCCGCCACCGGCGCCTTCCGTGTGGAAGGCGTGGATCGTGCGTCCCGCGATGGCCTCGACCGTCGATTCGACGAATCCGCTCTCGTTGAGCGTGTCGGTATGGATCATCACCTGCACGTCGTAATCGTCGGCGACCGAAAGGCAGTTGTGGATCGCGCCGGGCGTCGTGCCCCAGTCCTCATGCAGCTTCAGCGAGCAGGCGCCGCCGACGATCATCTCCTTGAGTGCGCCGGGCAGGGCCGCATTGCCCTTGCCCGAGAAGGCGAGGTTCATGGGGAAGGCGTCCGCGGACTGGATCATCCGGCCGATATGCCAGGGGCCGGGCGTGCAGGTGGTGGCCAGCGTGCCGTGGGCCGGGCCGGTTCCGCCGCCAAGCATGGTGGTCAGCCCGCTCATCAGCGCTTCTTCGATCTGCTGTGGGCAGATGTAGTGAATATGCGCGTCGAAGCCGCCGGCGGTCAGGATCTTGCCTTCGCCGGCAATGGCCTCGGTGCCTGGGCCGATGATGATGTCGATCCCGGGCTGGGTGTCGGGATTGCCCGCCTTGCCGATCGAATGGATGCGCCCGTCCTTCAGGCCGATATCGGCCTTGTAGATGCCGGTGTGATCGACGACCAGCGCATTGGTGATGACGGTGTCGGCCGCGCCGTTCATGCGTGTCGTCTGGCTCTGGCCCATGCCGTCGCGGATGACCTTGCCGCCACCGAACTTCACTTCCTCGCCATAGACGGTGAAATCGTCCTCGACCTCAATGAAGAGTTCGGTGTCGGCGAGGCGAACCTTGTCGCCGGTTGTCGGGCCGAACATGTCGGCATAGGCGGCGCGGGAAATCTTGGCGGGCATGGATTTCGTCCCTCTTTCGTCAGTGGAGTGTCAGTCGCATGTGGACGACGCGTTCATCGTAAGTGTCAAACCCGTCGGCGGAGTCGTCGTGCTCGAAGACAACGGGTTCATGGAGTAGCAGGGCGTCGGCATGACGGTCGATCGTATCGACTGTGTCGATGTCGGCGTCCGTACGGAAATTTCGGATTGTTGCCGCGCCGGTTTCGGCCATCAGTAGGTCTCCATCAGGCCGCGCAGCTCTTCGATGCGCCTTTGCGTCATCGTCGCCTTGCAGGAAAAGGTGATCAGGGGCCTGATCGAGCCGCCCGCGAATTGCGCGCCCTCCGCCGCGCATTGACCGTCGCGATAGTCGATCCAGGCGCGCTGCGCCTTCAGCAGGTTCTTCGCGCCATTCGCCTGTTCGGGAAAATGCTCGCTGCTTTCCGCGTCCATTGCCGCCATCCGGGCGCGCACATCCGGCCAGATCTCGTTCAACGTTGCATCGGCTTCCTGCCATTCCTGGTAGGCGCAGTAGTTCATGCCCTGCTGCGGCAGATTGCCGGCGTCGGTGCAATCCCAATCCTGTGCGGTGGCGGCCGCCGGAATCGAAAACAATACGATGGACAGCCATGCCGGGACGCGTCGCATCGCGCGTCGCGCGCGGCGGAACGGTCTGTCGATCTGATTGCCGCCTTGCATCGACCTCAGCTACTCCGCGCGTTCAGTGTTGCCATTCCATCGCCTCGCTTCAGCCGGCGCATGTAGGTCCGCATGATCCTTCTCCGCAGGAAGCGGGGAAGCAGCATCATCCACCAGCGCTCCCCGAGTTCGATTACGCGGCTGTCCGGTCTCGGCTTGCGTCGCTCGACCGGTTTCCAGTTTGCCGTCAATTTTCCGTCGGGGCTGATGATCGACAGGATGGCGCTTCCCGGCCCCAGCGGCGATTTGAGATCGTCCTCCATCGCCACGACATGACAGGGCGCTTGAATGTCATTCATCACTTCATCGACCAGATTCTCCCAGTCTAGAGTGCGGTATTTCTCGATGGCCGCGAAATCCTCCAGCTTCATGCGGGTGCCGCGGCTGCGCACACGATGGTAATACAGGCTCTCGATCCAGGAACGCGCGTTGCGCGTCGAGAACATGAAGACGGGCTCATCGGCGGCGAAAACGTCCGCGACCTCCTTCAGGATTGTGTTCGCATGCGGGAATATGCTTGCGGTATTCCTGTGATTTGGAAGCTGACCGCACAAGCTCTCGAAAGAGACGATCGCCGTCTTTGTTTCATGGCTTACCATGTCCTCGCGCAGCAGTTCGAGACCGGTACGCACGCGTCTGAGCGCGAGGCTGCTCGGCACGCGCCAGTAAAACAACAGACGCTTGTAGAGGTCCTGGACTAGCGGATGTTCACTATAGACATAAAATCGGTAGCCGCTCGGCGCGAGCGGTGCGTTTTCCGTCAGCAGTTTCTGAATCGAACTGGTCGCGGTCTTGTGAAAACCGCCGTGGATGTAGACCTTCATCCGGGTGTCCTTTCGGACTGGATGCGGACGGCAATCATAGCTTGCCCATCACCTCGCGCCGGAAGCCGTAGACGGTGCGGTCGCCGGTGAGCGGCACGAGAGTCACGTCACGTTCCTGGCCGGGCTCGAAGCGCACCGCGGTGCCCGACGCGATGTCGAGCCGCATGCCGCGCGCCTTTTCGCGGTCGAAATCGAGCGACGGATTGGTCTCGAAGAAATGATAGTGCGAACCGACCTGGACCGGGCGGTCGCCGGTGTTGGCGACCTTCAGCGTGACGGTCGGCGCATCCTCGTTGAGCGTGATGTCGCCTTCGGCGGTGATGATTTCTCCGGGGATCATGGACGTCTCCTAACCTGCGACTGCAAGAGCAAGGCCGTAAGCGGCGGTCGCGCCGCCGGCGACCCGTAGCGCGATGCGGCCTTTCGGGCCTTCGAACAGCCGCATAAGCCCGATGCCGACACCGACGCCGGCAAGATGCAGCAGCGAGGTGGCGACGACGAAGCCGGCACCGAAGGCGAGCGCGCCGGCAGATCCGAGTTCGGAGCCATGCGCGTAGCCGTGGAACACCGCAAAGAAGCCCGTCACTCCAAGCACCCATTCGACAGGGATGGGCGCGGCGAGCGCGATCAACAGTCCGAAAGCGACGATGGAGGCAAGGATCACCGGCTCGACATAGGGCAGCGGCAGACCGACGAAGGATGCCGCGAAGCCTGCCGCCATCAGCGTGACGAATGTCACCGGCACGGCCCAGATGGCCCGCCCGCCGATCAGCGCGGCCCACAGGCCGACGGCCATCATGGCGAGGATATGATCCACGCCGAACAGCGGATGCGAGAAGCCGGAGGCCAGCGAACCGTGCTCGCCCGGATCGAGATGGGCGAATGCCGGCGCGGCGGAAGCTACGAGCAGGGCGGTTGCGACAAGGAGGCGTTTCATCGAGTTGTCCTTTCGGTTGGCGCTCAGGCGGCCTTCGATTTCTTGACTGCGGTCTTGATTTCGGTTTCGAGCCGGGAGGCGGATGCATCGAACCGGGCTTCAAGCTTTGGCTCGATGCCACGGCAGACATCGACGACGCGACGCGCCCATTTCAGGTATCTGGCGTTGGGGCCGGCGTGGAACCGCCTGGCCGGCAGGCCGATCAGTTCCTCGACATTCGACGTCTTGTCCGCGAGCTTCAACCTCTTGACGCGCGGGCCGGCCCCGGCGGTGTGGGTGACCTGGCGCTCACGGCGCGCCTTACCCTTGAGGCCCGGCGGGTCGGTCACATCCATCACCAGTTCCGAGATCTCGTCGCCGAATTCCGCTCGGATATCGGCTTCCGTGACATTGGTATCTTCGATCGCATCATGCAGGTAGCAGGCGGCGACCAGAACCGGGTCGAACGGCTCCAGTTCGGCGCACATCGCCGCCACTTCCGCGAGGTGGTTGAAATAGGCGTCGCCCCTGTCCTCGCGCACGATGCCGTCATGCGCCTTTGCGGCGTAGGCGACGGCGCGGGCGATGGTGGCGTGCTGATGCACAGTCAAAGGCTCCTCGGTCCGTTCATCGGCCTACCGGATCGGCTCGTGAACGGTGACGAGCTTGGTCCCGTCCGGAAATGTCGCCTCGACCTGGATGTCGTGGATCATCTCGGGGATGCCATCCATAACCTGGTCCCTGGTGATGACATGCGCGCCCGCTTCCATGAGGTCGGCAACGGAGCGGCCGTCCCGGGCACCTTCCACCACGAAATCGGTAATCAGGGCGATGGATTCCGGATGGTTGAGCTTGACGCCTCTCGCCAGCCTCTTGCGGGCGACCTCGGCCGCCATGGCGATGAGGAGTTTGTCTTTTTCGCGCGGTGTCAGCTGCATCAATTCCCCCGAAACAGGCTCTGGCGGTGCGGGTCAACGGGTCGGACGACCCGGCGCCATCGTGGAAAAAATGGCGCGGAATCGCAAGCTTAATGTGCAAAGCGGTGTTTTGATCTGCCATTGCCTAATAATTGGGCATTGCCGAGCGATGCATGGCGAAATCTGATTTATTTTACACCTTGAAAAAAAGAATGCGACCCGTTTGAATGGCCGGACGTCGCGAAACCGCGCCGGGGAGGAAACAATGTATCTCGGAATCGACCTCGGCACGTCGAGCGTCAAGGCGCTTCTCATCGATCATGATCAGCGAATCGTGGATTCGACTTCCGCTGAGGTGGATCTGTCGCGGCCGCATCACGGCTGGTCGGAGCAGGACCCCGCGGACTGGATCGCGGCCACGGAACAGGCGCTGTCCGAACTGAAGCGCGACCATGCCGCCGAAATGGCGGCCGTGCGCGGTATCGGCCTGTCGGGTCACATGCATGGCGCTACGCTGCTTGACGGTGACGACACCGTGCTCCGGCCCTGCATCATGTGGAACGACGTGCGCTCCCACGCGGAAGCCGCGGCGCTCGATTCCGATCCGCGCTTTCGTTCGATCACCGGCAATATCGTCTTTCCGGGCTTCACCGCGCCCAAACTGGTCTGGGTGAAGAACAACGAACCCGAAATCTTCGCCAAGGTCCGCAAGGTTCTGTTGCCGAAGGATTATCTGCGCCTCTGGCTGACTGGCGAGCACATTTCCGAAATGTCCGATTCGGCTGGAACGAGCTGGCTCGATACCGGCGCGAGGGCATGGTCGGCAGACCTTCTCTCTGCGACCGACCTCTCGGAGGACGCCATGCCGTCGCTCGTCGAGGGGAGCGAAGCAGGCGGACAGTTGCGCGCGGAAATCGCGACGCGTTTCGGCATGAATGCGGGAATCACGGTCGCCGGAGGGGCGGGCGACAATGCAGCCGCCGCGATCGGCATGGGGACGATCCATGATGGCTCCGCCTTCGCTTCGCTCGGAACGTCGGGTGTGTTGTTCGCCGCCAACAACGCCTATCTGCCGAACGCGGAAAGCGCGGTTCACGCTTTCTGCCATGCGTTGCCGAACATGTGGCACCAGATGGGCGTGATCCTGTCGGCGACGGATTCGCTCAACTGGTATGAAAAAATCACCGGCATTGATGCGGCGGACATGACGGATGCGCTGGGAGAGAGCCTCGACGCGCCGTCCGGCGTGATCTTCCTGCCGTATCTCGGCGGCGAGCGCACGCCGCATAACGACGCCTCCATTCGCGGCGCCTTTGTCGGCGTTGGCCATGAAAGCGACCGGGACGCGCTGACGCGTTCTGTCCTGGAAGGGGTCAGCTTCGCTTTCCGCGATTGCCTTGAAGCCCTGCAGGCGGCGGGCACCACGCTCGACAGCGTCACGGCAGTCGGCGGCGGCTCGCGCTCGGCCTATTGGCTGAAGCTGCTGGCGACGGTGCTCGGCGTTCCCGTGCAAGTTCCCGCGGATGGCGATTTCGGTGCGGCTTTCGGTGCTGCCCGGCTTGGCCTGATGGCAGCCGAAGGCGCCGATCCGGCCACCGTGTGCACGCCGCCCGCCATCCAACGCGTTCACGAACCTGAGAGCGGCCTTTCCGCGGCGTATGGCGATGCCCATGCGCGTTACAAGGCGCTCTATCCGGCCATAAAGGGAGTCATGACATGAGCACCGGCTTTTTCGGCGACATCACGAAGATCGAATACGAAGGACCGGACAGCACCAATCCGCTCGCCTTCCGCCACTACGACCCGGATGAGGTCGTGATGGGCAAGCGGCTGGAGGACCATCTCCGCTTTGCCGTCGCCTACTGGCATTCCTTCGCCTGGGAGGGTGGCGACCCGTTCGGCGGCCGCACTTTCGACCGGTCGTGGTATCCGCAGGATTCCATGGAGCGCGCAAAGCTCAAGGCCGATGTCGCCTTCGAGATGTTCTCGCTGCTTGGCAATCCGTTCTATTGTTTCCATGACGCGGATGTGCGGCCGGAAGGATCGAACTTCGCCGAGAACACGAAGAACCTCGAGGAAATCGTCGATTATTTCGCCGAAAAGCAGGCGCAGACGGGCGTGAACCTCCTCTGGGGCACAGCCAACCTGTTCAGCCACCGACGCTACATGTCCGGCGCGGCGACCAACCCGAACCCGGATGTCTTCGCCTTTGCCGCGGCGACCGTGAAGACCTGCATGGACGCCACGCACAAGCTCGGAGGCGCGAATTACGTTCTGTGGGGCGGTCGCGAGGGTTACGAAACGCTGCTCAATACCGACCTCAAGCGCGAAGACCAGCAGCTCGGCCGCTTCCTGAACCTCGTCGTCGAGTACAAGCACAAGATCGGCTTCGAGGGCACGATCCTGATCGAGCCGAAGCCGCAGGAGCCGACAAAGCACCAGTACGACTACGACGTCGCGACGGTCTACGGTTTCCTGAAGCGCCACGGTCTGGAAAACGAGGTGAAGGTCAATATCGAGCAGGGCCATGCGATCCTTGCGGGCCACTCCTTCGAGCACGAACTGGAATTGGCGCAGGCGCTTGGCATTTTCGGTTCTATCGACATGAACCGCAACGACTACCAGTCCGGCTGGGACACCGACCAGTTTCCGAACAACACGCCGGAAGTCGCGCTTGCCTATTACGCGATCCTCAAGGGTGGTGGCTTCACAACCGGCGGGACCAATTTCGACGCCAAGCTGCGCCGCCAGTCGCTCGACGCGGAAGATCTCCTGCACGCTCACATCGGCGGCATGGATATCTGCGCGCGGGGCCTCAAGGCGGCGGCGAAGATGGTCGAGGACGGTGTGCTGACCGATTTCGTCGAGGATCGTTACAAGCACTGGAATATTCCTGAGGCCAAGAAGATGCTGGATGGCGGCTTCACGCTCGGGGAGATCGAGGAATGGGTTCGCAAGGCGGACATCAATCCCGATCCGGTTTCCGGCCGTCAGGAATATCTGGAGAACGTCGTCAACCGCTACGTCTGAGCGCCTGGGTGAAGCTCTCGGCCAATCTCGGGTTCCTTTGGACGGAACTTTCGCTGCCGGACGCCATCCGCTCGGCGGCGAAAGCCGGGTTCGACGCCGTGGAGTGCCATTGGCCGTTTGACGTATCGCCGAACGCGGTGAGGGCCACACTCGTCGAGACGGGTCTGCCCATGATCGGGCTCAACACGGTCAGGGGCGATATGGAGCGAGGTGATTTTGGCCTGTGCGCCATGCCCGGACGCGAGGCCGAGGCGCGGGCGGCGATCGAGCAGGCGGTCGCCTATGCGCGGGCGATCGGATGTTCGGCGGTTCATGCGATGGCCGGAAAATCCGGCGGCGGGGCGGAGGCCGAGGCGGTCTACCGCGCCAATCTCGATTTCGCCTGCGCCGCCGCCGGCGATATCACGATCCTGATCGAGCCGATCAACCGGCGCGACGCGCCGGGCTACCATGTCGCGGCACTGGAGCAGGCGGCCGAAACCGTCTCCGCGGTCGGGCGCGCCAATCTGAAGATCATGGCGGATTGCTATCACATTCAGGTCGGGCAGGGGGATCTGGTCCGCCGCCTCGAAACCCATCTGCCGATGATCGGCCACATCCAGATTGCCGCCGCGCCGTCGCGCGCCGAACCGGACGAGGGTGAACTGAACTATCCCTGGATTGCGGGCGCGCTGGCCGCGATAGGGTATGACGGCTATCTCGGCGCGGAATATCGACCTCGCAACGGCACCGGGGCGGGACTTGGGTGGATGCCGTCCATTCAGTCCCTGTAGCCGGCGGCGAACATCGGCCCGCCGCGATGGCGCGGGAAGCCGAAGCCGTTGACCAGCGTCACGTCGATATCGGATGGCTTCAGCGCGATGCCTTCATCGAGCACGGAGCGGGCCTCGGACTGCATCGTGGACAGGATCCGGTCGATGATCTCGTCGGAGGTGAGTGGTTTGCGCTCGATGCCCAGCCGTTCGCTTTCCTCGAGGATTATCTGCTCGACCACCGGGTCCGGCCGGCCCGATTTCGGGCCTTCGGGATAGGCGTACCAGCCAGAGCCGGTCTTGCGGCCGAAACGGCCGAGTTCGCAGATACGGTCCGCGATGCGGGAATAGCGCTCCTCAGCCGGCCGGGTCGGCGCGCGGCGCTTCCGCGTCGCCCAGGCGATGTCGAGGCCGGACATATCCTGCACGGCGTAGATGCCCATGGCGAAACCGTAGTCCTGCATGGCCGCGTCGACCTCATGCGGCAGGGCACCTTCCTCCAGGATGAAGTCGCATTCGCGGCGATAGGCCGACATGATGCGGTTGCCGATGAACCCATCGCAGACACCGGACAAAACCGGGATCTTGCGCAGCGTCTTCGCCAGCGCGAAGCCGGTCGCAAGCGCCTTCGGCGACACGTCGTCGGTGCGCACGAGTTCCAGCAGCTTCATGATATGGGCCGGCGAAAAGAAATGCAGCCCCAACACACGGGTCGGATCGCCGGTTGCGCGGGCCATCTCGTTGATGTCGAGATAGGACGTGTTGGAGGCCAGCACCGCATCCTTGCGGCAGATGCGATCGAGTTCCGTGAAGACATCCTTCTTGACCGCCATGTCCTCGAAGACTGCCTCAATGACGAGGTCGCATTCGGCCAGCCCTTCGAAAGACCCGTGGGCGGTGAAGCGCGACAACGCATCGGCATAGGCGGCATCCGAAAGAAGTCCGCGCTTGCGACTGCCGTCGAGCAGTCCTGCGACCCGTTCACGCGCTTTTTCCGCCGCTTCCGCATCGCGTTCGGCGAGATCGACTCTGAGGCCAGAAAGCAGCATCGCGGTCGCGATGCCCGCGCCCATCGTGCCGCCGCCGACCACGCCTGTCCGTTCCAGGGGGAGCGGTTCGACATCGCGCACGTCGTCCGGGCGTCCGGTGTTGCGCTCGGCGAAGAACATGTAGCGTAGCGCCGCCGCCTGCTCGCTTGCGCGCAGCCGGAGGAAACGGTCCCGCTCGGCTTCGGCGGCCTCAGGGACGGGAAGCTCGATGCCGTCGCGCAATGCCTGCAAAGCCTCGACGGGAGAGGCCTGTCCACGGGATTTCGCGGCCAGCGCCTTCTCGCGGTCGAACCAGAATTCCTTTTCGGGCGTTTCTTTGGGCGGGCGCTCGGACACGGGAATGGGCTTGCCGGATTGAATCAGGTCCGCTCCGTAAGCCCTTGCGTCGGCAATGAGATCGTTCCCTGCGACGCGGTCGATCAGCCCGTTTTCCAATGCGTCATTCGCGCCGATCGGCTTGCCAGTCGTCACCATCGCGATCGCCGTTTCAAGCGGGACGAGGCGGGGCAGGCGGATGTTGCCGCCGGCGCCGGGCACGAGGCCGAGATTGACCTCCGGCAGGCCCATTTTCGCACCGGGCGCGGCGATACGGGCGTGGCAGCTCATCGCCAGTTCCAGCCCGCCGCCCAGCGCCGAACCGTTGATCGCGGCGACCCAGGGCACGCGCGATGCCTCGACGACCGAAAGCACGTCGGGCAGGTAGGGCTGCTGCGGCGGCTGCCCGAATTCCTTGATGTCCGCGCCCGCGACGAAGGTGCGCCCGGCGCATGCCAGCACCGCCGCGCCGACATTTTGATCTGCGTCGATCGCTTTCACCGCGTCTTCTATCCCCTGTCGCACCGCCTGCGAGAGCGCGTTGACGGGCGGATTGTCGATGGTCACGAGTGCGACGCCATCGGCGATCGATACGGTTACGGGGGATGTCACTTCGTAATCTCCAGCGTCTGCGCCTTGCCCTGCGCGATCCGGTCGAGGCCGCCGAGAATGAGATCGGCGACGAGTTTGGCATAGGCCTCGCGTCCGAGGCCGGAGCCCTCGCGGTACCACATGTAGAACCAGTTCAACATGCCGAAGGCGGACATGGCGACCGGTTTCAACAGGTCGCTCCTGCGTGCGAACAGTTCGGGCTGCGTGGCGCGGATTGTCTCCGCCATGATCTCGACGAGCCGCCGCTGGATCGCCTTGAGGGCCTTGCGGCTTTCCTCGGGAAGGGTGCCAAGCGCGTCGAGTTGAACCTTGTGTTCGGCGTCGGCGTCGCGATAGGCGCCGAGGATGGTTTCGGTGAGAGCGAAAAGCGCGGCCTGCGGGTCGGGCGCGGGCGGAATCGCCTCGACTGCTTCCAGAAGCTCGGACAGATGCGTATCGAGGATGTCGAAAAGCAGCGCGTCCTTGCTCTCGTAATAGTGATAGATCAGCGCCTTGGAGACGCCGCAGGCCTTGGCCAGTTCGCTCATCGAGGCGCGGTCATATCCGGTCTCGGCGAAGAACCGCGCCGCCGTTGCCAGCAGGGCGGCGCGTTTCTCGTCATGATCCTTGGCGATTGTGCGGGCCACCTTGGCTCTAATCCTTCGGTCTCGAATCGAGGATGCGCTGCGCCTTGCCCTGGCTGCGGGCGACGCGTTCGGGCGTAGTCACGTCGATTCGGGCTGAAATGCCGATCACCTGCTTGATGCGCTCGGCGAGATCGGCGGCGGCGGATGCCCGCGCGATCTCGTCGGCATGGTCGGCGAGCGCTTCCACATGCACGGTCATCTCGTCCATGCGGCCCTCTCGGGTCAGCTCGATCTGGAAATGCGGCGCCAGCGCCGGCACCTTCAGGATCTGTTCCTCGATCTGGGTCGGGAACACGTTGACGCCGCGGATGATCATCATGTCGTCGGAGCGGCCGGTGATCTTCTCCATCCGCCGCATCGAGCGCGCCGTGCCCGGCATCAGCCGTGTCAGGTCGCGGGTGCGGTAGCGGATGATCGGGAAGGCCTCCTTGGTCAGCGAGGTGAAGACCAGTTCGCCCTTCTCTCCGTCGGGGAGAACCTCGCCGGTCACCGGGTCGATCACCTCCGGGTAGAAGTGGTCCTCCCAGATATGTAGCCCGTCCTTGGTCTCGACGCATTCATTGGCGACGCCGGGGCCGATCACTTCCGACAGGCCGTAGATATCGACGGCATGCATGTCGAAGGCCTGCTCGATTTCCTGGCGCATGGCGTTGGTCCAGGGTTCGGCGCCGAAAATGCCGACCTGCAGCGGGGAGTTGCGCGGATCGAGCCCCTGCGCGCGATACTCGTCGAGGATCGACAGCATGTAGGATGGCGTGACCATGATGGTCGACGCCCCGAAATCCTCGATCAGCGTGACTTGCCTAGCGGTCATGCCGCCGGAGACCGGGATTACGGTGCAGCCGAGCTTTTCGGCCCCGTAATGCGCGCCGAGGCCGCCGGTGAACAACCCGTATCCATAGGAGACATGCACGACGTCACCGGGCCGGGTTCCCGAGGCGCGCATGGACCGCGCGACGACCGTCGCCCAATTGTCGATGTCGTTTCGCGTGTAGCCGACGACGGTCGGTTTGCCGGTCGTGCCCGACGATCCGTGGATGCGCGCCACCTTTTCGCGCGGCACGGCGAACATGCCAAACGGGTAGTTATTTCGCAGGTCCTGCTTCACCGTGAAGGGGAATTTCGCGAGGTCCGACAGGTTATTCAGGTCGTCCGGGTGAACGCCCGCCTTGTCGAAGGCGTCGGAATAGAAGGGCACGTTCTCATAGGCGTGGCGCAGCGACCATTGCATGCGTTCGAGCTGCAGCGCGACGATTTCGTCGCGTGACGCGATCTCGATCGGGTCGAGCTCGTGGCGGGCAGGCGCAATGTCTTTCATGGCTCGGTCTCCTCCCGGGCGTTGGTCTCATTCTTCCTCGAAAAGCGTGCCGCTGATCGTGCGGGCGAGCCCGCGAAACAGGGCGATCACCGCGCCGTCCCCATTGGTGACAGTTACATCCCAAGTGCCGGACCGGCCCGACCGCGCGACCTCCCTCGCATCGGCGACCAGTTTGTCGCCGGCCTTGGCCGGCGCGACATAGGTGATCGTGTTCGACTGGGCGACGGTGACCCTGTTGTAGGAGTTGCAGGCAAAGGCGAAGGCCGAGTCGGCCAGCGCGAAGATCACGCCGCCATGGCAGATGCCGTGGCCGTTGGTCTGCTCCTGCTTCACGGTCATCGACATGGTTGCAGAACCCGGGCCGACGGCATCGAGCGTCATGCCGAACCAGACCGTCGCGTTGTCGTTTGCCCACATGGCCTCGGCGCTTTTTTCCGCGCGCTGCTGGTCGCTGATCGCCATGGCCGTCATTCCCTGCCGGTGAAGTTCGGAGGGCGTTTGTCGAAGAAGGCGATGACGCCTTCGGCATAGTCCGGCGTGCGGCCCGCACGGCCCTGATAGTCCGCCTCCATCTCCAGATGGGCGTCCAGCGTGTTGGCGGATGCGGCTTGGATCAATTCCTTGGTCAACGCATAACCGGCAGTCGGTCCCTTGGCGAAGGAGGCGGCCAATGCACGTGCCTCGTCCATCAACTTGTCGTCGGCGACCGCTTTCCAGATCAGGCCCCATTTGGCGGCCCTTGCGGCGGGCAGGGGCTCTCCGGTCAATGCGAGACCCTTGGCGCGCGCCTCACCGAGCAGACGGGTGAGCATCCACGATCCTCCGGCATCCGGGATCAGGCCGATCTTCGAGAAGGCCTGGATGAAGGAGGCGCCGTCGGCGGCCAGCACGATGTCGCAGGCCAGAGCGATATTGGCGCCGGCGCCCGCCGCGACTCCGTTTACGGCGCAGACGATTGGCTTCGGCGTGGAACGGATCAGCCGGACAAGCGGATTGTAGAAGCGGTTGATCGTGTCTGAGAGGTCCGGCGGACCGCCCATCTTGCGCGGGTCGCGGTCGCCGAGATCCTGTCCGGCGCAAAATCCCTTGCCGGTGCCGGTCAAAAGGATCGCCCGGCAGTCTTCGTCACTTGCCGCGGCTTCGAGCGCCGCGCGCAGGGCGAGATGCATCTCCTCGTTCAGTGCATTGCGCCGGCCGGGTCGGTTGAGGGTGATTTCCACCCAGCCGTCATGGCTTTCTGTCAGGATCGTTTCGCTCACGCCTTCCCCTCCCACGAATTCGGATTGCCGAGAAAATCGTTGCATAAACCGACCGGTCGGTCAATATTGTTTGAGGATACGCAGAGGGAGGAATGCGTCATGACCGCCTTGTCGCTGGAGAGCTTCGCCGCGGGCCGCTGGATCGGACCGGGCGAGGAAGCCCGCACGATCGCCTCGGCGGTCACTGGCGAGGATGTCGCCATAGCGGGGTCGGCGCTTGATTTCCAGGCAATGCTCGACCATGCGCGGGGCGTTGGCGGCCCCAATCTTCGCGCACTGACCTTCCATGACCGGGCTCGCATGCTCAAGGCGCTGGCCGGCTGGCTCGGCGAACGCAAACAAGCGCTTTACGACCTGTCGCTGCATGCAGGCTGCACGAAGGCCGACAGCTGGATCGACATCGATGGCGGTATCGGCACGCTCTTCGTCTTCGCTTCCAAGGGGCGGCGCGAAATGTCCGACGGGCATGTCTTTGTCGATGGCAGCGTCGAGCAGCTGTCGCGAAACGGCACCTTTCTCGGCCAGCACGTGGCGACGCCGCTGCAGGGCGCGGCGGTGCACATCAACGCCTTCAACTTTCCGGTCTGGGGCATGCTGGAAAAGCTCGCCCCGACGCTGCTGGCGGGCGTTCCCGCCATCGTCAAGCCGGCGACGGCCACGAGCTATGTTGCCGAAGCCTGCTTCCGCATGATTGTCGAGAGCGGCATCCTGCCCGAGGGCGCAGTGCAGTTCATCGCCGGGGGGACGGGCGACCTGCTTGACCGGCTGACGCCGCAGGATGTTGTCTCCTTTACCGGATCCGCGCAAACGGCGCTGATGCTGCGCTCCAGCCCGCACATCCTGCGCCACTCAATCCGTTTCATTGCCGAGCAGGACAGTCTCAATGCCTCGATCCTCGGGCCGGATGCGGCGCCCGGCACGCCGGAGTTCGACCTCTTCGTCAAGGAGGCGGTCAAGGAGATGACCGTCAAGGCCGGGCAGAAATGCACGGCCATTCGTCGCATCATCGCGCCGCGCGCTTTCGAGAACGACGTCATCGCGGCGATCCGCGCGAAGCTGGAAAAGACCGTCATCGGCGATCCGGCGCTGGAGGGCGTGTGCATGGGGCCGCTTGCCTCGCAGGCGCAGCTTCGCGACGTTCTCGAAAAGGTCGGGGCGATCGCGACGGAAGCCCATTGCGTATTCGGCGATCCGGCATCTTTTACCGTCGAGGGCGCGGATATCGAGAAAGGTGCGTTCGTGCCGCCGATGCTGTTTCATTGCGCCGACCCTTCCGGCGCGTCGGTCGTTCATGACACGGAAGCCTTCGGTCCGGTTTCGACGGTCATGGGCTACGAAACGCTGGACGACGCAGTGGCGCTTGCCAATCGGGGCGGCGGCAGCCTCGTCATGTCGCTGATCTCGCATGATCCGGAAGTCGCGCGCGCCGTGACATCGGGAGCCGGTGCATGGCACGGCCGCATCTATATCAACGATCGCGATTCCATGGGCGAGGCGACAGGGCACGGTTCGCCCCTGCCACACATGACGCATGGCGGGCCGGGCAGGGCCGGCGGCGGCGAGGAAATGGGCGGCGTGCGCGGCGTGATGCATTACATGCAGCGCACGGCGGTGCAGGGCAGCCCGGACATGCTGACCGCGATTACCGGGGTTTACGTGCCGGGCTCGAAAACCGTCGAAACGGAGAGCCATCCCTTCACGCGCTGCTTCGAAGATCTCGCCATCGGCGACACGCTGCATACGCAATCCCGCGCGATCACGCTGGATGACATCGAGCATTTCGCCCAATTCACCGGCGACACTTTCTACGCCCACATGGACGAGGCGGCGGCGAAGGCCAATCCGTTCTTCCCCGGCCGGGTCGCGCACGGCTATCTGCTTTTGTCTTTCGCGGCGGGCCTGTTCGTGGAGCCGTCGCCGGGCCCGGTTCTCGCCAATGTCGGTCTCGACGGGTTGAGCTTCCAGAAACCGGTATCGCCGGGCGATTCGATTCGCGTGACGCTCACGGTCAAGCGCAAGACGAGGCGCACCGACGGCTATGGCGAGGTGCGCTGGCATGTAGTTATCGCCAGTCAGGACGGCGAAACCGTTGCAACCTATGAGTTGCACACCATGAATGCCTACCGGAACGGCTGACGGCCGATCAAACGCCCGCAGGGCGTTGCTCATTGCTGCCAAGTCGCTGTATCCCTTCGGCGCGAAGCGATCCGGTGGGAGCATGCAGGACATACGAGAGAATTGGGACACGATCCTGGACGGGCTGCGCGGGCAAAACCGCCTGCGCGTCTGGTCCGTTATCATCACCGTTTTCGGGGATTCGATCGTGCCGCGCGGCGGCAGCATTCCGCTGCAATCGCTTCAGGAGATCATGGGCCGCCTGGGTATCGAGTCGGGCGCTGTCCGCACCGCCCTGTCGCGGCTGGCTTCGGAAGGCTGGGTGATTCGCGAGCGGCAGGGCCGTCTCAGCCATTACAGCCTCGACCGGAGCGGCCGGCGCGCTTTCGACGAGGCGACCCAGCGAATCTATGCGCCGGGACCGCCGAAATGGGACGGCCGCTGGACTGTGGTCGTGCCGATGGTCGGCGATGACGCTGCCGGGTCGGAGCTGAGGACCGCCGGATTTGCTTCGCGCAACGGCACGTGGATCAGGCCGGAAAGCGTCGGCGCACGTCCGTTGCCGGACAATCTCGGCAACTATCTCGTCATCAAGGGCCAGCCGGGAAGCGCGCCGGGCGACGCGTACAAATTCTGGAATCTCGACGGGGTCGCGGAAGCTGTGGGAGTTTTCATCGACACGCTCAAGCCGCTGGCGGCCGCGCTGGATGCTGGGCAGCAGCCCGGACCCCAGGATGCGATGGCGCTCAGAACGCTCGTCATTCACGAGTGGCGGCGCATCGTACTGCGCGCGCCGGCTTTACCGGTAGAATTGCTGCCGCCGTCCTGGCCGGCGCTCGAGGGCCGGGTGCGGCTTGGCGCCGTCTATGGAAAGCTGGCCGGCGCCAGCGAAAGATGGCTCGACGAGATCGGCCTTCCGCCGCAAAGCGATCCGCAAGCCTTTGCGGCACGGTTCGGCGGTTCCGCTGAAACTTAATACGGCTTCACCGGACAGTTCCCAATCGACTGGCCGCTCGCTAGTCTCCGCCGACGGAGTGCCCACGGCGGAGCGGCGACATGACTGATTTCCTTCTTCTTGCGTTCATCTTCCTCGTCGCCGGCGTGGTGACCGTGCCCATCGCGTCGCGGCTCGCGCTCGGTTCCGTGCTCGGCTACCTGATCGCCGGCATCGCGATCAGTCCGGTGCTGGCCCTTCTCCATGTCGATGTGGTGTCGATCCAGCACTTCGCCGAGTTCGGCGTTGTCATGATGCTGTTTCTCGTCGGCCTTGAGCTCGAACCGAAAATGTTGTGGTCGATGCGTGCCCGGCTTCTCGGTTTGGGCGGCGGTCAGGTGGTCCTGACCGCGCTTGCCGTGATGGGGATCTCCATGGCGTTCGGCCTGTCATGGACGGTAGCGCTCACCGTCGGCATGATCCTCGCGCTGTCGTCGACCGCGATCGTGCTCCAGACGCTGAACGAAAAAGGCCTGATGCGATCCGACGGCGGGCAGTCCTCGTTCTCGGTCCTGTTGATGCAGGACATTGCCGTTATCCCGATGCTGGCCTTCATTCCGCTGCTCGCCATGCCCGAACTGGTCGAAGCGCTGCACCAAGGCGCTAGCGCGGAGGCGGGCGGTCACGGCGGTTCGCTCAGCCTGGTCGATGGCCTCAATGGCTGGCAGACGGCGCTCGTCACCCTCGGCGCGATCGGCGTGGTGGTCGTTGGCGGGAGCTATCTCGTTTCGCCGATCTTCCGCTTCATCGCCGCCGCCCAGCTGCGCGAACTGTTCACGGCGGGCGCACTGCTTCTCGTCATCGGTATCGCGCTGCTGATGTCGCTTGTGGGCGTGTCGCCGGCGCTCGGGACCTTCATCGCCGGCGTTCTCCTTGCCAACTCGCCCTACAAGCACGAACTGGAAAGCGACGTCGATCCGTTTCGCGGGCTGCTGCTCGGCCTCTTTTTCATGACGGTGGGCGCGGGCATCGATTTCGGACTTCTGTTTGCCAATTTCCTGCCGATCGTCGGACTGACCCTCGGCCTGATCCTCGTCAAGGTCGCGGTGCTGCTCGCTCTCGGATACGTCTTCAGGGTAAAGGGCGCGGACAAGTGGCTTTTCGCCCTCGGGCTGGCGCAGGCGGGCGAATTCGGCTTCGTGCTGCTTTCCTTCACGGTCTCGAACGGTGTCATCCCCGACGAGCTGGCGGGGCGACTGCTGCTGATCGTTGCTCTGTCGATGCTACTGACGCCGCTCCTGTTCATTCTGTACGAACGGTTGATCGCGCCGCGCTATTCCGCGACGGAGGAGCGCGAGCCCGACACGATGCCGGAAGGCCGGCGGATCATCATCGCAGGGGCGGGGCGGGTCGGCGGTTTGTTGAACCGGATCCTGCGGGTCGGCGGTTTCGAGTCCGTGGTGATCGACTACTCGACAAAGCGGCTCGATGCGATGGCGCGGTTCGGCGTTCGCCACCATTATGGCGACGCGACACGTCCCGACCTGTTGCATGCGGCGGGCATCGCCGAGGCGAAGTTGCTGATCGTCGCAATCGACGATCGCGAACAGATCTCGGAACTCGTGAAATACGCGGTTGCAAACTATCCGCATCTTCACGTGATGGCGCGGGCGACGGATCGCGATCATGTCTACGATCTATGGGCCCATGGCTGCCGGGACATCATCCGCGAGACCTATGACGGAACGTTGCGCATGGGCCGTTCGGCATTCGTGGCGCTCGGCATCGAGCCTTCGGCGGCGCAGAAGATGGTTGATGCGTTCAACGAAAAGGACCGCGAGGCGATGGTCTCGGTCGCTGATGTTTATCAGGTCGGCGTGCCTGTTGAGGAAAACGAGGCCTATATCGCCCGCGTGCGGGAGGTGTTCGCAAGCTGGGAGACGGACGTGAAGGATCGCTTGCAGGCGATCCGCGAGGGGCGCGATTAGGCCGCGACTTCAGTGTTCCATGTAATCAGGTGACATCGTCAACGTTACCGCGGTTTCTTACCCTGTCCGCAGACCGGGATATCGGCTTGCTCGCAGGTCATGCGCTTGCCCGTGGGGCGTATGGTCGCCCTGATCTCGTTCGCTTCGCTTAGCCCAATTGGGCCTCCTTTCCTGTTGTGTTACGAAATAGACTTGTGATAGAAAAATTCTGTCACATATTAATGTCGGCCATCACAATCGACCGGAGGAGCGATGTACAGCCAGGGACTGATCGGGGCGCAGACCTCGACGGAGGAGGACGAGGCTTTTCTCTCGCGGTTTCAGGAACGAATAGACGCCGAGGAGAAGATCGAGCCGACCGACGACATGCCGGAAGGTTATCGCCGCACGTTGATCCGCCAGATCGGCCAGCACGCCCATTCCGAGATCGTCGGCATGCTGCCGGAGGGAAACTGGATCACCCGCGCGCCGACCCTGCGCCGCAAGGCGGCATTGCTCGCCAAGGTGCAGGACGAGGGCGGGCATGGGCTCTATCTCTATTCGGCTGCCGAGACGCTCGGCGTCACGCGCGAGCAGATGAGCGAGGAATTGCTTGCCGGCAAGGCGAAATACTCCTCCATCTTCAACTATCCGACTCTCACCTGGGCCGATATCGGCGCCATTGGCTGGCTGGTCGACGGCGCGGCGATCATGAACCAGATTCCGCTGTGCCGCTGTTCCTATGGGCCCTATGCGCGGGCCATGATCCGGGTGTGCAAGGAAGAGAGTTTCCATCAGCGCCAGGGCTACGAAATCATGATGACGCTGGCGCGCGGAACCGACGCGCAGAAGGAGATGGCGCAGGATGCGCTCGACCGCTGGTGGTGGCCGTCACTGATGATGTTCGGCCCGCATGACGGCGACAGCGTGCATGGCGACCAGTCGGCGAAGTGGAAGATCAAGCGCTTCACCAATGACGAGCTGCGCCAGAAATTCGTCAACGCGACCGTTCCGCAGGCGGAGTTCATCGGCCTGAAGGTTCCCGATCCCGAGTGCCGGTGGAACGAGGAAAAGCAGGGCTACGACATTGGCCCGATCGACTGGGACGAGTTCTGGCGGGTGGTGAAGGGCAACGGTCCGATGAACCGGGAACGGCTGGAAGCGCGCCGCAAGGCGCATGAGGAAGGCGCGTGGGTGCGCGAGGCGGCCAACGCCTATGCCGCCAAGCGCAAGGCCCGCAAGCAGGCCGCGAAGATCGCGGCGGAGTGACCCCATGACCAACGAAACGCCCCTCTGGGAAGTCTTCATTCGGCCGCGTAACGGCCTGGCGCATCGCCATTACGGTTCGCTGCACGCGGCGGACGCCGAAATGGCGCTGCAGGCGGCGCGCGATGTCTATACGCGGCGTGGCGAGGGCACTTCGATCTGGGTCGTCCCTTCTGCCGAGATCACGGCCTCCGATCCGAAGGACAAGGATGCGCTGTTCGAGCCGACCGCCGACAAGATCTACCGGCACCCCACTTTCTACGACATTCCCGACGACGTGGGGCACATGTGACGGACGCAGCCATGAAAGAAGACCTGTTCGAGCTTTTGCTACGACTTGCCGACGATCACCTGATCCTGGGGCACCGTGTTTCGGAATGGTGCGGCCATGCGCCGATGCTGGAGGAGGATCTGGCGCTGCCGAACATCGCGCTGGACCTGATCGGTCAGGCGCGCGCTCTCTACACATATGCCGGCGAGATCGAGGGCAGGGGCCGCGACGAAGATCAGCTTGCCTATCTTCGTCTCGAGCGCGAATACCGAAATGTACTTCTGGTCGAGCGCCCGAATAGCGATTTCGCCCACACGATCGCGCGCCAGCTGTTCTTCTCGGTCTACATGCAGGCGTGGTGGCGCGAGGCGGTCGGTTCGGCCGACGAGACGTTGGCCGCCATCGCCGCCAAGGCCCTCAAGGAGGCGGACTACCATGTCCGCCATGCCGCCGAGTGGACCATCCGTCTCGGTGACGGTACGCAGGAAAGTTCGCGCCGCATGGCTGCCGCCGTTGACGCTTTGTGGCCTTACACCGGGGAATTGTTCGAGACGGATTCGGTGACCGATGCCCTCGCGGGCGCGGGTGTTGCTCCGGACCCGGCAATGCTGAAAGCCGGATGGGAGCGGGCCATCGCGGACGTCTTCACGGAAGCGACGCTGGACATGCCTGATTTGCAGGCGTGGCAGCAGACCGGCGGCCGCAGGGGCCGGCATGGCGAGGAAATGGGCTATCTGCTCGCCGACCTGCAATACATACAGCGCGCCTATCCGGGCATGACATGGTGACGGAGGCCACCATGGATCGTGCCATCCTTCAGAGGAAGGCATGGGACGCGGCGGCTTCCGTGCCGGACCCGGAAGTGCCCTGCGTGACGGTTGCGGATCTCGGGATCCTGCGGTCCGTCGAGATCGACGACAAGGGCGCTGCGATCGCCCGGGTGACGCCGACCTATTCCGGCTGTCCGGCGACGCTGGCGATTGAGCTGTCGGTCGAGGCGGCCCTGAGGCGGGCCGGGTTCGAGGCGCGTGTCGAGCGTGTCATGTCGCCGGCATGGACGACCGCGTGGATCGGCGAGACGGCGCGGGAAAAGCTTCGCGAATACGGTATTGCGCCGCCGGTCGAGGCTTCGGGATCGATCCGCGCGCTGTTCGGCGAAACCGAGGTCGCGTGCCCGCGCTGCGGCTCGACCGATACCGCCCGTATCTCCGAATTCGGCTCGACGCCCTGCAAGGCGCATTACCGCTGCGAGGCTTGCCTGGAGCCGTTCGACTATTTCAAGTGCATCTGAGAAGACAGTCCCATGTCGCTGCGATTCCATGATCTTTCCGTCGCCGATGTAACGCGCGAGACAGCCGATTCCGTCTGCATCGCATTCGATGTGCCCGAGGGCTTGCGTGACTCCTTCCGCTACCGCCCGGGCCAGCATCTGACATTGCGTGCGACGATCGGCGGACAGGATGTGCGCCGTTCCTATTCGATCTGTTCGGGCCTGAACGAAGGCCGGCTGCGCGTCGGCGTCAAAAAGGTCGATGGCGGCGTTTTCTCCGCTTTCGTCAACGACCGGCTGAGTGCCGGCGACATCATCCAGGTGATGCCGCCGCAAGGCCGTTTCGCGGTCGATGTCAGCGAGGGCGGCGCGCATGACTACCTCATGATCGCCGCCGGCTCGGGCATAACGCCGATCCTTTCGATCATCCGCTCGACGCTTGAAGGCGAGCCCGCGAGCGAGGTGACGCTGGTCTATGGAAACCGCGAGACGGGGTCGATCATGTTCCGCGAGGAACTGGAAGACCTGAAAGACCGCTTCCTCGATCGTTTTCGCACCGTCCATGTTCTCAGCCGCGAGACGCAGGACGTGCCTCTGTTCAACGGACGCATCGATGCGGAACGGCTTTCAAAGCTGGCGCGTGCGGGCCTGATCCGACCGAATGAGGCCGATGGTATCTATATCTGCGGGCCGGGCGAACTGATCGACGAGGCGGCGCAAGCGCTGGAAACGCTCGGCGCCGACACGGCGCGTATTCATTTCGAGCGCTTTACCACCGATGGCGTCCCACGGGCGGCCTCGAAGGCTGCGCGGGACGCAGCGGAAAAGGGTGTCACGGTCGAGGTCGTGCTCGACGGTGTGTCGAAAAGCTTCTCCTATGACGATCCGTCAAAGCGGATCGTCGATGCGGCGGCGGCCAAGGGGCTCGATCTTCCCTATTCCTGTGCCGGGGGCATGTGCGCCACTTGCCGCTGCAAGGTCATCGAGGGTTCCGCCGAGATGGATGTCAATTACGCGCTCGAGCCGTGGGAAACGGAGGCGGGCTATGTGTTGGCCTGTCAGTCCAGACCCGCTTCCGGCAAACTGGTGCTCGATTTCGATGCCGTGTGATATGCGCGTTTTCTAAGCTTGGAGCCGTTCTTTTCCCGGAAAGGCCAAGAGTTTCCCTTAGTCATTTGTTTCAGATTTCATGTCTAGTCTGTTCGGATTCTTGAACTCCGGTCCCGGCGAATCCGCGTCGAGGCCGATGATGGCGGGACTTGATGCCGGTGAATTTCCTGAACCGATCCAGCAACGGCCAGCATTTTTGGCGGCCTAGCATCATTGCCGGCGGGATTGCGCTCTTCGTTACCATAGCGACCGGAATGTTCGCGGAGTATCAGAACCGCATCGTCCACCATCAGCGGCTCCGCGCCGACGTCAATGAGCAACTGGGTCTCGTCCGCGCCAGGCTCGAGGGCAACATCAACAGCAATATCCAGCTCGTACGCGGCCTCGTCGCGGTCATCGCGACGCAGCCCGACATCGACCAGCGGCGATTCAGCCGCATCGCGGATAGCCTGATAGGCTCGCACTCTCAACTCCGAAACATCGCGGCGGCGCCCGATCTGGTCATCAGCCTGATGCATCCGATCGAAGGGAACGAAAAGGCGATCGGTCTGGATTACAGGAACAACGAGTTGCAGCGCGAGGCGGCCCTACGCGCCGTCGACACCGGCGAGATGATCCTTGCCGGTCCGGTAAATCTCCTGCAGGGCGGGCGCGGCTTCATCGGCCGGTTCCCGGTCTTTACCGAGGACGCCGAGGGCAATTCAATGCTTTGGGGCCTCGTCTCTGCAGTTGTTGATGTGGACCGCCTCTATGCTGACAGCGGACTGCTCGACCCCGATCTTTCGATCGAGATCGCCATTTCAGGCAGGGATGCGGCTGCGACGGACGGCACTGTCTTCTTCGGAGACGAAGCGATTTTCGGGAATGATCCGGTGTTGTCCGAAGTCTCGTTGCCGAGCGGCCGCTGGCGGCTCGCCGCGGTGCCGAAAGGCGGCTGGTCGGATGTGCCGGAAGGTGTCTGGCAACTTCGTCTTTTCACGGTGATCGCCGGCCTGCTTGTTGTACTCCCGATCTCCATCGCCGGGCATCTCTATGACCAGAGGCGTTCGCACATTCGCGAACTGGGTCGGCGTCAGGACCAGCTTCAAAAGCTCTCGCGCCGCCTTAAACTCGCTCTGGATACGTCGCGGATCGGCATTTGGGAACTCAATCTCGATACGCGCGAGATGAAATGGGACGATCGGATGAAGGAACTCTACGGCGTTCCCTCGGAGGTCGATGCGAACGAATACGACTACTGGTCGAATGCCCTTCACCCCGAAGATCGCGAACGGGCGGAAGAGGAGTTCCGGGAGGCGATCGAAGCGGGCGGTCGATACGCGTCGGAGTTTCGCGTACTTCTGGCCGATGGCATGACGCGCTGGATCAGGGCCATTGGAGCCGTGCATAACGATATCGGCGGACAGCGCTATATCGTCGGCGTCAACTGGGACGTCTCGGCGGATTTCGAACTCAAGACCCGCCTTCTGATCGCCAAGCAGAATGCCGAGATACGTAACCGCGAACTTGAGGATGCGCGTGCGCAAATGGAGCGCAATTCGCTGCATGATAGCCTGACCGGTCTGCCGAACCGGCGTTTCCTCGACGAGCGGCTTCTCGATGGGCGCGCCGGGCCGAAGGCCACGGCGCTGCTGCACATCGATCTGGACCGCTTCAAGCAGATCAACGACACGCTGGGCCATGCGGCGGGTGACGCCATGCTGGTCCATGCCGCTAGGGTCCTGCGGGCAAATACGCGGTCCGAAGATTTTGTCGCGCGTATCGGCGGCGACGAGTTCGTCATCGCGACGACGACGCTGACCGACGAGGCGCATCTTTCGGCGCTTGCCGGCCGCATCATCGAACAAATGCGCCAGCCCGTTCCCTATGAGGGACACGAATGCCGTTTCGGCGTGAGTATCGGTGTCGCGATGGCCGATGACAGCGCGAGCGATTACGGCCGGCGACTGCTGATCGACGCAGACATCGCGCTTTACCGGGCCAAGAGCAACGGCCGCAACCGATTCGAATTCTTCTCCGCCGCGCTGAAGGCCGAGATCGTGCGCAACAAGAGCGTCGCCGACGATATTCTGAACGGTCTCGAACGGCAGGAATTCCTGCCCTGGTTCCAGCCGCAGTTCGATGCGAAGAGCCTTGAAATCGTCGGCGTCGAGGCGCTGGCGCGCTGGGAGCATCCCCGTGAGGGCGTGTTGGCGCCGGAAGTGTTCCTCAAGATTGCCGACGAACTCAATGTCGTGCCGCTGATCGACCGCACGATCCTGGAACAGACGCTTTGGCAGTCGAAACGCTGGGAGGCCGCCGGTATCTCGATCCCGAAAATGTCGGTCAATGTGTCGGCGGGCCAGTTGCAGGACGTCGATCTGATTACGCGGCTCGACGGGCTCGCGATCGAACCGAACACGCTATCCTTCGAATTGCTGGAATCGATCTTTCTCGATGAGGGCAACGACACGATCGCGGACAATATCGAACGGCTGAAGAAGCTTGGCATCGACATCGAACTGGACGATTTCGGTACCGGCTACGCGTCGATCATCAGCCTGATTCACCTGCGTCCGTCGCGGCTGAAAATCGATCGCCGGCTGATCACGCCGATCGTCGAATCCGACAGCCAGCGCCGTCTCGTCGCCTCGATCATCGATATCGGCCAGTCCCTCGGCGTGAAGGTCATAGCCGAGGGCGTCGAGAGCATGGAGCACGCCAGGATATTGCGTGATCTGGGCTGCGACGCCTTGCAGGGCTATGCCTTCGCAATGCCGATGCCGTCCGAAGAATTGATGAAATTCGTGCGCGAGGAGCGCTGGCGGAAGGTGGCGTAGGCGGCCTCAGGCCGCCTTCACGCCTGTGTCGAACGGGATTTGCACATCGACCTCGAGCGTCGAGACCTGTGCCCCGCGCTCCATCTTCACATAGACCTTGTTGCTGTCGACCTGCACGTGTTTGGAAATGACGGCGAGGATTTCGTCCCTGAGCAGGCCCACGAGATCGTTGCCGCCCACCGAAGCCCGTTCGTGGGCGAGCAGCACCTGCAATCGGTCGCGCGCAGTCGAAGCCGATTTCGGCTTGCGAAAGAGCCTGAGGATATTCATGCGGCTTTCCTTCCGAAGAATTTGCCGAAGAAGCTCCGCCGGTCGCTCGGGATGGTGACCGGAATGATCTCGCCCGTGAGCCGTCGCGCAGCTTCGAAATAGGCCTGTGCCGTCTCGCTCTGCTTGTCGGCCAGCGTGACCGGCGTGCCGAGATTGGACGCACGCAGAACGTCGGTGCTTTCGGGGATGATGCCGAGAAGCGGGATCGACAGGATCTCGAGAACGTCGTCGACCTGCAGCATGTCGCCGGCTTCGGCGCGCGCCGGGTCATAACGCGTCACGAGCAGGTGCTTTTCCACGCGCTCGCCGCGTTCCGCCTTGACCGTCTTGGCGTCGAGCAGGCCGATGATGCGGTCCGAATCGCGCACCGAGGAGACTTCCGGATTGGTGACGATGATCGCGATATCGGCGTGGCGCATCGCCATGGTCGGTCCGCGTTCGATGCCGGCCGGGCTGTCGCAGATGACCCAGTCGAAATTCTTCTTCAGCGCGGAAATCACCTGTTCGACGCCTTCGGGCGTCAGCTTGTCCTTGTCGCGGGTCTGCGAGGCGGGCAGCAGGTAGAGCGTCTCCAGCCGCTTGTCGCGGATCAGGGCCTGTTGCAGCTTGGCCTCTCCGTGGATGACGTTGATAAGGTCGTAGACGACGCGTCGCTCCGCGCCCATGACGAGGTCGAGATTGCGCAGGCCGACATCGAAATCCACCACCACGACCTTCTCGCCGCGCTGCGCCAGCGCCGCACCGAGTGCCGCCGTTGTCGTTGTCTTGCCGACTCCGCCCTTGCCGGACGTCACGACTATCGCCTTTCCCATTCCTGTCTCCCTTTTTCCCGGCCAGGTGCCGGTTCAGCCTAGTTTTTCCGCCAGTAACGCATCGTCCTTGAGCCAGAACTGCACGGATTTTCCGCGCAGCTCGGGCTGCATGTCCTCGGATGTCTTGTAGAGGCCGGCGATCGCGACGAGTTCCGCCTCGAGCTTCGAACAGAAGATGCGCGCCGAGGTGTCGCCCATCGAGCCGGCCGCCGCGCGTCCGCGCAGCGTTCCGTAGATATGGATCGAACCGCCGGCGACGATTTCCGCGCCCGACGAGACTGACCCGACCACCGTGATGTCGCCTTCGAACATCAAAGACTGCCCGGAACGCACGGGTTCGGACACGATGATGGAGGGGACCGAGCGTCCGGGCTTCCATTCCGGTGCGGCGGGCTTCGCGTTCGTCGTGGCTGCCGCGCGTTTGTCGGTTTCCGGCGCCTCGATATCGGAGGCCGGACGTCCGCCCGACATGGCCGGCGGCGTGTCGGGCCCGAGGATGGAAGGCCGCGCGCCTTCGATCCCCATGATTCGCACGTTCCGCTCGTCCAGCCGTTCAAGAAGATCGCGCAATTGCTCGCGGTCCACGTCCAGTCCGTCGAGATCGAGCACGATGGGGCGCTGAAGGAAGAAGCCGGCCGACCGTTCCGCGAGATCGTCGAGCCGCATCAGCCAGTCTCCGAAGGGCATTTCCGGGCTGAGAACCAGCGCCAGGAAAGAGCGGCCCTTGAGGCGTATCGGCTGCGGAGCGGTCAACACTTCGGTCATCTTGGTTAATTTTCCGTTTCCAGAATGACTACGTTAAGGATGGTTAACGAAAGGTTATCGCGCGAGGCTTGCGGGAGGGTTGTAGGATGGCTGCCGACCGCAAGATTTCGCCTATATGATTGTCGTGAACGCTGATTTCGGCCGCGCGGAATCGGTCGTGCGGCATCGTTGATGGTTACAAATGCAACCATTACCTTTACGCCAATTCGAAAACCCGGCGAGGAGGATACTCATGCTCGACAAGGCACCCGAAACGGCAACCGGTCAGAAGGCCGGCGCAAACGACCTGCAATATATGCCGGGATTCGGCAATGATTTCGAGACCGAAGCGCTGCCCGGCGCGCTGCCGCAAGGCATGAATTCGCCGCAGAAGTGCAATTACGGGCTTTACGGCGAACAATTGTCGGGCACGGCCTTCACTGCGCCGAGCCATCAGAACGAGCGGACATGGTGTTACCGCATCCGCCCCTCGGTGAAGCATTCCGGCCGTTACGAGAAGATCGACCTGTCCTACTGGAAATCGGCGCCGAACGTCGATCCGGACGTGATCTCGCTCGGCCAGTATCGCTGGGATCCCGTTCCCCATGGCGACGAGTCGTTCAACTGGTTGACCGGCATGCGCACGATGACCACGGCCGGCGACGTCAATACCCAGGTCGGCATGGCGAGCCACGTCTATCTCGTCACCGAATCTATGGTGGACGAGTATTTCTTCTCGGCCGATTCCGAACTCCTGATCGTACCGCAGGAAGGGCGCCTGCGCTTCTGCACCGAGCTCGGCGTTATCGAGCTGGAGCCGAAGGAGATCGCGATCATCCCGCGCGGGCTGGTCTACCGTGTCGAGTTGGTCGACGGGCCGGCGCGCGGTTTCGTCTGCGAGAATTACGGCCAGAAGTTCGAGTTGCCGGGTAGGGGGCCGATCGGCGCGAACTGCATGGCCAACCGCCGCGACTTCAAGACGCCGGTGGCGGCTTACGAGGACCGCGAAGTCCCGTCCACGCTGACCATCAAGTGGTGCGGCCAGTTCCACGTCACGAAGATCGGTCATTCGCCGCTCGACGTCGTCGCATGGCACGGCAATTACGCGCCGGTGAAATACGACATGCGCAATTACTGCCCGATCGGCTCGATCCTGTTCGATCACCCGGATCCGTCGATCTTCACGGTGCTGACCGCGCCGTCCGGCGTGCCGGGCACGGCCAATATCGATTTCGTGCTGTTCCGCGAGCGCTGGATGGTGATGGAGGACACGTTCCGTCCGCCCTGGTACCACAAGAACATCATGTCGGAACTGATGGGCAACATTTACGGACAATACGACGCCAAGCCGCAGGGCTTCGTGCCGGGCGGCATCAGTCTGCATAACATGATGCTGCCGCACGGGCCGGACCGCGATGCCTTCGAGAAAGCATCGAATTCCGACCTGAAGCCGGAAAAGCTCGACAACACGATGAGCTTCATGTTCGAGACGCGTTTTCCGCAGCACTTGACGGAATTCGCGGCAAAGGAAGCGCCCTTGCAGGATGACTATATCGACTGCTGGGACTCGCTTGAAAAGAAGTTCGACGGCACGCCGGGCAAGAAGTGATCCTGAACGCGGTTGCGGCATCGAATCATCCGGCGGGCGCAACCTTTTGACTTGGCGAGAGTTTCGAGGGTGGGCGTGTTCGCGTCCACCTTTTTTGTGCGGACGTGCAACGGTATCCGTCGCCTTGCCAGTCCGTTAATCCAAACTCTACGATTCGACACTAGGGAAGTCCGGCGCCGGGAGTGACACGATGAACTTTCTCGACATCGCGATGGGCTGCACGCTGGTCGCGGTTTTCGTCATCCTCATCACTCCGCGCGTTCGCGGCAATACCGGCTGGGCGGCGACAGTAACGCCGCTGGCATCGATCATCGGCAGCGGTTTCCTTGTGTCCGTGCCGCTAATGGCCAGCGCGATTGGCGTCTGGGCGATTGCCGCGGTGCTCGCCCTGACCGGACTCGCCTACCTGATCGGCGGCGCGATCCGCTACAATATCCGCTACGCCGAACCGCTTCTCGAGGGCGCGAAGCCCGGCCACGTCATCAAGTCCGTCGAGACGGTATCGCAGATCGTCCTGATCGGCGCCTATTTCATCTCCGTGTCCTACTATCTCGTGCTGCTGGCGGCCTTCGGCATGAAGCTGCTCGGATACACTGATCCGAATCTGGGCAAGGTCGTCGCCACCGTCATCGTCTCCGCAATCTGCCTCGTCGGCGCGGTGCGCGGGCTGCATGGTGTCGAAAAGGCCGAGACCTTCACCGTCAGCGCCAATCTGGCCGCAATCACGGCGCTGCTGGTTTCGCTCTTCATCTTCGGGCTGGCGCTGCCGTCCGACTACAGCTGGACGGCGGCGCTCCAGGAAAAACACACATTCGACTGGGACACGCTGCGCTTTCTGATGGGGCTGCTGATCATCGTGCAGGGCTTCGAGACGACGCGGTTCATGGGCGATCTCTATGATGCCGATACAAGGATCTCCGCGATGCGGCGCGCGCAGATTTCCTCGTCGCTGGTCTATCTGGCGTTCTTCATCCTGGCCGTGCCGCTCTATCCGCTGTTCACGTCGAGCACCGACGTGGCGGCCTTTATCGAGGTCGTCGGAAATGTCTCGCCCTGGCTGCCGTTCGTGGTCGCGGGCGGGGCGATCGCCAGCCAGTTCAGCGCGGCGGTCGCTGATTCCATCGGTGGAAGCGGCCTGATTTCGGAAACGACGCACAAATACGTCAATGCGCGCCATGCCTATGTCCTGATCGGCGCTGTCTCGTTGCTGGTGATCTGGGCCACCGACGTGGTTTCAATCGTCGCGCTGGCGTCGCGCGCCTTCGCGCTGTTCTACGCGATGCAATGCATGGTCGCGGTGTTCGTGGCGCGCAGACGAGGCGAGCAGGGAAGGGTCGCCCTGTTCGGAACACTGGCGGCGGTCGCCTTCGCGGTCGCCCTGCTCGGCATTCCGGCGGGCGGTTGAAGGCCGTTCTTTTGCTGAACGATCTGTCTCCCTTGCGTGTCGCCGGGGCGGCTACCTAGGTAACGACCAACACCGCGCCTTGTCGGCGCGCCCGTTTGCTGGAGTTACGCAATCATGAAATCGATCGGCTTTCTTTCCTTCGGCCACTGGTCGCCCGACAGCGGCGCGCCGGTGCGCACCGCATCCGACGCCCTGTTGCAATCGATCGACCTGGCGGTCGCCGCCGAGGAACTGGGTCTCGACGGGGCCTATTTCCGCGTCCACCATTTCGCGCGCCAGCTCGGCTCGCCGTTTCCCCTGCTCGCCGCCGTGGGTGCGCGGACCTCGAAGATCGAGATCGGCACCGGCGTCATCGACATGCGTTATGAAAACCCGCTCTACATGGTCGAGGATGCCGGCGCGGCTGATCTGATCGCCGGTGGCCGGCTGCAACTCGGCATCAGCCGCGGTTCGCCCGAACAGGTGATCGATGGCTGGCGTTATTTCGGATACGAGCCGGGCGAGGGGGAGACCCACGCCGAATTGGCCCGCCGCCATGCCGAGATCTTTCTCGAGCATTTGAGCGGGAAGGGGTTCGCCCAGCCCAATCCGACCCCGATGTTTCCCAATCCGCCCGGCCTGCTGAGGCTGGAGCCCCATTCGGAAGGGTTGCGGGAGCGTATCTGGTGGGGCGCAGCCTCCGACGCGACCGCCGTGTGGGCGGCGAAACTCGGCATGCACTTGCAAAGCTCCACGCTCAAGGTCGATGAGACCGGCGAACCTTTCCACGTTCAGCAGGCAAAGCAGATTCGCGCCTATCGTGCCGCATGGCAGGAAGCGGGGCACGTCCGTACGCCGCGCGTTTCCGTCAGCCGGTCTATATTCGCTCTTATGAACGATACGGACCGCATGTATTTCGGCCGGGGCGGCAAGGACAGCGACCAGATCGGCTACATCGATCAGGACATGCGGGCAATCTTCGGCCGCAGCTATGCCGACGAGCCGGACCGGCTGATCGAGCAGTTGAAGGGCGACGAGGCAATCGCGGAGGCGGATACGCTGCTCCTCACCGTGCCGAACATGCTCGGCGTCGATTACAACGCCCATGTCATCGAGGCGATCCTGACCCATGTCGCCCCGGCGCTCGGTTGGCGCTGACATAGCGCCGGGTGATTTGCCCGGCGTCGGGCGAAAATAGTCGTGTTAAGCGTGACACTGAGATCGGAAACTGAAATTACGTTGACATCAATCTATCTTGCGATACGCTCCTTCCGTCGCGGAGGGTCAGGTGCATGGCGGATGGCACGGTTACGGTTCTGGTCGGAACCACGAAGGGTGCGTTTCTTGTTTCGGGCGGAGCGGATCGCTCCGGTTGGACCGTCACGGGGCCGCATTGCGGCGGTTGGCCGATCAACCATGTCATCGGCGATCCGGAGACCGGCACGCTGTGGGCCGGGGGCGGTGGGGATTGGCACGGCGCGGGCGTCTGGTGCTCCGAGGACGGCGGCGAGACCTGGGAACTGACAAAGCTCACCAAGGGCACCATGGACGAATGGGCTGCCAACGATCCGGATTTCGCGGCGATGATCGGCTGGAAAGACACGCCGCCGCCCTTCGACGACAAGTTCTCGCAGATCTGGTCGCTGCATTACGCGCATGGCACGCTCTATGCCGGCACGAAGCCGGCCCGCCTGCTTGCCTCCAAGGATGGCGGCAGGACCTGGGACCATCTGGAAGGGCTGGCCAATCATCCCTCGGCCGACTCCTGGAGCCCCGGCGCGGCCGGGCTGGTGCTGCACACAATTGTCTCCGATCCGTCCGACCCGGCAAAGATGTGGATCGGCATCTCGGCGGCGGGCGTCTTCGCCACCGAGGATGGCGGCACGTCGTGGGAGCGCCGCAACCGCCTGTCCAATGCCGAGGCATGCGCCCATTACGATCATCCCGCCGCGCCGCGCGATGGCGATATCGGGCACTGCGTCCACAACATGATGCGGGCGCCGGGCGACGGAGACCTGCTCTACCAGCAGAACCACCACGGCGTCTGGCGGTCCGCTGATGGGGGCCGCAGTTGGGACGATATTACCGAGGGCCTGCCATCGACCTTCGGCTTCCCGATCCGTGTCCATCCGCGCGATCCCGAAACCATCTTCACGCTGCCGCTCAATGGTGACATGGAGGGCCGCTTCCCGCCGGATGCGGCGGCGGCGGTCTGGCGTTCGCGCGACGGCGGCCAGACATGGCAGGACATGCGCGAGGGCCTGCCGCAGGAAGCCTGCTATTTCACGGTTCTGCGCCAGGCGATGGGCGGCGACCGTCGCGATCCCGCCGGTGTCTATTTCGGTACCAATTCGGGATCGGTCTTCGCCACCGCCGACGAAGGCGAGACATGGCAGGAAATCGCCCGCCACATGCCGACCATTCTCGCGGTCGAGGTGCTGGACCGGGGGTGAAGGGCTGAACGTCTGCCGCGCCTATTCCGGCGGATACCAGTATTGCGCCTGCGTCGCGCCGCGTTCGATGACAACGAAATTGTTGGCGAAGACCCGGAAAGGCGCGCTCCATTCGCCGTCGGGCCATTGCACGCGGATCTGCGCGCGCTCTGCAACGCCGGTGCCGACATGGATGAAGCCTGCCGAGCCGGAGGCGTGGCCGCCGCCGACATGCACCTTGCGGGTGCGGGTATCGTTGCCCGACTTGACTGTGACCGTCGCGCCGATGGCGTCGCGGTTGATGCCGTCCTGACGCAATTCGATCTGCAGCCAGTTGCCGGTCTGACGCGCGCTGCCGTCTGCGGTGCGCGCGCCGGCATTGCGGAACAGGCTCATCGGCGCCTCGCGATTGACGACGGCGAGGTCCAGCATGCCGTCCAGGTTGAAATCGGCCACAGCCGCGCCGCGTCCGCGCCGAGGCAGGGCAATACCAGCCTTGTCGCCGGCTTCCGAGAACCCGCCGCCGGCATTGCCGAGCAGAAGATTGTCCGGATCGAAGGCCGCGAAGTCCGGCATCTGCTGCACATTGCCCTTGGCAATAAACAGGTCGAGCCGCCCGTCATTGTTGAAATCGTCGAATTCGGCATGCCAGCCGGTCGAGGGTTTCAGGTCGTCGCCCGTATAGGGCCGGTGTGCGGTCGCGCCCTCGTCAAAGGCGATGTCGCGGTAGACCGGGCGGTCCGCCTCGGCCTCGTCGTCCAGCGTCTGCAGCTTGGTGTCGCCCATCGAAGTCAGTGCGTATTCGGGATAGCCGTCGGCGTTCAGATCTGCTTCGGCGATGCCCATGCCCCATATCTGCACGCGCCGCCAGCCGTCTGCGCGCCGATAGGGGCGCGGCGGGCGGTCCGGCGAAACGCGCCAGAGCTGTTCCTGGCCTTCGCGGTAATATTGCCGGTCGTTGGTGACGCGCAGCGCCGGTTCGCCAGAGCGGTTCCAGTCGGTGAAGATCATCGACAGGGCGCAGTAACCCGGCGTCAGCACGTTCGGCTCCGAATAGTCCGGCCGTTCGCCTCCCGCGCCTTGCGGGCGCAGCAGCACGTTGTCGTGGCAGGTGCCCCATGGCGAACCCGGCGCGGAGCGATCGACATAATTGCCGAAAGCGAGCGTCGGGAAGGGGAGATGCGGCTCGAAGGTCGCGGCAAACGCCGTCGACCACGCCCGTCCGCCGTCGAAGGCGAATGCGCGGTTGGCCTCCGTGAAACTGCAGTCGGGGCCGCCCTTCAAGATGATGTTCTCGCCGACACGCAGCATGACGAGATCGCGATGGCCGTCATTGTCGATGTCGAGCGTATAGAGGCCGGTCACCTTGTCGCGCGTGTCGTCGGGCAGGGCGTCCTTCTTTTCCTCGAAGGCGAGTTCGCCGCGGATCGCGCTGTGATTGACATAGAGGCTGGCTTTCGAGGTGCCGCCCGCGACTGCGAGGTCAGGAAGGCGGTCGCCATTGCAGTCGAACGCCGCCGCGCCGCCACCGACGAAATACTCCCACGGCCCGGTATAGCTGTGGTCGATGCCGGCGGCCGCCGCCTCCTCGATCATGACCGGGATGTCCATGGAAAGGGTGGGAGGCGCGTCCTGGGCGGCCAGCGGTGTCGCGAACAGGGCAGTCAGAAAGGTGGACAGGAGAAGCGTGCGGGTCATTGCGGGATCTCCAGTGTCCTGAGGAAGGCGACGAGTGCGCTGCGTTCTGCGTCGGCGAGGTCCAGATAGGCGTCGCGGGCGGGCCGCGCGGCGCCGCCATGTGCGCGGATCACGCCGTCCAGCGTCGTGAAGTCGCCGCGATGGCCATAGGGCGCGGTCGAGCCGATTCCCCACAATTCGGCGGTCTGGAACTGGTTGCGCTCCACGAAGCGCTGCGCCAGCAATTCATTGCCGAGCGCGGCGACCTGCCGGTCGGTCATGACGTGGCGTTTCAGGTCGCCGAATAGCGGCACGAGATAGTTGCCGTCGGCGACGCGCTCCAGCGTCTCGGCCCATTCGGTCAGCGCGAGGTCGTAGACAGCGCCCTCGATCTCGCCGTCGCGCAGCGTGCCTGCCGCGTCGAGCGGTCCGGGATCGGCGAATTCGAGGCTCGACAGGGGCAGGGCGCGGATATGGCAACTGTTGCAGCCGATCGCGTCGAAGGTTGCCGATCCCGCCTCGGCGGCGTTCCGCCACGCCTCGTTCTGCGGTGTCACGCGGATCGGCGGCGGCAGGGTCGCCTGCCAGGCAACCAGCGCGGAAATGTCTCCGTCGGTCAGTTCGCCGGCATGGCCATCCTCGTCGAAATCGTCCTCGCCGGTCCAGCGCGCGCCGAACCGCTCCTCGGCCTGCATGCCGTGGTGCTGGTTCATTGCATTGACGGCGAACTGGCGCAGGGAGGTCATCACGCCCTTCTGCGAGAAGGGGCGAATCACGAGGTCGGTATCGACACCGTCGATCCCGGAGATGTCCAGGATGCCGTCCGGTTCCGCGGTGATCTTGCCGAAAGAGACGCCCTTGCTGACAAGCGCGGCCGTCACTGGCTCACCGGCTTCGCGCGCTTTCTTCAGTGTGTCGCGCCGGATCGCCTGGAGGTCGGCAGACATCTCGCGCGCCACCAGCTCGACGAGCCCGGCGCCCATAAGGTGATTGGTGTTGCGTTCATTGGAGAATTGCGGATCGACCGTGTCGAAATCGGCGTTGGTAAAGCCCTCATTGACGAAGACGTTGACCGTGAAGTCCCCCGCACCGCCGATGACGGGTTGGCTGTGGCAACTCGAACACGCATTCGCGTCCATGCCGGCGATGCGCTGGAACGCGGCATCGGGCGCTCTCTTGCGCTTGGTCGGAATGATCGCCTGGGTCGCCATCTTGCGCCCCGCGCCGTCGAGTTCGGTGAACTTTGCGGTGAACAGTTTCTCGCCTTTGTCGATGAGGTCTAAAAGCGTTTCGCGGTCGAGCACTCCTTTCAGTGCCGACTGGTCCACATGTTCGGTGATGGCGCGCTCGGCCCAAGGCACGTCGTCGGCCATGGCGGGCGCGGCTACGCCGCAGGCGAGCGCCGCGAGGATCGCAGCGAGCCGGCGTGTGGCCTCAAGCCCGGGCAAAGTCATTGACCTTGGCGGCCTGGCGCGCATCGATATCCGACAGCGCGTCGATGCAGCAGCCCTCGCGAACCAGCGGCATCTCGTCGGGAAATAGGTCGATGGGGACATCCCTGGCAGCTCTTGCATTGGAGTTCTCCAGTGTTTGACGCAGTGCGGGTTCCATGAGGCTGAAGGCTGCGGCGCCGTGTCCGACGAAGGCGATGCGGAACGGATCGACCAGCGCGTATATGCCGGCAAGGCCCGATCCCAGCGCGCGGCCCGCGGCAGCCAGTGCGTCCAGCGCGCGCTCGTTGCCGGCGCGGCCGGCTTCGGCGATTGCGGCGATTTCCCCGGCGGAGACACGGCTCGCGGGGGCGCTGTCCGCCGGGTCACCTCGGTATCGGCGAAGGATCGCATAATCGCCGGCATTCGCCTCGATGCAGCCGCGCGACCCGCAACGGCACAGCGCTCCGTCCGGGCGGTGTAGCATATGGCCGAACTCGGTGCCCGACGACTTGGTGCCGTTGATGATCTGGCCGCGCAGGAAAAGCCCCATGCCGACGCCGTGCGCCAGCAGGATCGCGGCGAAATTGTCCGAGTAGCGTTCCGGATCGCGCCAGTTGAGAGCGCGGGCGATCAGGTCGCAGTCATTGGCGAGGCGAACGGGTGCGCCAAAGGCCTCTTCCAGCCAGGGGCCGATCGGCACGTCGGTCAAGGGCGTCATCGGCGAGCGGAGCATGTGGACGCCGGCAGTGTCGGTTGTGCCCTGGATGGCGACGGAAATACGCGCGAGCTGGGCTTCGTCGAGGCCGGATGTGTCCCAGGTCCGGCGAACCTCGGCGATCAGCGTGCGGCGGAATTCCTCCGCCCGGATATTGGCCATGTCGATATGGAAGTCCTGGTGGGCGACGACGGCGCCTGCATAGTCGATGATCGAGACGTTGAGCGCGCCGATTTTCAGGATGATCAACACGGCATGGCGAAAATCCGGGTTGATCGAAAGGTGCACGCTCGGACGGCCGCGCCCGCTGCTGGCGGCCGACCCGTTGCCCTGCGCGACAAGGACGCCCTCGGCGATCAGATCGTTGGAGATCGTTGATACGGTGGCCGGGCTCAGGGCGGCGGTCTGGGCAATCGCACTGCGGCTGATCGCACCCTTGCGACGCACGATTTCCATGATCAGATTACGGTTGCGCCTGCGCATGTCGTCGGAACGGAGAACCGTGGTCATCGTACCGGCTTCCTCCTCCCATGCCCGGTTGCAATGCAAAAAAATATTGCATTGCAATAAGTTATTCCACTTTGGTTCATGTTGACACGCAAGCTGTTTTGAGTCACGATTTTTTTTGAGGCTTGAATTAAAGGGCTTCGCAAACGGGGCGCGGATCTGTGATCCGGCCCTTGTACCTGCATTTCGATGCACCGGGAGGTAATTATGAAAAAGTTTACGAGCGCGCTCCTAGCGGGCGCAGTGATGTCGGTTGCCATGGCGGGTTCCGCCTGGGCCGAAGGCAAGACAATCGGCGTTTCATGGTCGAATTTCCAGGAAGAACGCTGGAAGACCGATGAAGCCGCAATGAAGGGCGCCATTGAAGCGAATGGCGATACCTATATTTCCGCAGACGCCCAGTCGTCCTCGGCCAAGCAGCTTTCCGACGTGGAGAGCTTGATGGCGCAGGGTGTCGATGCGTTGATCGTGTTGGCGCAGGATACCCAGGCCATCATTCCGGCCGTTCAGGCTGCTGCGGATGAGGGCGTTCCGGTCATCGCCTATGACCGCCTGATCGAAGACGATCGTGCATTCTACCTGACCTTCGACAATGTCGAGGTGGGCCGCATGCAGGCGCGTGCTGTCTTCGCGGCGCAGCCGACCGGCAATTACGTCATGATCAAGGGGTCTCCGACCGATCCGAACGCGGACTTCCTTCGCGGCGGACAGCAGGAAATCCTTCAAGACGCGATCGACGCCGGTGACATCACCATCGTCGGCGAGGCCTACACCGACGGCTGGCTTCCGGCCAACGCCCAGCGCAACATGGAGCAGATCCTGACCGCGCAGGACAACAATGTCGATGCGGTGGTTGCCTCCAACGACGGCACCGCCGGCGGCGTTGTCGCTGCGCTGACCGCGCAGGGCATGGAAGGTATCCCGGTTTCGGGACAGGACGGCGACCATGCGGCTCTCAACCGTGTCGCCAAGGGCACCCAGACGGTCAGCGTCTGGAAAGACGCCCGTGAACTCGGCAAGGCTGCCGGCGAGATCGCCGCACAGCTGGCCGATGGCACGGCGATGGCCGATATCGACGGTGCGGCTGAATGGACCTCGCCTTCCGGTACGACCATGACCGCGAAGTTCCTGGCTCCGGTACCGGTGACCGCCGACAACCTCGACGTTGTCGTCGATGCCGGCTGGATTTCCAAGGAAGACCTCTGCCAGGGCGTGGAGAGCGGTCCGTCCCCCTGTAACTGACCTATTCCGTCTGTTACATGTAAACAGTGCTAGACTGACGTCCCCATCCGGTTTGCGGATGGGGACGTCTCGACACATGCAGCTGGAATAGGCCATGACCGACACGTCCCCCGCAGCGAGTGCGCAGGCCAAACCGCGCAACTTCTTCGCCGCTCTCGAACTCGATACGCGCCTGCTCGGCATGATTGGCGCATTCGTCGTAATCTGCCTGATCTTCAATCTCTTGACAGGCGGTCTCTTCGACGGCCGGTTCCTGACGCCGCGCAACGTATTCAACCTGACGATCCAGACCGCCTCCGTCGCCATCATGGCGACCGGCATGGTCTTCATCATCGTGACGCGCCACATCGACCTGTCGGTGGGTTCGCTACTGGCGACCTGTTCCGCCATGATGGCCATGACCCAGACGGTCGTGACGCCCGAATGGCTCGGCCTCGGCCTCAATCATCCCGCGACAGCGCCGATCGCGATTCTCGTCGGTGTTCTGACCGGAACGCTGATCGGGGCCTTCCACGGTTATATCGTCGGCTATCTCGGCGTTCCGGCCTTTATCGTGACGCTTGGCGGCCTGCTGGTTTGGCGGAACGTCGCCTGGTACCTGACGACGGGCCAGACGATCGGTCCGCTGGACGAGAACTTCACGCTTTTCGGTGGCATCGACGGAACGCTCGGTCCGACATGGAGCTGGATCTTCGGCATCGTTGCCGTCGTTTTCTCCATCTATGCGATGTGGCGGGGACGCGCGAACAAGATCGCGCATGAATTCCCGGTCAAGCCGCTCTGGGCCGAGGTCCTGCTCGCAGCGCTCGTTTCGGTCGCCATTCTCGGTTTCGTAGCGATTCTGAACGCCTATCAGGTGCCGACGCCGCGCCTCGAGCGCATCTTCGAGGCGCGCGGCGAAACCATGCCGGAGGGCTATACTTCCGGATACGGGCTGCCGATCTCCGTGCTTCTGCTCATCGCCGTGGCGGTCGTGATGACGGTCGTGGCGCAGCGGACCAGGCTCGGGCGATACATTTTCGCGACCGGCGGCAATCCCGATGCCGCGGAACTGTCTGGTATCAACACCCGGCTTTTGACGGTCAAGGTCTTCGCCATCATGGGCGCTCTGTGCGCGCTGGCGGGTGTCGTCGCCTCGGCGCGCCTGTCCTTCCATTCCAATGACATCGGTACGCTGGACGAACTGCGCGTCATCGCGGCGGCCGTCATCGGCGGTACTGCGCTGTCGGGCGGGCTGGGGACAATTCACGGCGCCATACTGGGCGCCCTGATCATGCAGTCGCTCCAGTCCGGCATGGCCATGGTTGGTGTCGATGCTCCGTTCCAGAACATCGTCGTCGGCGCGGTCCTTGTCGTGGCGGTGCTGATCGACATCATTTATCGCAGGCGTACGGGGGCCAAGATATGAGCAGCAACGGCACGCCCCTCGTCGAACTGCGCGACATGCAGAAAACCTTCGGCGGCATCAAGGCCGTCGATCACGTGACGATCGACGTCAATCCAGGCGAAGTCGTCGGCGTCCTCGGCCATAACGGCGCAGGCAAATCGGTCCTCATGAAGATGCTTTCCGGCGCGATCCAGCGCGATGGCGGCGAGATCTACATCAATGGGGAAAAGGCGGTTATCAACAATCCGCGCGATGCGCGCCGTTACAACATCGAGACCATCTACCAGACGCTTGCGCTGGCGGATAATCTCGACGCGGCCTCGAACCTCTTTCTCGGCCGTGAAATCGTCAGCGCGACCGGGATGCTCGACGACAATGCGATGGAGGCGGAAACGCGCACCATCATGCACCGCCTCAACCCCAATTTCCGCCGTTTTTCCACGCCGGTTTCCGGGTTGTCCGGCGGTCAGCGACAATCGGTCGCTATCGCGCGGGCGGTCTATTTCAACGCCAAGATCCTGATCATGGACGAGCCGACCGCGGCGCTCGGACCGCACGAGACCAAGATGGTTGCCGACCTGATCCAGGAGTTGAAGCGCGATGGTATCGGCATCTTCCTGATCGACCACGATATCCATCAGGTGAAGAATCTGTGCGATCGGGCAAACGTCATGAAAAACGGGCAGTTGGTCGGCACGGTGAAGGTGGATGAAGTGACCGAGGACGACATGCTCGGCATGATCATCGCCGGCAAGAATCCGCCCAACGCGATACCCGGTCCGGGGGCTCTTTCCTAGCCTTCGACCGGAGCCCCGCCGCCGCCATTGCGATATCTTGGGGTCGCGGCGGCGTTTTTTCCAGATAAGAAATATGCAAGAGTCGCCTTTGCTTGCACGGGCGGCTCTTGACCGTATCATGCGCGCGCAACACAAGGTTGCCGATACTAAGGCATTCGCGGTGGAGAACCGGACGAGATGAACACAGCGCGTAAGGACATTCACAATTCGGATATCCCGGCGATCTGCCGGGCCTGCGAGGCGCGCCACAAGGGTATTTGCGGGGCGCTGACCCCTGAACAGCTGACCAAGCTGAACAAATACACCAAGCAATACAGCTACCAGAGCGGCAATGAGTTGCTGTCGGCCGGCGAGGATGTGCACCGCTACTCGAACATTCTGCGCGGCGTGGTGAAGCTCTCCAAGCTTCTCGCCGATGGACGCCAGCAGATCGTCGGTCTGCAATTCGCCCCGGATTTCATGGGCCGGCCCTTTCGTGACCAGAGCAATGTGATCGCCGATGCGGCCACGGATGTGCGTGTCTGTTCGTTCCCCAGATCGGTCATGGAGGACATGATCCGCGAATCGCCGGATCTCGAGCACAAGTTGCATGAACAGGCGCTCGACGAACTCGACGAGGCGCGCGACTGGATGCTGACGCTTGGCCGCAAGTCCGCGTCGGAAAAGGTCGCCAGCTTCCTGTTCCTGATCGCTTCGCATATCGACCCGGAAATCGACGTGCATGAAGGCTCGATCGAGTTCGAATTGCCGCTGAAACGCTCCGATATCGCCGATTTCCTCGGCCTGACGATCGAGACTGTCAGCCGTCAGATCACCAAGCTTCGCAAGGCGGGCGTGATTCAGGTGGAAAACAACCGCACCGTCGTGGTCCCGGATCTCGAGCGGCTGCGCTCGGCCTGCGAAATCGAATCCTGATACGGTTTTCCGACGGGGCAGGGCGCCGCGCTAGACTGCCTTCGAATAGCGGACCGTTCCATTGTCCAGATAGGCGTCGAAGAAGCTCACCACGATTCGGGTGAACGGGCGGGCCCCGTCGCGAATCGCGAAGCGGTTGGACGAGGCGTCGCACAGGCCGAACCGGTCATTGGCCGCCACCAGCCTCGCCTCGGCGATATAGGGCCGGGCCGCGTATCCGAACTTCTCCTCCAGCGCATCGAACGAGAAGGCGAAATCGCACATCAGGCGTTCGATCATGTAGGCGCGAATCCGGTCGTCCAGGGTGAGCTTGACGCCGCGCATCGCCGAGAGCCTGCCGTCGAGAACTGTCTTCTCGTACTGGGTCGTCGGCACGATGTTCTGCACATAGGCATCGCCATAGGAACTGATCGATGATGCGCCGAGGCCGATCAGCGTGCGGCAGGCATCGGTGGTGTAGCCTTGGAAATTGCGGAAGAGGCGGCCTTCGCGCGCGGCGATTCCCATCGTGTCGCCGGGCTTGGCGAAATGATCGATGCCGATGCGGTCATAGCCGGCCGCGGCGATGCGGTCGGCGGCCAGGGCCGCATGGTGGAAGCGCTCCATCGTGCCGGGCAGGTCTTCGTCCCTGATCAGCGTCTGATGCTTTTTCAGCCATGGCACGTGGGCATAGCCGAACAACGCGATGCGGTCCGGCGCGAGCGACAGGACCTGGTCGATCGTCGAGACGAGACGTTCTTCTGTCTGCAACGGCAGGCCGTACAGCGCGTCGATATTCAGCGAATGGATACCGGTGGCGCGCAGCGCGGCGATCACGTCGCGCGTCTGCTCGAAGGTCTGCGGCCGGTTGATCGCTTCCTGCACGGCTTCCGAGAAATCCTGCACGCCGACACTGGCACGCGTCACCCCAAGCGCGACAAGACCCTCCAGCGTTCCTTCGGTCACGTCCGAAGGGTCGATCTCGACGCTGATTTCGGTGTCGTCATCGACTTCGAATTCCCTGCGCAAGGCGCTGGAAAGGCGGATAAAATCCGGCTGGCGCAGCATGCTCGGAGACCCCCCGCCGAGATGCACCTGCGCCAGCCGGAGACGACGGCCCGCGGTTGCCCGCACGGTCGCCATTTCCTTGATCAACGCGCCGAGATAGGCCTCGACCGGCGCGTATTTGAGTGTGTGTTTCGTGTGACAGCCGCAGAACCAGCACAGCCGGTCGCAGAACGGAACATGCAGGTAGAGTGAGATGGCCTCGTCATCGGGTAGCGATTCGATGCGCGATCGCGCGATCGTCAGCCCGTCCTGATCCGTGAAGTGCGGTGCTGTGGGATAGCTCGTATAGCGCGGCACGCTGCCGCGCTGGCTTGCGAGGATCGTTTCGGCGTCCATCAGTGCGCGACCTTCCGCTTGCACAGAAGCGGAACGATGTGTTCGCGCTCGAAGGCGATGTGGCGGCGCAGGCCCTCGAAAAAGCCCCGCAGCATGTAGGCGAGCGTTTCGGCGTTCGAAGATGCCTTGTCGGTGACGAATCGAATCAGCGCGTCGGCGACTTCGTCGGCGAAGCTCTCGTCCTCCCAATGCTCGTAACGAAGCCGTTCGACCGTGGACTTCAGCGAGTCGTCGAGGCTCTCGATCGTCATCAGCATCGGGAACAGGGTTTTTTCCTCGTAGTCATGCGCGCTGCGAATCATCGGATGGATCTGCCGCGCCAATCTGAGGCACATCTGCGTGTCGGAAATTTCCGGCAGTTCGTCGGCGATTTCCTCGAGCTTGCGGCAAAGCGCGATCTGTTCCTCGTGATGGGTAAGCATCGTGGAGCAGACCATTTTGATATTGGCCGCGACAGCTTTGGGCAGCACGATAATATTGTCTTCGGAGCTGGATTCTTCGAATTTCATCATCGCTTTTCTCGCGGGACGTCGTTACCTGTCGGCCAACATCGCTTGTCAGTCGGCGTTGCTGCATTGATCCAGGTCAAGGCGGCTGGACACGAACCATAGACATAACCAAGGTGCGAAAAGGGGGTCGGACGGCCGGGACAGCCGTAACTGACCAATACGCATGTCCGAAGGGGGTCTTACCCATGAATAATAGCTTAGCGACCGCGCTGGTAGGGCTGGGAGCTTTCCTCGCCTTGCTCGGCGCGGCATTCGCCCAGGATGCGGCGTTCCAAACGCATGCCTGGGTCGTGTTTTTCGTTCTCGCCATCGCGACGATCGTGATGTTGCGGAACATGAAGTTTTCTGCGGCTGCTGCCGCTCCGGTCGATACGTCCGGCTACATGGACGGGGTGATCCGCTACGGCACGGTCATCACGCTGTTCTGGGGCATCGTGGGCTTTCTGGTCGGCGTCGTCGTGGCCTCGCAGCTGGCTTGGCCGGAGCTCAATATCGAGCCTTGGTTCAATTTCGGTCGGATGCGTCCGCTGCACACATCGGCGGTCATCTTCGCCTTTGGCGGTAACGCGCTGATCGCAACCTCCTTCTATGTCGTCCAGCGGACCACGCGCGCTCGCCTGTTCGGCGGCGGTCTCGCCTGGTTCGTCTTCTGGGGATACCAGCTGTTCATCGTGATGGCGGCTACCGGCTATCTTCTCGGCATCACCGAAGGGCGCGAATACGCGGAGCCGGAATGGTATGTCGATCTCTGGCTCACCGTGGTCTGGGTCGCTTATCTGATCGTGTTCATGGGGACGATCTTCAAGCGCAAGGAGCCGCATATCTATGTGGCGAACTGGTTCTATCTCGCCTTCATCGTGACGATCGCGATGCTGCACATCGTCAACAACCTGTCGATGCCAGTCTCGCTTCTGGGTGCCAAGAGCTACTCTGCCTTCTCGGGCGTTCAGGACGCCTTGACGCAGTGGTGGTACGGCCACAACGCGGTGGGCTTCTTCCTGACCGCTGGCTTCCTCGGAATGATGTATTATTTCGTGCCGAAGCAGGCAGGCCGTCCGGTCTACTCCTACCGCCTGTCGATCATCCACTTCTGGGCGCTGATCTTCCTCTACATCTGGGCTGGTCCGCACCACCTGCACTACACGGCTCTGCCGGACTGGGCGCAGACGCTCGGCATGGTGTTCTCGATCATGCTGTGGATGCCCTCATGGGGCGGCATGATCAACGGCCTGATGACGCTTTCGGGCGCATGGGACAAGCTGCGTACGGACCCGATCCTGCGCATGCTGGTGATCTCGGTCGCCTTCTACGGCATGTCGACCTTCGAGGGTCCGATGATGTCGATCAAGGCGGTCAACTCGCTCAGCCACTACACGGACTGGACCATCGGTCACGTGCATTCCGGTGCGCTCGGCTGGGTCGGCATGATCTCGTTCGGCGCGATCTACTACCTCACGCCGAAACTCTGGAACCGTCAGCGCCTCTACAGCCTGCGGCTCGTCAACTGGCACTTCTGGCTCGCAACCCTCGGCATCGTTGTCTACGCGGCCGTCATGTGGGTGTCGGGCATCATGCAGGGCCTGATGTGGCGCGAGTACGACGATCAGGGCTACCTGGTCTACTCCTTCGCCGAGTCCATCGCGGCCATGCATCCGTACTACGTGCTGCGCATGGTTGGCGGCCTGCTGTACCTCACGGGTGCGCTGGTGATGGCTTTCAACATCTACAAGACCATCCGCGGCGATGTCCGGTCCGAGGTGCCCATGGGCGCCGAGCAGCCGGAAGCGCTGGCACCGGCGGAATAAGGAGCTGAGAAAATGGGTCTTATTGATAAACACCAAATACTCGAAAAGAACGTCTCGCTCCTGTTCGTCGCCTCCTTCGCGGTGGTGACGGTCGGCGGGATCGTCGAGATCGCCCCGCTCTTCTACCTCGAGAACACAATCGAGAAAGTGGAGGGGATGCGGCCCTACTCGCCGCTCGAACTGGCCGGCCGGAACATCTATGTGCGCGAGGGTTGCTACCTCTGCCACAGCCAGATGATCCGCCCGTTCCGCGACGAGGTCGAGCGCTACGGCCATTACAGCCTTGCGGCGGAGTCGATGTTCGACCACCCGTTCCAGTGGGGATCCAAGCGAACCGGGCCTGATCTGGCCCGGGTCGGCGGGCGCTACTCCAACGAGTGGCATGTCGAGCACCTTATCCACCCGCAGTCGGTGGTGCCGGAATCGGTCATGCCCTCCTACGAGTTCCTCGCCAACACGGAACTCAAGATCGAGAACGTGTCCGGTCACCTGATCGCCAACCGTCGTGTCGGAGTGCCGTACTCCGACGAGATGGTGGAGAACGCCGAGGCCGATCTGATGGCGCAGGCCGATCCCGATGCGGATTGGTCGGGCGTCGAGGAGCGGTATCCGAAGGCCGTGCTCGGCGATTTCGACGGCGACCCGACGACGCTGACGGAGATGGACGCCCTCGTGGCCTATCTGCAGATGCTCGGCACGCTGGTCGACTTCTCGGTCTATGAACCCGAAGAAAACTTCCGGTAGGGGGCGAAAATGGAACTCGACTATCACTCCATGCGCGCTTTCGCCGACAGTTGGGGCTTGGTCTACATGTTCGCGATCTTCCTCGCGGTCGTCGTGTGGATCATGCGTCCAGGTGCAAGAAAATCCAGTGAAGATGCGGCCCGCATCCCCTTCAAGGAGGACTGATCAATGGCCGACAAAAAGGAAATCGATGAAGTCTCCGGCGTCGAGACCACGGGTCACGAGTGGGACGGAATCAAGGAACTGAACAACCCTCTGCCTCGGTGGTGGCTGTGGACCTTCTACGCCACGATCATCTGGACGATCGGCTACACCATCGCCTATCCGGCGTGGCCGGGCATCACCGGCGCGACGGCTGGCGTGCTCGGCTGGTCGAGCCGCGCCGACCTGCATCAGGACGTTGCCGCCGCCAAGGCCTCCCAGGCGGTCTACCTGGACAAGCTCGCGGCGACCGACATCACGGAAGTCAGCGCGGATCCTGACCTCGTGCAGTTCGCCACGGCCGGCGGTGCATCGACCTTCAAGGTCTATTGCGAGCAGTGCCACGGCTCCGGCGCGCAGGGCGGTCCGGGTTACCCGAACCTCAATGACGATGCCTGGATCTGGGGCGGCACCATCGACGACATCTACACGACGCTGATGCATGGTGTGCGTTACGAGGCTGACGAAGACACGCGCATCTCCGAGATGCCAGCCTTCGGGCGCGACGAACTGCTGGAGCGTGACGCGATCGTCGATGTCGCCTGGTATGTCCGCAAGCTCTCCGGGCAGGACTACGAGGAGGCCAATGCCGAGCGTGGTCAGGTCGTCTTCGAGGAAAACTGCGGCTTCTGCCACGGCGAGCAGGGCGAGGGCATGGCCGAGGTCGGTGCTCCGAGCCTGTCGGATGCGATCTGGCTCTATGGCGGCACCCATGCCGACATCGTTGCCCAGGTTACCAATCCGCGCCAAGGCGTGATGCCGGCCTGGGGCGATCGTCTCGGCGAGACCACAGTCAAGCAACTGGCGGTCTTCGTACACGGACTCGGCGGCGGCCAGTAAGGTCAGTTCGCAGGTAAGATGATGAAGGGCGGTGACTTTGTCGCCGCCCTTTTTCTATTCGTTTATCTCGAAAGTTGGCATGCGAAAGAAACCCGGCGAGAACGCCTCGCGTATCTGGTTTCTCTTCGCGCAAAATTCACCGAAATCAGCAGCTATGTCTTCGATAAGCGGCGAGAGAAATACGGTGTGGCCATAGTCCAATTCGCGCACTTCAGCGCCTTTCTCCATCAGTAGCGCTGGTTCGAATTGCCCGGCGAATTGCGGTCCGAAAAAATTCGCCCAAGATAGCTCGGGAAGGTGTTTGAAGGCCGTCTGCCTTTCTTTGTCCCATGCGTCTGGCTTTCGGATATTACCGTCAGTTGCTACGGACCATGTAAAGCCGTAGGTGACCGCGCCTGTGAATCTGCACGCCGCAGGCGTGTAGATCGACAGTTTGCGCGAACGTTCCAACTCGTCTTCGACAAAAAGATGGAGCATGGCGTATGCAGGCTTGGTGATTTCGCACAAGCCCTGGAAGAAATCCTTCCAGGGGATTCTGGGCGACCACCTATAACGCATGCTTATCTTATGAGCCGGGATCGTGCCGTGTGGCGAGACAAAATTCGCCATTCCCGATCCCTGTAGCGAGTGGCGCCGGCGCCATAGCGCTCCACCCGAGTATTCGCTCTTCGAGCCATCTACTCGATGCCATGCCGGAGAGGACCACCAATCCATCCAGGTTTCTTTAGAAACGATAGGCACGTTTACCGGCTCGGATATATTGACGTATTCAGGTATCAGCCTGGGGGTCGTCTCGGCAAACAAATCGAAAATTGCCGACGCGGTGTCAGGTTTTGACAGGTCCTTAAACGAATAAACGCCGATCGCTACAAAAGGGCTATTCATGCTCCAATTCCAGGATTGTCCTCGACGCTATATTCTAGTGCCTGATGGCTAACAGAGTTTCGTGACCCGCGACAGCTTCGGGATTTGGTGCGGAAGATGCGGCCAAAAGCTGCAGGGCATATGCATTTTTAGAGCGGTTCTCATCTATCCTTGATGCAGGTCAAGGAAGTTCGGCAGGCGGAAACGGCATTGTCGGCCATCCATTTGGAACAGAACCATGAACGAACATACCGCCGTGCCTGAAACATCCGACAAGAACGCCGTGGTCGAACGCCTCGACGTCGAGGCTGTCAATGTTGGCGCGAAGCAGAAGGCGCAGCCGCTTTATGCCGCGCGCAAGCAGATTTTCCCGAAGCGCGCGGAAGGCAATTTCCGCAAGCTGAAGTGGATCATCATGCTGATCACGCTCGGCATCTATTACGTCACTCCCTGGATCCGTTGGGACCGCGGCGAGCATGCGCCGGACCAGGCGATCCTGATCGATATGGCGAATCGCCGCTTCTACGCCTTCTTCGTCGAAATCTGGCCGCAGGAATTCTTTTATGTCGCGGGCCTTCTTGTCATGGCGGGCGTCGGTCTTTTCCTCGTGACCTCCATCGTCGGGCGCGCCTGGTGCGGCTACACCTGCCCGCAGACGGTCTGGACCGATCTCTTCGTCGCGGTGGAACGCTTCTGGCAGGGCGACCGCAACGCGCGCATGCGCCTGTCCAATGCGCCCTGGTCGTTCGAGAAGGTGCGCAAGATCGTCGCCACCCACGCGACATTCCTCGTCATCTCGGTCGCGACGGGCGGCGCATGGATCTTCTATTTCGCCGACGCTCCGACGCTCCTGCGCGATTTCGTGACCTTCCAGGCACCGTTCGTCGCCTATTCGACCGTCGCCGTGCTGACCGCGACGACCTATGTGTTCGGCGGGCTGATGCGTGAGCAGGTCTGCATCTACATGTGCCCGTGGCCGCGCATTCAGGCGGCCATGCTCGACGAGGATTCGCTCGTCGTCACTTACAATGACTGGCGCGGCGAACCGCGTTCGCGCCATGCCAAGAAGGCGGTTGCCGAGGGCAAGGTTGTCGGCGATTGCGTCGACTGCAACGCCTGCGTCGCTGTCTGCCCGATGGGCATCGATATCCGCGATGGCCAGCAGCTGGAATGCATCACCTGTGCGCTGTGCATCGACGCCTGCGACAACATCATGGACAAGACAGGCCGCGAGCGGGGGTTGATCTCCTATGCGACGCTGCACGAATACAACCACAACATGGCCATCGCCACCGATCCGGAAACCGGCGCGATCGACCCGTCACGGGTGCGCGACGCGGACGGCAAGTTCGACGACCGGGTCCGTCACTTCAACTGGAAGATCATCTTCCGCGTCCGTTCGCTGATCTACATCGGGGCCTGGGCGTTGATCGGCGTCGTCATGCTCTATGCGCTGCTCAGCCGCGACCGGCTGGAAGTCAACGTGCAGCACGACCGCAATCCGGTCTTCGTGACGCTCTCCGACGGCTCGATCCGCAACGGCTTCACGGTCAAGCTGCTGAATATGATACCCGAGCCCCGCGTGATCTTCCTGTCGCTCGAAGGGCTGCCGGGTGCTACGATGAGCATCAACGGACTCGACCAGCCGGATGGCGTTTCCTTCGCGATCCCGGTCGAACCGGACAAGCTCCGTTCGCTGCGCGTCTTCGTCTCGCAGCCGACGCAGTTTGTCACGGAAGGCCAGACCGGCTTCCACTTCATCGCCGAGGACAAGCGGTCCTTCGAGTCGGACACCTATGACGCTGTTTTCGAGGCCCCTGAAGAATGACCACGATCGAGAGAATCCTCGGGCTGAAGCATTTCACGGGCTGGCACATGCTTGGCGTGCTGTTCCTGTTCTTCGGCACCATCATCAGCGTCAATCTCACGCTGGCCTATTACGCCAATTCCAGCTGGACCGGTCTCGTCGTCAAGAACTCCTATGTGGAGAGCCAGCGTTTCAACGACGTGACGGCGGAAAAGCGGCGCCAGGCGGCGCTCGGCTGGTCCGCCAGTACATCGTATGAGAACGGCGTCTTTTCGCTCGATCTGACCGATGACGAGGGCATCGCGATCCGCGATGCGGTTGTCACGGCGCTGATTGGGCATCCCGTGCAGGACCGTAACGACAAGACCGTGACGCTGCTTGCCGAGGGTGGCGCGCGCTATGCGGGTGAGGTCATGCTCGATTCCGGCATCTGGAACGTCGATCTCTCGGTGACCGGACCGAAGGGCGAGGTGTGGACCCACTCGATCCGGTTCCTCGTCAAGGAGTAGCAAACGATGGCGGGAAGCTGTTGCGGCGGAGATCTCGGAGTCGACAATGCGATGTGCTCCGCAGGCATCCGCGATTTCAACCGTGTCGAGGAGTTGCAGCGCGCCGGTCACGCGGAAGACGACGGCACGGTCCGCTATGTCCTCTCGGTGCCCGACATCCATTGCGGTGCCTGCATCTCGGCGATCGAACGCGGGCTGAACGGGCTCGAGGGTATCGTTTCGGCGCGGGTCAACCTGTCGCTGCGCCGCGTCACCGTCATTCTCGACGGTCCTGACCGTTCACCCGATTTCGTCCTCGCCCGGCTCGACCAACTCGGTTATGCGGCGACGCCCGTCGATCTCGGCGATCTCGGTAATTCCGATGAACGGCGCAAGGCCGACCGCCTGCTGAAATCACTCGCGGTCGCGGGATTTGCCGCCGGCAACATCATGCTGCTCTCAGTCTCGGTCTGGTCCGGCGCATCGGGCGCGACGCGGGACCTGTTCCACCTGGTTTCCGGCCTGATCGCTATTCCCGTCGTGGCCTATTCCGGGCAGGTGTTTTTTGCTTCGGCTTACCGGGCGCTTGCCGCGCGTCGCCTCAACATGGACGTTCCGATCTCGCTTGCGGTGATCCTGGCTCTCGCCATGAGCGTCTATGAAAGCGTGACGGGTGGCGCGGAAGCCTATTTCGACGCGGCGGTGACGCTGTTGTTCTTCCTCCTGATCGGGCGTTACCTCGACCAGTTGATGCGCGATCACGCGCGCTCGGCCGTCCTTGGCCTGTCGCGCATGACGGCGCGGGGCGGGTCCGTGGTCGGAGCTGGCGGCACGCTCACCTATGTGCCGGTCGACGAGATCGAGCCGGGCATGGTTCTGCGCGTCGCTCCGGGCGAGCGCATCCCCGCCGACGGCCGGATCGTCAAGGGCGCCAGCGACCTCGACAGGTCGCTGGTCACCGGCGAAAGTGCGCCGGTTTCCGTCGCGCTCAACACCGATGTCGAGGCCGGCACCTTGAACCTGACGGGGCCGATCGACATCACGGTCACCCGCAAAGCGGACGAATCCTTCATCGCCGAAGTCATGCAGATGATGGAGGCGGCAGAGAACGGACGCGGGCGCTATGTGCGCATCGCCGACCGCGCGGCGCGGATCTATGCGCCGGCCGTGCATCTTCTCGCGCTGTTCGCCTTCCTTGGCTGGATGATCGCCACCAGGGGTGACTGGCATGCTTCGCTCTATACGGCGATCTCGGTGCTGATCATCACCTGTCCCTGCGCGCTTGGCCTTGCCGTACCTGTTGTCCACGTCATCGGGGCGGCGCGCCTGTTCCGGCAGGGCATCCTGATGAAGGACGGCTCCGCGCTGGAACGCCTCGCGGAGGCGGATACCGCCGTCTTCGACAAGACGGGCACGCTGACCACCGGCACACCGCGCATCGCCGAGGCGGGAATTGCGGAGGCCGACATATCGGCCGCGAAGGCGCTGGCACAACACTCGATCCACCCGGCGTCGCGCGCCATCGCCGCATATTTCGTTGATGAGCCGGCCGCCGATTTGTCCGAAATCAAGGAAGTTCCGGGCTTCGGCGTACAGGGTGTTCTGGACGGCACCGTGGTGCGGCTCGGCCGCACCGACTGGGTCGGAGAAATCGCGAATACGGCGGGGGACGCCGTAACCGGAAGCGGGTTGGCCTTCGCGCGCGAAGGCGGGGCCGCTTCCGGCTTTACGCTGTCCGAAGCGTTGCGCGAGGGCACACCCGAAGCGGTCGATGCGCTTGGCGAGCAGGGCATGGGTATCGAGCTACTTTCCGGCGATAGCGTTGCGGCGGTGCGCGAGATCGCCGGTCGTGTCGGGATCGAGGCGTTCCGCGCCCAAGCGACACCGGCGGCCAAAATCGCCCGCATCAAGGCACTGCAGTCCGAGGGCCATCGCGTGATGATGGTCGGCGACGGGCTGAACGATGCTCCCGCGCTGGCGGCGGGCCATGTGTCCATGGCGCCTGCTTCGGCGTCCGATATCGGCCGCATGGCCGCCGATTTCGTCTTCACCCGCGACACGATGATGTCGGTTCCCTTCGCCCGCGAGATTTCCATCAAGGCCGGCAAGCTGGTGCGGCAGAATTTCGGCCTCGCGGTGCTGTACAACATCATCGCGGTGCCGCTCGCCGTTTCCGGCTTCGTCACGCCGTTGATCGCGGCGCTGGCAATGTCCGGCTCCTCCATCGTGGTGGTGACGAACTCGATGCGTCTGGCGCGCGGTGGCAGCCTGCTGCCGACCTTCAAGCGGTCAAAAGAGACCGCCGATGAGAGCAGGGAGGCGCTGGCATGAATGTCCTGATCTATCTCATCCCGCTTGCGCTTGCGCTCGGAGCGCTCGGTCTCGGCGCCTTTCTCTGGTCCATGAAAACCGGCCAGTATCAGGACCTCGACGGTGCGGCGGAGCGCATTCTGGACGAGGAAGGCGACGAAAAGCCGCTTTGACCGTTCGCCGGTTGCCCTAACGTCATTAAGATGATGGCATTCGACATCAATCTTCGCGGGCAAAACCTGGTTGAACGGGATCCGGAATGAAAGCGATCGTGCATCATCGATATGGCGGGCCGGATGAGCTTGCGCTTGCCGATATCCCCGTTCCCGAACCGGGAAAGGGTGAGGTTCGGGTGCGGGTGCTCGCCTGTGCGGTCAATCTGTCTGACTGGGAATATCTGACCGGCTCGCCGTTCTATGCCCGCATGGTGGGCGGCTTGCGGCGGCCGAAGCGACCGGTGCTGGGCTCGGATATCGTCGGGGTGATCGACCGGCTTGGTCCGGACGTCACCGGTTTCGAGCCGGGGCAGCGGATCATGGGCGATTTCGTCATGACGCGCGGCGGTTTCGCGGAATATGCATGCGTGTCCGCCGACCACATGATCGAAGCGCCCGACGATCTGTCCGATGAGATCGCGGCCTGCCTGCCGCAGGCGGGCGGTATCGCGGTCTGGGGCACTCGCGATCTGTCGGCAGGCGCGAATGTCCTGATCAATGGTGCGGGTGGCGGCTCGGGCACGATGGCGCTGCAACTGGCGAAGGCCGCGGGGGCGCGGGTCACCACGGTCGACAACAAGAGCAAGATCGGCTGGCTGTCGTCGCTCGGCGCGGATTCGGTGATCGACTATCGGGAGACGGACTTCACGGAGACCGGCGAGCGATGGGACCGGGTCCTCGACATGGTCGCCACGCGCGGTCCGGCCCGGATCGCGCGGGCGCTCGCTCCGGGCGGCAGCTATCGGGCCGTCGGCGGGGAGGTCGGCGTGTTGCTGTCGCTGCTTGCCGCGTATCCGCTCTATCGATTGAGGGACAAGTCCCTCGGTATGTTGCTCGTTCCGTCCGGCCGTGACCTGACCGCCTGCGTGGCGCGGATGGCCGTGGAGGGAATGATTGCGCCCTATTTGGAAGACGTTCTGCCGCTTTCCGCCGTGCCGGAGGCGCTGCGGCGGACCGGAGCGGGCGAAGTCCGAGGAAAGCTGGTGATCCGGCCCTAACGCCTCGACTGCGCGCTATGGCTTTCGCTGCCGCGCCTTCAATCGCTCGCGGTGCAGCGTATAGATGCCGGATGCCATGATGATGGCGGCGCCGAGCAGGGTCCAGCCGTCCGGCGGCTGCGAGAAGATCAGCCAGCTCAGCCCCGTGCTCCAGATGATCATCGTGTATTGCAGCGGCGCGAGGGTCGCCGCTTCAGCGAGTTCGAGCGCGCGAATGATAAGGACCTCGCCGGTTCCCGCGGTACACGCGAGAAGAATAATCAGGAACACCTGCTGGAAGCTCGTGGGCGTCTGCCAGATGAAGAGCATCGGTATGGTCAGCAAAGCGACGCTGCTGATCGCGGTGTAGATGATGGTCGTGACCGTCTGGTCCACGGGGCCGAGAAGGCGTGACATGATCTGGCGCGCCGCGAACAGGGAGGCCGCGCCGAGGACCACGAAGATCGCGGGATGAAACAGGCCGAGCCCCGGCCGGATCACGATCAGCGTTCCGATGAAGCCGATCGTCACCGCCGTCCAGCGCCGGATTCCGACAGTCTCGCGCAGGACGAGGGCTGCAAGGATCGTGACGGCGAACGGCGCGACGAAGCTCACCGCGACTGCGTCGGTCAGGGGAACGTAGCTGACCGCGAAGATGAAGCCGGTTGCGGACATTGCGGCGGCCGAGCCGCGCAGGACCTGCAGCACGGGACGTCTGGTGCGGAGAACCGGCAGGCCGCGTCTTGCAAGAAACCACAATGCGACGCTCAACAATCCGAACTGGCGGAACCACGCGATCTGGAATGCCGAGAAGTCCTCGGTCAGGTATTTCGCCGTCGCGTCGGTGAGCGAGAAAAACAGGAAGCCGAGCGCCATCAGCCCGATCCCGAGCAGGGTATTGCTGGATTGCGGCGGTTCGGCTGTCGCGACAGGCACGTTGGGGTGGGTCATGCACATCCGGCTTATCCCTTTCCGCTTTGAAACGCCATCGGAAGGGGTGATTTCGGGATCCGCTCTCGACAGCGGGAGGCAGGCCCCCTAGACGGGCGGAATTCTTCAGGTCGCCGGGAGACGAGAATGAGCCAGTCCACGATCCGCGAACCCGCCCGCGAAACGCCGGTGGTGCATCGCACCGACGTGCTTGTCGTCGGCTCCGGCCCGGGCGGGCTGGCTGCCGCGCTGGCCGCGGCGCGTTGCGGGGTCGAGGTGACGCTGCTGGAAAGGTTCGGCTGTTTCGGCGGCAACATCACCGTGGTTGGAGTGGAAGGGTTCGCCTGGTATCGCCATGAGAAAACCGTCGAGGCCGGCGGGATCGGATGGGAGTTCGAGGAGCGGGCCAAGGCGATGGGCGCGGCGGTGCCGGAAAGCCAGTCGCTCTCCTACGAACTTGACAGCGAGGGCTTCAAGCTGGTCGCCGACGCTCTGGTCGAGGAGGCGGGCATTCACCCGATGCTGCATCGCCAGTTCGTCGCGCCGATCATGGAGGGCGATGCGATCGTCGGCGTGATCGTCGAGTCGAAGGCCGGCCGCGAGGCCATCCTCGCCAAACGCGTCATCGATGCGACGGGCGATGCCGATGTCGCCCATCGCGCAGGCGCGCCGACCGTCAAGACCCCGGTCGAGGAGATGCAGGCGGCGAGCGTCATGTTCCATGTGGCGGGCGTCGACAAGGCCGCGTTCATGGCGGGCGTGAAGGCCGACCCGCAGACCTATGCCGACTGGTCGACGGGCGAATGGCAGGTCGAGACCGACGGCAAGGAGGACGAGATGTATTCGCCCTTCCTCGGCAAGCCCTTTGCACAGGCGATCCGCGACGGCATCATCCCGGCGCATCTCAACACGATTGGCGGCACCTGGGGTGCGGTCCACGATCACGGCGAGATGACCTACATGAACCTTGTCCATCTGGCCGGTTGCGACGGAACGGACCCTGCGTCGATGACCCGTTTCGAGATCGAAGGCCGAAAGCAGGCGATGCATGCCATCGAGGCGCTGCGGCGCTACACGCCGGGCTGCGAGGGTATCCGACTGCGCAATTTCGGCATGTCCATCGGCATCCGCGACACCCGCAAGATCGATGCGCATTACAATATGACGGAGGCGGATGCGCGGGGCGAGGGCCGCTTCGACGACACGATCGGGATCTATCCCGAATTCATCGACGGATACGGCGTCCTGATCCTGCCGACGACCGGCCGCTACATGCACATTCCCTACCGCTCGATGCTGCCGAAGGGCGTGAAGAACCTGATCGTCGCCGGCCGCGCCATCGGGGGCGACCGGATCGCGCATGCGGCGACGCGCAACATGGCCTGCTGCGCCGTGGCCGGGCAGGGCGCCGGGGTTGCAGCGGCCCTGTCCGTCAAGAGCGACCGGGCATTCGACGATGTCGATCTCGCCGACGTCCAGGCGATGCTCGGCAAGCAGGGCGTGCGCATTCACTGATCGGCGGTTCAGGCGAGGCGGGTGATCTCCGGCTCCGACATAGACACGATTTCTATGCAGTCGTCGTCGCTCGCGGCGATATGGCTCCAGCCGTCGGAGGCCAGGAAGACGAGGGGGCTTTCTCGCGTCTAAAGATGGTTGCGGACCCGGAACGTCGCACTGCCGGGCCGTCCGCCCCCGGCGCCGGCCCTTCCTACTCGAACCCGTAGGGCACCGTGTCGCGCGCCTGTTCGTCCACCGTCAGCTTGTGCTTGAGCGGCGGGACAGCGCGCTGGTGGCAGTCGTGGCGCTCGCAGATGCGGCACGAAATGCCGATCGGCTCGAATGCCTCGTCGCGGACGATGTCGAGATCGTCGGCATAGACCAGTTCGGAAGCATGGCGCACCTCGCAGCCGAGCGCCAGCGCGTAGCGCTGCACCGGGGCGCGATAGCCGCCGCCGGGCTTCGTCACCGTCGTTGCGAGGCACAAATAGCGAATCCCGTCAGGGGTTTCCGCCAATTGCCTGATGATCCGGTTCGGCGTCTCGAAAGCCGAATGCACGTTCCAGAGCGGACAGGCCGAGCCGAAACGCGCGAATTGCAGCTTGGTCGCCGAATGGCGTTTGGTGATGTTTCCGGCCTGGTCGACGCGGGCGAAGAAGAAGGGCACGCCCTTCAGCCCCGGCCTTTGCAGCGTCGACAGGCGATGCGCCACCTGCTCGAGCGACGCGCCGAAGCGTTCCGCCAGCAGTTCGAGGTCGTGGCGCAGTTCCCGCGCGGCTTCCATGAAGGCGGCATAGGGCAGAATCGCCGCGCCGGCGAAATAGTTGGCGAGCCCGATCCGGCAGATCGCCCCGGCATCGGCGGAGCGGAAATCGGCCTTGCGCACGATCTCGTCGATTTCGTCTGAATGGGCGATCAGCGCCATCTGGTGCGCGATCTGGAAGCTGTGCGTCGCATTAGAAGAGCGCGGGTTGAGCGATAGCACGCGCGCTTGCGCGTCGTAGCGCCTCAGCCCGCCGGTCCGCGCCGCGTCGCCGCCGATGACCACGCGTACGCCGTGTTCGCGCTCGATATGCTCCGCCAGGGCGCGTGCCGAGATCGCACCGCGCAACTGGCCGGCCAGGTCTTCCGCCGCGCGGTCGAGCCAGTCGACGTAATTGTCCAGGTAGTGGAAGAAGTCCCGCACTTCCTCATAGGGCGTCGGGTCGGACTGCGCGCCTGTGCGTTCCAGCGTGTCGTCCAGTTCCGCCAGCCGCTCGCCGGCGCGTCGCAACGCGTGGTGCATCGACAGGAAGGCATGCGCGACAGACGGCGCGTTCTGCACCACCAGCTTCAGATCGGGCGAGGGCGGCGGCTCGCCCGAGAACATCGGGTCTGCGAGGGCTTCGGCGAGGTCGGCCAGAAGCCTGTCGTCCTCATTGCCCGACAGGTCCTTGATGTCGACGGCGAAAACGTCGGCCAATGCCAGCAGAACCGGCGCGGTGACGTGGCGCTGGTTGTTTTCCAGCTGGTTGAGATAGGAGGTCGAGATTCCGAGCTGCGCGGCGAAGGCCTGTTGCGTCAGCCCGTGGCCCTGACGGATGGTGCGGATCTTGCGACCGGCGAATACCTTGCGTGCGCGCATATTTGCAATTTCGCAGTTTGCTATTTGATTTTTTACTAAATCCACTTGCTTGCTTTTTCAACCCTAGCCCGACAGGCTGTTTTCAGCCTAATCGGTGCCATTCGGAGGACACTTCATGCAGGATATTCTGGAACAGCTCGAGCAGCATCGCGCGGCCGCACGTCTCGGCGGCGGGCAACGGCGCATCGACGCCCAGCACGCCAAGGGCAAGCTGACGGCGCGCGAGCGGCTGGACGTGCTGCTCGACGAGGGCTCTTTCGAGGAATACGACACCTACAAGACCCATCGCTGCACCGATTTCGGCATGGCTGAACAAAAGATTTCGGGTGATGGCGTCGTGACCGGCTGGGGTACGATCAACGGCCGGCCCTGCTACGTCTTCAGCCAGGATTTTACTGTTTTCGGCGGCTCGCTGTCGGAGACCCATGCCGAGAAGATCTGCAAGGTGATGGACCTCGCCATACAGAACGGCGTGCCGATCATCGGGCTCAATGACAGCGGCGGTGCGCGCATCCAGGAAGGCGTCGCCTCGCTGGGCGGCTATGCCGAAGTGTTCTGGCGCAACGCGCAGGCGTCCGGCGTCATTCCGCAGATTTCCGTCATCATGGGGCCGTGTGCGGGCGGCGCGGTCTATTCGCCGGCGATGACTGACTTCATCTTCATGGTGAAGGACACGAGCTACATGTTCGTCACCGGCCCTGACGTGGTGAAGACCGTCACCAACGAGATCGTCACGGCGGAGGAACTGGGCGGCGCATCGACCCATTCGCGCAAATCGTCGGTCGCCGACGGGGCCTACGAGAACGATGTGGAGGCGCTTCTGGAAGTGCGTCGCATGTTCGATTTCCTGCCATCCTCCAACCGCGAGACGCCGCCGCTGATCCCGACCGCAGATCCGGGCGACCGCATCGAGACGGCGCTCGACACGCTTGTGCCGGACAACGCCAACAAGCCCTACGACATGCACGAGGTCGTCACGCGGGTCGCCGATGAAGGTTCGTTCTTCGAGATCCAGAAGGACCATGCGGGCAATATCCTTTGCGGCTTCATTCGCCTCAACGGTTCCACGGTCGGCGTCGTCGCCAACCAGCCCATGGTGCTGGCCGGCTGTCTCGACATCGACGCATCCAAGAAGGGCGGCCGTTTCGTCCGGTTCTGCGACGCTTTCAACATCCCGATCCTCACCTTTGTCGACGTTCCGGGCTTCCTGCCCGGCGTCGCACAGGAGTATGGCGGCATCATCAAGCACGGGGCGAAGCTCCTCTTCGCCTACGCCCAGGCGACCGTGCCTAAGGTGACCGTCATCACCCGCAAGGCCTATGGCGGCGCCTATGACGTGATGGCTTCCAAGCATATCCGCGCCGACGTCAACTATGCCTGGCCGACCGCGCAGATCGCGGTGATGGGCGCCAAGGGCGCGACCGAGATCCTCTATCGTTCTGAACTCGGCGACCCGGACAAGATCGCCGCGCGGACGAAGGAATATGAGGATCGCTTCGCCAACCCCTTCGTCGCCGCCGAGCGCGGCTTCATCGACGAGGTCATCATGCCCCACTCAACACGGCGGCGCGTGGCGAAGGCCTTCGAGATGCTGAAGGGCAAGCAGGTGACCGCGCCGGTCAAGAAGCACGACAACATTCCGTTGTGAGGGAAGGGGCGTGGCGAGAGACTCTCATATTCACGCCGCAGATGGCTTCGCCAAACGTGGTGCGCGGAAGTCTGAACGATGTGTGCAGTCTTTTAGTCAGGCTGATAGGGACCATTTGGAAAGGTGCGATATTCTTCGCATCGTTCCAATTTCCAAACTCAAGAAAGCACTGGTCTCATGAGTGACGACAACAAATTCCCGCCCGAGAACAATTTTCCCGCCGGCTACGTTCCGCCGAAGGTTTGGGAAGACACCTCGTCCGGCGGCGCGTTCGCCTCGATCAACAAGCCGACCGCAGGCGCGCAGTTCGAGCGGGAGCTTCCGGTCGGCAAGCATCCGCACCAGCTCTACTCGCTGGCCACGCCGAACGGCGTCAAGGTCGGCATCATGCTGGAGGAACTGCTCGCCGCCGGCCATTCCGACGCCGAGTACGATGCCTGGCTGATCAAGATCAACGAGGGCGACCAGTTCGGCTCGGGCTTCGTCGACATCAACCCGAACTCCAAGATCCCGGCCATGATGGACCACGCGCCGAAGGGTGGCGGCGAGCCCGTGCGGCTGTTCGAGTCCGGCTCGATCCTGTTCTACCTGGCGGAAAAATTCGGCGCGTTCCTGCCGACCGATGTCCGCAAGCGCGCCGAGACGATGAACTGGGCGTTCTGGCAGATGGGCGCGGCGCCTTATCTCGGCGGCGGCTTCGGACATTTCTATGCCTATGCGCCGATGAAGATTAAGTATGCGATCGACCGTTTCTCCATGGAGGTGAAGCGCCAGCTCGACGTGCTCGACAAGCAGTTGGCGAACAACGAGTTCATCGCCGGCGACGAGTACACGATCGCCGATATTCTGATCTTCCCCTGGTACGGCAGGCTGGTCGAGGGCGGGGCCTACGAGTCCGGCGAATTCCTGCAGGTCCACTCCTACGAGAATGTCGTGCGGTGGATGAAGATGATCGATGCGCGTCCAGCCGTGAAGCGCGGCAAGATGGTCAACAAGGCGATGGGCGACAAGGCGACGCAACTGCACGAACGCCATGACGCCTCGGATTTCGAGACGAAGACGCAGGACAAGCTGGAGGCCGCGGAGTGACGAGCGTTAGCCGCAGCTGGGTGAGGGGGGCTGATCCGGCGCTGGCCCCTCATCCGATCCTTCGGGCCACCTTCTCCCCGCAGGCGGGGAGAAGGAAGAAAGGGAGCTTCGCCTGATGCCCAAGCTCCCCAACATGACGAAGCATCGCGGATTTCCCTCCGGCTTGCCGGGCACCGGCTATCAGTTCACCATCCGGCGGGCCAATCCGAAGGGCGTGACGCCGATCGTGCGCCGCGAGCGCAAGCGAGACGCCCTTCCGATCGAAAAGCTGGCCGATACCGCCTTCCTGCACTCGCTGTGGCACCAGTTCGGCAGCGAACCCTTCGAGCGCGGCAATCTCGACGCCGGGCGACTGTCGCTGCTGTTTGGCCGCGAGGTCGTGCCGGCCGAAAAACCTTTCGATCCAGCCTCTTATGAAGCGCTGCTGCAAATCGACGAAGACGTGGCCCGGGCGAATTTCCCCGAGGCTTTCGCGGATGTGCTGGAGGTCTAGCTTGAAGGTTTTTCCCATTCTGTCGTCATCCTCGGGCTCGACCCGAGGTTCCACGACGACGCCCGCGAGGATCGCGCCGCTTGCACTCATTCGGCCCCTGGGTCGCTGGCGCGAGCATGAATGCAATAACGGCGTGTATTTCCCCTTCGCGGGGTAAGAAGGGAGCCTGGCATGACCACTGAACTTTTCTCGAAGATCCTTGTTGCCAACCGTGGCGAGATTGCCTGCCGTGTCTTCAAGACGGCCAAGCGTCTCGGCATCGCCACCGTCGCCGTTCATTCCGAGGCGGACGCCAACGCGCTGCATGTCGAGATGGCGGACGAGAAGGTCTTCATCGGCCCGCCTGCGGCAAGCCAGAGCTACCTCGTGATCGACAAGATCATCGCGGCCTGCAAGGAAACGGGCGCGGATGCGGTGCATCCGGGCTACGGGTTTCTGTCCGAACGTGCGGAATTCGCCGAGCGGCTGAAGGCCGAGGGTATCACTTTCATCGGCCCCCCGGTGGCCGCGATCGAGGCGATGGGCGACAAGATCACCTCGAAGAAGATCGCGGACGAGGCGGGCGTGTCCACCGTGCCCGGCTATATGGGGCTGATCGACGACGCTGAGCACGCCGTGAAGATCGCCTCGGAGATTGGCTATCCCGTCATGATCAAGGCGTCGGCCGGCGGCGGCGGCAAGGGCATGCGCATCGCCTGGAACGATGCCGAGGCGCGAGAGGGCTTCGACCGCTCGAAATCGGAGGCCGCGTCCTCCTTCGGCGACGACCGCATCTTCATCGAGAAATTCGTCACTGAGCCGCGCCATATCGAAATCCAGGTGTTGGCCGACTCGCACGGTAACGCGGTCTATCTCGGCGAGCGCGAATGCTCGATCCAGCGCCGCAACCAGAAGGTCATCGAGGAAGCGCCGTCGCCATTTCTCGACGCTGAAACACGCAAGGCCATGGGAGAACAGGCCGTCGCGCTCGCCAAGGCCGTCGGCTATGCGTCGGCGGGCACGGTCGAGTTCATCGTCGACAAAGACCGCAATTTCTACTTCCTCGAGATGAACACCCGCCTGCAGGTGGAGCACCCGGTCACCGAGCTGATCACCGGCGTCGATCTCGTCGAGCAGATGATCCGTGTCGCTGCGGGCGAGCGCCTGTCGATCACCCAGGACGATATCAAGCTGAAGGGTTGGGCGATCGAGAGCCGGCTTTACGCCGAGGACCCGTATCGCAACTTCCTGCCGTCGATCGGCCGGCTGACGCGCTACCGTCCGCCCGTCGAGGGCACCCGCTTCGACGGGGTGATCGTACGCAACGATACCGGCGTCTATGAGGGCGGCGAGATCTCGATGTTCTACGACCCGATGATTGCCAAGCTGTGCACATGGGCGCCGTCGCGCGACGAGGCGGTGGAGGCGATGGCGGAATCGCTGGACGCCTTCGAGGTCGAGGGCATCGGCCACAACCTGCCGTTCCTGTCGGCCGTGATGGATCATCCGCGCTTCCGTGAGGGCGCGATCACAACCGCCTTCATCGCCGAGGAATATCCGGACGGCTTTGGCGGCGCGGAATTGTCCGCCGACAATCTGCGGCTTGTCGCCTCCACCACCGTCATGGCGCAGTGGATCGCCGACCGGCGCGCGTCCTTCATCACCGGCCGCATGGAGAAGGGGGCGAAATACGGGCCGTCGGAAACGCCCTTCGTGGTGCGCGCGGGGGCGGAGGAATTCGAGATCGCGGTCGACAACGAGGCCACGCGCGGCTTCTACGACGAGGAAAGCCTTACGGCTCCCCCCAATGGAGAGTGGGGCACGCCGGTCTGGCTGTCCTTCGCCGACGAGAGCGAGGCGCGCGCCTACCAGATCGCCTGGCGGCCGGGCGACCGCGTGGCGACGATCTTCGCCGAGACCGACGAGGAAGGCCACTGGCGCGAGATCGCGGCGATGAAGATCGGACAGGTCGCCGGCGGGTTCCGTGTGCGCTATCGCGGCGCGGATTTGAAGGTTTCGGTCCTGCCGCCGCATGTGGCGAAGCTCGCTGCGATGATGCCGGAAAAGCAGGCGCCCGACACGTCCAACCTGCTGCTCTGCCCGATGCCGGGCCTCGTCGTCGCGATCAATGTCGCGGAAGGCGAGGAAGTGCAGGAAGGCCAGACACTCGCCATCATCGAGGCGATGAAGATGGAAAACGTGCTGCGCGCGGAGAAAGCCGGCAAGGTGGCGAAAATTCCCGTCGAGGTCGGTGCCTCGCTGGCGGTCGATGCGGTGATCATGGAGTTTGAGAGATGAGCAGGACAAAACGCGACTGGCTGGATCTCGCCTCGAAGGAACTCAAGGGCCGCGACCCGTCCGAACTGGACTGGGACACGCCGGAAGGCATCACCGTCCATCCGCTTTACACGGCGGAGGACGTGCCGGAGGGCGCCGCTGACGAACTTCCGGGCTTCGCGCCTTTCACGCGCGGGGTGAAGGGCACCATGTATGCCGGCCGGCCATGGACGATCCGGCAATATGCAGGCTTCTCCACGGCGGAGGAATCCAACGCCTTCTACCGGCGCAACCTCGCCGCCGGGCAGAAGGGCCTCTCGGTCGCCTTCGACCTCGCGACGCACCGCGGCTACGACTCGGACCACCCGCGCGTTTCCGGCGATGTCGGCAAGGCGGGCGTGGCGATCGACAGTGTCGAGGACATGAAGATCCTGTTCGACGGCATCCCGTTGGCCGAAATGTCGGTCTCGATGACCATGAACGGCGCGATCATCCCGGTGCTCGCCATGTTCATCGTCGCCGGCGAGGAGCAGGGCGTCGACAAGGCGAAGCTCACCGGCACGGTCCAGAACGACATCCTCAAGGAGTTCATGGTCCGCAACACCTATATCTACCCGCCGGAACCGTCGATGCGCATCGTCGCCGACATCATCGATTACACGGCGCGCGAGATGCCGAAGTTCAACTCCATCTCGATCTCCGGCTACCACATGCAGGAGGCCGGGGCGACGCTGGCGCAGGAGCTGGCCTATACGCTCGCCGACGGCATGGAATATGTCCGCGCCGCCACCTCGCGCGGCCTCGATGTAGATGCGTTCGCCGGCCGGCTGTCCTTCTTCTTCGGCATCGGCATGAACTTCTTCATGGAGGCCGCCAAGCTGCGCGCGGCGCGCCAGCTCTGGGCGAAGATCATGACGGATTTCGGCGCGAAGTCCGACCGCTCCAAGATGCTGCGCACCCATTGCCAGACCTCGGGCGTGTCGCTTACCGAGCAGGATCCCTACAACAACATCGTGCGCACCGCCTATGAGGCGCTTGCCGCGATCCTCGGCGGCACGCAGTCGCTGCACACCAATTCCTTCGACGAGGCGATGGCGCTGCCGACGGATTTCTCCGCCCGCATTGCGCGCAACACGCAGCTGATCCTTGAACACGAGACTGGCGTCGCCAATGTCGTCGATCCGCTCGGCGGGTCCTATTATGTCGAGGCGCTGACGAAGGACCTCGCCGACAAGGCCTGGGAACTGATTCAGGAGGTCGAGGCGCATGGCGGCATGACCAAGGCCGTGGAGGAGGGGCTGCCAAAGCTGCGCATCGAGGAGGCCGCCGCGCGGCGCCAGGCACGCGTCGACAAGGGCGAGGAGGTAATCGTCGGCGTCAACCGCTTCCGCCCTGCCGATCCGGACAAGGTTGACATCCTCGCCATCGACATCACCAAGGTCCGCGCCTCGCAGATCGCCAAGCTGAAGAAGGTGCGCGAGACGCGCAACAAGAGCGCCGCCGAGAGCGCCCTGCAAAACCTTCAGGCCGTCGCCGCGTCAGGCAAGGGCAATCTGCTGGAGGCAGCTGTGGAGGCCGCGCGCGCCCGCGCGACGCTGGGCGAGATTTCCGACGCGATGGAGAGCGCCTTCGCTCGCTTCCACGCCACCACCCGCGTCATTTCCGGCGTCTATGGCGAGGCCTATCGCGGCGATACCGAATATGAGGCCATCCAGGCGCGCCTCGCCGAAGTGGCGAAGACGATGGGCCGCAAGCCGCATATCCTCGTCGCCAAGATGGGCCAGGACGGCCACGACCGCGGCGCCAAGGTCATCGCCACGGCCTTTGCCGACATGGGCTTCACGGTCGATCTGTCGGACATGTTCGAGACGCCGGAGGAGGTAGCCGAGAAGGCCAAGGCCATGGGCGTCGACGTCGTCGGCGTCTCCTCTCTCGCCGCCGGCCACCTGACGCTGGTGCCCGAGCTGATCGACCGCCTGAAGGCCATCGACGCTGGCGACATCAAGGTCGTCTGCGGCGGCGTCATCCCGGAGCAGGACTATGCCGAGCTAAGGGCTGCCGGCGTCGCCGAAATCTTTGGCCCGGGATCGAACGTGCTGGAAGCGGCGAATGCGGTGCTGGCGCAGGTGGAGGGGCTGAGGCGGAACAGGTAGGCGCGCGGTTCCCCTTCGGCGTGATCAGCCAACGTCGCTGCAGGCCGCGATGGCCTGCGCCTGTGTCGCGCCCAGCGCGAGCTGCTGGCGGAAACAGGTAAGCCGGGCCTCCGCATTGTTGGCGTTGCTGCACAACCGGGCTGCGTCGTCGACCGTCCAGTTGGCTGAACCGTCGAGATTGCTGGGGAACCGGCCGCTCACCACGAAATGCATGCAGATCGCGGGTTCCGTCGATTGCCCGTTCCTGCCGCAGACGCGGCCGACGGTCTCGTCGCGATAGGAACGCGCAGTATTGTTGGCGAACTGGTTGGGCCCCTTGAGTAAGTTGGCGCAGACGTCGCTTGCGCCTGGGCGCACCGAGGCGGTTTCGGATGCTTGACGGTACCGGTTGCAGGTTTCGACAAAGTCCGCGATGTCCTGCCTGTCCGATTGTATGGAGGCCGACAGATCGAAGCCGCCGCCCCACTTGGCCGCGTCCACGGTCGGCTTGAACCGCGTCGTGGGGGCGATCAGTTCCGCGAAAAAGTCGGAACGGGTGTTGAGCATGAAGCGGTAGCGGGCGCGGTTTTCGCCCGCGTCATAGGATGCGTCCCGGTCATATGTGCCCATGACCGAAAGGGCGCTATCGCGCCTTGCCTTGACAAACAGTTCCTCTCGCGGCTGGGCATTGGCCCGCACGTCGAGGCGGAGCAGGACTGTCACCTCCGGGTCGGGTGCGTCCCGATTGCACCGCGCGGTCATCAGGACGACACTCGTGCCCTCCGGCGAATTCAGGAAGCTCCGCACATGCCGGACCGAAAGCAGCGCGTGGGTGCCGTCCGTGGTGAATGCCCAGACATTGCCGGAGCTGCTTGCGTTTGCCTGCTTCAGGGCGCCGCTCCATAGAGCCGTGAACGTAAGGCACAGGGCGATGAGCCCGCGCTTGAGGCGGATTCTGGTCGTCATGCGGATCTCCGGGATCGTGATTTTCGCAGCCGTAGCCGCGGGCTGGACAGCAACGGGCCGCGACGGCGAGCGTCGCGGCCATGGCAGGGGCGCAGCCCTGCTGGGGCATTATGTCATCAGCAGTTCGGGTTCTTGCCGGTCCACGGGGTTGTCTTCTGCATCAGGCCACCCGACTTCGTTTTTACAAACTCCGGGATAAGCTTGCTCCAGGTGCCCGAAAAACTGCACTTGTCCTTGAAATACCAGGTGAAGACACCGCTCGTCGTGGGATCGTATTTCTGCTTGGTCTTCCCGTATGCACCCCAAATGACGACGGCCTGGCGACCTTCATCCCAGTCGTAACCCTTGAGTTCGATATATCCGTCGCCGTCGTAATAGGTGTTGTTGGCGAAATTGATGGGGCCGTAACTGGAATCCCAGGTTCCGGTGAGGTCAGGTGCCTTTTTCGCCTTGAAATCACTTATCGCGGCGTTGATCGCCTCGAGTTGCGACGGCGTGCTTTCGGTCGGCTTGGAGGCGTACACAGTGCGCGAATCTCCCGACGGCGACGTAATCAGGATCTGGTTGTTCTTCTGAAGTTCGATCGTGACCGTCTTGCCGGCATCGTCATCCCTGAGAATGTGCTGCTTGAAACCTTTGGTACCGCCATTCGCGAGCAACTCGCCAGCCGCTGCCGAGGCGATGGTCGCGCTCGCGGCGGCCATGGTCGTAACGACTGCAGCCGTTGCGGCCGGACCGCATGCTCCAGCGGTGCTGGCAGTGCAAACCGCGCCGAAAACGGTTGCCGCGATGGATGTGCCTACGGGAATTGCGATCTTGCCCGCTTTTTCCATGAAGTCGATTGCGCCGCGAAAATTGTTCGGATCGGAATAGTAGATTGTCGAGCTGTCGGTATAGACCCACGAAACATACCACCAGTCTCTCCCGGTCGTACCGAATCCGGTATTGTAGGTGACGGGTTGTCCCGAAGTTTTTGCACCGTCCGCGAGGACGCCTGGCCAATCCAGCTGATGCTCGTATTCGTCGCTGTATTTGTGGGCGACGGTAACGCTAAGGATGGTTTTTCCGGTCTTGTTGCTGACGACAACATCCGCCTGCTTCTTGTCGACGGCGTAAGATGTCGAAACAGTGCTCAGTGTGAAGAGCACGCCAAAGCAAATCTTGCCCAGCATGCCGCACGAATTGATATTCATGAAAGCATCTCCAGTTCCGGATTTAACTGTCCGGATCGTTTCAGGTTGCCCCTTCGATGGACTTATGAAAGTACCGGGTCACGGATAAAAGCCTCGCCGGACGGCAATTGGACGTTTGGCGGTGATGGTTCCGTATTTGGCGATATGGGTCCTCTTGTCCCGAGCGCCTCAATCGGCTTTCCTTGCGGCACCGCGTTCGGGCGGGAAACCGGGGAAATGTTGGCTATGAGTGCAATCTCATGAAGCGCGAGGTACTGCCTTTAGCCACGCGCTACGTTGCGATGCTGGTCTATGATCATGTCGCTTCCGTTGACGTCTGCGGGCCGCTGGAGCCATTCGGCGTCGCCAACTTTCTCACGGGCCGGCCGCTCTACCGGCCGATCACCGTCTCCGTCGACGGGGGGCCGGTGGAGGTGGCGGGAAGCTTCCTGCGGATAGAGCCGACATGCAGCTGCGAGAACCTGCCGAAAAATCTCGACCTGCTGCTGGTCGCGGGCGGCCCGGGTTGTTTCGCCGCATCCGAGAACGAGGAGATCACCGGGTGGATTCGCAAGCTGGAGCCGCGTTGCGACCGCATGGGGTCGGTGTGCACCGGGTCGACGGTGTTGCTGGCGTCGGGCGTCACCGATGGCCACCGCATCGCGACCCACTGGCTGGAGGCGATGCGCCTGGAGGCGGATGAGAACATCGCCGGCCAGGTCGATTCCGATGCGATCTTCGTCAATTCGGGCAAGTTCTGGACCTCTGCCGGCATGCTTGCCGGCATCGATCTCGCACTGGCCCTGATCGAGGAGGACCACGGCCGCCAGCTGGCGCTCGACGTCGCGCGCTTCATGGTGCTTGTCCTGCGCCGCCAGAGCGGCCAGACCCAGTTCAGCACGCATCTCATGGCCGACGCCACCGAGGACGCCAGGATTCGTCGGGTGCAACTGCATATCTGGGAAAACCCGGGCCTGGACTACTCGATCGGCAAGCTCGCCAGCTACGCTGCGATGAGCGAGCGGTCGCTGGAACGACGCTTCAAGGAAGTCACCAACACGACGATCTTCCGCTATATCGAGGACGTACGGCTGAACGTCGCGCGCCGGCTCCTCGAAACGTCTGATCTGCCCATTCAGGCGATCGCGACGAAGAGCGGGTTCGGTACCGCGAAGACGTTGCGCCGGGCCTTCGCGCGCCGGCTTGGCGTGGCGCCCAGCGATTACCGGGCGAATTTCGGCATGGTCCGCGTCGACGGCGAGGATGTGGCGTCGGTCGTGGGAGAGATCCGCATGGATCTCGAAAGCGTCATTCTCGGAAAGTCAGTCTGGTAGGCGAGGGAGCCTCCAACCCCACGAATTATGGCCGTTCAGCGGGCATACAGCTTTGCGGTGAAAATCTGCCGGGCGACACGAAACCGGCTCAGGCGCAGTCCGCGCCGTTCAGACAGGAGACAGGCATGTTCGTCCGACAGATACTCGCCATGGCCGCGATTGCGGCCATCACGCTTCCCGCATCCGCGCGCACCGAACAATGGAGCGTGACGGGAACCGGGGCGAAAGCCACCGTCACCGATTGCACGGATTGCGAGGAGGATATGGGCCTTCTCGTCCGTTGCGAGGCGGCCGGCGCGCCGGCGACCCTATATGTGCCGTTCCAGGCGCTGGAGGAGGCTCCTGCCGAAGACGCGGAGTTGCGCGAGATCGTCTTCACTGTCGATGGAAAGCCGTTCTCCTATGTGCCGGAGTTCGAACTCTGGGGGATGATCGGACACGTACCCAGGATCGCGCTGAAACCGTCGGATCCGCTGGTCCAAGCCTTGCGGGCCGGTCGGATGGTGCGCATCGCGCTTGGCGACGCAGCCGTGGAACTGCCGTTGAAAGGTTCGTGGGTGGCTTTGGCCGCCTTTGCACGGACTTGTCCCTGGGGGGAAGGAGGGGAGGCCGCGCCTTCCGAGGCTGGCATGAGCGACGCCGAGTGGCAGCATTATGCGTTCGACAATGACGACGGCGGTCGGGACCAGGTGCTGACCTTCGGCATTCCCGAAACCGATGCCTGGGCGCTGAACGTCACCTGCGGGCCCGGCAGTGTGGAGGCCGGAGCCACCGTGATGCTCGCCCTCTCTTTCGGGGAGCGTGAGAACGGAGAGGCGGCCGGCATCCGGATCGAAGCCGGCGATTACGCGGCCGATCTGTCCGGCACGGTATCGATCCAGAGCAGCGAATATGCCGGCGTGGAGACGAAGATCGGCATGGAAGACGGGTTCTGGGCCGCGCTGGCGGGGGCGGAAACGCTCGCATACGGTATCGCCGGCGAGGAGGCCCGCGTGATCCCGCTCGAAGGCGTTGGCGAGCCGCTTGGCCGCTTCCTTGGTGCATGCCGCAGGGAGACGGGTGGAGAGTGAAGCGGCACCGACGCGGCGGTCCATCAAGGTCTTGCAGTCGCCCACCCCTTGTATCCCGCTCCCGCCATCCCCATCTATACGTTAACCGGCTGCCGCAGCGTGAGGCTCCTTCCAGATAGGTTGCGAGGTTTGCGGGCGAGGCTGGTTCATTTCCGATCGATAGCCTGGTGACCACGGATGTACTGGCGCCATGCAAGTCTCGGGAAACGAGGGAAGCGGGCTTTTGGCCCGCTTTTTTTTGTGTGCGCGACGGCGTTACGCGGTTGCGCGCTCCGACATATCCTGACGCACAAGACAGCGTTGTCCTAGAAATCCGGCGTCCGGAAGGCGTGCGGGGCGTCGGCGCGCGGTCTCCGCGCGAAGGCGTCAGGCCGGCTCGACGCTTTCTCGCGGCAGAACCCGGGCGGCGTCGGCCTCGGCGAAGATCCAGTCCCGGAAGGCGCGAATGCGCGGGTGGGTGGCGCGGTTTTCGGGGTAGGCGACCGCGTAGAGCGTGACCGGCATGGTCACCGTGTCGAACAGCCGCACGAGGCTGCCATGGGCCAGCGTGTCGGCCACCATTGCCTCATAGGCAAGCGACACGCCCTGGCTGCGTTCGGCCGCCGTCGTTGCGATCTCGCAATGGGGGAAGCGCGGTCCGCGCGGCATCGAGGGCACGGCCATGCCTGCGAGGCGGAACCACTCGTCCCACGCGTCCATCACCTCGTCGTGGATGAGTGTGACGCGTAGGAGGTCGCGCGGCGTTTCCAGCCCCTCGCGCCGGATCAGTTCCGGCGAGGCGACGGGAAAGCGGTTGGAGGCCATGAAGGGTTCGACGATGAGCCCGTCGACTGGCGCGCCGCCCCAGTGGATCACCACGTCGGCGTCGTTGCGGCCGAAATCCGTGTCCGGCGCGCCTTCCGAGACCCGGAGCCGGATCGCGTTTCCGAAGGGCAGGCGGTTCAGCCGGGGCACCAGCCAGCGCGCCGCGAAACCGGGCGTGCACAGTACGCGCAATTCGCTTTCGGCGTCGTTCAATTCGCGTGTGGTCTCGTCCAGCGCATCAAGCAGCGCCGTCAGCTTGCCGACATAGGCCCGGCCGGTGAATGTCAGGTTCAGCCGGTTGCCCCTGCGCTCGAAAAGCGCGGTGTCGAGGAATTCCTCCAGCGCCCGGATCTGGTGGCTGACCGCGGAAGGCGTGACGCAGAGCTCGTCTGCCGCGTCCTTGACGCTCAGTCGTCTTGCTGTCGCCTCGAAGGCGCGCACGGCGGCGAATGGCGGAAAGCGGCGGCCCATCTGTGCTCCCTGGCTGAATCCTTTTCACGCGTCGTTGAACAAAGGTCTTTTGACCTTCCTCGTCTCCCGAACCTAGCATGAACGCGTCCAATCGGCCACAATTCGGAGGCGAAAATGACGCAACGGCACTTTGCCGGCGCGGCGGCGGCGTTTGCCGTTTTGCTGACGCTCATTCTCCCGGCCGCCGGCTTCGAAAACACCGGCGTGCCCGATCCCGATCCCGATCCCGCCTGGCGTGACGCCGGCTCTCTCGACGATCTCGCGGCCGTCCTCGATGACTGGCTCGACGCCAACAGCGACTATCCGCGAAATCCTGCGCCGCTGTCGATCGAGATCGCCGATCCGATTACAATTGCCATGAACCCCTCGGTGGCGAGCAGCTTCGGTACGCGCACGCGCGGACTCTACGATCATGAGGCCGGCAGGATCTACCTGATCGCTCCGTGGTCGCGCAAAGACGCGCTTGACGTATCGGTGCTGCTCCACGAGTTGGTGCATCACCGCCAGATCGCTCGACACTGGTACTGTCCGGCGGCCCAGGAACCGGACGCCTACACCTTCCAGCAGGCATGGCTCGCCGAGCGCGGCCTCGAGGCCGATATCGACCGCGTGACCATCGTCCTCGCGGCCGGCTGTACCCCGCGCGACATCCATCCCGACTGACACCCGCCGGCCTGACAAGAAAAAGCCGCCCGTGTCGGCCACGGGCGGCTTTCCGCTCTCGAAAGGGAAGGAGAGCTTACTGGGCGGTGACGACGGTCATGACGAGTTTGCCGTCGACCTTCACCGGGCCATCTTCCTTCGCGCCCAGCGTGTATTCGAAGATTCCGGTCTGCGTGCCGCCATCCTCGCCGTGCAGCATGAGCATCAGCTTTTCGCCGGACTTCACTTCCTCTGTGAGGATCGCTGCGACATCGGTGTTCTCACCGGCCTTCAGCGGAGCGTGACCGACCACCGGGCCGGGCTTCATGTCGTCGCCGGTGCGGTGCACGACCAGCCAACCATTGCTGTCGGCCATGATCTTCGAGGCGGTCACCGTGCCGCCGGAGACATCCTGATCCATGCCTTCGACCTTGAGCGCATGATCCATCGCGAAAGCCGAAGACGACATGACACCGGTCGCGGCGAGAGCAATAAGAAATTTCTTCATGAGTATATCCTCCTGTTTGGACGTTGCGCTTCAAGGGACGAAGACCGCGGCGATCGAGTTTCACTTTTGCCGAAATTTTTTCTTGCACAGCCGGATTCGGGGGCGTTCCGCCGGCGCTCCGGACCGAAATCGCACGGCCACGGCATATTGACAGTCAACATATGATAAGTGTACTTATCAACTAACGCGATGCCCATGGGCGGCTCATCGCGGGCGGCAGCGGTTGGAGGAGGCAAACGGCCATGCAGTTTCACTTGAACGGTTTCACGACGGGCGATCCGGAGGTTTCGAGCCAGTCGGAAGACATTTCGGCGCTGGCCAATACCGACGCACTTCCCGAGGAGGTGGATGTCTTGATCGTCGGCTGCGGCCCGGCCGGGCTGACGCTCGCCGCGCAGCTTTCGAAATTCCCCGATATCCGGACGCGGATCGTCGAGCAGAAGGACGCACGGCTGACGCATGGCCAGGCCGACGGGATCGCCTGCCGGACGATGGAGATGTTCCAGGCCTTCGGCTTTGCCCACAGCGTCGCCCGTGAAGCCTGCTGGATCAGCGAGACGACCTTCTGGCGGCCTGACGAGGCGAACCGCGCGCATATTTCGCGTTCCGACCGGATCCAGGACGTCGAGGACGGGTTGTCCGAGTTTCCGCATGTCGTGCTGAACCAAGCGCGCGTTCACGACGCCTATCTGGAGATCATGCAGAATTCGCCGAACCGGCTGGAGCCGAATTACTCGCGCAAGCTGCTCGATCTCTCGGTCGATACCGCTGCTGATGCCGACGACTATCCGGTAAGCGTGCGTATCGAAAGGACGGATGACGCCCACAAGGGCGAGATCGAGACCGTGAAGGCGAAATATGTCGTCGGCTGCGACGGCGCGCGCAGCGCCGTGCGCGCCTCGATTGGCCGGTCGCTCAAGGGCGAGGCGGCCAACCAGGCGTGGGGCGTGATGGACATCCTCGCCGTCACCGATTTCCCGGATGTGCGCATGAAGTCGCTGATCCAGTCGTCCGAAGGAGGCTCGATCGTTCTCATCCCACGCGAGGGCGGCTACCTTTTCCGCGTCTATGTGGAACTCGACGAACTGGCCGAGGACGAGCGCGTCGCCAATCGTAACATCACCTCGGAATATCTCATCGACGCGGCAAACCGTGTTTTCAGCCCTTACACGCTCGACGTGAAGGAGATCGCCTGGTGGTCGGTCTACGAGATCGGTCACCGCATCTGCGACAAGTTCGACGATGTTCCGGCGGAGGATATCGATACACGCTTTCCGCGCGTGTTCATTGCCGGCGATGCCTGCCACACCCACAGCCCGAAAGCCGGGCAAGGCATGAATGTTTCCATGCAGGACACGTTCAACCTCGGCTGGAAACTCGCCCATGTGCTTCACGGCAAGGCCGGCCCGGACCTGCTGCACAGCTATACGGCGGAGCGGAAGGCCATCGCGCAGGACCTGATCGACTTCGACAGCCGCTGGGCCCGGATGCTGAGCGCGCCCACCAAATCGGCCGACAATCCCGATGGCGTCGATCCGGCGGAAGTGCAGAAATATTTCGTCCAGCACGGGCGCTATACGGCAGGCACGGCAACCGTCTATACGCCGTCCGTCCTGACGGGCGCATCCACGCACCAGGACCTCGCAAAGGGGTTCGCGGTCGGCACCCGGTTTCACTCCGCACCGGTCATCCGACTCGGAGACGCCAAGCCGATGCATCTCGGCCACGTGGTCGAAGCGGACGGTCGTTGGCGCGTGTTCGCCTTTTCGGGCGCGGAGGCCCCGGCCGGCGAGTACTCGAAAATCCGCGGCCTGTGCGATTTCCTTGCGGACGATCCCGGATCGCCGATCCTGAAATACACGCCTTCCGGCGCCGATCCAGATTCGCTCATCGATGTGCGTGCCGTCTTCCAGCAGCCCTATCGGCAACTCTCCATCGAAGAGATGCCGGCGTTCCTCATGCCGCGCAAGGGCCGCTACGGGCTGGTCGATTTCGAGAAGATGTTCTGCGCCGATCCAAGGGCAGGGGACGTTTTCGACATGCGCGGCATCGACAGGGCGAGCGGCTGCATGGTGATCGTGCGTCCCGACCAGTATATCGCGCATGTGCTGCCACTGGATGCGCATGGCGAACTGGCCGCTTATTTCGACGGATTTCTTATCCAGTCTGCATAGCCGGGTCGCGGCGTTTCGCCGCCTGTGGGGTGATCCCGGCGAAAAACATGTTACTGATGGTCCCGGCCGGCCCGCCGGGCGTCACATTCGCTCCCAGGCAGATGCCCGATGATCCTTTGGGCCGTGAAGCCGGATTGACATGCTTTGACCGCCGTCAGCCGGGATTGCCAAGGTGATTCGTTTTATGTGCGCCCGTCGGGCATGTTCTGGCCAGATTACGGAGGTTAACGGGAATTGACCGCAATTGCGGCCAATTCGGCCTGATTTGCCTCGCTTTTGCCGCATTCTCGCCCTTCAGGTCTTTTTACAGGCTTAAGGGTTTGTTAGGATTGGTAAAAAGCTATCCATAATGATTGGAGGGGACGTGCTGTTTTCTGGCGGGGAAAATAGCCATCGCAAAGAAGGTCGGGGACTTCGGATCGTGGCGCTGCCACTGATCGCGATGTTCGCCAACCTGTCGCTTCCGACACAGGCCGCGCTTCCCGAACATTCCACGCGTGACTGGACGATCCCGCTGACCGACACGTTCCAGGCGCGGTTTTCGCCGCGCGAGGATCAGAGATCATCGCCGGAATTGAGGGCGCTCGAGGTGCAACTCGCAAAGATGCGGCTGCAACTCGACGAGGAAAGACTTCGTCCCGCCGATCTGTTCACCGACGACGAGAGTGCCTGGGACTCCGAGCCGATCAAAGGCAAGACCGGTCGTTACTGGTCGATAAACCGAAGCTACGGACCGCGGATCGACGGTGCGGATATCCAGGTGGCGGCGCTGCCGGGTATCCAGTCGGTCGCCAGCGAGCGTTTCGCCGGTCTGGCGCCGGCGCGGAGCGGCCTCGTCACCGACGGGCAGGTCAGTTCCGGGGCGGTTGCCTATGCGCGCTACAATCCGAAGAAGGTCGTCTGGTCTCCGCTCGCCATGCTTTCTCCGCTGCCCAAACCATTGGGCAAGGGCGATCACGCCTGGATGCGCCGGCCGCTTCCAGCCAGCACCTACTCCGCAGAACAGCAGCGGTGTCTGGCGACCGCCGTCTATTTCGAGGCGAGAGGCGAATCCGCCAAGGGCCAGGCCGCCGTGGCCCAGGTCGTCCTGAACCGTGTTCGAAACCCCGCCTATCCGAATACGGTCTGTGGCGTCGTCTACCAGAACGCCCAGCAGCGCAATCGCTGCCAGTTCTCCTTCGCCTGCGACGGCGTCGCCGAGCGGGTTGGGCGGAAAAGCGCCTACGAGCGCGCCGCAAGGATCGCCATGGCTGTGACGACCGGCGAAACCTATGTGTCCGAGGTCGGGTCATCGACCCATTATTTCGCCAATTATGTTCGTCCGCGCTGGGCGAGTTCCATGGTCAAGATGGCAAACATCGGCGACCACATTTTCTTCAGGACCAAGGGCGGCGGCTGGCGGTAACGCCTGCGTCCGGCGTTGGCCGGGTTCGTTTGCGTTCTTCTCCTGCCTAAAGGCTTCTCCGGTCAATTTCCCCGAGCATTCATCGTGTCAAACCGGATTTCCTTCTTCGACGGCCACAATGATTTCCTTGTTCGCCTGATGATGGCGGAGGCGCCGCGCGCCGATGTCTGGCGCGGACCGCGCGAGAAGGGCCATCTGGACCTCGCCCGGATGCGCGAGGGCGGTTTTGCCGGCGGGTTGTTCGCAATCTTCGTGCCGTCACCTGCCAAGGGTCCGCGCCGCGATCTCGCCTCGCAGATGGCTGCCTCGTCGCAGGGCGTTCCGCTGCCGCCGCTGATGACGCATGAGGCGGCGCAACCGGTCGCCCTCAAACAGGCGGGGCTGTTGCACTGGATGGCGCGCGAAGCGCCGGACGATTTCGCCGTCTGCCGTAGCGCGGGCGAAATTCGCGGCGCAATGGCCGAGGGCAAGATCGCCGGTGTCCTGCACATGGAGGGCGCGGAGCCGATCGGCGAAGACCTCGACGCGCTCTACCTGTTCCACGAGATGGGGCTGCGTTCTCTCGGGCCGGTCTGGATCCGGCCGACCGTCTTCGGCCATGGTGTCCCGATGCGCTTTCCCGCCGATCCCGATATCAGCCCCGGGCTGACCGAGGCGGGCAAGGATCTCGTGCGCCTGTGCAATGAGCTTGGTATCCTGATCGACCTCTCGCACATGAACGAGGCGGGCTTTGACGATGTCGCCGCGCTTTCGGACGCACCGCTTGTGGCGACGCATTCCAATGCGCACAAGCTTTGCGCCTCGCCGCGCAACCTGACCGACCGGCAATTGGCGCGGATCCGTGAGACGGGCGGGCTGGTCGGGCTCAATTTCGCGACGTTCTACTTGCGCGAGGACGGCAAGTTCGACGCCGATATGGGCTGGGACGAGTTGCTCCGTCACGCCGACTACCTGATCGAGCATCTGGGTGAGGAGCATGTCGGCCTCGGGTCGGATTTCGACGGCTGCCTCGTGCCGAAACCGATTGGTGACGTCACCGGTGTGCAAGCGCTTTTCGGTGCGTTGCGTGAACACGGCTATGACGATGCACTTCTGGCCAAGCTCGCCCGCGATAACTGGCTTTCCTGCCTGGAACGCACCCTGGGGGCTTGATCCCAAATCGGAAAGTATCCGCTTACCAAAGGTTAACCGTGTCTTAAATGAGGCCCGGTAGTTTGCCCAATCATCATGGCTCTAGGCCGTGCGGGCATGACACCCGCAGACCCCCGCCGGTTCGGCATGTCTTCCTGCTCAGGACCGGAGTTTGTTTCCATGCTGATTTCGCGCAAATTGCCGCTTGCCGCGGCCGTTCTCACAGTTGTCTCCATCGGTGTTGCCAGTTCCGCCAGCCTGCTTATCGCATCGGGAACCGTGCGCCAGGAGGCGCAGGCGAAGCTAAACGCGGTCGCGGACGGCCGCCGCAACGAACTCGAGGTGCATTTGCGCGGCGTCTTGCACGACCTGCGCACGCAGGCGTCTTCGAAGAACACGCTGTCTGCGCTGAACTCGTTCATCGCGGCTTGGAATGTCTCCGGCGACGCGGCGCAGGAGGAGATGCAACGCCGCTATATAACCGACAATCCCAATGGTGTCGGCGAGAAGGACCTTCTCGACAATGCCGGCAACGGCGATGCCTATGACGCGGTCCACAATCTGTTCCATCCGTCCCTGCGCGAGCGCCAGCACGAGTTCGGATATTCGGACATCTTCCTGTTCGATCTGGACGGCAATCTCGTCTACTCGGTTTCCAAGCAGGCGGATTACGCCACGAACATCCTGACCGGAGAATGGAAGGATACGGGCCTCGGCACGGTCTATTCAAAGGCGGCCGGGGCGGAGGCGCCGGGAGATTTCGCCTTCGCCGATTTCGCGGCCTACGCGCCCGCGCAGGGTGAGCCGGCGAGCTTCGTGGCGGCTCCGGTCATGGATAACGGCAACAAGATCGGCGTTATCGCTTTTGAACTGCCCGTCGATCTCATTCGCAATGTTCTGGAGAACGTGACCGGTCTGGGCGAAACCGGGGAGACCGTGCTGCTGAACAGCGACGGCGTGTTCATTTCGGACGCCATGCACACGGACGAGAATGAGGCGCTGACGCAGAAACTGGATATTCCGGGCCTTGCGGCGCTTGGATATGACGGCGTGCTGAATGCGGAGATACAGGGCTATCGCGACATGACGGCCGATCTGTCGATCGCGAAGGCCGATTTCATGGATTCGGGGTGGTCCGTCGCGGCGATCATCGATCGCGCCGAGGTCATGCAGGGCGTGACGTCGATGCGCAATGCGGTGCTTGCGGCGGCTCTCGTTCTTCTTCTCGGAGCACTGGCGTTCAGCACATGGTTCTCGCGCACGCTGAGCCGACCGATCGGTGCGCTGGTTGGGGAGATGAAGCGGCTCGCCGACGGCGACACCGCGATCGAACTCGACGGACAGGACCGGCACGACGAAATCGGCGACATGGTCCGTTCGGTCGCTGTTTTCCGCGACGCGGCGGTCGAAAAGCAGCAGCTGGAATCCGAAGCCGAGGCCAATCGCTCGATGTCAGAGAAGGAACGCGCCGAGCGGGAGGCGCTAAAGGCCGAGGAACAGCGCCGCATGAAAGAGGCCGTCGATGCGCTTGGAGGCGGTTTGTCGCGTCTGGCCGATGGCGATCTCGCCGTGTCGCTGGACGAGCCCTTCATGGAAAGCCTCGACGGTCTGCGGGTGAACTTCAACGCATCGGTCTCGAACCTCAACGACACGCTGCGGCGGATCCGCGAGAAGTCGGGATCGATCGACAGCAATTCGGCTGAAGTGCGCTCCGCTGCTGACGAGTTGTCCAGACGCACCGAGCAGCAGGCCGCCGCGCTGGAGGAAACCTCCTCGACGCTCGAGGAAATCACAGCCACGATCAAGGAAACGGCTGGCAGCGCCAACGAGGCCGCCGACATCGCCAATTCGACCAAGGATCACTCGGACCGGTCGGCCGGCGTCGTCGCCAAGGCGGCGGATGCGATGAAGGGGATCGAATCCGCCAGCGTCGAGATCGCCAGCATCATCAACGTGATCGATGACATCGCGTTCCAGACCAATCTCCTGGCGCTCAACGCCGGTGTCGAGGCGGCGCGGGCGGGCGAGGCCGGTCAGGGTTTTGCCGTGGTCGCGCAGGAGGTCCGCGAACTGGCCCAGCGGTCTGCCGCTGCCGCCAAGGAGATCAGGGGCCTGATCACCCGGTCGGGAAGCGAGGTGAAGAACGGCGTCGAACTGGTCGGGGCCGTCGCCATGGCACTCTCCGAGATTACGCAGAACGTCACCGACATCAACGACCGTATCGGTGGCATAGCCCGTGCGACCAAGGAACAGCTCGCCGGTGTAGAGGGCATCAATGCCGCGGTCGGTCAGATCGATCAGGTTACACAGAAGAACGCCGCGATGGTCGAGGAGACCACCGCCGTCGCGCACAATCTCGCCGGAGATGTCTCCGAGCTATCCGGGATGATCGGCGCGTTCACGCTGTCCGGGGTATCGAAAAGCGCATTTGTTCCCGCGGAGGCCACCGACGGAACGACGCCGCCGGCGGAATCGCCGGCGCGCAAGCTCGCCAAGTCGGTGTCGAACGCGTTCGGCTTCAAGGGCAATGCGGCGCTGGCGCAGGGCGCCGACGCCGACTGGGACGAGTTCTGATCTCACTCGCCGAGCGCGATGCCCTCGCGGCGCGGGTCCGCGCCGCCCCTCAGGCCGTCAGGTCCGATGGAAATCGCGTGCAGTCCGGAATTGAGTTCGCGGACCGAAACCTTGTAGCCGAGCCCTTCCAGGGCTGGCTGCAACGTCGCGATATCGGTGCCTTCCTCGAGATCGAAGGTGCCGAAGCGGTTCAGCGCATGCGGCATGGACACCGCCTGCTGGACATCCATGCCCCAGGTCAGATGCGCCAGGATCGCCTGCGCGACATAGCCGATGATGCGGCTGCCTCCCGGCGAACCGATGGCCAGAACGGGATTGCCCTCGTGCATGACGATGGTGGGGGACATCGAGGAGCGCGGCCGCTTGCCCGGTTCTACGCGGTTGGCGATGGGCTTGCCGTCGTCCTGAGTGGCGAATGAGAAGTCCGTCAGTTCGTTGTTGAGCAGGAAGCCATTGGTCATCAGCCGCGAGCCGAAGCCGTTCTCGATCGTCGTCGTCATCGACAGGACATTGCCTGCCGCGTCGACGATGGAGATGTGGCTGGTCGACGGATACTCGATCGACTGATCGTCTCCGAGCAGCATGGCGTGGTCGAAGGCGGGCATGCCGGGCTCGGCGCTCTCGAGCGCCTTGCCGGGATCCATGCGGTCACCCTCGATCATGCCGGCGCGTTCTTCCAGATAGGCCGGATCGATGAGCCCTTTCACCGGCATCGGCACGAAGTCGCTGTCGGCCATGTACCGGCCGCGGTCCGCGAAGGCGAGACGCGATGCGTCGCCGATCATCCGCCAAGTGTCCGCGTCCTTCGGATCGTCGATGGCGAAATTTCCGACAATGCCCAGGATCTGGCCGACTGTCAGCGCGCCGGAGGATGGCGGTCCCATGCCACAGACATCATATTGCAGATAAGGTGCACAGACGGCGTCGCGCTCCTTCACCGAATAGGTGGAGAAGTCCTTGAGCGAAAGGACGCCCGGATTGCCCTCCGCATTGCGAACCGTGTCGACGATGGCCTCGGCGATTGCGCCCGAATAGAAGGCGTCCGCGCCTCCTTCGGCGAATGTGCGCAGCGTGTCGGCATAGGCCGTGTTCTGGAGCCGCATACCGGCTTCGAGAGGGCGTCCGCCCGGCATGAAGTAGTTCGCTGTCGTGGCGAAACGCGACAAGCGGTCCGTGTCGGCGGCGACAAGGCTTGCCAGTCGTGGAGAGACCTCGAATCCCCGGTCGGCGAGCGTGATCGCGTCGGTAAAGAGGTCCGGCCATTCGGCCTTGCCCCAGCGCTTCCAGGCTTCCTCCATCAGCATCGGCGTGCCCGGCGTGCCGACGGAACGGCCGCCGACAACGGCATCGAAGAACTTCAGCGGATCGCCGTTGACGTCCTGGAACAGGGTCGGCGTGGCTTCCAGGGGGGCGGTTTCGCGGCCGTCCAGGGTCGTGACCTCGCCGGTTTTCGCGTCGTACCAGACAAGGAATGCACCGCCGCCCATGCCCGACGATTGCGGTTCGACAAGGCCGAGGACGGACTGGACCGCGACCATCGCGTCGGCGGCCGAGCCGCCATTCGCAAGGACCTTCGCACCGGCTTCGACTGCCAGCGGATTGGCGGCGGCGACCATCCAATTCTTCGCTTCGACCGGCTTGCCTGCGGCCTTGGCGTCCTGCGCGTCGCGGATCTTCTCGGAGGTGACGGAGATGAACCCCGTGGCTCCGCCCTCGGGCGCGACGGCGTCGGCTGCCTCCTGGGCGTGAACCGGGGTTGAATGCACGAGAGCGAGTGCGGTTGCGGCGGCGAAAGTTTTTCTCATCGGGGATCTCCTTCCAGTCGCGACACTACGCCCCCCGAAATGTGACTTTGGCAAGGCTTGCCTTTGGCCGCTTGCGGTATGCAAATGGCGTGACAGGGAGGACTGGCAATGTTCGATCACACGATGCGTTTCGGATTGGGCGAGGAGATCGAGGCGCTGCGCGAGATGGTGCGCCGCTTCGCCGCCGAGGAGATCGCGCCGCGCGCCGCCGAAATCGATGCAAGCAATGATTTTCCGATGGATCTGTGGGAAAAGATGGGCGCGCTCGGCCTGCACGGCATCACTGTGCCCGAGGAAGATGGCGGCGCGGCGATGGGCTATCTCGCCCATTGCGTTGCGGTTGAGGAGATCAGCCGGGCGTCGGCCTCGGTCGGGCTTTCCTACGGCGCGCATTCCAATCTCTGCGTCAACCAGTTGCGCCGCTGGGGTACGCCGGAGCAGAAGGCGAAATACCTGCCGAAGCTGATTTCCGGTGAGCATGTCGGTTCGCTGGCGATGAGCGAGCCCGGCGCGGGCTCCGATGTCGTGTCGATGAAGCTGAGGGCCGAGAAGCGAAACGACCGTTATGTGCTTAACGGCAACAAGATGTGGATAACCAACGGGCCGGATGCCTCGACGCTGATCGTCTACGCCAAGACCGATCCCGACGCGGGTTCACGCGGAATCACCGCATTTCTGATCGAAAAGGAGATGGCGGGTTTTTCCACGGCGCAGAAGCTCGACAAGCTCGGCATGCGCGGCTCCAACACATGCGAACTGGTCTTCGAGGATTGCGAGGTGCCGTTCGAGAACGTGCTCGGGGAGGAGGGCAAGGGCGTCAATGTGCTGATGTCCGGGCTCGACTACGAACGCGTGGTGCTGGCGGCGGGGCCGGTCGGCATCATGGCCGCCGCGCTCGATGTGGTGGTGCCCTATGTCCACGAGCGCGAGCAGTTTGGCAAACCGATTGGCACGTTCCAGCTCATGCAGGGCAAGCTCGCCGATATGTATACGACGATGAATGCGTGCCGCGCCTATGTCTACGCCGTGGCGGCGGCCTGCGATCGGGGCGAGACAAGCCGGCAGGATTCCGCCGGCTGCATCCTCTATGCCGCCGAGAAGGCGACGCAGGTGGCGCTCGACGCGATCCAGTGCCTCGGCGGAAACGGCTATATCAACGATTACCCGACCGGCCGGCTGCTGCGCGACGCGAAGCTCTACGAGATCGGCGCGGGGACCAGCGAAATCCGGCGCATGCTGATCGGGCGGGAGCTCTTCGAGGAAACTAAGTGAGGCGTTTGGTTTTCCTCGCCTTCTTCTTTGTCGCGCCGGCAGCGGCGGAGGATGCTGAAGGTCGCGATATCGAGCAAATCGAAAGTTGCCTGAGCGGGGCGGGCGGCGATGTTTCGATGGCGGTGCGGGACTGTATCGGAACAGTCTCCGATGATTGCGGCCGTGCCGAAGGTCCCGGGAGCGCCGCTGATTGCATGCTTCGTGAGGCGGATGCCTGGTTGCGCGTCGGCGAAGGCAGGCTGGATGTCCTTCGCGCCCGGTCCAAGCCGGATATTCACGCCGAAACGGAGGCAGCCCAGGCGGCATGGGCGATCTATCGGGACGCGCAATGCAACGCCACCGGCGCTTTCTTCTACCAGTATTCCGGTTCCGCCTCTGCTGAGTGGCAAGCCGCGTGTCGGCGGGACTTGGCGGCGGAACGCACTATCCTTCTTGATGACTGGGCCATGCGCTCGGAGGATTTCGAATGAGAAGGAGCCGAAAATGGCCGGAGACAATTTCAACGGGATAAAGGCGCTGTTCATCAACTGCACGCTGAAATCGAGTGCGCAGGGCCAATCGCACACCGAGACGCTGATGCGCGACTCGATGGCGATCATGGAGGCGAACGGGGTCGAGGTTTCCTATTTGCGCGCCGCCGATCACGCCGTCGCATTCGGGGTCTATCCGGATATGCGCGAGCATGGCGCAAAGGTCGATGACTGGCCGGAGGTTTTCTGGCCCAAGGTGGCGGAAGCGGACATCCTCGTCATGGGGACGCCGCTTTGGCTCGGCGAGGAGAGTTCGATCTGTCGTGTCATCATCGAGCGGCTCTATGCCCATTCCGGCCAGCGCAATGACAAGGGCCAGTATATCTTCTACGGCAAGACCGGCGGTTGCATCGTCACCGGCAACGAGGACGGCATCAAGCATGCGGCGATGACCTGCCAATACGCGATGGTGCATGTCGGCTACACGATCCCGCCGCAGGCCGATTGCGGTTGGATCGGCGAGGCAGGGCCGGGACCGTCCTACGGCGACGAGATGGAGGATGGTGGTCGCGCTGGTTTCGACAACGACTTCACGAAGCGCAACCTGACCTTCATGACCTGGAACCTGATGCACATGGCGAAGATGCTCGCTGACGCGGGCGGTATTCCGGCGGAGGGCAATTCGGTCCCCGAATGGAATGACGGCCGGCGGTTCGACCATCCCAATCCGGAGTATCGATGAGTCGGCTTTGCTGATCGTTCGTGTCATTTTCCGGGCTAGCCGTCGGCTGGCGGCGCCTGCTAAAGCGGAGAAAACCGGGGGAAGATATCTGCCATGACCGTCATCCAGTCCACCGTCGCCCATGCGTCGCCGGAATTCGCCGCTAACCGCGCGGCGATGGAAGCGCAGTATGAGGCGATCGCGGCGGAGGCGGCGCGGATCATGCGCGGTGGCTCGGAAGCCTCGCGCGAACGTCACGTCAAGCGCGGAAAGCTTCTGCCGCGCGACCGGCTCGCCGGGTTGATCGATTCGGGTTCTCCCTTCCTGGAGGTCGGGCTTTTCGCGGCAAGCGGCGTCTATGAGGACGACATTCCCTCGGCTGGCGCGATCGCCGGAGTCGGCCGTGTCGCTGGTCGTGATTGCATGATCCTCGTGAACGACGCCACGGTGAAGGGGGGCACCTATTTCCCCCTGACGGTCAAGAAGCATCTGCGCGCCCAGGAGATCGCCGAGGAGAACAGGCTGCCCTGCATCTACCTGGTCGACTCGGGCGGGGCGAACCTGCCGAACCAGGACGAGGTGTTTCCCGACAAGGAGCATTTCGGTCGTATCTTCTTCAACCAGGCGCGCATGAGCGCGAAGGGTATTGCCCAGATCGCCGTGGTCATGGGGTCGTGCACGGCGGGCGGCGCCTATGTGCCGGCGATGAGTGACCAGACCATCATCGTGAAGAACCAGGGCACAATCTTCCTTGCCGGTCCGCCTCTGGTGAAGGAGGCGACAGGCGAGGTGGTCGACGCCGAGACCCTGGGCGGTGGCGACACGCATACGCGGCTGTCCGGCGTCGCAGATTATCTCGCGGAAAACGACGACCACGCGCTTGCGCTGGCGCGCGAGATCGTCGGCAATCTCGGTCCGGCGCCCGCGCCGTCGGTGGCGCTCGCCGCGCCGCGCGAACCGGCTTATCCGGCGGACGACATCATGGGTATCGTTCCGGCCGATACGAAAACGCCGTACGATGTTCGCGAAGTGATCGCGCGGATCGTGGACGGATCGGAGTTCTCCGAGTTCAAGCCGCGCTACGGCACGACACTGGTCACCGGCTTCGCCCATGTCGATGGCGTGCCGGTCGGAATCCTTGCGAATAATGGCGTGTTGTTTTCCGAAAGCTCGCTGAAGGGCGCGCATTTCATCGAGCTGTGCTGCCAGCGCAAAATCCCACTGCTCTTTCTGCAGAACATCACAGGCTTCATGGTCGGCTCGAAATATGAGGCCGGCGGCATCGCGCGAGATGGAGCGAAGCTGGTGGCGGCTGTCTCGACGGCGGCCGTACCGAAGGTGACCGTGATCATCGGCGGCTCCTATGGCGCCGGCAATTACGGCATGTGCGGCAGGGCTTATTCGCCGCGTTTCCTTTGGATGTGGCCGAATGCCCGCATCTCGGTGATGGGCGGGGCGCAGGCGGCAGGCGTGCTGGCCAATGTACGCCGCGCGGGTATCGAGGCGAAGGGCGGCACATGGTCGGCGGAAGAGGAAGCCGAGTTCAAGCGGCCGACACTCGAAATGTTCGAGCGCCAGTCTCATCCGCTTTACGCCTCGGCGCGGCTGTGGGACGACGGCATCATCGATCCGCGCAAAACGCGCGACGTGGTGGCGCTGAGCCTGAAGGCGGTGCTCAATGCGCCCGTGGAGGAGACGACGTTCGGCGTGTTCAGGATGTGACGCACACGCGGGAGCTGCTATCGATCTCCGGATCGGGCCTGCGCATGAAGACTGCCAGCGCGGCTGCGAGAAGCAAAGTGGAAATCGTGTTGACCCCGTAAGCCTGCGCCGACTTGAACACTGCGAGTATCGTCAGCAGCCCGATCGCGCCAAGCGCGGCGAATCCCAATTGACGGAACTTCGGCCGGCCGTCGTCCACAATCCGCTGCACGAGTACCGTCAGGGGGAAGAGCAGCCAGACGAAGTAGTAGGTACGCGCCAGAGGCGAAACGATCGTCATCAGGCAAATCAATATGGCTATCTCGTCGGCATACGCCCTCGGGGTCATGTGCCGTCGCGGGACCATGACCGCCACGAATGCAAGCCCCAGAAGGGCGGCCACGGCAAGCACGACGAGATTTGCCTGATCATAGCTGAGTTCGAACAGGTTCATGTAGGCGGGCTCGGAATCCTCAGAGACCGCGAAATAGTTGATCGGGCGGACGATGCGGTGCGTCAGGGCATAAATCGACGCGTTTTTCCACGACCAGTTCTGCGATTCCCGCTGGCCGAAACCGTCCTCCGAGCCGACCATCGCAACAGCCCATGTGTTCAATTCGTCGAGGTTCCGCTCGACGCCCCGGATCGGAGAGGGAATTGCGACGAGGAAGACTACGAGAAAGATGGAAAGGCTGGCTGTCGCGCGCCAGTGCCTGCGCCAGATGAGATAGGGCAGCACTGCAATCGGAAAGACCTTCACCGCCACGGCGAATGCGAAAGCCGCGCCGGACAGAACCGGCCGGTCACGCTGAAGGGCGTAGAAACCGATCAGCATGGCAAGGAGCAGGATGATATTGGGCTGGCCGAGATCGAAATTTTCGATCGCCAAGGGGGCGGTGATCAGTATGGGAACAAGATTGGCCCATTGCGGCGTCGAGCGATCGCCTTGGGCCAGCTTTTGCGAAAGGACAACCGCCATCCAGAGTACCAGCGAGTTCGCCAGGAGCAGCAAAAGATAGAAAGGTATCTTGCCGAACACAGTGATGGGCGCCAGCAGGATCGCTGCAAATGGCGTGTAAAGAAAGTCGGGCGAGTCGTAGAGCGGTCCACCGGAGATCACAGTCTGACCGACCCTGAACCAGAGCGGGAAGTCTTTGGTCTTTCCGTCGCCTAAAACCTCCGGAAAGATGACATACAAGGTCATGACAACGCATATTCCAACGATCAACATGTCGCGGGGGCGTCGCAGATCGGGGGCGAGTATACGAAACGTCATTTGGTGGAGCTTTCCGCGCGAGGCTTGTCGGTCCATACCGAAAGGTTAGGGGAGTCTCAAGCGGAGAAGGATCGCATGATGAGTGGAGCCGACCGTCTGTCCGTATACCAGGGCGACATCACGACGCTCACCGTCGATGCTATTGTCAACGCCGCCAATTCCTCACTTCTCGGCGGGGGTGGCGTGGACGGGGCGATCCACCGCGCGGCGGGGCCGGAGCTGCTCGCCGAATGCCGCACGCTCGGGGGTTGCCCGACAGGCGAGGCGAGGATCACCGGCGGTTACGATCTTCCGGCGCGGTTCGTCATCCACACTGTCGGTCCGGTCTGGCGCGGTGGCGATAAGGGGGAGGCGGAACTGCTTGCCGCCTGCTATCGCAATTCGATTCAACTCGCTGCCGCAAATGACTGCACGACAATCGCTTTTCCGGCGATCTCGACCGGTGTCTACGGCTATCCGGCGGAGCCGGCGGCCCAGATCGCCGTGCGTACTGTTGCCGATGTGCTGGAGCATCACGTTTCCATCGAAAGCGTGACTTTTTGCTGTTTCAGCGCAGCCTCGGCCGATCTGCATCGCGCCGCGATCGCCCGGCTCTGACCGCAACCGGACGCCGACGGATGAATTTGCGGCTTTGCTACGCTCCGCCAGCACGATAAACCGGCTGCATGAAACCGCCTTTCTCGAAGTTGCTTATTGCCAATCGCGGCGAAATCGCCTGCCGGATCATTGCGACGGCGCGCCGGCTCGGCGTGAAGACGGTGGCGGTCTTCTCGGATGCGGATGCGCGTGCGCTGCATGTCGAATTGGCCGACGAAGCCGTACGGATCGGGCCGGCACCGGCAACCGAAAGCTATCTCGACGCGAATGCGATCATCGCGGCAGCGAAACGGACCGGCGCCGAGGCGATCCATCCGGGTTACGGCTTTCTTTCGGAAAACCCAGAGTTTGTGGAGGCGGTCGAGGCGGCTGGGCTCGTCTTCGTCGGACCTTCTGCGGATTCGATCCGCGCCATGGGCCTGAAGGACGCCGCCAAACGCCTGATGGAGAAAGCTGGCGTGCCGGTGGTGCCCGGTTATCACGGCGAAGCACAGGAGGTCGTCGTGCTGGCCGCGAAGGCCAACGAGATCGGCTATCCCGTGCTCATCAAGGCGCGTGCCGGTGGCGGCGGCAAGGGTATGCGCAAGGTCGACGATCAGAGGGCGTTCAAGGATGCGCTGGGGGCCGCGAAGCGGGAGGCGAAGTCCGCGTTCGGCGACGACCGCGTCCTGGTCGAGAAATACGTTGCCACCCCGCGCCATATCGAAGTGCAGGTCTTCGGCGACAGTCACGGCAATGTCGTCCATCTTTTCGAGCGCGACTGCTCGCTGCAGCGTCGCCACCAGAAAGTGATCGAGGAAGCGCCTGCGCCGGGCATGACCGATGACGTTCGGGCCGCGATGACCGAGGCGGCCGTCAAGGCAGCGCAGGCGATCAACTATTCGGGCGCTGGCACAATCGAGTTCATCGCCGACGGTTCGGGCCCGCTTCGGCCGGACGGCTTCTGGTTCATGGAAATGAACACGCGGCTGCAGGTCGAGCATCCGGTGACGGAAGCGATCACGGGGCAGGACCTCGTCGAATGGCAACTGCGCGTCGCAGCCGGTGAGACACTGCCGCTTTCCCAGGACGATATCGCGATCAGCGGACATGCATTCGAGGCGCGGCTTTACGCGGAAGACCCGGCGAACGGCTTCCTGCCGGCAACGGGGACGTTGCATCACCTGGCCTTCGACCAAAATGCGCGCAACGATGCCGGCGTGCGCTCCGGCGACGCGATCACGCCCTTCTACGATCCGATGATCGCCAAGGTGATCGCCCACGGCGAGACGCGGGACGAAGCCCTTTCGAAACTCGTTACGGCACTGCGCGGAACGCATGTGGCCGGAACGGTCACCAATGCGGCGTTTCTCGCGACGCTGGCCTCACATGAAGGCTTTGCGCGGGGCGAGGTGGATACGGGCCTGATCGACCGGGAAAGTTCTGCACTCATCGTGTCCGAACCGCTGACCGAGGCCGCGATCGCGCTGGCTGCGGTGACGGCGCTTGAGCTCGATCCGGCCGCGCGCCTTGCCGGTTGGCGCTTGTGGGGCGACGCATCGCACCCCGTTCGTTTCATGCATGGGGGCGAGGAACTGAAGCGCCGGCTTGTCCTTCCAGGCGACGGTTCGGTCGTGCTTGAGGGTGGCGCAGAGACGGTGCGGCTGCGTGGCATCGTGCGCGAAGGCACGACGGTTTCCGCGCGGACCGGGGCCACCGGAGCGATGATCGAGGCCAATATCGCGGTCTGGCGTGGGATCGAGGGCACGGCGATATCGATCCTGATGGACGGCGTGGCGCATGACCTGCTGATGCCCGACCCGCTTGCTGTCGCCGCGCATCACGGCGATCTTGGCGATGCGATACTCGCGCCGATGACGGGTATCGTGCGCGCGGTGACCGCGCGTGAAGGCGTCGCCGTGGACAAGGGCGACAAACTGGTCGTCTTGGAAGCGATGAAGATGGAGACAAGCCTGACCGCCCCGCGCGCCGGGCTGGTGGCGGAAATCTTCTGCGCCGAGGGCGAGACCGTGGATGGCGGTGCGGTTCTGCTGCGTTTCGAGGAGACTGGATCTTGATCCGTCTGCATCATTGCCATGAAACGCGGTCCATGCGGGTGCTGTGGCTGCTCAACGAACTCGGTTTGCCATTCGAGCTCGTCGTCCATTCCTTCGACAAGACATTGCGCAAGCCGGACTATCTGGCGGTGTCGCCTGCCGGGCGCGTTCCGGCGCTCGAAATCGACGGCGCCACCATGTTCGAGAGCGGCGCGATGATGGAATATCTGTGCGAGCGCTTTCCCGATGCCGGTCTGGGCCGAGCTCCGGGCGATTCCGAGCGCGCCGAGTGGCTGACATGGCTGCATTTCGCGGAGACGATTAGCCAGCATACCGCCGCGCTGACGCAGCAGCATGTCGCGCTTTACGAGGACAGCATGCGGTCTCCGATCGTGATGAAGCTGGAGGCGGCGCGACTGAAGAAGTGTTTCGCGGCGATCGGGGCGCGCCTGTCCGAACCCGGCGAGGGTCGGGAGTATCTGCTTTCCTCTGGTTTTTCCGCCGTGGACATCGCGGTTGGGCAAGCCGTCTTTATGGGGACGCATTACGCATCGCTGGACGATTTCCCGCATGTCGGAGACTGGTATAGCCGCATGACCGCGCGGCCGGCTTTCAAGGCGTCGCTTCCGAATGCTGGTGATCCGAAGCTGTTCGACCGCGACTTCTATCCCGTATGGGACGTGCCGGCGTGAGCCGCGTGCGTATCTACGAGGTCGGCCCGCGTGACGGGTTGCAGAACGAAAAGGCCGTGATCCCGACGGACAAGAAGATCGCGCTGATCGATCTCCTGTCCGACGCCGGGCTCGACAGGATCGAGGCGACGAGTTTCGTCTCGCCGAAATGGGTGCCTCAACTGGCCGACGCAGAGGCGGTTCTCGCCGGAATCAGGCGCAGGCCGGGTGTCACCTATGCGGCGCTGACGCCGAACCTCAGGGGATTCGAGCGTGCCGTCGCGGCGAAGGCGGACGAGGTGGCGATCTTCGGCGCGGCCTCGGAGACGTTCAGCCAGAAGAATATCAACTGTTCCATCGCCGAAAGCCTTGAACGGTTCATGCCGATCGTGAAGGCCGCCGAGCGCGCGGCCATTCCGGTGCGCGGCTATGTCTCCTGTGTTGTCGCTTGCCCCTATGAGGGCGCGATACTCCCGGAAGCGGTGCGCGACGTGGCGGCACGGCTGTCGGAAATGGGGTGCTACGAGATTTCACTTGGTGACACGATCGGCCACGGTACGCCAGACACGGTCGCGGCCATGCTCGAGGCGGTGCTGGAGGCTGTTCCGGCCGACCGTCTTGCCGGTCATTTCCACGATACCAACAACCGGGCGCTCGACAATGTACGGGCCAGCCTCGGTCTCGGGCTCAGGACCTTCGACAGCGCCGTTGGCGGACTCGGCGGGTGTCCCTACGCGCCGGGCGCCAAGGGCAATGTCTCGAGTTCCGCGCTTGTTAATATGCTCGCTTCGGATGGCTGGGAGACCGGAATCGACATGGACAAGCTGGCGGCGGCGGAGGCCTATCTCGCGAAAGAGATCGCCACTGTGCCGGCGGGAGAGTGACGGAATGGGATACGAGACGATCCGGGTGGAAACGGATGTGCGCGGCATTGCGACAGTTACGCTCGCCCGGCCGGACAAGCACAATGCGATGAATGCCCGGATGATCGCCGAGCTGACGAAGGCGGCGGTGGAGCTTGGCGGCGATGCTGCTATCCGCGCCATCATCCTTGGCGGCAAGGGGAAGACGTTCTGCGCCGGTGGTGATCTTGGCTGGATGCGCGAGCAGGCGGAGAAGGACCGCGCGGGCAAAATGGCGGAGGCGCGGGCGCTCGCAGGCATGCTCGGCGCATGGAACGCGCTGTCGAAGCCGGTCATCGCGCGCGTTCAGGGGGCTGCCTATGGCGGCGGCCTTGGGTTGATGGCCGTGTCGGATATCGTCGTTGCGGCGGGTAATGCGAAATTCGCGCTGACAGAAACGCGTCTTGGGTTGATCCCCGCGACGATCGGGCCCTTTGTGGTCTCCAGGCTCGGCCCGGCTTTCGCCCGGCAGGTGTTTTTTAGCTCCAAGCCCTTTGGGCCGGATTTCGGATTGCGCTGCGGGCTGGTGGCACGGGTCGCGCCGGATGAGGAACTGGACGCAGCCGTGGAGGAAGAGGTGGCGGCTTTCCTTTCTTGCGCGCCGGGCGCCGTCGCCGACGCCAAGGCGCTGGCACGCAATCTTGCCGGTCCTGATCCGGCGGAACAGGCGGAGATGACCGCAAACGCGCTGGCGGACCGCTGGGAAACCGGGGAAGCGCAGGCAGGGATTGCCGCGTTTTTTGCGAAGGAAACACCGCCCTGGCGAAAGGGCTAGGTCAGTCGGTCTCGATTTTCAGTTCCACGCGGTCGGCGGCGAAGCGCGTTTCCGAATACTGGATCGGGTTGCCGTCGGAATCGGCGTTGACGGCGCGGGTGACCAGGACGATGGCGCCGGCCGACAGGCGCAACAGGTCGATATCCTCGGCGGAGGCGTGCCGCGCTTCGATGACGGTCGATTTGCGCACATAGTCCTTCACGCCGCAGGCGGCGAGCGCCTTGGTGATGGAAGCATGCTCTTCGAAGGCCGTGTCGATTCCGGCGAACCGGTTGGCGTCGAACCATGAGGTGGCGCGTGAGACCGGCACGCCATCCGCCTCGCTGACCGTTTCGAGCCGAATGACCGGCGTATCCGGAGCGATATCGAGGTTTTCCGAAACCGTTTGCGATGCAGCGTCCTCGCCGCTTTGGAGCAGGCGCGTGCGCGTCGTTCCAGCCTGCGTTCCCAGACCGGCGGAAAAACGCGTGCGTTTGGCGATCGGATAGCTCAGCCGCTTGCGGCGGCGGATGAAGGTGCCGCGACCCTGCTCGGAGCGCAGCACGCCTTCCTGCTCGAGCGCGGCGATAGCGGCGCGCACCGTGTGGCGATTGACGCCGTAGCGCCCCGCCAGTTCCATTTCCGGGGGGAGGCGGTCGTTCTTGGCAGCGCCTCCGGTGGCGATATCGGAGCGGATCAGATCCGCGATCTGGCGCCAAAGGGCGACGCCGGATTTCCGTTCGAGCAGTGCACCTGTCAAATCCTGCAATCCTTTTCGCGCATCCTGTCACACTCTTGTCACCGCAGACGGCTAGGTGTCTAATATGTTTAGTTGTCTATATCAATAGACAAATATGAATGCGAAACCGGACCATGAATGCGATGACGGACAATTCGGTGGAGAACACCCGCGCGCAAAGGCTGTCCGCGTTGGCGCTGGCCGACGGGAAGGATTTGCTGGCGCTGTGGAACGGGCTCGGGATCGACCCGGCCTGCGAGATGGTGCGCGGCCCTGAAACCGGGCTGATCGCGCTGCGCGGGCGTATCGGCGGCGGCGGCTCTCCGTTCAATTTCGGCGAGGCGACTGCGACACGCGCCACTGTGCGCCTGGACAATGGTGCGGTCGGTCACGCCGTGACGCTGGGGCGCGACAGGCTCAAGGCCAAGCTGATCGCAATTCTCGACGCGCTGGCACAAGACAATGAAATGGCTTCGAAAATCGACCAGGAAATCATTGCGCCGCTGACCGCGGCGCTCGCTGAGCGGGATGCGAAGCGCAAGGCGGAGACGGCGGCGACGAAGGTCGATTTCTTCACCATGGTTCGCGGAGAAGACTGATGGCAACGGCACATATCGTCGAAGGCGGATTCGCCGATCCGGTTTTCGCGTCGCAATCGGTGTTTCGCGCCGTGATGGACGCGATGGCGCGGCCGGGCACGGTACACTCGATCGATGCCGGCATCAGCCCGCCGGCGCCGCTGAATGCTACCGCAGCGGCAGTTGCGCTAACACTGGCCGATGGCGACACGCCGGTCTGGCTTGAAGCGGAAATGGCGAAGAACGAAGCCGTTGCGGGCTGGCTCGCCTTCCATACAGGTGCGCCGCTCGCGCAGATGCCGTCCGATGCCGTTTTCGCGATTGCGTCCAACCCGGCACACCTGCCGCCGCTGACTGGCTTCGTGCTCGGTACGCAGGAGTATCCGGACCGTTCGACGACGGTAATCCTGCAGATGGCATCTTTGTCCGATGGTCCGGTGTTGAGGCTTTCCGGCCCGGGCATCAGGACGACGAACAGCATCGCGCCGCGTCCATTGCCGGGCCATTTCGAGATGCAGTGGCAGGCGATCAACGAACTCTACCCGCGTGGGCTCGATCTTGTTCTCGCCGCGCCAGATGCGATCGCCTGCCTGCCACGCACAACGCGGATCGGAAACGGGGAGGCCTAGCCATGTATGTCGCGGTCAAGGGCGGCGAGGCCGCCATTCGCAATGCGCACCGATTGCTTGCCGACCGGCGGCGCGGCGACCGTTCCCTGCCATCCGTGACGCTCGGCCAGATCGCCGAGCAGCTTGCGCTGGCCTGCGACCGGGTGATGGCCGAAGGTTCGGTTTACGACCGGGAGCTCGCTGCGTTGGCGATCAAGCAGGCGCGGGGCGACCTGATCGAGGCGATCTTCCTGCTGCGCGCCTATCGCACGACGCTGCCGCGTTTCGGATATTCCGAGCCGATCGATACCGGCGCGATGCAGGTCGAGCGGCGCGTCTCCGCGACCTACAAGGATTTGCCGGGTGGCCAGATGCTTGGGCCGACCTTCGACTACACGCACCGATTGCTCGATCCGTCCCTTGCCGGCGACGATGCGCCGGACGACCCGGAAGCGCGCGAGGGCGACGGCGTTCCGGCGATGCGGGTGTCCGACATCCTGGCACAGGAAGGGCTGATCGAAAGCGACGGCGAAACCGGTGGCGAGGAGATTGGCGACCTGACCCGCACGCCGATGGAATTTCCGATGGGCCGCGATACACGGCTGCAGGCGCTGGCGCGGGGCGACGAGGGGTTCCTGCTTGCGCTCGGCTACTCGACACAACGCGGCTATGCCCGCTCGCATCCTTTCGTCGGTGAAATCCGCATCGGCGAAGTAGATGTCGAATACAAGATGCCTGAACTGGGTTTGACGGTCTCGCTCGGGCGCATCCGCGTTACCGAGTGCCAGATGGTCAACCAGTTCAAGGGATCGGCCAAGGCGCCGCCGCAATTCACGCGCGGCTACGGGCTGGTCTTCGGACAGTCGGAGCGCAAGGCGATGGCGATGGCCCTGTGTGACCGGGCGCTTCGCGCCGATGAACTCGGCGAGGACAAGTTCGCGCCGGCGCAGGACGAGGAATTCGTGATCTCGCATTCCGACAATGTGCAGGCGACGGGGTTCGTCGAGCATCTGAAGCTGCCGCACTATGTCGATTTTCAGGCCGAACTGGATCTGGTGCGCCGCATGCGGGGCGAGCATTCGCGCAAACAGGGTGGAGACGAGGCCATGCCGGAGGCGGCGGAATGACATTCGAGACCGAAATCGATGACGGGTTGGCGAGTTACAATTTCGCCTATCTCGACGAGCAGACCAAGCGGATGATCCGGCGCGCGATCCTCAAGGGGATCGCCATTCCGGGTTACCAGGTACCGTTCGCATCGCGCGAGATGCCGATGCCCTACGGTTGGGGCACTGGCGGCGTGCAGGTGACTGCCTCTATCATCGGGCCGGACGATACGCTCAAGGTCATCGACCAGGGCGCGGACGATACCACCAATGCGGTGTCGATCCGCGCCTTTTTCGCCAAGGTCGCCGATGTCGAGACCACGACCCGGACCGGCGAGGCGACGATCATCCAGACGCGCCACCGGATCCCCGAGGAAAAGCTCACGGAAGGCCAGATCCTCGTCTACCAGGTGCCGATCCCCGAGCCGTTGCGGTTCCTCGAACCGCGCGAGACCGAAACGCGCAAGATGCACGCGCTTGCCGAATACGGGCTGATGCATGTGAAACTCTACGAGGATATCGCCCGTAACGGCCATATCGCCACCACCTATGCTTATCCGGTCAAGGTCGAGGGGCGATACGTGATGGATCCGTCGCCGACGCCGAAATTCGACAATCCGAAGATGCACATGTCGGATGCTCTGCAGTTGTTCGGGGCGGGGCGCGAGAAGCGCATCTATGCGGTGCCGCCGCACACGAATGTCGTCAGCCTCGATTTCGAGGACTATCCGTTCGAGATCCAGGCATTCGAGGAGCCGTGCGCGCTGTGCGGCGCGCAGGGCGTCTATCTCGACGAGGTGATCCTCGACGATCGAGGCGGGCGGATGTTCGTCTGTTCCGATACCGATTTTTGCGAAGAGCGCCGAGCCGAGGGCCATCGCGGCCATCTCTCCGGCGAAGCGATGGAGGCGGCGGAATGAGTGACGAACCGCTCCTGCGCGTCAGCGGGGTTTCGAAATTCTACGGCAGCCGGATCGGATGCCAGGATGTCAGCTTCGAATTGTGGCCGGGCGAAGTACTCGCCATCGTTGGCGAATCCGGCTCGGGCAAGACGACGCTGCTGAACTGCATCTCCACGCGCCTGATGCCGACCGCCGGCACCGTCAGCTATCGCATGCGCGACGGCCAGTTCCGCGATCTCTACCGTATGGGCGAGGCGGAACGGCGTTTCCTGATGCGCACCGACTGGGGTTTCGTGCACCAGAACCCGGCCGACGGATTGCGGATGAGCGTCTCGGCGGGCGCCAATGTTGGTGAGCGGCTGATGGCCGTCGGCGAGCGCCACTACGGCAACATCCGCGAGACGGCGGCCGACTGGCTCGGCCGCGTCGAGATTACCGAGGATCGCATCGACGACCAGCCGCGCTCCTTTTCGGGCGGCATGCGGCAGCGGCTGCAGATCGCGCGCAATCTCGTCACCGGGCCGCGTCTCGTCTTCATGGATGAGCCGACCGGCGGTCTCGACGTCTCGGTCCAGGCGCGCCTGCTCGACCTTCTGCGCGGCCTCGTCAACGATCTCGGCCTCGCGGTCGTTGTCGTCACCCACGATCTTGCCGTCGCCCGCCTGCTGTCGCATCGGATGATGGTGATGAAGGACGGGCAGGTGGTGGAGACCGGGCTGACCGACCGGGTGCTGGACGATCCGCGCGCGCCATACACGCAACTCCTCGTGTCCTCGATCCTGCAAGTCTGAGAAGGAGTGCAACGATGCCCACGCCTGTCGTCGTTTCCGATGTTTCCAAGAGCTTCGTCATGCATCTGCGCGGCGGGATCGTTATCCCGGTGGTCGAGCATGTCGATTTCTCGCTGAAGGCGGGTGCGTGCGCCGTGCTCGGCGGTCCGTCGGGCGCAGGGAAGAGCTCCATCCTGAAGATGCTCTATGGCAATTATGGCGTCGAGCGCGGTCAGATCCTGATCAAGCACGCCGGTGACTATGTCGATCTCGCCAGCGCCGACCCGCGAACGGTCCTGGCGGTGCGGCGCGACACGATCGGCTATGTCAGCCAGTTCCTGCGCGTCGTGCCGCGAGTTTCCGCACTCGACGTCGCGGCCGAGCCGCTGGTCCAGCGAGGCGCCGATCCTCAGGCGGCGCGCGACCGGGCGGCAGAGCTGTTTTCGCGGCTGAACCTGCCTGAAACGCTATGGGACTTGCCGCCAGCGACTTTCTCCGGCGGCGAGCAGCAGCGTGTGAACATCGCGCGCGGCTTCATCACGGATCACCCGGTTCTGCTTCTCGACGAGCCGACGGCTTCGCTCGATGCGAAAAACCGGCAGGTGGTGATCGACATGATCTCGGAGAAGAAGGCGGCGCATGTCGCGCTTCTCGGCATTTTCCACGATCAGGACGTGCGCGACGAGGTTGCCGACGCGGTCATCGACGTGACGCAATTCGCGGCGGCGAAGGCCGCGTGACCAGGCTCTCCGAAGAACCGCTGGTTCACCCGACCGCCGAGGTTACGGGCTCGGCGCTCGGTCGCTATACCGAAATCGCCGAACGTTGCCGCGTGCACGAGACGGCACTCGGCGACTATTCCTATATGATGCAGGACTGCAGCGCCTGGTGCGCACGGATCGGCAAATTCGCCAATATCGCATCGAATGTGCGTTTCAACGCGACAAACCATCCGACGTGGCGGCCGACGCTGCATCATTTCACCTATCGTGCGGGCGACTACTGGGCGGATGCCTCCAACGAGGAGCAGTTCTTCGAATGGCGACGCGAAAACATGGTGACCGTCGGCCACGACACATGGTTCGGCCATGGCTCGACCGTGCTTCCGGGTGTGACCATCGGCGACGGCGCGGCGATCGGGGCCGGGGCCGTCGTCTCGAAGGACGTGGCGCCCTACACGATCGTCGGCGGCGTGCCGGCAAGACCGATCCGCGAACGCTTTCCGAAAGCTATCGCCGAGAGGCTGCAGGCGCTGGCCTGGTGGGACTGGGAGCACGCGGCGCTGCGTGCTTCGCTGGACGATTTCCGGAGCCTCGATATCGAGGAATTTTTGGAAAAATACGAATCCGCCTGAATCATTTCCGCTGCGTAACTGCCTGAGCGTGCAGTTTTGTTGACAGTCGGATGACATCCGGTTGCGCCTGCGTGTGTCGATCTCCCGAAAAAGCCCGGAATGCCGCGAAAAAGGGCAGGGTGGATATTCGTCCACAAGGGACCATACAGTGTCACGGAATTGATATCGAACTGACATTTTGCGGTGATCCAAGCCGCTTAGACCCCCGGTTGGAACAGTCGGAACGCGGGGTTCGCCAGTGCTCGAAATCACGAATGTGACTCGCCGTTTCGGCGCCAATGCGGCCGTCAAGTCCGTCTCCCTGACGATCCCCTCCGGCCAGATGGTCGGCGTCATCGGAGCATCGGGCGCCGGCAAATCGACCCTTCTTCGTATGATCAACCGCCTGATCGACCCGTCCGAGGGCCGGATCGTTTTCGAGGGCTCGGAAGTATCGTCGATTTCGGGACAGACGCTGCGCAACTGGCAGCGCGACTGCGCGATGATCTTCCAGCAGTTCAACCTGGTGCCGCGGGTCGACGTGCTGACCAATGTGCTTCTTGGCCGGCTGAACCATCGCTCGACACTGTCGAGCATTCTGAACATGTTCACACGCGAGGAACGCGCCATGGCGATCGCCTCGCTGGAGCGCCTCGATATCGCGAAGACCGCCATGCAGCGGGCCGGCACGCTATCGGGTGGCCAGCAGCAGCGCGTCGCTATCGCGCGCGCGTTGATGCAGCAGCCGAAGGTGATCCTGGCAGACGAGCCGATCGCCTCGCTCGATCCGCGCAATGCGCAGATCGTGATGCAGTCGCTGCGCGACATCAACCAGAGCGACGGCATCACCGTCATCACCAATCTGCACACGCTCGACACCGCGCGCGCCTATTGCGAGCGCATCATCGGCATGTCGGGCGGCGAGGTCGTGTTCGACGGCACGCCGGACGACCTGACGGAGGCTGCAGCGCGGCGCATCTACGGCGCGGATGCGCTGGAGGAAGCGTTCTCCGAGGCCGTCACCTCAACCAGCTTCGGAGCGGGTCGCGAAAAGGTCGCGCCGAAACCCGAACCGGAAGTGGCCGCCGCACGGCCCTGACAGACAGAGAGAATTCCGCGCGATGTCGGTCGCGTTGCGCGGTGCGTTTTCAGAACGACCATCAATCGGGGGCTTGCCCCAAACAGGAGAGACGAAATGCTCAAGAAACTCCTTCTCGCAACCGCCGCTGTCGCCGCCATCGCGACCGGTTCCGTTTCCGCCCAGGCACAGGACGTGTTCCGTATCGGCATCCTCGGCGGTGAAAACGAAGCCGACCGCCTGCGCAACTTCCAGTGCATGGTCGACCAGCTTCCCGAGGCCATCGGCGTCAAGGAAGTCAAGCTGTTCCCGGCTGCCGACTATGACGGCACGATCCAGGGCCTTCTCGGCGGCACGCTCGACTATGCCGAGCTCGGTGCTTCGGGCTATGCCAAGGTCTATTTGACCGATCCGGAAGCCGTCGATCCGGTCCTGACCACCGTCCAGACCGACGGCGCGACCGGCTACTACTCGATCATGCTGGCCCGCAAGGACTCCGGCATCGAGACGATCGAGGACATGAAAGGCAAGAAGCTCGGCTTCGCCGATCCGGACTCCACCTCCGGCTACCTCGTGCCCTCCGTCGCGCTGCCGGCGCAGCTCGGCACCAAGGTCGAAGATTACTTCGCTGAAACCGGCTTCGGTGGCGGTCACGAGAACAACGTCCTCGAACTGCTCAAGGGCACCTTCGACGGCGCTGTCACCTGGTCTTCCGGCGTTGGCGATTATGCCGACGGCTACACTTCCGGCAACATCCGCAAGATGGTCGACAAGGGCCTTCTGGACATGAACGACGTTGTCGAAGTCTGGAAGTCTCCGCTGATCCCGAACGGCCCGATCGTCGTTTCGAACAAGCTCGACCAGGACGTCCGCGCCAAGTTCATCTCCTGGATGAAGGCGCTTCCGGAATCCGATCCGGCTTGTTTCTCCGCCATCCAGGGCGGCGACTACAAGGGCTTCGTCGACGTTGACCAGTCCTTCTATGAGACCATCATCGCCGCTCGCAAGGCGAAGATCGGCTCGTAAGGTCCACGACCTTCCCGATCGCCGCGGCTTCCGGGCCGCGGCGGCTTTTTCCTCTTTCGGATCTGATCGATGGCCGTGACAGATGCATCCGCGCATGGCGCCTATGTGAGCGGGGACGGGCGTTATGACGTCGAGCGTCACTGGCGCGACCTCAACGCCACCAGGCGACTCTACACCATCGGCGGACTTGTCGCTCTGGCGATCGCGCTGGTCGCGTCGCTGTGGTTCGCCAACGAGACCAATGCGGGCAAGTTTTTCGATCGCCTGCCGCATTTCTTCGATTTCGTCGGCGACCTGATCCCGCGTGACGTGTGGGAAGTCTGGCGCGCCCTGTTCGACCTGCCGAGCCCCTACGACACCGGCAGTCTGCAGTACAATTACCCGGTCGGCCGGGTCTACATCACCGAGAACCTCTACGTTCCGGAATATTTCTACAAGATGCTGGAAACGCTGAACATCGCGGTGTTCGCGACGTTGATCGGCTTCACGTTCGGCTTCATCTTCAGCTTCATCGCGGCGAAGAACCTGACGGGGTCGCGCTGGCTGCGCTTTGTTGTGCGCCGCCTCATGGAAATCCTGCGCGCCTTTCCCGAAATCGTCATTGCGGGCTTCTTCCTGGCGATTTTCTCGCTGGGGCCAATCCCGGCGATGATCGCGGTGGCGATCCATACGATCGGCGCGCTCGGCAAGATGTTCTTCGAGGTCGTCGAGAACGCCGACATGAAGCCCGACGAGGGCCTGCGCGCGGTGGGCGGAAACTGGTTCGAGCGCGTCTGGTTCGGCATCGTGCCGCAGGTCATGCCGAACTTCATCAGCTATTTCCTGCTCCGCCTCGAGATCAATGTGCGCGCCTCGACCATTCTCGGCGCGGTTGGCGCCGGCGGCATCGGCGAGGCGCTGAGGCTTTCGATCAGCCGCGGCCACGAGGCCAAGACGCTCGCCATCATCCTTCTCCTGTTCGTCACGATCATCTGCGTGGACCAGCTTTCGGCCTGGTTGCGCAAGAAGCTCGTCGGCAAGCAGGCCTTCGAATTCGGACGCTGACCATGACGACGCTGACCGCAGACCAGATCGAGGATATCGAACGGCGTCACCCGGACGCCTTCCGCCAGCCCTTCTTCAAGCGTTTCGCCTATCCGATCGCTGTCGTGGTGCTGGCGCTCTACACCGTCTATGCGTGGTGGTTCTTCTCCATCGGTTCGGTCATTTCGAACGGCAACTGGAACATCGCCGGCGCCTATCTGGCCGACTGGGTGTCCTACGAAGTGCGGCCGGATGTCGAATACAAGACCGGCGATATCGAGATCACCTATCCGCGTTTCTCGCCGCTCGGCGAGAATCCGGATCCGTCCTGGATCACGACCGAGCGCGGCCTCGTGACGGTTTCGGTCGAAGGGACCGACACCAGCGATTCGAAGCCCGCCAGCACCGGCGGGGCAGGGGTCGGCGGCAGTTTCATGTCTCCGTCCTCGGACGCCACCAATACCGGCGGCAGCGGTCTCATGAACAGTTTCATGTCGCCGAGTTCGGATGCATCCAGCATGGGCAGCAGCGCGGATGCGGGCGGCGGCACGAGCGTCGTGACCGAAACCCGCGAGGGCATCGCCGAAGCGACGGTGGAAATTTCCTCGACCGCGAAGGCTGAGATCACCGCGGACGAGATCCGGCTGACGCGCGCCGGCGAGACGGTGGTCCTGACGATCGACCGCAAGAACGAGAAGGTGTTCCCGGTCGGCGATCTGCCCTCCTGGGCCTTGCAGAAGGGCGAGGGCGAGAAGGTCATCGCCTATTTCGGTTTTGCCGGCCGCGCGGAAGTGCGCTGGTACGAGGTCAAGGTGAACCGGCGGTTCCTCGGCTGGGAGAATTTCTGGTTCGACACGCGGTCGCCCTATTGGGGCAAGACCTTTCCCGAGGTGATGGCGCTGGCCTTTTCCGGCGAGCGCATCGATCCGGACCGGTCCAATCTCGCGGTGATGTGGGACAATATCGTCAACAATGCCGAGTGGCAGCATGGCGATGTCTGGATCAAGCTGCTGCAGACCATCGTCATGGCGTTTGTCGGCACGCTGTTTGCCGTGACGATCGCCTTTCCGCTGTCCTTCATGGCGGCGCGCAACATCACGCCGAACCGCTTCGTCAACCAGATCCTGAAGCGGTTCTTCGATTTCCTGCGCTCCGTCGACATGCTGATCTGGGCGCTGTTCTTCACGCGCGCGTTCGGGCCGGGGCCGCTGGCCGGCATCTCGGCGATCTTCTTCACCGACACCGGCACGTTCGGTAAGCTCTATTCCGAGGCGCTGGAGAATATCGACGACAAGCAACGCGAAGGCGTGCGGTCGGTTGGAGCGTCGCCAGCGGCCGTTCAGCGCTTCGGCGTCGTGCCGCAGGTGTTGCCGGTTTTCATTTCGCAGGCGCTCTATTTCTGGGAATCCAACACGCGCTCGGCGACCATCATCGGCGCGGTCGGGGCCGGCGGTATCGGCCTTAAACTGTGGGAAGCGATGCGCACCAATGCGGACTGGGAAAATGTCGCCTATATGGTGATACTCATCCTCATTGTCGTCTTTGTTTTCGACAATATCTCGAATGCGCTTCGCTCGCGGCTGGTTGAGCCGGCGTCCAAGGAATGACGATGTCCACCGGAAAGCTTTTTTGATGAACGAGATACGCGGCGCGTCGGCCTTCGCCGGCGCGGGGACCGAAGAGATTTTCACCAATGCGCATGTCATCCTCGCGGACGAGGTGATCGACGGAACGGTGGTCGTGCGCGACGGCCGGATCGCCGATATCCAGCCGGGCCGCTCCAGCGTGCCGGCGCACGATCTGGAGGGCGACTACCTGACGCCTGGTCTTGTCGAACTGCACACCGATCACCTCGAAACACACTACAGCCCGCGTCCCGGCGTGGCGTGGAGCCTGATGGCGTCCGTTCAGGCCTATGACGCCCAAATCGCGACATCCGGCATCACCACCGTCTTCGATTGCTTCCGGATGGGCAGCGACGAGGACAATGGCTACGAGAAGGGCGAAATGCGCCGGCTGGCCGACGCGCTCAAGGCGGGGCAGGCGGCGGGACGGCTGCGCGCCGAACACCGCATCCACCTGCGCTGCGAGGTTTCCGCGCATAATGTGATCGACGAACTGGATGAATTCCGCGATGAGGATCTCGTCGGACTGGCTTCGCTTATGGACCATGCGCCCGGCCAGCGGCAGTTCCAGACGATGGACAAATACATCCTCTACTACAAGAAAAAGCGCGGTCTGACCGACGCCGAGTTCGAGGATTTCATCAAGCGGCGGCAGGCGGAATCCGCGCGCTATTCGGACAAGCACCGCGACGAGATTGCGGAGCATTGTCACGCGATGGGAATCACCGTCGCCTCGCATGACGATGCGACATTGGAGCATGTCGATGACGCCATCCGGCTCGGCGTGAAGCTCGCTGAATTTCCGACCTCCATCGAAGCGGCGAAGGCGTCGCACGAGGCCGGCATGAGCGTCCTCATGGGCGCGCCGAACATCGTGCGCGGCGGTTCGCATTCGGGCAATGTCGCCGCGATCGACCTGGCGCGCCACGGAATCCTCGACGTCCTGTCCTCGGACTACATTCCATTCAGCCTGTTGCACTCCGTCTTCGTGATCGCGCGCGATGTCGATACGCTCGGGTTGCCGCAGGCGCTGCGCATGGTCACCAAGACACCGGCCGAGACTGTTGGATTGACCGACCGCGGCGAGATCGCCATCGACAAGCGTGCCGATCTCGTCCGGGTCCATCACGATCCGGAACACCCGGAAGATGTCCCGGTCGTGCGCGGCGTTTGGCGAGACGGCAAAAGGGTCGCCTGACGGCAGGGAGGGGCGATGTTTGCGGGGCAGGGCTGTTTCATTGCCATTGTCGGCCCGAGCGGGGCCGGCAAGGACACGCTGATTTCATGGCTTAAGCCGCGGCTGGAGCCCATCAATGAAATTCTGTTCGCGCGCAGGGCCGTCACACGCGATGCGGATGGTTCGACAGAAGTTCACGACTCGCTCGACCGAGTGACATTCGCTGCGCGGGAGGACGCGGGGGCGTTCGCCGTCACATGGGAAGCGCATGGCCTGCGCTACGGTATTCCGGCGGCAACCCTTCGTCATGTCGAGAAGGGCGGGATCGTAATCGGCAACGGGTCGAGACGGGCGCTCGACGACATAGAGCGCGCATACTCGAACCTGCTCGTGGTCAACGTGACCGTGGATCGGCATGTGCTGGCCGAGCGGCTTGCCGGACGCGGTCGCGAGACGGCCGAGGAAATTGAAAAACGTCTTGCACGCAGCGCAGAGAAGCTGCCGGAAATCGGCCACGTGGTCGAGATCGACAATTCCGGTGAAATCGAAATGGCGGGACGGGCCTTCCTGTCGCTCTTGAAAGAGCGCTTCGATATCGGCGAGATGGCTGTCATCGGCGCCTGACGCCGGTTTGCGGTGCTGTCAGTCCTCGAAGGGCAAGCCGATATATTCGTATGCGAGCGCCTGTTGCACTTCCTCGGATGCCAGCAGCAGGTCGTAATCGTTCTGGCGGATCTTCTGGTCGAAGGGGTCCTCGTCCGGAAAGACGTGGAGGAGTTTCGTCAGTTTCCAGGAGATGTTTTCGGCAGCCCAGATACGACGCAACGCCATCTCCGAATAGCAGTCGAGATAGTGATCGCTACCCTCATCGTAGTGGGTGATCAGCGCGCGGCTCAGATAGAAGACGTCCGAGAAGGCGAGATTGAGCCCCTTGGCGCCGGTTGGCGGCACGATATGGGCGGCGTCGCCAGCCAGGAACAATTTGCCCCAGCGCATCGGTTCGGAAACGAAGGACCGAAGCGGCGCGATCGATTTTTCGATCGACGGTCCGGTCTGGACCTGACGCGCCATATCTTCCGGCACACGACCGAGGAACGCGTCCCAGAACCGGTCGTCGGACCATTCCTCGACCTTGTCTGCGGCGGGGACCTGTACATAGTAGCGGCTGAGCATCGGATTGCGGCGCGACGCCATGGCGAAACCGTCCGCGTGATAGGCGTAGACGAGTTCCTTCAGCGGTGGGCGCTCGACCATGATGCCGAGCCAGCCGAACGGGTAGATGCGCTCGTATTCCCGGCGGATATCGGCCGGGATCGCCATCCGGCTCGGTCCGTGGAACCCGTCGCAGCCAATGACGAAATCGCAGTCGATCCGGTGGGTGATGGCGTCCTTTTCATAGGTTACGGAGGGCGATCCGGTGATGTCGTGCAGCGTCGTGTTCGCGGCTTCGAAGACGATCGCCGCGCCATCGCGCTCCCGTGCGGCATAGAGATCCTCGGTGATCTGGGTCTGGCCCCAGATCATCATCCGCTTTCCGGTCCAGCGCATCGTGTCGATGAAGAAATCGTCCTTGCCCTGCCAGACGATACGCGTGCCGTCCTTCGGCATGCCGTCGCGGTCCATGCGCTCGGAGAGGCCGTATTGGCGCAGCAGTTCAACGGTGCCGTGTTCGAGCACGCCGGCGCGGATGCGGCCGAGCACATGCTTTTTGGTCTGCCTTTCGACGATGACGCTGTCGATCCCCGCCGCATGCAGGACATGGGAGAGGAAAAGGCCGGCCGGGCCGCCGCCGATAATGCAGATCTGGGTACGCATATCCGTTCCGTGAAAGAGGTCGGGCTAAACTGCTAGCGCGAGGCTCCGGGGAGTTCAATCGCGACGGGCCAGCGGCATCACTGTGGAAATTCGCCCACTGGCCCGTCCTTAACCGCCTGCATCGAGACATATGTCGAGGTGTTGGAGACATGCGGCAGGGCGGAAATCGTTTCGCCCAGAACGCGGCGATAGGCGGTAATGTCGCGTGTACGCACCTTCAACAGGAAGTCGAACGGGCCGGCAATCATGTGGCATTGCTCGACTTCCGGGATTTGCTTGACCGTGGCGTTGAAGGCGGCGAGCGCCTTTTCCGTCGTGTCGGACAGTTTGACCTCGGTGAACGCGACATGCTCGCGACCGATCTTCGCCATGTCGAGGACGGCGCGGAATCCGAGAATGTATCCCTCGTCGATCAGGCGCTTGAGGCGGACCTGGCAGGGGCTTTTCGAAAGACCGACGCGCCGCGACAATTCGGTGACCGGCAGGCGGCCTTCCGCCTCCAGAACCGCGATGATGCGCCTGTCGTAGCGGTCCAGTTGATCTTCGGGGTGGCCTGATTCTTTCATTTTGCCCTCAGATGAAGAAAATTTCGGGATACTTGCCCGATATTTCTCAAATCTGGGGAAAAATGCCTTCGCGGTCAATGATAGCATGGCCTGACAGCGTTTCGTGCCGGAGGTCCTGATGCCAAACGAAGCCCTTCACTCCATCCGCAAGACCATGCGCGCGGCGCATTGCGCCGACGAGGCCGGCCTTATCGAGGGTCTGATCACTCGCGCTGCGCCCGACACGTCGTCACGCAAGAAGGCTGTTTCGCGCGCAGCGAAGCTGGTCGAGGCGATCCGCTCGGAGGATCGGCCCGGCCTCATGGAAGTGTTCCTGGCCGAATACGGGCTGTCGACGGAGGAAGGCATCGCGCTGATGTGTCTTGCCGAAGCGCTGTTGCGTGTGCCCGACGCGGCGACCATCGACGACCTGATCGAGGACAAGATCGCGCCGTCGCAATGGGGCCGGCATCTCGGCCACTCGAACTCGTCGCTCGTCAACGCCTCGACATGGGCCCTGATGCTGACCGGCAAGGTGCTCGACGGTGATCGCAAGCAGCAAGGCATGGCCGGGCTCTTGCGGGGCGCCGTGAAAAGGCTCGGGGAGCCTGTCATCCGGACGGCGGTGCGTCAGGCGATGCGCGAACTCGGCAGCCAGTTCGTTCTCGGCGAAACGATCCAGGCAGCCATGCAGCGCGGCGCGGCGATGGAGGCGAAGGGCTACAGCTATTCCTACGACATGCTAGGCGAGGCAGCACTGACGGCTGGCGACGCCGAGGACTATTTCGAGGCCTATTCCGGCGCGATCCGGGCGATCGCAGCGCGCTGCGTTCACGACGACATCAGGCGCAATCCCGGAATTTCGGTGAAGCTGTCGGCGCTTCATCCGCGCTACGAGCTCGGGCAGGAGGCGCGCGCGATGGAGGAACTCGCGCCGCGTGTCGCCGATCTCGCCGCGATGGCCGCGAAGGCGGGGATGGGGTTCAACATCGATGCGGAGGAGGCAGACAGGCTGGACCTGTCGCTCGACGTGATCGAGAAAGTTCTGGCTGACGAGCGACTCGCGGGCTGGGACGGGTTCGGCGTGGTCGTGCAGGCCTATGGAAAGCGCGCGCCGGCGGTGCTCGACTGGCTGTATGCGCTGGGCGAAAAGCTCGACAGGAAGATCATGGTGCGGCTCGTCAAGGGCGCCTATTGGGATACCGAAATCAAGCGCGCCCAGATCGACGGTGTCGCCGATTTCCCGGTCTTCACCCGCAAGGCGGCGAGTGATGTGTCCTATATCTGCTGCGCGAAGAAGCTGCTCGACATGTCAGACCGGATCTATCCGCAATTCGCGACGCATAATGCGCACAGCGTGGCGGCGATCCTGGAGATGGCCGGGGACAGGGACAGTTTCGAGTTCCAGCGCCTGCACGGCATGGGCGAGGCGCTGCACCGTATCGTGCTCAATGGCGAGAAGACGAAGTGCCGGATCTATGCGCCGGTCGGCGCGCACCGCGACCTGCTTGCCTATCTCGTGCGCCGGCTGCTGGAAAACGGCGCAAATTCGTCCTTCGTCAACCAGATCGTCGACGTGGACGTGCCGGTCGCGGAGATCGTTGCCGATCCATTTGCCGAATGGGCCGAGGATCCGACGTCCAATCCGCGAATTCGAAAGCCGGCGGCGGTGTTCGAGCCGGTGCGCGGGAATTCCAAAGGGTTCGACCTGCGCAATCGCGACGATCTCGAAACAATCGAGGCGGCGCGATCACCGTTCCGCACCGAGCGCTTCGAGGCCGGCCCGATGCTCTCCGGCGGACGCGGCAAGGGCGATACACGCGAGGTTTTCAATCCGGCAGATCCGGGCGACGTCGTCGGGACGGTCGCGGATGCCGAACTGAAAGACGTGCGAAATGCGCTGGACCGCGCGCGCGACTGGTCGGACTGCCAGGCGGAAAAGCGGGCGCAGACATTGCGCCGTGTCGCCGACCTCTATGAAGAGAATTTCGGGCCGCTCTTCGCGCTTCTGGCGCGCGAGGCCGGCAAGACGCAACTCGATGCCGTGGGAGAGTTGCGCGAGGCGGCGGATTTCCTGAGATACTACGCGAACCAGACAGAGGGGCTCGGAGACGCGCAACCGCGCGGGCTTTTCGCGTGTATATCGCCATGGAATTTCCCGCTGGCGATTTTCACAGGCCAGATCGCAGCCGCGCTGGCCGCCGGAAACGGCGTGCTGGCGAAACCGGCCGAACAGACACCGCTTGTCGCGGCGCGCGCCGTCCAGCTGATGCACGACGCCGGGGTACCGCGCGATGTCCTGCAATTGCTGCCGGGCGATGGCGCTGTCGTCGGCGCGGCTCTGACCTCCGATCCGCGCATTGGCGGGGTTTGCTTCACTGGCTCGACGGAGACTGCGCAGGCGATCAACCGGTCCATGGCGCAGCATCTCGCACCCGACGCGCCATTGATCGCTGAGACCGGCGGGCTCAACGCGATGATCGTCGATTCCACCGCTCTGCCAGAACAGGCGGTGCGCGACATCGTTGCGTCGGCGTTCCAGTCGGCTGGGCAGCGCTGTTCGGCGCTTCGGGTCCTCTACGTCCAGGAGGACGTAGCCGAGAGCATGCTGGAAATGCTGTTCGGCGCGATGGACGAGTTGAAGCCGGGCAATCCGTGGTCGCTGTCGACCGATACCGGCCCCGTGATCGACGAGGAGGCGAAACAGGGGATCGTCGCGCATATCGAAAAGGCACGTAACGAGAATCGCTTGCTCAAGGAACTTGAGATGCCGGACGAGGGCACATTCGTCGCACCGACGGTCATTCGCGTCGACGGGATCGGTGACCTGGAGCGAGAGATCTTTGGTCCTGTCCTGCACGTCGCAACCTTCCGGGCTGCGGAAATCGACCGCGTGATCGGCGACATCAATGCCACCGGATATGGCCTGACTTTTGGGCTACACAGCCGCATCGACGACCGGGTCGAGCATCTGACCTCCCGCGTCAAGGCCGGTAATCTGTACGTCAACCGCAACCAGATCGGCGCTGTCGTTGCGTCGCAACCTTTCGGGGGCGAGGGGCTTTCGGGTACCGGTCCGAAGGCGGGCGGGCCGCATTACCTCTCGCGCTTCGTGCAGGCAGAGGCGCGTACCGGCACGCCGACCAGGGCAACGCCGGCCGATCCGCTAGCCGTTCAAAGTCGGCTCGATCAGTTGAAACCGGCCCGGGAGGCGGCGCTTATGACGGTCGCCATGCCGGGTGTAACCGGTGAGTCCAATCGCCTGTCGACCTATGCGCGCGGCACGGTGTTGTGTCTCGGGCCAGACCCGACCGACGCGGAACGGCAGGCTGAAGATGCGCGTGCAAAGGGCTGCGTGGCGCTGATCGTGACGGCTGACGCAAGCGGTGGAGACGCGATCCCGTTCTTCCTCGACCGCGAGGATCTGGCGACACTGACTGGTTTCGATGCCGTGATGCTGTGGAGCGACCCGGCGGACACCCGTGCCGCGCGCATGGCGCTGGCGAAGCGTATGGGGCCGCTTATACCGCTGGTCACCGAACCGGACTCGTCGGAGCGCCTCATCATAGAACGTCACGTCTGCATCGACACGACCGCCGCCGGTGGCAATGCGGCACTGCTGGCCGCGAATGCTTGAGGCGTAACGCGGCAGAAGTTGCGGTGCACAAACCTGAAAACGCGGCGGTTGCGGCGTTTTGCGGGTCTCAGGAGCTGCCTGTCAGCGCAGTATTGACCGCTCGGGCGATCACGCGTTCTTCGTCTGTGGGAATGACCATGACGCGGGTTCGACCGGTCCCCAGCTCCATTGCGTTGTCCGCGTTTTTCGCCTTGTTGATCTCGATGCCAAGCCAGTCCATGTTCTCGCAAACCTTGCGGCGAACATGGGCCGAGTTTTCGCCTATTCCGCCGGTGAAGACGAGGGCGTCGAGCCCGCCGAGCACAGCGGCGAGGCCGCCAAGTTCCCGGCGGATTCCGGCGACGAAATATTCGATGGCCTGCTGTGCTTCGGGCGCGCTGGACGCTTCGAGGTCACGCATGTCGTGAGTGAGGCCGGACAGGCCTTTCAGACCGCTCTTCCTGTAAAGCAGGTCGGTGAGCGCGTCCGGCGTCATCTTTTCGTGTTCGAGCATGTAGAGCAGGACGCCCGGATCGATCTGGCCGCAGCGCGTTCCCATCGGCAGGCCGTCGAGCGTGGTGAAGCCCATGGTGGAAGTCACGCTGGCGCCGCCGCGCAGGGCGCACATCGATGCGCCGTTTCCGAGGTGAGCGATGACGACGCGTGCGTCGCGAAGCTCGGGCGCGACGCGGGCAACTTCGCTTGAAACGTAATCGTAGGACAGGCCATGGAAGCCGTAGCGGCGAACGCCGCGATCATACCATTCGCGAGGCAGGCCGAAGGTGTCATGCACCCACGGATGCGCCCGGTGAAAAGCCGTGTCGAAACAGGCGATCTGCACGGCGTCCGGAAAAGCGTCGACGGCGGCATGGACCGCGGCGAGGTTGTGCGGCTGATGCAGCGGGGCGAGGGGTTCCAGGTCGGTCAGCGCCGCAATTGTCGCTTCGTCCAGCCGGGCAGGCTCGGTGAAATCGGTGCCGCCGTGGACGATGCGGTGGCCGACGCCTGCGACACCGCCATCCAACCCGTCATCGGCATGGTCGAGGATCGCCGCGAGCGCCCGCTTGTGATCGGCGTTTCCGATCTCGTAGCGGTGCTTGTCTCGGCCGTCGGCTTCGATGCTCAATCGGGCGTCGCCACCGATATTCTCGACCTGGCCGCGCATCTTCTCGACAGGGTCCGCGCCGGGCGCATAAATCGAGAACTTGATGGAGGAGGAACCGGCGTTGATCGTGAGTATCGCGCCGGTCACGGCTTCTTTCTCCACTCATGAAAAAGCGCGGCGACGGCGCAGGAGGCGAGCCGTGCCTTGTCGTCATCGGCGCGGCTGGTCAGGATGATCGGGCAAAGTGCGCCCATCACCACGCCGGCGGCCTCGGCATGGGCGACGAAGGTCAGTTCCTTCGCCAGCATGTTGCCGGCTTCCATGTTCGGCACGACGAGGATGTCGGCATGACCGGCCACAAGCGACTTGATGCCCTTGGTTCTGGCGGCCTCGACATCGACGGCGTTGTCCATGGCGAGCGGCCCGTCGACGATGCCGCCCTTGATCTGGCCGCGCTCGGCCATCTTGGAGAGGACGGCGGCGTCGATGGTCGACGGGATCTTTGGGTTTACGGTTTCAACGGCCGATAGAACGCCGACCTTGGGCTCCTCAATGCCGAGGGATCGCGCCAAGTCGATGGCGTTCTGGGTGATGTCGACCTTTTCTTCGAGACTCGGCGCGATGTTGATCGCCGCATCGGTTACCATCAGGAGTTGGTCGAGGCCTGGCACATCCATGACGAAGACATGGCTGAGGCGCCGCGCCGTGCGCAGGCCGCCGTCCTTCTTGATGACGTGGCGCAGCAATTGCTCGGTGTGAAGATGGCCCTTCATGACCGCCTTGGCGCGGCCCTCGTGAACGAGATGAACGGCCAGCGCGGCGGCGCGATCATGATCGGGCTCATCGATCAGCTCGATGCCCGTCAGATCGGCGTCCAGTTTCTTCGCAACTTGTGTGATCTTATCGCGGTCGCCGATCAGGATCGGATGTATCAGCGTGTGTTCGGCGGCAAGCAGCGCGCCAGACAGGGCCTGCTCTTCCTCCGGTGCGACAACGGCGGTCGGAATCGCCTCCAGTGGTTCCGAAAGGTCGAGAAGCCTGTCGAAATGGACATGGCGACGGATCGTCAGGCCGGGAAGATCCTCGTCGTTGAAGGTGACCTGCTTGTCGGGTGCGATGACCTCGGCCTCGCCCTCGACGATTCGGCGGCCGTCCGGGCCCTCGACCCATGTGTCGAAACAGGCGATCCGGTCTGGCCGAAGCTCGGTGATACGAACTCTGATAGTCAGTTCCTCGCCGGCCTCCGCGCGGCCGAGGAAGCGCAGGGTCTGCTGCTTGTAGAGCGAGCCGGGGCCGGGGAGGAAATTGCCCAGCACGGCGGAAAACAGCGAGGCCACCCACATGGACGGCGCCTTGGGTTCATCCTCCAGCCCGTCGCCCGTGTGGTCCTCGTGCGGGAGGTGCACCGGATTGTGGTTGCCCGAGGAGTTGGCGAAGATGAAGAAGTCCTCGGCGCGGCAAAGGCGCTTGATCTCGGCCTCCATGCCGACGGAAAGCTGGTCATGCGTCTTGTTGGTATAGATCGTCATTGGATTCGACTCGGAAAATTCGACGTATCGGGGAATGTCGGCGACCTTCGCCCGCTTCGCCGATTCAGGCAAGGCTTGCGCAGAGTTTCGCCTGTGCGGACAGGCCGCTCGCGCGAAAGTCGCATCTAGGTGTGACAGGTGTTTTACGTCGCGATTTTCAAATTTGACCTTTTGATAAAATTCGGTCATCTTTTTTTCGATGACGTCGCCTGGTGGGCGGCGGGGCAACGCGATGTGGAGGGAGTGCCGCATGAATGCCGATCAACAGGCCCGTGACGTAAAGGCCGGTCGTCTCGATCCGGACGCCTATTCCGATCTCTTTTCGGATCTGCATCCGCCGCTCGACGGGCACGAAGCGCATGTCGAGGCCGACCGGTGCTATTTCTGTTACGACGCGCCCTGCATGGAGGCGTGTCCGACATCGATCGACATACCGATGTTCATTCGCGAGATATCGACGGGCAATCCGCTTGGCGCGGCGAAGACGATCTTCGAGCAGAACATCTTCGGCGGCATGTGCGCCCGCGTCTGTCCGACGGAGACGCTCTGCGAGGAAGTCTGCGTACGCGAGACGGCGGAAGGCAAGCCGGTGAAGATCGGCCTGCTGCAGCGCTTCGCGACCGATACGGCCATGGCGGCGGAGAAGCAGTTCTTCACCCGCGCGCCTTCGACCGGTAAGCGCGTCGCGGTGGTCGGGGCCGGGCCGGCGGGGCTTGCCTGCGCGCATCGCATGGCGGTGAAGGGGCATGATGTCGACGTTTACGAGGCGCACCCCAAGGCGGGCGGCCTGAACGAATACGGCATCGCCAGCTACAAGACGCCGGACGGCTTCGCACAGGCGGAAGTCGATTACATTACCGCCATTGGCGGCATCACGATGCACTACGAAAAGGCGCTCGGCGCGGAGATTTCGCTGTCGCAGCTTTCCGCCGACTATGACGCGGTCTTCCTCGGCATGGGGCTCGCGGGCGTCAATGCGCTTTCCATCGATGGCGCCGAAGCGGATGGCAGTCTCGACGCGGTCTCGTGGATCGGCGATTTGCGCCAGGCGTCCGACGTCTCCACCGTTCCGGTCGGTCGCCGTGTGGTCGTCATTGGCGGCGGCATGACTGCGGTCGATGCCGCCGTGCAGGCCAAGGCATTGGGCGCGGACGAGGTGACGATCTGCTATCGCGGCCCGAAAGAGCGCATGAAGGCGTCGGAATACGAGCAGGAAATCGCCAAGGTGCGCGGCGTCTCGATCCGTTACGGGATGACTCCGAAATCGATGATCGTCGAGGGTGGCGCGGTTGCGGGCATGACCTTCGACCGGGGCGGCGAAACCGTCATCATCGCATGCGACGAGGTGATGAAGGCGATCGGCCAGGCTTTCGTACCGGACTGCCTCAATGGCTCCGGCGAAACGATCGCGCTCGATGGCGGGCGCATCGCGGTCGATGAAGAGGGCCGGACGTCCATGGCGAAGGTCTGGGCAGGCGGCGACTGCGTCAATGCCGGCGACGATCTCACTGTGACCGCCGTGTCGCAGGGCCGTGATGCGGCCGAGAGCATTCACAGTGCATTGAGCGCCTGACAGGAGGACGCGACATGGCAGACCTTTCGACGAATTTCCTTGGCATCAAGTCGCCGAACCCGTTCTGGCTGGCCTCCGCGCCGCCGACCGACAAGCAGTACAATGTCGAGCGTGCCTTCGAGGCGGGCTGGGGTGGCGTAGTCTGGAAGACGCTGGGCGAGGCGGGTCCGCCCGTCGTCAATGTCAACGGGCCGCGCTACGGCGCGATCTGGGGCGCGGACCGCCGGCTGCTCGGGCTCAACAATATCGAGTTGATCACCGACCGCGACCTTGAGATCAATCTCGAGGAGATCAAGGCGACCAAGAAGAACTGGCCCGACCGGGCGGTCGTCGTCTCGCTGATGGTGCCTTGCGAAGAAGAACCGTGGAAGAAGATCCTCGGCCGCGTCGCTGAGACGGGCGCCGACGGGGTGGAGCTGAATTTCGGCTGTCCGCACGGCATGAGCGAGCGGGGCATGGGTGCGGCTGTTGGCCAGGTGCCGGAATATATCCAGATGGTCGCCGAATGGTGCAAGCAGCACACGGACATGCCGGTGATCGTGAAGCTGACGCCGAACATCACCGACATCCGCCGTCCCGCGGAAGCGGCCATGCGCGGTGGTGCCGATGCCGTCAGTCTGATCAACACAATCAACTCGATCACCGCGGTCGATCTCGACAGCTTCGCGCCCGAGCCGACCATCGACGGCAAGGGATCGCATGGCGGCTATTGCGGGCCGGCGGTCAAGCCGATTGCCCTGTCCATGGTGTCCGAGATTGCGCGCAATCCGGAGACGCACGGACTACCGATTTCCGGCATCGGTGGCGTGACGACATGGCGCGACGCCGCGGAATTCATCGCGCTCGGCTGCGGCACCGTGCAGGTCTGCACCGCGGCGATGACATATGGATTCAAGGTCGTGCAGGAAATGATTGCAGGCCTTGAGAATTACATGGATGAGAAGGGCTTCGAGACGATCGAGGATTTCCGTGGCAAGGCGGCCCCGAACGTCACCGATTGGCAGTATCTCAACCTGAACTACGTCACCAAGGCGAAGATCGACCAGGAGGCCTGCATCAAGTGCGGCCGCTGCCACATCGCCTGCGAGGACACGTCGCACCAGGCGATCACCAACATGGTGGACGGCAAGCGCCACTTCGAGGTGATCGAAGAGGAGTGTGTCGGCTGCAACCTGTGCGTCAATGTCTGCCCGGTCGAGGGCTGCATCTCCATGGAGCCGATTTCCGGCGTCGATCCGCGCACCAAGAAGCCGGTCGATCCGGACTATGCCAACTGGACGACGCACCCGAACAATCCGGCCGTCTGGGCGAAGGAAGCCGCTGAATAGCGACGCCACATTGGGCGCAGTATTTCCGGCCCGGCCTTGACGGGCCGGCCGGAAACGTCCCAATTTCGCTGCATGGCTTACAAACTCTACTACTGGCCCGGATTGCCGGGGCGAGGGGAATTCGTCCGTCTCGCATTGGAATATGCCGGCGCCGATTATGAGGATCACGGCGGCTTCGGCGAGGATCGGGACATCGCGACTCCGTCGTTTGCGCCGCCCTATTTGCGCGACGGCGATCTCGTTATCGGCCAGGCGGCGCTGATCCTGCATCACCTCGGACCGAAACTGGGGCTTGCGCCGCAGGACGAGGCCGAAAGGCTGTGGCTTCACCAGATACAGCTGACCATCATGGATTTCGTCAACGAGGTTCACGACACGCATCACCCGGTCGGTTCGGGTCTTTATTACGAGGACCAGAAGCCGGAGGCGCTGCGCCGCGCCGAGCATTTTCGGACGGAGCGCATACCGAAATTCCTCGGCTGGTTCGAAACCGTGGTCCGGCGCAATCCGCACGGGCAGGATCACATGGTCGGCGACGCCGTCACCTATGCCGACCTGTCGCTCTTCCACATCTTCGCCGGACTGGATTACGCCTTCCCGAAGGCCATGGCGCGGCGTATCGGCGACTATCCGCATATCGCCGCGATCGCGAAGGCCGTGGGGCAAATGCCCGAACTATCCGGCTATCTGGCGAGCGACCGCCGTCAGGCCTTCAACGAGTCAGGTATTTTCCGGCGCTATCCGGAGCTGGACGATCGCGAAGACGTCTAACGCGGCTTGATGCCGTAAAGAATGATCGAGAGCACGGCCTGGGCGGCTTGTTCGTGGAAGCCGGGCTTGCCCGCCTGTGTGCCGATGACGGCCCTGATCTGGACGTCGAAATCCGCATAATGCTGGGTCGTTGCCCAGATGGTGAAGATCAGGTGATAGGGGTCGATCGGCGCGAGCTTGCCTTCGCCGACCCATTTGCGGATCACCTTCGCCTTTTCATCGACCAGCGCTTTCAGCGACGTCGTGAGGAAGTCGCTGATCACCGGTGCGCCGTGAATGACCTCGTTGGCGAACAGTTTGGAGGCGTTGGGATTGCTCTCCGACATCTTCAGCTTGGCTGTGATGTAACGCCGCAGTTCTTCCACAGGATCGCCGTTCGGATCGAGTTCGGCGAACGGGGTCAGCCATTCGGAAAGCGTCTGTTCGAGAACCTGCTGGTAGATCGCCCGCTTGCTCTTGAAATAGTAGAGCAGGTTGGGCTTCGACATGCCCGCCTTGCCGGCGATCTCGTCGATCGTCGCGCCCCGGAAACCGGATTTGGCGAACACATCTAGCGCGGCGTCGAGAATGGCCTTTCGATTGGCTTCCTGGATACGCGAAAGCGGCTTGGCTTCCTTGGCGGTGCTTGTTTTCTTGGGAGACAAGGGCGCCTTCTTTTCTTTCCGTGACGCGGGCGTTCCGTGCAATGGTAATGCCACTTGACCGGCTGTGAAAGCTCTTTTAGCGTCCGATTTGACCAAACGGTCAAGCAATGTGCGAAACTTTCTGATTTTGGTCAAGTTTTCCGTCGGATCGCATGGCGCGGCGGAAGAAAAACGGGAAATCGGAACCAGCGGCAAGGTGGTGCAGTGATGTCGGAACGAAATGTAGCGCCGAACAATCTTGAAGCGTTCTGGATGCCGTTTACGGCGAACCGGCAATTCAAGTCGAACCCGCGCATGCTGGTTGGCGCGCAGGACATGCACTACACGACGTCCGACGGCCGCAAGGTGCTGGACGGAACGGCGGGGCTGTGGTGCTGCAATGCCGGTCACGGCCGGCCGAAGATCGTCGAGGCGATCCAGAAGCAGGCCGCCGAGCTCGATTACGCGCCCGCCTTCCAGATGGGCCACCCCAAGGCCTTCGAACTGGCCGCGCGGCTGGCCGCCAAACTGCCGAAGCCGCTCGACCATGTCTTCTTCACCAATTCCGGCTCCGAAAGCGTCGATACCGCGCTGAAGATCGCGCTCGCCTATCAGCGCCAGATCGGACAGGGCACGCGCACGCGCCTGATCGGCCGCGAGCGGGGCTATCACGGCGTCGGGTTCGGCGGCATCTCGGTCGGCGGCATCGTCGCCAACCGCCGCACATTCGGCACCATGCTGACCGGCGTCGACCATATCCGCCACACCCATGACATCGCGCGCAACGCCTTCACCCGGGGCGAGCCGGAACACGGCGCGGAATTCGCCGACGACCTGATCTCCGTGATCAACCTGCACGACCCGTCGACCATCGCGGCCGTGATCGTCGAGCCGGTGGCCGGCTCCACCGGCGTGCTGATCCCGCCGAAGGGCTATCTGAAGAAGCTGCGCGAGATCTGCGACAAGCATGGCATCCTCCTGATCTTCGACGAGGTCATCACCGGCTTCGGGCGTCTCGGCACGCCGTTTGCGACCGACTATTTCGATGTCGTGCCGGACCTGATCACGACGGCCAAGGGGATCACCAGCGGTGTCGTGCCGATGGGCGCGGTGTTCTGTTCGTCCGACATCTACAACGCCTTCATGACCGGGCCGGAGAACATGATCGAACTGTTCCACGGCTACACCTATTCGGCGCATCCGCTGGCCTGCGCGGCGGCGCTGGGCACGCTCGACACCTATGAAGAGGAAGGGCTTCTGACGCGCGCGGCCGATCTCGCCTCCTATTGGGAGGACGCGGTGCATTCGCTGAAGGACTGCCCGCATGTGATCGATATCCGCAATCTCGGCCTGATCGGCGCCGTCGAGCTCGAACCGATCGCCGGCCAGCCGACCAAGCGCGCCTTCTCCGCCTTCCTGGAGGCCTATGAGCGCGGCATCATGATCCGCACAACCGGCGACATCATCGCCATGTCGCCGCCGTTGATCATCAGCGAGGCGCAGATCGACGAACTCATCGGCACGCTCCGCGATGTCCTGAAGGTGATCGACTGAAGAGAGCGGGGGGAGAAGCCGATGGAGATCATCAGCAACGCGATAAACGGTAATCTGGTTCGGTCTGCATCGACGCGAACGCAGCCTGTGTTCAATCCGGCGACGGGCGAAGAGAGCGCCGTTCTGCCGCTTTCGACCGTATCCGAGCTGGACGAGGCGGTGGCGGCCGCGAAAGCCGCGCTGCCGGCATGGCGCGACACGCCGCCGCTCAAGCGCGCGCGCTACATGTTCAAGTTCAAGGAACTGCTCGACGCCCATGCCGACGACATCGCCCGCGCGATCTCGAAGGAACATGGCAAGACCCATCCCGACGCGCTCGGCGAAGTGGCGCGCGGCATCGAGGTCGTCGAGTTCGCCTGTGGCATTCCGCATCTGCTGAAGGGCGAGTTTTCCCGCAATGTCGGCCCGGCGATCGACTCCTATGCCGACCGGCAGCCGCTCGGCGTCGTTGCAGGCATCACGCCGTTCAACTTTCCCGCCATGGTGCCGATGTGGATGTATCCCGTCGCGGTCGCCTGCGGGAACACCTTCATCCTCAAGCCGTCCGAGCGCGATCCGTCCGCGCCGATGCTGGTCTACGATCTCTTCAAGCAGGCCGGCTTCCCGGATGGCGTGCTGAATGTCGTCCATGGCGACAAGGAAGTGGTCGACGCGATCCTCGATCATCCGGATATCAAGGCGGTGTCTTTCGTCGGTTCCACGCCGATTGCCGAATATGTCTATTCCCGTGGCACGTCGGCCGGAAAACGCGTGCAGGCGCTGGGTGGGGCCAAGAACCACATGGTCGTGCTGCCGGACGCCGATATCGAAAAGGCGGCCGATGCGCTGATGGGCGCCGGCTATGGGTCCGCCGGCGAGCGTTGCATGGCGATCTCGGTTGCGGTCCCGGTGGGCGAGGAAACCGCCGACAAGCTGGTCGCCGCACTGAAGCCTCGAGTCGAGGCGCTGAAAATCGGCCCCTCGACAGACCCGGATGCAGAGATGGGTCCGCTGGTGACAAAGCAGGCGCAGCAGCGAGTGCTCGGTTATATCGACGCCGGCGTCGAGGAAGGCGCGGATCTTGTCGTGGACGGCCGGGGTTTCTCGCTGCAAGGCTACGAGGACGGTTACTTCGTCGGCGGCACACTGTTCGACCGTGTCACCACCGACATGCGCATTTACAGGGAAGAAATCTTCGGCCCCGTTCTCTCCGTCGTCAGGACGAATTCCTACGAGGATGCGGTCGAGATGATCGACAAGCATGAATATGGCAACGGCACGGCGATCTTCACGCGCAACGGCGATGCGGCGCGCGATTTCGCGGACCGGATCGAGGTCGGCATGGTCGGCGTCAATGTGCCGATCCCGGTGCCGGTGGCCTATCATTCCTTCGGCGGCTGGAAGCGTTCGCTCTTCGGCGATCACTCGATCTACGGATCAGAAGGCGTGCGTTTCTACACGCGGCTGAAAACGGTCACCACGCGCTGGCCGGACGATATCCACGAGGGGGCGATCTTCACGTTCCCCTCCATGAAGTAAGCGAGACAGAAGGGACGTAATACCATGGCGGCACCGGGCGAAAATCTCAGGATCAACGGGGACCGGCTGTGGGACTCGCTGATGGAAATGGCGAAGATCGGCCCCGGCGTCGCCGGCGGTAACAACCGTCAGACGGTGACCGACGAGGACGGCGAGGGCCGCAAGCTTTTCCAGAAGTGGTGCGAGGATGCCGGTTGTACCATGGGCGTTGACACCATGGGCAACATGTTCATGACGCGCGAGGGGACCGATCCCGATGCGCTGCCCGTCTATGTCGGCAGTCACCTCGACACGCAGCCGACCGGCGGCAAGTATGATGGCGTTCTCGGCGTGTTGGCCGGGCTCGAGATTGTCCGCACGCTCAACGATCTTGGCATCAAGACCAAGCACCCGATCATCGTCACCAACTGGACGAATGAGGAAGGCACGCGCTTCGCGCCGGCCATGCTTGCGTCGGGCGTTTTCGCCGGCATTCACGAGCAGGATTGGGCTTATGATCGCGAGGATGCGAAGGGCAAGAAATTCGGCGACGAGCTGGAACGCATCGGCTGGAAGGGCGACGAAGAGGTCGGTTCGCGCAAGGACAAGATGAAGGCCTTCTTCGAACTGCATATCGAGCAGGGGCCGATCCTCGAGGCCGAAGGGAAGGACATCGGCGTCGTGACGCACGGCCAGGGCCTGTCCTGGACGCAGGTGACCATCACCGGCAAGGACGCCCATACCGGCTCGACGCCAATGCCGATGCGCAAGAATGCCGGACTCGGTATGGCGAAGGTTCTGCAACTTGTCGACGAGATCGCCTGGAGCCATTCACCGCATGCGGTCGGCGCGGCGGGTCATATCGACGTCTATCCGAATTCGCGCAACGTCATTCCGGGCAAGGTCGTCTTCACCGTCGACTTCCGCTCGCCGGACCTTGCCGTCATCACCGACATGGAAGAGCGGCTGAAGATCGGCGCGAAGGAGATTTGCGACGAGATGGGGCTCGGCATCGAGTTCGAGAAGGTCGGCGGTTTCGACCCGGTGGAATTCGACGCGGATTGCGTCAAGGCCGTGCGGGATGCGGCCGACCGGCTCGGCTATTCGCATCGCGACATCATTTCCGGCGCGGGCCACGACGCCTGCTGGATCAACCGCGTCGCGCCGACCTCTATGGTCATGTGCCCCTGCGTGGACGGGTTGAGCCATAACGAGGCCGAGGACATCTCGCTGGAATGGGCGCGGGCAGGGGCCGATGTGCTGTTCCATGCGGTGGTGGAGACGGCGGAGATCGTGGAGTGACGCGTGGCTGACGTGGTGCAGATCCAAAACTACAAGGCTATTGCAGAGCATTTAAGGGCTGCGATGGACATGATTGCTCTGTCAGAGCAACAGGTTGTCGATGTGACCGGTTATCTCGACCATGACGAATTGGGTCTGGCCTACGAGGAAATCCTCGAAATTTGCGTAGAAGCATCCCTGGCCATTGATGATGCTGCCAGGAACGAACTCCATACTGCCGGGCGACTAATGGGGTTCGATGTAGAATCTCCGGTTGTGTCGGTCGAGTATCAAAAAAGAAGTCCGAACTGAAAAATAAAAGGTGCGCGCCATGAGCACAGTCATCAAGAACGGAACGGTCGTTACAGCCGACATGAGTTGCAAGGCCGGCGTGAAGATCGAGGACAGGGTGATCACCGAGATAGGGCCGAACTTATCAAGGGCCGACGTGCTGTTCCATGCGGTGGTGGAGACGGCGGAGATCGTGGAGTGAACGAACCGCTTGGCGCCGAGGCCCTGCAAGCACCTGTCGCCGTGATGCTGTCCCGCGCCGAGATTGTTGTGCTCGGCGCGGAGCTGGATGCTCTCGCCGACCGCCTGCTGGAGGAAGGCGCCGAGTGCCGCCCGCTCGTACAGGTGCTCTGGAACCTGGACGCAGCCATTGAGCGTGTCGATCACGATGCGTTCAGGCAGGATCATGCGGATTTGCTCGCGCAGGCGAGGGCGTATCTTGCGGGGTACTTTGATGCCTGATGCCCGGGTAACTCTGCCGAAAAGGTCGCGCGGGTGCACGCTGTCAGTTGGCCGGGCACGGACACTAGGAAACGGGGAGTAACGTCATGTCGCAGTCCAATGTCGTAGCGCTGGAAACCGCCGACGAGAAACAGCTTCGCGTCGATCTCGCCGCGGCCTTGCGGCTGGCGGCGCGCAACGACTGGCATGAGGGTGTCGCCAACCACTTTTCAGCCGCGGTGTCGGCCGACGGAAAGAAGTTTCTCGTCAACCGGCGCTGGAAGCATTTCTCAATGGCGAAGGCTTCGGAGCTTCTTCTGGTCGATGCCGACGATCCGGAGACGATGAATCGGTCGGATGCACCCGATCCGTCGGCATGGTCGATCCATTCGGCCATTCACCGCAACCTTCCGCATGCCCGTGTGGCGCTGCACCTGCACCCGCCTTACGCGACAACGCTGGCGACGTTGAAAGACCCCACGATTTACCCGATCGACCAGGTCACGGCACGGTTTTACAAGCGCATCGCCTACGATCTGAATTTCGGAGGTATCGCCACTGAGCAGGCGGAAGGCGAACGGATCGCCACGACCATCGGCAACCACCGTCAGGTGATGATGGGCAATCACGGCGTGACGACTGTCGCGCCCACTGTCGCCGAGGCATTCGATGCCATGTATCATCTGGAAAGGGCCGCACGGCAACTCGTTCTGGCCTATCAGACCGGCCGCGAACTGGCGGTCATGTCCGACGAGATCGCAGAGGCGACCGCTGCCGAATGGGAAGTCTACAAGGACGCCGAATTCGCCCATTTCGACGAAATGAAACACATCCTCGACCGCGAGGGGGCCGATTATGCAGATTGAGACCGTCGGCAAGACCACGGTGTGCGCCGCAGCGGCGCTGGCTGCGGCTGCGATTCCGGCCCGCGCAGCGGACCTCTACTGCCGGCAATCGCACACCCTCATCTGGTCCAGGTCCGGTCCCGTCCTGATCGAACAGGACGGGCAGGAGTTCTGGCTGTCCACGGAAAACGGTCGCTGGGCAGAACGCACGATCGGCTCGCGCGCGGGTATCGGCGATGGCGGCATCCTCGATATTCGAAGCGACGGAAGCGGATATCGGACGAACTGGGTGGGCGTCAGTGACGGGCCCGCCGAGGCGCTGACACTCGACCTGGAGAGCGAACCCGTCGCCTATCTCTGGAGCCGACGAGACGAGACGGCCCTGATCGGGACATGTGTCGATACGGCGGGACGTGAATTTTTCGATGGCGTTGAAATCGAACGGGAAGGGAAATGATAGTGTGAGCGCAACCAGAGCTCACATTCCAATGCCCGCCCGACAAATGGTGCAGACAAGCTAAACTGAAGAACCGGAGGCCCGAATGCCCACCATCATCAAGAACGGAACCGTCGTCACCGCCGACCTGACCTACAAGGCCGATGTGAAGATCGAGGACGGCGTCATCATCGAGATCGGGCCGAACCTGTCCGGCGGCGACGAACTGGACGCGACCGGGTGCTATGTCATGCCGGGCGGCGTCGATCCGCATGTGCATCTCGAAATGCCCTTCATGGGCACCTATTCCTCCGACGATTTCGACAGCGGTACGCGCGCGGCGCTGGCCGGTGGCACGACCATGGTGGTCGATTTCTGCCTGCCGAACCCGGAGCAATCACTGCTCGACGCGATCCAGCGCTGGGACAACAAGTCGACCCAGGCGAATTGCGACTATTCCTTCCACATGGCGATTACATGGTGGGGCGAGCAGGTCTTCAACGAGATGGAGACCGTGGTGAAGGAAAAGGGCATCAACACCTTCAAGCACTTCCTTGCCTACAAGGGCGCGCTGATGGTCAATGACGACGAGCTCTACGCGTCCTTCCAGCGCTGTGCCGAACTCGGCGCGATGCCGCTGGTCCACGCGGAGAACGGCGATGTCGTTGCGCAGATGCAGGCGAAGCTCATGGCCGAGGGCAATAACGGGCCGGAGGGCCATGCCTATTCGCGGCCGCCGGAAGTGGAAGGCGAGGCGACCAATCGCGCCATCATGATCGCCGACATGGCCGGCGTTCCGCTCTATGTCGTGCACACCTCATGCGAGCAGTCGCACGAGGCGATCCGCCGGGCGCGCCAGAAGGGCATGCGCGTCTATGGCGAGCCGCTGATCCAGCATCTGACGCTCGACGAGAGCGAATATTTCAACAAGGACTGGGATCATTCGGCGCGCCGGGTCATGAGCCCGCCTTTCCGCAACAAGATGCACCAGGATTCGCTGTGGGCAGGCCTGCAATCCGGCTCGCTGCAGGTTGTCGCTACCGACCATTGCGCGTTCACGACCGAGCAGAAGCGTTACGGTGTGGGTGACTTCACCAAGATCCCCAACGGCACCGGCGGTCTCGAGGATCGTATCCCGATGCTGTGGACCTATGGTGTCAGCACCGGCCGGCTGACGCCGAACGAGTTCGTCGCGGTGACATCGACGAATATCGCCAAGATCCTGAACATGTATCCTATGAAGGGCGCGATCCTTGTCGGCGCGGACGCGGATATCCTTGTGCTGGATCCGGAAAAGGAAAAGACGATCAGCGCCAAGAGCCAGGTGTCGGCCATCGATTACAACGTGTTCGAGGGCAAGCATGTGAAGGGGCTTCCGCGCTACGTGCTGTCGCGCGGCAAGGTGGTCGTCGACGACGGCAGGCTGCAGGCGGAGCCCGGCCACGGCAAGTTCGTCAAGCGCGAGCCCTACCAGGCGGTCAACAAGGCGCTGTCGACCTGGAAGGAACTGGTCGCCCCGCGTCCGGTCGAACGGACCGGCATACCGGCGAGCGGAGTGTAATGTGTCGAGACCAACCGGGGTAATCTGTCAGTGAATTCCGAGAGCAAGAACCGCGTGCCTGTCATTTCGGCGAAGTCGGTCGACCTGACCTTCCAGACCGGCGACGGTCCGGTGCACGCCCTTTCGGATATCAATCTCGACATCTTCAAGGGCGAGTTCGTGTCCTTTATCGGGCCGTCCGGCTGCGGCAAGACGACCTTCCTGCGGACCATTGCGGCGCTGGAGGAACCGACGGGCGGCTCGATCATGGTCAACGGCATGACGCCCGACGAGGCGCGCAAGGCGCGCGCCTATGGCTACGTGTTCCAGGCGGCTGGGCTTTATCCGTGGCGCACCATCGCCGGCAACGTCAAGCTGCCGCTGGAGATCATGGGCTATCCGAAGGCCGAGCAGGATTCCCGTGTCGAGAAGGTGCTGGAAATGGTCGATCTGTCCGGTTTCGGCCAGAAATATCCTTGGCAACTGTCGGGCGGGATGCAGCAGCGCGCCTCAATCGCCCGCGCGCTGTCCTTCGACGCGGACATCCTGTTGATGGACGAGCCGTTCGGTGCGCTGGACGAGATCGTCCGTGATCACCTGAACGAACAGCTTCTGGAACTATGGGCGCGCACGGAAAAGACGATCGGCTTCGTGACGCACTCGATCCCCGAGGCGGTGTTCCTGTCGACGCGTATCGTGGTGATGAGCCCGCGGCCCGGGCGCATCCATGATGTCATCGACTGCGATCTCGGGCCGGATCGGCCGCTCGATATTCGCGAAACGCCCGAATTTCTCGCCATCGCCCATCGCGTACGCGAGGGATTGCGGGCGGGGCACAGCTATGAGGATGTTTGATTGGGAGCCACACAACGGCTTTCCCGCAGGACGCGGGTACGGCACGGGCAGGGGGTCACGACCGTGATTATAGCGCCTGAAGGCGGCATAGCCTCAGCGATCGTCGGGATTCTGGTCCTCGCTTTCTGGACCTTCGGCGGTTTGTTCGCGGTCCTGATGCTTATGGTCGAGCTCGACAATGGAAATTCGGGCAGCTTTTTCATGGTCTGGCTTACTGCTTGGGTCGCGGCCGAGGCCTTTGGCGTCATTTTCATCCTGTGGAAGCTGTTCGGCCGCATCGTCATCCGTGTCTCTCCGAAGGAGGTCGCGGTTTCGCACAAGATTCTCGGGCTGATAGGCCCGACGCAGCGTATGCCTGCGGAGACGACAACGGGCATGTTCTGGGTGCCAGACGACCCCATGGTGACGAGAAAGGTCAACGGCCGGCGCATCCCGCAAACGGCGCTGAAGATTCACGCCGCGCCCTATCCAGTGATTGTCGCGCGCGGGATATCACGCGAGGACGCGGAGGCGGTCATCGCGGCTTGCAGTCCGCGCATGCCGCGCTGGGGGAGGGCTGCCGCATGAATCGCGTGGTCCCGATCCTCACTGTCGTCATCGCCATTTTCGCGATCTGGTATGTGGCCTCGTTCGCGATGAACCGCGCCTGGGTGCTGGATCAGGCCGCGCGCGCCGGCGAGACGCCCAGCCTGTCCGAACAGATCGCCGGGACGATGAACCAGCGTCGCCCGGTCGTTCCGGCGCCGCACCAGGTCGCCGCCGAACTCTATGACGGAATATTCGACAAGGCCGTCACATCGAAGCGCAGTCTCGTCTATCACGGTTTCATCACGCTGCAGGCGACGCTTTGGGGCTTCGCGCTCGGGATCATCGGAGGCGTGGCGCTGGCGATCCTGATCGTTCTCAGCCGCACTGCCGATCTGACGCTGATGCCGTGGGCGATCATCTCGCAAACCATACCCGTCGTCGCGCTGGCGCCGATGATCGTGATCCTGACCAACGCCTTGGGCGCTGAGAGCCTGATGGTGCCGAAGGCGATTATCGCCGGCTACCTGTCCTTCTTCCCGGTGCTGGTCTCCATGGTGAAGGGACTGACGAGCCCGGATGCGATGCAACTCGACCTGCTGCGCACCTATGGCGCGACGAAGAACCAGGTGTTCTGGAAGCTGCGCCTTCCCGCCTCGATGCCGTTCTTCTTCGCATCGCTGAAAATCGCGGTGGCGGCCAGCCTCGTTGGGGCCATCGTCGGCGAATTGCCGACCGGCGCGATTTCCGGGCTCGGCGCGCGCATGCTGATCGGCTCGCAATTCGGCAATCCGATGATCATGTGGTCGGCGCTCTTCGCGGCCGCCATCCTTGCCGCGATGCTGATCTGGGTCGTCGGCGGCATCGAACGGGTCGCGTCGCGGGCGATGGGAGGGCAGAGCGCATGATCATCGACCGCGCGCTTCGCGTCTTCTATCCGCTGGGCTTTGGCATCCTCGTTCTCATTCTCTGGGAGATCTCGGTCCACGCCTTTAACATTCCGCCGGCCATCCTGCCGGCGCCGACCGATATCAGCGAGGCGATGGCCAACTCGACCAGCACGCTTTTCGCGGACTGGCTGCAGACCGTCGTGAAGGGCGCATTGACCGGGATGATCATGGGCGCGCTCGCCGGCGTTGCCGCGGCGATCGCCATCGACCGGTCCGATTTTCTCAAGAAGGGATTGCTGCCCGTCGCCAATTTCGTCGCCGCGCTGCCGATCGTCGGTGTCGCGCCGATCATGGTCATGTGGTTCGGTTTCGACTGGCATTCGAAGGCGGCCGTGGTCGTGGTGATGGTGTTCTTCCCGATGCTGGTCAACACGCTGGCCGGATTGCAGGCGACCGACCGGATGCAGCGGGACCTGATGCGCACCTACAGCGCCAGCCACGGGCAGACGCTGGCGAAGCTGAGGCTTCCCGCCGCACTGCCATTCATCTTTAACGGACTGAAGATCTGTTCCACTCTTGCCCTGATCGGCGCGATCGTTGCCGAATATTTCGGCTCGCCGACACAGGGCATGGGTTTTCGAATCTCCACCGAGGTGGGGCGGCTCGGGATCGATATGGTCTGGGCTGAAATCGCCGTGGCGGCTGTGTCCGGCACGGTGCTCTATGGCATCGTGGCACTGATCGAACGGCGAATGACCTTCTGGCATCCGTCGCAGCGCACGGGTCGGTAACTTCAGGCGAAAACAAGGAGAGTGTTGTTATGAGATTCATGAAGACAATTGCCGCAACCGCGGCGTCGCTGGCGCTGGTTACGGCGGCGCAGGCGGCCGACGAGGTGACGCTGCAGCTCAAATGGGTCACGCAGGCCCAGTTCGCAGGCTACTATGTCGCCAAGGACAAGGGCTTCTACGAAGAGGAAGACCTCGACGTGACGATCAAGCCGGGCGGTCCGGACATCGCGCCCGAGCAGGTGATCGCCGGCGGCGGCGCGGATGTGATCACCACCTGGATGGCGGCCGGTCTGGCGGCGCGCGAGCGCGGTATCCCGCTGGTCAACATCGCCCAGCCCTTCAAGTCGGGCGGCCTGCAGCTGACCTGCCTCAAGGAAACCGGCATCGAAAGCCCCGAGGACTTTCCGGGCCATACGCTCGGTGTCTGGTTCTTCGGCAACGAGTACCCGTTCTACGCCTGGATGGCGAAGCTCGGCATTCCGACCGAAGGCGGCGATGACGGCGTCGAAGTGCTCAAGCAGGCCTTCAATGTCGATCCGCTTCTGCAGAAGCAGGCGGACTGCATCAGCGTCATGACCTACAACGAGTACGGTCAGGTTCTCGATGCCGGCATTTCGGAGGATGACCTCGTCACCTTCAACTATCTCGACGAAGGCATCGGCATGCTCGAGGACGGTCTTTACGTGCTCGAGGACAATCTCGACGATCCGGAATTTGTCGACAAGATGACCCGTTTCGTCCGGGCCTCGATGAAGGGCTGGAAATACGCGGAGCAAAACCCGGAAGAAGCCGCTGAAATCGTCGTCGAAAACGACGAGACCGGCGCGCAGACCCTTGAGCATCAGGTCTACATGATGGGCGAAATCGCCAAGCTGACGGCCGGCACCGATGGTGCGCTCGATCCGGCGGACTACCAGCAGACGGTGGATACCCTGTTGTCGGCTGTTTCGCCGGACAACCCGGCGATCACCAAGGAGCCCGACGACGGCGCCTGGACGCACGCGATCACAGACGAAGCGCTGTAAAAAGCGCCGACACGGAACCGACATGGAAAGGGCCGCTCACGCGGCCCTTTTTTGTGGGATAGCAATGTGTTGCGGCCGGATCCCCACAAATCGATTCAGGCTGCCGCCAGTTCCTCCGGCGGTTCCTTCGCCCCGGTCATGAAGGCGACCGCGTCGGACATGGTGTAGTCCTTCGGATTGATGACGCAGAGCCGTTTGCCGAGCCGGTGAACATGGATGCGGTCGGCGACCTCGAAGACGTGCGGCATGTTGTGCGAGATCAGGATGATCGGAATGCCGCGCGACTTCACGTCCTGGATCAGTTCGAGCACGCGGCGCGATTCCTTCACGCCAAGGGCAGCGGTCGGCTCGTCGAGAATAATGACCTTGGAGCCGAATGCCGCCGCGCGCGCGACTGCCACGCCCTGGCGCTGGCCGCCGGAGAGCGTCTCGACGGCCTGGTTGATGTTCTGGATCGTCATGAGGCCCAGCTCGGTCAGCTTGTCTCGCGCGAACTTCTCCATGGCCGGCCGGTCCAACTGGCGGAACCATTTGCCCATGACACCCGGTTTACGCAATTCGCGGCCCATGAACATGTTGTCGGTGATCGACAGGGCCGGGGACATGGCGAGTGTCTGGTAGACGGTTTCGATGCCCGCCTCGCGCGCCTCGCTCGGCGAGGTGAAGCGCAGTTTTTCGCCATTCATCCAGATGTCGCCTTCTTCCGGCGTCACGGCGCCGGAAATGGCCTTGATCAATGTCGACTTGCCGGCGCCGTTGTCGCCGATCACAGCCAGGATCTCGCCCGGCATCAGATCGAAGTCGCAACGGTCGAGGGCGGTGACGCGGCCGTAACGCTTGGTCAGGCCGCGGCCCTTGAGGATGGGTTCGCTCATGCCGATACCTTTCTGATCCACTGGTCGACGGCGACGGCGGCGATGATCAGCACGCCGATGAAGAAATAGGTCCATTGCGCATCGGCGCCGAGCAGACGCAGGCCGAGCGAGAAGACGCCGACGATCAGCGCGCCGAACAATGCGCCGAGGATCGAGCCTCGCCCGCCGAAAAGCGATATGCCGCCGATCACCACGGCGGTGATGGATTCGATGTTGGCCTCATAGGCCGAGGTTGGAGACACCGAGCCGATGCGGCCGATCAGGGCCCAGCCGGCAAAGGCGCAGATCAGTCCGGCCAGCGCATAGACCGATAACAGCGTTGCCTTGACGTTGACGCCGGAGAGCTGTGCTGCTTCCGGGTCGTCGCCGACGGCATAGACATGCCGGCCCCATGCGGTGTGCCGCAGCACCCAGGCGAGGACGAGCATCAGCACGATCATGAAGATGACGCCGAGGGTCAGAACTGCGCCGCCGATCTGGAACTTCGTGCCCATCAGTTGCAGGAGAGGGGCCTCGGCCTCGATCTCCTGGGCGCGGATCGTCTCGTTGGCGGAATAGAGATAGTTGGAGGCGAGGATGATCTGCCAGGTGCCGAGCGTGACGATGAAGGGCGGCAGCTTGACGCGCGCGACCAGAAAGCCGTTGAGCGCGCCGCAGAGCGTGCCGAAAATCAGGCCGCAGACCACCGCGACAGATGGCGGAAGCCCGTAGCGGAAGGCGAACTGGCCCATGATGACCGAGGAGAACACGGTGATCGCGCCGACTGACAGGTCGATGCCGGCCGTCAGAATGACAAGGCTCTGCGCGGCGGCGACGATGCCGACGATCTGCACCTGTTGCAGGACAAGGGTCAGCGCAAAGGGCGAAAAGAAGCGGTCGCCGATCAAGACGCCGAAGATCAGGATGGAAGCGATCAGCACGATCAGCGGCACAGCCGCCGGCGTCTGGTGCAACCAGTGTTGCAAGTTGCCGATCAGGCCGCGTTTGCTGCCCTCGAATTCGGCAAGTTTTTCCTCGCGGTTGCTGGCGGACTCGTAATTGTCCTTCGTCGTGACATTGTCCGACATGGGCGCAGTCTCCTCCATTATGCCGGCCCATTCAGGCCGGACATGCGCCTGATGGAAGGCGGGCCGGAGCCCGCGCTTCCAGTGTTGCATTGTGCCGCCAATGGCGGGACGGGATCAAGTGCGGGCGATCAGCCCCAGCAAAGGTCCATGCCTTCCTTGACCGAAATGGAGGGCACGCCGTCCACCGGCTGGTCGGTGACCAGCGATACGCCGGTGTCGAAGAAGTCCTTGCCCTCTGTCGGCTCCGGCTTGGAGCCGTCCTTCGCCCAGGCGGCAATCGCCTCGATGCCCTTGGAGGCCATCAGCAGCGGATACTGCTGCGAGGTCGCGCCGATGACGCCGTCCGCGACGTTCTGGACACCCGGGCAACCGCCGTCGACGGAAACGATCAGGACGTCGTTCTCGCGACCGATCGACTTCAGCGCCTCATAGGCACCGGCCGCCGCCGGCTCGTTGATCGTGTAGACGACGTTGATCATCGGGTCGGTCGCCAGCAGGTTTTCCATCGCCGTGCGGCCACCTTCCTCGTTGCCCTGGGTCACGTCGTGGCCAACGATGCGCTCATCTGTTTCGTCGCCCCACTTGTTGGGGTCGCCGAGATCGATGCCGAAGCCCTGCATGAAGCCCTGGTCGCGCAGCACGCCAACGGTCGGCTGGCTGACGGCGAGATCGAGCATGCCGATCTTGGCGTTGGCCGCGTCGTCGCCGAGCTTGGCGGCGGCCCATTGACCGATCAGTTCGCCCGCCTTGAAGTTGTCCGTGGCGAAGGTCATGTCGGCCGCGTCGATCGGATCGAGCGGGGTGTCGAGCGCGATCACGAGGAGACCGGCGTCACGGGCCTGTTGTACCGACGAGACGATCGACGAAGTGTCGGAGGCAGTCAGCAGAATGCCCTTGGCTCCGTCGGCGATGCAGGTCTCGATGGCTGCGACCTGGGTTTCATGGTCGCCGTCGATCTTGCCGGCGAAGCTCTTCAGGTCGATGCCGAGTTCCTCGGCCTTGGCGGTAGCGCCTTCCTTCATCTTCACGAAGAACGGGTTGGTATCGGTCTTGGTGATCAGGCATGCGCCGATCTTGTCCTGCGCGCTTGCCGGCGAGGCGAATGCCGCGCCGAGTGCGAGGGTCGCGATCGCAGTCGTAATAAGGGTCTTCTTCACGTGTAATCCTCCCAGTTTGATGCCTCCGCCGCGCATGGCGGAGTCGGCTCCGGTGAGATCCAATGCGGTCTCTCCTCCCGGACGTTCCATAGGGAACTACAGGCGATTTCGCGTGTCAATAACTAATTCACTGTGATTTAATTATTGACAGATGCGAGCGGTCGCGGCCATTCTGGACGGGGGAGGAGTAAGCTTTTGACGTTGAATCCGTGTATGTCATGCCGTCCGATTCGGAATGCGGGGCAGGGGCATGGTCCAGACTGAAGAGCGCGACGATCCGTCCGGCGGCGGCGCGGTGCAGATGCGCGGCACGAACCAGAGCGGCATGCGCGCCTATAACGAGAAGCTGATCCTGACGCTTATTCGGCGTAGCGGCGCCTTGGCGAAATCCGATCTGACGCGTCTGACCGGTCTTTCCGCTCAGACCATTTCGGTGATCATGCGCCGTCTCGAAGCCGACGGGCTGGTGATACGCGGGGAGCCGCAGCGCGGCCGCATCGGCCAGCCATCGGTCCCCCTGTCGCTCAATCCCGAAGGCGCCTATTCGTTGGGGCTGAAGATCGGCCGGCGAAGCATGGAGCTGGTGTTGATGAATTTTCTGGGCGAGGTCATTCACCGCTCGGCCAGGACGCACCGCTATCCGAAACCCGATCAGGCCATTCAGTTTGCACACGACGCGATTGGGGCTCTGATCAGCCGGCTCGATCCGGATGCCTTGTCGCGGATCGCCGGGCTCGGTATCGCGATGCCCTTTTATCTTTGGAACTGGACCCGGGCGCTGGGCGTGCCTGATGAAGCCATGGCCGATTGGCGGGATGCCGATATCCGCAGCGAAATCGCTTCCATGTATGCGTTTCCCGTTTATCTCGAAAACGACGCGTCATCCGCTTGCGCGGCAGAGATCGCATTCGGCGTGGCGAATACACCGGACGACTACCTTTATTTCTACGTCGGCTATTTCATTGGCGGTGGCGTCGTTCTCAACCGTGCGCTCTATACGGGCCCCGGCGGGAACTCGGGCGCGCTTGGCCCGATGCCCGTCGTCGGCCGGGACGGCAAGGTTTGCCAGCTGATCGAGGTTGCAAGCCTGTCGGAACTCGAAAAACAGCTTGCCGAACAGGGGCTCGAAACGAGTTCGCTCTGGGAGGGCACGGAAAATTGGCAGGTGGACGCCGGCATTCTCGACGACTGGATCGCGTCCGCTGCGGCGGGGCTGGCGCATGCGATCGCCTCGGCATGTTCATTGATCGATTTTTCGGCGATTGTCGTGGATGGCTGGCTCCCCGTCGACGTTCGCCTGAGGCTTGTCGATGCAATCAGCGACGAGCTTGAGAAGCTGGATATGACCGGCCTGGAAAAGCCCGAAATACGCAGCGGTGTGGTCGGCGCCGATGCGCGGGCTCTCGGGGCGGCGAGCCTGCCGCTGTTCGCGCGCTTCCTGCTCAACCAGAAGCTGACGAACCGGGACGCGGCCTAACGGCGCAACGCTGATTGACAGTCCGCACTGGCATTGCTTTTGTGCGCCGCATCTGCCGACAAGAACGAATAAGAAAGGGATGTCATGGGCGATACGACAACGCCGGAACTCGGCTCGTTTTCCTGGGAGGATCCGTTCCTTCTCGACAACCAGTTGAACGACGAGGAACGGCTGATCCGCGACACGGCGGCGGCCTATGCACAGGAGAAGCTGCAGCCGCGCGTTATCGCCGCATATCGCGAGGAGCGCGTGGAGCCGGAAGTCTTCGCCGAGATGGGGGAAACCGGGCTGCTCGGCGTCACCGTTCCCGACGACTACGGCGGGGCGGGCGCTGGCTATGTCGCCTACGGGTTGGTCGCGCGCGAGATCGAGCGCGTCGATAGCGGCTACCGCTCGATGATGAGCGTGCAGTCCTCGCTGGTCATGTATCCGATCCAGGCCTACGGGAGCGAGGAACAGCGCAAGAAGTACCTGCCGAAGCTGGCTTCCGGCGAATGGATCGGCTGCTTCGGGCTGACCGAGCCAGATGCGGGGTCCGATCCGGGCGGCATGAAGACGACCGCGAAGAAGACCGACGGCGGATATGTGCTGAACGGTTCGAAGATGTGGATCTCGAACAGCCCGATCGCCGACGTGTTCGTTGTCTGGGCGAAATCGGAGGCACATGGCGGCAAGATCCGCGGCTTCGTGCTGGAGAAGGGCATGAAGGGTCTTTCTGCGCCTAAGATCGCGGGCAAGTTGAGCCTGCGCGCATCCGTGACCGGCGAGGTCGTGATGGAAGGGGTCGAGGTCGGCGAAGATGCACTGCTGCCGAATGTCGAGGGACTCAAAGGCCCGTTCGGATGCCTCAACCGGGCGCGCTACGGCATCGCCTGGGGGGCGATGGGCGCGGCCGAGTTCTGCTGGCATGCGGCGCGCCAATATGGTCTCGACCGCAAGCAGTTCGGCAAGCCGCTGGCGCAGACGCAATTGTTCCAGAAGAAACTGGCCGACATGCAGACGGAAATCTCACTCGGCCTGCAGGCGGCGCTCCGCGTCGGACGCCTGATGGAGGAGGCGAGGGCCGCGCCCGAGATGATTTCGCTCATCAAGCGCAACAATTGCGGAAAGGCTCTGGATATCGCGCGCCATGCCCGCGACATGCATGGCGGCAACGGCATTTCGGAGGAATTCCAGGTGTTTCGGCACATGGCCAACCTCGAGACGGTCAACACCTATGAGGGCGCGCATGACGTTCATGCGCTGATTCTCGGCCGTGCACAGACCGGTTTGCAGGCTTTTTTCTAGGGGCGTTTCATGGATCGCGCGGAACTTGTCCACAAGCGCTTCCTTGAGCGCGTGACGGCTGGCGACCTGCCCGTCGCGGACCTGCCGAACGAACTGCCGATGGATCGCGAAAGCGCCATCGGCATCTTCCGCTCGCAATGCACGTCACGGCATCTCGACCGGATGGGCCGCAGAATGCAGAAGGCGGGGCAGGGCTATTACACGATCGGTTCGTCCGGCCATGAGGGAATGGCGGCTGTCGCAGCCGCTTTGCGCCCGACGGACATGGCCTTTCTGCATTATCGCGACGGAGCGTTTCAGGTGGAGCGGGCCGGTCAGGTCGACGGGCAGAATCCGATCCGTGACATGCTGCTGAGCTTTGCGTGTTCGGTGGAGGATCCGATCTCGGGCGGGCGGCACAAGGTGCTGGGTTCGAAGGCGCTTTCCATTCCGCCGCAGACATCGACGATCGCCAGCCACCTGCCGAAAGCGGTGGGCGCGGCCTATTCCGTCGGCCTCGCGAAGCGCCTGCGGCCGGAGCATGCGGCCTTGCCTCAGGATTCGGTGGTCATGTGTTCCTTCGGCGACGCATCCGCCAACCACTCGACCGCACAAGGCGCGTTCAACGCGGCAGCCTGGACGGCATATCAATCGGTGCCGCTGCCGCTCATGTTCGTCTGCGAGGACAACGGTATCGGCATTTCCGTGCGTACGCCGACGGACTGGATCACCGCGAATTTCTCCAACCGCGCCGGCCTTGCCTATTTTGCCTGCAACGGCCTCGACATCTTCGATACCTATGCCACCGCGCTTGAGGCGGCGGAGTTCGCGCGCACCAGACGTCAGCCGGTTTTCCTGCACGTGAAGACCGTACGCCTGTTCGGCCATGCGGGCTCCGACGTCGAGGCGGCCTACAGGCCGAAATCGGAGATCGAGCAAGCCGAAGACAACGACCCTCTGGTTCACACGGCGGGTCTGCTGTCGGCGGCGGGCTTTCTTACGCCCGGCGAGGCTGTCGACATCTACAAGGGCATCGAAACGGCCTGCGAGGCGGAAATGGAATTCGCGGTTGATCGGCCGCGGCTGAAGACGGCCGGCGACGTGATGGCGAGCCTCGTTCCCCCGAAACGCGAGTGCAAACCGACCAACGGCCCATCTGAGTCGGTGCGCGAGCGGGCCTTTGGCGGCGACCTCAAGGCTCTCGATCAGCCGCAGCCCATGGCCCGGTTGATCAATTGGGCGCTGACCGACCTGATGCTCGAGCATGGCGAGATCGTTCTGGCAGGAGAGGATGTTGGCGCGAAGGGTGGCGTTTACGGCGTTACCCAGAAACTGATGGAGCGGTTCGGACGCCACAGGGTCATCGACACTTTGCTTGACGAGCAGTCGATCCTCGGTCTGTCCATCGGCATGGCGCATAACGGCATTCTGCCGATCCCGGAAATCCAGTTCCTGGCCTATCTGCACAATGCGGAAGATCAGTTGCGGGGTGAGGCGGCGACGCTGTCCTTCTTCTCGGACGGGCAGTATTCCAACCCGATGGTCGTCCGGATCGCCGGGCTCGGTTACCAGAAGGGGTTCGGCGGTCACTTCCACAACGACAATTCGCTTGCCGTTCTGCGCGACATACCGGGCCTGATCGTCGCCTGTCCGTCGAACGGTGCGGATGCAGCGATGATGTTGCGCGAATGCGTGCGGCTTGCGCGCGAGGAACAGCGCGTCTGTGTCTTCGTCGAGCCGATTGCTCTCTATCCGATGCGCGACCTGCATGGAGAAAAGGACGGGCTGTGGATGCGCCATTATCCCGCTCCCGACAAGCGTATCCCGCTTGGCGAGGTAGCTGTGGAGGGCCATGGCGACCACCTTGCGATCGTTACCTATGGCAATGGCTGTTACCTTGCGCACCAGGCGGTGGAGCGGCTGGTCGAAGCGCATGGCATAGAGGCGCGCATCGTCGACATGCGTTGGCTCGCGCCGCTGCCAGGCGAGGCAATCCTGGGGGCGGTGGCCGATTGCCGCCACGTGCTGATCGTCGACGAATGTCGGCGCACGGGCTCGCAATCAGAGGCGCTGATGGCGCTCATGGCGGAAGCCGGGATTGAATCCTTCGCACGCGTGACTGCCGAAGACAGCTTCATCGCGACGGGTCCCGCCTATGCGGCGACGCTTCCGTCTGCGGCGGGGATCGTCGAGGCGGCGGTGAAGCTGGCCGGCAAGCGCACAGGATGATTTGAAATTCCGCATTCCCGGGGGGCGGTTGCATCGCATCGACGACTCCGTCACCGCCCGCCCGCTGTGGGGTGTGTGACGGCGTCGGGTGTTTGGTGTTAGATTTCTTCCGAAAGCCGGAACGCAGCGGAATGGACGATGAGCGAAAAGCGCGATCTTCTGAAGGACCGTCTCGGAGGCAACTATGACGCCTTTTGCGAGGCGCTCATGGAGGCGCATGAGGGGCTGACTTTCGAGCAATGCCTGCGCATGGACGCGCGTCTGATCCTGATCCTGGCAAGCCAGATCGGCGATCCCGAGACACTGAGCCAGGCGCTCGCCGCAGCGCGACGCAACGCGAAATAGGAATCGCGGCGGCAAGATATCGCCTATCAGCAACAGATCAATTATTATGCATATGACAAATTTGCATATTTATTGAGCATTACATGCGTCGGTTTGCCGCTTTGCGGTGCAGTGACCGAGATCTCGCGTCGCTTGATGATGTGAATCGAATTGCCTCAATAAGGTATTGAAATGTAAGTGGAATATATTCTCTCGAAAGGTTTTTTTGGGTGTTGGCACGACGATTGCTCTTTACCAAGCGTTATCAATTGTCAGGGAGCCTCCTATGAATTTTTTTCGAAAAACGCTGACCGGTGCCTTAGCGGGCGCCGCGCTCGCCGCCTCGGCGCTGGTGAACGCGGCCACGGCCCAGGAAGACACGATCAAGGTCGGCATTCTACACTCGCTGTCGGGAACGATGGCGATTTCCGAGACGACCCTCAAGGACGTCATGGAAATGCTCATCGACGAGCAGAACAAGAAGGGTGGCTTGCTCGGCAAGCAGCTTGAAGCGGTCGTCGTCGATCCGGCTTCGGATTGGCCGCTTTTCGCAGAAAAGGCACGTGAACTGATCACCGGCGACGGCGTCGACGTGGTGTTCGGCTGCTGGACCTCCGTGTCGCGCAAATCCGTTCTGCCTGTCTTTGAAGAGCTGAACTCGATCCTGTTCTACCCCGTCCAGTACGAGGGCGAAGAATCGCAGCGCAACGTCTTCTACACAGGCGCCGCTCCGAACCAGCAGGCCATTCCGGCCGTCGACTACCTGATGGAAGAAGAAGGCGTCGAGCGCTGGGTTCTCGCCGGTACCGACTACGTCTATCCGCGTACGACCAACAAGATCCTCGAGGCCTATCTCAAGGACAAGGGCGTTGCTGAAGAAGACATCATGATCAACTACACGCCGTTCGGTCATTCCGACTGGCAGACGATCGTGGCCGACATCAAGGCATTCGGCTCGGCCGGCAAGAAAACCGCCGTCGTCTCGACGATCAACGGCGACGCCAACGTGCCGTTCTACAAGGAACTGGGCAACCAGGGCATCGAAGCTTCCGACATTCCCGTCGTCGCCTTCTCGGTCGGCGAGGAAGAGCTTGCCGGTCTCGACACCGGTCCGCTGGTCGGCCACCTTGCCGCCTGGAACTACTTCCAGTCCGTCGATACGCCGGAAAACGAAGAGTTCATCGCGACCTGGAAGGCGCGCATGGGCGACGATCGCGTGACCAACGACCCGATGGAAGCTCACTATATCGGCTTCAACATGTGGGTTAAGGCGGTCGAGGCTGCCGGCACTACGGATGCGGACGCCGTCATCGACGCGCTTCCGGGCATCGAGACCCCGAACCTGACGGGCGGGACCTCGGTGATGCTTCCGAACCACCACATCACCAAGCCGGTGCTGATCGGCGAAATCCAGGATGACGGTCAGTTCGAAGTGGTTTCCGAGACCGAAGATCTCGTTCCGGGCGATGCATGGTCCGACTTCCTGCCGGAGTCCAAGCCGCTCAAGTCCGACTGGATCGAGCTGAAATGCGGTAACTACAACACCGAAACCGAAAAATGCCTGGGCTCTTCCTCCTAAGACACCCTCGCTGCGGGAAGCCGGTTCGCCGGCTTCCCGTTCTTTCCGACAAATTCTTATTGGGCGCGCCAGACCGACAATGCGGCTGATCCTATTTCTCACCGGCCTGCTGGCCATGATCATGGCTGTCACGGGACCGGTTCGCGCCGACGAGGCTGAACTGCGCGCCGCTATCGCCAAGTTCGCTGAAGCCACCAAATTTTCCCAAACCGAGGCCGTGATCGAGGAGATCGCAGGTCTTGGCGATCCCGCCGCCGCGACGGCGCTGAACGAGCTCTCCGAAGGCCAGGTGATGGTGCGCGAGAGCGATGGCGAGGTCTTCGTCATCCGCGGCAAGGACGACAATGTCCAATTGCTCGATCCGCTGACGCTCGACGTTGTCGGCACCGCCACCGAAGACGATCTTCGCAAAATCAAGATCAAGAACTCCATCCGCCGGATGATCGCCGATGTCGTGTCCGGCCTGACATTGCGCGCGAAAGACCCGAAGATTCGAATGCAAGCCGCCGAGACGATCTTCTCGCGGCCTGACGAGGACATCATCGAAACGCTCGACGCTGTCATCGCCGAGGAGCAGGACGACCGGGTGCGGCAGGCCTTCATCGATGCACGCGCCGCCGCCGTTCTCGCCTCCGATTTGAGCGAAGCCGAAAAACTCAAAGCGGTCGATATTCTCGAAACACGCGGCGGGCGCGATGTCCTGCCGATCCTGACCACTGTCTCAAACAGCGATATCGCGACTGTCGCGGAAGCCGCCAAAACCGCGATCGCCTCGGTCGAAGAGCGATTGATGTTCTGGGCCGCCGGCCAGAACATCTGGTACGGTATTTCGCTAGGTTCCGTGCTTTTGCTCGCTGCGATCGGACTGGCCATCACCTTTGGCGTGATGGGCGTCATCAACATGGCGCATGGCGAGATGGTCATGCTCGGCGCCTACACGACCTTCGTCGTCCAGGAAGTGATCCGCAACTCCGCGCCGGGCATGTTCGATTATTCGTTGGCTATCGCGCTGCCGCTCGCCTTTCTCGTCGCCGGCACCGCCGGGTTCGTATTGGAACGCGGCGTCATCCGCTTCCTCTATGGCCGTCCGCTCGAGACGCTGCTGGCGACCTGGGGCGTATCGCTGATCCTGCAGCAGACCGTTCGCACGATCTTCGGGCCGACCAACCGCGAAGTGGGCAACCCGTCCTGGATGTCGGGTTCCTTCGAGGTCGGTGAAATCCTGATCACGACGAACCGGCTTTGGATTGTCGTGTTCTCGCTGGTGGTCTTCGCGATCCTGCTCATCGTCCTGAAGCGGACCCGTTTCGGGCTGCAGATGCGCGCCGTGACGCAGAACCGTCCGATGGCGTCCTCGATGGGCATCGCAACGCCTTGGGTCGATGCGTTCACATTCGCGCTCGGCTCCGGCATTGCCGGTATCGCCGGGGTGGCGCTGAGCCAGATCGACAATGTCTCGCCGAACCTTGGCCAGGGCTACATCATCGACAGCTTCATGGTCGTCGTCTTCGGCGGGGTCGGCAATCTTTGGGGCACGCTGGTCGGCGCGTTGACGCTGGGTGTCGCCAACAAGTTCCTCGAACCCTATGCGGGCGCTGTTCTGGCCAAGATCTTCATTCTCGTCTTCATCATCCTGTTCATCCAGAAACGTCCGCGCGGCCTGTTCGCGCTCAAGGGGAGGTCGGTCGAGACATGATCACCGGGTTCCTATTCCGCGCGCTCGACAAGAAGGCGATCTGGGTCGCGCTGGCGCTGCTTGCGGTGGCCGTGCTTGTGCCGCTGTCGAACGCCATGCTGCCGATCAACCACCCGCTGCATGTGCCGACACACATCATGGCGCTGTTCGGCAAGTATCTCTGCTATGCCATGCTCGCGCTCGCGCTCGATCTCGTCTGGGGCTATTGCGGCATTCTTTCGCTCGGCCACGGCGCTTTCTTCGCGCTCGGCGGCTATGCGATGGGCATGTATCTGATGCGCCAGATCGGCACCCGCGGCGTCTACGGCCACCCGACCCTTCCCGATTTCATGGTGTTCCTGAACTGGAAGGAACTTCCGTGGTTCTGGTTCGGTTTCGACATGTTCTGGTTCGCCATGCTGATGGTGCTGTTCGTGCCGGGACTGCTCGCTTTCGTCTTCGGCTGGTTCGCCTTTCGAAGCCGCGTCAACGGCGTCTATCTGTCGATCATCACGCAGGCGATGACCTATGCGCTATTGCTTGCTTTCTTCCGAAACGAGATGGGATTTGGCGGCAATAACGGCCTGACGGACTTCAAGGACATTCTCGGATACTCCGTGCAGGCGCAGGAGACCCGCGCCGCGCTGTTTGCCGCGACCGCGATCGGGCTGGCGATTGCATTTATCCTGTGTTCGGGAATCGTCAATTCGCGCTACGGAAAGGTGCTCGTCAGCGTGCGCGATGCGGAAAGCCGCACTCGTTTCATCGGCTACCGTGTCGAGCACATCAAGCTGTTCGCCTTCGTTGTCTCCGCAATGATCGCGGGCATCGCCGGTGCCCTCTATGTGCCGCAGGTCGGCATCATCAATCCGGGCGAGTTCGCGCCCGCCAACTCCATCGAGGTCGTTATCTGGACGGCGGTCGGCGGACGCGGAACGCTGATCGGTCCGATCATTGGCGCGGTGGCGGTCAATTTCGGGAAGAGCTACTTCACCGCCGCTTTCCCGGAGTTCTGGCTCTTCGCGCTCGGCGCGTTGTTCGTGGCGACCACGCTGTTCCTGCCCAAGGGCATTGTCGGGCTCTTCAATGAAGGCTGGACGCGTCTCAGGAGCGGCCGCGAGGCCGACCGCGCCGAAGAGACCCTGCAGCCGGGAACGGAGGCGGCGGAATGACCGAGAAGCTCACCAAGTCGCTGCTCTATCTCGACGGTGTTTCCGTTTCTTTCGACGGCTTCAAGGCGATCAACGAATTGTCGCTGACCGTCGAGCATGGCGAAATGCGGGCGATCATCGGCCCGAACGGCGCCGGCAAGACGACGATGATGGATATCATCACCGGCAAGACGCGACCCGACTCTGGTACGGTCCTGTTCGAGGGCGATATCGACCTGACGCGTAACGATGAATCCGCCATCGCGTTGCTCGGGATTGGCCGCAAGTTCCAGAAACCGACGGTCTTCGAAAGCCATACGGTCGAGGACAATCTGGAACTGGCGCTGAAACGCGACCACGGCATCTTCGCCACGCTGTTCACCGACACGTCCCCGGAGCAGAAGGAACGTATCGACGAGATCCTGGAGACAATCCGTCTCGGGCACCGCCGCTCTGAACTCGCCGCCGACCTGTCGCACGGCCAGAAGCAGTGGCTTGAGATCGGCATGTTGCTGGCGCAAGATCCGAAGCTTCTTCTCGTCGATGAACCCGTTGCCGGCATGACCGATGCCGAGACCATAGAAACCGCCAAGCTGCTGCGCGAAATCGCCGGTGAGAAGGCGGTGATCGTCGTCGAGCACGACATGACCTTCATTCGCGATCTCGACGTCAAGGTGACCGTGCTGGCCGAAGGCTCGGTGCTTGCGGAAGGCTCGCTCGACCATGTCAGCGCGGACGAACGCGTGATCGAAAGCTATCTGGGGCGCTGATGACCGCACTGACCGTCTCCAATATCGACCTCTACTATGGCGCCGCCCAGGCGCTGCGGAGCGTCTCCGCCAAGGCCGAGTCCGGCAAGATCACCTGCGTCCTCGGCCGAAACGGCGTCGGCAAGTCGTCGCTCTTGCGGGCGGTGATGGGCCATCAGCCGATCCGCACGGGTGAGATCGCGCTGGACAGCGAAAAGCTCACCGGCGCGCCGCATGCACGCGCTGGCAGGGGTATCGCCTATGTGCCGCAGGGACGCGAGATCTTCCCGCTCCTGACCGTGAAGGAAAATCTCGAAACGGGTTATGCCCGGCTTCCGCGCAAGGAACGCAATGTCCCGGACGATGTCTTCGAGCTTTTCCCGATCCTCAAGTCGATGCTGTCGCGGCGCGGCGGCGACCTGTCCGGCGGCCAACAGCAGCAGTTGGCCATCGGCCGCGCGCTGGTCACCCGGCCCAAGGTCCTCGTCCTTGATGAACCCACCGAAGGCATCCAGCCGTCGATCATCAAGGATATTGGCAGTGCGCTTCAGTATCTTCGCGACGAGAAGGGCATCTCGATCCTGCTGGTCGAGCAATATCTCGATTTCTGCCGCGAGCTGGCCGACAAGGTCTACATCATGGATCGCGGCGAGATCGTCCATGAAGGCCCGGCCGAAAGCCTGGACGATCCGTCGGTGCGGCGACACCTGACGGTGTGAGGCAGGCTTCGACGGGAGTTGTCCCGTCTTGCGCAATTCGCTGAACAGCCTATCGTCCGGCGGAAGCGGAGATCTTTCGGCATGGCGAAATTCGTCTTCGGAATGAATGTGTCACTGGATGGCTATGTCGATCATGACAAGTTCGCGCCAGATGCGGTGCTGTTCCGCCACTGGATCGAGGCGGTCAGCGGCCTGACCGGCAGTCTCTATGGCCGCCGGCTCTATGAGATCATGCGTTTCTGGGAGGAGGACGATCCCGCATGGTCCGCCGACGAACGCGAATTCGCGGCGGCGTGGCGGAACCAGCCGAAATGGGTGGTTTCGCGGTCGCTGCAATCGGTTGGCCCCAACGCAACGCTCATCACGAGTGATTTCGAGGCAGCGATACGGGAATTGAAGGCGCGACAATCCGGTGAGATCGATATTGGCGGTCCGGTCCTCGCGGGATACCTGACCGAACGCGGCTTGATCGACGAGTACCGGCTCTACTTTCACCCCTGCGTGCTCGGCGGTGGAACACCTTTCTTTACCGGTCCGAGGCCGCCGCTACGCCTGGTGTCACATGATCTGATCGGCGACAATGCCATCAGGCTGACATATGTGCCTGCCTGATTGTGCACCAGGTTTTGCATGACGACATCGCTGTATGTGGGCGCTGTCAGGCGTGTGAAACCTTCAGCTTGGGACCACGCGTCCTGATATAAAGCATGCCGACCACGAGAAGGTTCAGCGCGGCGGCATAGGCGGCGATCGAGTAGGCGAGGGAATAGCCGCCTGTCAGGTCGTAAAGGTAGCCGCCGAGGTAGCCGCCATTCGCATGGCCGAGCCAGCCGAACAGCGAGACGATCGCCATCGCCGACGCGCGCCGCGACGGGTGTGTGAGAGAAGCGATCGAGACGAGAACACCCGTCATGACCCCGGCATAGCCGAAGCCATAAAGCGCGGCGTAGACGTAGAATCCGGAGAGGCTTTCCATCCACATGAAGCCGTAGACGAGCAGGCCCATCCAGGCCGTGGCGGTCATGTAGGCGGGGAGCGCGCCGATGATATCGGCCAGCTTGCCGAAGGCGACTCGGCCGGCAATGGCCACCATCAGCATCAGGAAGATGACGCTTCCCGCTTCGTCGGCCGTAAAGCCCTTGTCTTGGCAAAGCGGGACAAGGTGCATCAGGGGTACCGACATGCAGGTGCAGCACAGGAGGATCGCCGCGCACATCGCGGGGATGACAAGCTTTGCCGGCGGGTAGGTCCTGTCTTCCGCCGCCCGCGCCGCGGCGCTTGTGGCAGATATTGCCGGCGGCTGCCGGAGCAGCAGGGCCAACGGAATAAGAACGACGAGCATAACGGCCCCGGTCACCGCGAGCGCTCCACTGATCCCGAAACTCTTGATGAGGAACGACGAGGCGAATGGCACACCGCCCTGACCCAGCGCCTGTCCGCCCGAGGCGAGGCCGATTGCGAGGCCGGCGCCGATCGGAAACCAGTTGCCGATCGATGCCATGATCGGCGGGAAGATGGCTGCTGCGCCGAAGAATCCGGCACAGAACATCAGCAGGTAGAACTGCCACAGCGCGGTGGCGAAGGACGCCGCGAGATAACAGATGCCGATCGCGACTGCGCCAAACAATACGACCGGGCGCGTTCCGCGCTTGTCGGCCTGCGGTCCCATGATCAGCCCGCCCGCCGCGAGCCCGATGATTCCCGCCACGTTGATCAGCGCGATATCGCCCCGGTCCCAGCCATAGGCGTCCTCGATCGGCACGATATAGGCCGACATGCCGTTGACGATCGATCCCATTGCGATCGCGAGGATGAGCGCGGATGCGAACACAATCGTCCAGCGATAGGCCGACAGCCCTTCAGTGTCCCGCATCGTCCTGCTCCCGCCAATGAATCGGAGCGGGAGACTAACACTTTTCGGGAACGCGCGCCAAACTATGACAACCTTTCGTAATGTTGTTGCCATGGGACAGGTCCGTCCGCTCCAGCGCATTCATTTGTCACAACGGGTCGACTAGGCAGCGGACACCTGCTCAAGAATGGCGACACCCGCATGCCGGCTCGGGGCCACGCCGTATTTCCTCGAATAGTCCCGGCTGAAATGGGTCGGGCTTTCATAGCCCACGGCAAAGGCCGCTTCGGAAACCGAGCGCTGTCCGGCGAGCAATGTCTTTGCCTCGATCAGGCGGAGATCCTTCTGGTATTGCAACGGCGTCGTGCCGGTCACGGACTTGAAGTGCTCGTGGAAAGACGACGGGCTCATGCCTGCGGTCTTCGCCAGGTCCGGCACGCTGAGCGGCGAGCGAAATTCGGTGCGCACTTTGCGGATGGCCTTGGCGATCCGGCTGGCATGGCTATCCGCGACGAGGAGGTTTCGCAGCATTCCGCCGATCGGCGAGAGCAGGAGGCGATAGTGGATCTCGCGCCGGATGGAAGGACCGAGCACCTTCGCGTCCAGAGGGTTGTCCATCAGTTCGAAATACCGGGTCAGCGGCGCTATCCATGCCGGGTCGACCGGACCTGCGGCGAGCGAACGCACACTGCTAGAGATGGACTCCGGCGCATCGGCGACCTGTTCATAAAGGCTCCGCAACAGCCCCGGATCGAGTGGAAGGATCAGCGCGAGATAGGGTTCGTTTTCGCTCGCGCGGGTGATCCGGGACACGACGGGCAATTCATGGCTCACCAGCAAGGCGTCGCCCGGATTGAGTTCGACGGTCTGGTCGCCAATGGATGTCACTTTGCTGCCCTGAAGGATCAGGCACATCACGGGCTCGTAGACCTGGGCTTCGATATTGCTTTTTTCCCGCCGGCGGAGAATGGACATGCCCGGTGGCAGTTCCAGATTTTCCCTCTCACGATCAAGGAGGTAGCGGTTGCTCATCTCGAGGAGGGGCAAGACAGTCATGGTTTTCTCCTGCACGCAAAGCTTATCAGGCTTCGCGGTACCGTACATCGGAAAACAGGTCGATCTGGAGGAATTGGCAGGTGTTACGGAGGATGTGGCAGGCGCGCCAGACCAAATCCGGGGCGTTAGCTGAATCCCACATAGGACGTGGAAGAACTCGCGGCCATGGAGGACGCGATCTGCTGGTGAATCACCGGCGCCATCGCACTACATAAAGGCGATGATTACACGACGCAGTTTCACTGCCGGCCTGATCGCCGGCACCACCTCCTCCCTCGTGTCGAAGGCGATAGCGCAGGAAGACGACATCGAGAGCGCGATCGGGCGTCTCGATCAATTGCACTCGATCCAGGTCCAGATCGGCGGAGAGCTCGTGTTCGCCGCCGCACCGCGCGGACCGGGGCTCGACCGTGTCGCAAACATCAAGTCCTGTTCGAAATCCATCGTTGCGCTGCTCCTCGGGACCGCGCTCACCCGTGGTGAGATAGAAAGCGTCACTGCAACGCTCGGCGAAATTGCGCCGGGTCTCATGCCCGCGAATGCCACCGAGGGTGTCGAAGAGATCACGGTGGAGGATCTTGTGTCCCTGCGCGCCGGACTGGAGCGCACCTCCGGGCCGAATTATGGCGGGTGGATCGCCTCGCGAGACTGGATCGCCGACCAGCTGACCCGGCCATTCGTCGCCGAGCCGGGCGGCCGTATGCTTTATTCGACCGGCTCGTTTCATGTGCTCGGAGCAGTTCTGGCGGAAGTCACGGGAAAGAGCCTGCTTACGCTCGCGCGCGAACGCCTCGGCGCACCGCTCGGAATCGAGGTGCCGCCATGGACCCGTGATCCGCAGGGATATTATCTCGGCGGAAACGAGATGGCGCTGACGCCTCGCGGCATGTTGAAGATCGCGGTCATGATGCGCGACGGCGGCCGATTCGAAGGCGAGCAGATCATCGCGCAAGACTGGATTGACGCTTCGCTACAAGCGCGCGCCGTTTCTCCGTTTTCGGGCATGGGCTACGGCTATGGATGGTTCCTGACCGATGGCGGATACGCGCTGGCACGCGGCTATGGCGGCCAGGTTATCGCGGCGCATCGCGAAAGGGACCTTGCAGTCGCCATCACTTCGGATCCGACACGGCCCGCACGCTCGGGCGGATATTTCGGGGAAATCATGGCGTTGCTCGACGGGCCGGTGCTGAGAATGGCTTAAAAAGGAATGTCCGGCAGATGTCTCTTGACCTTCCAGTAACTGGAAGCCCTATCTCGGGATTACCAAGACTGGAAGGTTTGAAAAATGGACCATCGGGACCACGATCATCACGAGCACAGATCCGACGGCAGCTGCTGCGGATCGCACAAGGCCGAAGACAAGACGGCGAGCAAAGCCGTCGAGGGCGAAACCGCCATCGATCCGGTTTGCGGCATGACGGTGAAGCTCAATGCGGGAAAACCCTCGCTGACATACAAGGGCGAGGAGTACCATTTCTGCAATCCGAAGTGCCACGACCGCTTCGAAGCCGACCCGTATTTCTTTCTCTCGGGCAATAACAAGAAGAAGAAAAAGGCCGAGAAGAAGAACGCGCTCTATACGTGCCCGATGGATCCGGAGATCGTTCAGGAGGGGCCGGGAACCTGCCCGATCTGCGGCATGGCGCTGGAGCCGATGAGCGGTGTGTCCGAAGGCCCGAACACGGAACTGATCGATTTCACCCGCCGGCTCTGGGTCAGTGCCGGCGCGGCGATTCCGCTGCTGGTCCTGACCATGGGGCCGATGATCGGCCTGCCGGTGCGTGACTGGATCGGCGAGCAGATCGCCGTCTATCTCGAATTCCTGCTCGCGACGCCGGTGGTGTTATGGGCGGCGCGACCGTTCTTCCATCGCGGCTGGACGTCCATCGTCACGCGCAATTTCAATATGTGGACGCTGATCATGCTCGGCGTGGCGGCAGCCTATGCCTATTCCGTCGTAGCGACTTTCGCGCCGGGCCTATTTCCCGAGACCATGCGCATGGAAGGGGGGCATGTACCGGTCTATTTCGAAGCGGCCGTGGTGATCATCGCACTCGTCTTCGTCGGACAGGTCCTTGAACTGCGAGCGCGCGAGCGGACGGGCGATGCGATCAAGGCGCTGCTCGACCTCGCGCCGAAGACGGCGAGGCGGATCACGCCGGACGGTGAGGAGTATGACGCGCCGCTGGAAAACATCATCGAGGGCGACCTCATGCGCGTGCGGCCGGGTGAAAGCGTTCCGGTCGATGCCGTGGTGAAGGAAGGCCGGTCCTCGGTCGATGAGAGCATGATCACCGGTGAGCCGGTCCCAATCGAGAAAGGCGAGGGCGACAAGGTCACCGGCGGCACGCTCAACAAGAACGGCACTCTGGTGATCGTCGCGGACAAGGTCGGCGAGGACACGATGCTTGCCCATATCGTCGAAATGGTCGCCTCGGCGCAGCGCTCGCGTGCACCGATACAGGGGCTCGCGGATCGCGTGGCGTCGTGGTTCGTTCCGACGGTTGTGTCGGTCGCGGTCATCGCCTTTCTGGCGTGGCTGTTCCTGGGGCCCGAGCCGGCCTTCGTTTTCGCCATCGTTTCCGCGGTCTCGGTGCTGATCATCGCGTGCCCTTGCGCATTGGGCCTCGCGACGCCGATGTCGATCATGACGGCGACCGGACGTGGCGCGCAGGCCGGCGTGCTGGTCAAGGATGCGGAAGCGCTCGAGCGCATGGCGAAGGTGGATACGGTGATCGTCGATAAGACCGGCACCCTGACCGAGGGCAAGCCGAAGCTGACCGACGTTCTGGCGCTCGGGGAACACGGCGAGACAGCGGTTCTTTCGCTCGCGGCGGCGCTTGAGAAGGGGTCCGAGCATCCGCTCGCCGAGGCAATTGTCGCGGGCGCCGAGGAACGCGGCGTCACGGTCGGCTCCGCGACGGATTTCGACGCTGTCACCGGCAAGGGCGTCAAGGGCACGGTTTCAGGCGAGGCTGTCGCGCTCGGCAATGGTGCGATGATGGAGGCCGAGGGTATCGATGTGGATGCCGCGGCGGATGAGGCCGACAGGCTGCGCGGTGAGGGCAAGACCGTCATTCTGGTCGCTATCGGCGGCAAGGTCGCCGGCATGGTGGCCGTTGCCGATCCGGTCAAGGAGAGCACTGCCGGCGCGATCAGGGCGCTGCACGAAGCGGGCCTGCGGGTCATCATGGCGACAGGCGACAACGAACGCACGGCGAAGGCGGTGGCTGCCCAACTGGGCATCGACGAAGTGCGCGCCGGTGTGCTGCCGGAAGACAAGAAAGCGCTGGTCGAGGAGTTGCAGGCTGCGGGCAGAAGTGTCGCCATGGCCGGCGACGGCATCAACGACGCGCCCGCGCTGGCCGCAGCGCATGTCGGCATCGCGATGGGCACCGGCGCCGACGTGGCGATGGAAAGCGCCGGCATCACGCTTCTGAAGGGAGACCTGCAGGGTATCGCCAAGGCGCGGAAACTTGCGCAGTCGACGCTTGCCAACATCAAGCAGAACCTGTTCTTCGCCTTTGCCTATAACTCCATCGGCGTGCCGGTGGCGGCGGGCATCCTCTATCCGCTGACCGGGACGCTGTTGTCGCCGATGATCGCGGCGGCCGCGATGAGCCTGTCGTCGGTCTCGGTCATCTCGAACGCGCTTCGGCTGCGGACGTTGAAACTCTAGGGAGGGCCGCATGAACATCGGAACGGCCGCCGATCAGGCAAATCTGCCACCCAAGACCATCCGCTATTACGAGGAAATCGGCCTCGTCACCCCGTCGCGCGCCGAAAACGGCTATCGCGACTACTCGGAGAATGACGTGCACAGGCTGCGTTTCCTGCAAAGGTCGCGCAGCCTTGGCTTCACCATCGACGAGTGCCGGCTGCTGCTCTCGCTCTACGACGACAAGAACCGGGCCAGCGCGGACGTGAAGGCGGTCGCTCTCGAAAAGGTGACGGAGATCGACCGCAAGATCGCCGATTTGCAATCGTTGCGCGACACGCTCGCGACCCTGGCGAAGCATTGCCACGGCGACGGGCGGCCGGACTGCCCGATCATCGACGATCTGGCGGGCGAGGCGGCGAACGCAGCTACCTAGTCGTTCGTGACGATCCAGTCGGCGAGTTTCGCTTTCGCCATGTCGTCGATCAGTTCGACGAATCCCTTCGCTTGGTGTTCGGCGGTAAGGCGGCCCTTTTCCGCGGTTGCCTGGGCAGCTTCGCCGACCGCACCGGAGGGGTTCACGTCCTGGGCGATCCAGGCGAAGGCGTTCGGGCCGGTGTGGGCGATATGGGTAAACTGCTTCTGTGCGTCCGCGACGCGCGAGGTGAAGTCCTCGGCCTTGTCCATTTGCACCGTATCAGGCGTGAAATGCAGCATCAGCGACGTTTCGATATCGCCACCATGGATGCCGTATTTCCGCTCGTAATCGCCATAGAGACCTTCCGGCACGCCAAAACGCATCCATGATGTCTTGGCGACCATCATGTCGTGACGCACGCGCAATTCGCGGGCGACGATGCCCATGATTTCCTCGTTGCCGCCATGCGAATTGACGATCACGAGCTTGCGGATGCCGGCGCGGGCGACCGAGGCGCCAAGGTCGCACCAGTGGTCGATGAGCGTGGTCGCCGAAATGGTCAGCGTGCCGGGCGAGCGGATGTGTTCGTTGGACTTTCCGACCGACTGGATCGGCAGGACCCGCATGTCGATCCCGTCCGGCATCAGCGGAAAGACAGTTTCCAGCATGCCGGCCATAATGGCGTGGTCGGTCGAGACGGGCAGATGCGGGCCATGCTGCTCGGTTGCTGCGATTGGCAACACGGCGATCGCTCCGTCGGGATCGAGGTTCTCGAACTCGCGTGTCGTGAAGTCGCCCCACCAGAAACGTTTTGTCATTGTTCTGTCCTCGCCGGTCCGGCGGCGATCGCCTCGATCTCGACGGTGAATTCCTCGCGGGCGAAGCCGGAAACGATCATCAGCGTGGAGGCGGGGGCCGGCTCGGAAAACAATTCGTCGCGCACGGCCATGTAGGGTTTGAGATGGTCTCGCCCGGTGACATAGGCATTGATGCGCACGATATCGGAAAGTCCCAAACCGGCCTCGTTCAGGATCGCCTCGATATTGGCGAAGCAGAGCCGCGCCTGGGCCTCGGTGTCTGCCGGAATGACGTCGTCAGCGTCGATGCCGAGCTGACCTGAACACAGGACCAGCCGCATGCCTTCGGGGATTTCCACGCCGTGGCTGTATTTCGCAAAGGGGGGCCGGATACCGGCAGGGGTCAGATGGTTGAACACAATGGTCTCCGGTCAGAATCGCCGCTCATAATGCAAAGCGCACCCGCAAACTCAAGCGTGCTGTTTTTTTAAGCAGGATGCGATAAAACTGGGCTTGTGAAAGGGAGGCGATGCGGGAAAGAAGCGGAAACTGAACGGTCTGCGCTGTCGCATGGCTGGCATATCACTTGCATCAATTTTCGAGGTTCAAAAAGCGTGGCTAACCGGCTGTGCGTCCAACTAATAGAGGTGTGAACGTGAAACGAGTTCTATTGATCACCACTGCCCTTGCGGCCGTTTTCTCGACCCAGGCCTTCGCCCTGGAAAAGGTCACTTTCGGCACCAATTGGCTCGCCCAGGCGGAACATGGCGGTTACTATCAAGCTGTCGCTGATGGCTCCTACGAGGAATGCGGTCTCGAGGTCGAGATCATGCCCGGCGGACCGCAGGTCTCCGGCCGTCCGCTGATGCTGGCCGGCAAGATCGACTTCTACATGGGCGGCAACATGCTGCAGGCCTTCTCGGCCGTCGAGCAGGACATTCCGCTCAAGGTCGTTGCGGCGCATTTCCAGAAGGAACCGCAGGTTCTGATGAGCCATCCGGGCGAGGGGCTCGATACCTGGGAAGAACTGAAGAACGCCGAACAGTTCATCCTCGGCGACGAGGGTTTCCAGACGTTCTATCAGTGGATGGTCAAGGATTTCGGCTTTGATGAGTCGAAGCGCATTCCGTACACGTTCAACCCGGCGCCGTTCATCGCCAACCCGAAGTCTGTTCAGCAGGGCTATATCACCTCCGAGCCCTTCGCGGTGGAGCGTGAAGGCGGGTTCGTGCCGAACCTGTTCCTGCTCGCCGATTTCGGTTTCAGCACCTATTCCACGACGGTCGAGACCATGCAGGCGACGATCGATGAGCGTCCCGAGGTTGTGCAGTGCTTCATCGATGCCTCGTCGAAGGGCTGGTACAACTACCTTTATGGCGACAACGCTGCCGCCAACGAGATGATCAAGAAAGACAATCCGGACATGACCGACGAGCAGATCGCTTTTTCGATCGAGAAGCTCAAGGAATATGGCATCGTCGATTCCGGCGATACGGAAGAGATGGGCATCGGCGCGATGACAGCCGAGCGGATCGCCGACTTCTACCAGAAAATGGTCGATTCGGGCGTCATGGATGCGGGCATCGATATCGAGAAGTCCTACACGCTGGAATTCGTGAACAAGGGCGTCGGCCTGGACCTGAAGAAGTAATCTTCGAAAGGCATTTCCGCGTGGACATGCAAACTGCCGACAAGGCAAAAACCGGCGGACCGCAGCTTATTCTGCGGTCCGTCGGAAAAGTTTTCGGAAACGATGTCGTCGCCTTGCGCGATGTCGATATGACGATCAACCAGGGCGACTTCCTGAGCCTGCTCGGGCCGTCAGGCTGCGGCAAGTCGACGGCCTTGCGGCTTATCGCCGGGCTGTCGTCGCCGACTTCGGGCGTGCTCGACTGGCGTGGACCGGCCATGGGTAAGGCCGATATCGGCTTCGTTTTCCAGGAGCCGACGCTGATGCCGTGGGCGTCTGTCTTTGATAATGTCTGGCTGCCGCTGCGCCTGCAGGGCGTTTCGCGTGCCGATGCGAAGCCGCAGGTCGAGGATGTGCTGGCGCAGGTCAATCTGAGCGGTTTCGAGAATGCCGTCCCGCGCGAATTGTCGGGCGGCATGAAGATGCGCGTCTCGATTGCGCGCGGTCTGGTGACACGGCCGCGGGTGCTGCTGATGGACGAGCCCTTTGCGGCGCTTGACGAGATCACGCGCTTTCAGCTCAACAGCGACCTGCTGGCTCTTTGGGAGCGCGAGCGCTTTACGGTGATTTTCGTGACCCATTCCGTGTTCGAAAGCGTGTTCCTGTCGAACCGCATCGTCGTCATGGCCGCTCATCCGGGCCGCGTCTTTGGCGAGATGGAGGTGGACGCGCCTTATCCACGCGACGAAGCGTTCCGCACGTCGGAAGACTATGCGCATCTGACCCGCAAGGCCTCGTCGCTGCTGCGTTCGGCGATGGGGATAGAGGGCGAGGGGGGCGACGATCATGTCCTCCACTGAAATGCAGGGCGACGCAGCGGTCATGGTCGACGCCGAGGAAATGCGGCGCGCGCGCCAGCGCAAGATGGAAAAGACCGGCAAATGGCTGTTGCCGATCCTGATCATGTTTGTCGCGATCTTCATGTGGGACCGGATCTGCGTCTGGAACGAGATCCCGCGCTATATCCTGCCGCGGCCGGGCGAGGTGCTGGCAACGCTGATCGAGGATCGCGGCCTGCTGTTCTCCTCGCTGGTCAACACGCTGAAGATTACCTTCCTCTCACTGGCTCTCGCGGTTGCGGGCGGCGTCGGGCTTTCGGTGCTGTTCACCCAGTCGAAATGGGTGGAGATGAGCTTCTTTCCCTTCGCGGTCGTGCTTCAGGTGACGCCGATCGTGGCAATCTTCCCGCTGATCAACATCTATGTCGATAACCAGACCACCAAGCTCCTGCTATGCGCCTGGATCGTCGCCTTTTTCCCGATCCTGTCGAATACCACGCTGGGTTTGAACTCGGTCGATCGGAACCTGCTCGACCTGTTCAAGCTAAACGGCGCGACGCGTTGGCAAACGCTTTGGCATCTGCGGCTGCCGGCATCGATGCCGTATTTTCTCGGCGGGCTGAAGATCGCAGGCGGGTTGGCTCTGATCGGCGCGGTCGTTGCCGAATTTGTTGCCGGTGCATCCGGCCAGTCTTCCGGGCTCGCAAGCCGCATCATCGAGGCCGGTTACCGGCTCAACGCCCCGCGTCTCTTCGCCGCGCTGATCCTGATCTCCTTTACCGGCATTGTGATCTTTCTCGTGCTTACATTCATTTCCAACCGCATCCTGCGCCGTTGGCATGAAAGCGCGCTAACACAGGAGCATTGATGTCTGGTGGGTCGATCGTTCGCACAGGAACGGGATTTTCGCTGCATCGGGTGCATTTGCATGGCTCGTGGGTCGATGGAGACGCCAGCCGGCATGATGCGGAGGGCTTCGGGCTTTTCGACCTGACGGTCGAGAACGGTCGCATCACAAGGATCGCGCCATCGGGGGCGGCGAGCGAAGGCGCGCAAAACGATCTGCGCCGCCGCGTCGTGATGCCGGCCTTCGTCGATTGCCACACACATCTCGACAAAGGCCATATCTGGCCGCGCCAGCCCAATCCGGACGGGTCCTTTCCCGGCGCGCTGGAGGCAGTGGGCACGGACCGCGCCGCCAAGTGGAGCGCCGAGGATATCGAGGCGCGCATGGAGTTCGCGCTGAAATGCGCCTACGCCTACGGCACAAAGGCCATCCGTACTCATCTCGATTCCCTGCCGCCGCAGGAAACGATCTCGTGGCCGGTTTTCGAAGCAATGCGCGAGCGATGGGCTGGGCGCATAGATTTGCAGGCAGCGTGCCTGTTCGGCATCGACACCGGGCGCGACGAAGCGTGGTTCAAGACGCTTGTCGATCGGGTCAGGAACGCCGGCGGCGTGCTCGGCGCGGTGACCTTCATGGTGCCGGACCTGGACGAATTGCTCGATATGGTGTTCCGCGCGGCTATCGAGAATGAACTGCAGCTCGATTTCCATGCCGACGAGACAGACGCTCTCGAAGCCGTATCGCTTCGAAAGATCGCCGAAGCAGCCAAGCGGCATGGATATGAAGACCGCATCCTGATCGGTCATTGCTGCTCGCTGGCGCGCCAGCCCAATGACGAGGTTCTGCGCACGCTGGACGCCGTGGCGGATTGCAACATCTCGGTCGTGTCGCTTCCCATGTGCAACATGTACCTGCAGGACCGGCGCTCCGATGGCACGACACCGCGCTGGCGCGGCGTGACGCTGTTGCACGAGATGAAGGCGCGGGGCATCAATGTCTGCGTTGCCTCCGACAACACCCGCGATCCATTCTACGCCTATGGCGATCTCGACATGGTGGAGGTCTACCGCATGGCGACGCGCACCATTCAGTTCGACCATCCGGTCGCCGACTGGCCGAAGTCGGTATTCGCCAATCCGGCGCGGGCGATGGGGCTGGACGAGAACTACGGCAGACTCGCCGAGGGCGGGCCGGCGGACTTCGTGATCTGTGAAGGTCGCAGTTGGACCGAAGTCCTGTCCCGGCCGGAAAGCGGACGCATCGTGGTGCGTGACGGCGCGGTGATCGACCGGGCGCTGCCGGCCTACGACGAACTTGACCATTTGATGGAGTAGACGATGACTGATTTGCAAGCGTTCAGGGCGGATATCGAGGGCATCAAGGTCGAGGACAACGAGAAGATCGTTCAGCAGAAAAGCCGCGATTTCTACTGGTATTCGCCGGTCCTGAAGGAGCGGCTGGACCATGTGACCGGCGACCTGATCGTATCGCCGAAGACCGAGGACGAGGTCATTCAGGTTCTCAAGGCCTGTTACAAGCACGGCGTGCCGGTAACGCCGCGCGGCACGGGCACCGGAAATTACGGCCAGGCAATGCCGCTGTCGGGCGGCGTGGTCCTGTCGCTGGCCGACATGGACGAGATCAAGGAGATCGCGCCGGGAAGGGCCGTTGTTGGCCCGGGCGTCATATGCGCCAAGCTGGATGCGGCCGCGCGCGAGCATTCCGGCCAGGAAATGCGCATGCATCCCTCCACAGCGCATACCGCCACTGTCGGCGGTTTCATCGCCGGCGGTTCCGGCGGCATCGGGTCGACGCGCTGGGGCGGGTTGCGCGATTTCGGAAATGTCATCCGGCTGCGCGTGGTGACGATGGAGGAAGAGCCGCGGGTGCTCGAACTCACCGGCGCAGATCTGCACAAGGTCACCCATGCCTATGGCACGAATGGCATCATCACCGAGGTGGAACTGCCGCTGACCGCCGCCTATGACTGGGTCGATGTGATCGTGGCCTTCGACGATTTTCTGGAGGCTGCGACCTATGCCAATACGCTTGGCCGGCTCGACGGCGTCCTTCTCAAGCTGAATACCGTCGTTTCCGCGCCGGCGCCGTTCGATTATTTCAAGCGGCACCGGAAGTTTCTCGAAGAAGGCGACAATGTCGTCATCTGCATGGTCGCGCCGCAGTCGCTCGACGCCTTTCTGGCCTTCACGGAGCGCGAGGGTGGCCGGGTGGCCTTCAACCGCGCCGAACTGGACGAGGAGGAGTTGCGGGGCCTGCCGCTGGCCTATGAACTCGCCTGGAACCACACGACATTGCGCGGGCTGCGCATCGAACCGGCGATCACCTATCTCCAGGTGCTCTATCCGTTCCCGAACCAGCTAGCGCTGATCGAAAAACTCCACCGCATGTTCAAGGGCGAGCTCATCGATCACCTGGAGTTCGTGCGGTTCGACGGCGACATCACCTGTTTCGGCCTGCCGATGGTGCGTTTTACCAGCGAAGAGCGGCTGGACGAGGTCATCGAGATCTTCAATCGCGAAGGTGCGCCGATCTTCAATCCGCATCGCTACACACTTGAAGAGGGCGGGATGAAGCAGACCGACGAAATCCAGCTTGCCTTCAAGCGCGAGGCCGATCCGAAAGGTCTTCTCAATCCGGGAAAGATGATCGCCTGGGAGAACCCGGATTACGACTTCAACACCGGAGAGGTGTGGCTGTTCAAAGGTTTGCAGAAGGCGGGGTAAGTCAATGCGCGTTCTGGTCCTGCATGCGCATCCCGTCGCCGAAAGCTATAACGGGCATCTGCACCGGCGGATCGTAGACCGGCTCGCAGCGAGCGGGCACGATGTCGACGACTGCGATTTATACGCCGAAGATTTCGATCCGCGGCTGACGCGCGATGAGCGGCTGAACTATCACGAGATCGGGCCCAATACCGAATCGGTCAAGGGTTATGTGGAACGGCTGCGCGCGGCCGAGGCGCTGGTGATGAGCTATCCGGTCTGGAATTTCGGTTATCCGGCGATCCTGAAGGGTTTCTTCGACCGCGTTTTCCTGCCGGGTGTGTCGTTCGAAATGAGGGACGGCAAAGCAAGTCCGTGCCTGCACAATATCCGTAAGGTCGGTGTGGTGACGACCTATGGCGGCAACCGGCTGCGCGCCTTCCTCGTTGGAGATCCGCCGCGCAAGGCGGTCAATCGCGTGCTCCGCGTGATCGTCAAGCCGGGCGCGCCGTTCGACTATCTCGCCCATTACGACATGAACCGCTCGACCGACGAGACGCGCACGCGCTTCATCGGTCGCGTGGAAAAGGCGATGGACGCTTTCTGATGCGCATACTGGTTGTTTTCTGTCATCCGGTTCCTGAGAGCTTCGGCGCGGCCTTGAAGGACACGGTAATGAAGGCGCTGGCCGAAAGCGGCAACGAGGCGCGTCTGATCGATCTCTACGCGGAAGGTTTCAATCCTGTGATGGGATGCGAGGAACGCCGCTGCTACAACGAGATGCAAAAGGACCAGCATCCGGCCCCCGACCATGCCGAGCATCTCGCCTGGGCAGAGGGGCTGGTGTTCGTCTATCCGACATGGTGGTACGGTTTGCCGGCGATGCTGAAAGGCTGGCTCGACCGTGTGTGGACACCGGAGATCACCTTCGCCATTTCGCCCGACACCAAGCGCATCACGCCGCTGATGACACACATCCGCAAGCTTGGCGTGGTGACCACCTGCGGCGCGCCGCGCTGGTGGTCCTACGTGGTCGGCCATCCGGGAAAACGCACGCTGCTGCGCGGCATGCGCGCGCTGTTCGCGAAGCGCTGCAAGACGCTGTTTCTCGCTCATTACCTCATGGATGTCTCGACGCCGCAGTCGCGCCAGAATTTCCTTGAACGCGTCGACCGCCGGATGCGCCGTTTCTAGACAGCGACTTTCGGCAGGGCCAGGGGCACGCCCGGCATTTCCGCCGGATCGTCGGGATAGGACAGGAAGTGGAGTTCGTCGGCCGGAACGCCCTCGATCGAGCGAATCACGCAGGTCGCCAAATCGCGGCCGCCCTGGCGGACATCCTCGTTGATGACGTCGATATCCTTGCGGAACCGCTTGAGGATGTTGGTGTGCTGCTTGGAAACGAGCTGCACATCCCGACCGAGCGAAAGGCCTGCCTGTTCGACGCCGGCAGAAGCGGCGATAGCGGCGCCCCCGCTGCCGCAGACGATGCCATCGGGCCGTCCGGGTCCGCGCATGATTTCGTACACGCCGGCCTGTATCGTATCGAGCGTATCGTCGACGGTTACCGTGTCGAGCGCGACCTGCTGCATTCCATGCTCGCGGAGGCCGGTGGCAAAGCCAGTCTTCATGTGGCGCGCATAGGTTAGGTTGTCCGGCGGCCCGATCAGAGTCGCACGCTTGACACCCCGCTCCGCCAGCATGTTGGCGGCGTCATGGCCGAAGCGCTCATTGTCGAAGTCATGCCAGGGGTGATCGATGCCCATGTCCGTGCGGCCATGGGTGGCGAACGGCATGCCGTGCTCGGAAAGATAGCGCACGCGTCGGTCCTGCATTTCGATGCGCGACAGGATCACGCCGTCGGCGGAGCCCGTCTCGACGATGTAGCGCATTGGCTCCATGGAATCGTTTTCCAGGGAGTAGGGCGTTACGACGAGATGGTAAGGCGTGCCGCGCAGCACGTCGGAAATGCCGAGAACCATCTGGGATGTCAGCCCCATGACCTCTTCCTGGGTGTTGAGAACGAGGCTGATCACGTTCGTCTTGCCGGTTCTCAGGCGCACGCCCGCGCGGTTCGGACGGTAGCCGATCTGCTTGGCCACCAGCCGCACCCGTTTCTTGGCCTCCTCACCGATATCCGGCGCATCCTTGAGCGCGCGCGAAACAGTGGTGATCGAGTAACCGGTCATGAAGGCGATGGACTTCAGTGTCGGCGGGCCGGACGCGGGTTCCGCCGCTTCGCTCTGTTTCCCTTTTGTTTTTAGCGCCATTCCGGTTCCGCCCCTTAGACTCGGGGGGACTATAGGCCTGTCGGCAGTGTGGTTTCAACAAACATGCGCCGGTTAACACAAACGTTAAAGTTTGCTGCAGCGCAAAAAGAGATATTGCGCTGCCGAAGGCGGGTGCCCTCCTCGGGTTTACCCTCGAATTCATTGACAAAGAGCCCTGTATTCCGGGTTTTCGCGATGATTTTCGTATTTTTTTGATGCTCGAATAAAATTTTGCGGACCCTGTTGCGCGGGAAAAATCCTTGCCATACAGTTCCACTGCAACGTTACAGTTCGCAGGGAGGAAAACATGCGTCTTCGTTCAACAATTGCGGCGTTGGCCGTGTCGGCGGTTTTGCCGGCCGCCACCGCTCACGCAACGGATCTTGAGGTCATGCACTGGTGGACCAGTGGCGGCGAAGCAGCTGCCGTTGGGGAGTTTGCCAAGGCTTTCGATGCGACCGGCAACAAATGGGTCGACGCCGCGTTCGCCGGCCCGGGAGAGCAGGCCCGCGCCATCATGGTCAGTCGCATAACCGGCGGCGATCCGATGGGCGCTTTCCAGTTCAACCACGGACGTCAGGCGGAGGATCTGATCGAAGCCGGTCTGCTGCGCGACCTGACCGATATCGCCGAAGCCGAAGGCTGGAAGGAAAAGGTCAATCCGCCGTCGCTGCTCGACGGCTGCACCGTTGATGGACGCATCTACTGCACCCCCGTCAATATCCACTCCTGGCAGTGGCTGTGGCTTTCGCATAAGGCCTATGAAGACGCCGGCGTTCCGATCCCGACTAATTGGGATGAGTTCGTCGCCGCCGCTCCGGCTCTCAGGGAGAAGGGCATTCTTCCGATGGCTGTGGGTCAGCAAAGCTGGCAGCAGAGCGGTCTTTTCAACGTTCTCATGTCGTCGCTCGTTCCCGTCGAGATCTTCAACAAGGTCTATGGCGACAAGGACGCCGAGGTCGCGGCTGGTCCTGAGGTTGCCCGCGTGTTCAAGGCTGCTGCCGATGCGCGCGAAATGTCGGAGGGCTCGACCGTCCAGTCCTGGAACGAGGCGACAAACCTCGTGATCACCGGCAAGGCCGGCGGTCAGATCATGGGTGACTGGGCACAGGGCGAATTTTCCGTCGCCGATCAGAAGGCGGGCACCGAGTATTCTTGCCTTCCGGGTCTGGGCGTGACTGAAGTTCTCGGCACGGGCGGTGACGCGTTCTACTTCCCGGTCCTGGACGACGAGGAGAAATCGGCGGCGCAGGCCGAACTCGCAGCGCTTCTTCTGAAGCCTGACGTGCAGGTTGCCTTCAACCTGAAGAAGGGCTCGCTGCCGGTTCGTGGCGACATCGATATGTCGACCGCCAATGATTGCATGCAGAAGGGCCTGAAACTGCTGTCCGAAAACAAGCTGGTGCCGGACACCAACCAGCTGCTCACTCCGGACACGACGTCGCAGATCAACGATCTGTTCGCGGAGTTCTTCGCTGACGCATCGATCACGCCGGAAGACGCGCAGGAGCGTTTCGCCGAAATTATCGCCAGCGCTGACTGATCCGCTCAGACACGTATCGTGCCGGCCTGCCGCAATGGCGGGCCGGCATCCAGCCGGCCAATAAGAACGCACGGGGAATGCGCATGGCTTCGGGACGCCCGAACCAGCTTTTTCGCAACAAGACGGCGAAGATCGCAGCGATTCCGATGATCCTGACCGCGATGGTGGTCTTCATCGGAGGGACAGGCTGGACGGTCGTCTATTCGTTCACGAAATCCAAGCTGCTGCCAAAGCTGGAATGGGTCGGCCTCGACCAGTATGAACGGCTCTGGAACACCAATCGCTGGATCGTCTCGATCGAGAATCTGGCGGTCTACGGCCTCTCGATGCTGGTCCTCAGTTTCGTTATCGGCTTCCTTCTGGCTGCCCTGATGGACCAGAAGATCCGGTTCGAGAACACGTTCCGGACCATCATGCTCTATCCCTTCGCGCTGTCCTTTATCGTGACGGGTCTGGTTTGGCAGTGGCTGCTCAATCCCGAATTCGGCATTCAGGGGATCGTGCGCGATCTCGGCTGGGAAAACTTTGCTTTCGATCCGCTCTACAATGCCGATCTCGCGATCTTCGGCGTCATGCTCGCCGCGCTATGGCAGGGCTCGGGCCTCGTGATGGTGCTGATGCTCGCCGGGCTTCGCGGCATTGACGAGGAAATCTGGAAGGCGGCGCGGATCGACGGCATTCCGACATGGAAGACCTATCTGTTCATCATCATTCCGATGTTGCGGCCTGTCTTCATTACGGCGCTGGTGCTGATCACCAGCGGTATCATCCGGGTCTACGACCTCGTGGTCGCGCAAACCAGCGGCGGCCCCGGGCTGGCGACCGAAATGCCCGCCAAATACGTCTACGACTACATGTTCCGCGCCCAGAACCTCGGCCAGGCCTTCGCCGCATCGACGATGATGCTGCTCGCGGTCCTGGTTGTGGTCGTGCCGTGGGCCATGATGGAATTCGGGGGCCGGAAAAATGACTGATATCGCCACCGCTACGGCCGCCGCGTCGATCGGTTTGCCCGAGGAAACCCGTACCGACGACGGTCCGCGCGGTCCGCGGCCGGTGCGCGCGCTCTCGCGCCGCAACATCATGCTCTACGGCACGCTGATCGTCGTATCGATCTACTATCTGCTGCCGCTTTACGTGATGGTGGTCACCTCGCTGAAGGGCATGCCCGAGATCCGCGTCGGCAATGTGTTTTCGCCGCCGCTGGAGATTACTTTCCAGCCTTGGGTCAAGGCGTGGGGTGAGGCCTGTACGGGGCTGAATTGCGACGGGCTGAGCAGGGGATTCTGGAACTCCGTCCGGATCACCATTCCCTCCGTGATTGTATCGATCGCGATCGCCTCCGTTAACGGCTACGGCCTCGCCAACTGGCGCTTCAAGGGCGACAATTTCTTCTTCACGATCCTCATCTTCGGCGCGTTCATCCCCTATCAGGTGATGCTCTATCCGGTCGTGATCATCCTGCGGGAAATCGGCCTCTACGGGTCGCTGACGGGTCTGGTGATCGTGCACTCGGTGTTCGGGATGCCTATCCTGACACTGCTGTTCCGGAACTACTTCACCTCGCTGCCCGAGGAGCTGTTCAAGGCCGCTCGCGTCGACGGGGCTGGCTATTGGGGCATCTATTTCCGGATCATGCTGCCGATGAGCCTGCCGATCTTCGTTGTCGCGATGATCATTCAGGTCACCGGCATCTGGAACGACTTCCTCTTTGGCACGGTCTACACCAAGCCGGACTTCTGGCCGATGACCGTGCAGCTCAACAACATCGTCAACTCGGTGCAGGGGGTGAAGGAGTACAACGTCAACATGGCGGCGACGCTGCTGACCGGCCTCGTTCCTCTCGTCATCTACTTCGTGTCCGGCAAGCTGTTCGTCCGCGGTATCGCCGCCGGCGCCGTGAAAGGTTGATTGCAATGCATAGCGTATCCATCCGCGATGTAAGCCTGAATTTCGGGGCTGTCCGCGTCCTGGAGAAACTCAATCTCGATGTCGGTGAAGGCGAATTCCTCGTCCTTCTGGGGCCGTCGGGCTGCGGGAAGTCGACCTTGCTCAACTGCATCGCCGGCCTGTTGGACGTCTCCGATGGGCAGATCTTCATCAACGGGAAGAACGTGACATGGGAGCAGCCGAAGGACCGGGGCATCGGCATGGTGTTCCAGTCCTATGCGCTCTATCCGCAAATGACGGTCGAGGGCAATCTGAGCTTCGGGCTGAAGAACCAAGGCGTTCCGCGCGCCGAAATTCGCGAACGCGTCGATCGCGCGGCCAAGATGCTGCAGATCGAACCCTATCTACAACGCAAGCCCGCACATCTTTCGGGGGGGCAGCGCCAGCGCGTGGCCATTGGCCGCGCGCTGGTGCGGGAAGCCGGCGTCTTCCTTTTCGACGAACCGCTCTCCAATCTCGATGCCAAGCTTCGGTCTGAACTGCGCGTCGAGCTCAAGCGGCTGCACCAGAAGCTCGCCCACAACACGATGATCTACGTCACGCACGACCAGATCGAGGCGCTGACGCTTGCAGACCGCATCGCCGTGATGAAGGGCGGCGTCATCCAGCAACTCGCCGATCCGCATACGATCTACAACCGGCCGAGCAATCTCTATGTCGCCGGCTTCATCGGTTCGCCCTCGATGAGTTTCCTCGACGGCGATATCGTCGCCAAAGGCGACGGGCACGTCTTCCGGATTGGAGAAAACGAAGTTCCGCTGGACGGCTATGTGGCTGATAATGCGATCAGGCCGGAGGCTGATGCGGTGTTCGGTGTCCGTCCGGAACACGTGGAAATCGTGCCGGAGGACCAGGAGTCCGCGTCGGCGATTTATCCCGGGACTGTCGATCTGGACGAACCGATGGGTGCCGACAGCCTGGTCTGGATCACCTTTGCCGGGCAGACGCTTTCGGCGCGCGTCGATTCTTCACGCCGCTTTTCGCCCGGCGAGAAAATTCGCCTCGGCTTCAACCTGTCGCTGGCCTCGATCTTCGACAAGCAAACCGAAAACCGCATGTAGGACGCGCTGCCGTCATGAATGCACCTGTGACACCTGTCGCACCGCCGCATCCGGCGGTGGTCGCGCCGGATCTTCCGGGCCTTTGGGCGCTGTCCAATGACGGTCACGCCCGCTCCATGTCCGAGGCGGCGATGGACAGCCTGAAGGACAGCGAAATCATCGCCTGTCGCATAGGTGTCGAGGCGCATTGCGAGGACGCCGCATGGCGTCTAAAACTCTGTGCGGAAAAGCCCGCCTTCATCGTTTCGATCGAGGCGGACATCCCGGGCCGTTTCTCCGACAACGCCTTCACGCTTTTCCCCGGACACGAAGCAGAGATCGCCTTCACGCCCGAGTTCGCCGGCGCAACACCGGCCTTCACCGTACGCGATCTCCACTCTGCAACATGTGGTCCATCATGAAACGCTCGGTCATCAACGACATCATCCGCGAAAGCGACGCCTTCATCCGTTCCTTCGGCTATGTCATGCCGCCTTTTGCATACTGGTCGCCCGACGAACTGAAAGCACGCGTGGCAAACGACAGCGCCCGCATTCGCGATCATTGCATGGGATGGGACATCACGGATTACGGACAGGGCCGGTTCGAGGAACTGGGTCTGTTCCTGTTCACGGTGCGCAACGGCAATAACGCGAATGTCGATGCGGGCCGGGGCATGCTCTATGCCGAGAAGATCATGATCTCCGGCGAGAACCAGATCTCGCCGATGCATCGTCACAATCTCAAGACCGAGGACATCATCAACAAGGGCGGCGGGACGCTTGTCCTCGAATTGTTCAAGGCGAACCCGGACGGGTCGATCAGCGACAGCGACGAGGTGCGGGTGTTTACCGACGGGACAACCCGAAGCCTGCCGGCTGGCGGGTTGCTGAAACTGGCCCCGGGCGAGAGCGTGACGCTGGAGCCGGACACCTGGCATGCCTTCTGGGGAGAGGGCGGCAAGGTGCTCATCGGCGAGGTCTCCAACGTCAATGACGACCGGACCGACAATATTTTCCGCGAGCCGATCGGCCGGTTCTCCACTGTCGAGGAGGATGCCGATCCGCTCCATCTCCTCGTTTCCGATTACGACCACTGGCTCAGTTGAGCCTATTTCAGGGATGTTGCGATGACCGAGTTTTCCTACCAGCTCTACAGCTCCAGAAATTTTCCGCCGCTTTCCGAGACCCTCGGAATGCTGGGCAGGCTCGGTTACAAACAGGTTGAGGGTTACGGCGCGTTGTTCGCAGACAGAGATGCGCTCGACGACCTGAAGGCGGGTCTCGCGGCGAGCGGGCTGTCCATGCCGACCGGGCATTTCGGCCTCGACATGATACGCGACGAACCTCAACGCGTGCTGGATATCGCCGGGGCGCTCGGCATACAGGGTGTTTTCGCGCCATTCATCGCGCCGGACCAGCGCCCGGCGGATGCGGCCGGCTGGCGTGCGCTGGGCGAAGAGCTATCCGCGGCCGCCGCGCCGTTTCGCGATGCCGGACTGACCTTCGGCTGGCACAATCATGATTTCGAGTTCGCGGCGACCGGGACCGGCGAGATGCCGCTTGACCTGATCCTCGCGGGCGATCCGGACCTTGCGCTGGAACTGGATGTCGCCTGGGTGGTGCGGGGCGGGCAGGATCCGCTCGCATGGATCGATAAATATGCCGGGCGCATCGCCGCGGTCCATGTCAAGGACATCGCGCCGCAGGGCGAATGCACCGACGAGGACGGCTGGGCCGATGTCGGCCATGGCGTCATGGACTGGCCGGCGATCATGGCCGCGCTGCGCGAGACGGGCGCTCGCTGGTTCGTCATGGAGCACGACAATCCGAGCGATCACGAGCGTTTCGCGCGTCGCTCGATTGAAACCGCCCGTACCCTTTGAGGAAATCTCTCATGAACAAGCTTCGTGTCGGCATCATCGGATGCGGCAATATTTCGACGTCCTATCTGCGCCTTGCTCCGCTGTTCAAGGCGCTGGAAATCCGCGCCGTGGCGGATCTCAATATCGGGGCCGCGAAGGCGCGTGCCGACGAGTACGGCGTCATCGCGATGGATGTCGCCGGACTTCTCGCCTCAAAGGAGATCGACGTCGTCGTCAACCTGACCATCCCGGATGCGCATTTCACGGTGACGAAGTCGATCCTCGATGCGGGCAAGCACGCTTATTCCGAGAAGCCGCTGGTTCTCTCGCTGGAAGAGGGCAAAGCCCTGCGAACGCTGGCCGACGAGAAGGGCCTGCGGGTCGGGTCTGCGCCTGACACCTTCCTTGGCGGCGCGCATCAGCTGGCGCGGGCGCGTATCGATGAAGGGCTGATCGGCGAGGTCGTTGCGGGTACATGCCATGTCATGTCGCATGGCATGGAACACTGGCATCCGAACCCCGATTTCTTCTTCATGCCGGGTGCCGGTCCGGTGCTCGATATCGGGCCCTACTACATCACAAACCTGATTCAGCTGATCGGTCCGGTGAAACGGGTGGGCGCGCTGACTTCTTCGGCGACGCCGACGCGCACGATCCTCTCCAACCCGCGCAAGGGCGAGGAAATCCCGGTCGGGACACCGACCAACATCCATGCGCTTCTGGAGTTCGAAAACGGAGCGACGATCACACTGTCGGCGAGTTGGGACGTGTGGGCGCACCGCCATGCGAATATGGAACTCTACGGCCTCGAAGGCTCGCTTTTCGTGCCCGATCCGAATTTCTTCGGCGGCGTGGTCGAACATGCCGGTCGTGACGGGAAGATCGCGACGCTGGAGCCCTGGGAACATCCTTTCGGCGTCGCAAACGAAGAGCATCCTGGCGGCGCACGGGCGAACTACCGGACGGCAGGTCTCGCTGATATGGCGCAGGCGATCGTCGACGGCCGTGCGCATCGCTGTTCGCTCGACCTTGCCATCCATGCGGTCGATGTGATGACTTCGATCCTCAAATCGGGTGAGACCGGCGGTTTCGTCGAGATGACGACCACATGCGCGCGTCCGGAAGCCTTGTCGCCGGATGATGCCCGAAAACTGATGGGTTGATGCTCGCGCGGCGTGGCCAAGCGGGCGCGCCTGTCAAACGCCAACAGGATTCCAGGGAAACGCCATGACCTATGTGCCCGCCGAAAACCGCTACGAGACAATGGTTTACCGCCGCTGCGGGAATTCCGGCCTGAAGCTGCCGGCGATCTCGCTCGGCCTGTGGCACAATTTCGGTCACGACACGCCGCACGACACAAAGCGCGCCATCGTCCAGACCGCCTTCGATCATGGCATCACCCATTTCGATCTCGCCAACAATTACGGTCCTCCCGCCGGCAGCGCCGAGGAGGCGATGGGCGAGTTGCTGAAGACGGATCTACGGGGCTATCGCGATGAACTGATCATCTCGTCGAAGGCCGGCTACATGATGTGGCCGGGGCCGTATGGCGAATGGGGCAGCCGGAAGTATCTCATTGCCTCATGTGACCAGTCTTTGAAGCGGATGGGGCTCGACTATGTCGATATATTCTATTCGCACCGTTTCGATCCGGATACGCCGCTCGAGGAAACCATGGGCGCGCTCGACCAGATCGTCCGATCCGGCAAGGCGCTCTATGCCGGGATATCCTCCTACAATTCCGAGCGGACGCGCGAGGCGGTCGCGATCCTCCAGGACCTGGGCACGCCCTGCGTGATCCACCAGCCGTCCTACAACATGCTCAATCGCTGGGTGGAGCGGGACGGTCTGAAGGATACGCTGCAGGAACTGGGCATCGGCTCGATCGCCTTCACGCCGCTCGCCCAGGGCATGCTGACGAACAAGTATCTGAAAGGAATCCCGGAAGACAGCCGGGCGGCGCAAGGCAAGTCGCTGAAGACCGAGTTTCTCAACGAGCAGGCACTTCACCACATCCGAAAGCTCGACGAGATCGCCGGGCGACGTGGCCAGACGCTGGCGCAGATGGCGCTGGCCTGGGTGTTGCGCGACGGCGGCATCACCACGGCTCTGATCGGCGCATCGCGGCCGGGCCAGGTGATCGATTGCGTTGGCGCGGTCTCCAACCTGGAGTTTTCGGCGGAAGAACTCGCCGAGATCGACAAATATGCCGATGAGGAAAACATCAATCTCTGGGCGCAATCCGCAGAGCAGCAGAAAGGTGCAGCAGAGCGATGATCCGCAACCCGATCCTGCCCGGTTTCAATCCGGATCCTTCGATCTGCCGCGTTGGCGAGGATTACTTCATCGCGACCTCCACGTTCGAGTGGTATCCCGGTGTTCAGATTCATCACTCGCGCGATCTCGTGAACTGGACGCTTGTCTCGCGCCCGCTCGCCCGCAAAGGGCTGCTCGATATGCGCGGTAATCCCGATAGCTGCGGCATCTGGGCGCCGTGCCTGTCGCATGCCGATGGCCGCTTCTGGCTCGTCTATACCGACGTCAAGCGCTATGACGGCAATTTCAAGGACGCGCCGAACTACATCACCACCTGCGAGACCATTGACGGCGAGTGGTCCGACCCCTGGTACATCAACAATTCCGGCTTCGACCCGTCGCTCTTTCATGACGACGACGGCCGCAAGTATTTCATGAACATGCAGTGGAACTATCGCGGTCCCGGCACCGGCGGGAACCCCGAGAATTCCAGCTTCGACGGAATTCTCCTGCAGGAGTGGTCGCCGAAAAAGGGTCTCTTCGGCCCGGTGAAAAACATCTATCTCGGGACGTCACGCGGGCTGACCGAGGCACCGCACATTTTCAAGCGCAATGGCTGGTATTACCTGACCACCGCGGAGGGGGGCACGGTCTATGATCATGCCGTGACGATGGCGCGTTCGCGCTCCATCTGGGGGCCGTACGAGGACCATCCGAACAAGTATCTCATGTGCTCGGCGGATGCGCCGGATCATCCGATCCAGAAGACCGGGCATGGTCAGTATGTCGAGACGCATGACGGGCAATTCTACCACACGTTCCTGATGGGCCGGCCCATTCCGGGGCCGGACGGGACGGGCCGCTTCTGCCCGCTCGGACGCGAGACTGGTATCGAGCGTGTCGAATGGGGCGAGGACGACTGGCTCTATCTGGAAGGCGGCGGCATGCTTGTGCGGACGGAACTGCCGGGTCTCGCCGATGTCGAGCCAAACCCGCCTGTCGCCTATCACACCGATTTCACGGGCGGTCAGTTGCCGCCGGAATTTCAATGGCTGCGGTCGCCGGATACGGAAAAGCTTTACCGGGTCAATAATGGCTCGCTCAGCCTGTTCGGTCGCGAGAGCATGGGCAGCTGGTTCGAGCAGTCGCTCGTCGCACGGCGGCAGGAGCATTTCGTCTATACCGCCGAGACCGAAGTCGAGTTCGAGCCGACGACCTATCAGCAGACGGCGGGTCTTGCGACCTATTACAACCGCTTCAAGTTTCACATGCTTCTGGTTACCGACGAGCCGGGGCAGGGGCGGTCGCTTTCGGTCGTCTCATGTCTGGGCGATTTCCCCGACGGTGCGCTGACCTACGCTCTCGACAAGCCTCTTCCCTGTCCGGACGGTCCGATCGGGATGAAGGTCGAGGTCGATCACGCTTTGCAGCAGTTCTTCTGGAAGCAGCCGGGCGGCGAGTGGCAGCCGATCGGGCCAAAGCTCAATGCTGCGATCATTTCCGATGAGGGCGGGCGCGGCGGTCACGGGTCTTTCACCGGCGCATTCGTCGGCATGTTCGCGATGGACATGACCGGGCAGGGCAAGGAAGCGCGGTTCTCACATTTCTCATACGTGCCGGAAGGCGCGTCTTGAAAGGAAGTCAGCTTCGGAAACAAGGGTTTGCCGGTGCAAGTTGCCGGATTGATTCAAGGCGAAGCGGCGTGTTGTTCCAGGTAAAGGGTGCAGTGCAGCAACGAATCCCGGTTGACGCACGTGAAGCCGTATCGCATTTTCCCGAGACATATAGGGAAAACTCTATGCATTTCGAGGACTTTTTCACCGACCGTCTTTCGTCTTTGCGTGATGACGGGAACTACCGTGTTTTTGCGGATCTCGAGCGGCATGCGGGAGAGTTCCCGAAGGCGACGCGGTATCGCGCGGACGGCTCGAAGCAGGACGTGACGGTTTGGTGCTCGAACGACT